>Ga0160495_100016_pt1 | contig 396282 bp, 357 predicted proteins | sample DID4MG_4_FD_108251 | JGI IMG/M metagenome (GOLD analysis project Ga0160495, IMG submission 108251) | Enriched soil microbial communities from UW Madison campus, WI, USA - DID2933_E24_FP4 MG | ecosystem: Environmental > Terrestrial > Soil > Unclassified | place: USA: Madison, Wisconsin...
CAATTAATTCCAGAAGAATATCAAGCTAATCTGCCACCACTAAAATTAATACCAAATATTCCTGAATGGCACAATTATGAGTATAATATTTGGAACATAGGTGAAAAAATCCGCCAAATAATAGATAAATAAAAAACTGCGTAATGATAAAGATATCTATAGGTCATTGCTTGAAATAGCATTAAATAAAAATGCAAAAAGAGGCAGACAATCTTTTATAATGCTTTTTGGATATGTTCAGTTTAGTGAATATGCAGAGCCATTGATACAACAAATTGACAATGATTTTGTGCAGTTACATATTCTTGATACTATTTACAAAATGCGTGCAGAAGGTTTTTCAAATATTATATCAAATTATGTAGACTCGAAGAATAACGGGGTTAAAAATATTTCGAAAAAATATTTAAAAAAATTTAGCTGAAAACAATAAAAAGCCTTTATTTAAATTTACAAATCATGTTAGAACAAATAATAAAACCAGTTATTGAAATATGGGATACTATTGGGCTTGGTTTAATTATTGAATATCCATCAGGAGTACTTATTTCCAATCAAACTGGCGGTACATCATGCTTACATCCAAGTACAGAGGGAATTTATGTTCCTTTTTTTAATGATTGCTTAGAAAAAACTAATGAGTTTATAAGCCCTTCATTAGATTTAGAAAAATATTTTACAGGGCAGAAATATCTTGGCAACGGGGCCACAAAAGGTATAGATCAAGAAGATATTTTAAAAATTAATGAAATCCTTTTCAAATACAAGTTAACGGAATTTATTGAAATAGATTTAGAGAAAATTAAACATTCACATGAAGCTTGGATTTATGTAAAAATCAATAATTTCTATTTATTAAAAAATTTTCCTAAAAATTTGAATGGCATTTTAACCTGGAATAACAGCGATTAGTGGTTCTACAACTTATGTCTTATTCTGTTATTCAAAAAAATTTTACGGGTTATTAATCTGCACTTTGCCTTCTAAATTTCGCTTTTTAATTAAATTTTTAAGAAGATCAATAAAACACTTGAACCTTAAACAAAAGTATTCTTTTTAATAAACCTGACAATTAAAAAACAATATAGACAAGGACTAAGTTCAAAATTCAAAATTAATACAAATAAGGCCCTAATAATAGCTTTAAAAAGGATATTTTAACTTTTACAAACAATTATCTAAATCATGACAACAAAAAAATATGCAGACGAGATAATCAAAAAAACAAAAAGTATATCCAACATAATGATTGAAAAGATGTTCAGCGATTTTGTTTTGTATAAAAACGGAAAAAGAATTGGTGTTCTATTCAATAATCAGCTTTTATTAATATCTACAAAAAATTTAAATGCATTATTTCCGAATGCTGCTCAGGAAAAGTCATTTGACTGGGGTTATTATAAACTAGTATATATTGAAACTGATGATCTCGAATTATTGATAAAAGCTATTAAAACAACATACAATGATTTATATTTTCAGAATGATTTTGTTTGCGATATATCATCCATTTTAAAGGCATATGAAAGTTATCCTGATACTATGGCGAAAATCTATACTATTCATACAACTTTCTTACGTTTCTGTTACAATAAAAAGCTTTTAAAAATTAATCCTATAGATAAACAAGATAGAATTTTACAAATGAACTTTTTAAATAGTGATTTGACAGAACACGGAACAAAAATTTTTAGACAATTGCATCATAAATGGCTTGTTTATACCGATAAAGAGGATGAAAAATCGCCAGAAAGAATAAAAAATGTAAAAATACTGGAGAAATATTATTTAGATCTCGTAGAAAAATAGAAATTTCTGATTAGGCAAACAAAAAACCCGATTCAAATTGAATCGGGTTTTTTATGTTTAACGTGGAACAATTTTCGCATTCTGAGAAAGTATTTCTTTTCCGTTCTCATAAATAGTTAATGTCGCCGGCGCCTAAATTTTTCCGCCTAAAATTTTAAAAATGACATTCGTATTTAAAATTGTCTTTTTATGGCTAAACTTCTTTCATTATTTATTTCAATTAAATAATTTTTATAAAATAAATATTACAATATTTAACAAATAAAACTTTAAAAATAATCTTTTTCTTATGTTTTATTATTATACTTGCATATATAATCCTAAATAGTTGCATAGAATATTAACCTTTAAATGCCAAAATATGAGAAGAAAAATTAAGAATGCCGCAAGAATTACGTTTGTCTTTTTAGTCTTTGCCACTTCTATAAAGTGCCATAATGATGACAATGATGTAGGACAGACAGATGCTAAAATTCTAAATTCAGCTAAGGAATGGTTCAAATCTTATGAAGCAAAAGGAGATAATTTTGCATTATTACAGAATTTAGACTACAATTGGAACGATGCAGAAATTACGAATTCAAAAGATGGAACAAAAACCATTATAGTTCCTGTAAATGAATTGAAGAAAGATCCCGCTGAACTTTGGGAACAAAAATTGTATATTTATAAACTAGCAGAAAACAATTATGAAGCGATGCTGTTTGAAATATATCCAGATTCCAAAAATACAGGTCTAAACAGTTACTCAATTGACGACCCGTCTTTTAATGGCTATATTGCTGCTTGGGACTTAAAAAAGGGGTTTGTAAAAACTGCCAAGTTTGAAAATGGCAAACTTATAGAAAACGGTGTTATTACCTTAGCTCTTAAAAACACACACACTACGGGTAAGGCTCCTTCAAATCAAGCTTCCTGTCCTGCCGGAATAGAATGTGATGTAGATGGTGGTGGAACCACCGACACAGGAACTCAATTAAAAGAAGTTGTAGTAAACAATAATTATCAGAATCCTTCGGGAGGAGGTATTATTTACAATGGTACAGGTGGTAGTAATCCAAATTACTCAGATCCCGGTTCTTACACGAATCATAGTACAGGTACAGGTTCTGGTTCTGAAGGAGGAGAAGATCAAAGCAATAATGTGGCAGATCCTTGTGCTAAAATAAAAGCATTAATGGCAAATCCTAACTTTATTGCTAAAATGGAAGAACTAGCTAAAAAAACAAATTTAAAAGTCGAAACAGGATATTCACAAAGCAAAAATGGTCCTTTTACACCACTTATCGTTTTGCCTAGTACTAATGGTGCTGATAGAATGCAATTAAATATTACATCAGATATGATTGGTTATATACATTCACATCTGGATGATTATCAATCTGGACAGGTAAACCCAGATGGTGATCCTGTAATAAGACAACCCATAAGAATGTTTTCGCCAGGTGATATTGGAGCTTTCCTACAATTGGTAAAAAATGCACAAAACAATAATATCCCCATAGACAGTGTATACGGTGCTATGGTTTCTAGTGATGGGACTTACCAATTAAGATTTACTGGAAATCCAAATCAAATTAATCTAAATTTTAATTGGAGTAACCTTACAAAAGATTATGTAACATATTTAGAAAAGGGGAATAAGGAAGCAAATTTTTTAAGATTTCTAAATGACAAATGTTATGTAGGAGGTGTTGAGTTATATAAGATTAATAAAGATAAAACAAGCACAAAAAAAACATTGGATTCAAATAAAAAAACAATAAATAGTAATTGTTAAAAAAACAAAGCCATGAAAAAAATAACAATGATAATAAGTTTAATTATATTTAGCTTATCCTGTAAAGCTCAAGTTATTGTACCGCTAGAAAAAGCCATTGAATATAGAGATTCTGATATTGAAATCCCCGATGGTACTTATCTTAAAGATATAAATGGTTTGCTTAATAAATATATCGGGACTTGGAAAGGTGCTTACAATAACAAAAATTATACTTTCATAATTACTAAATTTAAAAAAGATTTTTTAGGTATTTCGAAAGATAAATTATTAGTTCGTTATTTAATAACAACAACAACAGGTTTAATTCTTGAAGACACAAGAAGCTTACCAGATACGAATCCCTTGATAATAGAAGGCGATTACATTAGTAAATCTAGAGGATATTATGCATTAAATTATTTTGGAAAAGACATAACATGTGGTCAATCTGGAGTTGTTTTTATTTCAACTACAAAAGATAACAAACAAATGAAATTATTTTTATCTCCAGACCAGGGTTTCCTAGATAGTAATAAATGTTCTAAAGTAGCAGATCAAATATTGCCTACAACATCGATGTACTTAACTAAGCAATAGTTTAAATCTAAAATCCTCAAGTTTTTAAACTTGAGGATTTTATAAAAATTTAGGTTATGAAAAAATTAATTATAGCAGTAAGTCTCACAATGATTACACTATGCTGCAAAGCACAGGAAATTATACCATTGGAAAAATTAATTGAATTCAGAGATTCTCAAACGGATATAGCAGACGGGACATATTTAAAAGATGTAAACGGGCTACTCAATAAATATCTTGGAACATGGAAAGGTACCTACAACAACAAAAATTATACTTTCATAGTAACAAAAACGAAACTTGATGTACTAGGGGTTTTTGTGGATAAATTATTAGTTCGTTATTTAATTACTACAACGACAGGTTTAGTTCTCGAAGATACAAGAACTTTAACCGATACAAACCTTTTGGTAATAGAAGGGGATTATTTAAGTAATGATAAAAAATATTACGTTCTAAATTATTTTGGTAAAAATACGACATGTGGACAATCTGGAGAGGTATTCATTTCAACAATAACATCATCGGGCAATAAACAGATGAAATTATTTTTGGCACCCTATCAAGATTTAATAGATAGAAGTGTATGCCCTACTTTGGCGACTCAAATATTACCTACTAAATCTATGATTTTAACCAAACAGTAAATTACAAAAACTTGAGAAAGCAATTTCTTCCATTTAATGTAAAAGCCCAATCCTAAAGAATTGGGCTTTTTGTTTATCGTGGAACAATTTTCGCATTTTGGGAAAGTATTTCTTTTTCGTTTTCGTAAATGGTTAACGTTGCTGGCGGAGAATCAGAAGTACCTAAAACGATTATATAGCACTCGTACAAGTAATTGCCTTTTTTAAAATCGAATTTGCTGTTTCCGCCGCTCCCGTCTGCAGTCCATTTTCCGTTAGTTATAATCAAATCTGGTTTTTCGCTCATTTTTTTCTTAATTGACCATGATGCATAACGATAGTTCTGATTTCCTAAATCATCAATCCTGATTCGGAATTTAGAAGTTTCTAAAACATAAACCGGTTCTTTAAAATTGGCAATGCTCGAATGCAGTTTTGTTTTCTGTGAAGCAATGAGTTTTGCTTTTAAATCTTTCTCAAATTTTGACTGATAATTAATTCCTGTAAGCTTTCCATCAGTATCAAACCAAATTGTTCCACGGTTGAGCATAATACCTCGCCAGCCCATTCCTGACCAGTCTTTATCGGCTTTTGACGATGTGATTTCTTTCTTTAAAACATCATCAAAAATTTCAGAATAACGCTTTACAAATTCATCTTTGTTTTTAATTGAAGGAATGGGATTTTCTCTCGTTAAAGGATAAGAAATCATTTTGGCCACTTCTGTTTTTTTATCGGCTTTTATGTTATCGATAAAGGTTTGAATAAATTTTTGATATTCCTTTTTAAGCTCCTGCCCTGAAACTGTTCCGGCAGAAAAAAGAATTAATGCAATATATACCAGCTTTTTCATAATTTCTATTTTACATAATGTTTTTATAGTTAATACTAAAAATTAGTATTTCACAACAAGTTACAAAATTCAAAACTAGTTTTTTATATCAGTATCGTCTATTTTTTTTAAAATTTTTATACAAATCGTTGTAATATTATTCCAAACATTATCTACTAAAGGCTCAAAAGGTTCGCAGGATTCTCCATTTTGATTATGATATCTGGGTGGATTATGCAGTTTAGAATAAAAACAATGGTCTTGAAAAACATCTATTTTTTCTTTTGGCAAAGAAAATCTATGTTCAAAACCCAAACCTTTACTCCAATTGTTCCGTAATACATTTAGAGGACTAAATAAAAGATTATATTTATCTAAAACAGGAATTTCTTCTTTGGATTTTAAAATCTCATTGTAGATATATATTAAAAAAGTCTTATTTTCAGATTTGTCAATTCGAACACCTGCAACCATTCCAGGAATATGGCCAATTTGTTTTATATTAATAAAAAAAACATCTCCAATATCTGGCTTCAACTTTTTGGTTCCATCATAAATACACTCGTGCAACTGTGCTATCGATATTGTTTTCTCCTTCATCTTTAAAACTAAATTTCAATACAAAAGTAATATAATATAATTGTAAGATTTTTATTTTAGTTTATACTGGCCTTAAATAATTTAAGTTCTTCCCACGTAAATTCCTCTCCGTATTTTTCTTTTAACGGGCTTAAAGATTCTTCCTGATAGAACTCAAATGCTTCACGCAGAGCAAGAATTTTGTCATAAGCAAGCAAATCAGTGATTTCTATTTTCTTCGCCTGAACCAGTTTTATCAAATGCGATTCGACAGTTTGCACAGTGAGTTTTCTGATTCTCGCAATGTCTTCAATTGATTTTTTTTCTAACCAAAGTTCGTGAGTTTCTTCTACAGTGGTCTTTTTTGGTTGTTTTTCGGCTGTTTTATCGACTTTTTTAGAAGAATAACGTATAACAGTCTCTTCCACGTGAAACATGTCTGTATTCGCCGTTTTAAACTCTTCTTTTATTTTCGCAATTTTATCTGTTTTATAATTTTTTATGGCAGGCGATGTCAAATTCTCTTTGCTGATTGTTTCACGAGAAACCACAATGTCCATCAAAAGTTTTGCTTTCATTAAACGCAGAACTGCTTTAGTCTGCAGATCATCCAGTATTGACAATTCTTCATAAAACTCTTTTACTTTTTTAAACTTTTGAATTTCAGCCATTTTACTTAAAAGATCTGAAACCAGTTTGTCCATTGGTTTAAAAAAGTAATCGTAAGCCGCCACTACCCTTTCCTGCACAAACAGAAGATCAACTGTTTCTTTACTGAAAATTTTATTTAACTGCTGAATGAATTTCTGCGAAGGATCTGCCAGAGCTTCAATTGTTTCCATGCGTTTATGTGCCCACACCGCATGTTTTGATTTTTCTGAACTTGCAGCATTTTCGTTATAACTAAAACGATGATTGCGCCATTCCTGAGCCAAATCTGTCCAATTAAAACTATTAATCAAATAGTTATGAATAAAATTTTTGGTTTCAAAATGAAGCGAGTTTTTCAAATCATCTTCTGTCGCTTTGTTCAAAGCATAATCCATGACATCTTGATCGTTTGAAAGACCATTCATTTGCATTGTAGAAAGCAAAACAAGCCCGTTTAAGGACGTTAAACGCGAAAGTGCAACATAAGCCTGACCTGGAAGAAAAACCTGCGATACATCGAGCGCTGCTTTTTCAAAAGTTAATCCCTGGCTTTTGTGAACCGTAATGGCCCACGCCAGCTTAATTGGGTAATGCGCAAATGTGCCCAGAACCTCTTCTTCTATTTCTTTTGTGAGTTCGTTTACTTTGTAACGAATGTTTTTCCACTCGTATTTTTCAACTTCGATGGTTTTGTTTTCTTCCTGAAAATGAACAAAAATTTCTTCGCTCGAAAGCGATTTTATAACGCCCATTTTTCCGTTAAAATAACGTTTATCAAACGACAAATCGTTTTTTACAAACATAATCTGAGCGCCCACTTTCAGTTTCAGATTTTCTTCAACCGGAAAAATTTTCTCCGGAAAATCACCTACTACAAAAGGCTGATACGCAAATTCATTTCCAGACAAATCATTGATTGCCTGTTCGTTTATAGTATCTGCTTTGGCATTGTGAGTGGTAAGCGTTATATAGCCGGGATTCATTTTTAAATCGAAATCAGGCTTTACATACTGGTTTAAAACCTGAATATCTTCTTTTGTAATCTGGTTATTTCGAAGATTGTTTAAAACCGAAATAAAAACATCGTCGCTCTGGCGGTAAATCTTTGATAACTCGATATATAAAGGCGGATTCTGCTGAATGACATGCGAATGAAAAAAGAATTTTCCTTTGTAATAATTGCGGAGGGTACGCCATTCTTCGTCTCTGATTACTGGCGGAAGCTGGAGTAAATCTCCAATAAAAAGCACCTGAACACCCCCAAAAGCACGCGTATTTCTACGAACCGTCTGCATCATGAAATCAATGGCATCCAATAAATCGGCACGCAGCATACTAACTTCGTCAATAATCAAAAGCTCCATATTTCGAATCACATTTCGCTTTACATTGTTCATTTTGAAGTGTCTGCGAAGCGATTCTTTATTTTCAAATTTTACAGTTTCGGTAAATTGTGAACTTTCTTCATAAGAAGGAATAAAGGCCGAAAAAGGCAGCTGAAACATTGAATGAATGGTTACGCCGCCAGCGTTTAGAGCTGCGATTCCTGTTGGCGCTACAACCACTGTATTTTTGTGTGTTGTGGCAATAATTTCGCGCAATAAAGTGGTTTTTCCTGTACCGGCTTTACCGGTAAGAAAGATCGATTTTTGCGTTTGATTAATGAATTGTAAAGTGTAAGCAGCAGCTTCTGAAACGTTTTGCATTAGGCCGGTATTAAACGCCAAAAATATCGCATTTTTATAAAAGAAAAAAACCTAAATCCGATGTGGATTTAGGTTTTTCAATTTTAGTTTTTAGTTAGTTTGGCAGTTTTTATTTTTTAGCTTCTTCCGTTTTTACAGGAGCTTTTTCTTCTGCTTTTGGAGACGCTTTGTATTTGTCATTCAAAGCTTTAGTAACTTCTTTTGTAATATCATACTTGTCTTCAGCATATAAAACTGTAGCAGCATCACCTGTTCCGTAGATATAAGAATATCCGTTTTTCTTACCGTATTCTTTAATGAATTTTTTAACTCCGCTTACAAGAGAATCCATTTCTACACCACTTTCCTGCTGTAATTGCTGAGATAAAGCCTGCTGAGCATATCCTAATTGCTGCTCTCTTTTTTGCAATTCTGCACCTCTTTGCTGTGCCCATTGCTGACCATTAGCTTGTGCCTGACTTTGAAAATTAGCTGCATCTTGTTTAAAACGAGTAATTTCAGCCTGCAGTTGTCTTCCTTTTTCTTCTGCCTGAGCTTTGTATTTAGCTTCAAGGTCTTTTGCTTCAGTATACTCTTTCATTAAAACTGAAGTATCTATGTAAGCTGTTTTTACTTCCTTAACTTCTGTTGCTTTATTACACGAAACAACTAAAATTGAAAGTGCGATAATTGCTAATGCTTTTTTCATTTTCTAAATTTCTAATTTTTATTGGTATGAACGACAAAAATATAAAAAAATAAATAGGATCGACATAAAGTTTAAAAAATGCTGGAATTTTATGATATTAGTATTCTTTATCGATTAAAAGTAAACTATAAAATATCATTATTAAAAACGGCTTTCATAGCTTTTTTTAAATCGATTTTTTCAAAAAAGACAATACAAACCCTCGTTTTACCTGAGAAAGCTTCTAAAAAGCGCTTATTTTGCGTTTTAGATGTTTTCAGAGCAAAATATTCAATCGGGAAATATTTTTTCTTCAGTTTTGAAAATTTGATTTAAAAAAATGGATAAAAATCAAAATTTTTAAGTTTTGCAATTTTTAAAAACTTGAAAATAGATTTTAGCCGCAAAAATTTATTTTGAAAATAATTCGGTGCATTTTTAGAAATTTTTTTTTTGAATTTTTGAAGTTGAAAAATTTCAGGAAAAAAGAGCAGAAAAATTCCAAAAAGTCCATTTTTTAGAGCTATTAGTTTTCTTTATCGAGAGAAAAATTACTATAAAATATCGCTATTAAAACCGGCTTTCACAGCTTCTTTTTAATCGATTTTCTTTAAAAAAACAACACAAACCCTCACTAAAGCAAAATAAGCGCTTTAAAGGCGCTTATTTTACGTTTTACTTGTTTTTTAGCACATAAATGTGCGAAGAATATTCTTTTGTTCCGGATGCTTTTAAATTTGACTTTAAACCAACGAAAAAAGCGCGGATGAAATTCATTTTTCCTGTTTTGTATTTTTCAGACAAAAGACTCACATAAAAAGAATCAAATTTCATTGGAAGGACTTTTTCTAATTTCATGTCTACATTTTCAAAAAGCAACTGAATGGCTTTTTTTGAAAAATGCCAAAAGTGAATCGGCACATCAAATGCTGCCCAAAATTCTTTATAATGTTTAGCGTCGTAAGATTTAAAATTTGGAACCGCAATAATTAATGTTCCAGTTGGTTTTAAAAGACGCTTCAATTCTGCAATTTGAATTTCTAAATTTGGTACGTGTTCCAAAACGTGCCACATCGTAATTACGTCAAAAGAATTATTTTCTAAAACTGCCGTTTCTTCAACAAAAGAAATTCCTTTTTGCTTGGCAATATTTTTTGCACGATCGCTTGGTTCAACTCCAACTACATTCCATCCGTCATTTTTTGCCGTCAATAAAAAATCTCCTGTTCCGGCTCCAATGTCTAAAATTTTGCCTTTTTGAGATTGTTCTGAATTTATCAAATTCAGTTTATTTTTTAAAGCGATGCTTTTTACAAAATGATACGCTTTTTCAAAAACGGAACGTTTGTTATCTGTATGCGAAATATAATCTTCGCTTTCGTAATATCTTCCTAAATTTTCTAAATCCGGCTGCGGAGAAGTTATCAGCATATCGAGATTTTCATCATAGTACAAATCGAAAATTTCTTTTGAAACAGAATGGTCTTTTACAGTAAGAAAATGTTTTTTGTTTAAAACGTCCATTTTTTAGTTCTAGTTATTTTTTGGTTTATGTGTATAACAAATCCTAAAAACGAAAAATTCATTTTTAGGATTTCTATTTTATAATTTCTTTTTTCTTCCAATTTATTTTTACAGCAGAAATTATTTCATTTTCAATTCTGAAATCTGAAAAAACTTTAAAGCCATTTTTTATATAAAACAATAAAGGCGATTTATAATTTTCACCATTTTGTTTTTTATCATTTTCGTGATCAATAACCCATCCGTTTACATCGTCAAAATTATTCTTCATTTCTTCCAGCAGAAAAGTTCCATAACCTTTTCTTTGAATTTGACTATCGATCATAAATCCGAACCAATTTTCATCATTTCGAAAAAAAGTAAATGCCCAGCCTTTTATTTCATTTTCCTGATTAAGCAAAAAGAAATGTTTTAGATTTTTTAAATTATCTAAATACATTTCAAAATCCTGAAAAGTTTTAGAGCCTAATTGCAACGGATATTCATTATTACGAAGCTGCCAGATTTTCTTCTTTTCAGTTTCTGATAAAATACTTTTCTGTACAACTTTCATAATTTTAGAAATGGTTTCACGTGGAACAAATTATTTTGTTTCAGGTTTCAAGTTCCAAGTTTCAGGTTTCAAGTTCCACGTGAAACATAATAACGATAAACTTGAAACCTGAAACCTAAAACTTAAAACAAAAACTATCTCCCCATATAAATCAAAAGCACGGAAATATCACTTGGTGATACTCCGCTGATTCTTGATGCTTGTGAAATTGTAACGGGACGAATTTTACTTAATTTTTGTTTCGCCTCAATCGACATTGATTTAATTTTATTGTAATCGAAATTATCCGGAATTTTCACTTCTTCTAAACGATTTAGTTTATCAGCGTTATTTCGTTCCTTTTCGATGTAGCCAGAATATTTAACCTGAATAACGGCTTGCTCAACGATTTCTTCGTCAAGATTATTTTCTTTAATGTAAGCATCTACTTTTTCAAATTTCAGCATATCTTCTAATTCGATCTGCGGACGAGAAAAAACTTTAAACATTTTATCTCCCTGCGAAATTGGAGCTGATTCTTTTTCAACCAAAATTGGATTTGCTTCGGCAACCGTAACACTTGTTTCTTTAAAGAACGCAACCATCTTTTCAGACTCGTTTAATTTGTGTTCCATTCTTCGCATTCTTTTTTCAGAAGCTAAACCAATTTCAAATGACATTGGAGTCAATCTGAAATCGGCATTATCTTGACGCAACAATGTTCTATATTCTGCTCTCGATGTAAACATACGATATGGTTCTTCTGTTCCTTTCGTAATCAAGTCATCAATTAGTACTCCAATATATGCTTCATCTCTTTTTAAAATCAAAGGCGATTTTTCGTGTACTTTTAAATGCGCATTTATTCCGGCCATCAAACCTTGAGACGCTGCTTCTTCATATCCTGTTGTTCCGTTAATTTGTCCGGCAAAATACAAACCTTCAACAAGCTTTGTTTCCAAAGTATGTTTTAATTGCGTTGGCGGAAAATAATCATATTCGATTGCGTAACCCGGACGAAGAAATTTTACATTTTCAAAACCGGCTACGGAACGCAATGCTTTAAATTGAATATCTTCTGGAAGTGAAGTTGAAAATCCGTTTACATAAACTTCACAAGTTTTCCAACCTTCAGGTTCAACAAAAAGCTGATGACGTTCTTTATCTGCAAAACGATTAATTTTATCTTCGATCGAAGGACAGTATCTCGGACCTAAACTTTTTATTCTTCCGTTGAACATTGGAGAGCGGTCAAAACCTTCTCTCAAAATATCGTGAACATTCAGTGAAGTGTAAGTCATGTGACAAGAACGTTGATGCGTTAACGGAACGGTTAAATCCGAATAAGAAAACTTATCCGGTTTTGTATCTCCTTTTTCTTCATTCATTTTCGAATAATCCAAAGAACGTCCATCAACTCGCGGAGGTGTTCCTGTTTTCATTCTTCCGGCTTCAAATCCTGCTGCGATCAAATCTTCGGTAATTCCGGTTGCGGCACTTTCGCCCGCTCTACCCCCACCAAATTGTTTTTCTCCAATATGAATTAATCCATTCAAAAAAGTTCCATTTGTCAAGACAACAGATTTTGAACGAATCTCAACTCCAAGAGAAGTTCTGATTCCTTTTATTTTTCCATTCTCGATAATCAGACCTTTTACCATTTCTTGGTAGAAATCCAAATTCGGAGTTCCCTCCAACATCATTCTCCATTCTTCTGCAAAACGCATTCTGTCACTTTGAACTCTTGGCGACCACATTGCCGGTCCTTTTGATTTGTTCAGCATCTTGAACTGAATTGCAGTTCTGTCTGAAACAATTCCGGAGTATCCACCAAGCGCATCGATCTCACGAACGATTTGTCCTTTTGCAATTCCACCCATCGCAGGATTGCATGACATCTGTGCAATGTTTTGCAAACTCATAGTAACCAATAAAGTTTTGGACCCTAGATTTGCTGCCGCTGCCGCGGCCTCGGAACCAGCATGACCGGCACCCACAACAATAACATCGTATTCTTCTAAAAACATTTTTGTTTTATTTTTTTCTCCGAAAATCATTCTACGAATGTTTCAGAATTACTTTTCTTTTCTGTTCCACGTGGAACGAATAATTCTATTTTCAATTAAAATCTAAATTCTAAAACTTGATTCATGTTCCACGTGGAAACAAAAAACTAAATTTTCAAATTCAAAAAATTCAAAATCACACGTTCCACGTGAAACACATTCAGTTAAATTTTAACTTCAAAACTTTTCTTGTGTATCATTTAAAAACAAATATTAATCTTTTCAAATCAGAAACGTTTCACGTGGAACACATTATTCAAACTAAAAAAAACGAAAATTCAATCAAATTTTAAAATCGTTCCACGTGGAACGATTAATTAAATTATCATTTTCAGAATAGAATTTCTTCATATTTACGTTCCGCGTGAAACAATTTCTTTATATCAATTCTTAAAATAGATATATTTTCTTTTAAAAACGTTTCACGTGGAACGCTTAAAATTTAAAAATTCTACACTTTTAAAATAAACTGTTCCACGTGGAACTATCTTTTTTTACCTTTATTATATATATAGTGTTTCACGTGGAACGTAAAATTTATATATTTTTTTTAGATGTTTAATTATTGTTCCACGTGAAACATTCTAATTTTTTCATCTTCTTTTGAACGCATTAATTCTGCATCCTTATCTGTTTTATCTTTATATCCGCAGTAATGTAAAATACCATGAGCGATAACACGCTTTAATTCTTCTTCAAAAGAAACATTAAAATCCTTTGCATTGTCTTCTACTCTTTCTACAGAAATAAAAATATCTCCGCTGATTTCATTACCAACTGTATAATCGAAACTAATAATATCTGTTAGTGTATCGTGATCTAAATACTCTACATTTATCTTATGCAGGTAATCATCATCACAAAATATATAATTAATTTCACCTTCATTCTTCTTTTCAGAAACAATTACAGCACTTAACCAATCGGTATAAGCTTGTTCATTTTCTAAAGTAAACTCGGTTTCGTAATTAAAGTTTATCATTTTGTATTAAAATATTCTTGAACTTTTTGATTAAAATTTGAGCGCAAAGGTAGCGATTGTCTATTTAAAATTTCTACACTATTTAAATAATCAGTTAATGAGCTTGGTAACGCATTAGATTTATTAGAAAACTCAGCCTTATTTGTTTCAGATTGACGCTTCGTATCTTGTCCTTGTTCCTGAACTGCGTTGTTTAATTTCCATAGTTCTTGCTGAATATTTAAGATTCTCTGCAGGTTTTCATTTTTAAAACCTTTATTTAAAATCTGTTTTTCTGTAGCCTTCATTTGTTCAATCGCTGCTCTTCCTTGTGCATCTAAACCTTTTTTAGCTAATTCTTTTTGTAATGCTTCACGAAGTTTTACCTGCTCTTTGTAAATCTCCATGATCTTTTCTGCATCTCCTTCTCCATCGTCACCTTCATTTCCTTCATTACCTTTACCTCCATTTTTATTTCCCTGACCGTTTTTACCTTGTCCGTCTTTACCATCTTTCCCTTCTTTACCAGATTCTGCTTTTCCATTTCCATCTTTGCCCTGACCATTTTGGTTACCTTGTCCTGGTTTTCCTTCTCCGCTTTTTCCCTGCTGACCACTTCCTGTTTTGTCACCTGGCTTCATTCCTTCTTTCATTTTATCAGCCAGACCTTTTTGTTTTTGAATAATATCTGGTAATTGCATCCCTTGTCCATCACCCGGTTTTGGTTTTCCAGTTCCCGGTTTAGACATTTGCATCTGCATATTATTTAATAAGTCACTTAAAAAATCAGCCAGTTTGTTTGCAGATGAAACAGCATACTGCTGGTGAGAAACTCCTTTTGGTATTTGTACATCGGTTAAAACTTCAATCGCTTTGTCCATATTATATTGTACGTTTCCAATTTCCTTTGTTACATCTTCAGCAATTTTTGGATTTCTAAGAGACATTGCAAACAAGCTGTCATCGACATGACGGAACTGTTGTTTTAAATTCTGCTGAATTTTTATATTTTTTGTAAAGGCAGAAGAACCTAATTTCATCGATTTGAATTGTTTCATTACGTCTTCCTGAGATAATGAAAATGCTAAAAGGTTATCCAGAATCTGACGAAGCATGGCAACATCTTCTTCTAATTGTTCTTGTTCTCCGCCTTCCATACTCGAACTCATTTCCTGAGCCATGCTCTTCATTTTCTTTGAAGCGCTCTTTTGTTTTTGTTTTGCCGATGAAGAATTGTTTTTACTTAGTTCTTCTGAAGCTTTATTCAAATCATTTTTTACATCTTTTTCTTTTGAAGCATCTTTAGGAATATCCAAAGGAGACTTTAAAGAATTGTTTTCTTCTTTCAAATCTTTAAGATCTTCTTGTATTTTATCGAATGATTTATTGATATCATCCTGCTTCTCTTTTGTATTTTCTTTGTCTTTATTAGATAACTGTTCCTGTTGTTCTGACAGTTTATTTAATTTCTCAGCAACTTGTTCTGCTTTCTTTTCTACATAAAAACGTTTCGTTAATTCAACTAATTGTTCTAAATTACGAGATTGGTTTTTACTGATTTGTTTGAACTTTTCCATCTTATCAAACAGTTCTTCACTGTTTAATTTATCGTTTAGGTTCTTTAATTCATCTAAAAGTTTTTGATTTTTCTCTAGATCTTTCTCTGCATTATCTAAACGTTTTTGCAAATCATCTGCAGTTTTATCCTTTTTTTCAGAGCTGTATTTATCTAAATTCTTATTCATTTTTTCAGCAAACTGCTTCATCATTTCGTCTTGGTGTTTCTGACGTTTAATAAAATCATTTACTTTCTGCTGATCTTTAAACTCTAAATTGTCTTTTTCTTTCCCTGTGTTTTTTAGTTTATCCATTTCAGAAAATTGCTTTTCCTGATTCTTTAATGATTTAGATAAACTATTTATATTGGCATTTTGCTGTTGTAATTCTGCATCCTGAATTTCATCTGTAGTAGAAACTCGATCTGAAAATGTCGAAGACTTTGTACTCTTAAATCCATGCAATGCATCATTATCAAAAACCTCAAAATAGTATTCATACGATACTCCTTCCTGAACAGCAAGGTTACTTGGAAAGTTAAAAACAAACTGATCAAACACTGCCTGCTTTACAGGAATGGTTCCTCGTTTAGCAGTTTGAGGTTTTCCATGTTCGTAATAAACAATCTGTAATTTCGATAAACCGTAGTCATCACCTAGTCTTCCCAAAACATAATTCTTATCTAATTTTAAACTGTCTGGAGCTGGCGCAACTGTAATTGTTGGGTGCTGATCCTTGATAACAGACAGCTGATAATCTAGTTTTTCGTAATTTTTTACCTTATTATTCGAAGTAAGAATTTGATATTCTGTATTTTGAACAATATTTTTAGCCAGTTTAAACTCGTTTTGATCCTTTTTAAAGTTGAAACTAGCGTTCTCATCTTTCCAAACAACCTCTTGAGTCGACTGTGTATTCATTCTCCAGGTTACAGTTGTGCCTTCCGGAACAATCGCATTTCCGGTTCCCTGAATAATTTCTGATTTCTTTTTTAGGTATGATGGAAAGTTTAAAATCATTTCGAAGTTGGCAATCGAAGGAACTGTAATAACTTTCAATTCGTATTCGTTTGATGAAACTGAATTTCCTTCAAAAGAAAAAGCAACATCCGAAGTTGGTTTTTCAATCTTAAATTCGAACTTTCCGGTTTGAGAAGATTCCATAAAATAGCTTTCATTGCCAATATGAATCATGACATTTTCAGGAACAATGTTTCCTTCCGTTTCTACTTTTACAATAAAATCTTTGTTTTGTTCTGTTTGTAAATTGTCATTCAGCACTACAAATTTGAAAGGAGCCGGTGGTAAAAAAGAAGCATTGAAATGTACTACTCTATTAAAACTCTGAGAAATTATATTACTGTTTCCAGAAACAAAAAACACAGCAAATAACAAAACCGGAATCAAAGCCAATGGCAGATACTTCTTGTTTGATTTAAAATTGATAGCATTTCCAAATGGAATTGGCTGTAAAGAATTTGCTTTTTGTTCTATAGAAGCTAACATCAACTCAGAACTTTCTGCAGAATTTTCATGAGATGAAAGCTGCAAAAAGTTCGTAAGCTTATCGCTTACTTCTGTAAAATGATTTCCAATAATGGCTGAAGCCTGATTGTAATCTATTCCTTTTTGAAGTTTGAAGAGTTTAAAAATTGGAAATAATATAAATCGAAACAACAGGAAAACTTCGACTGCAATAAATAACCAGAATAAAAGTGTTCTTCCTACGGGTTTAAGCCATAGAAAATATTCCACAAAAAGCGTAAATAGAAAATATAAAAGACCAAAACCTATAAAAAGAAGTGCTCCTTTTATCAGCTCATTGGTATAATATTTTTTAATAAATCCTTCTAACTTCTGATATATTGCAGATGATGTTTTCAAAATAAAATCTCTTTTAATTATAACCCATAAAAGTAGTAATTATAAAGATTATAATTTCAAAAAAATAAATTCCAAATTCCAAGTATTCACTGAGTTTGGAATTTGAAATTTTTAAAAATTGGGATTTATCTAAAGTTGTATCTTTGCATCAAAATTTAAACAAATGTCAAAGCAAGTTCGTGTGCGTTTTGCACCAAGTCCAACTGGACCATTACATATTGGCGGAGTGCGTACTGCCCTATTTAATTATTTATTTGCCAAAAAACATAACGGTGTTTTTTATCTGAGAATTGAAGATACAGATCAGACTCGTTTTGTTCCCGGAGCTGAAGCTTATATTATGGAAGCTTTAGAATGGTTAGGAATTGCTCCTGAAGAAACGGTTGGGAAAAATGAAAAATTTGGTCCGTACAGACAAAGCGAACGTAAAGATTTGTACCAGCAATATGCCGATCAGCTTATTAATTCTGGCTGGGCATATTATGCTTTTGATACTCCTGAAGCTCTTGATACTTTAAGAAAAGAACAAGAAGCAGAAGGAAAAACTTTTATTTACAATCATACCAATCGTGAAAAATTAGATACATCTTTGGTAATTTCTGCTGATGAAGTTTCTAAAAGAATTGCAAATGGAGAGCATTATGTTATTCGTTTTAAAACTCCGGTTGATGAAACTTTACATTTAAAAGATATCATTCGCGGTGATGTTAAGTTCGAAACCAATCTTCTTGATGATAAAGTTCTCTTTAAAAGTGACGGAATGCCAACGTATCATTTAGCCAATATTGTGGATGATCATTTAATGGAAACTTCACATGTAATTCGTGGTGAAGAATGGCTTCCTTCAATGCCGCTTCACGTTTTATTATACAAAGCATTTGGCTGGGACGCTCCGGAATTTGCACATTTACCTTTGATTTTAAAACCTGTTGGAAACGGAAAATTATCTAAAAGGGATGGAGACAAAATGGGATTCCCTGTATTTCCTTTAGAATGGAAAACTGAAGAAGGTGTTTCATCTGGTTACAGAGAAAACGGATTTTTCCCTGAAGCTGTTGTAAACTTCCTTTCTCTTTTAGGCTGGAATGATGGAACCGACAAAGAATTATTTTCTCTTGAAGAATTAGCAGAAGCTTTTGACTTAAACCGAGTTCATAAAGCGGGTGCAAAATTTGATCCAGAGAAAAATAAATGGTTCAATCACCAATATTTAGTAAAACAAAATGATGCCGATTTAGCGAAAACCTTCTCTCCTATTTTAGTAGAAAAAGGTGTTGATGTTTCTAAATATGATGTTACGAGAATCGTTTCATTGATAAAAGAAAGAGCAAATTTCGTTTCAGAATTTTGGGATTTAACTGATTTCTTTTTCCAGGCACCAACATCGTACGATGAAAAAGCAAGCAAAAATTGGAAAGAAGAAACTCCGGCTTTAATGCAGCAATTGATTTCTGTTCTAGAAAATATTGGAGATTTTACTTCTGTAAATATTGAAACAATTGTAAAAGACTGGTTAACTAAAAACGAAATTGGTATGGGTAAAGTTATGCAGCCTTTCCGTTTAAGTTTGGTTGGAGCATTAAAAGGTCCTCACCTATTTGGCATTGTAGAAATTATTGGAAAAGAAGAAACTATTTCCAGAATCCAAAAAGCAATTACAGCTTTGTAATCAAATTATAATTTAAAATTTAAACGCTAGGATGCATTTTCAAAAATGTTCTTAGCGTTTTTTTAATGTCTAAAACTTTTATTTTAGAGGAATTTTCGTAATTTACCAAAATCATAAATATAAATTAAATAACCATGAGTACAGCATTTATTATCTTACTAGTATTGGCATTCTTCATTTTCATGTCGTCTTTCTTTACTGTAAAACAACAGACCTCTATCATCATTGAACGATTTGGAAAATTTTTGAGTGTTAGAAATTCAGGATTGCAATTAAAAATTCCAATTGTTGACAGAATTGCAGGACGTGTAAATCTTAAAATTCAACAGCTTGATGTTATCATCGAAACCAAAACAAGAGACAACGTTTTTATTAAAATGAAAGTTTCTGTTCAGTTCAAAGTGATTCAGGAAAAAGTATATGAAGCTTTTTATAAATTAGAATATCCACACGATCAAATTACTTCTTATGTATTTGATGTCGTTCGTGCCGAAGTTCCAAAACTAAAATTGGATGATGTTTTTGAAAGAAAAGATGATATTGCAGTTGCAGTAAAACGCGAATTAAACGAAGCAATGTCTACTTACGGATATGATATTATCAATACTTTGGTTACTGATATTGATCCGGATATTCAGGTAAAAAATGCAATGAACAGAATCAACGCTGCCGACAGAGAAAAAACTGCTGCAGAATTTGAAGCTGAAAGTTCAAGAATTAGAATCGTTGCAAAAGCAAAAGCGGAAGCCGAAAGTAAACGTTTACAAGGTCAAGGTATTGCAGATCAGCGTCGTGAAATTGCAAGAGGTCTTGTAGAAAGTGTTGAAGTTTTAAACAATGTAGGTATTAATTCTCAGGAAGCTTCTGCCCTAATTGTTGTTACGCAGCACTATGATACTTTGCAGGCAATTGGTGCCGATGCAAATTCTAACTTAATCTTACTTCCAAATTCTCCACAAGCCGGAAGCGATATGTTGAATAATATGGTAGCTTCTTTTTCAGCATCAAACCAAGTTGGCGAAATGATGAAAAAGCATAGTAAAAAAATAGAAAAACCAAAACCTATTCAGCCTCAATCTGGATATGAAGATGACATTCAACCAGATGTTCAGCAATAATAACAAAATAAAAAAGAGGCTTAACTGCCTCTTTTTTTATTTATAAACCAATTGATTATAAAGGGAATAATTGATTGTAAAATTTCTGGATATGATTTCTTAACATAATCTGTATAAGATGAAACAAATCCATTTACTAAATTTTGCGGTGTAATGCTTTCTTTAGTTTTCTGAAAACTCAAAACTAATTTCTGATAATTAATCTCTTTTTCAAGTTTCAGAATTTCTAAATCTCTTTCGATTTCAGAATAAGACGAGTATTTTTTCTTTTCCATAATTCTTAATCGTTAAAAAATATTTCTGAAAATTTCTCTAAAATCGGACCTTCAACCATTTTATCTTTTATAAAGAAAAGTAAAATTGTAAACACTAAATAGATCCCTCCTACTGCTAAAAATCCAAGTGCATTACTTTCAAACAAAGAACCAAATGCATAAGCAGCGGCAAAAGATCCAAAAATCATTACCATACTGAAACATAATAAAATCAAGGTAAACTTAAATATTAAAGTTGTTGATTTCATTGCAACTTTAAAACCCCAAAGTTTATAGTAAGCTAAATGACTATCTATGTAGACTTTAGTTTGTTCCTGGATTTTTTCGGTGTTTTCTTTTAATTCTTCGAAAGCCATAATTGAATTTTAAAAAATAAAAAAAAGCACAAAACTACTTATAGAAATAAGCCAGTAATGTGCTCTTTGTAATTATTATTATTTTTGAAGTTTAGCGTTTTGTGCTTTTAAATCAGCTAGTTTAGATTCTAAAAAAGTGATCACTTCTTCTGTTTTGTAACTTACATTTGATAGTAATTCTGTTAGCGTTCCATCAAGATTTTGAGTTGCACTTGTGAACTTTTCACGAAGGACTTCAGAACTAGCATCAAAAGAATCTTTTATATTATGTTTTGCATCATCAAAACCTTCCTTAATTTTTGCTCGAGTTTTTGATCCTTTATCTGGAGCAAATAAAATTCCGATTGCCGCTCCCGCAGCTGCTGCAGCTAAAATTGCTGCTGCCGTATTTAAGTTCTTAGACATGATATTACAATTTTAAATTATTACTAAAGATACTTCTTTTTAAAATTCTAAACTCCTTAATTTAAAATTTAACAATAAAATTAATACACGTAACTCACTGCTTCATATTTACCATCAGCTTTTTCAATTATACTCACAAAAGGATAACCGTTTGAAGCTGATTTAGATTTGATTCTCATTGCAGTTTGTTTTTGATTTGCAATTGGCGGTTCACCTTTTGTCCTAGTCGAGACACCTGTAAAACTAGCTGCCTGTTTCAGTCCAATTGTCTTTTCCTGAGGCAGAACAGTTACCATTTTGTAATCATCTTTTGAGTCAACTACAATTTTATCAGAGATTTTCTGAGTTTGTTTTGTTTGTTTATTTGTAATAGATGAAACAGCATGTTTGCTAATTTTCACTTCTTCCTGACTTCCGTTAAGAGAATAATAAATTAAACCATTTTCATTTTTAATGAAATTAACATCCAGTTGTTCTCCATTATGTTTAGTAATTTGATGTGTTTGAGAAATTGCAACATTTGCAAATAACACTGCCAGCGTAAAATATAAAATTTTCATGATAATTGAATTTAGATTAAAATTAAAAATTGACAGATTGAATTATAAAAAACAAATTGTAACCTAAAACTAATGCTATGGAAATTTCATAATTATGAAGTAATTTGAAAAATACCTTTTACGCGAAATATTATCAAAACCACATCACAATAAAAAACAGAACATAAAATTGTCTTTTCAAGAATTCAATTCAGAAACTGGCACAAAACAAAAAATGTCTTTTTTAATTTTATACAGCTCTACTTAGAATCTTTACGGAAATATCAATTTTCTATAAAATCATCTCTGACTTGGTATTGAGTTAAAAATAGCAACTTTATAAACAATTGTGTGTTAACAACGCGTTAAACTGACTAAAATAACAGCTAAAAGTTAAATAAAGAGTCTAAATTAACAATAATTTAAAAAATGAGTTATCTATCGATTAACTTTAAAAAATGTCTTAAAATCAATATATGAAGGTTGATTTCAATAAAAATAAATTATACAAATTAATATTAAAATCAATTTAATAAATAATTAATAGAAACTTTTATTATAATAAATCAATCAATTAAAATTATACTAATAAAAACCTTAGATTTTAAAATTTGAGATTGAAAATAAACTTTAAAAGGACAAAAAGGAAAATTTGACTGTTGAAAATTTGAAAAATTGTTCTAAAATTGACAAAAACTTAAATTAAGCTTTTTAAGAAATGATTTTAAAAATTATGAAAAGGAAGTCGGGAGATTTTTAAAGTTGCCGCAAATTAAATATATGAAAGTCACTTTTAATCTATAAATTTTATTAAAAATACAATTTAAATAAATTTTATAAATAATAAATAGAATATATAAAAATTAAATTTTATATCAATTACATATATTAAATAAATTTTAATTATACTAAAAATTAAAAACTTAAATAAAACTTATACTTTACTAAAAACTTTGCTTAAAAAAAGTAAAAATTAAAATAAAGCTTTCTATTGAATGATTATTAAAAATAGGGAAAGGAAGTCGGAAGATTTTTAAAATTAGCTTAAAATTAATTTATGAAAGCTATTTTTAATTTATAAAAATTATAAAATTTAAATTTTCAATAGTTAATATATATAATAAAAAAAAGCGCTTATAAAAGCGCTTTTCATAAATTTAGTTGATATTACTTCTTCACCATTTCAGAAAGAATTTCAATTTCTCTTTCTGAAGCATTTTTTGGTGGATTTGAATATAATTTCAAAATTTCGTCATCAAACTGATTTCTCAGATTTTCATTTTCAATATCTCTCAGATTTAAAAGTGCTTTTGAACGAACATAAGTCGATTCACTTTTTAAAGACATTGAATATAATTTGTGAATATCTTCTGCTTCAACATCAGCCGATTTCAAGCTTGAATACTTCAAAATAAACTGAGCAAACAACAATGAACTCTTATTATTATTGATATTTTTCTTTAAAGAATTTTGTAATAAAGAGAAACTAGAAACATTTTTGATGTTCTCCCCTATTGCACTTTCAATTGCAATTCGTTCTGGTTTAGTCTCAACTTTAAAATATTTGTTGATATCTTTTAAAGAATTGTTGATGCTGTTTTCTTCTTTTTTACCCTTTTCTTCCCAAGCATCTTTTAATCCAACAGTTTTGTTAAATACTAATTTTGAAGCAGTTGAGTCTTTATCAACAGTAAAATATCCTAAACGTTGAAACTGAAATTTATCTTCATTTTGCGCTGTTGATAAACTTGGTTCAACATATCCGGTTACAATTTCTAATGAATTTGGATTCACAAAATCTAAGAAATTTTTGTCTTTATAACTGTCCGGAGCTTCATCTGTAAACAAACGATCGTACAAACGAACTTCCGCTTCCAAAGCATGTTTTATAGAAACCCAATGCAATGTTCCAGATACTTTTCTTTGGCTTGCTTCTGTCCCGCTTCCGCTTAAAGAATCGGTATCATAAGTTACATGAATTTCAGTAATATTGCCTTCAGCATCTTTTACAACTGATTCTCCTTTAATGATGTACGCATTTTTAAGACGTACTTCTTTTCCTAAAGTTAAACGGAAATATTTAGCTGGAGCTTCTTCTAAAAAGTCTTCTCTTTCAATGTATAATTCACGAGAAAAAGGCACTTTTCTGAAACCTGCATTTTCATCTTCCTGATTATTTTCTGCTTCTAACCACTCTTCTTTTCCTTCCGGATAATTAGTAATAACCAGTTTTACAGGATCTAAAACAGCCATTACACGAGGTGCAATTTTGTTCAAATCTTCACGAATACAGAATTCTAAAACCGATACATTTATCAAATTATCGCGTTTTGCAATACCAATTGTATTAGCAAAATTACGTAAAGAAGCTGCAGTATAACCACGTCTTCTTAACCCTGAAATGGTTGACATTCTAGGATCATCCCAACCGTTAACATGCTTTTCCTTAACTAGTTGCTGTAATTTTCTTTTACTAACAACTGTATGCGATAAGTTACGTCTTGCAAATTCTCTTTGCTTTGGACGCAGTTTATTTTCATCTAAAATTTGATCTAAAAACCAATCGTATAATTCACGATGAGGCAAGAATTCAAGCGTACAAAATGAGTGAGAAATCTGCTCTAAATAATCACTTTGTCCGTGTGCCCAATCGTACATTGGATAGATTTTCCAATCGTCTCCAGTTCTATGGTGATGTTTGTGTAAAATTCTGTACATAATAGGATCACGCATTAACATGTTTGTTGATTTCATGTCAATTTTAGCGCGAAGAATATGTGTACCAGCCTCAAATTCACCGTTTTTCATTCTTTCAAAAAGATCTAAATTCTCTTCTACAGAACGATTTCTGTACGGGCTGTCTGTTCCTACAGTCGTTGGAGTTCCTTTTTGAGCAGCCATTTCTTCAGAAGTCTGGCTGTCAACATACGCTTTATCTTTTTTAATTAATAAAACGGCCCAATCATATAATTGCTGGAAATAATCTGAAGCATAACATTCTTCTGCCCATTTGTATCCTAACCATTCTACGTCTTTTTTAATTGCATCAACAAATTCCTGTTCTTCTTTTTCCGGGTTGGTATCGTCAAAACGTAAATTTACAGGTGACTGATAATCAATTCCTAAACCAAAATTTAAAGCAATAGAACTTGCGTGCCCAATGTGTAAATAACCATTAGGTTCTGGTGGAAAACGAAAGCGAAGCTTAGTATTTGAAAGACCTGATTTTACGTCTTCCTCTATGATTTGTTCAATAAAATTGAGTGATTTCTCTTCTGATGCCATTATTTTATAGTAATTTTAGCAAAGATAAAAAAAAGGTTTCAGGTTTCAGGTTTAAAGTTATCTAACTGGCATAAAACCTGAAACTTTAAACGTGAAACAATACAAAAATGGGAGTTATAAAACTTAAAAATATCCGTACTTTTTCTTACCACGGATGTTTAATTGAAGAAGGAAAAATTGGTTCTGATTACACAGTTGATTTAAAAATTAAAACCAATTTACACAAATCAGCCGAAACAGATCATCTTTTAGACACTGTTGATTACGTTCATTTGAACAAAATTGTGACAGAAGAAATGGCAATTCGTTCACATTTATTAGAACATGTTGCCAAAAGAATCAATATTCGAGTGTTAAATGAGATAGAAACTGTAGAAAAAACAACGGTTTGGGTTTCCAAAATAAATCCTCCTATTGGTGGTGACGTAGAATCAGTTACGATAAAAATGACGGAAATTAGAAAGTAATTTTTAAAATTAAAAGCTTAAATTTTTAAAATACTTCATTCGAAACTTTTGAAATTTAAAGATTTTAGTTACTTTTGCCATCCGTTCAAGTAATGGCGTCGTGGCCGAGCGGCTAGGCTGGGCTCTGCAAAAGCTCCTACTCCGGTTCGAATCCGGACGATGCCTCAAAACCTTCAAAGCAATTTGAAGGTTTTTTTTATGTCTAATTTTTAGAAAAATTAATTAAAGATATTGGTTCGAATCCGGACAATGTACTAAACCTTCAAAGCAATTTGAAGGTTTTTTTTGTGTCTAATTTTTAGAAAAAATTAATTAAAGATATTGGTTCGAGTCCAGACAATGTACTAAACCTTCAAAGCAATTTGAAGGTTTTTTTTATGTCTAATTTTTAGAAAAAATTAATTAAAGATATTAGTTCGAATCCGGACAAAACATCTAAAGAGATACAGAAATGTTTCTCTTTTTTTTTGTTCTAAACTTTCCCAATTCTACAACAATTTTAACAATCTTGTCATTTCGACGAAGGAGAAATCTCCGCGACAATATTCCATAAAGATTGAAAATACTTTGTAGAGTTTCTTGCGGAGATTTCTCCTTCGTCGAAATGACAAACTAAATCTAAATATCACTTATAAACACAAAAAAACCTCTGAAATTCAGAGGTTTAATTTTATAATTTAGAGTTATTAACAACTACTTTTTTTCTATTCTTTCGAAAGCATTTTTAACCATTTCTTTCTCTTTTGGAAACCAGCCCTGAGTAATTAAAACAACTCCAAAAACCATTAAAACAATACTGATTCCTTTTTTAATTTTCAGAATGTTATTTGGTGTTAATTTTGATTTTAATTGTTTGGCTAACAAAATTTTAATGCAGTCAACTAATAAATAAGTAATGATAACTGAGGTAAAAAAAGTAAACATTCTTGAATTTACCATTTCTAATTTTGGACCAACAGATATTATAACGGCTAACCAAAAACCAAGAACTCCAATGTTGATAACGTTTAGGATAAAACCTTTTATAAATAAACTGCCGTAGTTTCTTTTGATAATGTCACGGTCAATTTCTTCGTCATCCATTTTTTCATCGTTCTTTAATCTTACAAAAGAAATAATTCCGTATGCGAGCATTATAATGCCGCCAAAAATAAACAATGCCGGTTTATCTTTTAAACTCTGAATAAGTCTGTAACTTCCTAAGTATGCAATTCCTATAAAAAATACATCACCTAAAACAACACCCAAATCAAAAGCCATTGCCGCTCTGAATCCTTTTGTAATACTGGTTTCAATTAGTATAAAAAATACCGGACCCACCATAAAACTTAAAAAAAGTCCCCATGGAAGCCCAGTTACAATATCATTTATCATTCAAATACAATTAGTTATTTTACTTCTTCTATTTTACCACCAAAAACAGTTTTTTGATTTATTTGTTTTGGTTTTCCATAAATGTAAATAGAGCCTCCTGCGCTCACTTTTGCATCGACAAGGGTCGAAGCATTAACATCGGCTTTTCCGCCCGCAGAAACGCTTACTTTGGTCTGAGAAGTGGCAAGTTTACTTCCAAGGAAGTATCCGCCTGCTCCTAAACTCGCATCAAGGTTATCTGCTTTACCTGTTGCTGTGATTTCACCGCCGGAAACTGAACTTACTTTTAGTTTATCAACGTTCAAATCTACATTAATTTTTCCACCTTCCTGTGCACTTACTTTAAAAGAAGTTGCTTTTAGGGTTTCATTGCTTGTAACTGCAGCACCTTCATTAACATCTATAAGTTCTATATGTTTATAATACAACGTAATATCTAAATCATTTCCGGATAATAGTTTTGGAAACGGCATTCTTAATTTTAAGATTCCATTTTTATTTACCGCTTCAAGTTCTGCTTCCCTCGCTCCTTTTACTACAACTTTGTTTTCAGAGGATTGAACCAGTTTTACACTCAATTTATCGAATACTTTAACGGTATCAAAATCACCTAATTCTTTGGTAACTTGTGCAAATGATATTTGTGCAATCAATATTGCAGTTCCTATAATTAATTTTTTCATCTCTAATTTTTTTAATTAACAATCAACTTTATTCAGCTCTTCGTAAAAAATGAAAATCAAGTTGTTTTTTTACTAAATCAGCATTTTTTACCTTAACGTAAATTTCATCTCCTAATTGTAAAATACTGTTTGAAGTCGCACCAACTAAGGCATACTGCTTTTCATCAAAAGTATAATAATCGTCTTTTATCTCTCTGATTCTAACCATACCTTCGCATTTGTTAGAAACAATTTCAACATAAATTCCCCATTCGGTAACACCAGAAATAACTCCCAGGAATTCTTCATCCTGATGATCCTGCATGTATTTAACCTGCATGTATTTGATACTGTCACGTTCAGCATTTGTTGCTAAACTTTCCATGTTTGAACAATGCAGACATTTTGTTTCATAGGTTTCTTCATCAACAGAAGCGCCTCCATCCAGATAAAACTGTAACAAACGATGTACCATAACGTCTGGATAACGTCGAATTGGCGATGTAAAATGGCTGTAATAATCAAAAGCTAAACCGTAATGTCCAATATTATCTGTCGAATATTTGGCTTTACTCATACTTCTAATCGCAAGAGTATCAATTAAGTTTTGCTCTTTTTTGCCGTTTACTTCTTCCATCAAAGCATTCAATGATTTCGAAATATCACCTTTATTTCTGAAATCAATTTTATAACCAAACTTCGCAATAACTTGCTGCATTGCAATTAATTTATCTTCATTTGGTTCATCGTGAATTCTATAAACAAAAGTTTTCTTTTGTTTTCCGATATATTCTGCCACTTTTCTATTAGCCAAAAGCATGAATTCTTCAATCAAATGATTGGCATCTTTAGAAACTTTAAAGTACACTCCTTCTGGTTCTCCTTCTGCATCCAGATTGAATTTCACTTCTACTTTATCAAAAGAAATAGCACCATTCTGCATTCTTTTCTTTCTTAAAATCTTCGCTAATTCATCTAGTTTTAAAGTAGCTTCAACAATTTCATCCGGAACAACATACGATTCTCCAGTTATCGAAATATCAACTGGAATGGTATTGTCTTTTGTTTCAATGATATATTGCGCTTCTTCGTAAGCAAAACGCTGATCTGAATAAATTACCGTTCTACCAAACCATTGGTTAATAACTTGTGCAGTTGGAGAAACTTCAAATACTGCAGAGAAAGTATATTTTTCTTCGTGCGGGCGAAGTGAACAAGCAAAATTTGATAAAACTTCCGGAAGCATTGGCACTACTCTATCGACCAAATAAACCGAAGTCGCACGTTGATAAGCTTCATCATCCAGAATTGTTCCTTCTTCCAAATAGTACGAAACATCGGCAATGTGAATACCGATTTCGAAATTTCCATTTTCTAACTTTTTGAAAGACAAAGCATCATCAAAATCTTTGGCATCTTTTGGATCTATCGTGTATGTCAATGTATCACGCATATCACGACGTTTGGCAATCTCAGATTCCTGAATCGAAGTATCCAGCTTTTGAGCATAGACCTCTACTTCTACCGGAAAATCGGATGGCAAACCATATTCTGCTAAAATCGCATGAATTTCTGTATTGTGTTCTCCAGGTTTTCCAAGAACTCGAATTACAGATCCAAAAGGACTATCAGCTCTTTTTGGCCAGTCTTCAATCTTAACCAAAACAACATCTCCGTTTTCTGCTTCTCCCAATTTATCTTTCGGAATAAAAATATCCGTGTACATTTTAGGGTTTGCAGTAGAAACAAAAGCAAAATTTGGCTGCATATCAATAACACCTACAAACTCTGTTTTATCTCTTTCAAGAACTTCAATTACTTCTCCTTCAGTTCTTTTTCCTTTTCTTCTGTTATAAACGTAAACTTTTACTTTGTCTTTGTCTAATGCACGATTCAAATTATTGGTCGGAATAAAAACATCTTCTTCAAACTCGTCACAAATAAAATATGCCGTTTTTCTGCTCGTCATATCTATTGTTCCTTCGTAGTAATCCTGACTGATTGCTTTAACTAAATATTTACCAGGTTCTGTTTCTATAATCTTCTTTTGAGCAGCAAGAATTTTTAAATCTTTTATAATTTGATTTCTGCTTTTTGTATCGTCAAGTTCAAGCTTAGCTCCTATTTGTTTGTAATTGAAAGGTTTATTAGCATTTTGCGATAAAATCTTAAGTATTTTTCCAGAGAAATCTTTCTCCTTTTTTATCGGCTTTCTAATTTTCTTACTCATATATCTTTTCTTATAAGGTTTAAAATTACAAATAAGAAATCAGATTACAGATTTTAACAATTAGAATTATTAAAATTATAACTTTTCGTACATTTACAAAAAGACCTAAAATGGAAAGCTTTAAAACAATCGCCGTATTCAATTATCTGCACGAAACAGTGGTTCTCAAACACTTACTGGAACAGGAAGAAATTCCATTCTTTTTTGAAAACGAAATGACACTTTCAGTAATGCCGTTTTACTCCAATGCGCTTGGCGGCATCAAACTCAAAGTTCATCCAAACGACTTCGAGCAAGTTCAGGAAATTCTCGATTCTCTTAACAATCCGCTTAAAATCGTTTAGTATCGAAATAAAAAAAGCCATCATTTAATGACAGCTTTTGATGATAAATTAAATATAAAATCTATTCTATTATTACAGCTTTAGCAACTTTTCCTTTATCTGTAATTATTTCAAAATAGTAAATACCAGCAGATAAATGATTTACAGAAATAATATTATTTTTTTCAGTTTTAATTAATTGCCCTAAAGTATTATAAATATTTACTTTATCAATACTTAAGTTATCTTGCAAATTGATAGTTACTAATTCGGAAGCTGGATTAGGATATAAACTAAAGTTTGACATTACAAACTTATCTAAACTTAAAATGCCAGATAAATTATACACTCGAACAGCTCCAGCATCAGTACCATTTTTATTATTATAAGGAGCTCCAATAGCTATCTTACCTGCATCAGCAGAAAGCTTAATATTCCAGCCACTTGTTTCTTTTGCAGCTTTACCTTTGATCTCATCACCTATTTTTGTCCAGGTACCAGAAATATTTTGATATAATCTAACAATTCCTAAACCTGGATTTACACCACCTCCGCCATTATTATGAGCTCCAATTGCTATAATATTTCCATCAGCAGATAAAGATAAACTCATACCACTTTCTTCATATTTGACTTCTCCATCAATATCTGCTCCTATTTGTGTCCAGTTTCCACTCATATTTTTGTACACACGTACAGAACCGAAATTTGAATTTAAAACATTTCCATCATTGTAAGGAGCTCCAATTGCTATAGTATTCCCATCACTAGAGAGTGCTATGCTCCAGCCACTATTGTCTTCAGCAGCTTCTCCATTAATATCAACTCCTACTTGTGTCCAAACTCCAGATATATTTTTATATACTCTTACTGATCCGGAATCATATCCATTAGTATCACTATAATAAGCTCCAGCCGCTAAAATATTACCATCACTAGAAAGTGCTACACTTACACCATTACGTTCGCCGGCAGCTTTTCCATAAATATCTGTTCCTATTTGTGTCCAGACTCCTGATATGTTTTTGTAGACACGCACTGCACCAGAATAATTACCTTTAACAGAATTTAATACCGCTCCTACTGCCAAAATACTTCCATCTGCTGATAAAGATACACTATAACCGCTCCAATCAGTAGCAGTTTTACCATCAATATCTGCTCCTGTTTGTGTCCAAATTCCAGATATGTATTTATATACACGCACAGAACCTGAATCAGCTTTATTTCCATCATTACGTGGAGCTCCAATAGCTAAAATACTACCATCTGCAGACAATGATATTGCCATACCGCTATTATCACCAGCGGCTTCTCCATTGATATCTGTTCCTAACTGTGTCCAAATTCCAGATACATTTTTATACACTGCAACAGATCCAGAATCAGAACCATTTGCATCGCTGTAAGGAGATCCAATAGCCACTATAGTGCCATCACTAGAAAATGAAACACTATAACCACTTCTGTCTCCAGGTGCTTTTCCATAGATATCATTTCCTATCTGAGTTTGTCCAATAGCTATAAAAGGAAATAAAATAAAAAGTAAAATTTTCTTCATACACAATAATTTATATTTCAGATAAATATACACATTTCTCTAAGCTGGTAAAATTCTTTTTTAAAATAGATACTTTGAATAAAAATAGAATTCAAAATTTCATCTTAAAAATTTTGATCTGATCTTCAATCTCAACAATCCTCTCAAAATCGTCTGAAACAAAATTCAAAACAAAATTCAAAACAAAATACAATCAGAAAAATTCAATTCAAAAAATAAAATTTTTCCTTTTCAACTTTTTTAGTTTTCAACATATATTAAATACAACAAAAAAAGATTTTTAAAATTTAAAAAAAATTTATGGTTATTATAGTGTGTTAATATGTCGAATAAATTTTTTTTTGAAGTCATTGAAATCTCGTTTTACTTATTTATTCTGAGTTATCAACATAGTTATTTTTAGTTAAATGATTAATTTATAAGACTTTTTGTATTTTAATTAACAACGGTTGACAACCAAATTTGAATTGATTTTGTAGATAAGTTGATATGTTCATAGTTGTTGAAAATGGTATTTTTGATATTGATAACTTTTCCAAAAATTCACGAAACTTTTCTTGCATATTTAATTTCACTTTTGGATTATGAAATTTTTGAAAACAACCAAAAAAAACTTCTAATTTTCTTTTCGAACTTATTAACATTTTCTGTTAATTTAAAGTTAACTGAATATCAACGAATTACAAACCCTAATTAACACCTCAAAATTTTAACAAATATTCTAATTATTATTTATTGAATATCAGCGTCTTATGAAGTTATCAAAATTGTTAATAACCCTATAAGGTTTTGAAAGTAAGATAGTTGTAGATGTTAGTTATTTGCCACGAATTTCACAAATGTTCGCGTAATTATAATTGAATAAAGTAGGAATGTTGAAAAGAGTATATTTTAAAAGTAATGAGTAAAAGATTAGTGCAATTTATAGCAGTTTTCTACGCTCTGAATTATAGGAATTAGAAATCTAAATCTTAAAATATTTAAAACTATAGATTAAAAAAGAAGTTAGTGAAAATTAGTTGAATTCGTGCCAAACATTCATTAATTAAGTAAATTTGCACTACACAACTTAATAGTATTAAAAATGAAAATTTCGATAGGAAACGATCACGCCGGACCAGAATACAAAAAAGCAATTGTAAAAATGCTGGAGGCAAAAGGTTATGAAGTAACAAATTACGGAACAGATACAGATGATTCTGTAGATTATCCAGATTTTGGACATCCGGTTGCTAATGATGTATCTGAAGGAAAAGCTGATTTTGGAATCGTAATCTGCGGAAGCGGTAACGGAATCGCAATGACTGTTAATAAACACCCGAAAGTAAGAGCTGGTTTATGCTGGACGAAAGAAATCGCCTATTTAACTCGTTTACACAACGATGCAAATATTGTGAGTATCCCGGCAAGATTTACATCTATTCATCAGGCTGTTGAAATCGTTGAAACTTTTCTTGATACAGCTTTTGAAGGCGGAAGACACCAAAACAGAGTCAATAAAATTGCCTGCGCATAAAAAGTCAAAAAATAAATTCGGTGCTTCGCACCTATTCATAAACACACCGGGCGGATTTTTTAATTTGTCCGGTTTTTTATTTAAATATTTATAAATCAGTTTTTTAAGTACTATAAAAACGCTCTTTTTTGAGTTATCAACAATGTTAATATCTACTTTTTATAAGTATCAAAAGCAATTATAAGAGCAATCTGAACAGCCAAAATCAAAGCAAACTTTACAATAAAAGAAGTTTTACTCGTTTTATGTTTAAATAATAACATTGCTGTTAATAACCCCGGCGAACCTCCGGTTAAAGCCATAAGAAACAAGGTTTTTTCAGGAATTCTTCGGTTATTTTTTCGTGCCTGAGACTTATCATATCCGGCAAAAATAAAAACGAGAACATTTATAAATAAAAAATATAGTAATAAAACTTTCATTGGCTTAAAATTAAAAACAAAGATATTATTTTAGCCGAATGATTTACTATTTTGCAGAAATGCTTTAATAAGTAAATTATACCATTTTTAAGTAAGAAATCATTTCATTAAAAGTATGACTAATATTCAATTCATTGCCAAGTCCGTTCAGGCGCCTGCAGCCGGCATTCAAAACACAGTAAAATTATTAGAGGAAGATTGTACGATTCCGTTTATTTCGCGTTACCGAAAAGATACGACAGGAAACCTTGATGAAACTGTTATTGAGCAGATTGCAAAACTTCAGAAAGAATACGATACACTTATTAAACGTAAAGAAGCGGTTTTAAAATCGATCGAAGAGCAAAAAGCGCTTACTCCGGATTTGAAGAAAAAAATTGAAGACAGCTTTGATTTGCAGGAAATTGAAGATTTCTACCTTCCATACAAAAAGAAAAAGAAAACAAAAGCCGATGTCGCGCGCGAATTTGGACTTGAGCCTCTGGCAAAATTAATTATGTCTGAAAGCGATGCTGATTTCGATTTTATTTCGACACAATATCTAAATGAAAATGTGATTAACGAAGAAGCCGCCATTCAAGGTGCAAGAGATATTGTTGCTGAATGGATTAACGAGAATATTTATGTTCGTAAACAGCTTCGTAGATTATTTCAGAGAAAAGCAACTATTGCTACAAAAGTCGTTAAAAAGAAAGCGGAAGAAGAAGGAGCACAGAAATTCAGTCAATATTTTGATTGGGAAGAACCGTTGACAAAAGCGCCGGCGCACCGTTTATTAGCGATGCTTCGTGCAGAAAATGAAGGTTTTATCAAAATGAAAATTGATGTTGATATCGACGATGCATACGATGTTATTGACGAAATCATCATTAAAAAACAAAACAATTCAACATCGCATTTACAGCTGGCGATAGAAGACAGTTACAAACGTTTATTGAATCCGGCAATTGGAAATGAAACGTTACAGGAAGCAAAAGCAAAAGCCGATGCGAATTCTATTCAGGTTTTTGCTAACAATTTAGGGCAATTATTATTAGCTCCGCCATTAGGAGAAAAACGAATTTTGGCAATCGATCCGGGCTTTAGAAGCGGTTGTAAAGTAGTTTGCTTAGACGAAAAAGGCGATTTATTATACAACGAAACGATTTATCCGCACGCGCCTCAAAACGAGGAAACAATGGCGATTAAGAAAATCCGTTCGATGGTAAATGCGTATCAGATCGATGCGATTTCTATTGGTAACGGAACTGCTTCTCGTGAAACCGAATTTTTCATCAAAAAAATAGCGTTTGACAAACCAATTCAGGTTTTTGTGGTTTCTGAGGCAGGAGCTTCGGTTTATTCGGCTTCAAAAACGGCGAGAGAAGAATTTCCTAATTATGATGTAACGGTTCGTGGTTCGGTTTCGATTGGAAGACGACTTTCAGATCCGTTGGCAGAATTGGTAAAAATCGACCCGAAAGCGATTGGAGTAGGGCAGTATCAGCATGATGTGGATCAGGCCAAATTAAAAGAAGAATTAGACAGCACCGTAATTCGCTGCGTGAACTCGGTTGGAATTAACATTAATACAGCAAGTAAACATTTGCTAAGTTATGTAAGTGGAATCGGAGAGAAGCTTGCTGAAAATATTGTTCAATACCGTTCTGAAAACGGACCTTTTGAAGACAGAAAACAGCTGAAAAAAGTACCGCGTTTAGGAGATAAAGCGTATCAACAGGGAGCAGCGTTTATTAGAATTACAAATGCTAAAAATCCGCTTGATAATTCGGCGGTGCATCCAGAAGCTTATCCGGTTGTTGAAAAGATGGCAAAAGATTTGAATCTCTCTTTAAATGAATTAATTGCAAATAAAGAGAAAACAGCGCTTATTAAGCCAGAAAAGTATGTTACGCCAGAAATTGGTTTATTAACGCTAAAAGATATCATTAAAGAGCTTGAAAAACCGGGATTAGACCCAAGAAAGTCAGCTAAAGTTTTTGAATTTGATGCCAATGTAAAATCGATAAAAGATTTGAAAACCGGAATGATTCTTCCGGGAATTGTGAATAACATTACCAACTTTGGCTGTTTTGTTGACATCGGAATCAAAGAAAGCGGTTTAGTACATATTTCACAGCTAAAAGCTGGATTTGTGAGCGACGTAAACGAAGTGGTAAAATTACATCAGCATGTTGATGTTAAAGTTACTGAGGTTGATGAAGACAGAAAGAGAATTCAACTGACGATGGTTTTGTAGAAATTCCAATTTATTAAAGCCCAAATTCCAAAAAGTTGGAATCTTAAAATAGAAACTCCCAAATTACATTTGTAGTTTGGGAGTTTCTATTTTAAGATTATTTCAAAATCACCTTTTTGGTAACGCTTTTAAAATCATCATTGGATATTTTTACGAAATAAATTCCGGATGACTGATTGGCCAGATTTATTTCGGTGTTTTCAGAGATTGTTTTTTGCTGGTGAATAATACTTCCTGAAGGAGAAATTACTGAAATAGTTGATTGCTGAGGTGCGTTAATTGTGATTCGATCAGCACTCGGATTTGGGTAAAGCGTAACTGTAGATTTTTCAATATCAAAAGTATCATTAGACAAATTGGCGTTTAGCGGTAAATAGAAATTACCTGTTAGTAAAAAGGAGTATAGTGTTTTAAGAGTATGATTGAAGTAACTGTTTGGTTCATTTAGGTTTTTTAAATCGGTATAAGAATCATCTAAATGCGCCTGATTTTCACCGCCCATTGCTGCACAGGCAAAAGCGCCCACAAAAGTCGCGTTATGCCATTGTCCGCTTAAAGTTCCATTTTGATTGTAACCATCTTTAATATTTGCAGAGCCGCCAAGATTAACACGAACAAAATCTGATGATTTTTTAGCGTAAGTTTTAGCATCAGCATTTCCAAACCATAAATAATCAACAGCAATTCTCCAAGGAGTTCTGGCAGCATCATAACTGTATGTTCTTCCGGCATTATTATAACCACCGGCTTGTGAAGAATAAGCACCAGACGCTTCACACCAATCAGAAACTAATCCGCCAACGGCATTATTTACAGTCAGGTTGTTGTTTATAATGGTATAAGATTTTGCAGCAACCTGATTCCAGAAAGCGGTATCATTTGTAAAAGTTCCAAAAACTCTGTAATACGCAGGAGAAAAGTAAGAAGGATTTGTAATTTGACTTCCGCCGAATTGATCGCCGGGTTTTAAAACATACGTATTAACTTCAATTTCATAATTTTTAATGGCAGAAATTAAGGCTGCTGCGTCATTTTTATAATTAATATTTCCAGTGCTTGTCCATTGATAATCTGCGACAATAAGAGCAAAAGCAGCATCAAGTTCGGCATCAGTAGCTCCGTTTTGACCAATGGTGCCAGAACAGCCGCTGATTTTCCAGTTCATTACTTTGTTGCCGTTTACATTATCTTTATAATACAGCCAAAGACCATCAAAAAGAGTTTTATCGGCCATGTAAACACTTAAAAGCATTCCATAGCCAATTCCTTCAGAAACAGTTTCAGCTTGATTATCAAATTTTACACGATAACGTCCATTAGAGCAAGTTTCTACAAAATTGGATTTCCATGTATCGTAATTGCTTTTTGCATCCTCGCTGTTTTTTGCAGAAGGCATGAGGCCGTTGTTAAAAATAACATTGGCAGGAAACGGCTGCTTTTGTGCAGTACTTTTAAGGCACAAAAAAGCAACAGTAATCAGAAGTAGGTTTTTCATAATTATTGTTAATAAATTTAGGGACTCTAAAAGTAAGATTTTTTAGATATAAAAAAAATCCCAGACCACAATTTGCAGTCTGGGATTATCTTAATAAGTTGAAGGTTACTATTTTGTTTCTTCGTCTTGTTTTTTAGCAGCAGGTTGATCGTCTTTAGCAGCATTTTTAAATTCTTTAATACCGCTTCCTAAACCTTTCATTAATTCTGGAATTTTTTTACCTCCAAAAAGTAATATCACAATACCTACTATAACAAGGATTTCTGTAAGACCTAATCTTCCCATCGTTTTATATTTAGTGCCGAAGCAAATTTATTTTTTGATTTTCACCGCAAAGGTATATAGAATATACGAACAACTTGTCCTTTTGGATTAAAATATTTGTTTTTTACAGCGTTAAATATTTTATAAAATCATTATATTAATAACTTTCTGCATTTTTTGGAGTTATTAACAACACTATTAATTACTATATTTGCTCGTATAAACTACCAAAATGACTAAAAAAAAGAAAAGAAATCTTAGGAAAAAATTATTCATCAAAAACCGTCTGGTAATTTTGAATGAAGATACTTTTGAAGAGATTTTTTCATTCAGACTTACCCTGATGAACGTATTTGTAACATTTACTTTAGGTGGTATATTTCTCATTTTAGTTACTACCTTTATTATTGCATTTACGCCTTTACGCGAATTTATTCCGGGTTATTCTTCTTCTGAACTGAAAAAAAATGCAACGAAACTTGCCATAAAATCAGATTCGTTAGAAACTGCTTTGAAAAAAAATGAAGCCTATATACAAGGAATTCAAAAAGTTTTAAAAGGAGAACTGGAATATGCTAAATTCAACAAAGATTCTATTTTAACTGAAGCCGAAACACCTTCAGATTTAAATATGAAAGCATCTGAAGATGAAATAAAACTAAGAGAAGAAGTTGCCAAAATAGAGAAAGAGTCTGCAGAAGATAAGACAAGTAAAAAGAAAAGTGACAAAAAATAATACCACTAAAAATGTCAATTAAGTCGATAGCGGCGAAAATTTTTGCCCGTAAAATATACAAACAAACTCTTTCCTGGTCTGGTAAACCAGTTGAAACTCAATTAGAAGTTTTTAAAAGTTTAGTTGAAAATGCCAAAAACACCAAGTTTGGAAAAGATCATAATTTTAGTTCAATAAATACAATTGCAGATTTTCAAAAAAACGTTCCCATTCGCGATTACGAAGATTTAAAAGAGTATATAGAAAAAGTTAAGCTGGGCGAAGAGAATATCCTTTGGAAAGGAAAACCAATTTATTTTGCTAAAACATCCGGCACAACTTCGGGGGCAAAATATATTCCGCTGACAAAAGAATCTATGCCTTCGCATATAAATGCGGCGAGAAATGCTATTCTGCATTATATTAACGAAACCGGAAATGCCGATTTTGTTGACGGAAAAATGATCTTTTTGCAGGGAAGCCCTATTTTGACTGAAAAACACGGAATTAAATTTGGACGTCTTTCTGGAATTGTAGCCCATTTTGTTCCGAAATATCTGCAGAGAAACAGAATGCCTTCGTGGGAAACCAATTGTATTGAAGACTGGGAAACCAAAGTAAATGCCATTGTAGACGAAACGATAAAAGAAGACATGAGCGTTATTTCGGGAATTCCTTCCTGGGTGCAAATGTATTTTGAGCGTTTACAGGAAAAAAGCGGCGGAAAAAAGATCAGCGAAATATTTAAAAACTTTAATTTGTTTATTTACGGAGGCGTTAATTACGAGCCTTACCGCGCCAAATTTGAGCAGATGATTGGCAAAAAAGTCGACAGCATTGAGTTGTTTCCTGCTTCAGAAGGTTTTTTTGCTTATCAGGATTCACAGAAAGAAAAAGGAATGCTTTTGCTTCTAAATTCGGGAATTTTCTACGAATTTATAAAAGCCGATGAATTTTTTACCGAAAACCCAAAAAGATATACCATTGGCGAAGTTGAGGTTGGCGTAAATTACGCGCTGATAGTTTCTACAAATGCCGGACTTTGGGGTTATAATATTGGCGATACTGTTCAGTTTACTTCTTTGGCGCCATACCGTGTTATAGTTTCCGGACGTATTAAACATTATATTTCGGCTTTTGGAGAGCATGTAATTGCCAACGAAGTCGAAAATGCTATGAAAGAAGCCACAACAGGAACTAATATCGTAATAAACGAATTTACTGTTGCACCTCAAATCACGCCGTCAAGCGGATTACCATATCATGAATGGCTGATTGAATTTGAAAAAGAGCCCGAAAATATGGAGGCTTTCGCCGAAGCCATAGACAATTCGATGCGCAAGCAAAACATTTATTATGATGATTTAATTACCGGAAATGTTTTGAGAAAAGTGGTTATAACCAAAGTATCGAAAAACGGATTTCAGGAATATATGAAATCGCAGGGTAAACTGGGCGGACAGAATAAAATTCCAAGATTGTCAAACGACAGAAAGATTGCCGATAATTTAAAGTAAAAAATACAATCCTTCTAACAATTTGTTAAATGTCGTTTTATGAAAGTTCTATTTAAAATTCCTACTTTCGTTTAACGAATAACTCTTTTTATCTTCATAACTGAAGATTTTTTAAATAATAGACATGAAAGAAACCAAACATATATCAAGATCAAGAGCGCAGGAATCATCTGCAGCGATAGAAAAAATGTACATTACAATGCGCCATTTATTCAACCGTGGTTTTTATAAACCAATGGGAGTTTCTGGCGATAGTTTAAGAGAATCATTATTAGCATTACGTCCGGAAATTTACGGAAATATTGCAGAGGAAAAAGTAGAACTAAACGGACTTTTGTACGTTATAGAGCGTCTTCCAATAGGAATTGAACAATGTCGATTCATTAATTTAACTTCAGACGAAGGTTATTCTAAATCGCATTTTCAGGCAATTGTTCCTCCAAAAAGAAGAAGAAACTGCTACAGAATCGACGAAGAACAAATGAATGTTGAAATCACTCGCGGACGTTCTGATATTTATGATATCCTGACGCATTTGACTTTCATTTTCATCGAATCGCATAAAATTAAAAACAGAGTTTTAGTAGACGACGGTGGAGAAGTTTCTCGAGATTGGCAGAAACTGGAACAAGCTGTAACACAGACTAAAAAGCTTTCGCAGATTGAAAAAGAAAAAGCGATCTCGCATGTAGCTAATATTTTAGCCAGAACATTTGAAGAAGTTTTAGACATATACGACGCTTTTGGTTCAGAATCTGCACCAGATCGTTTTCTGCACGTTATTTATTGGTTAGGAAAACTGGCAATTGAAGAAATTGTCGAAAATAACAAACGTACAATTACTTTTAGCCCTGTTTTACGTGAGCGTCTTGGACATCACATACACGGAGAAATCTGGGCAACGAACATAAAGGAAGTTTTAAAAGCAAATAACTTACTAAAAAGGCCAATTCACGTAATTAGTGCCAATATGCACAGTGTAATGAATTCGATTTTTGCTACACCTTTGTTAACATCAAAATATAAAGGCAAAAGCGATTTCTTTATTTATGAAGAATTAAGCAGTTCTGGTTCTAAAGAAATCAGATCTCAGGTTGAAGATTTGGCTTTAAAAAACGGAATGATTTCACTTCCTGATTGTTCAGGAACTAATATAGATGTTCAGATTTTTGATACAGCTAAAATTGACTGGGCAAAAACAGCATTTTCTCACGCTAATGTAGGTGAAGAAAAGCCAGTTATTATTGTAATGGATTATGCTTTTGGCGAGCAGGCTTATGAAACAATCGATGAGCTTTTAAAACCGTATAAAAAAGAAACTTTACTAAATGTAAAATCGGTTTCTATTATGGGTAAAGCCGGAATTCTGGAAGGCGGAAAAGGAGACATCATGATTCCTTCTGCACACATTAACGAAGGAACAGCAGATAATTATTTCTTTGAAAATGAATTAACAGGCGCTATGTTTGAAGGAAACGATATTGATATTTATGAAGGCGCGATGGTAACTGTTCTTGGAACTTCATTGCAAAACAGAGATTTATTGAAGTTCTTCCACGAATCGACCTGGGGAGTAATCGGTCTTGAAATGGAAGGTTCATATTACCAAAAAGCGATTCAATCGGCATCAAAAATTAGAAAAAGCGTGCCGCACGATATTAAAGTTCGTTATGCATATTACGCTTCAGATAATCCTCTTGAAACAGGAAGCACATTAGCATCCGGCGGATTAGGAACAACGGGTGTAAAACCAACGTATTTGATTACTATTAAGATTTTAGAACAGATTTTCAACATAAAAGAATCGTAGATGAGTACAAAAGTACCGGAGAATAAAGAAGATCAGGAAATTGATATTTTTCAGCTTTCAAAAAGCATTAATAGTTTTTTTGGAAGGATTAATACCATGATTTTTCGATCTATTCATTTTTTTGTCCGCAATTGGATTATCGTTTTAATTTTAGTCGTTGCAGGATTTAGCATTGGCTGGTATTTGGATTCAAGTAAAAAATCGTTTGATAATCAAGTTATTGTAACTCCAAATTTTGGCAGTGTAGATTATCTTTATTCTAAGATAGATTTGATCGAATCTAAGATTATTGCAGGAGATACTGCTTTCTTGAAAAACGAAGTTGGAATTAGTAAACCGAAATTGATCAAAAAAATCGAAATTAAACCAATTGCCGATGTCTATAAATTTATTGAAGACAAAGAGCAAAATTTTGAGCTGATTAAATTAATGGCTGAGGTTGGAGAAATCAAAAAAGTACTTGAAGACAATGTAACAAGTAAAAATTATACTTTTCATTCAATTACTTTTATAACTAATCAAAATACTGACAAAAAGGATATTATAGAACCATTATTAAAATATATAAATAATTCGGAATATTTTAATGAGCTTCAAAAAATTGGATATAAAAATCTTGAGGATCAGATTATAAAAAACGATACAATTATTGCTCAAATTGACCAAGTATTAAATGGTTTTTCGAGTAATGTAAAAAATGGAGCAAAAAATGACAAATTGGTTTATTATAATGAAAATACTCAATTGAATGATATTATCAAAACAAAGCAGTATTTAATTTTAGAGCAGGGTAAAAACAGACTCAAATTAGTTAATTACGATAAAACAATTAAGGAAATCAATTCAACTGTAAATAGAAATAATACTAAAATTACGAATGGAAATTCTAAACTTTTCTTTCCTGTATTATTCCTTTTTCTGTTTGTTTTAATTCATTTATTTCAGAAGTTTTATCGTAACCAGCTTTTGAAAGCTGAGAGAAGTAAACTTTGAGAAAGATTTTTTATATGCTAATTACTATGAAATCAATTGAAAATAAGTAAAAATTTTGATAAAATCAGAAACAATTCTTTCTTAAAGAAAAGCATTGTTACCTTGTTTTTGAGGATTTCAGGAGCATTTGTTTTATTTGGTTTTACGGTTTTTTTGACAAAATCTTTTAGCCCTAAAATTGTAGGTCAATATGATTTTGCACGTACTTTCCTTTTGGTTGTTGGAAGTATTTGTTTGTTAGGTTTTGATCAGTCTATTTTATATTTTAAAGGAATATTAACCAGCAAAAAATCTTTAGCAGAATTAAAAAATATATATTACAAAATGGTTTTGATGTTATTTTTAGCATCAGTAACAGCTTTAATAATTATTTTGATAATTGATAAAAAAGTAATCAATAATTATTTTTCAGACAATGAAGTTTATCCAATAATTTTAAAATCATCTATAGCGCTATTTTTTTCAGGATTATCAATGTTAAATACAGAGATTTTTAGAGCATTAGACAAATTAATTGTTGCGGAATTGTTCAGAAATATAATTAAATATGTTCCATTGGTCTTAGGCGCAATAGTTTTATTTTACTATCAAAAAGAAACATATTTGGTCAATGTTTTTTTAATTGGATTTGTTGTTTTAGCAGTTATGAGTTCAATTTTTGTTTTTTTCTATTTTAAAAGGATAAAGCAAAGTTCCACAGAAAACATATCTCACAAAGAGATATTTTTAAAATCGTATCCTATAGCTATCAGCGGAATGGCACTTTTTTTATTAATGAGTTTTGATATCTTGTTTTTAAAAAAATATCATAATGATGAAACAGTTGCGTTTTACTCAGTTGGGCTTAAAATAATGACAATTCTTTCAATTATTATAGTTACTATTAACATTACAATATCGGCCAAAATTTCAGAATATTTTTCAGGTCATAAAACAGAAGAATTAGCTAAGGTTTTAAAAAACAGCTCCCGTACAATTTTTAGTATAACATTTCCAGTAATTGTTCTTTTAAGTGTTTTTTCAGATTATATTTTATCTTTTTTTGGAGATGGATATATAGCTGCCAAACAAGCTTTTTTGATTTTAATAATTGGTCAGGGCATTAGTTCTGCGTTTGGTTCATCTTCTGTTTATCTAAACATGACAGGCAGACAACATATTTATCAGATAATTTTAATTATTGCAGTAATAATAAATTTTGTTTTGAATAGATTTTTAATTCCTCTTTACGGAATGACCGGAGCGGCTATTGCTTTTGTTTCGAGTACCTTTTTCTGGAATTTTGTTTCAGCAGTAATTATTTACAAAAAGGATAAAATGAAAGTTTTTTTGAATTAAATGAAAGAAATAAATTCTCATATACAAAGTACTTTTTTTAGCATTATTATACCTGTTTATAATGTTGAAGATTATCTGGAGCAATGTCTTAATAGTATTTTCAGTCAGAATTATTATAATTTTGAGGTTCTGCTGATTAATGACGGGTCAAAAGATTCTTCTTTAGAAATCTGTAAAAAATACAAGCAGATTTATGATAACATTATTTTGATTGACAAAGAAAATGGGGGAGTATCAGATGCGAGAAACACAGGTTTAAAAAAATCAAAAGGTGATTACATTTTTTTTTGTGACAGTGATGACTATTGGGTTGGGAATGATACATTATCGAATATTAATAGCTTAATAAAAGAGTCAAAACCAGATTTGATAATACATGAAGAAAGTCGCTTTTTTTCTAAAGAAGATATCATTTGTAAATACAATCAAAAGTTTCTAAAAAACAAGGAAGGAAATTTTATAGATGAAATCGTAAATTTGGTTTATTATGATTTGTATGCTCCATCACCTTGGGATAAAATTATCAAAAGATCAATTTTGATTGAGAATGAATTATTCTTTCCAACAGAAAAAAAATCAGAAGATATTGAATGGACTGGAAAATTGATGTATCATATTAAAACCTTTAGTGTTTATTCAAAATCATTTTACTTTTATCGTCAGGCTAGAAAAGGTTCATTTACAACAACTATTGATGAAAAAAACATAATTGATGTTTACATAATGGTTAAAAACGGTCTGCAAAAACAACAGACTGGTTCTGAAAAGCTGAATCAAGCTGTAGAAAATTTTTGGGCTTGTATTTATGTTATAATTTTAAAAGAATTTTATGTATTGTCTTCAAAAAAGAGACAAGAAATCTGGAACGATTTACTTAATTGGAAATATTTACTTCAATCAAATCGAAACCTAAAAGTAGATAAAGTGATGTTTTTTTATAAGTATTTATCATTTAGATTTTTAATATTCTTTTTAAATGGATATCGAATAAAAACATCTTTTTATAAAAAATATAGAGCCTCGAGATAATCATTTTATTTATGCAAATTTTAATTAAAAAAAGTACTGCCACATTTTTATTACTTTCAGCAGCCAATTTGATTGTGGCATTTGTTGCTTTTTTTATTTTACCACCAAAATTCTTTTACGATTCTGCCATTATTATTTATGATAAATTTGGTGAGGCTGGGTATATTGGAAGTTATCCGCTTACGATTTTGTTTTATAAAGTTACAGGCCTAAAATATTTGCCATTTCCATTAATTGGAATTTTACAATTTTCTATCCTAATGTATATTTTATATAAAATAGGAATTCCGGATAATTTTGAAAAAATCAATATTAAAAACATTTTGGTTTACCTTGGAATTTTTTTAATGGCTGTTTTTATATCTATGCCATCTAAAGAATTTATCACCTTTTTGTGTGTTACCCCTATAATTTTTATTTACAGAATAAAGCAATATTCTGCTCAAAAGAAAATAACATTATCCATTTTTCTTTTGTTTGTTTTTGGTGCGTTATATCGCCCTTATTTTGCTTTAATTCCCATAATTGCAGGTGTAATGTATTTGGTAAGTTTTATTGATTTTAAAAATAAAACGATAATGGTTATTTTTTATGGTTTACTAATTACCATTTTTTTGTCCTTAAGTTATGGAATTATAAAAGGAGAGTATTTTTCTGAGCTTAGTCGTGAGTTAGTAAACACTACCCGAAATAATCCATCTGATGCAAATTCAGCAATTATTCCACCAATAAAACCAGATACGTGGTATGGAGAAATTATTGCAATTTTTTACGGTTTTTTTACAGTTAATATTCCTGTAAATGGCCTTAAACATATATTTTCACCTCAAATATTAATATTTATAATTTGGGAACTTTTCTTATTTTATATTTTATTAATACGACTTTCTAAATGCTTAAAAGAAAGGGAAAAATACAAGTATGAACTTTTTGTTCTGTTGATTTTATTTTCTTTTTTTATTATCCAAGGTGTTTTCGAACCTGATTTAGGATCAGTTGTCAAACATAAAATAGGTATTTTTCCATTAATTTATTTTGCCTTATATCATGAACATTTCCGAAAAGAATTTCAATAAAATATTTCACTTTTTTTTGTGTCTCATTGGTGTTACAATGATTTTTAGAAAACCATGTTCATTGATCATTATTTTGTTTGCAGTATTTAATCTGATCTTCTTCAGAAAATTAGCATATACGAAAACGGCTCTAGTTTTAATGCTTTGCATTGCCTCGCCAATTTTATTAGAACTATTACTTTTTTGGAACAATGATTCCTTTTATAAAGGATTAAAAGCAATTGAAAAAAGCACCTCTTTAATTATATTTCCTTTGTTTATTATTGGAAATTATCATAGGGTAAAATTTTTAAAAATAGCTCAGATTTATACAATATCCACGACTTTTATCATGCTGTTTTTTTTCATTCGGTTCAATGTTGTATATCCGGAACTGATGCAAAAATATTTAAAAGGTATTGATCTTTGGGAAATGGGTTATCAATTTGCAAACAGTGTAGGAATTCATGCACCAGCATTAAATATGCACTTGGCTTTTGTATCAGTTTGTGCACTATATTTTGTTTTTGAAAGTTTTAAAAATCATGATAAAATAAAGACCAAACTTATAAGCGTTGCTGCTTTTTTATTATCCTTTTTCTTTGTCCTTTTAGTAAATACCAGAGTGGCTTTATTAAATGCTTTAATAGGGTTTTTGATTGTTTTCTTTTATGAAATTAAATACAGATTCAATCCTAAGAAAGTACTATTAACAGGAATTACGATTGTTGTTTTGTTAGGAGGAATTTTATTTTTATTTCTTCAAAAGGATCCATATATGAAAGAAAAATATTCATCTGTAACTTTTGCTTATATGGATAAAGTGGGCAAATTAGATGAAATTGATCACCCAGAAATTAAGGTTTTTAATTCGCTGGTTACGAGAGTTTCAATCTGGAAATCGGCTTGGGAATTATCTCTAAAAAATCTTCCTTTTGGTGTAGGAGCTTCAGATGGAAAACCAGAATTATTTAAATATTACAAAGATACAAATCAGCATTTTTTGGCTAAATACGAATTTCCTACACACAATCAGTTTTTAGATTTTTTAATAAAATTTGGGATTTTAGGGCCATTGGTTGTTACGCTTTATATTTTTACAATAGGATATTTAGGATATGATATGAAAAATGCAATAATGCTTTCTTTTTTTCTGATTTTTTTCACTTCAAATCTAACAGATGATTTTTTTCTCCGCTTTGATGGAATTGCTTTCAGCGGACTTTGGTTTTCTATTTTTGCGAGTCATTGGCTGCAACAAAAAACTATTCTTGATAAAGAGCTAAAAGCTGTTTAAAATTTTGATTTTTATCAAATAATTCATGACATCTGGTTAAAGCATTTTTACCAAATTTTGCTCTATTTTTTTCTTCTTTCAAAATTTCAAAGTAAGCATCTAATTCAGAAATATCATTAAATAAAAAACCAGTTTTTTTATGCAGTACGGCATCTTTATTTCCAATAATATTAGTTGCAATAACTGGTTTTTCCAATGCCATGGCTTCTAAAACCGCAATTGGTAAACCTTCCCAAAGAGAAGTCTGCATGTAAATATCAATGTTATTAAGTTCTTTTAAGACCTTTTTTCGATCTAAAATCCAGCCCGTAATTTTGATATTTTGAGAGGTAATAATATGTCTTAATTCGCCATCGCCAATCCATACAAAATTAAAGTGTGGAAATTTTAAAGCAATTTGGTTGAACATTTCTGGATTTCTGGCAGCCGTAATTCTAGCCATAATTCCAATTGTTAATTTTTCATTTTGAAGAGGTGCATATTGTTCCTGAACATTTGCAATATCAATTCCATTTCGGATTAATTTTGCAGAACCTAATTTTTGCGCAATTTCTCTTTCAGTATCACCGCAAGCCACAATTGTTCCACCAAACAAGTACTGAAAACTTTTTTCAATTGCCCAATAAATGGTTCTGAAAGTACTTGAAATATCGGTTCTTAAAAAAGAATAACCATGAGGAGTATAATAAAGCTTCTTTTTTTTAAACAAAAAGAAAAAAGCAATTCGTCCTAAAACGCCAGCTTTAGACGAATGAAGATGAATAACATCAGGGTTTATTTTTCGGAGTTCACGGTTTAGTTGAATAATTGATTTTAAATCTCTTAAAGGTGAAAATTCTCGCAACATATTTATTTCTAATAAGTTGACTCCGTTTGAGAATTCAGATTTAATTTTTTCTCTGTCTATTTCTTTTCGGTTTCCACTATAAATTATTGTGGTCTCAATGTGTTTTTTTATTTCATCATCACCAAAGAAAGTTGATAAATCTTTAAAATAAGTATAAACACCTCCGCCAAGGGCTTCTATTATATGTACGACTTTCAAAGGATAGATTATTTTATCGTAAAAATAGATAATTAAGATTAATATTGATTTGAAAAGAGTTAACTTATTTTAAAATTATCACTTGTACGATTCATTATAAAAGAAGCATATTTTATTACATTTGCATGAATTTCTGGACTGATTTAGTTAAGAAATTGATTTCAAAATGATTAATTGAAGCAGTTTATGAAAAGAATACTTATTACCGGAGCGGCAGGTTTTTTAGGATCGCATTTATGTGACAGATTTATCAAAGAAGGTTACTTTGTAATTGGTATGGATAATCTAATTACGGGAGATCTTAAAAATATCGAACATTTGTTCAAACTGGAAAATTTTGAGTTTTATCATCACGATATTACCAAGTTTGTTCATGTTCCGGGAGATCTGGATTATATATTACATTTTGCTTCACCGGCAAGTCCAATTGATTACTTAAAAATTCCGATTCAGACTCTAAAAGTAGGTTCTTTAGGAACGCATAATCTTTTAGGATTGGCAAGAGTAAAAAAAGCAAGAATTTTGATTGCTTCAACATCTGAAGTTTATGGAGATCCGCTGGTTCATCCTCAAACAGAGGAATATTACGGAAATGTTAATACCATAGGTCCGCGCGGCGTTTATGACGAAGCAAAACGTTTTCAGGAATCTATTACAATGGCCTATCATACTTTTCACGGAGTAGAAACCAGAATCGTTCGTATTTTTAATACCTACGGGCCAAGAATGCGCTTAAACGACGGACGTGTTATTCCTGCTTTTATTGGGCAGGCATTGCGTGGTGAAGATTTAACTATTTTTGGTGACGGTATGCAGACTCGTTCTTTTTGTTATGTAGACGACCAAGTTGAAGGTATTTACAGATTACTTCATTCAGATTATGTATATCCGGTAAATATTGGAAATCCAGATGAAATCACAATTAAAGATTTTGCAGAAGAAATCATAAAACTTACTGGAACTAATCAAAAAGTGGTATATCATCCACTACCAGTAAATGACCCTTTACAGCGTCAGCCAGACACTACAAAAGCAAAAGAATTGTTAGGCTGGGAAGCAAAAGTAAGTCGTGCAGAAGGAATGAAAATCACATACGATTATTTTAGATCATTATCTCCTGAAGAACTTTCAAAAGAAGAACATAAAGACTTTTCTAGTTATATAAAATAATACTTTACACAGCTCGGGTTTTTAATTCGGGCTGTTTTTTAATTAAAATCCAAAAACAACCTGCATCAAATGAACGAATTAGTCTCTATTATTGTTCCAACATATAATACCGAAAAGTTCATTAGATCGACAATTGATTCTGTTCTAAATCAAACCTATACCAATTGGGAGATGATTTTGGTTGATGATGCTTCTACAGATAAAACAGTTTCTGTAATTGAAGAATTTGCTCAAAAAGACAGCAGAATAAAACTTTTTAAATTACCAAAAAACCAAGGAAATGGTTTTGCCAGAAATGCAGCTCTGGAAAAAGCAACAGGTAAATATATTGCATACTTAGATGCCGATGATTTATGGTTTCCCGAAAAATTAGAAAAACAGATTCTGTTTTTGAAAACGAATAATCTGCATTTTACTTTTAGTTTTTATGATTCTATTGATGAAGAAGGAAATGATTTAAACAGAAGGGTCGAATCGCCAAATCCGTTAACTTATAAACAATTGTTTTTCTGCAATTATGTTGGCAATTTAACAGCCATTTACGACGCAGATTATTTCGGAAAGATCATTCTGGCGACATCACAAAAAAGACAGGATTGGAGAATATGGCTGACTATTTTGAAAAAAATTGAAATTGCGAAACCAGTTCCAGAACCTTTAGCATTGTATAGAATTAGAAAAGATTCTGTTTCATCTTCAAAGTTTAAATTAATCAAACACAATTTTGGCGTTTACAGAGAATTCCACGGCTATAATTTTGTGTTTTCTATTTTACTGATGATGAGGTTTTTGTTTACACAATTGGTTATTAAACCAAGATATATTAAGAAGAATTAAATTGGTTCTTCAATGTCGCAATTTGCGACCTTAAAAATTAGAAGTTTATTATATAACAAAATTGGAGGTCACATTTGCGACCTCCAATTTATTTTTTATAACCAATTTTTACTCTTTCAGCTTCATTTTCTTTTTTCTCGGTTAATTCATCTAAATAAGAAAAAACCAACTCTATATTTTTATCATGATTTTCTAACTTCTTCTGAATCTGCAAAATATCAACTTTGATTTCAGTTGTATCCAAAAGCATTTGTCTTACTTTCGTAAAAATTCGCATAATCTGAATATTAGTTTGAATGGCTTTGTCGCTTTTCAAAACACTTGAAAGCATTAAAACACCATGTTCTGTAAAAGCGAACGGTAAATATTTTAAATTGGATCCTCTTCCCTTCTTCAAGGTCACAATTTGTGACCTTGAAGAATCATATTCTATTTTAGTAAGTTCAAACATAAAATCTTCTGGGAATCTCGAAATATTCCTTTTAACAGCTTGTTTTAAAACTTTAGTTTCAATTCCATAAAGCATTGCAAGATCATTGTCAAACATAACTTTTTGACCTCGAATAAAATATATTTTGTTAGAAATTGTTTCTTCTGAAAGTAGAGATTGATCATTCATAAGTTTTTCATTAAAATAAAACAAATGTAAGATTTTATTTATATTTACAAATAAGATTTAAACTGTTTTAGTTTGCCTCGATTGGTTCTTTCTAAAACATTTTTTCTGGTAAAACTGAAGTTTAGATTTGGTTCGAGATATAAATCGATAGCTTCTTTTATTTTCTGAATTTGTTCAGCAGTTAATTCATTTTCAGAAATATATTCAATTTCAAAAGAATCTATTTTGGTTTGTTTGATAATGAACTCTTTTACATTTCCGTCATCTTCAATAATGCTTTTGGTAACGTAGTAAAATGTCAATCCGGGTGATTTTTTTCCGCTTGGTAAAATCGCAACATCATTGGTTCTTCCAATCAGTTTTTTTAGAATTGGTTTTTTAAGCGTGCTTTTTTCATCTAAAATTCCAATGTCGCCAATTTCATATCTGATAAATGGATTTGCTTTATTGAACAAAGAAGTAATTACGATTTTACCTTCGGTTCCATGTGGAACAGTTTTATTGTTTTCATCTAAAATTTCGACAAAAAGCGTTTCAGCATTTACCTGCCATTCGCCTTCAGGATTTTCAAAAGCAATTAAATCCAATTCAGAAGCACCGTATTCGCTGATAATCGGAATGCCAAATTGTTTTTCCAAAAGTTTTTTATCTATTTCAAAAAGCATTTCCGAAGTCACAAAACAAGCTTTTAATGTTGGACAGATTTCTTTTAAGATGATATTTTTCTGTTCCAAAAACTTAGCAAATAAAACAATGGAGCTTGTGTAACCATTGATATAATCGAATTTTTTCGATCTGAATTTTTTTAGAAATTTCTCCAGAACTTCATCAGATAAATCAAAAACCGGAAAACGAAAACGATGCGTGAGGAAATCCTTGAAACGTTCTTTTTGATATCCAATAAAATCCATTGGAATTCCGTAAAAACGTGCCTGATATGAATGGTTAAAATCAATTCCAAACCATCCAAAACGCATAATATTAGACGCCCAGGTTAAAGCATGCGAATATTTGTCTTTAGCAAAAACAAAAGGAGTACCGCTCGATCCTGATGTTTTGTTGAGGTAAACATTCTTTTTTGAATATCCCTTTGAGAGTCTTTCTTCAAGAGGTTTTTGAAGATTTTGTTTGTTTAAAATGGGAAGATTTTCCCAATTTTCAGCAGTTGCATTTCCAGCTAATTCCTTGTAAAAAGAATTGTTTTTGAGATGAAAATCAACAATTTCTGCTTTTTTATTTTCAAGAAAAACAGCAAATTCTTCTTCAGAAAAATGAACAATTTTATTCAATTCGGCTTTGGTTTTCTTTATGGGAAAACCATTTAATTGAAGCGAAAGATCAAAAAGACGAATCATTTTTTCTGAATAATTTTCGTCAAAAATAATGTTTAGGAATTACTAACAGTACAGAACCAACAACTTTTTGAAGATTTAATTATTTTTTACGTACAAAAGCAAGTATTTTTGCACCACAACATAAATACAACTATACCATGACAATTTTACTATTGGGATCAGGCGGAAGAGAACATGCATTTGCATGGAAAATGACACAGAGTCCGCTTTGCGAAAAACTTTTTGTAGTGCCAGGAAATGCAGGAACTGCTGCAATTGCTGAAAACGTTGCCATTTCTGCAACAGATTTTGAAGCTGTAAAAGCACTTGTACTTAAAGAAAATATAAGTTTAGTAGTAGTAGGACCTGAAGATCCGTTGGTAAAAGGTATTTACGATTATTTTAAAAACGACGAAAGTTTAAAACATATTCCGGTTATTGGACCATCTAAATTGGGTGCACAATTAGAAGGAAGTAAAGAATTTGCAAAAGAATTCCTGATGAAACATAATATTCCAACTGCAGCTTATGACAGTTTTACTGCCGAAACGGTTGAAGAAGGATGTAAATTTCTGGAAACATTACAACCTCCATACGTTTTAAAAGCAGACGGATTAGCAGCAGGAAAAGGTGTTTTGATTATTCAGGATCTTGAAGAAGCAAAAACAGAATTAAGAAACATGCTTGTTCACGCTAAATTTGGAACAGCGAGCGCAAAAGTAGTTATCGAAGAATTCCTTGACGGAATTGAATTGAGCTGTTTTGTTTTAACGGACGGAAAAAGCTATAAAATTCTTCCTACAGCAAAGGATTACAAACGTATTGGAGAAGGCGATACAGGTTTAAATACAGGCGGAATGGGAGCAGTTTCTCCAGTTCCTTATGTTGATGCTGTTTTGATGGAAAAAATTGAAACCCGTATTGTAAAACCAACAATCGAAGGTTTCCAAAAAGACGGAATTGAATATAAAGGATTCGTATTTATTGGTTTAATCAATGTTAAAAACGAACCAATTGTTATTGAATATAACGTAAGAATGGGAGATCCTGAAACAGAAGTTGTAGTTCCAAGATTGAAATCAGATTTAGTTGAATTATTCTTATCTGTTGCAGATCAGAAATTAGGAGACTTTAATTTAGAAGTTGATCCAAGAAGTGCCACAACTGTAATGGTGGTTTCTGGCGGTTATCCTGAAGATTTTGAAAAAGGAAAAACAATTACAGGTTTAGAAAATATTACAGATTCGATAGTTTTTCACGCAGGAACAAAATTAGATGGCGAAAATGTCGTTACTAATGGAGGACGAGTAATTGCTGTAACTTCGTATGGAGATAATTTCCAGGAGGCCATAAAAAAATCTTACCAAAACATAGATAAACTAAGCTTTGATAAGATGTATTTTAGAAAAGATATCGGCTTCGACTTACTTTAAGAAAGAGTGAGCTGTAGTATCTTGGTTTTCTGTTCCGGCATCATCAAAAATGCGTAATTGTTTAATCCAATAAACGATTGCGCATGAACAGATGATCATGAAAATCCAGTTAATAGTGTTTGCACCAAACCATGTAACTAATTCCAAACGACGTAAAAAGTCAAGAGGAGCAAACAAAATGTTAACGAATAAGTATTGAATTCCTTCGAAAAAAGCTTTCATAATTTTATAAAATTATAGATTATTATTGTTTAACGCGTCGAAGTAAAATTCAAAAAGAAGAATCTTTCATCAAGTTGTTGGTTTCGTTTTTAAACAAATATTATATTTACATCACAAAAGTATAAAATATCCTTATGATAACAAGTGTTTTTAAAAAATCTACGCCATTAAATTATTCATTGGTTGTAATTTTAATACTGGTTTTCTTTTTCATGTTTCAAATTCGGGAAACGGCTTGGATAAATTCTTATTTTACCATATTTCAAAAAATAAGTTTATTGTGCTTTATTTTCGCGTCATTTTTTATGGTAAATTTTATCGTAAAAAAGAACGGGCTTAGTAAAGACAATGGTTACGCGATATTTTTCTATTTATTATTTATACTATTTTTCCCCACGATATTTAATAATGCGAATGTTGTTTACGCTAACTTTTTTATTTTATTAGCGCTTAGAAGGTTAATTTCACTTCAATCGTTAAAAGCATCTAAAGAAAAAATATTTGATGCCTCGTTTTGGATTTTTGTAGCTTCTTTATTTCAATTTTGGAGCATTCTTTTTTTAATTCTGGTTTTTATATCTATAATTTTTCACGTTTCCAGAGATTATAGAAATTGGGTTTTACCATTTATAGCGCTTTTGGCGGTAACTATAATTTTCTTAATGATATCGTTAATGTTCCATATTGATATTGTGAAATTCTTTCAGGAACGTGCTGTAATCGATTTTAGAATAGATTATTTCAAAAATAATTACGAAAACGGAGCGCTTTCAATCTATGCGGCGGTTGTAGTTTTCTTTGTTTTTTCAATGTTAACAACTTTATCAAACAGACCGCAGATTGTGCATACATCTTATAAAAAAGTGATCGCCTGCTTTTTTATTGCTGTTTTGGTATTCATAATTTCGCCAGATAAAAGCAACGATTTATTATTATTCAGCATAGCGCCATTAGCCATAATGGGAGCAAGTCATGTGGAATATATGCAGCAAAAACTCAATAACGAAATTGTATTTTATGTATTGATTTTGTGCAGTTTATTTACTTTTTTCTCTCAGTTATAATTTACTTCCGTAAGCGAGATCGCCGGCATCTCCCAAACCTGGAACAATGTAATTTTTTTCATTTAGCTTTTCGTCTAAAGAAGCAACCCATAAATGACAGTTTTGCGGAAGATTTTCTTCTAGATGTGCAATTCCTTCCGGAGCTGCAATTACTACAACAATATGAATTTCTGTTGGAGAAGCGTTTTCAATTAGTTTTTTATGAACCGCCACAATAGACTGTCCCGTTGCCAGCATTGGATCAAGAAGTAAAACGGTTTTATTATTTAAATCAGAAATAGCTTGATATTCAACTAAAATTTCAAATTCATCATCACCATTTGGATGATGTCTGCAAGCTGAAACAAAACTATTTTCGGCATGATCAAAGTAATTTAAAAAACCGTTATGAAGCGGTAATCCTGCTCTTAAAATGGGGCATAAAACTAAATCAGTATCTATTTCGGTTGTTTTTTTAATTCCAAGAGGAGTCTGAATATCAACATTTTTATAAGGTAAAATTTTGCTTAATTCATACGCCATAATTTCGCCTATACGTTCTATATTTCTTCTAAAACGCATACTGTCGTTCTGGATATTAACATTTCGAATTTGTCCTAAGAAATGATTTAAAACGCTGTTACTTTCAGAGATATAATGAATTTTCATGATGATTTTTTAATTATTTACGAATAAAACTAAGAAACGAAAAATAATTTCTTTTCTTCGCAGCATAAAAGTATAAAAAGTATCTTTGTATATCTAAAAAAATAAAGACATGTTTTCAAAATTAGCATATTCTGTTTTCGAACAAAGTATTAAAGATTATCACCAGTTTGATAATGTTGATCAGCCAATAAATAATCCATATCCTAAAGATAAATTTGAACATTTATTATATCTAAAAAACTGGATTGATACTGTTCAATGGCATTTTGAAGATATTATTCGTGATCCGCAGATTGATCCGGTTGCAGCGTTAACTTTAAAAAGAAGAATCGACGCTTCGAATCAGGAACGTACAGATATGGTTGAGTATATCGACAGTTACTTTTTGCAAAAATACAGCAGTGTAAAAGCAAAAGACGGAGCAAAAATCAATTCTGAAAGTCCTGCTTGGGCATTCGACAGATTATCTATTTTAGCATTGAAAATTTATCATATGAATGAAGAAGCAACTCGTGCAGAAGCTACTCAGGAACACAGAGATAAATGTCAGGAAAAACTAAATGTACTTTTAGAGCAAAGAACAGATTTATCTACAGCGATTGAAGAATTACTGACAGATATCGAAAATGGTGATAAATTCATGAAAGTGTACAAACAAATGAAAATGTACAACGACGATGATTTGAATCCTGTTTTATACCAAAACAAAAAATAATTTGGCAGACTTGTCGAACAAAATTAAGCATATAGCCGTCATGAGACTATCCGCAATGGGAGATGTCGCCATGACGGTTCCTGTTTTACGCGCTTTTGTAAAACAATATCCAGAGGTTAAAATTACAGTTATTTCACGTCCGTTTTTTAAACCTTTTTTTGAAGGAATTCCAAATCTTGATTTTTTTGCTTTTGATGAAAAAGAAAGACACAAAGGATTTTCTGGACTTTTTAGGTTATATTCTGATGTAAAAAAACTCAAAATAGATGCTTTTGCAGATCTTCATAATGTATTAAGATCTAAGGTTGTGAGCTTACTTTTTGCTTTAAGCGGAAAAAAAAGAGCCACAGTTGATAAAGGCCGAGAAGGAAAAAAAGAACTAACCCGTGCTGAAAGTAAGATTTTAAAACAATTGCCAACGATGTTTGAAAGACATGCAAAAGTGTTTGAACAACTTGGTTTTCCATTAGATTTATCATCGCGAAGTGTCGGGACGGATTTTCCTGAAAAAGCAGTTTTAAGTTCTGATATTCTGGAAATTATAGGAAATGAAAATCATAAATTAATTGGAATTGCGCCTTTTGCACAATATGATTCTAAGGTTTATCCTTTAGATTTAATGAAAGAAGTAATTGCGAAATTGGCTCAAAATCCAGCAAATAAAATTTTACTTTTTGGCGGCGGAAAAAAAGAAATCGAAATTCTTGATTCTCTTGCTCAGCCTTTTGAAAATGTAATTAATATGGCTGGAAAAATTAAATTTCAGCAGGAATTACAACTCATAAGCAATCTCGATGTTATGCTTTCTATGGATTCTGGCAATGCGCATATTGCGGCAATGCTTGGCGTAAAAGTGATTACGCTTTGGGGCGCCACACATCCATACGCAGGATTTTTGCCTTTTAACCAAAGTCTAGAAAACGCGCTGACTTCAGATCGAAACAAATATCCAAAACTGCCAACTTCTGTTTACGGAAATAAAATTGTTGAAGGTTACGAAGATGCCATGAGAACAATTTCACCGGAGAAAATAGTTAATAGTATTCAGTCGAAGTTATATTAGAAATTCCAATAAAAAAAATTCCAAATTCCAACTTTTACAATTGGAATTTGGAATTTTTATTTTGAGAATTATAACTATTTAAGATAAATCCAGAAAAAGATATCCTAATGCTTTCTTTTTGTTTTTGTCAACGACAACTTTTACAAAATGATTTTCTTTTTCGGTAGCTAATAAAATGTGTTCAAAATCTTCGGTTGAATTTCTGTAAACTTTATGTACTAAATCAGATTCTTTAATTTTTCTGGATAAAATCTTAGCCGCTTTTAATTCACTTACATAAGGCCAAATATTAAAAAAACCATCAGAGATTGATATTTCTTTCATTCCTCCAATAATTGAAGAATTATATTTTTCAGGAGAAAGTAGTTTAGGAGCTTTTCTTTCTTTTCTAGTTTTAATAATGAAGTAAATACATACCAAAAAAGTTATTACAAAAAGTAAAATAAAAGTAAGGCGGCGATAATGATGTGTTGCCATGATATTTAATGTTTTTAAAAATGAGTTACAATTAAATGAAGGCTTACAAAATCTATCTGTATGATAAAAAATGTATTAGTCTTGAGTACACTACTAATTTACTAAAATTTCAGGATATTTTTTAAAAATATTCGAATATATTAATGTATTTTTTTGATATTTTTAAATTGAAATTAAACTTCAAAAGATACAGAACGGCATAAAAAAATCCAAATCCCAATCGTAAAATTGGAATTTGGATTTTATATTTTTGAATTTAATAGATTAAACGTCGTCGTAATCTACATAAATAGTATCAGATGTTGGGTGCGCCTGGCAAGTTAAAATTAAACCTTCGGCAATTTCTCTGTCTGTTAAAATAGAATTTTTTGTCATTTCAGCCGTTCCAGCCGTTACACGTCCTAAACAGCTGCTGCAAATTCCGCCCTGACAAGAATAAGGAGCATCAACACCTTGTTTTAGAGCGGCATCAAGAATGGTTTGTTTTTTAGACATTTCAAAAGTAACTTCATCATCATCAACTAAAACCGTAATTTTAGTATGTCCTTCCTGCGAACCCTGAATTGCATGTTCTTCAGTAGAAGATGTAAAAAGCTCAAATTTAATAGCAGATTCTTTTACGTTTTTTTCTTTCAGCATGTTAGAAACCGTATTAATCATATCTTCTGGTCCGCAAAGGAAAAATTTGTCAAACTCAAGTTCTTTGTGTTTGTTATTTAAAACAAAGTTTACTGCCGATTTTTCAATTCTTCCAAACAAAGCATTTTCTGCTTTTGCCTGACTGTAAACATAATGCACGAAAAAACGACCTACATATTGTAATTGCAAATCATGTAATTCCTGATGAAAAATAGTTTCCTCTGGAGTTCTGTTTCCGTAAACCAATACAAATGAACTTTTTGGCTCATTTTTTAAAACCGATTTTATAATTGAAAGAACAGGGGTAATACCACTGCCTGCAACAAAAGCGGCATAGTTTTTTTGTCTTTCGGCATCAGGTTCAAAGGTAAATTTTCCTTCTGGATGACCTACTTCCAGAACATCTCCAGCTTTTAATTTTGTGTTGGCAAACTGAGAAAAAAGACCATTTTTTACTGCTTTTACTGCAATTCGTAATTCACCGCTGTCTGGTGCAGAACAAATAGAATAAGCACGTCTAATTTCTTGGTTGTCAAGTGTTAATTTTAAATTTATGTATTGTCCGGCTATAAATTTATAGTCTTGTTTAAGTTCTTCAGGAACATTAAAAAGTACCGAAACAGCATCGGCAGTTTCGCGTTTTACCTCTTTAATTATAAGTTTTAAGAATGAAGGCATGATTTAAATTTTTTGCAAAAGTAGCAAACCATAAGTAATTGACACTTACTAAAATATTTTTTTTAACTTTTTTTGTAACGTTTTCCTACATTTGATCTCTTACTACAAAAAACTAAACCAATTAACCATGATTAAAAAGTTTATTTATCTCGAATGGAAGTCTTTTATACGATCGGCATCGTTTAATAAAAACCTGGCAATGAAAATTTTACTCGGTTTTTTGATGATTTATTTTTCATTGATTTTTATTGCAATGGGCGTTGGGCTGTTTTATGTTCTTAAAGAAATGAAATTAGAACCGTTTATAACTGTAAACAGATTTTTAATTTACTATTTTTTACTTGATTTAGTAATTCGTTTATTGCTCCAGTCTATTCCGGTTTTAAATATTAAACCTTTATTGGTCCTGCCTTTTAAGAAACCAACAATTGTACATTTTTCATTAGGAAAAACAGCTTTGTCATTTTTTAACTGGATGCACGCCTTGTTTTTTGTTCCATTTTCGGTTGTATTAATTTTAAATGGTTATGATGTTATTGGAATTGTTTTTTGGCATTTAGCAGCGATGGCATTTATATATATCAATAATTTTTTAAATATCATTTTAAGCAACATAGACAGATTATTTGCAGTCTTTATAGTTTTAATTCTGGTTTTGGCTGGTGCACAATATTACAGTTTATTTGATGTCACAAAATTTACAACGCCTTTATTTAAAAGTATTTATGATATTGAAGGAATGTTTTTAATTCCGGTTTTAATATTAATTGGTTTGTATATTTTTACGTTTCAATATTTTCAAAAAAACTTATATCTGGATGCCGGACTTTCTGTAAAAGAAGATGTTGCTTCAACAGAAAATCTAACCTGGCTTAATCAATTTGGAACAGTAGGAACATTTCTAAAAAACGATATTAAACTCATTAAAAGAAACAAAAGATCAAAAACGACGATTTTTATGAGTGTTGTTTTTTTGTTTTACGGATTTTTATTTTACTCAGGAGGAATAGAAACTTACGACAATCCGGTAATGCATTTATTAGCAGGCATCTTTGTTTCGGGAGGATTTTTATTTGTCTTTGGTCAGTTTGTGCCAAGCTGGGATAGTTCTTATTATCAATTAATGATGACGCAGAATATTCCGTATCGAGGTTACATTATGGCCAAGTGGTGGCTCATTGTTATTGCAACAGTTGTAACTACAATTTTGGCTTCATTTTATTTATATTTCGGATGGCAGATTTACTTAACAATTGTCGTCGCAGCAACCTATAACATAGGAGTCAATTCGCATTTGGTATTGTTAGGAGGTGCTTTTACCAAAACACCAATAGATTTGAGTAATGCCGGTGGTGCTTTTGGAGATAAAAAAGCATTTAACGTAAGTGCAATGTTATTAACGCTTCCAAAAATATTACTGCCTTTAGGTCTGTATGCAATTGGACTTTATTTAAATAATAAAGCGCTTGGACTGGCATTAGTAGCCGGAGCCGGAGTTTTGGGTTTTATTTTTAAAGACAAAGTTTTTTCTTTAATAGAAAAAAGATATAAAATTGAAAAATACAGTACGATAAGTGCTTATAAACAAAAGAGTTAATTATATAATAAGTACAGATTCTTAAATCTAAAATCAACAATCTAAAATTTAAATTGAAATGATACAAGCAAATCAACTTTCAAAAAAATATAATCAGACTACAGTTTTAAATATTAATAATCTTGAAATTCCAAAAGGACAGAGTTTTGGATTAGTAGGAAATAATGGAGCAGGAAAAACAACTTTTTTTAGTTTGCTTTTAGATCTTATTCAGCCTTCAACAGGATATATTAAAAATAATGATATTCAGGTAAATACAAGCGAAAACTGGAAATCTTTTACAGGATCATTTTTAGATGAAAGTTTCCTTATAGGTTATTTAACTCCTGAAGAATATTTCTATTTTATTGGAGATCTTCGCAGCCAAAACAAAGCCGACATTGATGCGCTTTTGGCAAAACACGAAGAATTTTTTAACGGCGAAATTTTAAATAACAAAAAATACCTTCGCGATCTTTCAAAAGGAAACCAAAAAAAAGTGGGTATAATTGCCACTTTAATTGGTAATCCCCAAGTGGTGATCTTAGATGAGCCTTTCGCTAATCTGGACCCTACAACAGTAAGCCGATTAAAGAAAATCATTAAAGAATTAGCTGAAGATCCAAATGTTACAGTTCTGGTGTCAAGTCACGATTTACAACACACCGTTGAAGTCTGTGATCGAATTGTAGCGCTTAACAAAGGCGAAATTGTAAAAGACATTCAAACTTCAGAAGAAACCTTACAAGAACTCGAATCGTTTTTTGCCGTTTAAGTTTCTATATTTCAAAAAGAAGCGTATTTTTACCTGTCATTATACTAAAAATGCTTTTTAGTAGTTATTGCTTTAAAATCAGGTCTATTGAAAAAGAATACTCTTAAATATAGTTTTTTTCTCGTTTTTTTATTCTTATTGATAGCTTGTTCTACCAAGAATAACACTTTTGTGAACAGAAATTCTCACGCTTTAAGTACAAAATATAATATTTTGTATAACGGCGGTATTGGGCTTGAGAAAGGTTTGCAGTCAATTAGGGCCAATAATCAGGATAATTTCTGGAAAATGCTTCCTATAGAAAAAATGCAGTTTGATGAAAACTTTTCTGAAGGAGAAAAAACAAAAAATCCTGATTTCGAAAAAGCCGAAACAAAAGCTACAAAGGCCATTCAAAAACACTCCATGAATATTGGAGGAAGAGAAAGAAACTACCAAATCGATGAAGCGTATTTAATGCTTGGAAAAGCCAGATATTATGATCAGCGTTTTATTCCGGCTTTAGAAGCTTTCAATTATATTCTTTATAAATACCCAAACAGCAGTAATATTTATACAGCAAAAATCTGGCGCGAAAAAACCAATATGCGTTTAGGAAATGATGCTATTGTTGTAAAAAATATTAATCAGTTATTAAAAAAGACTGATTTAAGCAAACAGACTTTTTCTGATGCAAATGCTTTGCTGGCCGAAGCTTTTTTGAATTTAGAAGAAAGAGACAGTGCTGTTGCCAAACTTAGAATTGCTGAAGAATTTTCGAGAATAAATGAAGATCGTGCCCGATATAAATTTATTCTTGGTCAGATGTATCAGGAAGTTGGAAATAAAGACAGCGCCACATATTTTTATGATGGTGTAATTCATATGAACCGCAAAGCCGACAGAAAATACATGATGCATGCTTATGCAAAAAAAGCGCAGATGTATGATTATGAAAACGGAAACGATACTATTTTCTTAAAAACATACAATAAGCTGGTTGCAGATCGTGAAAATCGTCCTTATTATGATGTTCTTTTCTATGAAATGGGTGTTTTTTATGATAAAAAGAAGGACAAAGAAAACGCTTTAACATTCTACAATAAATCTTTGGGCAGAAAATCCAAAGATGCTTATTTAATGGCATCGGCGTATAGAAACATTGGAAACATGTATTTTAAAAATACTGATTATACAATGGCAGCCAAATATTACGACAGTACGTTAACAAAACTAAATCCGAAAACCAGAGAATTTGCTTTTATAGAAAAAAACAGAAAAAATCTCGATAACGTTATTAAATACGAAGCCATTGCCAAACGCAACGATAGTATTATTAAAGTATATGGATTACCTGATTCTGAAAGAAAAATTTACTTTGAAAGTTACATCGCTGAACTGAAAAAGAAAGATGAAGCAAAACGAATTCTTGAAGAAAAGCAAAAAGAAAAGTTAGCGAATATAGAAAGAAACAACAGCGCTTCGAGTGCGCCAACTGCAGTTAATCCAAATTCATTAGGAAAAGCAGTTGAAATGGAAAATGACGGAATCAGACCACCTTCTGGAAATGATCCGGTTAGTGCTTTCTATTTCTATAATCCAACAACAGTTGCTTACGGAAAATTACAGTTTAAAAAAATGTGGGGTAATCGTGCTATTGGAGGAAACTGGAGATTGTCTGCCATAAAATCTGCAAATGATGCCGCAATGTTAAATGATAGTATAAATGAAGCTGCTGCAGCAAATAAATTGAAAGATACTGTCGTTATAGAAAAATATACAACTGCTTTTTACGAAAAACAATTGCCAAAGACGAAGATTGAAATTGACAGTATTGGTAAAGAACGCAATTTCGCCTATTATCAGTTAGGACTTATATATAAGGAGAAATTTAAGGAATACGCTTTAGCGAGTGATAAACTGGAACAATTGCTTCGCAATAATCCGGAAGAGAAATTGATTTTGCCTTCAATGTATAATTTGTATAAAATTTATCAAATTACAGATCCGGCTAAAGCAGAGAAAATAAAATCAGATATTACGAATAATTATCCGGGTTCAAGATATGCTCAGATTTTAAACAACGTCAATTCAGATGATATACCATCGCCTGATAAAGAATATCAAAAATGGTATAAGCTTTTTCAGGAAGAGAAATTTGATGTGGTGTTAGACAATATTGATAATTTAATTAATCAATATTCTGGAGATGAGATTGTTTCTAAGTTTGAATTACTAAAAGCAAACACGCTTGGAAAAGTAAACGGACTGGAAGCGTATAAAAAAGGATTAGAAAATGTGGCAGATAATTACCCTAACAGCGATGAAGGAAAAAATGCAAGAGAGATTCTTGAAAAACAAGTTCCAACTTTAGAAAAATTAAACTTTACAACAGAAGATAATAAAAATTGGAAAATTTTATATTTAATTTCTAACACCGATACCAAAACGCTTAAGCAGATTGAAGAAGCTATCAGAGTATTTTTGTTAGTCGAAAATTTTGAAAGACTAACAACTTCTTTTGATAAATACAACAGAACGCAAAGTTTTGTCGCTATTCATGGTTTAAAATCCGAAGCTTATGCCAGAGATGTTGCCGGTGTTTTAAAAGACGACCAAAAATATAAAATTGCGCATCCGTTTATGATTATATCAACTGATAATTACAAAGTGGTTCAAATCAAGAAAAACCTCGAAGCCTATCTGACCCCAAAAAACCCATAATATAATGTTTGAAAAAGTAAAAAAAAACGGAACAGAACTTTTAGGAAAAACAAACCGAATTGTTGAAGGAACTTCTATTGTAGGAGACATTGTCTCAAAAGCTGATTTTAGATTAGACGGAGAATTGATTGGAAATTTTACATCGCAGGGAAAACTTGTCATAGGCGCGTCTGGATCTGTAAAAGGAGAAATTATTTGTAATAATGCCGATATTGAGGGAGAATTTCATGGAAAAATTAAAGTACTTGAAATCCTTAATATTAAAGCCACAGCAAAAATTCATGGAGAAGTCTCTGTTGGAAAACTTTCTATTGAGCCCGGAGCAGATTTTACAGCAACTTGTACAATGCTTGCACACTCAAATCAGGTAATAATGTTAGAGGATGGAAAAGGAACCGAATAATAACAGAAGAAACAAATGGCTGGCCCTCATAAATATTCCTTTTCAAATGGGGGTCATAATTTTTATATTTTCTTATTTTGGAACCTGGCTTGATGAAAATCATCCAAGTCCTAAAGTATATTACAATACCATTTTTGTAATGCTTGGTGTTGGCCTCGCCCTGTATAATGTCATTAGACAGGTTAATGACATTAACAAAACAAAGTAATTTTATGGTTTATAGAAGCTTTAGATAAAAGTTGCATCTTTGCAGAAAATTATTTCAAATGCTTTTAAACAACTACAAACCTGTTTTTCACTTATTTTTATTTACCGTAGCTGCATATATCCTGCATAAAACAGCTTTTTATTTTTTTCAATTAAATACAGAAAGCTTTCATTATGTTATAGAACTTCCGTATTTAATTTTTTTCGCAGTTTCAGTTTTATTATACCTTATAGTATTAGTAGTAAAAAAGAAAAATTTCCAAATTGTTGGAATGGTTTTCTTATTCGGAACTTTTACAGAAATGTTATTGGCATATTTAATTCTGCAGCCAATTTTAAAAAGCAGTTCAGAAACGGCAGCTGTTGAAAAAGTCAGTTTTTTTATAACATTTATTTTGTTTTTGTTATTTCAGACGCTTTTAACTGCCCGATTATTAAATGAAAAGCGTTAAAATTGCGATATTGTAAAACAACGTTCAAAAATAATTTTTCATATCCTTTTGAATATTAATAAAAAATGTACCTTTGCACCAAATTTTAGAAACGTAAAAAATAAGATTTTCCACGATATGGTGATTTCAAACAAACCACTCAGATTTATTCTTGCAGCTTTTGTAGCTTCTCTGCCTATTATGAGTTTTGCAAACTCAGAGATTGACTCAACGCATGTACAAAATGAGACTGCTCATGAAGAGAAAGTAATTTCACATGAAAAGCATGGTGAAGGAGAACATGCAGCTCTTGATCCAAAAGCAAAAGTGGATGCTTTTATTGATCACCACTTACAAGATTCTCATGACTTTGTTTTCTTTTCAGATGAAAAAGAAAATAAACACTACGGTTTTCCATTACCAGTTATCTTAATCGATGGAGGTTTAAAAGTTTTCTCTTCTTCAAAATTACACCACGGAGAAGAAGTTGCAGAAGTTGACGGTAACTACTATAAATTAGTTCACGGTAAAATTTACAAAACAGATGCAGCCGGAACAATCAATTTTGATGAGCACGGTCATCCTTCAAACGAAAAACCATTAGATTTTTCAATTACTAAAAATGTGGTTTCAATGCTTTTCGTATCAGTATTATTATTTTTAATGTTTACTGGTTTAGCAAGATCATATAAAAAAGGACCAATCCCAACTGGATTTGGAAGAGTTTTAGAACCATTAGTAATTTTCATTAGAGACGAAATTGCAGTTCCAAATATTGGAGAGAAAAAATACCGTAAATATATGGGTTACCTATTGACTGTATTTTTCTTTGTTTGGTTGTTAAACTTATTAGGAATGACTCCTCTTGGAATCAACGTTACAGGAAATATTGCTATTACCGTTTGTTTAGCAGCATTTACTTTTATTATTACACAATTTAGTGCAAACAAAGATTATTGGGGACACATTTTCTGGATGCCTGGAGTACCGGTTCCAATGAAAATTATCTTAGCTCCAATTGAGGTTTTAGGAACATTAACAAAACCATTCGCATTATTAATCCGTTTGTATGCAAACATTACTGCTGGTCACGTAGTAATTATGAGTTTGATCGCTATGATTTTTGTGGGTAAAAATTTAGCGGCAGATTTGCCAATCTCATTAGGATTAACATTGTTTATCTCTGTTATCGAAATTTTAGTAGCATTTTTGCAAGCGTTCATCTTCACAATGTTATCATCATTGTTTATTGGTATGGCTGTTCAGGATCATGATCACGCTCACCACCACGAAGACGAAACAGCAATTATTTAATTTAGAAGTTTAATTTTATATATATAAATACTTATGGGAACAATTCCAACTTTAGTAGGTGCAGGTTTAGTAGTAATCGGTGCAGGTTTAGGTTTAGGTAAAATCGGTGGATCTGCTATGGACGCTATTGCTCGTCAACCAGAAGCTGCTGGTAAAATTCAAACTGCGATGATTATTATCGCGGCTTTATTAGAAGGTTTAGCATTCGCTGCTTTAATCTTAGGAAAATAATAAAGAGAAAAATAACAGCATCTTTAACGGTTGGTTAAAGATGTTGTTACTTTTAAAAAAGAAATTAAATATTTAATATAATTATAAAATGGATAAGTTAATTAACGATTTTTCATTCGGGTTATTCTTCTGGCAGGCTTTAATCTTGGTAATATTAATTTTACTTTTAGTAAAATTTGCTTGGAAACCAATTATGGAATCTATTACTGCAAGAGAAGAAGGTATAAAAAATGCATTGCTTTCTGCTGAAAATGCAAAGAGAGAAATGGAAAATTTACAAGCTGACAATCAAAGAATTTTGAATGAAGCTCGTGCAGAACGTGACGCGATGCTTAAAGAAGCTCGTGAAATGAAAGAGAAAATGATTGCTGATTCTAAAAACGAAGCACAAGAAGCGGGTCAAAAAATGATCGAACAAGCTAAAGCTGCTATCGAAAGTGAAAAAAATGCTGCTATGGCTGAATTGAAATCTCAGGTTTCAACTTTATCATTAAGCATCGCTGAAAAATTATTGAAAGAAGAATTATCTAACAAAGAATCGCAAACTAAATTAGTTGAGAAAATGTTAGGTGACGTAAAGTTAAACTAAGATTATGGCAAGTACAAGAGCAGCAATTCGTTATGCAAAAGCAATTCTGGACTTAGCAAACTCTAAAGGTGTTGCCGAAGCTGTCAATAACGATATGAAATCAATTGCAGATGCAATTGAAACTAATACAGAACTGAGTACATTTATTCAAAATCCAACAACAACTGTTGAAGTAAAAGAAAGTGCTCTTTTAGAAGTTTTTGCAAATGTAAATGGAGTAACAAAAGGATTGTTTCATTTATTATTTGAAAACAAAAGATTTGAAATTCTAGATGCAATTGCAGTAGAATACAATAAATTATTTGATGAAAGCAATGGTGTTGAAGTAGCAAAAGTTACAACTGCAATTCCTATGGATGCTGCATTAGAAGCTAAAGTTTTAGCAAAAGTTGCAACATTATCAGATAAGAAAATTACAATTGAAAATATCGTAGATCCTTCAATCATTGGCGGATTTATTTTAAGAATAGGTGATAACCAATACAATGCTTCTGTTGCAAACAGATTACAAGTATTAAAAAGAGAGTTAAGTAATTAGTTTTATAACACAAAAAGTGTCTAAATTATAAATTAAGATGGCGGAAATCAAACCTGCTGAAATTTCAGCAATATTAAGAAAGCAAGTAGAAGGTTTTGAATCTGGTGCTACGCTAGAGGAAGTAGGAACAGTACTTCAAGTTGGAGACGGTATTGCTCGTGTTTACGGGCTGTCTAATGTACAATATGGTGAGTTAGTAGAATTTGATAACGGTATGGAAGGTATCGTATTGAATCTAGAAGAAGACAATGTTGGGGTGGTACTTTTAGGACCTTCAACTGGAATTAAAGAAGGATCTACTGCAAAAAGAACTCAGCGTATTGCTTCTCTTAAAGTAGGTGAGCAAATGGTAGGACGTGTAGTTAACACTCTTGGTTTTCCAATTGATGGAAAAGGACCAATTGGAGGAGACTTATACGAGATGCCTTTAGAAAGAAAAGCACCTGGTGTTGTATTTCGTCAGCCGGTAACTGAACCATTACAAACTGGAGTAAAAGCAGTTGATGCTATGATCCCGGTAGGTCGTGGACAGCGTGAGCTTGTAATTGGTGACCGTCAAACAGGTAAATCAACTGTTTGTATCGATACAATCTTAAATCAAAAAGAATTTTACGATGCAGGAAAACCTGTATTCTGTATATATGTTGCAATTGGACAAAAAGCTTCAACTGTAGCAGGAATCGCAAAAATGTTAGAAGAAAAAGGAGCAATGGCTTATACAGTTATCGTTGCTGCTAACGCTTCTGACCCAGCTCCAATGCAGGTTTATGCTCCATTCGCGGGTGCTGCAATTGGTGAGTACTTTAGAGATTCAGGTCGTCCGGCACTTATCGTGTATGATGATTTATCTAAACAAGCTGTTGCTTACCGTGAGGTTTCTCTTTTATTAAGAAGACCACCGGGACGTGAGGCTTACCCTGGAGACGTTTTCTACTTACACTCTCGTTTATTAGAGCGTGCTTGTAAAGTTATCGCTGATGATGGTATCGCTAAAAACATGAACGATTTACCAGAATCTATTAAACCAATCGTAAAAGGTGGTGGTTCGTTAACTGCATTACCAATTATCGAAACTCAGGCTGGTGACGTTTCTGCATATATCCCAACAAACGTAATCTCGATTACAGATGGTCAGATTTTCCTTGATGGAGATTTGTTCAACTCTGGGGTTCGTCCTGCAATTAACGTAGGTATCTCTGTATCTCGTGTTGGGGGTAATGCTCAAATTAAATCAATGAAAAAAGTTTCTGGAACTTTAAAATTAGATCAGGCTCAATTCCGTGAATTAGAAGCTTTCGCTAAATTTGGTTCTGATTTAGATTCTGTTACATTAAACGTAATTGAAAAAGGAAAAAGAAACGTTGAAATCTTGAAACAAGGTTTAAATGATCCTTATACAGTTGAAAACCAAGTAGCTATTATCTACGCTGGTTCTAAAAACTTATTAAGAAACGTACCTGTTGAAAAAGTAAAAGAATTTGAAGCTGATTTCTTAGCTTACTTAAACAGTAAACACAAAGATACACTTAACGCTTTGAAAGCTGGTAAATTAGATGACGCTATTACTGACGTTATCGAGAAAGCAGCAAAAGAAATTTCAGCAAAATATAACTAATTAGATAATTGGTAAATTAGATAATTAGAAAATGCGAAGTCATTATTCTAATTATCTAATTTTCAAATTGTCACATTTTCTAATTAATAGATGGCAAATTTAAAGGAAATCCGTAATAGAATTACTTCCGTTTCATCGACGATGCAGATTACATCGGCTATGAAAATGGTTTCTGCTGCAAAGCTTAAGAAAGCACAAGATGCAATCACTGCGATGCGCCCTTATGCCGAGAAATTAACGGAGTTGCTGCAAAATCTTTCTGCTACACTTGAAGGTGAAGTTGGAGGAGCTTACACAACACAACGTGAAGTAAAAAAAGTATTGCTTGTTGCTATAACTTCAAACAGAGGTTTATGTGGTGCATTCAATTCAAATGTTATTAAAGAGATTAAAAATCGTACAGATTTTTATGCAGGAAAACAAGTTGACGTTTTTGCTATTGGTAAAAAAGGAAACGATGCTTTAAGCAAAACTCATAAAGTTCACGGTCACCATAATGCAATTTTTGATCATTTAACTTTTGAGAATGTTGCCGGAATTGCAGATAATTTGACTGAAAAATTCTTATCTGGAGAATATGACAAAATCGAATTAATCTACAACCAATTTAAAAATGCTGCTACGCAGATTGTTCAAACTGAGCAGTTTTTACCGTTAGCACCAATTAAATCTGATGCATCAGTATCTGCTGGAGATTATATTTTTGAACCTTCAAAAGAAGAAATTGTTTTGACTTTAATTCCTAAGTCTTTAAAAACACAATTATATAAAGGTATTCGTGATTCATTTGCTTCTGAGCATGGAGCGCGTATGACAGCAATGCACAAAGCAACTGATAACGCAACTGAATTAAGAAACCAATTAAAATTAACTTACAACAAAGCACGTCAGGCTGCTATTACAAACGAGATCTTAGAGATCGTAGGTGGAGCAGAAGCTTTGAATGGATAATTAATTCATTGATACATAAAAAAATAGCCGGTAAAAATTTTTACCGGCTATTTTTTTTGGAAGTTTTTTTCTTTTTTAAGAATATCTATAAACAAGAAAGTTTATAAAATGGTGATTCTCAATTTACCCAAAATTGAGAATCAATACCATTTTATAAAATTATTGACACAGATTTTATCACTCTGTTGCTTTGTCTTTCATGGGAACAAACTAGCTTTATCAATCCCAATGCTCTGTTTTTTTGAGGGTTACATTTCAGCAGAATCAATCCCTGTGCTTTGTCTTTTGTGGGAACAAACTAGCTTTATTAGTCCCAATGCTTAGTTTTTTTGTAAGGGTTACATTTTAGCTAACTTCAATCCCTTTATGCTTTGTCTTTTATGGGAACAAACAAGCTTTATTAGTCCCAGTGCTTCCTTTTTTATAAGGGTTGTATTTAGCTTTCTCAATCCCTGTGAAGCAAATTTAAGAAAACACTGTTTAAAAAAAGTTACATAATTTTTGCCTATAATTTATATATTTCACATGTTTATATTAAAATAATGTTAACTATCTAAATATAAACGCTTTAAAATTCTTAAATTTTTAGATCATTTATTAAATAATCTAATTTTTGCAATATTTTTTGCAGGTGAGTGTCGGAGTCTTCACATATATAAATGAGTTATAAATAGAATTAAAGAATTTCTATAGTTTTTCTACACTGTTCAATGATTTTTGAATACCATTAAAAGTAAAAAATCAGTTTTTTTGAGTAATTTTAAGTTTTACTATACAATCTAATGAAATTATATATAAAAGAAATTTCTGTTATTTCAGAAATGCTAGAACAAATTGATACAATAAAATTTCTATACCCTAATATAACGATAGAAAAATACGAATCGTATCTTTCTGAAATGATTCCTCATAATTACACCCAAATTGCAGTTTTCGAAAATGAAGTTTGTCTGGGAATTACCGGATGCTGGTCTGCTACAAAATTATGGACAGGAAAATACCTTGAAATAGATAATTTTGTTGTAAATCCGGAACATCGCTCAAAAGGAATTGGAAAAATGCTTACTGATTTTGTAGAACAAAAAGCTAATGATTTAGGTTGCAGCAGTATTGTTCTAGATGCTTTTACAGGAAATTTTGGAGCGCATCGATTTTATTACAATCAAGGATATGCACCAAAAGGTTTTCATTTTGTAAAAGTTTTAGATGAAAAAAAATTAACGCAATAAAAATTGAACTAACTTTTTTATTGAATCTTTAAAAACATCAATAAAACCAAAGAATTGGTTATTTTTGTTTTCCGAACTTTATTACTAATTATTTTGGGATTATATAAAAATCTATTTAAACAGACCGCTATTTATGGACTGGCAACCGTTTTACCGCGAATGCTGAGTTTTTTATTGGTTAGATTATATACAGGCATTTTACCAACGGCTGAATATGGCGAAGTTTCGATTGTTTTATCTTGGATGGTTTTCTTTAACGTGGTTCTTTCATACGGTATGGAAACTGCTTTTTTTAGATTTTACAGTGCCGAAGAAGATAAGAAAAATGTTATCGCAACTTCTACAATATCAATATTCTGGTCATCGATTGGATTTTTATTTGCGGCTTTAATTTTTAGAAATACTTTGGCAAACTGGGCCGAAGTTGATGCGCAATATATTACCTATTCGGTTTGGATTTTAGTTCTCGATGCATTGGTTTTAGTACCTTTTTCTAAGCTGAGAGCCAACCAGAGACCTATGGTTTATGCTGCTATTAAAATAGGAAATGTAGTAATCAATTTACTACTGAACATTTTCTTTTTAATGTATCTTCCTAAACTGGCAGCTTCACATCCAAATTCAGTTTGGGATAATTTATATATAGAAAATTTCCAGATTGCGTATATTTTCATTGCTAATTTACTGGCGAGTTTAGCCACTTTTATAGTTCTGTCTCCAAATTATCTTTCGCTTGGAAGAAAATTTGACCCCGTACTTTGGAAAAAAATGATGAAATACGGTCTGCCAATTCTTGTTGCCGGACTTGCTTTTGCGGTTAACGAACATTTCGATAAAATTTTATTAGGATATCTTCTTCCTGAAAACTTAGCAAAATCTGAAGTTGGAGCCTATTCAGCATGTTATAAATTAGGATTATTTATGGTTCTTTTTGCAACAGCATTTAGATTAGGAATTGAACCTTTCTTTTTCAGCCATGCAAAAAATGAAAAAGCACCTCAAACTTATGCCGTAATTACAAAATATTTTGTCATTTTTGGGTCACTTATTTTATTAAGCGTTATTGTTTTTGCAGACGTTTTAAAATTCTTATTGCTTGACAATAAATCCTATTGGGAAGCAATGAAAGTTGTACCGTTAATTATTCTGGCAAACTTCTTTTTAGGAATTTACAACAACCTTTCGGTTTGGTATAAACTTACAGACAAAACAAAAATAGGTGCCTATATTTCAATAGTCGGCGCTATTGTAACCTTGCTTTTAAATTACTTTTTAATTCCAAAATACAGTTATTACGGATCAGCAATTGCGACTATATCAGCTTACGGAAGTATGATGTTAATATCCTATGTTTTAGGAAACAAATATTATCCAATTCCTTATGATATGAACAAAATTGGAGCGTATTTAGGAATTTCAATTTTATTTTCGGCTATTTCATTTTATGGATTTAGAGAAAATTATTTCGTTGGAATTCCGTTATTATTAGCTTTCATGTATTTTGTTTATCACAACGAAAAAGACACGATCAAAGGAATTATGAATAGAAAGTAAGGTGCTTTTTTAATCTTTAAAATAAAAAATGAAAATTCAAATTATCAATAAATCGCAGCACGATTTACCAAATTACGAAACTATCGCATCTGCAGGAATGGACTTGCGTGCCAATATTACTGAACCAATTACGTTAAAACCTTTAGAAAGAACGATTGTAAAAACGGGACTTTTTATTGAACTTCCAATTGGTTACGAAGCGCAGGTAAGACCAAGAAGCGGACTGGCAGCAAAAAAAGGAGTAACGGTTTTAAATTCTCCTGGAACTGTTGATGCCGATTACAGAGGTGAAATAGGAGTCATTTTGGTAAATTTATCAAATGAAGAATTTGTAATCGAAAACGGAGAAAGAATTGCACAGTTAATTATCGCCAAACACGAAAGAGCAGAGTGGATTGAAGTTGAAGAACTTTCTGAAACTTCGAGAGGAGAAGGCGGTTTTGGAAGTACGGGAGTTAAATAAATTTTTGAGTCAAAGTCCCAGTTTGACGGTATAAATTTCTCCTGATTTTAAAAATTAAAACTTGAACTAAACCAAATAGAAGATTTTCAAATCTTCACACATTAAATAGATATTACATGAAAATAATCGTCCCAATGGCAGGTCGCGGATCAAGACTACGCCCACATACATTAACAGTTCCAAAACCATTAATTCCTGTTGCAGGAAAATCAATAGTACATCGTTTAGTAGAAGATATCGCTAAAATATTAAAAGAACCAATTGAAGAAGTGGCTTTTATTCTTGGCGACGAAGCATTTTTTGGAGCTGATTTAGTAGCAAGTCTTGAAGATTTAGCAAAAGGTCTTGGAGCAAAAGCATCTATATATCGTCAGGATTTACCTTTAGGAACTGGTCACGCAATTATGTGTGCCAAAGATTCTTTGTCTGGACCTGCAGTTATTGCTTACGCCGATACTTTAATCAGAGCTGATTTTGAATTAGATCCATCTGCCGATGCTGTAATCTGGGTTAAACAAGTAGACCAGCCAGAAGCTTTTGGAGTTGTAAAATTAAATCAGAATAATGAAATTATAGAGTTGGTTGAAAAGCCAAAAGAATTCGTAAGCGATTTAGCCGTTATTGGAATTTACTATTTCAAAGAAGTAGGCGATTTGAAAAAAGAACTTCAGGGAGTTTTAGATAACAACATTCAAAACGGAGGAGAATACCAAATCAACGACGGAATCAAAGCCATGATGGCAAACGGTAAAGTTTTTAAAACCGGAAGCGTTGACGAATGGATGGACTGCGGAAACAAAGACGTTACGGTAGAAACGAATAGCAGAATGTTAGGATTTTTACATAATGACGGAGAACATTTAGTAGATCAAAATGTTACTTTAGAAAATTCAACAATTATTCCACCATGTTTTATTGGAGAAAATGTTGTGCTGAAAAATACAACTGTAGGACCAAATGTTTCAATAGGAAAAGGCTGTCATGTAACTGACAGTAATATTAAAAATAGCTTAATACAAACGTTTTCTCAGATAAAAAATGCTAACTTAGATAATGCAATGATTGGAAATCATGTAAGTTATGATGGAAAATTTACAAGCATAAGCATTGGAGATTACTCAGTTTTAGAATAAAAAACTTAGAAAATCAGATTCGTTTTGTATAAAATGAAATCATAGATAAAGATGAAAAAAGGTGTTTTGGTAATTTTATTTTTGGCTTTTTTGAGCAGTTCAGTTTCGGTTTTTGCACAGACAGAACCCGAAGATATTGCTTTGGCTCCAGATGAATATCAAGATGCTTTTTACGAATCTTTAAAACAAAAAGGAATCGAAAATTACGATAAAGCAATTGCATCATTAGAAAAATGTATCAAGATAAAACCTTCTGATGCAGTCGCTTACTTCGAATTAGGGAAAAACTATCTGGCATTAAAAGAATATCAAAATGCTCAAACGGCATTTGAAAAAGCAACGCAGTTAGATCCAAAAAATAAATGGTACTGGTTAGGAATTTACGATGTAAGTTTTGAGACCAAAAATTATTCTCTGGCAATAGAAACCATTCAAAAAATTATTGTTTTTGATGAAGAATATAAAGACGATTTAATATCGCTTTATATGCTTACCAATCAATACGATAAAGCTCTTACAGCAATTAACGAAATGAATGATAAATTTGGAAAATCATCAGATCGTGAAATATACAAAAGCCAGATTTTATCGCAGGGAAAATATCAAAATGCAGAAATTGCTAATTTGATAGACCAAATCAAAAAAAATCCAAAAGAAGAATCCAATTATGTAAATCTGATTTTTTTATATTCAAAATCAGATGAAACAGACAAAGCTGTCGATGTTGCAAAACAATTGGCAAAAGAAATTCCAAACTCAGAATGGGGACAGGTTAGTTTGTTCAAAACCTATTTAGACGCTAATCAGGCTGATAAGGCAATTAAGTCTATGAATGTAATTTTGTCAAGTTCAAAAATAGATTCAAAAATAAAACACAGAACTTTAAACGAGTTCCTGATTTATGTAAATAAAAATCCGCAGTACGCGCCAGAATTAGAAAAAGCAATTTCTTATTTTGATAACGACAAACAAGTTGATGTTGCCAAAGAAATAGGAAAATTTTATCATAGCAAAAACCAGTTTGAAAATGCCATTAAATATTATGAAAAAGATTTAGCAGCAAATTCAGATACAGACAGAGAAACCAATATGCTTTTGCTGGAAGCATACAGCCAGGCAAAACAATATGCACCCATGACAAAACGTGCCATGACAATGATCGAAGTTTATCCAAGTCAGCCCCAGTTTTATTACTATGCAGGATTGGGAAGCAATCAGTTACAGCAATTTAAAAATGCAAAAACCGTTTTAGAAATGGGACTTGATTATGTGGTTGATGACAAAAAATTAGAAGCAAATTTTAATATTCAATTGGGCGAAGCATATAATGGATTGGGAGATGCCAAGAAAAAAGAGGAATACTTTTTGAAGGCAAATGAATTATTAAAAAAGAAATAAGGAGAAAACACGATGAAAAAATATATAATTATAGCAGCAATGTCGGTTTTAGTGATTTCATGTAAATCCAAATCAGCAGCTGTACAAAACGGTAATACAACAGAAGTTGTCGCAAAAAAAGACAATAAAGCAATAGAAAAGCATTACGAAAACAAATTAGATTTCAAGACTTTATATATTAAAGCGGCAGCAAAATATTCTGATGAAAAACAAAATCAAAATGTTACTGCCGAGATACGAATAGAGAAAGACAAACAAATCCTGATCAGTGTTCGATTCTTAGGAATTACAATGGCAAAAGCTTTAATAACACCATCAGCAGTAAGTTATTACGAAAAAATAAACAGTACATATTACGAAGGCGATTTTACTAGTTTAAGCAAATGGCTTGGAACAGATTTAGATTATACTAAAGTTCAGAATTTGTTAATTGGTGAAGCTTTTGATGATTTAAGAGAAGGAAAATATACGCAGACTATTGTAGAAAATCTTTTCCGTCTTGAAGATGAAAAAGATCAAAACATAAAGAAAGCATTTTATTTAGATCCTGAAAAATACTTAGTTCAGAAAGAAGAGATTTCGCAGCCATCTGAAAACAGAAAATTAGAGATTAATTATTCGGATGCTAAAACATATAGTCAAGGAACAATTCCAACAACATTGGTTATAAATGCAATACAGCCAAAAGGCACAACCAATATTAATTTAAATTACAATAATATTTCATTTAACGAAGAACTTTCTTTTCCATACAGCGTGCCAAGCGGGTATAAAAAAGTTTTAATTAAGTAAATTTGCAAAAATATAAATAGAAAGATGCCAAAATTTCTCCTAAGCCTAATTTTTGTTTGTGCCACGACTTTTGTCTGGGCGCAGGATTCGCAGCAAGAAAAACTTGAACAGCGCAAAGCGCAGATTCTTCAGGAAATAAAAGACAACGAAAAAATGCTGCAATCTGTAAGGAAAAAAGAAAAATCAGCGGTAAACGAATATTTAATTCAGGCAAATAAAATCAAGCTCAAAGAAAAATTGATTAATACAACTGCAAAGCAGGAAAAAGTATTAAGCAATGATATGTATATAAATCAGGTTCAGGTAAATAAGCTAAAAAAAGAGCTTGCAGTTTTAAAAGAAGACTATGCAAAAATGATTTTAAAATCATATAAAAGCCGTTCTGAACAAAGCCGAGCGATGTTTATTTTGTCTTCCGAAAGTTTTTTACAGGCATACAAAAGAGCACAATATTTAAAGCAGTATACAAATTTCAGAAAAAACCAAGGTTTAGAAATTCAAACAAAAACGGCACAATTAGTTGACTTCAATACCAAATTAGACGGGCAGAGAAAGGTTAAGAAAAAGATTATTGCCGAAAACGAAAAAGAAAAACAAGGTTTAGAAGTAGAGAAAAAAGAGCAGCAAAAACTCGTTAACGCACTTAAGAAAGATAAAAATAAAATTGCGGCTGATATCAAATCAAAACAAAGCGAGTCTAAAAGAATCGATAGACAAATTGATCGTTTAATTCGTGAAGCAATTGCCGAAGCAAATAGAAAAGCGGCTGCCGAAAGAGCAAAAGCTAATCCAGGATCAACAGAAACAAAAGCTCCGGTTTCTTCATCAAAAATTGCTTTAACACCAGAAGATAAAGTTTTGGCTGCAGATTTTAAAGCCAACAGAGGAAGATTACCTTGGCCGGTAGAAAAAGGATTTATTTCTCTTGGCTATGGAGATCAGCCACACCCGCTGCATCCTTCAATTACAGTACACAACTCAGGAGTTGAGATTACAACCGAAGATGGTGCCAGTGCAAGAGCAGTATTTGCAGGAGAAGTTTCGAAAGTTATCGTTTTATCGCCGGTTAATAAAGCAGTTGTAATTCAGCACGGAGATTTCTTTACCGTATATCAAAACTTAAGTTCAGTTTCTGTTAGTCAGGGAGATAAAGTTTCGATTAAACAAAATATTGGAAAAGTTAGAACCAGCGGTGATACAGGAAAAACAATTATCAAATTTTTGATTCTTCAAAATACAACAAATTCTGATCCTGAAAATTGGTTACAAAACAGATAATAAAAAGGGAGCTATTGAGCTCCCTTTTCTTTTAATCATATTGTTCTAAAAAATATCTAATAACATCAGTTGTTGTTACAATTCCTTTTAATTCTCCATTATCTACAACTGGCAGAGCATGAAACTCTTCTTTAGAAAAAATCTCGGCCAGATCTCTTATTATAACATCTGAAGAAACCGTTTTTGGTTTTGAAGTCATAACCTGCGGAATCGTAAGCATTTGCAAAACAGCTTCGTCGCTGCCTTCCTGTCCGTCAAACAAAGCACCAAATGTAAGACGGTTAATATCGGTTCGGCTGATAATACCAACTACCTTTTTTCCGTTAACAACCGGAAGATGTCGGATAGAATTAGCTTTTAGTTTTTCTACAACTTGGGTTAAATCGTCATTTTGATTTACAGTCACCACGCTTTTAGTCATGATGTGACTAATTGGTTCTCTTTTTTTCATAATAGATAAGTTTTATGTTATATCAAATGTGTCAAATATTTCTGATAATTCACATGACCTTTATCATACCACAAATAATTTTAAAGATGTATAATTAACTAATTAACAAGGAGTTTTTAATGAAGAATGACTTAGAAAAGAAATTTTTAACCTTATAATTTCAAATTCATTCTTAAGTTAATTTGAAATTATGACGATTGAATTTAAAAATAGTATTTTTGCAGTATGGAAACAAATAGACAGAAAAAAATAGGCAGTGTAATTCAGAAAGATCTGGTTGATATTCTGCAGGGTGAAGTGAGAAAAAACGGAGTTAGTAATTTGGTAATTTCGGTATCCAAAGTAAGTGTTACTTCAGATTTATCTGTGGCAACTGTATATTTAAGTATTTTTCCTCAGGAAAAAGCAAAAGAAACATTAGAAGGAATAAAATCAAATACAACTTTAATCAAACATGATTTGTCACAGCGTGTGCGTTTGCAATTGCGTCGTGTACCTAATCTGGTTTTCTTTATAGATGACTCTTTAGATTATATTGAAAAAATTGACAATGCTTTAGCAGGAAAAGAAAATCCAATAGAAAACCGTGATCTTTTAGAAAAAAGAAGAAAATCATAAATTGAATTTCCCATTTTACATAGCCAAACGTTATATTTTTAGCCGAAGCAAAAACAACGCTATTAATATCATAAATTACATTGCCAGCATGGGAATCATTGTTGGAACGATGGCTTTGTTTGTGGTTTTATCTGTTTTCAGCGGATTAAAAGTATTTAGTCTTTCATTTACAAACGAAATAGATCCGGATTTAAAACTAACGAGCACATTAGGAAAATCATTTTTTATTTCGCCTCAGCAGGAACAAGAAATAAAAAAAATAAACGGAGTTGCTTCATATACCAAAATTATCGAAGAACGTGTTTTGTTTATTTTTAAAGACAAACAGCATGTTACCTATTTAAAAGGAGTAGACAGCGTTTATCCTGTTGTAAATGATATTAAAAGAAAACTTTTTAATGGCCAGTGGCTCAAACCAGATTCATATCAGGTAGTTATTGGTTACGGCATTGCACAGGATTTTTCGATGGGAATTCTCGATTTTGAAAACCCACTGCAGATTTTTGCTCCAAAACCCGGAAAAGGAGCTATTGAAAATCCTGAAGAAGCTTTTAATAAAACGGATGTTCTTCCGGTTGGAATTTACTCCATCAGCGAAGATTTAGATTCTAAATATGTGTTTGCCGATTTAGGACTAACACAAGAATTATTAATGTACAAACCGAACCAGATTTCGGGTATTGAATTTCATCTTAAAGAAAATGCAGATGAAAACGATGTAAAAAGACAGCTTCAAAATATTTTCAAAAATAAGATTACTTTAAAAAACAGAGCTCAGTTAAACCAGTCTTTATATAAAATGCTCAATACTGAAAATATTGCCGTTTATTTAATATTTACACTCGTAATTATTGTGGCACTTTTTAATTTAATAGGTGCCTTGATTATGATGATTTTGGATAAAAAAGGAAATCTAAAAACCCTTTTTAATCTGGGAACAGAAATAAACGGACTACGAAAAATATTTCTGCTTCAGGGGACTTTACTCAGTATTTTTGGTGGTTTGATAGGCCTTGGATTGGGAATACTTTTAGTAATCTTACAACAGCATTATGAGCTGATTATGATTACTCCAACTCTGGCTTATCCTGTTGTTTTTACATTAGAAAATGTATTGATTGTAATGGCGACAATTGTTTCTCTTGGATTTGTTGCTTCACTTATTGCAAGCAGCCGTGTAAGTAAAAAATTGCTGGATTAATATTTCAGTAAAAAATATTACTTATATTTACCGCCTTAAAAATCTACAGCATATGATTGTTTCTGCCTAATCCTAATTTTATTTTTAGAATAATTTAGGATACTTACGTTTTTACTTTTTAGTTCAGATTTAAATATCTGAACCAAACTTATCATTTATCCTAACATATCATGACAGAAACATCTATAAAGGAAAGTTTTATTTCCAAAATTTTTACTACAACAAAACAAGCTTTAAAAGGCGACGAATCATTTGATTATACTTCCGGAAGTATAAAAAAAGCCGTAATTCTATTAGCCATTCCAATGGTTTTAGAAATGATGATGGAATCGGTTTTTGCCTTAGTCGATTTGTATTTTGTTGGTCATTTAGAACACAGCAGTTTTGCTATTCAAACCGTTGGTTTGACCGAATCAGTTTTAACCATTATATATTCTTTGGCCATTGGTATGAGTATGGCGGCAACTGCAGTTGTAGCCAGAAGAATTGGCGAAAAAGATCCTGTTGCCGCTGCAAAAGCCGGAATGCAGTCCATTATAATTGCATTTGCAATAAACAGTGTTTTGAGTATTTTCGGAATTATTTTCGCAAAAGATATTTTGATTTTAATGGGTTCTTCCATAGTATCAGCAGAACATGGTTATCAATTTACACAAATTATGATTGGTTCAAGTTTGTGTATTATGCTTTTGTTCCTGATAAATGGAATTTTTCGCGGCGCAGGAAATGCGGCAATTGCCATGAAAAGTCTGTGGATTGCAAATATCTGCAACATTATTTTATGCCCAATTTTAATTAATGGTTTTGGACCAGTTCCGGCTTTTGGATTAATTGGAGCAGCTTTGGCAACCACTATCGGAAGAAGTATTGGAGTTTTATATCAGGTTTATCATTTGTTTTTTGGAAACGGAGTTTTAAAAATCAAAATACCTTATTTCGCTCCAGATTTTACACAAATCAAAGCTTTAATAAAAATTGCGACTCCCGGAATTTTACAATTTGTAATTGCTTCCTGCAGCTGGATTTTCCTGGCACAATTAGTTGCCACAACAGGAGGCGATCACGGTTCTTCGGGTTATCAAACAGCACTTAGAATTATGATGTTTTTCATACTTCCGGCTTGGGGATTAAGTAATGCTGCAGCAACTTTAGTCGGACAGAATTTAGGAGCCAAACAAATCGATCGTGCCGAAAAATCGGTTTTAACTACAGCAAAATATAGTGTAATTTTTATGGCTTCGATTATGATTATTACATTAGGTTTTAGTAAACCAATTATTTCTTTTTTTATTGATGATAAAATGGATATAATAATTGCTGTGGAAGCTTTGCAAATTATGAGCATAGGATTCATTTTCTACGGAATAGGAATGGTTCTCATTAACACTTTCAACGGGGCAGGGGATACCTGGACACCAACCGGAATTAATTTCTTTGGTTTTTGGCTGTTCCAGATTCCGTTAGCTTATGTATTAGCAAAACATTTTAATATGGGACCAACCGGAGTTTTTATTGCCATTCCGGTTGCAGAAACTGCGATTACTTTGGCGGGAATCTTTTTCTATAAAAGAGGAAAGTGGAAACGGGTTCAAGTATAAATTTGTACAATATTTCCTAAAAATACTCGTTAAGTCTATTTAACCAAAACAATAGATTTATGAAAACGAAAAAAATTAAAATTTTACCTGTTTTAATTATAGCAGTGTTAGGATTTATGGCCTTTAAACCATTAGATAAAAAAGTGGTTTTAATCGATGCAGGTCATGGAGGTTACGATGTTGGGAAGGATTTGTATGGATTTGAAGAAAAAGCAATAACAGAAGCCATAGCCAGAAAAATAAAAGAACAAAATAATAATGAAAATGTAGAAATTGTTTTGATTCGTGATGGCGATATGAGTATGAATCTCACAGACAGAGTTACAATAATAAATAAGTTGAAACCTGATTTGGTGCTTTCTATACATATTAATGCAAACTCGAATATGAAAGCTAATGGGGTAGGTGCATATATTTCTTCAAACAAAACATTTTATGATGAGTCTAAAAAAATGGCAGAAATTGCAGTAGACAAAATTACTTCGACAGGAAAGCTTTCAAAAAGGCAAATAAATGAAGCTCCATTTCATATCTTAAAGTATGCAAATTGCAGCATGGTTCATTTAGAAATAGGATTTTTATCAAATGAAAATGATAGAAACTATATTACAAGTGAAGACGGGCAAAATGAAATTGCTTCTAAAATCTTAGAATCATTAAACTAAAATGATTTATATAAAACGAAAAAGACCTTCAATATTGAAGGTCTTTTTTATGTTTAAACAAATTCGTATCCTGCATAAACCTGTTCAATTTCTTTCATAAGGGCGAAAAGATTTTCAGGTTCATCTGTTGTAACTAATTTTTGTTTGAATTCTTTAAACGAATGAATTCCTTTGAAATAATTGGTGTAATGACGGCGCATTTCTACAATTCCCAAACGCTCACCTTTCCATTCCATAGACCATTTTAAATGATTTCTGGCAGCTTCTACACGATCAATAACCGTTGGAGCAGGTAAATGTTCACCAGTTTTAAAGTAATGTTTGATTTCATTAAAAATCCACGGATAACCAATTGCTGCACGGCCAATCATGATGCCGTCAATTCCGTATTCATTTTTATATTTCAGTGCTTTTTCCGGACTGTCGATATCGCCGTTTCCGAAAATTGGCATTGTAATTCTAGGATTATTTTTTACTCGGGCAATGTGAGACCAGTCAGAATGACCTTTGTACATTTGAGCGCGGGTTCTCGCATGAATCGTTAATGCCTGAACACCAATATCCTGAAGTCTTTCTGCCACTTCATCAATATTAATAGAACTTTCATCCCAGCCCAAACGTGTTTTTACCGTAACAGGTAAATCAGTACCTTTAATAACCGCTTTTGTTAAGCGAACCATTAAATCAACATCTTTTAAAACCCCGGCTCCGGCACCTCTGCAAACCACTTTTTTTACCGGACATCCAAAATTAATATCTACTAAATTAGGTTTTACAGTCGAAACAATTTTAGAAGACATTTCCATTGCTTCTTCATCACCTCCAAAAATCTGAATTCCAACCGGACGTTCATAATCAAAAATATCCAGCTTCATGCGGCTTTTTATCGCATCGCGAATTAATCCTTCAGACGAGATGAATTCAGAATACATCATGTCGGCTCCGTGCGCTTTGCATAATCTGCGAAACGGCGGATCACTCACATCTTCCATCGGTGCAAGTAGTAAAGGAAATTCGGGTAGTTCTATATTGCCAATCTTAACCATCATCTATATTTTTTGCAAAATTACAACATTTCTTCGAATTGACGTGATATGAGTGGCAAAGTGACATAGTTGCAAAGGTTTTATACTCAGAATTTAAGCCTTTGTAACTTTGCATCTTTGTTTCTTTGTCACTTTATTAAGTCCTATAATCAAAAAATCGAATTGGTTTTCTGCTCATTGGATTAAAAACCAATGGATTCAGGATTTCTTTTGAAGCAAATTCTATTTTAGGCGTTACTCTTAATTTCGCTCTAAAATGATCTTTAATTTCCTGAAGAAATTCAGGAGATTGATTTTTCACGGCAATTTTAATCACGATTTCATCTGTGCCTAAATCGTTGGTTGAAATTTCGATCAAGTGATTTTCGATATTATCAAAACTGCTCAAAACATCATTCATCGCAGGCGGATAAAGCGTTGTGCCTTTATACTTAATCATTTGTTTTTTACGTCCCACAACAGGTCCAACACGCAAAGTATTTCTGCCGCACTCACAAGGTTCATTGTGAAACTGTACAATATCTCCCGTTTTAAAACGAAGTAAAGGCATCGCTTCAATTCCTAAAGTTGTAAAAGTAAGCTCACCGGTTTCACCGTTTTTAACCGGCATATTATTTTCGTCTAAGACTTCTACAATGATTAATTCCGGATGATGGTGCCCGCCTTTTCCATGTTCACATTCTGTAAAAGCCGTGCTCATTTCTGTTGAAGCATAAGTTGAAAACAACTTAATATTCCATTTATCAGTAATTTTTTTCGATAAAATATTCATTGAAAAATCCTGTTCTCTCAAAGATTCTCCAATACAAATGGCACCCTTTATACTCGAATTATTATAATCAATTCCGTGAATTTCGGCGTATTCAATTAATTTTAAAAGGAAAGAAGGAACCGTAATTAAATAACTCGGGTTGTATTTTAAAATTGAATCCCACTGCATTTCAGGAATTCCCGCGCCAACACGAATCACACCGACTTTCAGTTTTCGAAGACCCAGAAAATAAGCCAGTCCGGCCATAAACTTTCTGTCAATTGTGGTCATTAACTGCACAACATCGCCTTCTGCAATTCCCGCACAGGCAAACGAAATTGCCTCGTTATAAGCCAGTCGGTCAAGATCAGAATCTGTTAAACCAAATGTTACGGGATCGCCCAAAGTTCCTGATGTTGAAGCGTAATCGATAATTTTATGCTGTGGTACACACAAAAAATCATCATTATACTGCTGTAAATCTTCTTTTGTAGTTACAGGCAAATGCTGTAAATCTTCCAGAGTTTTTACTTTTGAAATATCAATATTCTGTCCCGCAAAAAGTCTTTTATAAAAAGGAGAATTCTCGCTGATGTAGGCTAAAAGTTCGGCTAATTTTTTTTCCTGAAAAATTTTAATTTCTTCTAAAGAATCTTTTTCTATTGCTGGAATCATTTTAATTTTCTTTTGATCTTTTTTAAATATTTTTCAATTTGTTCTTTTTCAGGCAAAGTAGTGATTTCTTTGGTCAATGCTTTTTCAAAATTAAGCTGCGCCTGGCGGTATTCTTTTTTTTGGTAAAAATACAATCCTGCTTTATAATACACAACCCAATAATCAGGGTTTAATGATTGATAATTGTTAAGAAATTCTGGTGAAATAGTTTCTTTTTTATCCAGAAACGAATCTACTTTATGATCCTCAATTTTAAATTTTTTATAGTTCTGAAAAGCAGTCGTTTCCAAAAACGGATCTTTGGCAATATTCAGATTTTCGATTTGAAAAGATTCAACATTGCTTTTTCTTTCATCAAAAACTGAATCAAGATCATAACAAACAAATTCGCCCAGCTGATATGGATTTGCCGAAACCCATACCCGTTTTTCTGTAGGTTGAAAAATAATGCCATGATGTGCCATTAGCTGATTAAGAGCTTTTTCGGAACCATAACCTAATTCAATATTTTTCAAACCGTTTTTATTTCGAAGAATTTCAGAAGCAGTTTCAGGATTTACTTTTTTATTTTCAGACAAAAGTTCCTGCATTCTTTCGTAGCGATATTCAGAATGACTGTTTAAAATCTGCTCTTGATTTCGTTTGTCATTTTTGAAAGCTTCGCCCTGAAAATGATTCGAGCAAATTAACTGATCTGTATTTGGAACATCGTAAACGTCCATTTTATTGGGAGAAACTTCAATTAAAACCGCTTTATTATCATGGGCACTTCCCACCATAATCGATTCAGAAACAAATACTTTTCGCTTTTTTGCAATCGCAATTGCCTCGTCTATATTCTTGGCGTGCTGTAAAATTTCGCGCGTTACAATAGAAATAGGAGTTTTGGCAATAAGCGGAATTTTAGATTTTGAAGCATTAATAGTAACCGTTAAACCTTCCTGATTCATTCCGGAAACAGCGCCAACCATTCCCGGCCAGGTAACCATCATAAATTTGTTTCCTTCTGTTGGATTTATAAAGGCAACGATTTTATTTTCTGCGAAAGCATCGTTTACATAAAAGTCAAAATTTCGCCCGAGAATCAAACTACCGTCTTCGGTTTTTTCATTCCAAACCGCAAAAGACGAACAGCCCACCAAAGCCAAATCCTGTAAAGCGTGCCCAATATCGTGTGCGCCATGCAGATACAAACCGCGCTGATATTTGGGTGCGATGTTGTTAAATTCATCCGAAGTATATTCTGAAACTCCATAAATTTCAGTTTGATATTCTTCGGGAACATTCAAGTATAGTTTTCTATTATACCATCTTAAAAACTGGCGCAATAAGCGTTGTTGGAAACTTGACGGAATAAAATCGTTTATTTTTGAGAAGAAAATCTTTTGCTGTTTTTTCAAAAGGGAATCGGTTAAAGCACCTGTATTTAAACCAATTTCGAGCGGATCGCCTTCGGCGTATAATTCCCAAAGGCCTTGTTTATTTTTTAAAAGTGAATTTTTTCCGGATACAAAAACCGAATCTGATTTCTTGATAACAGTTGGTTTTGCCGAATTGTAGTGTGAAAGATCTGGTTTATGGCGCATCGATTTCGATGTTCCGCATGAAACAAACAGTATTAAAAAACCGATAAATAAGAAAAATAAAACTCGGTTTTTCATAATTGTTTACTCAGATTCTTTATTGATTTTAGTGACCAGATATTCTTTTCCAACAATTTCAGAGCAGGTATTTACGGCTCCAATCGTAACGCCCAGAACGCCGTGCATGTTGGTACTTTGGCCCGTAAGATACAGATTTTCCAGCTTAGTTTTTACAGGAATCATGGTTTTCATTGGATTATTAGAATCTTTAACATATCCGTACATATTTCCGTTGTGTCCGCCAATATAATCCCGATACGATAATGGAGTAGAAGTATGAATTGATTTTATGCAGTTTTTGATTCCGGGAAATTTGATTTCGATTTCATCCAGAAATTTAGCGGCTTTTCGGTTTTTAAAATCTTCATAACTTTCGCCGCGGTCGCTTTCTTCGGCAGTTGTATTAAAAGTTTCTGCCCATTGTTCGACATCTTTATATTTCATGTAGGTTAAAAAAGTCATGCCTTCTGCCCAGATTTCTTCTTTTTTAGAAGCATTCATAGAAGCCATATAACTTTTTGGCCATGAATTTTCATCATAATCCTGAGCCGTCCAGACATCAGAACTATTTTTGAAATGATAAAAATTGTGATTGATATATTTAAAACTTTCGGGTTTAAAAACGATGTACAAACTAAAAGCGGAAATCACATCTTCGAGATCCTGAATACGATTAAAAAAGGCTTTTCGGAAATTTTCCCGGCCTGTCATTTTTAAAGTTGTTTTAGGTTCAATGTTTGAAATAAAAAGAGATCCTGAAACCTGTGTTCCGTCTTTTAAATCTACAGAAACGACTTTGTTGTCTTCGACATTTAAACGGATAACTTCTTTGTATTTATAAAATTCACCGCCGTATTTTTTAAGCTGTTTTAAAAGCTGTTTGGTAATCTGGCTTCCGCCGTTTATGCATCGCCATGAACTTTGTATATATGAGTTAACAGAAAGCGCGTGAACGTAAAATGGCGATTTATCCGGAATTCCGGCGTATAGAAAATTTGAGCCGGCCAGAACCGCTTTCAGTTTTTCATTTTTGGTGCAGGAATCTATGATTTCTTTTGCATTTTGTTCCAGAATTTCGGTGTCGTATTTTCCTTCCCACTTTAAATTATAAAGCGGAAATGCGTCGCAGGTTTCCTGTAATTTCTGGCAGTACTTTTTGAGATTTTCTTTTTCGTCAGGAAAAAATTCAGCAAGCTGTTTTACAAAATTTTCGTAGCCTTGTGCATGCGGATATTCCTTTTGATCGTCTTCAAAAGAAATCATATCGAAACGATCTTCGTCTAATTTTTTCAGATTCAGATTATCGATAATTCCTAAATATTTGAAATATTTATAAAGATTCTGTCCTTTTTCTAATCCGCCGATATAATGAATTCCGGTATCGAAAATCGTTTTATCGCGCACAAAAGTCTGCAGATTTCCACCGTATTGATTGTTTTTTTCGAGTACACAAACGCCGTAGCCTTCTTTAGCCAAAATGATAGACGAAACCAGTCCGCCTAATCCGCTGCCAATTATAACTACATCGTATTGCGCTTTCATTATTTTTTCTTCAAAACGATTATATTATTTTCTTCAGAATCAATTTCAAAACCTAAATTGAGTAACTGATTTTTTAAGGCTGAAGAATTCACTAAAATTACAGATGAAATATTTAAAATTAATCTTTCGATCTCGTCTTTAAAGCTTTCATCAGAAACTAAAAGTATTTCATACTGATCTCCAGCTGCTGATTCCACATTATCCAGATAAACTATTTTTCTCTTTACAAGGAAATAATTCGTTTTGGCAACCAGCATTTTTTCTTCATCATCAATAAAAGAAAATACTTTGCGCTGTGCTTCCTGCAAAGTCAATAAAACGTCTAATTGTCCGTAATCATTGCCTAAATGAAGAATTTTTGCTTTCGGATTAATGTATTTATTTAGATTATAATACGTTTCCAGATTTTGTTTCAAATCTTTTTTAACACTGTCTACAACTTCGATTTCTTTATAATCGTAACTGTTAATAAGCATTTTTTTGAAATATTCAGGACCTTCAAGTTCCTGACGAATTTTGCGGTATTCTGCCTTAAAGAACGCGCTGATTTGTTTGGTTCTTTCGGCGTAATTATTTCCAAACGAAAGATTTTCAGGTGCTATTCTTTCTAAAATAGTAAGTGTAAGCCAGCTTTTGTGAATGACAAAATCGCCTTTTGGAATGGCTTCTGAAGCACCGTGAATGACTACCGGAATAATGTCCAGTTTAAATTCTTCGGCTAAAAAGAAAGCGCCTTTATGAAATCTTTTAATAACATTATTTTCAGAACGGGTTCCTTCCGGAAAAACCATAAGCGAATAACCTTCTTCTACTTTTTTACGCAAATGTTCAACACCGCCTTCGATACCTTCAGAAACCGGATAAAAACCCGCTTTTCTAACAATACCGCCAAAAATAGGAGAGTTGTAAACCCAGTCGCTTACCAGAAAAATAATTTTAGGACTCAAACTTCCAATCGCTAAAATGTCGATAAACGAAGAATGATTGGCAATAATTACAGCTGGTTTTTCAAAAGTTTCATGATAATCATTGACAATTTTTTTGCGTATAAACGGATTTGAATACAATACCGATTTCATCAATTTTGAAACCACATATCGAAAGGCTTTCATTTTTGTTTTCGCTTTAAGCGGAATAATCGGCATGAGCGTAAAACTGAAAATTGACATTACAATGCCGCCTAAACCATAATAGGCAAACGAAATTACACCATGAATAAATGTTCTTAATTTAAATGGCGGATTTCCTTTTTTAGGACGGTTCGATAAAAATACTTTGAACAGAATAGGATAAAAAATGAAAGTAATAATCAAGGCTGCAAAAACCCCAATTAATGAAACCGATGAAATAGAAGTCAGCGCCGGATGTTTGGCAAAAATCATTGCTCCAATTCCCAGAATGGTTGTAATTACCGCCAGAATAATCGAGGTTCTGTAAATCGCAATTTCATTTTTTCCGTTGGTATATTCTTTTTGTAAAGCGCTGGTCATAAAAATGCTGAAATCGACTCCGTGTCCAAAAATTAAAGTACAGACAATCATACTGAAAATATTCATCTGAATGCCAAAAATGCCCATAATTCCTGCCGTGACAATTCCTGTTAAAGCAATTGGAATACAACTGATAATAACCAATTCGATTCTTCTGAAAAAGAAAAACAAAATCAGGATTACGGCAATAAAAGAATAATTTACAAGCGAATTAAAATCGGTTTTTAAAGTGCTGAAAAAAGTTTCATTCATCTGCTGACGGTCAATCGCAATTAGATTTTCTTTGGCAGAAGCCGATTTTACAAATGCATCACGCTGTTGCGGAGATACTTTGACTAAAGTCGAAATGGTATAAAAACCATTTTTTTCGGTTATGAATTCTTTTAATTGAAGCGCCTGAATTTTTAAATAATCACTGGCAGAAACTGGTTTGAAATCAAAATCTAAATGTTCGAAAAAAGGAGAATATGCTTCTGGTTTAAATCCAAGTTTAGAACCTTCGGCAATTAATCCTGATTTTAAAAGTTGTTTTTTCTGAGCATTCCAAAATGAATTCCATTTTTCAATTTTTTGCTCTTGCGTTGTTTGCGAAAGTACAATGCCGCCAACAGAACTGAAATTCAAAATTTTATGCTGTTGTTTTGCTGCAGATAAATCGTCGAAAAGCTTTGTGTTATTTTGCAGTACTTCTTCCATGCTTTTTCCGTAAGCAGCAACATAAATGGTTTTTGAAGTAAGACTTGTGCTTTCTTCTAATTGTTTTTCGGCAGCTTTAATGTCTTTCGGAACAAAATTGAGCTGCGATAAATCGTTGTTGAAACCAACATCATTATAGGTAAAACAGCAGATAATGGTAATAATAACGCAGAATCCAATTAAGAATTTATTATTGTGAAATGAAAAATGCGCCATTTTATCGATGACATTTTTCTTATGCTCAGCAGGATTTTCTTTTGGTTTGTACAAATGCGGCACAATCAAAAGAGAGAAAATTGCGGAAGCCATAACGATAACAGCAGCAAAAATTCCGAGATCATTTAATGCATCTGATTTTACAAAAAGCAGACATAAAAAAGCAACAGCTGTTGTAGAACCGCTCATTATAACAGGCATCGTAATATCTTTATACAAAGTTTTTACATCGCTGTTGTGTTTGTAATGCGTAAGAATATGAATTGAATAATCGATCGTGATTCCTAATAAAATAGATCCAATTCCGAGTGAAATTGCCGAAATCTGTTCTTTTACAAAATACAAAAATGCAACGGCAAAAAGTCCTCCAAAAACCGTTGGCAGAAATATGATTAACGGAATTAATACTTTTCTGTAAAACAAAATCAGAATAAGCATTAAGGTAAACATTGCGATTGAAGTTGTCAAGACAATATCGCTTTTAATCTGCTTTGCATTTGCAGCGGCGATTAAAGCCGAACCAAAATAACTTACGGATGTTTTTCCTTTAAATTGTGTATTTAAATTTTCCTGAATCGATTTTAGCTTTTCGGCAAAAATGCTGTTTTTTTCGGTTTCGCTCGATGAAATGTCAGATGTTATAAAAAGCAGTAATTTCTTTTTGTCTTTGGTCATGACAAAACCATTATCGAGCGTAAAATCGTCGCCAATGTTTAACTGCTGTAATTTTTTTAAAGCGATAAAAGAAATTCCAAGCGGATCTTGTAGAATAAAATCTTTGGTAATAAAACCGGATGGCGAAATAATCGATTTGTAATTTCCCTGAACGGTTGCAGCAATACTGTCTTTCTGCAGTTTGGTTTCGATGACTGCATAATCTTTATCGTCTAGAAAAAGAGGCAGATTGTTGTAAACAAAATCTATAGTTTCCTGAATATTTTCTTCGTCGATTTTTCCCTGAATGCCGCTGATGTAAGGTTTACAGGATTTAGAAACGCTGTCTGAAAAAACTGAAGCCATTTCTTGTAAATCTTCGGCAGAACCGTTTTTTTCGAGATTAAAAATAACGGTTGTTTTATCGGCAAAATTGAGTTGTTTTAAAACTTTTGCTGTAGCATCGGCTTTATCATTTGCCGGAATAAGTTTGGTAATGTCTTCTTCAAATTTAATCTGCGAAGCAAAAAAGCCAAATACCAAAAGCATCAAAAAAGCCAGCAAAACCGAAAGTGATTTTCTTTTGGTTACAAATAAATGAATGGCGTAAAAGTATTGATGCATGATTTTATTATTTTTTGCCACAGATTAAAAGGATTCTTACGGATTTTTTCAACGCAAATTCAAGAATTTTTAATTTGTAATAATTTGTGAATTCGCGGCTGTTAATATAGTTTGAAAATCAGTTTAATCTTTTAATCTGGGGTAAACTTAATTTAAATATTTGGTTTATTTTTAGAACTAAAAGCTGTTAAAAGTACGTAACTTATTAAGCCGGCTGATAGTGCTAAAACGGTTGCTAAAATAAGACTTCCCACGATATATTGTGCAGCGTTTTTTTGAATATCGTCGAGTGTGGCTGAACTATCCAAGATTAATGGGGCGTCGCTGGATATAAATAGACTTCCTGTTTTTAAAGAACCGTAAATTACAAGCGGAATAAAAGGAGGGAAACTTACATTTGATGACAAAAAAGCAATGACTTTATTGAGCCTGAATAAGGCAGCAAAAGTAAATAGCAGTATTGTTTGAAATCCCCAAAAAGGAGAAATCCCTATAAAAATTCCTAAAGCAATTGAAGCCGATTTTGTAAAATTAGAATCGTTGCTTTCCAGAATATCTTCTAAAAAGAATTTTTTAAAACCTTTTTTTTTTGCCCGCCTAAAGAAATCGCGGGGTTTTATATACAATAAAGTATTGGTTACTAAAACAGTATTTAAAATACTGATTCTGGTAAAATCCTGAAACGGACGGAAATGTGAAACGCGTTCTGCAGGATCATATAAAACCTGAACGGGAACATTTTTAACCGTAATTCCTTTCCATGCAGAGCGCACGATTACTTCAATTTCAAACTCAAATTTATTGGTGTAAAATTGTTTCGGAATTAATTTTAAAGGATATAATCTAAAACCAGACTGTGTGTCTTCGAGAACGATTCCAGTTTCGAACTTAAACCAGAAATTAGAAAATTTATTTCCGAAACTGCTTTTTCTTGGCACATTTTCCTGTGTCATGTTTCGGCTTCCAATTAAAAGAGAATTGGGCTCGTTGTAAATTTCTTCCAGAAAAACCGGAATATCAGAAGGAAAGTGCTGGCCGTCAGAATCTATCGTGATGGCGTATTCAAAATTTTGTTCAATGGCTTTTCTAAAACCATTTCGCAGCGCTCGTCCCTTTCCCATATTTTTAGGATGGTGAATTTGAGTCAGCTGCGAATATTGTTTTAATATGTCGGCCGTTTCATCAGTAGAACCGTCGTTGACAATAATAATATTTGAAGTAAAATCTAAAATAGAATCTAAGACTCTTTTTAATGTTTTTTGATTATTGTATGTTGGTACAATCACACAAAAAGAAATTGAATCCAGAAGATCCTGTTTTGATAAAATAGGTTTCATTGAAGAATTTTTATGCAGCTTACTTCACAAATTGTTTCTCTTTTTCAGAGAAACTTTTAGACTGCAGAACAAAGTCTTTAAGATACTCTTTTAAGGCTCCGCTTTGTGCAGGATAATGTTCAGTTATGAATTTTTTATCTTCTTTAATATTTTTTTTATAGCCGGTAATTCCCGGAACATCTTCCTGAATGCTTAGTCTGATCATTCGAATTTCGATGTTATTTGGATCGCTCTTAAGGGTTGCTTCCAGAAGTTTTGCACCTTCTTTAAAGCGTGAAATTTTACTTCCCATAATGCTTTCAAATTTAGAATCTACCAAGATTGAAGCGGCTTTATAAGCCACTAAAGTTTTCTCGTCGTTGTTAGACACGCCAGAAAGTTTTTCTGTAAACTCTTTGGCATTGGCTTCAGATTTTGCAACATCAGGATAAATTTTTCTGATCGATGCCAAATCCGGAGTATTGGCAAATCCGATCCATAAAAGTAATGATACTAGTAATTTCATAATTATAATTTTTTATACACATTGCTTAATTTTAAAGCTGTGGTTTCGTTAAAATATGTGGTGTTTTTCACCTTTACCAAATCATCTTCTGTAGTTGTAATGTCAAGTTCTAAAAGAAGCTCCGGATTGATTTCCGGATTAATTAATGCCATGAATTTTACATTAGACAAAGTCTGGATCATTAATGAACTTTGAGTAATCGATTCTGTCAGTTCTTTAATAATCTGAATCATGCAAACGCCCGGCATAATTGGGTTTCCAGGAAAATGACCTTTAAAAACCTCATGATTGGCATTAACTAATATACGAATATTAAATTTAGTATCGCCAGTTTTTTCTTGTGAAAGTATGCTGTAAAAATCTTTTAAAACCATATTTTTATTTTTTTATTTCGTATCAAAAGAGTACGAAATACCTATTTGAAAATTAATATTTGTATTATAATCACCAAATAAATAATGATTATTTGAATCGTTTGTATAATAATCGCTGTCCAGAATATCCAGAAAACCTTTCTTAAGACGAAAATCAAAAGCAAGTCCAGAAGGCATACGATAACCAAGACCTACATTAAAAGCAAAATCATTATAGTTTTTTCGTCTTACCAAATTATCACTTAAACGAACATCCAGAGAAGGCCCAAATAAAACCTGAAATCCTTGTCCAAAAGTAAATTTGTTGATCATGGCCAGAGACAAATAATCCAGTCTTAAATCCTGATAAGCAACCTGATCAGTATCTGTAACGGGGTCATAATAATTTCTTGCAACATTATTAGATCCTTGTTTTACATACGTTATTTCAGGCTGAAGGGCATATTTTTTGGTAAGATTGATTTCGCCAAAACCACCAAAATAAAAATCAGGTCTGTAATCAGCGTGCATTTCTGAAATGGTAGATAAAGACAAACCACTTCTTAAACCGGGTTTAAAATTTACCTGAGCCTGTAGATTTGCAATCGCAAAAAAAACAAATAAAATAAGTACTGATTTTTTTAAACGCATTATTTTGTTTTAAAAGTATAACTGATACCAATTTGGAAAACCTGATTTAAAATTACGTCATTGTAATAATAATCGTCATTATCATAATTAATACCGTCGTAACCATAAATATCAATTAATCCTTGTTTAATTCTGGCTTCAAACGTTAATCCGTTTGGCAATGTATATCCAACACCTCCAACAATAGCAAGGTCAAAATTTTCAGGGCTGCTGTTAATGTAATTATCAGAAATTTTAAAATCTAAAGACGGACCTGCTAAAAGATGAAAACCTTTACCGCCAACATTAAATTTTGCAACCGCCCCAAGTGTTAAGTAGTTTAATTCGTAATTTACGTAACGATAATTATAACCGTTTCCAAAATATTCTCTTCCTTCATCTCCTTGTCTGGAATAGGTAAGTTCAGGTTGTAACGAAAAATATTTATTAAATTTAATGTTCACTAATCCACCCACATAAAAATCGGTTTTAGTTCTATTATCATCAATATTGGTTAATGTTGAAAAATTTAAACCGCCTCTAAGTCCGGGACTAACTTTTATTTGTGCTTGGGATTGAATCCCAATAAATAAAACAAATACAATTAAGGTTATTTTTTTCATCTTTTGATTAGTTTAGTTTTATGGTTATTTTAAATTTTTATTCTGACTTAAAATAATTTAACTCAATTTTCAATTTGATATTTTGGTGGATGATTTGAATCTTCTCAGCAAAAATATTGTTTTCTGAATTGAAAAGTAGTGTAAATTTTTCTTTTGTTTTTGATGAATGAACGATCTTTTCTAATTTTTGATCATTTTTTGATATAAAAATATAATTATCACGTTTTCCATCGGCTGACTTATAAATGTCTGATGTTTCGTTTTCAAATTGTTCCTGAATCAAATATTGTTTTTTTAGAAGCAGACGAAAATCTTCTTTTAAAGTATTAATCAATATTTTTCGGTCTAATTCTGAAACAATCGAATTGACTTTAAACTCGTTTTCCGAAATCTCGAAATCCATTAATTTATTTCCAAATTCGGTTGTAAAAACAATTCGGTGCGTGGTGTCGTTTATTTTCTTGGCAATAAAAATTCCCGATAATTCATTTCCGTAAACGCTGATGTTGGTTTTGTAAACATAATCCGTTTTAGAATCAGCAAAATACGGAACGGTGTAAGACGTTTTGTCTAATTTTTTAGAGGTATAATTTTTTGTGACAGAGCCGCAAGAAATTAAAAAAACTGCCAGAAAGCAGTTAATTAGTAAAAACTGAATCGTCGATTTTTGCATTGATTACTTTATTTTTAAGTACAATTCGAGTATAATCTTCAGATGATTCTAATAGTTTTACCTGAACCACAGTTGCTTCTTCTTTATCAAAAGTCAGTTCAATTTGTTTGATGTATTTTTTCAGCGTAACATCTTTCGGAATAAATTTCGCCAGATTTTGACCTTTTAGTTTAAAATACGAAATCGTAAATTCTTTGTCGTCAAACATATTACCGCTTACACTTCCTACAATTAATTTATTAATTCGGGCAAAAATTTTACTGTCGCCAATGTCAACAGCACTTTTCTTGCCTTCATCGTTAATCAGGATTTTTCCGTTTTTAAAAGTAATGCTGTAATTGTATGGTTTTTTATACTGCCATTGAAGAAGAGCAGGTTCTTTAAAAACCATTTTTCCCGAAGTTTCAATATCTTTAGATAAGAAATCCAAATGTTTATACTGAACAAAATCAGTACTTAAGGTTTTGATTTTTTTTGCGACAACATTTACATCTTCTTTAAATTGAGATATTTCTGCCGCGGTCATTTTTTGTTCTTGTGCCGATACGTTGAAACCGCAAAGAATTAAAAATAAGAATAGATATATTTTAGTTCGCATAAGCTTTAAGATTCAAAAGTTCTTCGATCGAAACGACCTGATAATTATTTTGCTGTAAAAATTGCAAAAACTGTTCCAATACCAAAACAGAGTGCGATCCGGTATCATGCAAAAGTACAATTCCGCCCGGAGAAATATGTTTAATCATTCGGTTTAAAATCAATTCCTGATTTTGAGTTCCTCCATCAAGAGAACGAATATTCCAGCCAATTGTTTTGTGTTCGGTAATTTTTAAAGCTCTACGAATTGACGGTGTTGTAACTCCGTAAGGCGGACGAAAAAAGTTGATTTTTTCAGCAGTGAATTTTTCCAGAAGCTGATCTGTTTTTTGAATTTCTTCAGTTATTTTTTTAGCATTATAAAAATCAAAAAATTTAGAATGCGAATAGGAATGGTTTCCCACTAAATGACCTTCGGAGATTACTTTTTTAAGGATTTCAGGATGCTGTTCGATATTTTTTCCAATACAGAAAAATGCCGCTTTTGCATTGTATTTTTTCAGAAGTTCTAAAACTTCCAAAGTATAAACGCTTGGTCCGTCGTCAAAAGTAAGAGCAATTTTTTTTTCCGTTTCAGAAGGATTATTACAATACGCTTTTACATGATAATTAGAAGAAATTCTGGATGAACCGAAAGCGTTAATTCCAAGCCATACCAGAATTATAACCACAAACCATATAAAATGAATTGCGATATACAGATTCAGCAGAAACAATAAAAGCAACAGAAAGATAAAAAATATCGATATGTTTTTATGCGTTATCATTTTGACAGCAGCGTAAAACTATGATTTTTTCCGTTTAATTGGTTGTACAATAAAATGGTTTTGTAAGCTGGTTTTGAAACCTTATTTACTTTTACAATTTCAGGAATTCCCTGTGTTTTTAAAACTTTTGAAGCCATCCAAAAAGCAAAAGCCGAAGCCGTATCGTATTCGCCGCTTAAATGTTTGTAATACAAAACCGGTGTTTGTGCAAAAGTATTTTCGGCAAGATTTTTATAATAGTTTTCGAAATCAGCATTTCCGTCAAAACCTAAAACAACAGCATCAATATCTGAAACCTCTACATTATTTGATTTCAAAAAAGATTTCAAGGCAGATTCAACTTCGTTTTCTTCGAGCGTATTTATAATGTAAACATCCAGAAGTTCAGCATACGTGTTTTCTTTTCGTTCATTTTCTAGAACAAAAAAACTCGCACCTTCTCCATAAACTGCACCGCTTGTTTTAGAAGTTAAAACATCATAAGGAGCCTGATTGTCTTGTTTAATACGTCCGTTTAATTTGAAAAGTGCAGTTGTATAATCACCGTTTTCATCGACACCGCCCACTAAAATTGAATTTGCTTCGTCTTCTTCGATCTGCATTTTTGCATCAATTAATGCTGATTCAAAAGAAACGGCGCCATTTACATACGTAAAATTATATCCTTTACATTGCTGTAAAAGAGCAATCTGCGCACCAACAGTATTGTGAGTTGACTGAATAAAAGATGTTGGTGTTAAAAATTCTTCTTTATTATCTAAAATGCTTTTTAGGAATTTTTCAGAATCTTCGATACAGCCTAAACCGGTTCCGGTAATAATGGCATCAACGTTTTCAGTATTAGCATCTTTCATGGCTAATGCCGAAGCTACAATTCCGTTTTTTACACCTTTTGCCATTCTTCGGCTGGCAGCGGGAGAAATATATTCTTTGTATGCCGGCGTAACAATAGCCAGCACATTTTCGTCATGATTTACACGTGCTTCTTCTAAAAAAACAGTATCAAATGTTTTTTGAGTCGAAATACAGCCTACTCCATTTATATATGTTTTTTTTGTCATTAGCTTTTTGAAAATATAAGAGTTGAGCAGTTTCCTCCAAAACCAAAAGAGTTAGATAAAACGTGTTCGATATTTTTATTTTTTAAAGAAGTCTGCGGTGTTAAATCGAATTCTTCCATTTGAGTTTCAAAATTCAAATTAGGGTACACCACATTATTTTGAATGGCTAAAACACTATAAACAGCTTCAATCGCAGCCGCAGCAGCTAAAGTATGTCCTGTAAACGGTTTTGTAGAACTAAAATCGGGAACATTTTCACCATTGTAAATACGGTTTATAGCTCTTCCTTCAGATAAATCATTGTTTGGCGTTGCCGTTCCGTGAACGTTGATGTAATCAATTTGAGAAGGCTGTAAACCCGAAACCTCAAATGCTTTTTTCATTGCCAGATAGGCACCGTCTCCGTTTTCTGAAGAAGCAGTCTGATGATAAGCATCGTTTGCATTTCCATAACCAGAAACTCTTGCCAGTACTTTTTTATTTTGCTTTTTTACAATTTCATCAGATTCCAAAACCAGAAAAGCAGCAGCTTCTCCAAGATTTAATCCTTTTCTGTTATTGTCGAAAGGTTTGTTGTAATCATCAGATAAAATCATCAGGGTTTTAAATCCGTTGATAGTGAATTTTGCCAAAGCATCGGCTCCGCCTACAATTACACGATCTAATTTTCCGGTTTTAATTAACCTCGCTCCCAGCATAATTGAGTTTGCTGCAGAAGAACAAGCCGTGCTGATGGTAGAAACCATTCCTTTTAAACCTAATTCTTCGGCAATTTTTTCGGCAACATCACCGCCGTCATGGCAGGTAATATATTTTACCAGTTCCGGTTTTTCGAAATAATCGTAATAATGTTTTTCGGTCATATCCATTCCGCCTACGCTTGTAGCCGAAATAAGTCCGGTTCTAAATTCATTGATAGAGGTAATGCCGGCATTTTCAACAGCTTGTTTTGCTGCCAAAGTACCAATCATAGCGGTTCTTGAGAAATTATTATCCTCGTTTAACTCAAGTTCACTGATGAGCTCATCGTTGGTTTTTTTGATTTCGCCAACTTTGATTACATCTGCGTGAACAGTCGAAATATTTTGAATACGGGAAACACCGATTTTATTTTCGATCAGTGAAATGTAATTCTCCTCAACCGAATTCCCGATTGCAGAAATAATTCCCATTCCCGTTATAGCAACACCTTTCATCTAATTTTAGAATTTAGATTTATGATTTTAGATTACGCTTTTAGAATTTAGATTTCGGTATAAGAAATCTAAAATCTTAAGTCTAAAATCTACAATATTATTTAGTTCTGTTAGCGTCGATATACGCGGCCATAGTTTCGATAGACTGGAAAATTGATTTTCCTTCTTTCGGATCAACTAATTTAATTCCGTAATCTTTATCTAAAATCACGATCAATTCAAGTGCATCAATCGAGTCTAAACCTAAACCGTCTCCAAACAATGGATCGTTATCAGCAATGTCTTCAACTGCGATATCTTCAAGGTTTAAAGTAGTAATGATTTTGTTTTTTAATTCTTCTTTTAATGCTTCCATGATTATTTATTGTATAATGTATTGATAGTTTCGTTTTTATATTTTGAGTTTTCTTTGGCATTTATGGTGCAAAGAAAAGCTTTATAATTGTCATTGAAAAATTCTACCCAGCCGCACAAAACCGTATCTGCCTTATTGGTATTCAAAAGAATATTCGAATAATTCGACATAAATTCGGTATTAAAGGTGTCAAATATAAAGAAAGAATTTTCACTTTTCAGCTGATGACGAATACTTATTTCGCCCAGACATATATTTGGCAGTGTGTAAACGAAAACTGCCGGACTCGGAAAATAGTTTTCTTTATCTGAAATGGATTCCTGATATTTTACATCGGTATCTAAACTTGACGATTTATTGGCCAAAACCAAAGCGATATTATTTTCCTGTTCCGTTGAGGTAATCGGACTTAAAAGCAGTTCTGATCCTAAAAAAGCCAGTTTGCTCAAAGCATCCATTTTGAAAAACTTTGGATACTGCATTTCAAAATTACGATACGCTTGTTTAGAGAAATCAGCAAAATCTGTTGGTTCAATTTTGAAAACAGATTCTCCGTTGAGAACAATTTCGTTGTTTTCGATTTTGATATAGGATTGTATGTATGTTTTTTGAGTCATTTTATTTTATAACTTTGCCAAATTATGAAATTCTACGAAAAATATCCACAATTAAAAAACAAGAGCTTTTTGTCAAAAGTTCTTGCAGATACTGTATTTTCAACAATGTCTTTAGAAGACCAGCAAGTTTCTAAGATCAAAGTTGTTAAAATTGTTGATACCATTCTAAAAGAAAAAGAATTAAAAGGAAATCAATTCTTCACTAATTAATTGATTCAACAATTTATAATCCCCATTATCGGCTAATTTCATAGCATTAATGTAAAATTTTCTGCTTTCTCCTTCTCTGTGATATAACTCTAAAGGCTGATATCCAAATTTTAAAGCAATTAAATTCATAAGAATCCTGCCTGTTCTTCCATTTCCATTGTTAAACGGATGAATTCGTATAAATTCGTAATGCGCATAAACCAAACATTCAATATGATCATTTTGGGTTTTTGAAATTGAAATTTTAAAATTTAAGTTATCCAAAAACTGATACATTGATTGTAAAACTAAAGTTGGTTTTGGTGGAATCAGCTGACCAACCGAAACTTCAGTTGTTCTCCATTTTCCAGCCCAGTCATAAAGTTCTTCAAAAGCAATTTTATGAATTTCTAAAATGAGCATTGTGGAAATTTCAACATCAATATCTAGTTCAAATATGTAAAGTTCAGCTTTGGCAATGCCAGTAGCCTCAAATTCATTAATTTGATTTTTATCAGTTAAACCTAATAAATTATCATCAGGAAAAGGTGTCCAATTAGTTTGATTCTCCATCTTACTTCACTTTTTCAAAAACCACAACTGTATTACAACCTCCAAAACCAGAAGCTGTTTTCAAAAAGAAGTCGATATTCTTTTCTTCATTTTTCTCAATCACATTGATAGATTCACTTACGCCAATTTCATCAAAACCTTTTGATTCAAAAAGCATATTTTGATTCGCAGACTCAATCGCAATGACGGTTTCTAACAATCCCGAAGCACCTAATGTGTGGCCGTAAAATCCTTTTAAACTATTTACAGGAACATTTTGCAAACCTAAACGGCTAAAAGCAATCGCTTCCATTTCGTCGTTATAAGGCGTTGCGGTGCCGTGTGCTGAAATATAATCTAATTTTTGAGCATCAATTTGTGCTTCTTTTAAAGCATTCTGAATACTTCTAAACAAACCTTCGCCTGTTCTTGAAGGTCCAGAAATATGATTGGCATCGTTTATCGAGCTGTCGCCAAGTACTTTTATTTTCGCGTTTTTGGCTTCCGCCGAAACTAAAACAGCAGCCGTTGCTTCGCCTAAACTTACACCTGTTCTGTTTTTAGAATACGGTTTACAAGGAAGTTCGCTCATTGCCTGAAATGCATTAAAACCAGACAAAACAAATTCAGAAATTTCGTCGCCTGCTACGACAAAAATATTATCGTAAAGCTCTGACTGAATCATTCTTTTAGCAACTGAAACGGCTAAAATTCCAGAAACGCAGGCATTTGAAACTACAATGGGCTGGTTTTGAAATCCGAAAAAATCTGCAATGTTTTTTGCTAAAACATCTAAATGTGCGTTGTTAAAGCTCTCTTGAGAATTGTTTTGTAATGCCGTTACATTACCTTTTGTGGTAGAAAGTATAAAGGCTGTTTTTGAATTTAATTCGACATTAGAATTTTTGATGATCGGCTCTAAAGCTAAAATCATCATTTTTTCTAAACGGGAATATTTGGTTTCAGCGCTGATTTTTTCAAAAGCACTGTTTATATTTTCATCGCTGATAATAGAAGCATAAAACGAATTGGGCATTAAAGAAACATCATTATGAAGCTGGATTCCAGAATCGCCACGAAGAATCGCTTCGATATTCGACTGAACATCAAAACCTAAAGGCGTAATACAATTTGTTTTTGTAATGTATATTTCTTTTCTCATTTTATGATTTCCTGCAAGGTTTTCAAAACCTCGTTGGGTATTATTTTAAGTTATGCATATTTACACCTACAACGTTTTGAAAACCTTGCAGGAGGGAGAACGGCTATTTGAGTAACCCAACTTTCCTTTTCCATTCCTCATAAAAAGGAGGATTCGTGAGCATTAAATTTCCATCTTTATCTAAAAAAACCTGCGTTGTTTCGCCGGTGCAGGCAACTTCTCCTTTATCATCAATGATTTTAAAACGATAAATCATTTTAGCTGCCGGAGTATCAACAACAGTTGTTTCTATAGTTACAACGTCTCCGTAACGCAGAGACAATTTATGTTCGCAGGTCGATTTTACAATTGGTGTTGTATAACCCGTTGCTGCAATATCGAGATAAGTTAATCCGTGTTCACGTCCAAACGCTTCACGTCCATCTTCAAAATAGGTGATATAATTTCCGTGCCAAACGATTCCAAGCGGATCTGTTTCGTTAAAACGAATTCTAATTTCGTGCGTAACGGTTAAGTCTGTTGCCTCGTTAAACTGCTCTTTTCTTTTTATCATAAAATAATGCGATGGAAGTTGTAAGTATGAAAAACAAAAATAACAAACTTATTTTTGGAATGATTTCAAGGAAAGAAACGTTGCGTAATAAGACGTCATAAAAAGCATCTAATCCCCAGTTCATTGGAGATGATTTGGCAATAATCTGCATAATTTTTGGCATTGCAAAAACGGGAACCCAGATTCCGCCAATTGCAGCTAAAATAATAACACTTGTAGCGCCAAACGGAGCCGACTGTTCTTGTGTGCTGGCAATGGTTCCCAATAAAATTCCAAATCCAATTGCAGCAAAACCTGAAAATAATGCCACAATGCTCATTAATGCTAAATGTCCTTCGATGTTTAAAGACGGAAGTCCTATTGATGGAAATAAAAATACAGCAACGGCAACCATCATATAAAACTGAATCATGCAAATGATAGAGTAGGTAATGGTTTTGCCAATTATAACGACTAAATTAGAAACCGGATTGGTTCTTAATCTAACAAAAGTTCCTTGTGATTTTTCTTTTACAATATTGATAGACAAAGGAATTACAATAAAAAATATAGCAAAAAGTGTCCAAGCCGGAACATTGTGCTGTACTGAATTTGGACGAACTTCTTTATTGTTGATTTTTGGAATTATTTCTTTGAAAGAAATGAAACTTTTTTGTTCAAAGTCTGAAGTTCCCCCTAATTGATTTTGGAAAGTGGTATAAATTGATTTGGTTTCGATTTGCGAAATCATTTTATCAATCGAACTCATAACGGCATTTTTGAAACTCATCTGCACTGCAGGATCAAAATACAGTTTTACTTCTTTTTCTTTAATCACTCTTTTATCGCTGACCGTCGTGCTGTCTGTTAAACCTAAAGAACTTACGATTTTCTCAACGTTTTGGTCAACTTTGGCTTGTAAATCAGAGCTTAAATCTTTTGGAATTACGATTGCTAATTGAAATTTTCCTTTGTAAACATTTTCTCTGGCGATATCTTCGGTAATGGTTTTATTGTCAATCTTCGTAACAACGCTGAATAGATTGCTTTTTTCTAAATTATCAAAAACGGTTTTAGAAACATTTCCTTTATCATTATCGACTAATAAAATAGGAATTTTAGAATCGCTTACCGTTTTAAAAGTACTGTCCTGAATTAAAGTTACTGTAATAACTAAAACCAAAGGCATAATAAATAGAATAATTAAACCGCCTAAATCACGTTTAAGCAGTAAAAATTCTTTTACAATAGACATCCAGATTTTATATATCATCTCGCAAATCTTTACCGGTTAATGAAATAAAAACGTCTTCGAGATTGCGGGCATCCTCTGTAGAATTAATTAACGTTGACGGAGTTCCCTGTATAAAAATGCGTCCTCGGTCTAAAATTGCAATATTGCTGCAGAAATCTTCGGCTTCAGCCAAATGATGCGAGGTATATATTATAGTCGTGCCGCTTTCGTTTAGTACTTTTAGATAATCGATAATGGCATTTTTAGACTGAACATCAACACCAACTGTTGGTTCATCTAAAAATAAAACTTTTGGTTTGTGCAAAATTCCGGCAATTAAATTAACGCGGCGTTTCATACCGCCGGAAAAAGTATGAACCTGCTTATCGGCAAATTTTAATAAACCTAAAAGGTCTAAAGTTTCGATTACTTTATCTTTTAAATCAGAACCTTTTATGCCATACATGCTTCCAAAATAATGCAGATTTTCTCTGGCGGTTAAAGTAGGATACAAAGCATATTCCTGAGGCACAACACCTATGATTTTTTTAATTTTTGAAGACTGGCCGGCATAGCTTAAACCATCAATTGTAAAATGTCCTGATGTTGGTTTAACCAATCCGCAGAGCATAGAAATTAAGGTTGTTTTTCCGGCACCATTTGGCCCTAATAAACCAAAAATTTGTCCTTCATTTATGTTTAGCGAAACATTGTTCAAAGAATACTGATCGGCATCTTTGTACTTTTTCGAAAGGGATTCTATTTGAATTATAGACTGCAAAATATTTAACTGATTGCTTTTTTTAATTTTTTAAAAAAGATTTCTTCTCTGTTGGCAATGTCCAAAAGTTCATCGGCAATGGTGTTATAGGCATCTTCTTTGGCACTTCTGTTTTTGTAAATACGCGAAGCTTCAACAGCAAAATCTCGCCATGAATCGCCAATTTTTGTCATTTCTTTAGAAAGTTCTTTTAATTCTTCGTTACCTAAAATTGCAGATGCTTCCTGTAAAAATGCGGCATAAATAAAACGGAAACCACCGCCTCCGGTTCCAATTTCTTCCTGCATACGCACCATTTGCGCCAGGTAATGATTGGCTTTTTTGGTTCCGTGTTTTACAGGCCATTTTCTAATTTGTTTAGAAACAAATTTGATTCCTTTAACTCCAACAATTGGCATTGGAGCCAGCATATCGCGGCAGGTATTTTTAATTCCTTTTATAATGGCACTTTTTAAATCGACATTAGCAGGAACCTGAATAGGATAGTACATTTGTCCGCGCGGTGCAAAAGCTCCTTTGGCAAAACGAACTTTATTCATGTCTTCGTACGTTAAAGTCGTAACGGTTTCCATTACAGGATCACTTACTAAATACTCGGTTTCGGTTTTTCCGTAAACGACTAAATTGTGGGCATTGAAATGAAATCGGTATTCGTCTGGAAAATAACTTAAGTTGTAAACTCCGACTTGTAATCCCGTTGGAATATTATTTTTTAAATTTTCGTCTAAAGCTTTATTGGCGTTTGATACAGACGAAAATTTTTGTCTTTTAATTTTTAAATTTAAACGATTAGCAACTTTATTAAAAATCTGTCCCGGCAGGGTTCTGTAACTGATTGCCGGTGCATGATTGACTTTTATAAAAGGCAGATATACAAAAAATAATCCTGAGCCAATACCAAAAACCATCGGTTCGCTGATGTTAAGTCCGCTGTTTTTAAGCAGATTTGACGCTACTCCATTCTCGCAATGAGCAGACTGATGATGTGTGAAAGTTAATTCCATTTATTTGGTAATGCTGTTTTTTAATTCATCTATTGATACTTCAAAAGTATCGGCATATTTTTTCAGGATTTTGTCGTTTAGTTTTGCAAAAACACTTGGTTTAAAATGTCTTTTTACACGCCATTTCCAAAACCCTACATAGCTTGATAAAATCGTAAGATCCATTTTATTGACTTCCATAAAATAAACTATAGGACTTGCTTCGCCGTTTAAAACCTGTTGTTTGGCATCGGAAATGCGTTCGTTTATTTCATCAATAGAATTTGAAAGGGCAATGGTTTTAGGTTCCCAGCCTGTGCTTAAGGTTGTGGTGTAATTGCCGTTTTCGTCTGTTGCGTATAAAAGCTCTTTTACGTTATTTTTCGTTAAGTTGCTTTGGTCTTGTGGTACATTATTTTTTTCCATATAGCTAATTTAATTCATTAGAAACATACAGGCTCCTGCTATACATAAACTAATTATTAAAAATCCAAGGTTTGCAAAGGCTAAAATTCTGTTTTTCTTTACAAATAAATAAATCATTTCTATAAGCATTCCTCCATAAAACATCTGAGTTATCAGAAATCCAATGATGAATAAACCTAATCCTCCGTCGACATGTTTGTGTCCGGTTTCGTCGCAATATTTATGAGGATCATAAGTAAAATACCAAAATAGGAAAACCGATGTAAGTAAGAGAACTAAAATCCCGATGCGGATTACTAAATGTAAAATGACTTTTTTTGAATTATTCAACCGAAACCGTTTTTTGAATAAACAAGTTAATTTCGCATTCTAAGAGTATCTGGTCTTCGACTGAGCTTTGACAGCTCATCGTGCATAAAGTGTAATCGTCGCCAGCGAATTTTGAAACTAAATCTGCTTTGGTAATTATAGTATCGCCGACTTTTGGCAGCGAATGAATTTTTACATTTTTTAAGGCACTGATAAATCCAATTACATTTACGTTCTCATTTTCTGTTCCGTCTTCTTCAAAAAAATATTTTTTTCCAACAATAGACGAACAAGTCTGCGCCGTGTTTTCGATTAAACCTGCTTCAATAAAAACATTATCCTGAACAAAAATATTGTCTTCTTTTATTAAAAAAATGGTTTCTACAAAGTTGGCATCAATATCCAGAATTAAATCTACCATAAGCAAGGGTGCTCGGTGAGGCAGATAATTTTGTATGTCAACTCCTGTTTTCAAAATCATAATTATTTGGCTAAAACGGTTTTCATTTGTCCGTTTGCAATTTCTTCATTATTTAATGTCGTAACAATATTTACTAAAGTTATTCCGGCAAATTCCTGTAAAATTGTAACTGCCGATTCGATGGTATCGTTAACTTTTGGCAGTTTTTTAATTTCAATTTCTTTAATAGAACCTATGTAACCTGTTGGTGCAGTTTCGTTTTTTAAAAAAAACTGATAACCAGTATGTAATGCCACAGATTGTGCCATGTGTTCTATTAAACCTGCTTCCAGAAAACCTGAATTAGATACAAAAATATTCTCGCTCTGAATTTTTAAACCTGAAACTAATGAAGTTTCAGAATAAGAATGCATAGCATCTACCATAACAAAAGGGAACTTTTGAGGCAGTAAATTTTGTACCATATCTTTTTCTAAAAGAGCCATTGTTTCCATTAGCAAACTGTTAAATACGCATACGCGAAAGAAAATCTTCCGCTTTCCGGAACTGATAAAAGAATATGATCTCCTTTTTTCAGATTTCCTGAATTCATTAATTCTTCCAAAGCCAGGTAAATTGACGCAGAACCTACGTTACCTACTCTTGAAAGGTTCATGAACCATTTTTCGTCATTCATTCCAATTCCTTTTTCCTGTAATCCTTTTTTCAATCCTTCAACGAAGAAGTTTGAAGAAACGTGGGGAATGAAATAATCAATATCTTCAGATTTGATGTTGTTTTTATCCATCGCATCTTTCATGCTTTCTGCACCTTTAACAAGGATAAATTCGTCGAGAATTTTTACATCTTGTTTAATAGAGAAAACAGATTCGTTTAACCATTGTTCCGGAGCATAATCACTCCATGATTTTATTTCTCCGTTTTCTAATTTTTCACCGCCGGCATACATACAGGTTTCTAATTCGTAAGCATACGAAAAAGCTTCCATCCATTCTATTTTTAGAGAAATTGGGCCTTTTGGTTTGTTTTCTAATAAGAAAGCTCCGGCACCGTCTGATAACATCCAGCGAAGGAAATCTTTTTTGAAAGCAATAATAGGCTGTTCTTCAAGGCTTTTTAAATTATCGGCCTCGTGATTGTATTTTTGAGCATTAAGCCAGGTAGAAACTTTTTCTGATCCTGTGCAGATTGCATTTTTTGAGTTTCCGGATCTTACCGAAAGAAAGCCAAATTTAAGAGAGTTCATTCCGGCACAGCAAACTCCTGTTGAAGAGTTTAATTCTACCGATTTGTTTTTTAGCAGACCATGAACCATCGCAGCGTGCGAAGGCAGAAAAATGTCCGGAGTTGAGGTTCCGCATGAAAGTACTTCTAAATCCTGAGGCGTAAAATTTTCGTCGAATAACGGCAAAATAGCATTTCGAGTTAATTCGGCATTACTGTGTGTGCTTCTTCCAGCTTTGTCAACAGCATAATATCGGCTTGTAATTTTGTTATTGCGCAAAATAATACGTCTTGCTTTTGAGGCAGTATCGTTTATAAGTCCTAAATACGCTTCCATTTCTTCATTTGAAACAGCTTCATTTGGCAAATATTTTGCGGCTTTTGTAATGTATACTTCAAACATAATCTAATCGTCTTCTAAACTCCTTGATAATATTGAGTTTCTCTTTTTATAGTGTTTAATTTTAAGGGGTAAGAAATAAGGTGCAATATATACACTATTGGCGATATTAACCAAATCGCAAGGAATAAATAAACATTAAATACTTTTAAAAGCTTTTTTCGGTTTTTTTTGTTTTTATAAATGATATTTGACCATTTATTGAAAATTTTGTTAGCCGTTTTGTCTACAGTCACTAAATACGGACTGATCTTTACGGCATCAATTGCGACCAATTTTGGCTGTAAATTGTGTAAATTACCTGCCCTAAACTCTGAAAGTATTACTTCGCCAAATTTTGGAGACTCCTGAATATCTTTTTCGGAAACTCCCGGAAGCGGAAAAATACCTAAATATTTTTTCTTTACTCCAGAGAACATCCATTCTACAATTGTGATTACGCTTATTAAATTTCCAACTCTGTCAACTAAAGCTACATTTCCAACTAATTGTGCATTGGCTTCCTTTAATAGACTTTTGATTTTTTCCTGCGCCATAATCCACATGTTTCTGGATCCGCTTATGGTAACTACAGGAGTGTTGTTTAATAATTTTTTTCCTTCTTCGCTTTTCAAAAAAGAGTTAATAGGAATAGAAGGCGATAAATACCAAACCTGATAATGAAATAAAATTAAATCGAATTTTGTATTTAAAATTTCAGACGGAATTGGTTTTAATGCTGTTGGAATTTGTAAAAAAGATTCCGGAAAAGCATCAAAAAAAGAATCCTTATTCCACGGAAACGGGAAAGGGTTTTCTAATTGGATTTCGTGAAAAGTCACGTTTATTTCCTCAGAATTTAGAAACGGTTTTGCAATGTTTTGTGCAATCGTTTGCAATTGTCCTGACTGAGAATAATAAATTACGAGAACATTCTTCATTTTAGGTTTACTTGCTTTGGTTGCGGACAAAAGTAAGTAAATTTATTTAAACGAATTTTCTTGTTTAACAGATTGAGACTTATAAGGTTCAATGCTTTACAGATCTTACTGATTAAACGGCTTTTTGCCAATACTAAAAAATTACCAGCGTTAAACAGAAAGGAGTTACAGCCCGCAGATTTTACAGCCTGAATAAGTTTTTAGAAGGTATTTAGGAAAACAATATAAAGAGTTGATCTTATTATTTCAGATCATTCCAAAAATCAAAATAGTTAAACCATTGCAGCGGATATTTTTTTACAATGCTTTCTACGCTTGTTACGTATTCTTTTAGTAATGCTTTTTCGTCGCGGTGTTTTACCTGAGCTTCTCTTGCATATAAATGATAATGCAGATTTGGTTCTTTCATTACATACACAAATACAACCGGAACTTTTAATCTTGAAGCAATTAAAAAGGGTCCGGCAGGAAAGTTTGCTTCTTTGCCCAGAATATTTTCAGATAGTGATTTTGTACCTTCAAAATAACGGTCGCCGGTAAAGCAGATTAGTTCATTATTTGCCAAAGCAGCATTGATCTCGAAAATATGAGAGAGATCTTCTTTGATAATAATGAATTTTACGGTTGGTTTCTGGGTAATGGTTTCCAGATAATTTTTAATAGCAGAATGTTCTAAATCTGTAGTAACAAGATTAATTTGAAAATCAAGATCGATATCGCCCAGAAAATGTTCAGCGATTTCAAAATTGCCGACATGTGCACTGATTAAAACACCGCCTTTTTTTTCTGCTAAAAGATTTTTAAGAATTTCTATTCCGTCAAATTCATAGGTGAATTTATTTCGCATTCCTGCCGAAATAGCAATTTTATCAATAATGGTCTGTCCAAAAGTATAATAACTTTTGAAAACCATTTTTTTAGATTTAAGAGTTGAATATTGAAGTCTCTCTTTAAAGTAATAAAAAATAGCACGGTTGCTTTTTTTTAAAAACAAAAAGTAATAGGAAGCAACAAAATAAAGTACTCCATAGGCTGATTTAACACCCGTTTTTTTAATTAAAAAAACGAATATTCTATAACCTAAAACAGTTCCTTTTGATTTGCCATCCCATTGACTCATTAAGCTGTTTTGGCTTTTAATTTGGTTTCGATAAGATCGTAGAAACTTTGGAAATCAGAAATTCCAACAAAATCTGCCTCAACTAGTTTTACGCCAAAGTTAGATTCTATTGAAACTACTAAATCAACATAATCTAAACTGTCTAATCCAAGCGTATCTTTTAAATTAGCATTTGGTTCAATGTCGTCATTATCAACTTCAAATTCATCAACTAAAAAACCATTAATTTTTGCTATAATCTCTTCTTTATTCATCGTTCAATTTAAACTTTTTAACCACCAACGCAGAGTTGGTTCCTCCGAAACCGAAAGAATTGGACAAAAATATGTCAAATTTTTTGTTTAACGTAGTTTTAACTAAATTTAATTTTGAAGCATCTTCATCCGGGTTTTCTAAATTGATGTTCGGAGCAATGAAATCGTTCTGCATCATGATGATAGAGTAGATAATTTCGCTTGCGCCAGCCATCCAGCATTCGTGTCCTGTCATTGATTTTGTAGAACTTACATAAGGATTTTTCTCACCAAAAACTTCAAAAATCGCTTTGGCTTCGTTAGCATCACCTACCGGAGTAGAGGTTGCGTGTGCATTTATGTATTCAATATCTGACGCTTTTAGTTTTGCATCGTCTAATGCGCGCTGCATTGCTGTAGAAGGACCTTCAACATTAGGTGTCGAAATATGTCCTCCGTTTGATGAGAATCCATAACCAGAAACTTCGGCAATAATATTGGCACCTCTGGCAATGGCAGATTCGTAGCTTTCGAGAATTAAAGTTGCACCGCCGCCACTCGGAATTAATCCGTCACGTCCGGAATCAAAAGGACGTGAAGCTTTTTCAGGATCGCCTTCACGATTAGAGAAAACACCTAATCCGTCAAAACTGCTCATTGCATATTTATTGATTTCCTGTGCGCCTCCTGTAATTATAATATCCTGAAAACCGCTTTTTATTAAAAAATAAGCTAATCCTATAGAATGAGAACCGCTCGCGCAGGCAGCACTTACGGTTAAATTAATACCGCGGAGTTTAAAAATCGTTGAAAGATTCATGGTAACAGTCGAATTCATAGATTTGAAAATCGCGCCAGAACCAATTAAAGCAGTATCTTTTTTTTCACGAACAATATCTGTTGCGTCAATAATGGCTTTAGAAACGCTGTCGTTTCCATACATAATTCCCACTTCACGAGTTTCAAAAAAAGCATCATCGATATTTGCATTTTTCAATGCTTCGATAGTTGCCATATAAGCATACTCGGTTTCTTCACCAATGCTCATACGCTGTCTGCGGGTCAGTAAATTTTTTAAATCAGCTTTTGGAACCATTCCTGTTAAAGCCGACTGAAAACCAAATTCTTTACGGTCAGAATCAAATTTAATACCTGATTTACCATTGTATAATGATTCTTTTACTTCATCTAAAGAAGTTCCGATACAAGAATAAATTCCCATTCCAGTAATTACAACTCTCTTATTCATCGTCTTTCAAAGTAATTTTTTAATCTATAAGTGTAAATGGTTTTAACACATAGAGATATAGGTTTTTATTCTTTTTTACACATAAAGTCTATATTTCTATGTGTTTTATGTTATGAATATATGCCGCCGTTTATATTAATAATTTCGCCTGTAATATAGCTTGATTTTTTTGAAATCAAAAAGCTTACCAAATCTGCTACTTCTTCGGCTTCGCCAAAACGATTTACCGGAATTAGTTTTAATAATTCTTTTTCGTCTAGTTCGCTTGTCATATCTGTTTTAATAAAACCGGGAGCAACTGCATTTACCGTAATATTACGTTTAGCAACTTCCTGAGCCAAAGCTTTTGTTGCGGCTACAATAGCGCCTTTTGCAGCAGAATAATTAGTTTGTCCGGCTGTTCCTTTTACTCCCGAAACAGAAACCATATTTACAATTCGGCCGTATTTATTGCGAAGCATTTTTTGAATAAAAAACTGCGTTACATTAAAAAATCCGTTTAAGCTGGTGTTTACAACACCGTTCCAGTCTTCTGGAGTCATCCACATAAAAAGACCGTCTTTTGTAATTCCGGCGTTGTTTACAATAGCTTCAACTATGGCTTCTGGATTTGCTTCCTGCCATTGTGTTAAAACATTTTGCACCTGATCAAAATTGGCAACATCAAAACCTAAAATTTCTCCTGTTGCGCCTAATTTTTGTATTTCTTGTAATGTTTCTTCGGCAGCGGTTTTGTTTGAATGATAATTAATCAGAATATGATAATCAGCTTCAACGGCTAATTTTTTGCAAATAGCACTTCCAATTCCTCTAGAACCGCCTGTTACTAATACACATTTCATAAGTGAAATTTATTTCTTTTTCTTAGCTGCTGGTTTCGTTGCCGATTTTGCAGCTGGTTTGGTTGTTTTTGTTTCTTGTTTTGTTTCAGCTGGAGCAGCAGCAACTGGTTGAGGTTTTTCTGCTGATTTTGAAAATAATTCAGCGTTTTCAAACCATTGGTTGCTTAATACAGTTCCGTCTGGTTTTAGAAAACCCCATTTTCCTTCATTTTTTACTCTTGCCACGCCATCAATAAAGCCTTTGTCTTGTTGAACAAACATAGCAATAATAGCGTTTGTTGTAATACCGTATTGTGTTGGAATTACCAGTTTTCCAGATTCGTTAATAAATCCCCAGTTACTTTCTTTTACAGGTGCAAGACCGTTTGTGCTGAAAACTTCGGCATCGCTGTAAGTTGGTTCAATTACAAATTTTCCTTCCGGATTAATGAATCCCCATTTTTTTCCAACTAGAACCGGAGCTAAATTTTTTGAGAAAGCTTTTCCTTTATCATAAATAGGAAGAATTACCCAGTTTCCTTTTAAATCGATGTAACCGATTTTTCCGTTCTTTTTAGCAAAAGTCAGATCCTGAGTTTCAAAATCCCAGATTTTTTCGGCTCCATCAACCGGGATAAATTTTCCGCCGCTTACAAGTCCAAACGTTTTATCTTTTCTGGCCCATGTTGTGCCTTTAAAATAATTTCCAATTTCGGCATAAGCAGGTTCTACTAATTCTTTTCCTTCGGTATTAATAATTCCCCAGTTTTTGTTTAGTTCGACTCTTGCATAACCATTTTCAAAAGGTTTGATCTGATCATATTTTGGTTCCAGAACAACAGCCATTTTGTTATTGATTAATCCAACTTTATTGTTTTGTCTAATAAAAGCAACACCGTTATTAAAATCGAATATTTTATCTGATGCAGGTGCTTTTAAAATTTCACCTTTTTTATCAATATAAACCCATTCCTTATCTTTTTGCACAACAGCAATTCCGTTGTTAAAATCTTTAGCATCTTTAAAATCTGCAGGAATTACCCAGCTTCCTTTAGAGTCAATAAATCCCCATTTTCCGCCATTTTCAACAGCAGCTAAACCGTCAGAAAAACTTCTGGCAGATTTATATTGAGGTTCTATTTTAAAAGATCCATCTTTGGTGATATAACCAATTTTGGAATTTTTTTTAACTAATGCCAGTTCCTGACTATTAACAACTTGAATACTTACCAGCAGTAAAAAAATAAATGTTTTTTTCATGATTTTTAAAATTCAATGTTTAATGATTAAAAAGTTAAAACTCTTTTGGGGCATTATTTTTAAAACAGAAATAGTTTTTAAGATTAATTATTGATTAGATGATCTTTTACTTTTTGTACAAAAGGATACATTACCTGATCTTCCTTAAATGTTGGAATTATATTTCTAATTTCATCGTACCATTTTCTTGAAACAGATGAAATTTTATCTTTTTGTCCTAAATAATCAATTGCCTGAACAATTGTAATCATTTCGATTGCCAGTACTTCAAATGCATTTTCGATTACTTTTGATGTAATAACAGCCGAATTTGTTCCCATACTTACAATATCCTGATTGTCGTTGTTGTTAGGAATACTGTGAACGTACATTGGGTTAGACAACATTTGGCTTTCGGCAGTTGTTGAAGTTGCAGTAAACTGAACGCCTTGCATTCCGAAATTGAATCCTAATGTTCCTAAATTTACAAACGGTGGCAGTAATTCGTTGATTTTTGAATTCAATAAATAATTTAATTGACGTTCTGCCAGCATCGTTAATTTAGTAATAACGATTTTCAGTTTATCCATTTCCAGCGAAATATAATCTCCGTGGAAATTTCCTCCGTGATAAACGTGTTTGTTTTTTACGTCTATAATTGGATTATCGTTTGCCGAGTTGAATTCGTCTTCTAAAATAGAAGCAACATTATTGATAGTTTCTAAAACCGGTCCTAAAATTTGAGGAACACATCGTAATGAGTAATATTCCTGAACCTTTTCTTTAAAGATTTCTTCTGTGTTTTCGCCAGAATATAAGTGGTCTTCTCTTTTACGGATTAAAGTACTGTCTGAAAGATTTTTTCTCATTTGAGCCGCAACTTCCTGCTGTCCTTTATGACGTTTAGTCTGGTTTAATTCTTCAGAGAAATGATCGTCGTAAGCCTGAACTAATTCGTTAATAGCACAAGATGATTTTAATGACCAGTCTAATAATTTTTTAGCGTGATATACATTTACAACGCCAATTCCTGTCATTACAGAGGTTCCGTTGATTAACGCAAGACCTTCTCTAATTTCTACCTGAATTGGTTTTAAACCTTCGATTTCGAAAACTTCCGGAGTTGGTCTTCTTTCGCCTTTATAAAAAACTTCTCCTTCTCCTATTAAAACTAAGGCTAAATGCGAAAGTTGCACCAAGTCTCCGCTGGCACCCACACCGCCGTGTTCAAATATTAAAGGAGTAATATCTCTGTTTATAAGTTCAGACATTAGGTTAATTACTGACGGATGAACACCAGAATTTCCTAATGAAAGTGTATTTAATCGTGCTAAGATTGCTGCTTTTGCACAAACCGGACTTAAAGGTTTTCCGGTTCCGGATGAATGGCTTCGGATTAAATTATATTGAAGCTGAATTTGATCAGACTCTTTGATTCGGTATTGCGCCATTGGTCCAAAACCAGTGTTTACGCCGTAAATTACTTTATTACCAGAGAATTCTTTTAAGAAATTGAAACTTTCATTTACTCGGTTTACGACAACATCGCTAATTGTAACTTTTTGATTTCCAAAGATTATGGCTTCAAATTCTTTTAAACTTAAATATTCGTTAATTGTATTCATTAAATCGTTTTTGGTTGTGCTAATTTAATTTTATTTATCAAAATAAATGTAGTTATTTTGATGATGGCAAATGTAGGTTAATAATTGATAATATTCTTATTATGACAAAGGAGTTTGTAGATGTTTTAGTAATAGGCGCCGGACCGTCCGGATGCGTATCGGCATCGTATCTTCATAAAAACAATGTAAAGGTAAAAGTTGTAGAAAAACAGAAGTTCCCGAGACTTGTTGTTGGCGAAAGCTTAATTCCTAGAGTAATGGATCATTTTGCTGAGGCAGAATTGTTTGACGCTCTTGATGCAATGAACTTCGAAAAGAAACTGGGAGCACGATTTATTCGGGGTGAAGAAATTTGTGTTTTTGATTTCAGCAAAAAATTTGGCGAAGGCTGGGACTGGACCTGGCAGGTTCCTCGTGCTGATTTTGACAATACAATGGCTCAGGAAGTGGTTAGAAAAGGTGTAGATCTTGAATTTGAAACTGAAGTTCTTGAAGTTTCTTTTGAAGGAAAAAAATCTAAAACTATTGTAAAAGATAAAGATGGGAATTTAAAAGAAATTCACGCCAATTTTATTATCGATTCGAGCGGTTACGGACGTGTTTTACCAAGACTTTTAGATTTAGATACTCCTTCAAAATTAGATCCGCATTCTTCGATTTTTACGCACGTAAAAGATATTAACAGAGAAGAAGGTGAAGAAGGAACTCAAATTTCATTTGATATTCTTGAAACCGAAGTTTGGTTATGGGTAATTCCTTTCTCAAACGGAAATACGAGTTTAGGTGTTGTAGGGCCAACAGATTTTATTAATTCTCTTTCTGAAAATAAAGATAATGCTGAGGCTTTAAAAAATGCAATCCAGAAATCAGATTATTATATTAAAAGATTTGCCGGAACTGAATTTTTGTTTGAACCGGTTAAATTAGAAAACTATTCGAGAGCTGTAAAAAGAATGTATGGCGACGGTTTTGCTTTAACAGGAAACAGTTCAGAATTTTTAGATCCAGTATTTTCATCAGGAGTAGCTTTTGCAACTGAATCTGGAATGCTGGCAGCAAAATTATATTTAAAAGAATCGAAGGGAATTCCTGTTGACTGGGAAGTTGAATTTACACAATATATGAAACGCGGTATTGCGGTTTTCACAACTTATGTACAGGAATGGTATACAGGAAACTTGCAGACTTTATTCTTCCATCAGCCTGAAAATCCAGATGTGAAAGAAAAAATCTGTTCGGTTTTAGCAGGGTATGTCTGGAATGAGGAAAATCCTTTTGTCAAAAAACACGATCACGTAATAGCCAATATGGCGTATTTACTAAATATGCAGAAAGAACAAAGCCCTGAATAATCAGGGCTTTTTTTATGTCTGAAAAGTTGTATTTTTGTTCGATTGGGAATTTGTTTGTTTTGAAAAGTATTAAATGGTTTTTTACAGTACCATTATGTAAGATACAGATTCTCTTTTTATACTTAATTATTATCTTTGAATTATGAGTACAGTTATAAAACCAAATCATATAGGACGAAAAATCAGTCGTATTCGTGAACTAAGAGACATGAAGCAAGAGGCGCTTGCCCAAGCTTTAGGCACAAATCAACAAGCAATATCTGCAATGGAAAATAGTGAAACTGTAGATGAAGAAAGATTAGCTGAAGTTGCAAAAGCTCTTGGAGTAAGTGTTGAGGGAATTAAGAATTTTTCAGAAGAAGCAATATTCAATATTATTGGAAATACAATCAATAATTATGATAATGCATCAATGAATTCAAATATTCAATATCAGCCAACATTTAATCCACTTGATAAAGTTGTTGAATTATATGAGCGTTTGGTTCAGGCTGAAAAAGATAAAGTCGAATATTTAGAAAAATTATTTAAAGAGAAATAAATTTTTATTCAACATAATAAGCAAAAAAGGATCCCAATCAGGATCCTTTTTCGTTTTTATATCAAAATTCTATTACCAGAATTTAACGTATAGTGCAATAATAATCAATAACGTAATTACAATTAAAACAGTAGTTTGTGGTTTAACTTTAAACATTCCAGGTTCTGTTTCAAATGCTTTTGGATTTACTTTTGGTCCTGCAAAACTCATTAAAATCATCACTAACATAGTGAAGAAGAATGATAATCCCATACAAATGTGGAACGGAATTTCAAAAGCTCCTTTTCCGTTAGGATAAGCAGTATATAAAAGTGTATCGTTTCCAAATAAAGCCGGAGCATATTCGTTGAATAAAACAGATAATACAAATCCTAAAATTACACCCACGATTGCTGCTGCACCAGTAGTTCTTTTCCAGAACATACCAAGGAAGAACATGGCAAAAACTCCAGGGCTGATAAATCCTGTATATTTTTGAATGTAAGTGAAACCACCAACACCGCCAATTCCTAAAATATCATTCCATGTAAATAATACAGCTAAAAGCATAGCAGCAAAAACCGCAAGACGACCAATGTTTACTTGTTGTTTTTCACCTGCATCTTTCTGGATGTATTTTTTATGAATATCTAAAGTATAAATTGTAGAAATACTGTTCACTTTTCCTGCTAATGAAGCTACAATCGCAGCCGTTAATGCCGCAACAGAAAGTCCTTTTAAACCAGTAGGAAGGAAAGTTAATACAGCAGAATAAGCACCATCTTTTCCGCCCACTAATTGAGGTAAATGTCCGTCTTTGTATAAAACATAAGCTGCAATTCCAGGAAGCATTACGATAAGCGGCATTAATAATTTTAACATACCAGCAAATAAAATTCCTGTACGAGCTGTTTGTAAATCAGCACCAAGTGCTCTTTGTGTAATGTATTGGTTACATCCCCAATAGTTTAAGTTGATGATCCAGATACCTGCAGCGTAAGATAATAATCCTGGGAAAGTCAAATATTTATCGATTTCTAATTGAGAAGAAGTCGCAGTTGGTTTTGGAATAATCATTTTGAAATGTTCCGGAGCTTCTTTCATTAATACTTTGAAACCGGCAATTGCATTTTCGCCAACACCAAAATATTGTCCAACAGTTGTAAGCGCAATATAAGAAGTTACCAAACCTCCAATAATTAAAACGGCAACCTGAATAACGTCTGTATAAGCTACAACTTTCATTCCTCCAAGAGAAATAAACAAAGCAAAAACAGCTAATCCTAACATGATAACATGAAGATATTCCCCGCCCGCAAGACCATTAATAGCAACAGCTCCTAAATATAAAATCGAAGTCAAGTTTACAAAAACATATAAAAACAACCAGAAAACTGCCATAATCAACGCAGTAGATTCATTATAACGTGTTTTTAAGAATTGTGGCATCGTGTAAATCTTATTTTTTAGATAAACAGGAATAAACCATACTGCTACAATTATAAGAGCAACGGCAGCAAGCCATTCGTAAGCAGCAACTGCAATTCCTAAAAAGAAACCTTCACCACTCATACCAATAAATTGTTCTGCAGAAATGTTTGAGGCAATTAATGATGCTCCAATAGCCCACCAGGTTAAATTTCCTTCGGCAAGAAAGTAAGCTTTAGCATCTTGTTCGTCTTGTTTACGTTTTCGGTAAACCGTATAACCGTAGACCGAGACTACGATGAAATAAATAATAAAAACCGCATAATCTGCGAAAGCGAGGTTTTGGTTCATTGTTAATAGTATTTTAGATAATTAGTATAAATGATTGTTTGTTTTAAAGTTTTAAATATGGTTATTGTGTTGTGTAATCTTGTTAAAAATGAAATATGTGTTTTTATTTTGTTATTTTTTTATCAAAACAAGAACAAAAGCCAAATTTAAAATAAAAACTTAAAAAACGACCATTGTAAATGTGTTATTTACATTTATAAACAAAACAATTGTGTTAAATTTTAAATTTAGGGACTTAAGTTTTTTATTATTTAGCGAATATTAACCTCGTTTTTATAATGTATATCAGACTGCTGTCTTATAATTTCGGCACTTTTTTCCGGAGTAATGTCTCTTTGAGACTCTCCCATCATTTCATAGCCAACCATGAATTTTTTTACAGTTGCAGAGCGAAGCAATGGCGGGTAAAAATGCATGTGGAAATGCCATTCAGGATGATCCATACCATCTGTTGGAGCCTGATGAATTCCTGAAGAATACGGAAATGATGTGCTGAATAAATTATCGTATTTAATCGTTAACTGTCTTAAAATTTTCGAGTAAGCCGTAACTTCTTCGGCAGTAAAATCGGTGATTTTGCTTATGGCTCTTTTGCTTACAATCATCGTTTCATAAGGCCAGATTGCCCAAAACGGAACTAAAGCCACAAAATGATCATTTTCAATTACAATACGGGTTCCTACTTTTAATTCGGCCTGAACATAATCTTCTAATAATGTTCTTTTGTTTTTTTCGTAATAAGATTTTAAACTGTTATGCGTTTTTTCAACCTGAGTTGGTAATGATGACTGCGCCCAGATTTGTCCATGCGGATGCGGGTTACTGCAGCCCATAACACTTCCTTTGTTTTCAAAAATCTGAACGTGGTTGATGTATTTAATGCTTCCTAATTCTGCGTATTCTTTCTGCCATGTTTTAACAATGTTTTCGATATCAGAAACTTCCATTTCGGGAAGCGTTAAATCGTGTCTTGGTGAAAAACAAACCACTCGTGAGATTCCTTGTTCTGGTTCTGCCTTAAAGAATGTATGTTTAATATCTTCCTCAAAAATGATTTCGTCTTGTTTTAAAGCAGCAAAATCATTATCAAACACAAAACTGTTTTTGTATGCAGGATTATTTACTCCGTTTGCGCGAACATTGCCCGGGCATAAATAACAGTTTGGATCATGTTTAGGAAGTGTTTCGGCAGAAATCACCTCGTTTTGTCCCTGCCAAGGGCGTTTTGCACGATGAGGTGAAACCAAAACCCATTCATTAATTAAAGGATTAAAACGTCTGTGTGGATCTTCGTTAATGTCAAAATTTTTCATTGGTTGGTTGGGTATTAAAGTAATGTTGTTCCGTTTGAGACTTTTACGTCATAAAATTTTAATTCAATCCCAAATGTATTTAAATAAAGATTCGAAAACTTACGTTTTACCTCATTTTCATGACCTTTTTTAATTAAATTTATGGTGCACCCTCCAAAACCACCTCCCATAACACGAGAACCTACAACATTTTCATCTGCTTTTGCAGTGTCAACCAGCATATCTAATTCGTCGCAGCTTACCTCATATTCCTGAGACAAACCATGATGCGTTTCAAAAAGCAATTGTCCTAAAAGTTCTATATCGCCTTTATCAAGCGCTTCGCAGGCTTTTATAACACGGTTAATTTCTTTTACAACAAAATGCACTCTTTTAAAAACCGTCGCATCCATTTTATCCTGAATGCTTAAAAGCTGTTCTTCAGAGCAGTCTCTAAAACTTTTTACTTCAGAAAAATTCTCTTTAATAATCGATAAACCCTTTTCACACTCGATTCTGCGCGTGTTGTATTCAGATGTAAAAAGAGAATGTTTTACATTACTGTCAAATAAAACCAGTGAGTAATCTTTAAAATCAGCATTATGATATTCAAAATCCAGCGTATTACAATCCAGTTTTATTACCTTGTTTTCAAGACCATGAACACTTGAGAACTGATCCATAATACCACAGTTGATACCAACCCAGTGTTCTGCTTTTTGTCCTAATAATGCTATATCCAGTTTTTCGATTTTTAAATCGAAAAGCTGTTTAATTCCGAAAATCATACCGCACTCTAAAGCTGCCGAAGATGATAATCCGGAACCCACCGGAATGTTGCTGCTAAAAACACAATTAAATCCTTCAAATTCAAATCCTTTATCTTGTAATTGTTTAATTACGCCGCGAATGTAATTTGTCCAGACAATATCGCTTAGTTTTACTTCCTGAGTTAAATCAATTTCAAACTCTTCGTTTAAGTCGATTGCGAATATTTTAGATTTTTTCGAATTGTTTTTTTCAAAAGCAAAGCAAATTACTTTGTCAATAGCTGCCGGAAGAACAAATCCGTCGTTATAATCAATATGTTCTCCAATAATATTTATTCTTCCTGGAGAAAGCACTACTTTTTCTGGCTTAGATCCAAAAGACTTTTCAAAAAAAGCAGTAGTATTTTGTATTAAAAGATCATTCATTATTATGTAATTGGTTGGTTTAGTTGATATTTTCGAATTTATAAACAGTCTGCTGTCTATATTCTTCACCTTTTTTCAAAACAGAATTAGGAAAATGTGACTGATTTGGTGCATCTGGAAAATTTTGAGTTTCAAAACAAATACCGCTTGTTTTATGATAAACGGCGTCATTTTTTCCTTTTAGTACATCAAAACAATTGCCGCCTACATATATATGTACACTTGGCTGATTGGTGTAAACACTCATTTTTAAATTATTTTTTGAGCTGAATAAAACCGCAGCGACATTATTTGTCTGATTTATGACAAATGAATTGTCAATAGATGCCGGACAATTTTTTTGAATTCTAAAATCAAAATCATGATTGGTAAGATCAGTAAATTTTCCTGTTGGAATATTTTCCTGATTAGTTTCCAGCATTTTTTCGGCATCAATAAAAATCTGTTGATCTAAAACAGTTGAATTATGTCCGTCAAGATTAAAATAGCTATGATGCGTTAAATTTATAACAGTATCTTCTGTAGAAACCGCTTTGTAAGTCAGATTTAGTTCATTTTCTTCAGTAAGCGTATAAGTTAAATCAACGTGTAATTCTCCCGGATAATTTTCATCCAGATTTTCGCTTAAAAGGCTAAAAGTTATAGAAGGATTTTCGCCAGAAGTTAAATTAGTAACATTCCATACTTTTTTTCCAAAACCGGTATTACCGCCATGAAGCGAGTTGCCGTTATTATTTTTGGTTAGCTCGTATGTTTTTCCGTTTAACGTAAAACTTCCTTTATTGATTCGGCCTGCATATCGGCCAACCGTTGTTCCAAAATAAGGAGCACTTGGCAGAAAATAAGATTCTAAATACGAAGAAAGAGAATCAAAACCCAAAACGACATCAACAAGTTTTCCTTCAGAAGTTGGAATTTCTAAAGAAGTTACAGTGGCTCCGTAATTAATAATCTGAACTTTCATTCCGTTTTTGTTCGATAATTCAAAAGAAAAGATCTCTTCATTATCTGGCATAAAACCAAAAGATTTAGAATTAGAAGTTTCCTGAAAATGCGATTTATGTTTTATTTCCATATAAATTTTGCCAATAGTGAAATTCAAAAATAGAAACAATCTTTATTTTTACATACCAGTACCTACCAGTTTTTGTATATTGCACAAAAATTCTATTTACAGATGAATATAATTTCAATCCAAAACAACATTGGTCTGCCAAAATATAGGCAGATTATTCTTTCAATAGAAAAAGCAATTGAAGAAGAAAAATTGAGAAAAGGAGACCGTCTTCCTTCTGTAAATAAAGTCTGTCTGGCATTTTCATTATCCCGAGATACTGTCTTGCTGGCTTATGAAGAACTGAAAAAAAGAGGTATTATTTATGCCATTCCGGGAAAGGGATATTATGTTAAAAGCGTTGAAATCACTATAAAACAGAAGATTTTTTTACTTTTTGACGAACTCAATATTTTTAAAGAAGACATTTATAACTCTTTTTTAAACAACATTGGCAAAAATGTTCAGGTTGATATTTTCTTTCATCATTTCAATAGTCAGGTTTTTCAAAAACTAATAAACGACAGCAACGGAAATTATACCAAATACATTTTAATGCCTACAAACTTAACAGATATCGTTTCTTCAATAAAAACCCTACCAGTAGGTGATGTATTTATACTCGACCAGACCAATCTTGATTTAAAATCCTATCCGGCAATTTATCAAAATCATCAAAAAGATATTTTTGAAGGACTGCAAAAGGGAATTGAAAGATTAAGTAAATACAAAAAATTGGTTTTAATTTTCCCGGGATTTCGTGAACCGCTTGGCATGAAACTGGGTTTTGAAGATTTTTGTACTGAATATAACTTTCAATCTGAAATAATAACCGAATTTACAAACAGAGAAATAACCGAAGGAGATTTGTATATAATTCCAAATGATCGTGATTTGGTTCGTGTAATCGAAAGTGCAGCAGAGCAGAATTTAAAACTCGGTTCAGATTTTGGTATTATATCGTATAATGAAACGCCTTTGAAAAAAATTGCGGCGAATGGCATTACAACCATCTCAACTCATTTTGAAGCCATGGGAAAAATCCTTGCTGAAATGGTTTTGAAAAACAAGAAAGAACAAATTGAGAACAAATCTTCGCTTATAATAAGAAATTCGCTTTAAGGATTTGATAAAGAATTTTAGAAACAGATTAATAATATAACAGTGAAACTCATTTTTGTTTCAAAAAACGCTTATTTGTTAATTAAAAAAATAAAAATACTATTTCTTGTTTTTGAACATTTATTTTGCTTACATTTGCAAATGTAAATTTTACACTTATTATTGTTTTAGCGATTAGTGTTCATAATGATCGCTTTGACAAGGTTAAAAGATAAAAAATTTTGTTTATTTTTTTTAATAGTAGTTTTATTGAAGAAAAAACCCTGAAAGTTGTGGATTTCAGGGTTTTGTTTTTTTATAAGTTTAGAGAAAAGTTATTTAATAATTTTTCCTCGTATTTTTCTTTATTAAAAGTATACAGATAAGATCCTTTTCTGGATGACTGCATATCTTTTTCTTCAAGCTTGTTTAAAATTTCTAAAGAATTGATTTTGCTGATGAAATTTCTTTTATCTAATTCTTTACTCAAAATAGCTTCATACAATTCTAAAAGCTGGCGCATGGTAAATTTTTCAGGAAGCAATTCAAATCCAATAGGTTTTATCGAAGTTTTGTATCGAAGTCTTTTAATGGCATTATCGACCATTTCGTTGTGGTCAAAAATTAAATTTGGCGCATCATTAATAGGAAACCATTCTGCATGATAATTTCTAATTAATTCTGCGTTATGATTTTCGATATTAATTAAAGCAAAATACGAAACCGAAATTGTTCTTTCTACCGGGTCACGATCAATTTCACTATAAGCATATAACTGCTCCATGTAGATATCGTTTAAACCAGTATAAGTGTTCAAGATTCTAATAGCTGCATCATCTAAAACTTCGTCGCGTTTTAAAAATCCCCCAATCAAAGACCATTTTCCTTTTTCAGGCTCAAAATCTCTTTTTATTAAAAGAATCTTCAAACCTTCGCTGTCAAATCCGAAGATAATACAATCTACCGCCAGTAAAACCTTATCAGCAGAACTATAACTGTTTAACATATTCAATAATTTATTGGTAAAGATATAAACTTCCTAAAATGTTTCATAATTTATTAATGTGTCTTTTACACTTATGTAAATTATGCTTATAAAAATAAGAAGTTTTAACAATTCGATTCGGCAATTTAAAAAACAGTATTTCTTTTTGTTTTTCTTACAAAATAAACGACCAAAATCCGGATCAAAGGTATAAACATTTTAAAGAGAATTGATATACGAGTTGTAAATTTTATTTTAGTAAAATTTTGACTCTGTAAAAGTGTTATAAAAGCTGTATTCTTTATGGTTTTTTGTAGAATTTATAATTTTTAAACTTTCTGTGAAAAACTTTCTGCCATATAAAACTCCTTTGTTTACTGAGTTTTTCAAATATTTAATTATCAAATCTGTTTTTTGCAACCAGTTGTTTTGCGATTTTTATTTGTTTTTGAGGCTTTTTTTTATTTAAATTTACAAATGTCAAACAAACACTTATTTTTTTATATGTATTAAAGAAAATAATAATCAAAGAAAACTTATAACTAATCATCCTTACTTTTCTAAAAGTCACAAACCACTATAGACTATGAAAAAAAAACTCCTGCTATTGTTTGTTACAATTTGTATTCAAACTATTTCTGCGCAAAAAGAATCTGTCGCTATTGCAATAAAAAACGATCCAGCCGCACCAATAATTAACAAGAACATTTACGGTCATTTTGCCGAACATTTAGGCCGATGCATTTATGGCGGTTTTTTTGTTGGAGATACCTCAAAAATTCCCAACACAAACGGAGTTAGAAATGATATTATTAAAGCTCTTAAAGATTTAAAAATTCCGAATTTAAGATGGCCGGGAGGTTGTTTTGCCGATACATATCATTGGAAAGACGGAGTTGGTCCACAAAATCAGCGTCCGACAATTGTAAACCAATGGTGGGGAGGCGTTACAGAAGATAACAGTTTTGGAACACACGATTTTCTTAACATGTGCGAATTGCTTGGTGCAGAACCGTATTTGTCTGGAAACGTAGGGAGTGGCACTGTTCAGGAATTAGCCGATTGGGTTCAGTACACCAATTTTGGAGGCAAAAGTCCGATGAGCGATTTGCGAAAGAAAAACGGAAGAACAGAACCTTGGAAAGTAAAATACTGGGGAATCGGTAACGAAGCGTGGGGTTGCGGCGGTAATATGACGGCAGATTATTATGCTAATGAATACCGCAAGTTTGCCACGTTTATGTCAGATTGGAGCAATACGGGAGGTCTTACCAGAATCGCTTCCGGAGCCAATAGTTCTGATTATAACTGGACAGAAACTTTAATGAAAAACATTCCTCTTAATATGCTTGGAGGCGTTGGAGTGCATCATTACGCCGTTATCGACTGGAATAATAAAGGAGCAGATGTCGCTTTTACAGAAAAAGAATATTTCCTGACGATGCAGTCAGCCTTAAAAATGGAAGAGTTGGTTACCAAACATGTCGCAATTATGGATAAATACGATCCTGAGAAAAAAGTGGCTATGATTGTAGACGAATGGGGCGGATGGTATGACGTTCAAAAAGGAACAAATCCTGGATTTTTATATCAGCAGAATACCATGAGAGACGCAGTTTTAGCTGGAGCGACTTTAAATATTTTTAATAATCATGCAGACCGTGTAAAAATGGCAAATCTGGCGCAGTGTGTAAATGTGCTTCAAGCCGTAATCTTAACGGAAAAAGCTAAAATGATTACAACGCCAACGTATCATGTCATGAAAATGTACAGTGTACACCAAGATGCAAAACTGATTCCAATTGAATTTAAATCACCATTGTATACTTTTAACGGACAAAGTATTCCAGCAGTTTCGGCTTCGGCTTCAAAAGATGCCAGCGGATTGGTTCATATTTCATTAGTGAATGTCGATGCCATAAACAAAAACAAAGTCGAAATTGATGTGGCTTCGCTTGGCGCTAAAAACTATACAGCAAGTATAATTACGGCTTCAAAACTTCAGGATTATAATTCTTTCGAAAACCCAAATAAAATTGTTCCTGCTGCTTTTAAAAGTTTTGAAAACAAGAAAGGGAAGTTAGAAATTACAATTCCGCCATTTTCGGTATTGGTTTTAGAAGGAAAATAACATTTAAATACATTAAAATTTTTTCGGGCAGATGTGACTTTATTCATTTTAAATGAAATAATCGCAGTGTTATAAATGTATTCATAACATTTATTTTTTGAATGAAAGCTAAAATGCTGTTTTGATGCATTTTTAGTAAAAATGAATTATGCAATTTCAATTAAGTGTTTTTTGTACACTTATAAAATTATAATCTTTATATTTGTCAATTATTTAACCAATTAAGTTTAGAAATGAAAAATTACGTAATAGGATTGGACTACGGAACAGATTCTGTTCGAGCGGTGCTTATTGACGCAGAAAACGGGCAGGAGCTGGCATCGAATGTTTCTCATTACAAAAGATGGAAAAACAAGCAATATTGTGACGCGGCTATAAATCAGTTTCGCCAGCATCCTTTGGATCATATTGAAGGATTGGAAATCACGATTCAAAATGTTGTAAAAGAAAGTAAAGTTGATCCTTCGTTAATAAAAGGAATTTGTATTGATACAACAGGATCTTCTCCGGTTCCGGTTACCAAAGACGGAACGCCATTAGCATTGACAAAAGGTTTTGAAGAAAATCCAAATGCGATGATGGTTTTATGGAAAGATCATACTTCAATCAATGAAGCAAACGAAATCAACGAACTGGCAGTAAGCTGGGGCGGAGAAGATGTAACAAAATATGTTGGAGGAATTTACTCGTCTGAATGGTTTTGGGCAAAAATCCTTCACATTGCAAGACAAGATGAAGCGGTTCGAAATGCAGCGCACACTTGGATGGAGCACTGCGATTTAATGACATATTTATTAATTGAAGATAAAGATTTAAAAACCTTCAAAAGAAGCCGTTGCGCAGCGGGTCACAAAGCAATGTGGCATACTGACTGGAACGGATTGCCGCCAGTTGAATTCTTAGAAAAATTACATCCGTATTTGGCACAACTTCGTGGCAATTTATACGATGAAACGTATACTTCTGATTTATCAGCTGGAAAATTAAGCAAAGAATGGGCAGATCGTTTAGGACTTTCAACAGAAACGATTATAGCTGTTGGAACTTTCGATGCACATTCTGGAGCAGTTGGAGCAAAAATTGAAGAGAATACTTTGGTTCGCGTTATGGGAACTTCAACTTGTGATATCCTTGTTGGTTCTTATGATGAAGTAGGTACAAAAACTGTTCGTGGAATCTGCGGACAAGTTGACGGATCTGTAATTCCAGGTTTTATTGGTTTGGAAGCAGGACAATCTGCTTTTGGAGATTTATTGGCTTGGTACAAAGAATTATTGATGTGGCCGACAGAACATTTATTAGGTTCTTCTTCTGTTTTAAATGATGCTCAAAAAGAACAATTAAGAGAAGAATTCAGCGACAAATTGATTGTAGAACTGACAAAAGAAGCAGAGAAAATTCCAGTTTCAGAAAGTCTTCCAATTGCTTTAGACTGGATCAACGGAAGAAGAACTCCAGATGCAAACCAAGAAGTAAAAAGTGCGATTTCAAACCTTTCTTTAGGAACAAAAGCGCCTCATGTTTTCAAAGCTTTAGTAAACGCAATCTGTTTTGGAGCGAAGAAAATTGTAGACCGTTTTGAAGAAGAAGGAGTAAAAATCGACAGCGTAATCGGAATTGGCGGTGTTGCCCGTAAATCTCCTTTTATCATGCAGACTTTGGCTAACGTTTTAAACAAGCCAATTAAAATTGCAGCTTCAGACCAAACTCCAGCTTTGGGTGCGGCAATTTACGCAGCCGTTGCAGCAGGAATTTATCCAAACGTAATCGAAGCAAGCCAGAAAATAGGAAGTGATTTTGACGGAGAATATTTCCCTCAGACAGATAAAGTAGAAGCGTATCATAAACTGCTTTTAGCTTACGAACAATTAAGCGCTTTCGCTGATCCAACTATTAAAATTTCTCAAAATGAGTTCTCTTTATAAAGATTTAAAACAAGAATGCTACGAGGCCAATATGCAGTTAAATGCATTGAATCTTGTGGTTTATACTTTCGGAAATGTGAGCGCTGTGGACAGAAAAAATGGTGTTTTTGCCATTAAACCAAGCGGTGTTCCTTATGAAGATTTAAAACCTGAAGACATTGTTATCGTAGATTTCGATAATAATGTGATTGAGGGAAACCTGCGTCCGTCATCTGACACTAAAACACATGCTTATTTATACAAAAACTGGCCAAATATTGGAGGTGTTGCACATACACACGCGACGTATTCTGTTGCTTGGGCACAATCGCAGCAGGATATTCCAATTTTCGGAACAACACATGCCGATCATTTAACCGCTGATATTCCGTGTGCGCCGCCAATGGCAGATCATTTAATTGAAGGAAACTACGAACACAATACCGGAATCCAGATTTTGGATTGTTTCAAAGAAAAAAATCTTTCATACGAAGAAGTAGAAATGATTTTGATTGGAAATCACGGTCCGTTTGCATGGGGAAAAAACGCAGCAAAAGCGGTTTACAACAGTAAAGTTCTGGAAGTGGTAGCAGAAATGGCGTACCTGACTTTACAAATAAATCCAAACGCACCAAGATTAAAAGATTCATTAATAAAGAAACATTACAATCGTAAACACGGAAAAGATTCGTATTACGGACAATAAGAAGTTTGTTTCAGGTTTCAGGTTTGTTTTGTTTCAAGTTGTTGGAACGTGAAACTTGGAACGTGAAACAAACGAACAAAAACAAAGCAATAAAATAACAATTCAAGCTTTTTAGATTCCAACAACTTGAAACCTGAAACTTGAAACAAAATAAACAAAAGACATGATTGATATCTCTCAAAAAGAAGTATGGTTTGTAGTAGGAAGCCAGGAATTATACGGTGAAGAAACACTTAGAAAAGTAGCAGAACATTCACAAATTATCGCAAAAGGATTAGATGCTTCATCTAGTATTCCAGTAAAAGTGGTTTACAAAGATGTAGTGAAATCGCCTTCACAGATTTTAGATGTTTGTTTAGCGGCGAATTCAGCTAAAAACTGTATTGGAATTATCGCTTGGATGCACACTTTTTCACCAGCAAAAATGTGGATTGGCGGATTAAATATCCTTAAAAAACCATTATGTCATTTACATACACAATACAACGCTGAAATTCCGTGGGGAAGCATCGACATGGATTTCATGAACTTGAATCAATCGGCTCACGGAGATCGTGAATTCGGTTTCATCATGTCAAGATTGCGTAAAAAACGTAAAGTGGTAGTTGGACACTGGGAAGACGAAAGAGTTCAGAAAAAATTAGGAATCTGGTCTAGAGTGGTTTTAGGTTGGGATGAATTGCAAAACTTAAAAGTAGCTCGTATTGGAGACAATATGCGTGAAGTTGCCGTTACAGAAGGCGATAAAGTAGAAGCGCAAATTCGTTTCGGAATGTCGGTAAACGGATACGATTCTTCAGATGTTACCAAACATATCGAGAAAGTAACAGACAAACAATTAGCCGATTTATTAGCAGTTTATGAGTCTTCATACAATTTAACCGATTCTTTAAAAGAAGGTGGTGCACAAAGAAGTTCTTTAGTTGAAGCAGCAAAAATCGAATTAGGATTAAGAGCTTTCCTTGAAGAAGGAGGATTTGGTGCTTTTACAGATACATTCGAAAACCTTGGCGTTTGGAAACAATTACCAGGAATCGCAACACAAAGATTAATGGCCGATGGTTATGGTTTTGGTGGAGAAGGAGACTGGAAAACCGCTGCAATGGTAAGAGCTTTAAAAGTAATGTGTATTGGTTTGGAAGGCGGAACTTCTTTTATGGAAGATTACACGTACCATTTCACACCACAAAAATCATACGTTTTAGGATCTCACATGTTAGAAATCTGTCCGTCAATCGCTGACGGAAAACCTTCTTGTGAAGTGCATCCATTAGGAATTGGAGGAAAAGAAGATCCGGCACGTTTGGTATTTAATTCGCCTGCAGGTGATGCTATCAATGTTTCTTTGGTTGATATGGGAACTCGTTTCCGTTTGATCGTAAACGAAGTTACGGCGGTTAAACCAATGGCAGAATTGCCAAAATTACCAGTGGCACGCGTTCTTTGGGATTGTAAACCAAATCTTGATATCGCGGCAACAGCTTGGATTTTAGCCGGAGGAGCGCATCATACAGTTTACAGCCAATCAATTACAACAGAATATATGGAAGATCTTGCGGACATTGCAGGAATCGAATTATTGGTTATTGATGAAAAAACAACGGTAAGAGAGTTTAAAGATAAAATCAATGCCAACGAAGCATACTTTCATTTGTTTCAACACGGATTGTAACTAAAGATACAAAGGTTCAAAGAGACAAAGATTCAAAGTTTTTTTTGTTATTTTTAGACTTTAACATCTAACATTTTACTTTTTACAAACCAAAAAATATTATTTATGAATGTATTAAAACGTTGTATTTTTGGAATAAGCCTGCTAAGTCTGGCCGCAATTTCAGTTCAATGCAAAAACGATAAAAAAATGGATGAAGCTACAGTTTCTTCGGATAAAAAAGCAATAGTTACAATCGAAAAATCAGAGTACGGAACAACCGCTAAAGGTGAAAAAGTCGATAGTTATAAATTGAAAAACCAAAATGGGATGGAAGTAGATATCATCACTTTTGGAGGAAGAATTACCGATTTGAAAGTGCCAAATAAAGAAGGTGTTTCTGAAAATGTAGTAATCGGTTTTAATTCTTTGGCACAATATGAAAAAGAGAATCCATTTTTTGGGGCTTTGATTGGAAGATACGGAAATAGAATTGCTAAAGGAAAATTTTCGCTTGACGGAAAAGAATATCAATTAGCAATTAACAATGCTCCAAATGCTTTGCACGGCGGACCTCAAGGTTATTTTAACGTAGTTTGGAAAGCAGATGAAGCTAAATCGGGCGATACAGCAATTTTAAAACTTTCGTATTTAAGTAAAGATATGGAAGAAGGTTATCCAGGAAATTTAAAGGTTTTCGTGACTTATACTTTGACAAATGATAATCAGTTGGAAGTTTTGTATGAAGCAACAACAGACAAGAAAACTGTTGTGAACTTGACACAGCATTCTTATTTCAATTTATCAGGAGATTTTACCAAAACAATCTTAGATCACGAATTGACTTTAAATGCAGATAAATTAGTTCCGGTTGATGCCACTTTAATTCCGACAGGAAAATTAGATGATGTTGCTGGTACTCCTTTCGATTTCAGAAAACCAAAATTAATTGGAAAAGATATTGCTGCTAAAAACGAGCAATTGGAAAGAGGAAAAGGTTACGATCACTGCTGGGTATTGAATAATCCTGAAAAAGGAAAAACAATCATTGCAAAAGTATACCACGCAGCCAGCGGAAGAGTTATGGAAATGACGACAGACGAACCTGGGGTTCAGTTTTACTCTGGAAATTTCCTTGACGGAACACTGCCAATGCCAAACGGAGGAACTTTTGCTCACAGAACCGGACTTTGTTTAGAAACAGAACATTATCCAGATTCTCCAAACCAGAAAAACTTCCCAACAACGGTTTTAAATCCTGGGGAAAATTATAAAACTAAAACTACTTTTAAATTCTCAGTTATAAAATAGTTTTAGAATTTGTTTATTAGTTTAGTTCTCTAGAAAACCTCGAAAGTAATCCTTTCGAGGTTTTTTTATTGGCAGTTTTTGCCTTGAATTTTACAAATTAGGACTAATTTAAATTTAACTATCATGATTTGTGTAAATTCGTGTAATTAGTGGCAGAAAAAAACAATTATGGCATTCAAACATTTATTCAAAGTAAAATTAAACTGGACTTCAAAACAAAATCCAGAAGAATCATCTAAGAAATTCTATAGCAAAACCCATCAAATTCAAATTGAAGGAAAACCAGTTTTAGATATTTCTGCAGCAAAAGCTTTTAAAGGCGATCCGGAATTATATAATCCGGAAGATTTGCTATTAAGCAGTTTGGTTTCCTGCCATATGATGTCCTATTTATACGTCTGTTCTCAAAACGGAATTGAAGTTTTAGAATATTCAGATAACGCCGAAGGAATTTTAGAAGTAAATCCAGATGGAAGCGGACGTTTTGCTGAGGTTCGTTTATATCCAAAAGTTACAATTGTAAACTCAGATAAAATAGATCTGGCTTTAGAATTGCATACAAAAGCAAATCAATTGTGTTTTATAGCAAATTCGTGCAATTTTCCGGTTTTACATCATGCGAGTTGTGAGGTAATATAAAAAAAGAAGCTCTGTCGGTTTTGAAACAGCTTCCTTATTTTATGGATGAGATTTAGTTTAAGTATTATTTATTAATTAGCTTTTCAAATCTTTGTATCATTTCCTCTTTGTCTTTCAGCATACGCTCATATAATGAGATTTTCTCCTCGTATAATTGAACTATTTTATCAAGAGGATTGAAAGAAGGCTGATAGCTAAATCCTGAAGCGACGGCATTATCTTTAAAATCTTGGAAGGAATAAGTATTTGCGATAACATTTACTGCTTGTTCTTCATTAAAGTTTTGAAATGCTTCAACGGGAATTTTCAATAGAATAGAGATTTGTTTTAACAAATTTTCTTCAATTACATCTTTTTGCTCAAGTAAAGAAATTTTCTTTTGATTCCACTCATCTCCAAGTTCAAAAGCCAAAGCTTCTTGTTTTATTCCAAGCATTTCTCTAAAACGCTTTACATTTCTTCCCTGATGTATTTTTTGTTCCATAATGAGTATTAATTTTCGAAGACATAAAGTGTAGCACTTCGAATTAAAAAAACTGAGTTTCAAAGATAAAAAATATCCTGCAAAAATCCAGATATCAAAAGAGTGAAGATTTGATAAGGTTTTAAAAACGAAAAGTTGTCAAAAATGACAGCTTTTCCGTAATGTGCAGTTTAAAAAAGAGATTATGGTTTTCCGTATTAAGAGTATATTTTAAATCAAGTTATTTGTTGTGAACATTAATTTAAATATTTTATTATGGAAAAAATTCAAGCAATTAAGCCAGGTCCAAAACCTAAAACACCAGATGGAACTCCTGATGAAAGAAGACGAGTTACACCACCAAATCAGCCTAAACATCCTGTTTTAAAACCTCATATCCATAAACCTAAGGATTAATTTAGATCGTTGATTTAGTTAAAACCAAAAAAACCTCTTCCGTTAAGAAGAGGTTTTTGTACCCGGAGCCGGAGTCGAACCGGCACGGTTTCCCACAGGTGTTTGAGACCAGCGCGTCTACCAATTCCGCCATCCGGGCTTAGCAGACGAATAAAATAATGATAAATCAATTATTTTAACGCAATAGAATGAAGTCATAAATGGCGTCATTCCTTTAACACGGTGCAAATGTAAAAAATAAAATTAAAAATTCTACTAAAAAATCTCAAATATTTACTTTAAGTGTTCGATTAATTTTATAAATTTGCAGCTCGTTAAAACGAAGCACACACAACTAACTACATCCGAGGTATTTATGCGTATTTTGCTTTATTTAAAAGATAAAGCCAAATTGTGCAGCGTACAGCGGAGCAAAAACAACATATTACAATGTCGCACCTAGAACCAGAAGCTAAAATTTTTGCTTGTTCACAAAGTGTTTATCTAGCAGAAAAAATTGCAAAAGACTACGGAATTCCGTTAGGAAAAGTAACGATGTCAACGTATAGCGACGGAGAATTTCAGCCGTCTTACGAAGAATCAATAAGAGGATTACGAGTATTTATCGTATGTTCGACTTTTCCAAGTGCAGATAATCTGATGGAATTGTTGTTGATGATTGATGCTGCAAAACGCGCATCGGCAAGACACATTACAGCTGTAATGCCTTATTTTGGTTGGGCAAGACAAGATAGAAAAGACAAACCAAGAGTTCCAATTGGAGCTAAGTTAGTAGCAAACCTATTAACTGCTGCAGGAGCAACAAGAATCATGACAATGGATTTGCATGCAGACCAAATTCAGGGATTCTTTGAAAAACCAGTAGATCATTTATTTGCATCTACAATCTTTTTGCCTTATGTGCAAAGTTTAAATTTAGAAAATTTAACTATTGCATCTCCAGACATGGGAGGTTCAAAAAGAGCTTATGCTTACTCTAAGTTTTTAGAATCAGATGTAGTAATCTGTTACAAACAAAGAAAAGCAGCCAACGTTATCGACACTATGGAATTGATTGGTGAAGTTAAAGGTCGTAACGTAATCTTAGTAGACGACATGATCGATACAGGAGGAACTTTAGCAAAAGCTGCCGACCTTATGATCGAGAAAGGAGCACTAAGCGTAAGAGCAATTTGTACACATGCTATATTATCTGGCGGTGCGTATGAAAAAATTGAAAACTCAAAATTAACTGAATTAATTGTAACCGATTCTATTCCGTTAAAGAGACATTCAGACAAAATTAGAGTAGTGAGTTGTGCGCCTCTTTTTGCAGAAGTTATGCACATGGTGCACCACAACAATTCCATTAGTGGAAAATTTATAATGTAATAAACTGCTTAAAAGCATTTATAGCATTTTAAAGAAGAATATTTATTTAATAACTATATTTTTTTACAATGAAATCGATTACAATTAAAGGATCAGAAAGAGAAAGCGTGGGTAAAGTGTCTACTAAAGCCTTACGTAATGCTGGAGCGATTCCTTGCGTTTTATACGGAGGAAATCAAGCAGTACATTTCTCAGCGGATGCTGCAGCATTCAAAAACTTGGTTTACACTCCAAACGCTCACACAGTTGTGATCGAACTTGGAAAAGGAAAATCATTCAATGCAATTTTGCAAGATATCCAAGTTCACCCAGTATCTGACAAAATTTTACACATTGACTTCTTCCAATTATTTGATGATAAAGAAATCACAATGGAAGTTCCTGTGAAAATCGTTGGTACATCTAAAGGTGTTCTTGCGGGTGGTGTTTTACGTTTAAACCAACGTAAATTAAAAGTTAAAGCTTTACCTAAAAATCTTCCTGATTTTGTTGAAGCTGACATTACTCCACTTGAAATGGGTAACAAATTATATGTTACTAAAGTTGGAAAACCAGAGTACAAAATTATGCACCCAGACAACACAGTTGTTGCACAGGTAAGAATTTCTCGTGCTGCTATGAAAGCTGCTCAAGAAGCTGCAAAAGCTGCAAAAGCTCCAGCAAAAGGAAAGAAAAAATAATTTTTTTTCAATCGCTATACAAAAAGCCTCGATCTTACGATTGGGGCTTTTTTTTAGCTTCTAAGCTACTGAGCTGCTAAGGTGCTAAGATTTTCTTTTCTTTGTGGAGTTTCGAGAGGAGATGTTTCCTTCGTGAGCATGACCAAAATGAGAATCTATTAAATCTACAGAATCTGCGGGAAGATTTATTTGCGTTCCTTGCGTAAATCTTAGCGAACTTCGCGGTTAAATAGCTGTCAGCAGGAAATTATATAATTGACACATTTTCTAATTATCTAATTACCAAAATTGCCCAATTCTCTAATTAAGTTTACTTTTGCCAAATGATAAAATGGATTACAAAACTGTTTTCATCAACAACAAAAGAAGAAAACATAGATAATATGAAGAAATATTTAATCGTAGGATTAGGAAATATAGGAGCTGAATACGTAAATACCAGACACAATATTGGATTTAAGGTTTTAGATTTTTTAGCTAAAAAAGAAAGCTTGTCTTTTGAAACTGTAAAACTAGGATCGCTGGCAGAATATAAATTTAAAGGAAGAACCTTTTTTCTTTTAAAACCAAACACTTATATGAATTTAAGCGGTAAGGCTGTAAAATACTGGATGGATAAAGAAAATATTCCTTTGGAGAATATTCTCGTGATTACAGACGATTTAAACCTGTCTTTTGGAACCATTAGAATAAAGCCAAAAGGAAGCGACGGTGGACATAACGGATTGAAAAACATTAACCTGGTTTTGAATACACAAAACTACACCCGTTTTAGATTCGGAATCAGTGATCAATTCAAAAAAGGCCAGCAGGTAGATTATGTTTTGGGAGAATGGAATGAAGAAGAAGAAGCAAAATTGCCTGAACGTTTAGAAACCTCTGCAGAAATAATTAAAACTTTTGGAACCGCTGGTTTAGAAAATACAATGACCACTTTTAATGGAAAATAAAGATTTACAGGTGTTTATATAATAAAAATTCAAATTATCAGTTAATTAAATTCAATTATAACGAAATAGTATTTTCAATTCCAAAGTTAAATGTCTAAATTTGGGATAAATTATTATAAACCATAAAAATTTAATACCATGGCTTTTGAATTACCACAATTACCTTATGCATACGATGCATTAGAACCACATATTGATGCACGTACAATGGAAATCCATCATACTAAGCATCACAATGCATACACAACAAACCTTAACGCGGCAATTGCAGGGACAGATTTAGAGGGAAAAACAATCGAAAATATCTTAATTAACTTAGATAAGTCAAACGCAGCAGTTCGTAATAATGGTGGAGGTTTTTACAATCACAATTTATTCTGGACAGTAATGTCGCCTAATGGAGGTGGATTACCAACAGGAGATTTATTAGCTGCTATTGAGTCTTCTTTTGGTTCATTTGAAGAATTTAAAGCGAAGTTTGCTAAAGCCGGAGCAACACAATTTGGTTCTGGATGGGCTTGGTTAGTGGTTCAAAAAGGAGGAAAATTAGAAGTTGTAGGAACTCCAAATCAAGATAATCCATTAATGCCGGAAGTTGCTGGTAACGGTGGAACTCCAATCTTAGGAATGGATGTTTGGGAGCACGCTTACTACTTAAACTACCAAAACAGAAGACCAGATTACATTGATGCTTTCTTTAATGTAATTAACTGGACTGAAGTTGCAAGAAGATTTGCTTTAGACAAATAAGAAATAGAGTAAAGAAAATAGAATAAAGATGAGCGCCGAAAGGTTAGCTCATCTTTTTTTATACGTAGATTTATTTCTTTATTCTATAATCTATTTTCTTTTCTCTAAAAAAAAGAAAATAAAAAAGGCGGAATTTCTTCCACCTTTTTTGCCCCAAATCTACCATATACTTAACCTACTAATGTTATGGTTTAGTAAATGTATGTCGACTATTTTTATGAAAAAAACTTTTTAGATGAAAGGTAAATATATCCGATAAAAGCCTTACAGAGGGTTGTAGGGCAGTATTTAGAAAATTAAAATAAAAAAGGCGGAATCTCTTCCACCTTTTTTGCCCCAAATCTACCATAAACTTAACCTACTAATGTTATGGTTTAGTAAATGTATGACACCTATATTTGTGAAAAAAAAAATTCTGATGAAAGGTAAATATATCCGACGAAATGAATTTATAAGAGTCTAAAATCGAAATACTTGAGTTTATTCCAATAAAAAAGGTGGAATTGCTTCCACCCTTTTTGCCCCAAATCTACCATAAACTTAACCTACTAATGTTATGGTATCTCAAAAGTATCGTACCTTTTCAATTTCACCAAAGAAATAGGATGAACGGCAAAAAAAACCGATGAAATGCACAATTTAACCTTTTGTTAGTATTTTATTAATACGCTCTGGCGTCTTTTCCTTCGTAAAAATTCATAAATGCACGGTTTACAACACGGTTTCCGCCTGGAGTTGGATAATCTCCTGTAAAGTACCAGTCTCCTAAATTTTTAGGACAAGCTTTATGAAGATTTTCTACAGTCTGGAAAATGATTTTTACTTCGGCATTGATTTCCGGAGAGCTTAACATTTCTGCAATTTTATCTGAAATCTCTTCGTCTGTAAATTGGTCGTAAATTTCTGTTACATAGTTTACAACATCTTTATCAGGAAAATCTGCTTGCGCTTTACATTTTGCATAGACTTCGTCTACGATATGGTATAAGTTGCGTTCTTTTAATAGAGCAAGAGCTGCTCTAAAAGCAACTAAACCTTCAAGTTTTGCCATGTCGATTCCGTAACAATCCGGATAACGAATCTGTGGTGCCGATGAAACAATTACGATGCGTTTTGGTTTTAAACGATCCATCATTTTAATGATACTCATTTTCAGTGTAGTACCACGAACAATACTGTCATCGATAATTACCAAATTGTCTTCTGGTTTAATGACACCATATGTAACATCGTAAACGTGAGCTACTAAATCATCACGACTGCTGTCTTCTGTGATGAAAGTTCTAAGTTTAGCATCTTTAATGGCTACTTTTTCAGTACGTATTTTTACAGATAAAAGCTCCTGAAGTGTTTCAGCAGTTAGTGTATTTCTGTTTTCTAGAATATAATTATTTTTTCTCTGGTTTAAGAAATCCTGAGCGGCTTCAACTAAACCATAAAATGAAGTTTCTGCTGTGTTTGGAATATATGAGAAAACGGTGTTATCTGTATCGCTGTCAATTGCTTTAAGAACCGCAGGAAGAATTAGTTTTCCTAAATCTTTACGCTCTTGATAGATTTCCGCGTCACTTCCTCTTGAGAAATAAATTCTTTCAAAAGAACAAGCTTTTTTAACGGTTGGTTCTAGGATTTGATTCATGCTTACTTTACCATTTTTCTTGATAATCAAAGCATTTCCTGGTTCGATTTCCTGAACACTTTCAAAAGGTACATTAAATACAGTTTGAATAACTGGTCTTTCGGAAGCGACAACAACTACTTCATCATCCTGATAGAAATATGCTGGACGAATTCCGGCAGGATCTCTAAATACGAAAGCATCTCCATGACCTAATAAACCAGCCATAGCATAACCACCGTCTAAGTTTTTAGCTGAACGAGCTAATATTTTGGCAATATCTAAACGTTCTGCAATTACTGGTGAAGCATCTCTTTTAGAATACCCTTCGGCTTTGCAGTCTTGGTACAATTGCATTACTTCTTTGTCTAAGAAGTGACCAATTTTTTCCATTACCGTAACAGTATCAGCCATTTCCTTTGGGTGCTGACCTAACTCAACTAAGTTTTCGAAAAGCTCTTTAACATTTGTCATGTTGAAGTTTCCAGCCAAAATCAAGTTACGGTGCATCCAGTTACTTTGACGTAAAAATGGGTGAACACTTTCGATGCTGTTTTTTCCAAAAGTTCCGTAACGAACGTGACCTAAAAACAATTCTCCAACATAAGGAATATTTGCTTTTAATTCTTTCATGTCATCACCTAATTCTGGATTTGCTTTCAATTCTTCGCTTACGCGCTCATTGATTTGTTTGAAAACATCTTGTATTGGCTGTGCATGATTTGAACGAACTCTGCTAATGTAACGTTGTCCCGGATCTACATCAAGTTTAATGCTTGCAAAACCAGCTCCGTCTTGTCCGCGGTTGTGCTGTTTTTCCATCATTAAGTACATCTTCTGGATTCCGTAAAAAGCAGTTCCGTATTTTTCTTTATAATATTCAAGCGGTTTTAGTAATCTTACTAAAGCTATACCACATTCGTGTTTTAACGCGTCGCTCATTGTTTTTGTTTTTTTGTGTGTTGTAAGTTGTGTGTATTAACGTAATAAAAAAAGCCCCGTTTTATCCGAGGCTTTTGCGCATTATATTTCTATGTCAAACTGAGTTAACGACTTAAATTGCTGTAATCGAATCGCTACTTCGGCTTTGCTTAAGTTTTCCATCCTTTCAGTTCCAAATTTTTCTACGCAGAACGAAGCTAAATTTGAACCGTAAATAATCGCATTCTTCATGTTGTTAAACGAAATATTTTCGCTTTGTGCAATAAATCCAGAGAAACCACCTGCGAAAGTGTCTCCTGCTCCAGTTGGATCAAAAACATCTTCTAATGGTAAAGCTGGTGCAAAGAATACTTCTCTATTGTGAAATAAAAGTGCTCCGTGTTCTCCTTTTTTGATCACCACATATTTTGGTCCCATATCCTGGATTTTCGCAGCCGCTTTTACTAATGAATATTCACCAGAAAGCTGTCTTGCTTCTTCATCATTGATTGTAATAACATCTACACGTTTAATAACGTCTAGTAATTCTGGAAGAGCGCAGTCCATCCAAAAGTTCATAGTGTCTAAAACTACTAATTTTGGTTTTTTCTCCATTTGGTCTAAAACACTGCTTTGTACTAATGGGTGTAAGTTTCCTAACATTACCACATCAGCATCTTTATAGTTTTGAGGAACTTTTGGCTGAAAATCAGCTAAAACGTTCAATTCAGTAACAAGAGTGTCTCTAGAATTTAAATCGTTGTGGTATAAACCGCTCCAGAAAAAGGTTTTTCCGCCTTTTACAATTTCGATACCAGAGATATCAATATTTTTTGAAGTTAAAAGATCTAAATGTTCTTGAGGGAAATCGTCGCCAACTACAGAAACAATGGCCGATTGCAAGTTAAAAAATGATGCCGATAAACCAATGTACGTTGCAGCACCACCTAATATTTTATCTGTTTTTCCGAAAGGAGTTTCAATCGCGTCGAAAGCTACTGTTCCAACAATCAATAGTTTATTCATTTTATGAATTTCGAATTAGGGTGCAAAGATACTCTATAAGTTACAATCTTGCAACGGTTTAGAGTCTCAAAATTTTCTTAAAAAAATGACAACGATTTCGAAGTAAAACTATTGTAAATGAATTAATTAAAATTGATTTTGTAGAATGCTTAAAATATGTTTTCTGGATTTAAAAAACAACTTATATTTTGAAGAATCTTTTTGATTAGATTTGTTGAAATATGAAATCTTAATCATGAAGAGAATTGTTCTTTTATTACTTGTTTGCTTTTTGTTTTCCTGTGAAAGAAAAGAAGCTAATTTTTCTAAAGAAATTATAGAAATGTTAGCTGATCGTGGTGACACAGTAAACGGATTTGTAAGATTGCCTCCTCCGCCATCATCATTTTCTAATATTTACCTTTCTATAAAAAGTAATGAAATTATGTTGACAAATGGCGATGAATTGTTTTTCTTTTATAAAAAATATTATTCTAAAGAATTCAAGTCTTTCAAGTCTTTCTTAAACGAAGTTTTAAATAAGGGATTTGTTTTTGATAATAAATTGATAAAAAAAACAAAGTACCTTCAAACATTTAAGGTAAATCCAAAAATAGAAAAAGAATATTCGAGCTTGGGCTTTAAAAATTTTTTAGAAAAATATTCCAAATCATCATCTAGAAAAGGAAAAGTAGAACTTAATAAATCTAATTTGAAAAATGATGAATATCTTACAATTGCATATTTGCTTTATATAAATAGATATGATATAAGTCAAGACTGCTATATTGGAAAAGATTATATCTGTAAAAGAGAAGATTTTTTTAAATAGGGTTTACAAGATTATTTTTTATTTCTAATTCTTTCTTTTTTCATTATAACTGATATTTCTTATCAAAATAATTCTTCAAAATTCCGACCTGAACCAAAATCATAAACGGAACAATCAATATAGCGTAAACGATATTTTTAGATAAATGAATTCCAGAAAAAGTATTCGAAATTTTATCAGTATATACTTTTCCAATTTCTAAATTTTGAGAAGTTCCAGAAAATAAAGAAGCATAAATTATCAATCCTAATAAAGCCAGTCCAATGAAAATCCAAGTCGATTTTGAAATCAGTGGTTTGTAGGTTTTTAGTTTTTTCTCTTCCAAAACCAAAACTTCGGCCATTATTTTTGAAGTAAAATCAAAAGATGGCGACTGCAGTTTTTCTTCAGCCATCATTTTGTCTATAAGTTGTTCTATATTTTTATCGCTCTCTTTCATAACATTCTATTATTTCTGGTTCTAACTGCTGTCTCAAAATTACGGCTAATTTCTGTCGGCTCCTAAATAATTTTACTTTGACATTGTTGGCCGAGATATTCATTACTTTTCCAATTTCCTCTAAACTCTGATCTTCAAAATAAAATAAAGTCAATAGAAAACTTTCATCGCCGGGTAATAAATTTAAACATTTCTGAATGGTCTGCTTTCGTTCTTTTTCTTCTAAAGCGCTCAAAGCATTGTCCATTGTTTTTACTAAGTGAGAAGAAAATTCATCTATGGAAATATTTAAATCTTCTTTTTTATTTTTCTTTAAACGATCAAGACAAGTATTGTAAGCAATTTTATAAATCCAAGTCGAAAATTTCGAATCTCCTTTAAATTTTGTCAGCGAACTGTAAATCTTTATAAAGGTATCTTGTGCTATTTCTTCCGCTTCTTCTCTGTTTTTGACCATTTTGAGAGCCAGTGAAAAGATCATATCCTTATAACGATCAACCAGCACGGCAAACACATTTGTCTCGCCTTGCAATATTTTATCGATATAATGTTGATCATTTATTGTACTCATATTATATAGGACGACAGTTTGTTTATTTAGGTTACAGTAAAAATGAAAATAAATTCCAATTCTTTATAATTCCAAATTCCAATTCTCTTCGTCGAAATGACAATATTGCGAAAGAAGTTCGGATAATTCAACTTTGGTAAAGTTTGATACATCAAAAAAATAACATCAAAATTAATTGATTATCAGCAAGTTTTGGAATTTGGAATTTAAATATTGAATTTTTTCACCAAAATCTGTAACCTCATTTCAAAACCTGTCGTCCTATGGGTATATCAATCAATTAAAAACGTAAATATCATGGATGACAAAATTTTAATTCCAATTAGCTTTTTCTTAATGATCTTCGGGATCGTTTATTTAGTTTATTCAACAAGAAATAGAGAGCGTTTGGCACTTATAGAAAAAGGTGTAGATGCAAGTATTTTTTTGCAAGGAAAAGGAAGCGGTGTTCCGGCTTGGAAAGTATTCGTAGTTAACCTTGCTTTTTTATTAATAGGTAGTGGAGTTGGAATCTTTATTGCTCTACTAATTACAACTTATACTTCATTAAATGATGGTGCGGTATATCCTTCAATTATATTTATAATGGCAGGTTTGGGACTTTTAACAGGATTTAAAACGGCTAAAGATTTAGATAAAGAATAAGCAGTTTTGTAAAGAATTAAGTTAGTACAAAAAACGCATCATATATATGATGCGTTTTTTTATTCTTTAGAGGCAATAGTTTCGTAATAAACATCGACAGAAAGTTTGGGCTGCATTGAGGCCATTACAGCCAGTTGGTCACAGCGTTCGTTTTGCGGATGATTGTTATGGCCTTTAATCCATTTAAAATCGACTTTGTGTTTTCGGTAAACAATTAAAAAGCGTTTCCATAAATCCGGATTCTTTTTGTCTTTGTATCCTTTTTTTTCCCAGCCAAAAACCCATTTTTTTTCAACAGAATCAACTACGTATTTTGAGTCAGAAATAACCAAAACCTTCATATCAGGATTTTTGAGTTTTTCTAAACCTACAATCACGGCCAGAAGTTCCATTCTATTATTAGTAGTAAGACGAAAACCTTCGTAGAATTCTTTTTTATATGGAGTACCTACTAATTCCATAACAACGCCATAACCGCCATTTCCGGGATTTCCTTTTGCTGCGCCGTCTGTATATATATGTACTTCGTAAGACATTTAATTATTTTAGATTGTTGATTTTAGATTCAATATGCTTCTAAAATTGATTTTTAATATTGTAATTGATATTGATTCTTGTAATTGAAGTTTAAACAAGCAATCGTTCAATAATCTCAGGAAAATGTTTTTGCTCTAATTCGTGAATCTTCTCAGCAACCGTTTCTGGTGTGTCCTCATCTGTCAATGCTACATTTGCTTGAAAAATAATACCGCCTTCATCATAATGTTCATTTACATAATGTATTGAGATTCCAGTTTCTTTTTCCTTATTGTTCACAATCGCTCTGTGAATGTGCATTCCGTACATTCCTTTGCCTCCATATTTAGGTAAAAGTGCAGGATGAATATTGATTATTTTATTTGGATAATGCTCAATTATGTTTTCTGGGAATTTCAATAAGAAACCGGCAAGAATTATCATATCCGGGTCGATTTTTTGTATTTTTTGTAATACATTTCTCTCTAAAAGTTCGTTTTTTGAGAAGATTTCGACTGGAATTTGATGATTTTTTGCCCTGTCAATAACTTTTGCTGAAGCATTATTTGTAAAAACCGAAACGACCTTTGCAATTTCGGTGTTCGAAAAATATTTTATAATGTTCTCTGCGTTAGTTCCTGATCCTGAGGCAAAAACGATAATTTTTTTCATAATAGAATTTATTTTGAGACTGCAAAAAACGGAATAAAAATCGAAAATAAATAGCTTTAAAAGACCTTTCTTGAAATTAATTTTATAAATTAGTATCACATTTATAAACTAAATCATGGTTTTAAAATAAAGTTTTTTATTTTTGCCAACAAATTAAATTCTAAAATTAAAGATTATGTCAGACATTGCATCAAGAGTAAAAGCGATTATCGTAGACAAATTAGGTGTTGACGAAAACGAAGTTGTAACAGAAGCAAGCTTCACTAATGATTTAGGAGCTGACTCATTAGACACTGTTGAGCTTATTATGGAATTCGAAAAAGAATTTGATATTCAAATTCCAGACGATCAAGCAGAAAACATTGCTACTGTAGGTCAAGCTATTTCTTATATCGAGGAAGCTAAAAAATAATAATACCACACCCGATTTTTAAAAATCCCAATTTTTGAAATTCCATTTCCAATTTTGGAATTTGTTTTTTGAAACTTGAATTTATTAAAAGTCGGGTGTTATTATTTTTTAAAATTTAAATTTCGATTGGTTTTCAATCAAAAAGATATATTTATATTGTAATACCCATGGCTCTTAAGTAGCAATACAATTAAGAAAGCATGGGTTTTATTTGTTTAAAGACACAAAATACATATTTATGGCATTAAGGCGAGTTGTTGTAACAGGATTAGGTGCACTTACTCCTATAGGGAATAATATCCAGGAATATTGGAATGCACTTGTGAATGGGGTAAGCGGAGCCGCTCCTATCACATATTATGATACAGAGAAGCATAAAACGAAATTTGCCTGCGAAGTGAAAAACTTCAATATTGAAGATTACATGGATCGCAAGGAATCTCGTAGATTAGATAAATTTGCTCAATATGCAATTGCTGCCAGTGACGAAGCTATTAAAGATGCTGGACTTACAGATGATAATATCGATAAAACAAGAGTTGGTGTTATCTGGGGAGCTGGAATTGGAGGTTTAGAAACTTTCCAGGATGAAGTAATGTACTATGCTAAAGGAGACGGAACACCAAAGTTCAATCCTTTCTTTATTCCTAAAATGATTGCTGATATTGCTCCTGCGCATATTTCTATGCGTAACGGGTATATGGGACCAAATTATACAACTGTTTCTGCATGTGCATCTTCTGCAAATGCATTAATCGATGCTTTTAACTACATTCGTTTAGGAATGTGCGACGTTATTGTGTCTGGTGGATCTGAAGCTGCTGTTACCATTGCTGGTATGGGAGGTTTTAGTTCTATGCATGCATTATCTACAAGAAATGAAAGTCCGGAAACAGCTTCAAGACCTTTTGATGCAACCAGAGATGGTTTCGTTTTAGGAGAAGGAGCAGGAGCTTTGGTTCTTGAAGATTACGAACACGCAAAAGCAAGAGGCGCAAAAATTTACTGCGAAATTGGAGGAGGCGGAATGTCATCTGATGCTTACCACCTTACGGCGCCACATCCGGAAGGAATTGGAGTTATTGCAGTAATGAAAAATACGTTGAAAGATGCCGGAATGAACCCTGAAGATGTTGATCATATCAATACTCACGGAACTTCTACTCCTCTTGGAGATGTGGCTGAATTAAAAGCGATCAGCGCTGTTTTTGGTGATCATGCTAAAAATATTAACATCAACTCAACAAAATCAATGACAGGACATTTACTTGGTGCTGCCGGAGCTATTGAAGCAATTGCTTCTATCTTAGCGATGAAACACAGTATTGTTCCTCCAACGATTAACCATACTGTTGTTGATGAAAATATCGATCCGTCGTTAAACCTTACTCTAAACAAACCTCAGGAAAGAGAAGTTAATGTTGCTATGAGTAACACGTTTGGTTTTGGCGGACACAATGCTTGTGTATTGTTTAAAAAGTTAGCTGACTAATTTTCGGATATGAATATTATCAAAAAAATATTTTCTAAATCCCGTTCTCTAGAAGACGGGATTTTTTTTGACACTATTCAGAAAATTCTTGGTTTTCAACCTGTTAATATCGAATTTTACAGAAAAGCCTTCACCCATAGATCGTCAAATAAATTAGATGAAGCAGGTCATCCTATAAATTATGAACGTTTAGAATTTTTAGGAGATGCCATGTTAAGTGCCGTAATTGCTGCACATTTGTTTAATAAAGCACCAAATGGAGATGAAGGTTATTTAACAAAAATGCGCTCAAAAATCGTAAGCCGTGAACATTTAAATGAACTGGGTAAAGATTTAAATTTAGTGCGTTTTGTAGAAAGCAAAGTACCGGTACAGCATTTTGGCGAAAATATTCATGGCAATATTTTCGAATCGCTTATTGGTGCTATATATCTGGATAAAGGCTATTCGTACTGCGAAAGATTTATTCAAAAACGAGTAATTACACCTTATGTCGACATTGCAAGACTAGAAGGAAAAGTAATTAGTTATAAAAGTTTAGTTATCGAATGGTGTCAGAAAGAAAAGAGAATCTTTCACTATGATATTTTTGAAGATAACGGCATTGACGGACAGCGTTTGTTTGGTGTCAAATTAAGTATAGACGATAAGGTGGTCGCAAGAGCGCGGGCAACTTCAAAAAAGAAAGCAGAAGAGAAAGCTTCGCAAAGAGCCTATTTTGCATTTCAGGAAAAAATTGACAAGAAATAATTACAAAAATGCTGTAATTTTCTTAACGCTAAATCGTTTTCGTTTATAAATTAATAAAAACAAGCTGCTTATAACTATTGATGCTCCGTTAGAAATAGTATATTTACAACTTGATTTTTCATGACATGGCTATTCATAGATTGGATTTAGACGAATTTGACGAAATTGATTATTATTTAATGGCAATTCATACTTCATTAGAAGATTATAGATTGGCCTATTTTATCAATAAGAACCTTCCGATTAACTTAAGTAAGAGCAAAAACGAGATCCATGCTCAGACTAAAGAAGGTGAGGCAAATTTTTCGAGATTTTATTATTATGATTCTGAGAAAGCTGTATCATGGAATTTGATTCAGAATAAAAATGAGATCATTTCTGTGAGTACAAATGATTTTCAGAATTTGTTTTCTAATGAAACAAGTGAGGTTTCTACAACAATTCATTTACTTCCTGAATTCAAAAAGGTAGATTTTTTCCTGAAGATCGATAACAGCGAAGAGGCTGTTGATTTTTCAGAAATTCAGCAACAACTAAATTCAATTGAAAGTATTGCAGCAATTTATGCAGTAGATACCAATAAAATAAAATCAAAAAACAATCTAATTTTTTAAAAAAAATGTTAACAAGTAAGAAAACCAAAATTGTTGCTACACTTGGGCCTGCCTGTAGTACAAGAGAGATCATTAAAGATATGATCGATGCAGGGGTGAATGTGTTTAGAATCAATTTTTCGCATGCAGATTACGAAGGAGTAAAAGAAAAAATTAATATCATTAGAGGATTAAACGAAGAGTTTGGTTACACTACAGCGATTCTTGGAGATTTGCAGGGACCAAAACTTAGAGTTGGTGTAATGGAAGATGGTACTGTTGTAAACGACGGAGATCTTATTACTTTTACAACTGCTGAAGATATTATTGGAAATGCTCAAAAGGTATTCATGAAGTATCAAAATTTCCCAAATGATGTTAATCCGGGAGAGCGTATTTTGCTTGACGATGGTAAACTTATTTTTGAAATCGTTTCAACAGATAAAAAAACAGAAGTTGTTGCTAAAGTTATTCAGGGTGGAGAATTAAAATCTAAAAAAGGAGTTAATTTACCTAACACAAAAATCTCTTTACCAGCTTTAACTGAAAAAGATATTGCCGATGCTATTTTTGCTATCGAGCAAAAAGTTGACTGGATTGCACTTTCGTTTGTAAAAACACCTCGCGATTTACAAGACTTACAAGAATTAATTGCTAAGCATTCAGAATTTAAAATTCCAATCGTAGCTAAAATTGAAATGCCGGAAGCTCTTGAGAACATGGATAAAATTGTAGCATATTGCGATGGTTTAATGGTTGCTCGTGGAGATCTTGGTGTTGAGCTTCCTGCTCACGAGGTGCCATTGGTACAAAAAGATTTGATTCGCAGAGCAAAAACTGCCAGAATTCCTGTTATCGTTGCTACACAAATGATGGAAACAATGATTACAAGTTTAACTCCTACAAGAGCTGAAGTAAACGACGTTGCAAATTCTGTAATGGACGGTGCCGATGCTGTAATGTTGTCTGGTGAAACTGCAACAGGAAACTACCCAGTACAAGTTATTCAAAGAATGGCACAAATTTGCGAGGCTGTTGAAAACTCTCCATTAATTCAGGTTCCTCAAAACACACCGCAAATTAAAACAAAACGTTTTGTTACTAAAACGGTTTGCCACCAAGCAGCTTTATTAGCTAATGAAATTGAAGCAAAAGCAATTTGTACTTTAACAAACAGCGGTTATACAGCTTTCCAAATTTCGGCGTGGAGACCATCTACAGCACATATCTTAGTATTTACTTCAAACAGAAGAATCTTAACCCAATTAAACCTATTATGGGGAGTTAAATCATTTTTCTATGATAATGAAGAAAGTACAGATGATACAGTAACTGATGTAAATCAAATTGCAGTTGCAAAAGGTTATGCATCAAAAGGTGATTATTTAATTAACCTTGCTGCAATGCCAATTAAAGAAAAAGGAATGGTTAATACCATGAGAGTTTCTGAAATAGAATAGTTTCTGCAAAGAAATCATAACATTTTAAAAGCCATCCGAAATTTCGGGTGGCTTTTTTGTTTTATATAAGTTTCATGAGTAAAAAATATGTTTCAAGTTTCAAAATGAAACATCTCTAAGTACAATAAACCTCTTTTTATGTTGCAAGTTATAATTTGCAACAAGCTAAAGCCTTAAAAACAAGCTGTTTATTTTTTTAATTATATAATTTTGAGATCCTTAACAAAACGTTAAAAATACTGGTGCATAATTCCCTCTATATGTAAACAGTAAATATGTTCTAAGAAATTGCTTTTAATACAGATTATTTTCTGTTTCATTTTTTACAGAAAATATAGTTCGATTTAAAAAACCATTTTTATATACAAACGAATTATTAACAAATCTTATTACCATGAAACAAAGTAAATTTAGAAATGCCGTAATGCTTTTTGCATTAGTTTGCTTCACAATTGTTCAGGTGAAAGCACAAAAAAAAACAAACATTCTAGTACTCTGGGGCGACGATATTGGTACTACTAATATTAGTGCATACAGTGATGGAATAATGGGATATACTACACCAAATATAGATCGTTTAGCCAATGAAGGACTTCGTTTTCTACATTATTATGGAGAACAAAGCTGTACAGCAGGACGTGCCGCTTTTTTAACAGGACAGCATGGTTTACGTACTGGCCTTACCAAAGTAGGATTTCCCGGAGCACCAATGGGAATGAGTCAGTTAGACCCTTCAGTTGGAGGTATTATGAAAAGTCTGGGTTATGTAACAGGACAATTTGGTAAAAACCACGTAGGAGACAGAAACGAAAATTTACCTACTGTAAACGGTTTTGATGAATTTTTTGGAAACCTGTATCACTTAAATGCAGAAGAAGAACCAGAATTGCCAGATTACCCAAAAGATCCGGAATATTTGAAAAAATTTGGACCAAGAGGAGTTTTAAAATGTACGGCAACAAATGTAGACGATGCGACTACAGATCCTCGTTTTGGTAGAGTTGGTAAACAAAAAATTGAAGACACAGGAGCACTTACCAAAAAAAGAATGGAAACGGTAGATGATGAAACATCAGCAGCAGCTATAGATTTTATTAAAAGACAAAATGCAGCTGGAAAACCATTTTTCTGCTGGTTTAATGCCACTCGCATGCACCTTCGCACACACGTACGAGCAGAACACAGAGGAAGATATACACATGGTGACAGCGAATATATTGATGGTATGATTGAGCATGATGAAACAATTGGAAGCATATTGAAGGCACTTGATGATTTAGGTATCGCTGACAATACAATTGTGGTATATTCTACAGATAATGGACCGCACATGAATACTTGGCCAGATGGCGCAATGACACCTTTTCGTTCTGAAAAAAATACCAACTGGGAAGGAGCTTTCCGTGTACCTTGTATCGTTCGCTGGCCAGGAGTTATTAAGCCGGGAACTACAACAAATGAGTTAATGGGGCACAACGACTGGATTCCAACTTTTGCATCTATTGCAGGAGAGCCAGATATTGTTAATAAACTTTTAAAAGGATACAATGCAAATGGAAAAACGTATAAAGTGCATCTGGATGGTTTTGATCAAAGTGCTTTCCTGAGAGGTACAACCACAAAAAGTGCAAGAGATAAATTCTTTTACACAGATGATGATGGTCTTTTAGTAGGTTTAAGAGAAGGAGATTACAAATATGTTTTTGCAGAACAACGTCTTGCCGGAACCATGGGAGTATGGGCTGAACCTTTTACAAAACTGCGTTTGCAAAAAATATTTAATCTTTATCAAGATCCATTTGAAAGAGCAGATATTACCTCAAATACTTATTGGGATTGGTTAATGAATCATGTACAGTTAGTATATGGAGCAATACAAGATGTAGTGGTTTTTGCTGAAACATTTAAAGAATATCCTCCTAGATCTATTCCGCCAAGTTTTTCTGCTTATACTATTATGGAAGAAACTATGAAGGGTATTAAAGCACAGCAATATATAGAGAAAAATGTATTACCTAAAATGAAGGAAGAAGAGGCAGCTTCGAAAAAGAAAAAATAAATAATCATAAAAGAGATTCAAATTTAAGAGTTTGAATCTCTTTTCTAAAGTGTAAATATCATGAGAAAAAAAATATTTTTTTTGCCTCTGGTAGTTCTGTTTTTCTTTTCCTGCAAAAAATCCGACACACTGACTTCTCCTACAACGGAAAGCAAACAAACAGAAACTGCTGTAAGCGGCGATCCATTGCCAAGTTGGAATGATGGAACTTTAAAAAGTGATATCATAGCTTATGTAGATAAAGTAACCAAAAAAGGAAGCCCTGATTTTATTCCAGAAGAATTTAGAATCGCAACTTTTGACAACGACGGAACTTTATGGGCTGAAAAACCTTATGTACAAGAACTTTTCGCCTTTTATAAAGTCAAAAAAATGGTAGAAGCAAAGCCTGAGCTTGCTCAAAAACAGCCTTTTAAAGCCGTTGTTGAAAAAGACAAAACCTTTTTTGAAAAAGGCGGAGACAAAGCGCTTATAGAACTCGTTGCGACAACTCATACCGGAATGACCGAAGATGAATTTGAAACATCTGTAAACGACTTTTTTAAAAACGCAAAATATCCGGGAAAAAATGTTACGGTACGACAAATACGGTATCAGCCTCAACTAGAGCTGTTAAATTATCTGCGTGCTAACGGATTTAAAACTTATATCGTTACCGGCGGGACTATTGAAGTGGTAAGAGCCATATCTCAGGATTTTTACGGAATTCCAAAAGATCAGGTTGTGGGTACTTCTTTTAAGTACAAATATGATAATGCTAAAAATGCAGTCCAGAGAGAACCGGCTTTAGATCATTTTAATGATAAAGAAGGAAAACCTGTCGGCATACAGCTGCATATTGGTCAGCGTCCTGTATTTGCCTGCGGAAACGAAGGAGGTGCCGGCGACATTGCGATGCTCAAATATTCGCAGGGAAACAAATACCCTTCCTTCCAGCTTTTGGTTAACCATAACGATTCTATTAGAGAATACAGCTATCAGGAAAAAGATAATGCATCGTTAAATGCAGCAGCACAAAACAAATGGCATGTTGTAGACATGAAAAAAGACTGGAAAAAAGTCTTTTCCGATAATTAGATTGAATTAGTTAGAATTGAAGTGAAACAACTTCATCAATGGAGTTGTTTCGTTTTGATTTTAAAGTAAAAAAATCCCATAAAACGAAAAGTCATGATAGTGTTTTTCAACAACATTAAGCAGCTGTTACTTGTGATATGCTTTATTTTAAATTTCCAGTGTTATGCACAGGAAGAGAAGCCAGGCGCGAGCGCACAAGAACTGGCAGATAAACTGGCAAATCCAGTAGCAAGTTTGATAAGTGTTCCGCTTCAAAATAATTTAAACTACGGAATAGGTCCTTACAATGGTGTTAAATACACTATAAATGTACAGCCCGTAATTCCGTTTAAACTGAGTGATAATCTCAACTTAATTACCCGTTATATTCTTCCAGTTGTCGATCAAAGAAATATTACAGGGCTCAATACACACGAATTTGGTTTGAGTGATGCAACGGTAACCGCTTTTTTTGCTCCTAAAAGCAGTAAACTGATTTATGGAATTGGACCTGCATTTTTGGTTCCAACCGCTACAGAAAAATTTTTAGGAACAGAAAAATTTGGTTTAGGTCCAAGTTTATTGATTATGCATCAGGGAAAAGGACTTTCAGTTGGGTTTATAGCCAATCAAATTTGGTCGGTGGCCGGAGCCAATGATCGAGCTGATTTTAATAGTTTTTATACACAGATATTTCTATCTCATAGTTATAAAAGCGGTGCATCGTGGGGTGTAAATGCAGAGATTACTCAAAATTGGGAAGGAAACACAACCCTGATTTCGCTAAATCCTACCATGGGCGGAATTACAAAATTTGGAAAACAGGTTGTTCAGTTTTCTGTACAGCCTCTTATTCCAATTGTAGGACATCAAAGTATTAGACCCGATTGGGGATTAAGAGCGGTTGTAGCTTTTGTGTTTCCGGAATAATAAAATCATTATATAATGAATGATGAACTTAAAGATAACAGCGAAAATATCTTTGATCCCGTTTCCTCAAAAGCAGAGCGATTTGCCAGAGGAAATGAGATTAGAAAAAATGTACCGCGTTCTGTTCATCAGGAATGGAAACCATCAGTAAATCGAAGAGATCCTGTTGAAATTTTAATTGAAAGCAGTATTGGCAGAATAGAAACCTTACTGCCTATTCGATACAGAAGAATGATGGAATCTCCCTTTGCGTTTTTTAGAGGATCGGCAGCAATAATGGCGGCAGATTTAGCTGAAACACCCAATTCCGGAATTGATTTACAGCTTTGCGGGGATTGTCATTTAATGAATTTTGGCGGATTTGCCACTCCGGAAAGAAAACTGGTTTTTGATATCAATGATTTTGACGAAACCTATCCGGGTCCATGGGAATGGGATTTGAAAAGACTGTGTGCAAGTTTTGCCATTGCTGGAAGATGGAGAGATTTCTCCAATAAAAATTGTAAAGAATTTGCCTGGCATGCCGCTGATAGTTATAAAAGACATATGCTCGATTATAGTAAATTATCGGCACTGCAGATTTGGTATGCTGATATTGATTTGTCTGAATTAATTGAAATGGGTAAAGACGAAGAAATCAAAAAGTTTCATCAAAAGAGAATAAAAAAAGCATCAGAATATACGGCTCACGAAAAAGAATTTGCAAAAATGACGTATCACGAAGGACCTCGTGCGAGAATAAAAGATGATCCGCCGTTAATTTATCATCCTACAGTAAGAGAAGAAGAAATTGTTTTGAAGGCTGCAGAAAAAGCTCATACACAATACATGAAATCACTGCCAGATGATAAAAAAATCCTTTTAAGCCGGTACAAACTTCATGACATTGCTATAAAAGTGGTAGGAGTAGGAAGTGTGGGAACCATGTGTGGAATTAGTCTTTTGATGTCGGCAACAGGAGAACCTATTTTTTTGCAGTTTAAAGAAGCCAGAAAAAGTGTTTTAGAACCGTATTTAAAAAACAAATCAAAATATACGCATCAGGGAGAGCGAATTGTAATTGGACAGAAATTAATGCAGTCGGCTTCGGATATGTTTTTAGGATGGACAAGCGACGACTTAAACCGATTTTTTTATATCAGACAGCTTCGTGATGCAAAAGTAAAACCTGTTTTAGAAATTATGAAAGCCGAAAACATGGCAGATTATGCAAAAGCATGCGGATGGGCACTGGCAAGAGCTCACGCTCGTTCTGGAGATCCATCATTATTGTCCGGTTATATAGGAAAAGGAAATGAATTTGCAAATGCCATTGCTAAGTTTTCGATTTTATATGCCGATCAAAATGAAGCTGATTATCACAAAATGCTTCGCGCTATAAAAGAAGGAAAATTGCCTATCGCACCAGAAATGTAATTTGCCGGTAATTAATAAGTACAAACAATTATGTAGCTCTGCAAAGTAAGAATGTTTTGTAATAATCAAAAATATTTTAAGTATTATACGTAAGAAAATTACGTACAGTATAGTGCTAATTAAAATAAATGATTTATCTTTGAGTGTTTTGTAAACGCCTGTAATTTAGTTCTTTGTGTTATGCTTACGCATTATTGAAGCCTTTATCATTCATTCAAGATTTTCAGAATTAATAATTTTCGAGTTAAAGCCAATTATCATTAATTAAAATTCTACAAGATGAATATTAAAAGAACAAATCTTCGCATTATCCCAATATTGTTATTGGGTTTAATTTACAGCTGCTCCCCAACTGTAAAAGTTTCAACAGATTACGATCATGCAGCAAATTTCAGTGAATTTAAAACTTTTGCAGTTTACGATTTAAAAGCACAACAGGGTCAGGTAAACCAGTTAAATGTAGATCGTGTTACAAATGCAATTCGCGCTGAAATGATTGCCAAAGGATTTACAGAAAGCGACAATCCCGATTTAAAAGTAAATGCAGTTTCGATCTTAAAAAATAAAACTTCAGTATCTGCCGATACCAATTTCTATGGGTATGGCGGTATGTACAGACCATACGGATATTGGGGCGGAGGTGCCATGATGGGAGGCGCTAATACAACATTTAATACATACGATTATGTCGATGGTTCGCTGGTAATTGATATTGTTTCTACAAAATCTCAAAAACTGGTGTGGCAGGGAATTGGTAATGCCGAAATTGACAGTAAACCCGACAATCCGGAGGAATTTATTAACAACTCTATCAAAAAAATCTTAGCCGGTTTTCCTCCGGGAGCAGTAAAAAAATAGTTTAAATTTTTTATAAAGACCGCTGTGCTTTTTCTTGTATAGAAAAAGTACAGCGCTTATAAAAATATCTTTTATTTTCTTTTGATTTTTTCATAAGAACACGATTCTCTATTTATAATTTAAGACTAAAATTATGCAGGATATAGTACTTTCGCTTTTCTTTTTTATAGCTACAATTGTTGGATTTGCTACCTCATTTATGGTTCTTTTTTCAAAGAAAAACTATACAAAGTCCTTTTTCTTAGGCCTGTTTTTGTTTAGTCTTGCGGTTGTAAGCATTTATAATTTTTATTTGTCGGCACATTTGTTTAAAAATTTCCCTGATCTGTTTATGATCACGAAATCCTTTATTTTTCTTGTTGCCCCTTGTGCTTTCCTATATGTACGAAGCGTGCTTTTTCCAAACGCATCTTTTAGAAATTATGACTGGCTTCACTTTCTGCCTTTCCTAATTTATTTCTCACTTACCATTATTGTATGGATTGGAAACTACACCAATATTTATTTTATCGATTACATTTCGATGAAAATAAAAAGTCCGTTTTCGTTATTAAGCCTAAGCGTTTGGCTGTTATATGCATTCTGTCAGACGATGATGATTTTAAATTACGATTTGAAAAAATTTAAAGAAAATCATCTTCAAAAAATAAAAATTTTAAACTGGATCAGGGTTTACAATTTGATGATTCTGTTTCTGTTTTCAACACTTTTCGTGCATTTCTTTTTAATTACCAAAGTAAATAAAGTCGATTATTCCTGTTATGTTTTGATTTCGTCAGTATTAATTTTTACAGTATGCTGGCTTTATTTTAAACCGCAGTTGTTTTACGATTCGTCCGAGATAGAAGAATTCAATCTTGTTGAAGAAGATTTAAAAATATTTGCATCGAACGAAACTAAAAATTCACTGCCGATGGTTAAAGAACTTACTCCCGAAAAAAAGGAATTATACCTTTCTAAATTAGAAAGCATATTCGATTCGAAAAAACTCTTTTTAAAGAAAGATTTAGTAATTCGGGATATTTCAGAAGAGACCGGAATTACGGTAAACAATCTTTCGAGTTTAATTAATTCTGAATTTAATCTTCATTTTCAGGATTATATAAACTTAAAACGCATCGAATATTTCAAAGAAAAAATAAACGATTCAGACTGGAAAGATCTTTCGCTCGAAGGAATGGCATGGGCATCTGGTTTTAAATCCAGAACAACCTGTTTTAGAGCTTTTATAAAACATACTGGAAAATCTCCTTCAGAATACTTTAGAATAATCAGAGTTAACCCAGAAAAAACGAATTCTTATTTTTTTAAACAATCCACAAACTGAAGATTTAATTCTGGTAGAATAAATAGATTGTAAAGTCTAATTAATTAAGAAAAATCATGAAAACGAAATTTAATCAAAAACCAGTCATACAATTCGTATTTGCAATACTGTTATTTTTTGTCTTTTTTACAGCTCATGCACAGCTCAAAGGAGGTCACATTTTAGGAGCCATGGGATTACAGTCAGGAACGCAGGCGCCGGAAAATACATTGAGCGTTTATGTTCCGGGTTATCTGTATGATGCATGCACACTGCGAAATTCTGACGGAGACGAAGCTCTTGCCAATCCAGATATTACCATGTTTATAACCGGAGCAGGAGCAAGTTATGTAAGCGATTTTAAAATTTTAGGAGCCAATTACGGCGCTACCATTTTATTGGCTTTTGCATCAAACACAATTCAGGGCAATAGTGTCGATTCTAAAAACTCGCTTGCTTTTACAGATATGTTTCTACAACCCGTACAACTGGGCTGGCATACCAAAAAAGCTGATTTTGTTTTTAGCTATTCCTTATATCTTCCAACGGGAAGATTTACGGCCGGAGCTTCAGACAATGCCGGTTTAGGAATGTTTATGAATGAATTTTCAGCAGGAACAACATTGTTTTTTAATGATAAAAAAACATTTCACTTTTCGACTTTAGTAGGTTATGAAATAAACGGAAAGAAGAAAGATACCGATATAAAAACTGGAGATATTTTAAGTATTGAAGGCGGTTTGGGTAAAACCTTTTATATGCTCAATGCCGAGAAAACTGCTCCAAAATCAATTTTAAATGCAGGATTGATTTATTATCTGCAATATAAAGTTTCAAACGATAAAATTCCGTTTGGCAATATTGTACTTGAACCAGACAAAGATAAAGTAGCCGGTCTTGGCGCTGAGGTTAATTATTTTCATATTGGATGCAGAACTTCGGCGGGACTTCGCTGGGTTTCAGAATTAAGTGCCGAAAGTCGTTTTCAGGGAAACACTTTTTTCCTTACTCTGGCGCATGTTTTCAGCTTAGCAAAAGAAAAGAAAGGATAAATAAATCCATTTTAAAGTTGATGTTTTTAAGTGAATTCGATAAATTTTAAATTGATTTAAATGAGAAATATACATTCAGATTCTTCTATAAAAAACAGAAAACTTTTTCAGAAAATGGTTTTCATTCTTTCATTTTTCATTCTTTCTCTTCAAATTGCTTTTGCACAAAAACCGCACATCAGTGTAAAAGATTCTCTCGACGGCGCTTTCGATTTAAGCGATTATATTATTTATGCACATGGTTTTATTGTTGTTCCAACGGTTATTACAGAACCGGCTTTGGGCGGAATTGGCGGTGCCATTGTACCTGTTTTTCTAAAAAAACATGCACCTGTGATTGATGAAAACGGAAAAAAGCGTTTTATAAATCCTGATATAACAGGCGGTATAGGAATGTACACCGGAAACAAAAGCTGGATGGTGGGTGCTTTTCGATCAGGAACGCTTATAAAACCCAAAATATTATATCGTATTATGGCAGGTTATGGCGATATGAATTTATCATTTTATGAAAACAATCTGCCTAATGTGCCGGATCAGGAATTTAAACTCAATTTTAAATCGACCATATTTTATACACAATGGCTCAAACAATTTAATAATGCCAAATGGAGCGCCGGACCGCAATATTTGTTTTTAAATTCTAAAATTGATCTGCCCGATTTTAATTTACCGCCGCCTTTTGTAAAACCCGGCGATATAAAAAGTACAATAAGTCAGTTGGGTGCCGCTATTCAGTTTGACGGACGTGACAATATTTTTACACCCGATAAAGGAATACGGCTTCAGTCAGATTTCTTTTGGTCTGATGATGCCATTGGAAGCGATTACGATGCCTGGCGCGTTAATTTATCGGCAATAGGTTTTTATCCATTAACAAAAAAATTAATTGGCGGGCTTAGGGTAGAAGGAGAGCAGGCGTTTGGGAGTCCGCCTTTTTATTTAAGACCCGGAATTAATTTAAGAGGAATTCCCGCCGCAAGATATCAGGGAAAAACCAGCATTGTTACCGAAGCCGAATTACGTTGGGATTTATACAGAAGATGGAGTTTAATGGGCTACGGCGGACTCGCAAGTGCTTTTAACGATTGGGATAAGGCATTTGCAAAACCTGTTGTGTACAGCTACGGAACAGGTTTTAGATATTTACTAGCCCGAAAATTTAAACTCCGCATGGGTGTCGATGTTGCCCGTGGTCCCGAAGATTGGGCTTATTATATTGTTTTTGGAAGTAATTGGCTGAGATAAATAAACCCAACAGTTTTAAATCCTGTTGGGTTTCAAGGTTGATTATTGGCGTTAAAAAGTTTTTACTTCTTCCAGTACGGTTTTATAATCTGGTTGTTTTTATGACTTAAAACCATAAAAATAATTGTTCCAAGAGCACAAAAAAGGATTGCCTGTATTGATCCTTCCGGACCAAATTCACCTCCGGTAATAAATTCAGGACCTTGTATTTTGGCTTCGATTAAATTATTTGTTTTTGCGTTTCCGGATGTTATGGCACCATAAATTCCAGATTGAGTAAAATTCCATGCAAAATGCAATGCAATGGGCATCCATAAATTACGGCTGTAAATAAAAGCCGCGCCCAATAAAAAACCCGCAGTCGTAATGCATATTGACGAAATTAAAGTGCCATTTGGATTAATCAAATGAAAAGCGCCAAATAAAATCGAAGAAATGGCAAGCGAAATATAAGTTCCCAGTTTCTCTTCAACAATTCTAAAAATTATACCACGCACTAATATCTCTTCAATAATAGCAACAGTAAACATTATAGCAAACGGAATCAGTATATACGAAACCGGATTTATTGCCGCAATACTGTAATTTCCGTTAAGGTACATTACTAAAATAGTCAGCGACTGCAATGTAAAACCCATTAAAAGACCAATTGTAAGGTTTCTGCCAAGTCCTTTTGTGCTAAATTCTGTTATGGCTCTTTTGTCATATTTTTTAAAGAAAAGAATATAACTGAAAACAGCTGCCGAAGACACAAAAAGTCCTTTTAACAGATTTCTGTAATCTTTATCAAGAGGAATTAAAGCCAGCAGTTTTGAAGCAATCTGCTGTCCTATTATAACCACTGCCATAAAAACAACTAAGGCAAGTATAATTTTGATTATTGGCGAATTAAAAGTTTTTTGTTTTGTAGTAAGGGTTTCCATTTAAGTTTGGTTTATTAATTTGAAGCAAAAGTAAAGGGAGCCAAAAACAAAAAATAGAATGAAATTTGCCTTTTTATAATTTTTGAAATTGTTTGGGCAAAAATCCGGTTTGGTTTTTAAACGTTCTTATAAAATGACTTTGATCTGCAAAACCACACTGAAAAGCGATTTCGGTTAAATTAGAATCCGGAGATTGTATCAGCGAGAGCGATCGGTTGATTTTAATACGGCGCATATATTCGCCTAAAGTACAGCCAAAATATTTAGGAAAATGTTTCGATATTGTAATAGGATGCACTTGTAAAACCTGTGCTAAATCCTGAAGATTTGGATTTTCATTCCAGGAATCGTTAAGTAATTCTGTTAAACTTTTTACCCAAAACGGACTTTTTTCAAAACGGTCTAAATGGTTTTGAGCGCCGGATAACTGCGAAAACAACATCGTAATATTATCAGCAGAAAAAGAATCGGCAGAAAGCGTTTCTTTAAAAATTTTTAAAATCAGGAATTTAGTAAAAGCTTCGTTTTGAATGGATTTTTCAAGTACAGATTCAGACATTTGAAGTTCCTTGAGAAGATTTTCTTCAATTTCGATATTGATATTTCTGGATGGAAAAAGTGTATCCTGATTTAAATGAAGTTCGTCACTGTGGTAAAAAAGCAGCGAACCGGGACCTAAAGTTTCACTAAAATTTTTCCTTTTTTCGGTAGTGCCGCCGTTTAAAAAAAGCGTTATATGTGCATTATTATGCGAATGCCAGCCTTCGTAAACCTTTTGGTTATATTCGGTTTCTACTACAGCAATTCCTTGTGCTGTCGCAAAACTATTTTTAGTATTGCCTAAGTATTTCTCTTTTTCGAGTTCGTACATTGGGTTTTAAAATGTGGCATTTAGAGAACCAAAATACTATTTATTTAAAAGCAAAAAACAAAATTAGTTTATGATTGTACATCGATTAACGTTTTTATGTAATTTGTAAGATTTAAATGTATAATAAAAACATTGTATAAAGATTAACTGTTAAATAATAGTTTTTTTACCGAATATTTAATTGTTTTGTAACAAAAATATAATACCGGCTACTAATAAGTCAACTATTTAAATCTTTATATTATGTATAAAAATACGATGAAATCAGTTTTTGCTGCATCTGCTTTTTTAGTGGGAGTAAGCGGCTGTTTTGCACAGGACATTTTGGTAAATTCATTAAAGTTAAATGCAAGCGATAAAAGTAAAGAAGCTTTTAAATTTACCGAAGTAGTAAACTTAGGAACTACATCTGTAAAAAATCAGGGTTCATCTGGAACTTGTTGGAGCTATGCTTCAAACTCTTTCTTAGAGTCAGAAATGATTCGTTTAGGAAAACAGCCTGTAGAGCTTTCTCAGGTTTTTTCTGCAAGAAACGTTTATGTAGAAAAAGGAATTAATTACGTTCGTATGCACGGAGCTGTTACTTTAGGCGACGGTGGTGCTTTACATGATGTTACAAACATGTACAAAAAATACGGAGCCGTTCCTAGAGAAGTTTACACAGGATTAAACTACGGAACAGATAAAAATAAATTTGCCGAAATGGCAGCACTTATCGAAGGCGTTTTAGCGGCTGTTGTTAAAAATCCAAACGGAGAATTAACACCAAACTGGCAAAAAGCTTACGCTGCTGTTATTGATTCTTATTTAGGAAAAGTGCCGGAAAACTTTACATACAAAGGAAAAAACTACACACCTCAGTCTTTTGCAAAAGAAGTAGTAGGAATTAATCCAGATGATTACGTAGAGCTGTCATCATTTACAACTTCTCCTTACTACCAAAAAACAACGATGATGGTGCCTGATAACTGGTCATTTGATCAGGTTTACAACGTAAAAGTAAACGACATGACAGACGTTATCGACAACGCATTGAAAAAAGGATATACGGTAGCGTGGGCAACAGACGTTAGCGAGAAAAGCTTTAGCTGGAAAAACGGTGTTGCGTATGTGCCGACTAAAAAATTCGACGACATGACAGCTGAAGAAAAAGCAGATATGTTTAACGGACCAAAAGCTGAACCAGAAATTACTCCGGAAATGCGTCAGGCAGCGTTTGATAACTACACAACAACAGACGACCACGGAATGCACATTATTGGTCTTGCAAAAGATCAAACCGGAAAAGAATATTATATCGTAAAAAATTCTTGGGGAGAAACAAATGACTACAAAGGTTTCTTATTCGTAACCAAAAATTTCGTAAAATATAAAACTACTGCCTTAATGGTAAACAAAGGTGGAATTCCTTCTGAAATCGCTAAGAAATTAGGGGTTTAAGATTCGATAAGTTTTTTAAAATTAGAAAAGCGCTGCAATGAAAATTGCAGCGCTTTTTATTTCAATTGTTTTAATTCTTACCTTGACAATCTAATTTAGAAGAAAAGTTTAAATTATTTGAGGTAACTTACTTTATGGGGCATAATTTTAAAATAGATAAAGCATCACTAGAAAGAATAGATAGGCTTTTGCCACGATTAAATTATTCGGTAATGTCTTCTAAAATAATATCCTGGTTAGAAAATTTTGAAGAAAAAGATGTTGATAATGCAATAGATATTCTACGCGTTTTCGAGTATATCTCTTACGATGAAATACTTTATCGATTCAATACTTTATTGGAGGATTTATTAGGACCAATTGATAAAGGTGAAAAAATACTTATTTTGCCTTATGGAAAATTAGGGAAAAGCGGAACATTTGTAACTTATCCTCTGATGAAAACAAAAGCCTATTTGGATAGAGAGATTGACATTACTGTCAGTGTTAATTATCAAAATGAAAGTGGTCAAGGTTATTCTCATATAATATTTATTGATGACTTCATTGGTTCAGGGGATACTTTTTTTGATGAATATAGGAAGGGCAAAATTGAAGAATGGGTGTTACGTGAAAAAATTCCAAATAAATATATTTTGGCCCCAATTATGATGTGGAGAGGTAAGAAATTGATTGAACATTGTTTTCCAGATTTTATAATTAAAGCTGATGTAAGACCAGAATTATTTCATCAATATCTCTCTCCTTTCGATTTATTAAATAATTATGATGTAATTAATAATTTTGCAAAGGAATATGGATTAAAACTTTTAAAAAAATCACCGTATGGATACGGTGAAGGGCAGGCTTTAGTGGCATTTTTTCATAGTACACCAAATAATACATTGCCTATAATTTGGCATAATAAAAAATGGAATCCCTTATATCCTCGATTTCCCATTACACGAATGGAATTAATCAGAGAATTCAAAAAAGATATAGCTTTTATGATTGGTATATGTAATCGACTTAGTATAGATTTATATAAGGATGAGGATATAACGGTTGAAGTAAATGGTGAAAAGAAGAGAATTATTAAGTACAATTCTAAAATTCACCATTCTATTCTGGCATTAATTAGATTGAAAAAGGAAGGTTATGATGATATGGTCATTTCTCACATTCTTTGTTTAACGATGAAAGAACTAGATGAGATATATTCTGAATCAATTTCGTTAGGGCTCATGACTTCTAATAAAAAATTAAATTTTGAAGCGGAATTATTTTTAAAAGAGTTATATCGTAAAACTAGAAAGCAAAAGTTTAAAAAAGAAACGAATGAGAATTTAAAGTTAAAAAATGAATTATATTTACCAAAAACATTTTAAAGGCTTTGGCATAATTTGAGGTTAGCATATTTCCTTTCAAAAGGAACTCTCGGTGTATTTCGCCGAGAGTAATTAAAGCGACTTAACAGTAACTTTAGATCTTCTTAATGTAATTTAAATTTTTAAAATTTTTTTTTGGGAATTGACTTATTGTTATTTTCAAAATTGAAATTACATTAACAACCTATAAAATTTATTTTTTAACATCCAAGTAAGAGTAACTTCAATTTATGTCATTTCCTTTAGAAAGTTTTATTGAACAAGCAAAAAAAGAAAATAGGTCAAACGAATATATAGAATCCTGTGTTAATTATATTAATGCGTTATCACAGAAAGGATATCCTGTAATTTTTTCAATCGAGCATTTAGCTAAAGAAATAGATATTCAATCATATTTTCTTAGAGCATTAATCGGAGAAACTTATGATCAATATGCGAAAAAAGGTTTTAGATATGAAAAATATTCTTATTTTAAATTAAAAAAAAAGAATGGGACATATAGAGAAATTATGTCTCCTTCTCGAGATTTGAAATATATCCAAAAATGGATTTTAATAAATATTCTTAATAAATATCCTTTACAGGATAGTTGCAAAGGATTTCGTGAAAAAATTTCAATTTTGGATAATGCAAAAATTCATGAAAAATCAGAAGTTATATTAAAAGTAGACTTACTTAAATTCTATGATACTATTTCTGAAAAAAGAATTTATGGGGTATTTAAAAATATGGGGTATGTTGAGAATTTATCTTATTCTTTAGCGAAAATTACTACTGCAAAGCATAGGAATAGCTATTGGAATTCATTTGATTCAACTTCCAAAAAAATTCTTATTGATTTTATTGATACGAAGCCAAATATATTGCCACAGGGAGCTCCCACAAGTCCTATGTTGGCCAATATTGTTGCTACAAAAATGGATATAAGATTTGGAAAATTGGCAATGAAAATGAATTTTAAATATAGTAGGTATGCGGATGATTTGACTTTCTCTATTCAAAAAGACGGAAAACTTCCAAAATTGAAATTAATTACAAAAATTATAACTGAGGAGGGCTTTTATGTTAATGATGAAAAAATAAAGTATATGAAAAAGGGTTGTAGGCAGTATGTCACTGGTCTAACAACAACTAATGGTGTGAATGTCTCAAAAAAATATCGAAAAAAAATTTCTGATCATATATACTATTGCCAAAAGCTAGGTGTCGATAAACATTTAGCCATTCGAAATAAAGATTTTCCGAACTACAATCCTCTAAAATTCCATGATTGGTTGTATGGGCATCTTTGTTTTATCAAATCAATTAATGAAAAAGCAAATGCTAAATTACTTGAAGATTTTAACAAAATTAATTGGTTTGTGTAGTTCTTCTCAAAAACAAATTACTTTCACTTCATGAGCTTCTCCAAAAACTCAACCTTATCCTTCTCCCTTCAGCAATTGCTTTAAGTTTTTCTTCTTCGACAGTTTCACTGTTTTCAATAATCGAAACAGCCTGCTGGCTCATTCCTAAAGCCTGTGCCAATGCTTCTTGTTTCATGTCGCGAAGTTCACGAATACGGCTTATTTTTCGTCCTATATGATTTTGTTTTGTAAATGTGCTCATAGTTCAAAGATATTTAAAAATTCGTGAAAAATTATTTAGGTCGTAAAATACAAACATCAATTGGTATCATACTATTTCCTGTTTTTTCGAAACAATACAAAAATACAATTTTTCGTACATTGAGTAATTAAAAACTCAAATTATAAATCAACGCGCAATAGTTTGAAAAGTAAATATGCACTTAATCGTTTTTACAGGTACTTTATAGTTAAAATAAATATTAAGTAACACAAAATCAGTAACTTTATAGATTGTTAATGCAGTATGAACTTATTTAAATATCATGAAAAAGTATGCAGCATATTTTACTATTATCGCAAGTGTTATTTCTGTAGGCAGTTTTGCTCAGACAAATTATACGATTATCGATGCAGATACAAAAAAAACAGCTTCAAAGTTTGACGACAAATCAGCCGAAGATCTTATTATTGATTCTTATCTTGTTGTAGAAGTAATCAATATGCCTTTTGGTAAGCGAACTACCAAATATGAAGTTTCGAAGCTGGATATGGTGTATACAAACGATTTAGGGCCAAATAATACCAGAACGGTCACTCCAATATACAAAAAGAAAAAAGTGCGGTCAGCAGGCGCTGTTTCGCCTAAAGAAGTAGTTGAAGCCAATGCCGAGATTCAGCCCGTAGAAGTTGAGGTTACGGCTCCGGCTTATGCAGAAAAGTTTGTAAAAATAGATATTCTGGATACTTATACCAATGTTTTAGACAAAGGCTATAGATCAATTGATATGCTCAAAAAAGTTGCTGATAAAAGCTATTTTGAAAATGATTTTGAAACTTCTGCAAAATATTACGGAGAATTAATAACTCTCGATCCGGAAGTCGAAACCGTCTATTATTACAGATACGCCGAATCTTTAAAAGCAATTAACCAAATAGACAAAGCTAATGAAGCCATGCTTTTGTTTGAAAGTAAAAATACAGCCAACGATATAACAAGGCACAGTAAAGTTGCAAGAAATTAAAGTATAGATCTGTCATTTCGAGAAAGTGATATAACAAAAAAAGACTATCAATCGATAGTCTTTTTTTGTTTTTTGCAAAAACCAATATTTAGTTAATAAAACCAAATTTGTTTTCGAAGATTTTTCCAATTAATGGCAGTGGAGTTTCTTTTTCTTTACTTGCGTTAATTGCTCCTATAATTATAAGAATTAGAAAAACTAAACTTACTAAGCTTAAAATCGATGCTAATGAAGGAATAATTCTTGCTACGATTTGTACAATTACATTATACGCAATTGCGATTACATATAATCCAAAAGATTGTTTTTGGTGATATTTTACCAGCGGATCTCTAGGCGAATTAGAAGAGAAGAAAGATACTAACCATCCAATTATGGTTATGTAAGAAACAATGGCTAATGTTTTATTATTCATTTTGTTATATTTTAAATATTAAATTTTGTGCAAAAATATCAACATTAGCTTTTTTAAACAGGACGGATAGGTTTAAAATGTATCAAGATAAGACTTTTTTGAATCCTGAATTTGGGTAGATCACAGTAGTTTTGTTAACCATTGCTTGAATTCCTTTCAATGGAAATAATATAAATAGGTAAAAAAAAAAGACGATCAATTTGATCGTCTTTTTTTTTTAAGCTCCCCCTCTTGGGCTCGAACCAAGGACCCTCTGATTAACAGTCAGATGCTCTAACCAACTGAGCTAAGGAGGAATCACCTTAAAGGTAAATATGTTTGCTAAAAAAAGTTGCTCCCCCTCTTGGGCTCGAACCAAGGACCCTCTGATTAACAGTCAGATGCTCTAACCAACTGAGCTAAGGAGGAAGTTGTTGCTCTTTTTAGCGAGTGCAAATATAAAACTATTTTTAGTTTCTCAAAAACATTTTCACTCTTTTTTTGACTTTTTTTTACTTGCCTACAATGGCCTTGTAAATGTCGTTACCGTTAGCAAACAGTAGTAGTGAAATAAGTAAAACAAAACCAACCATTTGCGCATTCTCTAGGAATTTGTCGCTTGGTTTTTTGCCGCTTATTATTTCATACAATAAAAACATAACGTGTCCGCCATCAAGTGCCGGAATTGGCAATAAATTCATAACTCCAAGCATAATCGATAATAATGCCGTGATTGACCAAAATACTTCCCAGCTCCAAGAACTTGGAAAAATATTATAAATCGCAGCAAAACCACCTACTTGTTTGTATGCTTTTGTTTCTGGATTAAAAATCATTTTTAATTGTTTTCCGTAACCTACTAATTGATCTTTTCCTTTTTCAAGACCAACCGGAATCGATTCGAAGAAACCATATTCTTTTGTGCTTACTTTATAATAACCTAATTTTTCAAGAGAATCCATTCCTAATGCACCAACACCTACGCCAAGTTTTCCTGCATTAGAAACCTTTAAAGTAATAGGAGTTTCTTTTAAATCACGTAAAACAACGGCAGGAATAGATTTTCCTTTGTTACTTTCTAAAATAACTTTTGCTTCATCAAAATATTTAATTTTTTGACCATTAAGGCTCACAATTAAATCTTTTGGTTTTAGAGCTGTATTTTCAGATTCCTCAGAAAGTTTGCCCACTACAAAAGGCATTCTAATACCAACTAATAAACCTTTTTCATGTTTAGATAATTGGTCTACAAAATCTGTAGGCATTTTAATAGTTTGCTGTTCACCGTTTCTTTCAATAAGAACCTGTTTTGCCATGATAATGTTCATGTTCATATCACTGTCAAAATTCTCAACCTTTTTTCCGTCAATAGAGATTATTTTGTCACCCGTTTTAAATCCGGCTTTAATCATTGCAGGATTGTCAATAGCCACACCATCTTTTAAATCAGAATTGGCAATATACGTATCGCCGTAAGCAAATGCCATTCCTATATAAATAATAAACGCCAGAATAAAGTTTACTGTAACACCGCCAAGCATAATAATTAAACGCTGCCAGGCTGGTTTAGAACGAAATTCCCATGGCTGAGGCGGAAGAGCCATCTGCTCTTTGTCCATACTCTCATCAATCATTCCCGAAATTTTCACGTAACCTCCAAGCGGTAACCATCCAATTCCGTATTCAGTTTCGCCAATTTTCTTTTTTAACAGCGAATATTTAACATCAAAAAATAAGTAAAATTTTTCAACTCTCGTTTTAAACAATTTTGCCGGGATAAAATGCCCTAATTCATGAAGAATAATAAGTAAAGATAAACTCAATAAAAATTGAGAGAGTTTGATAACTATATCCATTGTAAATTTTTAGTTCGTATTTAACGCACAAAAGTAGCGTTTTCTTATTTAATTTAATACCGCAAGATACTACTTAAGGTTTTAAATGTTTGTTAATTAATAAACATTTCGATTTCTCTTTTTATCAAGATAGAGTAACTTTACTTTTTAAAAGGCTTTCATATATAATTGGTAGCCCTTAACTATAAATTGTTACATATATGTCTTCACAATTATTTTCTCCATTAACTATAAAAAACATCACCTTAAAAAATAGAATTGCAATTTCGCCTATGTGCCAGTATTCTGCCGTTGACGGATTTGCAAACAACTGGCATCTGGTTCATTTAGGAAGCCGTGCCACAGGCGGAGCCGGATTAATAATTCAGGAAGCCACAGCAGTTTCTCCAGAAGCCCGAATTTCTCCTTCTGATCTTGGAATCTGGAAAGATGAGCATATCGAAAAACTAAAACAAATCAACGAATTTATAGTTTCTCAAAATTCAATTCCCGGAATTCAGCTTGCTCATGCAGGCAGAAAAGCCTCTGTTTCTGCTCCATGGCTTGGTAATAAAAAGTTAGATTTCGCTCAGGGCGGATGGCAGACTGTTGCGCCAAGTGCGATTCCGTATCATGAAGGCGAACCTTTTCTTCCCGAAGCTTTAGATAAAAACGGAATCCAAAAAGTGATTTCTGATTTTAAAACAGCCACAAAAAGAGTTGTAGAAGCCGGATATCAGGTTTTGGAAATTCATGCGGCACACGGATATTTATTGCACCAGTTTTTATCGCCTCTTACCAATGTTAGAACAGATGAATACGGAGGCAGTTTTGAAAATAGAATTCGATTTACACTCGAAATTTTAGAAGCGATACAACAAGAATGGCCTGAAAATCTTCCGTTATTTGTTAGAATTTCAGCAACAGATTGGGCAGAAAATGGATGGAATCCTGAAGAATCTGTTCAGCTTTCGAAAATATTAAAAGAAAAAGGAGTAGATTTAATCGACGTTTCGTCTGGTGGATTAGTTTCGCATCAAAAAATTGCACTTGGACCAGGTTATCAGGTTCCATTTGCAGAAAAAGTAAAAACCGAAGCCCATATTTCAACTGGTGCTGTTGGTTTAATTACCGAAGCCAAACAAGCCGAAGAAATTTTAAGTAAAGGTCAGGCCGATTTAATTTTATTCGCCAGAGAATCATTAAGAAATCCAAACTTACCTTTAGATTTCGCCGCAGCATTAAACGACGATATTCAATGGCCGAAACAATACGAAAGAGCTAAACTTTAATTTTGTTAGCCACAGATTTCAGAGATTAAAAGGATTATACCTTGAATCGTATTAATTAAATTTTGGATTAAAAAAATTAATGCAAATTCGTGAAATTCGTGGCCAACAAAAAATCTGTGTAAATCAATTTAATCTGTGGCAAAAAAAATATAAAAAATGCAAAAAATAAAAACAGCACTATTGTCATACGGAATGTCGGGAAAAGTTTTTCACGCGCCATTTTTAGATATTCATCCAGGATTTGAATTATTAGGATCTTGGGAAAGAACCAAAAAACTAATTCAGGAAGATTATCCATACGTAAAAAGCTATCCTTCAATAGATGATTTACTGGCAGATCATGTCGATTTAGTAATCGTAAACACGCCCGTAGGAACACATTATGAATATGCCAAAAAAGTGCTTTTAGCCGGAAAACATGCCGTAGTCGAAAAAGCTTTTACAACAACAGTTGCAGAAGCTCAGGAACTGGCTCAGATTGCCGAAGAAAAAGGAGTAAAACTAGCCGTTTTTCAAAACCGAAGATGGGACAGCGATTTTAAAACCGTTCAAAAAATTATAAACGACGGCGTTTTAGGAGATTTAGTAGAAGCCGAATTCCATTTTGACCGATACAATCCATTATTAAGTCCAAAAGCACATAAAGAAACGGCCAACGACGGTGCAGGAGTTTTAAAAGATTTAGGGCCTCATATTATCGATCAGGCAGTTTGTTTATTTGGTTCTCCAAAATCTGTTTTTGGAGATATCAGAATAACCAGAGAAAATTCTTTAGTAGATGACTGGATTGATTTATTGTTAATTTACGATGATTTCAGAGTGCGTATAAAAGCTGGATTTTTTGTCAGAGAAGCTAATCCTGCTTATACCGTTCATGGAAAAAAAGGTTCTTTTTTAAAACCTCGCGGAGACGTTCAGGAAGATGAATTAAAAATTGGAGAAAAACCAAATTTAGAATCTTGGGGAACAGAATCGGAAGATTTACAAGGTATTCTGCACACTGAAATAGACGGAAAAGTGATTCGCGAAAAAGTGTCTACGCTAAAAGGAAATTACTTTTCGTTTTTTGACGGCGTTTTCAATTCTATTACAAACGATACAGAAGAGCCTGTTACAGCTCAAGACGGTGTAAAAGTAATGCAGATTATCGAAGCGGCTATTGCAAGTAATGCACAGCGTACCGTGATTAATTTATAACATCTACAATAAAATATACATTTCGATTAATCGTAGAGACGCACAGCAGTGCGTCTTTTTTTTATGTTTGAAATATGAAAATATCGCCTTTCAAAAATGAGTTTAAATCAGTAAAATCTGCGGGTAAAACGAAGTAATTTATAAACAATAACGTTGTAAATAAACGAACAATTCGTACTTTTAAGTAAATGTGCTGCTTTTTTGTAATTTTATAACATAATCCTTAAAGACATTAATTTTGATAAACTTCAATCCATTACAGCTTTTCCAGACAAAAGGAAAAATCAAGAAAGTTTTTAGAGAAGCAAAAGCTTCTTATTTAAACCGAATTCGTTTTGCTGTAGGAATGTTTTATTTTGGAATGGGATTAAGTTTTGCAACCTGGGCCAGCCGAATTCCGGATATTAAAACCGCGCTTCATTTAACAGAAGGCGATTTAGGTTCTATACTTTTTGCACTTCCAATGGGGCAGCTTATTGTAATGCCGTTTTCGGGAAAAATGGTTACCAAATTTGGAAGTCATCGTGTTTTAATTTTTTCTTTAATAATGTATGTCTTCAGTTTAACCAATTTAGGATTGGCTACAACTGCTTTACAATTGTCGTTAGGTTTGTTTTTATTTGGGATTTTTGGAAACTTAGCCAATATCGCGGTAAATACACAAGGCGTTTATACCGAAGTTTTATTCAAAAAAACGATCATGTCTTCTTTTCATGGAATGTGGAGTTTTGCCGGATTTACAGGTGCTTTGGTAGGGTTAGGAATGCTCGCATTACATTTGTCGCCTTTACATCATTTTATGATTGTGGGCGGAGTCGTATTAGCAATGGTCGCTTTTAATTTTAAATTTTTGATTCGTGCCAAAGAAAAAATCAAACACAATACCGAAAAGAAAAAAATGTTTGCAAAACCAGACAGCGCTTTACTTTGGCTGGGTGTAATTGGTTTTTGCAGTATGGCCAGCGAAGGTGTAATGTTTGACTGGAGCGGCGTTTATTTTAAAGATATTGTGCAGGCGCCGGGACCTTTGGTTGTTTTAGGATATACCTCATTTATGATTATGATGGCCGGCGGAAGATTTTTAGGCGACGGAATGATCAATAAATTTGGACGCGAACGTGTTATGCAAATCAGCGGTGTTATGATTTCTGTTGGACTTTTTACAGCTGTTTTTCTACCTTATATTATTCCTTGTACCATTGCTTTTATGGCAGTAGGTCTAGGAGTTGCTACAATTGTGCCAACGGTTTACAGCTTGGCAGGGAAAAATCCAACAGTTCCTGCGGGCGAAGCTTTAACGATAGTTTCAAGCGTGAGTTTCTTAGGGTTTTTAATGGGACCTCCGGTTATTGGACATATTGCTCAAAACTTCGGACTTCAGTTTTCTTTTGCCTTTATCGGAATTTTTGGAGTGCTGATTGCTTTTATGGTTTCTAAAATTAGACCTTCAGTTTAAGTTTTGTAAGAATTTATTTTCTTTTAAAAATAAAGTTTCTATATTTGAACTTTCTGTTGTTTGTATTGCAAACGAGACAAAACCATTTCTAAAAACCAATTTTATCTTTTGAATAGGATTATTATCCGAAAATCAATTTTCAAAGTAAATTGGAATTTTTAATGGTAAAAAAATACATTGCCTTTTTTATTTTATGGTCTTTTAGTTTTGCTTTTGCACAAGAAACAGTTTTTAGAGGAGTTGTTGTTGATTCTAAAACCCAAAATCCTCTGGAAAATGTTGTAGTAAGCATTCAAAACTCGTCTATAACCAAACTCACTTCTAAAACCGGCAGATTTGAACTGCATTCTTCTATAGAAGGAGAGCAATTACTTTTAATTCATAGTCAGGACTGCAAAGATTTACTGCTCAAAATTCATTCTAATTTTGGTCAGATTGTATATCTGGGAGTTTTACAGTTAGAAGATATTTATTCTGACGAGGTACCGGCAGCATTAATCACATTATTAGACAGCGACTTGTCTGAAGATAATAGTTCTTCAGAAATGACTTCCGGGCTTTTGCAGTCTTCAAAAGATGCTTTTATGCAGGCTTCTGCATTCAATTGGGGTCAGGCACGATTTAGAGTCCGTGGACTCGACAGTGAAAACGGAACCATGATGCTTAACGGCATGACGATGAATAAAATCTACGACGGAAGACCGCAATGGAACAATTGGGGCGGACTAAATAATGTACTTCGTAATCAGGAATTTTCAGTAGGAACCGCAGTTTCAAATTATACTTTTGGAGGCATTTTAGGAACACAGCAAATATTTACATGTGCTTCGCTATATCGAAAAGGTGTACAGTTTACCTTTTCAGGAAGTAATACAACGTATAGTCTGCGAGGCATTGGAACGTATGCTTCAGGTATAGATTCGTCTGGCTGGGCTTATGTAGTTTCTGCCGGAAAAAGATGGGCAGACGAAGGATATTTTGAAGGAACAAACTTTAATGCTGATTCTTTTTTTATGAGTGTAGAAAAAAGACTAAATAATAAGCATTCGCTCAATTTTACAGGATTTTATACGCCTAATTCCAGAGGGAAAAACTCTCCAAATACTGCCGAAGTAACAAGTTTAATGGGTGAAAAATACAATTCATATTGGGGATTTCAGAATAATAAACAAAGAAATGCAAGGGTTAAAACGATCGAAGAACCGCTGTTTATGCTGAATCATTATTTTAAAATTGATGAAAAAACAAACCTGAATTCAGGCGTTATGTATCAGTTTGGAAAAGTTGGGAATACCAATATTGATTATCAAAATGCAGACAGTCCGGATCCGGTTTATTATAGAAAAATGCCAAGCTATTTCAGCTCACTTTATGCAAAAGATCAGGGAGAATTTTCGGGAGCTTTCACACCCGATTATGAAAATGCAGAAAAAAGCAGAGAGACATTTCTATCTAATTCTCAAATCGATTGGAATGCCATGTATCTGGCCAATCAAAAACCGGGAATAAATGGTTACGAACCGGCACAAAGTCATTATGTTTTGTATGAAGACAGAACAGATGATAAAACTTTTGCAGCAAATTCTAATTTAAATACACAAATTACTCCTAACATTTCTTTTGATGGAGGAATTGCTTATCAGAATTTGAAATCGCATAATTTTCAATATTTGCTGGATCTTCTGGGAGGAAAGTATTTTGATGATATTGATCCGTTTTACAAAGGAGATCAAGCACAGTCTGATTTGCAAAATCCAAACAGACAGGTAAAAGCGGGAGACATTTACGGCTATAATTATAATTTTTTATCGAATGTTATAAATGCTTTTACTCAATTTAAATTTTCATATAATAAAACCGAATTTTATCTGGCACAATCTTATTCGATGTCCAATTATCAACGAGAAGGATTGTACCAAAACGGACTTTATCCAACCAATTCTTTAGGAAAAAGCGATAAAGTAAATTTTGAGAATTTTGGATTTAAAGGCGGATTTACCTATAAAATATCGGGCAGACAATGGCTGTTTTTTAATGGAGCACATCTTACCAGAGCGCCTTCTCTGCGAAATACATTTTCGAATTCACGATTAAATAATACTATCGTAAACGGGATTGAAAGTGAAAATATAAGCAGCGCTGAAGCGAATTATGTATATAGCGCTCCAAAGCTTAAACTGCGCTTAACAGCTTATTATACTTTGATTAAAAACACGTCAAAAACTTCTTTTTTCTATGCCGAAGGAATTTTTGATAATGGAGCCAGCTATGATCCTACAGACGCTTTTGTAAGCCAGACTTTAACCAAACTGGATAAGAAAAACACAGGTGCAGAATTGAGTTTTGAATATCAAATTACATCGACTCTAAAAACAACTTTAAGTGCTGCTTACGGAAATTATATTTATAATAGTAATCCAAATGTATCAATAACAAATGATGCAAATGCAGTAAAAGATGGAGCACAAACCACTTTTGATTTTGGAAAAGCCTATCTTAAAAACTACAAACAAGCAGGAACGCCTCAAAATGCTTTTTCGCTTGGCTTAGAATATCGAGATCCAAAATTTTGGTGGATTGGAACTAATATCAATTATTTGACAGATAATTATATTGACGTTTCGCCTATTTCCAGAACTTCTCAATTTTACATTAATCCGGCAAATGGTTTTCCTTTTCCTGAAGCGACTTCTGAAAGAGGAAATGAATTATTGAAACAAGAAAAATTTGATCCCATAACCTTATTAAATATTAATGGTGGAAAATCCTGGCGCATTTACAAAAAATATATTGGCCTTTTTGCCAGCGTTAATAATGTTTTGAATTCAGTTTATAAAACAGGTGGTTTTGAGCAGTCTCGGAATGCCAATTTTAGGGCTTTAAATCAAGATGTGTCAAGTGGAACGCCATCATTTGGACCAAAATATTACTACTGTTACGGAAGAACTTATTTTTTAAATCTCACAATTGGTTTATAAATCGAAAACTAATTTATTATGAAAAACATCTTTTCAAGTTTATTTTTAGGAATAACATTATTGCTCATTATAAGTTGTAATAATGAAATCGAAACACCACATCTTGCTTGTACTCAGCCGGATTTTAAAGTAAACAAAACAGTCGAAAAAGTCTACGAACTTTCGGGACCGACAGCAAAACAATATTTATATGATGATGTAATAGAAGCATATGTCATTTCTAGTGATGAAGGTGGAAATTTCTTTAAAAACATTTCACTGCAGACCAAAGCAACGTCTAAAAATCCTGCAATTGGTTTTAGCGTTCCATTGGATGCATCAAATACTTATATCGATTACAGAGTTGGAAATAAAGTATATGTAAAACTAAAAAATCAGTTTACAGATTTGTATTATGGAGGTCTGCGAGTTGGAAGTCTATATGTAAGTAATGCTGGAGACCCAACAGTGGGCAGGATTTCTCAAAATGAATATAAAAATGTTCTTAATGCTTCGTGCACTATTATTGATGAAAATGAACTCGTACAATCACTAACTGTAGAAGAAGCTCTAAACGACAGCAAATTAAACACGCTGATAGAATTAAATGACGTAGAGTTTACTGAATCAGCCATTGGACGTCATTATTTTGAAGAATCAAATAATGTAGGAGGATCTACAAACTGGTATTTAAGGGATAAAACCGGAAATCAGATTATTTTTAGAACCAGCAGTTATGCAAAATTTGCAGATCATTTTGTACCCGAAGGAAGTGGAAAAGCCAGAGGTATTTTAACCAAATTTGGATCGGATTATCAATTTATGGTACGATATGAAAATGATATTGTAATGAATGGAAAAAGAAATGTTCCCTTTTTTGCAGAAGATTTTCAGTCGGTTAAAAACAATGTCAATTTTGCGCTGCCAGGCTGGAGTAATATTGTCGAAAAAGCGACAAAACTATGGAAAAGCATGGTGTATGCCGGAAACGGTTATGCCGAATTTAATACCACAAGTACAACAGCAGCAGAAAATATTGCCTGGCTGGTTTCGCCTAAAATTAATTTAACAGGTTACAAAAATGCGGTTCTCTCTTTTAGAAGTGCTCAGCATGATTTAAAAGTAGATTCGCCATTAAATACACTGGAAGTTTACGTTTCAACCAATTTTGACGGATCGAGTGTAACGAAAGCAAAATGGACAAAACTGGAAGCCAAAGTTCCTGTTCTTTCCACCCCTTCACGAGAATTTATAAGTTCCGGAGGAATTGATTTATCTGCTTATTCAGGAAATATAAATATTGCATTTAGATATGTAGGTTCAGGAAAAGATAAAACACTAAACGGTGCTTTTATGGTTGATGATGTGAAGATTTTTGGAGAAAAGTAAATTATTTTCTACAAATATAATATTGTAGATTATTGTTTTTGAATTGTTTTTGAATTGTAAAATAATTCCTATATTTGATTTTTAAATTTATGAGAAATGACTTATGTTGTTCCGTTTTCATATAATGATTACTTTACATATGAAATAGAAGTAGGCGATACTCTTGAAAGCGTTGCTGCGAAATTAGATATTGAAGTTTACCAGTTAAGGAGTTATCATAATACATACTGTCCTTTAGAAGATTGTATTGGGCGCTCTTTTCCAAATCATTTAAAACTTCTCATACTTCAGTCAGAAGAAGAAAAACAAGCACAAGAAGCATATCGCGAAAAAATACATTTTTCTACTAAAGATTTTAAACTGCCTTTTCTTCCGGCGCATCTAGATAAAAATTATCTGGCAATGTACATTATTGAAAAAGGTAATGAGAGACATTCTATAAAAGAAGAAATTAATGTTAAGTGGCTGGCTACAGATTCTAATGAATATTCTTTAATTGAAATTGATAGAAAAGCTTTATACATTAATGATAATTATTCTAAAAGTCCTTCGGATGAATTAGCAGAAAAAACGGCATCAATATTTTATCCTTTGGAAATTGTTGTGGATTCTGACGGAAAGTGGATTGATATTTACAATTTTGATGCAGTACGCAATCGTTGGTATAATTTAAAAAATGAGATACTTAGCGATTTTAACGGAAATGCTGTTAAAGAGCGGTTGAAGGCTTTTGAAAATAAATTAGAACATGACGATATTATTAGAGAATCATTTAGTAATGATTGGTTTTTAAGAGCATTTTTTAATGGACTAAATATCGAGTATAAAGAAGCATTAAAGTTTCAAAATACAATTTCATTTCCTGTTTCTCATAAATTGAGAGATGTAAAGTTTATTGTTGAACAAACTATTTTGCCGGCAGTAGACCAATATAATCTTGTTAACATAACACAAAAAGGACTTCTTTCTGATAACAGAAGCAAAGATGACTTTGAAAATGGGTTACCTTTTTCACATTACATTTCAGAAACAGTAGAATCTGAAAAATTGCAAGGAACTTTTGAAGCCCATTATTTTTTAGACCCCAATACTAATACCGTAGAAAGTCTTTTTCTGGAATGCGCCATAGAACTCGATGTGCCGCAAAAAATTACAATTATAATATCTAATCTGGATGAACAGGGAAAATTAATTCTTGATACTGGAAATGAGCTGTATATATCCGTAGATAGAAAACCTCAAGAAACAGAGCAGGAAATAAAATGGATGCTTATTGCGATTATTGTAATTGTAGCTCTTTTAGTCTATGGAATTGTCAAATTTTATTTTTAAAAACAAACGAAATGGGAGAAAAACACATGGTAGTGCAAGGTGCAGTTTGTAAATGCGCTTGGAGTAAAGAAGGAAAAACAGATATTTTAAAAGTAAAAACACACTCAAAACATTTTGCTAATGATAAAGGAAGTGCAAAAAAATTACAGGCAACAACAAAAGAAATCGGAAAGACATTCGAGCTAAATTCATTTGGAAGCTGCAGAAAACAGCCTTTGGGTAATGATCAATACAAAGTTTGCATAGTTGATTTGACGGAATGGAAAAATCCTTATGAAAAAATAACACTTAGTAATGAAGGTAAAATTCTGCTTGAAGACAGTAAAGCAACTTGTTCAATGGGCACTCCTAACTGTATAGAAATTGTAAAACATGGGCAGGTTTCTGAACCCTCTGTACAAAATTTTCAAAAAGCAGATCCCGATGTGCAAAATAGAATAAACCCATTATTAAAACTACATGAGGCAGGAAAACCAGAATTTAATTTTAACGGAATAGAACAAAATTAATCATGGCAAAAGGAATAAAAAAAATTGAATGGACTGGCGAAGGTAAAATAGTAAGCAGTCTTTCAGTTCCAGATCAAAGGGCGGTTATACAGGCTGATCAATTTGTATATTTTAAAATTTCAGAATGGTATAATGATACAAATCCAGATGATAAAAAGAGAAATGTATTATGGCATTTTCAAACACATAATCCAAGAGAAAGTGTTCTAAAAACTACAAAAAAAGGAGAGGATACTTATGGTATAAAACTGCCTAAAAATCTTTGTGGACCCTTTCTTTACTATCTGCAGGTAAATTTACCAAGTTTAGAATATTCAAAATCTGCGGGTTTACTTATTAGCGGCTGGTGCGAACCCAGAATTATTTCTAGTGCCTGGGCAACTGAAACAAAAGGTAAAGATGTAAGATTGTCTCATTATTTTTGTTACGGACATCCCGTTTATCTTCATTTAAAAACAGAAGGATTAAACGGCTGTAATAATTTAATTATAGAAGTGCATCGTAGAGTAAAAGGAGGTCAAAAAGCTGAGGACGACGAATTAATAAAAGTCTATACCAAAGTTCCTGTTATAAATGGTGAAATTAATGTGATTCTTAATGATACTTCCAGTTGGAATATTAAACATAAAAACGAAATTGAAGATTTCTATATAAAGGTTAAGAATCCGGAAGCAAAAGAATATATAAAAGACTATAATAACGATGTTTATCATGCGCGTTACTTGCGCATAAAAAACAAAACCGAATTCATTCTTCCTAAAATTGATACAGGAAACAATAAGGCAAAAGTAGGAAAATCAAAAAAATACGAAAAAAATCCCGGAAGCTGCAAATTTGCAAAAATTAGGATTGGATATAATGAAGATGATGACCTGATATTTGATGAAGGAAAGTTTATTCGCAGAGCAAATCCAGATGATAAGTTTGATATTTTAGAGAAAATACATTACGATTATGATAAATGGGAAATTCGTAATGATGCAAAACCTATTTTAGACAAAGTAGCTGTTTACTTAAAAGAACCGCCTTTACTTCCTGTTGAGTTAGGCGCTCATACAGATAATAGAGGAACAGACGAATACAATTTAGAGTTGTCTGTAAAAAGAGCAGATTCTGTTGTAAAATATTTAATATCACAAGGCGTAGATAAAAACCTGATTTCTGCAAAAGGATATGGTAAAACAAAATTAATTCATCAAGGAGAAAATATTTCAGAAGAACTCCATCAGGAAAATCGAAGAACCACTTTGCGATTTAAACTTTTCGAAAATGATGCTCAAACACTTGTACACGATCTTATTGTGCCAAGTTATAAAAAGCCAGGGAATGTAAAAATAAGTATTGAGGACTTTAGCAGAAAGGCGTGTCATAAAACAAAAGATCATACGAATCAATTAATTTCTCGTGACAGCTATAATAAGAAAGAATCTCATGATCTAATAGAAAAAAAAGGAGCAAATAATATAAATGTAAAATTGCATTCAAGAACGCCAACTACTCCAAAAATATCGGATTCACTTTCGTTTGGCAAAACATATAAAAACATATATCATTATTACTTAAATTCCTGCGCCTATTATTCTTTGAATACTAATCCAACGCTTGCTATTAATGCTTATCCTGATATTGTTTGGATTGGACATTTTCAGTATAATTATACGCATCACGAAGATCAACACGAACCTGCAAAAGCACCTTATTATTTCCATAACAAAAAGTTAGAACTAAAAAATGGTATTAAGGAGGAAATAAATGAAATATCAAATTCTTTAATAGATAAGATTTTGGCATTTTTTCCGGCATACTGGCTTACAGAAAAAATTTTTCTAGGTTATGTTAGAGGTTCAGCTACAATTTATGATGTAGGATTACATGCAATTTATGACCGTGAGCTTGAAAAAAGAGAACAACCTTTAAATCTTAAAGGCACTGAACTTGATTTTATAAAAACCGATAGTACAACACGTCGTATTGCAGCACTTATAATTTACGAAATGGTTGCTGTGGGAATCATAATAGATTTACTAATGATTTATCTTACGGAGGGTGGAAGTGCAAAAGGGAAAATACTCAAAATAACCAGTAAAGCAAATGAAGTTTCAAAATATGTAAAGGAAGTCGGTGCCAAATTGGTACCGTCATCAATTGCTATAAATACAGGAATGTATTACAAGTTAATGGAAGATAGGAGAATGGCATTAATTTTTGAAGCCAATATAAAGGCAGATCCTTTAGTTGCCATAAACTTCGAGAGAAAATTCAATTTAAAAAGTCTGCTATATGATGAAGGTCACAAAAATGAAACCAATAAAGATAAAAAAGAAGCCAATAAAGCAATAAGTGAGATTTTAGCTAAAATTGGTAAAAATGATGTAACGTTTACATTGAGCATTGTTGGTGAAATTAAGTTGGAGCAAAACCTGCAATTCAATTCGCTTACAGAGCAGTACAGCCTGCAAGACAAGCTTTGTACCCTTGTAGAGAAAAACAAGATTGCATATACCAAAAAAATAGCAGGAAGTGTGTTATTTGAACATTCTGCTTATAAAAAGTTTTTTGAGTTCACCCCTTTAGAAACGGAAGTTACAGCTTCTCTTTCTCTAAAATTGGCATGCGAATCTATTGTCATTATAGAGTATGGCTATGACAAAAAAGACAACAAAGGTTTGTTTATGACCATAAAACTTAAATTCTCAGGATTGAAAGGGACTTTTAATGCTAATGTAAAAGCTAGGATTGATGATGATGAGGGAGAGTATTCTTCTAATAATGGTAAGCCGATAGATTTTACAGTTCTTGAAGGGCATACTTTTACTTTGAGCACAATTTATCTATTCAACAATATCAAATCGCCTAAATAAAATTTTATGAAAAAAATGATCCTGATTTTGGCAACTCTTTTAATATTTCTGTCATGCAAAGAAAATAACACTATAAAAACAAAAAAAATGAGCGACCTGACAAGTAAGAACTATATTGATGCGATGTTTAAGAGCATAAAGCGTTATGATTATGAACCCATGTACTATTTGAGTTATGAGCAAAATTCATGTTTTTCCGAGGTATTGGTTAATGATATTCCCGTTTACAAAAATTTTCAAAAGGAATCCCGTGGACAAACACTCGAGATTAACAATTTTATTTTTAAGAGTGGTATTCAAAAAGTAACTATTCGGTTGTATCCTGCAGGCAAAATTGGGTCAGCAGATTTTTCTACCTTGGTCTTTGACACAGCTATGAAAGTACATATAACAGAAGCTGATAATAAAAACAGAGATGCCAAAGATAAAAAAATAGCAACATATATCACACCCCTTGATGTAAAAGTAGATGCAGAAGGATATGAAACAAGCAAATTTAAATTTACTGGGCAAAACTATTTCGAAGGAAGTTTCACTTTTAACGCTACCGTGCCATATGAGTTCAACACTTTAGATCGTGCTCAGGATTTAAGCAAATGGAATAAAGATATACTCGAAAAAAGAGTTGTAAATTTCTATAAAAACCAATGGAATATCCTAAATGAAAAAAGAGAGGATGATTATTTTTCATATTTGGAATTAAAGGAAAAAGAATCTTGCCAGAGCTTATTTTATGGTAAGACTGAATTACAGGAAACATTGGAAACCTATCTGGAACCATTTACAAATACAACTTTTAAGTTAGAGCCATTAGAAAATTATATTGTAAAGCTTTATGGTGACGGAAGAATCGTATGCTTAGAACTTAAAAGCTTAGAGCCTAAAAAGCGAGGAAAATCAGCTTTATGGGGTAGGTATAAAGATGGAGAAACTTCTCTGATGAAATATAGAAAATATTATTTGTACATAGGTGAAGGGGAAGACGAACTTAAAATTTTGAGATAAATTTTATGAGAAATAATTTATTATTCAGCTTACTTATAGTTTGTTTTTGTGCTTGTTCTCAAAACAAAACAGAAACTATCATGCAGAATCCAGAAATTACAGAAAAAAACATTGTTAATAAATTATCCTCAGAAGTAAAGCATTACGATTATGAACCTATGTATTATCTAAGCTATGTGCAAAATTCCTGTTTTTCAGAAATATTAATAAACGATATTCCTGTTAATCTAAATTTTCAGAAGGAATCCCGAGGAGAAACATTTGAGATTAACAATTTTATTTTTAAGAGCGGTATTCAAAAAGTAACTATTAGGCTATATCCTGCAGGCAAAATAGGTTCAGCAGATTTTTCTACTTTGATGCGGGATACAGATATGAAAATAGAAATAACAGAAGCTGATAATAAAAATAGGGATACCAAAGATAAAGAAATAGCAACTTATGTTACACCTCTTGATGTAAAAGTTGATGCAGAAGGATATGAAACAAGCGAATTCAAATTTACAGGAAAAGACTATTTTGAAGCCAATTTTACATTTGAAGCAAAAGTGCCTTATAAAGTAGAGGGTTTTGAGAATGCCCAAGATTTACGTGAATGGAATAAAGAAACATTACTAAAAAATCTTGTGTCAGAATATAATGAGGTAAAAAAAAATTATCAGAATAAGGAATATGACAATATTGCTAGAACATCTTATGATGGTTTAAGAAATCAATTTGTGGCCGAATATCAAAATCGTGAATATATAAATGATGTTTGGAATATGCTTATGGAAGTTTATAAACATCCAACATTTGAAATGCAGCCTATAGAGGATTACAAATTAGTATTTTTTGCAGAGGGCAGGCTGGTTGCCTTGATGCAGAATTCTAAAGATCCAAGAGTAAGAGGAAATACAGCATTATGGGCAAAATTCAACAGAGGAGAAGGAATTGAAACCTTGTTCTGCAATAGCTATTTTTATATTCCAAAAGGAGAAACAGAATTTAAAATATACTAGAAATGAGATTTTTAAAATTTATATTTTTTGGTCTTGCATTATGTTTTTCAGCTTGTTCTCAGAATAATAATATGAGCAATTTAACGAGCAAAAATTACATCGAAACAATGATGAAAAGCACTAAGCATTTTGCTTACGAGCCAATGTATTATTTAACGTATGAGCAAAATGTTTGTTATTCAGAAATATTGGTAAACGATATTCCTGTTAATAAAAATTTTAAAGAAATAGCAGATGGATGGACGATTTCGATAAATGACTTTATTTTTAAGAGTGGCATTCAAAAAGTAACATTTCGCTTATATCCAGGAAAAAAAAGTAAAAACTTTGATTTTCATAAACTCATGGATGATACAGATATGAAAATTGAAATAACTGAATCAGATAATATAAAAAGAGATTTAAAAGGAAAAGAAATAACGACTTATATGACTCCGCTTTTAACATACAAAAACGCTGACGGTTATGAAAGAACAAAATTTAAAGGTTCTGGGGAAAACTATTTTGAAGCTAGTTTTACGTTTAATGCTACTGTGCCTTACGAATTTAATAGTTTGGATAAGGCACAAGATTTAAGCAAATGGAAGAAAGATATATTGGAAGAAAAAGTAGTTAACTTTTATAAAAATCAATGGAATATGATAAATGAAAAAAAAGAAGATGATTATTTTTCTTATTTAGAGCTAAAAGAGAAACAAACTTGCCAAAGTTTATTTTACAATAAAGCTGAATTACAAGAAACTTTAGAATCTTACCAAGAAGCTTTTACCATTAAAGATTATAAACTTCAGCCATTAGAAAATTATAAACTTCAGCTTTATGGTGATGGAAAAGTAGTTTGCCTTGAACTTACAAGTTTAGAATCTAAAATGAGAGGTAAATCTGCTTTATGGGCAAAATTTGATAAAAATAGAACTGCAGATTTTTTAAAGTATTATTTATACATACCAGAAGGAGAAGATGAACTTAAAATTTTGAGATAAACTTTATGAGAAATAATTTATTTTTTAGTCTGCTGATGTTTTGTTTTTGTGGCTGTTCTCAAAACAAAACAGAAACTATCATGCAGAATCCAGAAATTACAGAAAAAAATATAGTAGATAAATTAGCTTCAAATGTAAAACATTACAAAAAAGAATCGATGTACCAATTGTTGATAAAAAGCAATTGGTGTTCTTCTGAAATATTAGTTAATGATATTCCAGTCTATAAGAATTTCCGAAAACCTCTTGATGGTCCTACTCAGGATATAAATAATTGCATCTTTAAAAGTGGTAGTCAAAAAGTGACAGTACGTCTATATCCCGTAGGTAATTATAAAGATGAGAATATAGACAAATTTATCCCTGAAACAAGTATGTCAATCGTAGTTAATGAATATGATAAGAAGACCGATAAAGAGACGGAAATAGGAAAGTTTACAACTGTAAAAAATGGTTTAGACGAGGATAATCGACCAATAATTGTTGGTATTAGTAAAACATATTATGAGGCCAGTTTTACTTTTGAAGCAGAGGTGCCTTATGAAATTGAAAATTTTGAGAATGCTAGAGATTTGAGAGAGTGGGATAAAGAATTATTAGAAAAAAAACTTTTATTAGAATATCATAAAGTTCAAGCAATATATCAAAACAAAGAATATGATAATATTGCAAAAATTTCTTATAATAATTTAAATAACCAGTTTATATCTGAATATCAAAATCGTGATTATATAAATGATGTTTGGACAATGTTAATGGACGCTTATAAACTTCCGTCATTTGAGATGCAACCTATTGAAAATTACAAAATGGTGTTTTTTGCAGATGGTAAATTAGTTGCATTAATGCAGGATTCTATTGATCCTAGAGTAAGAGGAAACACTTCATTATGGGCAAAATTTGATCGTGGAAAGGGAATTAAAACTTTGTTCTGCAATAGATATTTTTATATTCCAAAAGGAGAAACAGAATTTAAAATATACTAGAAATGAAATTTTTTAAATTTATTTTTTTTGGTCTTGCATTATGTTTTTCAGCCTGTTCTCAGAATAATAAAATGAGCAATTTAACGAGCAAGAATTATATTGAAACAATGATGAATAGTACCAAGCGTTACGATTATGAACCAATTTATTTTTTAAGTTATGAACAAAATATTTGTTACTCAGAAATACTGGTAAACAATATTCCGGTCAATAAAAATTTTTCGGAAATGTTGGATGGAGGTACATTTGAAATTAACAATTGCATCTTCAAGAGTGGCATTCAGAAAGTAACTTTAAGGATGTATCCTGCAGGCAAGCATGGTATGAGAGACTTACAGACTTTGTCTTGGGACACTAATATGAAAATTGAAATTACAGAATCAGACAATAGAAAACGAAATTTAAAAGGAAAAGTGATTACTGCTTATTTAACTCCTTTAGCTCCGGTTGTAAAATATGGATATGAAAGAACTCAATTTGTAGCTACAGGGAAAAATTATTTTGAGGCCAGTTTTACCTTTAATGCTAATGTGCCATATGAATTTAATAGTTTGGACAAAGCACGAGATTTAAGCAAATGGGATAAAGATATATTAGAAGAAAAAGTAGTTGATTTTTACAAAAATCAATGGAATATAATCAATGAAAAAAAAGAAGATGAATATTTCTCTTATTTAGAATTGAAAGAAAAAGAAACTTGTCAAAGTTTATTTTACGATAAAACAGATTTACAGGAGATCTTAGAAGCTTATCAAGAAGCTTTTATTATTGAAGATTACAAACTTCAACCATTACAAAATTACATAGTTAAGCTTTATGGTGATGGAAAGTTAGTTTGCTTAGAACTCAAAAGTCAGGATAAAAATTTAAGAGGAGAGTCTGCTTTATGGGCAAAATATGATAAGGATAGGATGGCAGATTTTTTAACGTATTATTTATACATACCAGAAAGAGGAAATGATTTTAAAATTTTGAGATAGGTAATGAGAAATGATTTATTTTTTAGCCTACTGATGGTTTGTTTTTGTGGTTGTTCTCAGAACAAAACAGAAACTATCATGCAGAATCCAGAAATTACAGAAAAAAACATTGTTAATAAATTATCCTCAGAAGTAAAGCATTACGATTATGAACCTATGTATTATTTAAGCTATGAGCAAATTTCCTGTTTTTCAGAGATATTGGTGAATGATATTCCTGTTAATGAAAACTTCCAAAAGAGTTCCCGAGGGGCAACATTTGAGATTAATAATTGTATTTTTAAGAATGGGATTCAAAAAGTGACCTTCCGGCTATATCCAGCAGGCAAGAGGGATATAAGAGACTTTTCTACTTTGGTTGATGACACGAAAATGAAAATAGAAATAATAGAAGCTGACAATAAAAATAGTGATGCAAAAGATAAAGAAATAGCCTCATATTTAACCCCAATTATTACATTTATGGATAATGAAAGCTATGAAAAAACGAAGTTTGAGGGTTCTGGGAAAAATTATTATGAAGCCAGTTTTACATTCAATGCAACGATTCCTTATAAAGTAGAAGGATTTGAGAGTGCCCAAGATTTGCGCGAATGGAAAAAAGAAACATTACTAAAAAAACTTGTATCAGAATATAATGATATAAAAGATATTTATCAAAATAAAGATTATGATAACATCGCCCGAATTTCTTATGATAATTTAAAAAATCAAGTCATTTCAAAATACCTAAGTCGTGAATATGTAAATGATGTTTGGAATATGCTCATGGAAGTTTATAGACAGCCAACATTTGAGATGCAGCCAATAGAGGATTATAAATTGGTGTTTTTTGCAGAGGGAAGGCTGGTTGCCTTGATGCAGAATTCTAAAGATCCAAGAGTAAGAGGAAATTCTGTATTATGGGCAAAATTCAATAGAGGAGAAGGAATTGAAACGTTGTTCTGCAATAGGTATTTTTATATTCCAAAAGGAGAAACAGAATTAAAAATATACTAGAAATGAGATTTTTAAAATTTATATTTTTTGGTCTTGCATTATGTTTTTCAGCTTGTACTCAGAATAATAAAATGAGCAATTTAACGAGCAAGAATTATATTGAAACAATGATGAATAGTACCAAGCGTTACGATTATGAACCCATGTATTTTTTAAGTTACAAGCAAAACATTTGCTATTCAGAAATACTTGTAAATGATATTCCTGTTAATAAAAATTTCAAAGAAATGGTTGACGGTGGAACGATTCGTATTAACAATTATATCTTTAAAAGCGGTATTCAGAAAGTAACCGTAAAATTGTATGCTATAGATGATAATAAGGATTTTGATTTTTCAACATTTACAGATGAAACTGATATGAAAATAGATATAGAAGAATCTGATAATGTAAAAAGAGATTTAAAAGGAAAGGAAATAGCTAGTTATATTACTCCAATTGTTTCATTTAAAAGTGTTGATGGTTACGAGAAAACTAAATTCGAGGGTTCTGGTAAAACTTACTATGAGGCTACTTTTACTTTTAATGCTGTTGTACCATACGATTTTAACAGTTTAGATAAAGCTCGAGATTTAAGTAAATGGGACAAAGAAATATTAAAAGAAAAAGTAGTGGATTTTTACAAAAAACAATGGAACATAATTAACGAGAAAAGAGTAGATGATTATTTTTCTTTTTTAGAATTAAAAGAAAAAGAAACCTGCCAAAGCATGTATTGTAATAAAGCCGAATTACAAGAAAATTTAGATGGTTACTTAGATGCTTTTACAATTAAAGATTATAAACTGCAACCACTAGAAAATTATACGATTAAACTTTATGGTGGTGGAAGAATAGTTTGCTTAGAACTCTCAAGTTTAGAACCTAAAATGAGAGGTAAATCGGCTTTATGGGCAAATTTGACGAAGGAGATGGTTTAATGGCAGATTTTCTAAAGTATTATTTGTATTTACCTGAAAGACAAAATGAACTTAAAATTTTGAGATGATGATATAAAGATTTTTGGAGAAAAGTAAATTTTGTTTTTTAATTTGGTAAATAATGGATTGATTTTTAAGGTTTTATTGAAAAGTTTGTAGTTTTTGTATTTCAAATCCTTAAAATTTAATTGAATTTTGTATTTTGGTCATCCCAAATTTAAATACAAAAACAACATGAAAACCTACTTTATTGCCATCGTAATGATGGTGTTTCCATTCTTGATGCATAGTCAGGATAATGTTAGACTAAAGCAGATCAACATTGTAAAAACAAATTATCAGAATTCTAAAGACGGCGAAATTGTTAATAAAACAATGGTTTTTAAAGATGGTAAACTTCAAACTATTACAACTTCAGATGTCGTACAGCATTTTTACTACAACAAAGGCGGACTGCTGGATATGACTGTAAAAGATAAAATAGGAAGCGACTGGAAAGAAGTAATAAATTATACTTACGACGCTGATAACAACATTACCAAATTTGTTAAAAAATATCAGGAAGGACCTAATTATATTACTAAAGTGGTTTCTTTTGTATATGAAGGAGCAAGAGTAAAAGTAACGACTAAAAAGAGCACAAACCACCAGAATTTAGTTGATGATATTGAATATCTTATTGAAAACGGAATCATTGTAAGACGTACTTCACGCGATAGAAATAAAGCGATTATTGGAAAACTAGAGTATGTTTATGTAAACGATAACGTATCTAGACATAAAGGGTTAGTGGGAGATAAAATCTCTAAATCATATACTTATGATGATAAAAAATCAGTAGATCAGTTAATCGTTCAAAGCCTTTTTGGAGATAATTATAAAGTAATTGTACCAATGATTTCTTATCATGAAGATGAATTTGCTTTTGAATCAATTTCATACAACAACGAAATGAATTTCAGTCCTTCTTCTACAGCCTTAGTTGCTGTAAGCAGAAAATACAAATACAACAAATTAAATTTTCCAATTTCGTGTTCTCAAATTGAAGAAAACGGAATTGTAAAAACTGAAAAAACGTTTATTTACGAGTAATTAAATTTTAACTAACTTTTTAAACCATTTATAAAATCAAGTTTTTAAAACTGATTTGTAAATGGTTTATTTTTTTGAAATGAATTTAAAATTGAAATTCTATAATTGTAGTAGTTTACAAATGATTAAATTTGTAGCCTTATTTTAAGATATGTTAGAGAAAGAAGTTATAAATTTTGAGAAAACGGTCGTTGTAGGTATCGTAACTCAAAACCAAAGTGAGGAAAAACTTAACGAATATTTAGACGAATTAGAATTTTTGACTTTCACCGCAGGCGGAGAAGTTATTAAACGCTTTTCGCAAAAAATGGAACGCCCAAATCCGAAGACTTTCGTTGGTACGGGAAAAATAGAAGAAATCAATCTTTTTGTAAAAGAAAACAAAATATCGACAGTAATTTTTGATGATGAATTATCGCCTTCACAGCAAAAAAATATTTCAAGAATTATAGACTGTAAAATCCTTGACAGAACCAACCTGATTCTGGATATTTTTGCGCAAAGAGCCGAGACATCTTATGCAAGAACTCAGGTAGAACTGGCGCAATGTATTTATTTACTGCCAAGACTTTCTGGTTTATGGACTCACCTTGAGCGCCAAAAAGGAGGTATTGGTATGCGTGGTCCGGGAGAAACAGAGATTGAAACAGACCGACGTATTGTGCGTGACCGAATTTCGCAGTTAAAAGAGAAAATCAAAACGATTGACCGACAAATGAGTATTCAGCGAAGCAACCGTGGAGCAATGGTTCGTGTAGCGCTCGTGGGTTATACCAATGTTGGAAAATCGACTTTGATGAATGCCATTGGCAAAAGTGAGGTTTTTGTAGAAAATAAACTGTTTGCAACTCTTGATACAACGGTTCGAAAAGTAGTAATTAAAAACCTTCCGTTTTTGCTTTCAGATACCGTTGGATTTATTCGAAAATTGCCGACACAATTAGTAGATTCTTTTAAAAGTACGCTTGATGAGGTTCGCGAGGCCGATTTACTTTTACACGTGGTAGATATTTCTCATCCTGATTTTGAAGACCATATTGAATCTGTAAATCAGATTTTGCAGGAAATCAAAAGCAACGATAAACCAACAATTATGGTTTTTAATAAAATCGATGCTTACAAACATCTGACAATTGATGAAGACGATCTAATTACAGAAAGAACCAGAAAACACTGGACACTTGACGAATGGAAACAAACCTGGATGAGTAATGTAGGTGAGGATAAAGCTTTGTTTATATCAGCAACTCAAAAAGAAAATTTTGAAGAATTCAGAGAAACAGTTTATGAAGCTGTTCGTCAGATCCATATTACAAGATTTCCTTACAATAATTTCCTATATCCTGATTACAAGGATGCTATTGATAAGGAGGATGAATAAAAACACAAAGGGCTTTTGATAATTCAAATAGAAGTTATATTCTTATCTTTGAATAATGAGTAAGAATTTATATATAATTGCTGGGTGTAATGGTGCTGGAAAAACAACTGCTTCATTTACAATATTGCCTGAAATCTTAAATTGTCGAGAATTTGTAAATGCTGATGAAATCGCTAAGGGATTATCTCCATTTCAGCCTGAAAAAGTTGCATTTGAAGCAGGTAGAATTATGCTTCACAGAATAAATGAACTTTTGATTAATGATGAGGTTTTTGCTTTTGAAACTACTCTTGCTACTAAAAGTTATAAATCTAAAGTTAGTACTGCACAAGAAAAAAAATACAAGGTAATACTTTTGTTTTTTTGGCTTCAAGATGTTGATTTAGCGATTGAAAGAGTAAAAACACGGGTTAAAGAAGGAGGGCATAACATCGAAAAGGATGTGATTAAGCGAAGGTATATAAACGGAATACTAAATTTATTTAATATATATTTGCCTATAGTTGATGAAGCTATGATTTTTGATAATTCATTAGGCAAACCTGAATTAATTGCAGAAAAAATGTTAGATACTGAAATCGACGTAATAAACGAAATTAAATACGATAAACTTAAAAATATCTATGATGAAAACATATAAAAGATCAGCAACTCAAACCAAAATTTTGAATGCAATGGATCAAGTTTATGAGAAATTAATTGAGTTCAAAAAAAAGTCAAATAGTGAATTAGTTATCATGAAAGATGATAAAATTGTAAAGATAAAGCCTAAGTCATTATAATAATAAGACAAAATAAAAAAGCAAAGCCTCTATAATTAGAGGCTTTGCTTTTTATTAATATTAAAAATATTTTAAAATCCGAAATTAATTCCCAGACCAAACACTTGTCTGGTTTGAAGTCCTCTGAAAGCATTATCGTCATAAATAGCTTGAAATGCGAAATTAGCCGACAAGAATTTGTTTACTTTCATGATAATATTCAGAGAGTAATTAATATCTACATTCTGTGGATCTTCAAGATAATTGGAATAAAGATTCAAGGTGTTTTCTGCCGTAACATTGGTCATAATGGCTAATTTATAATAAACAGAAGCATAAAAACCCAGCTCGTAACGCATCGTTTTTCCTTCGTCAACTCCAAAATAGTCGCCATCTACATACGGTAAACCGGTAAACCTGTCAATTCCACTTGTATAAGCATTGTCTACAAAAGTGAATTTTGAAGTCAGCGGCGCAAAGTTTATTTTAAGATTATCATCTTTTGACCAATAAATACCGGGTCCAGTGGTGAGATATCCTGGAGACATGAATTTAGTTTGTTCAGTTCTAATTTCTTTTCCATTAGCATCCTGACCGTAAATATAACCAGTTGTAAATTGGGTTCTAAAATTTACGAAGTAAGAGTAATACCATTCGCCAAAAGCTCTTTTTCCAAGAATTGAATTGAATTCAAGGCGGTCATCGGTTTTCTTTCCGAAATCAGTGTTTTTAGTTTGTAAAAGCCCGTATGAAGCAAGAAGTTTGTTGTCCCAGGTTAAATCGTCTTTTTTATAATTAAAGTCGTAATTTATTCCTAAAGTTCCTGAGAAGCTGTCTTCACCACCGGCAATCCAGTTGTTAAAGCTGGATTGATTTAATAAAAGAGAAACAGTTCCTTTTGCTTTCCAACCTTCTTCTTCAATTGTATCGTTGATTTTTTTTACAGCTTTTTCTGTGTTTTGTACTAATTCTTTTTCTGAATTTTGTGCCTGAACAAAAGTAAAGTTCGCCACGATGCATAGTAAAAATGCCAGCTTTCTCATGGTTATTTAATTTAAGTATATCATCAAATATACTAAAAACCAATTTAAAAAGGGCCCTTAATTGCTTGTAAATGCAGGTTATTTCTTAGATTCCTTGTATAGAGGCACTGCTGAACAAGCTTCGCCATACATAATACTTCGGGCAAATGGCTGTAAGTAAGTTGTTGCCAAAATATAAGCTCTCATTGGAACTGGTTTTCTGGAACAGCCTTTTACAATAACGGGTTTACTTTTGTAAACAGAATAATCTATTTTGCTTAGGATTTCTTCATAAAGACTTGCGTCAAGATCTTCGATTGTTCCGTTAACGACTTTTTTAGCAAAAGGCGCTAAATGAACGCTTACTAGAATCAAAGCCCAAGCAGGAATTATGGCGTCTGTACTGCAGTGTACAGCCACATATTGATCTTGATATTGTGACCAGTCGTGATTTTTAAGATGCTCCCTAAAGTCTTTTTCTTTTAATAAAAATCCTTCCAAAAGCCATTGCGAAATGTCAATCTGCACACGAAATCCTTTTGGATAATAATCTTCCAAATCGAATACTTCTAATGCGCTGTTGGCAACTTTATTGATGATTTCTTCCATGATATTATAGTAAGCAGTGTTCGGTTTTTTAGTGATCAGTTAATTCTGAACACTAAAAAACTGATTACTGAGCACTTTTTTTAAAGCATTCCTAATTCTAACTTCGCTTCTTCGCTCATTAAATCTTTGCTCCAAGGCGGATCGAAAGTAATTTCTACGTCTACATCTTTAATGTTTTCGATTGTTTTTACTTTTTCTTCCACTTCTCTAGGTAAACTTTCTGCAACTGGGCAGTTTGGAGAAGTCAATGTCATTAAGATTTTTACTTCGTAATCGGTATTTACCATTACGTCGTAAATTAATCCTAATTCGTAAATATCTACAGGAATCTCCGGATCGTAAATGCCTTTTAAAACTCTTACGATTGATTCTCCTAATTCGTTTGTGTCTATTTCTTGTTCCATTTTTTGTATTTGTTTTTCACCATTAAGGTATTAAGAAAATTAAGTTTGCGCTTTTGAGTTTAAATAATAGCTTAAATTTCTTTTAAGAAAATTAAGCACAACGCTTTATGAAACTTAATGTCTTAATGGTTTAATTTTTTTAATTTTTGTTTTTTGCATCAAATGCCAAAGCATACATTTTGATGTTTTTGATCATCGAAACCAAACCGTTTGCACGAGTGGCCGATAAATGTTCTTTTAAGCCTATTTCGTCAATAAAATCAGTATCTGCTTCCAGAATATCTTTTGCTTTTTGGTTGGAGAAAGCACGGATTAAAATCGCAATAATTCCTTTTGTCAAAATAGCATCGCTATCTGCTGTGAAAACAATTTTATCGTCGTTTTCTTCACCTTGTAACCAAACTTTAGACTGACAGCCTTTGATTAAATTATCGTCGGTTTTGTATTCTTCTTTGATTAACGGAAGACTTTTTCCCAGTTCGATGATGTATTCATAACGCTGCATCCAGTCGTCGAACATTGAAAATTCGTCTATTATTTCGTTTTGAATTTCTTTTATCGTCATAATTATTCTTTAGAAAAATCAACTAATAAATTTACTAGTTTTTCGATTTCTTTTGGAGGAAAACCATTGTCGAAACCCGGAGTTTCATATATTTTTCCGTCTGTTGTTATTTTTAAATTTCCAATTGCGGCCCCGTCATACGTACGTTTGTCTGTTGGTGCTTTTAATGTGGAAAGACTGTCCAAATTTACTTTTGAAAATGCTGAAACGATTTGATTCCATTTGGCTTCATCAATATTGCTTTTTACAGCTTCTGCATTACGTTCTTTAATAACCGAAACCGATTTGTCTTCAACAATAATACTTTTGTAATATCCTCTAGACATTGCAGAATATTCAATTTGAGTCGATTTCATATCTACTTTTTTTTGACTGCAGCATCCGCCTGCGATAAAAACAGTTAGTAGCAATAATGATAGTATTCTCATAAATTTATTTTTTTTAGCTTAACATTGTTTGTGCTTTTTTCACGGCATCAACCATTAAATCAATTTCTTCTTTTGTATTATAGAAAGAAAAAGAAGCACGAATTGTTCCCGGAATACAGAAAAAATTCATGATTGGCTGCGCACAATGATGTCCTGTTCTAACAGCAATTCCTAATTTATCTATAATAGAACCAACATCATACGGGTGAATTCCATCGATATTAAACGAGACTACAGAGGCTTTATTTTTTGTGTTTCCGTAAATTCTGATTCCTTCAATTTCGTTAAGACGTTTTGTGGCGTGTTCTAATAATTCATTTTCGTATTCATGAATTTTATCAAAACCAATTTCGTTTAAATAATCAATTGCAGTTCCTAAAACAATTCCGCCTGCAATATTTGGCGTTCCAGCTTCAAATTTATGCGGAAGATCTGCGTAAGTAGTTTTTTCGAAAGTAACTTCTTTAATCATTTCACCTCCGCCCTGATAAGGAGGAAGTTTATTCAGCCATTCTTCTTTTCCGTATAAAATTCCAGTTCCGGTTGGACCGCACATTTTATGACCAGAAAAAGCATAAAAATCGCAATCTAATTCCTGAACATCTGGTTTTAAATGCGGAACAGCCTGAGCACCGTCAATTAAAACTGCAGCGCCAACAGCGTGTGCTTTGTCAATAATATATTTGATTGGATTTATAACTCCAAGCGCGTTCGAGATATGATTTACAGTAACGATTTTAGTTTTATCCGAAAGTAAAGCGTTAAATTCTGAAATGATTAATTCACCATTTTCATCAATCGGAATTACTCTTAAAGTTGCTCCTGTTCTTTCGCATAACATCTGCCAAGGCACAATGTTACTGTGATGTTCTAATGAAGAAACAACCACCTCGTCGCCAGGTTTTAAAATAGAAGTAAAACCGTTTGCCACTAAGTTAATTCCGTGCGTTGTTCCCGAAGTAAAAAGAACTTCGTGAGCATGTTTTGCATTAATGTGTTCTTTTACTTTTCCGCGTGAAATTTCGTAAGCATCAGTAGCTAACTGGCTTAAAGTGTGAACGCCACGGTGAATATTGGCGTTGATTTCGTTATAATATTTTACTTCAGCATCAATTACAACTTTTGGTTTTTGCGAAGTAGCTCCGTTGTCGAAATATACTAATGGCTTTCCGTTTACTGTCTGTGAAAGTATCGGGAAATCAGCTCTTATTTTTTGAATATCTAGCATGTCTTATTTAGAAAAAATCTATTTACAAAAGTACTAAAACTAAATTTGTTTATACAGGAATTCTATAATTTCCTTTTATGATGCCATTGTTACAAGCCGTAAATGCTGATTCTCTAAAAATCGATTCGGTTTTATGAATTATCCCAAACAGAATTATAATTTAAGTTCTAAAAACGTGAACATAAATTATTTATATTGCATTACAAATACCACAAACATGAAAAAATTTCTCAAAGTATTTTTGCTTTTAATAGTCATTGCATTTTTATATTTCGGATTCACCACTTATCCGAAGCTTGATTTAATTTCAGGCTTTTCTGCGAAGAGTGTGGCTTCAGGACATTTTATGGACAATCGTCCATTGGATTTAATTGAAAAAACAGACAACGATATTAAGATGATTGATCTGGCTAAAAATTCAATTGATGATGCTGGCAAGTTCGCAACTGCTTCGGTTTATGGTTTAAAGGAAAGAAAAGCCATCTACCGAGAAGGTTTGGGAGCAACTTTGATTAATGACAATTTTGATGTTTCGAAACCTTATTTGCTTCCTAAAAGAACCAAATTGAAAAATAATCTTCCTTTTCCATACGGAAATAACGAACCAAAAGATACTGCATTTTCTAATGTTGATTATTCAAAACTAAAGAAAGCAGTCGAAAATGCTTTTGATCAAGATGGCGGAAAAAAGAAAAGAACTCGCGCTGTTGTTGTTTTGTATAAAGACAAACTGATTGCCGAAAAATACGATACAGGTTTTACTAAAGACAGCAAAATTTTAGGCTGGTCGATGACAAAAAGTATTACAAGTTCGGCTTTTGGAGTTTTAGCAAAACAAGGAAAAATTGATATTTACAAACCCGCTCCAGTTGCAGAATGGAAAAATGACGAACGTAAAAATATTACGCTGAATGATTTGCTTCACATGAATTCTGGTTTAGAATGGGAAGAGAATTACAGTAAGATTTGCGATGCTACAAAAATGCTTTTTCAGGCCGAAGATATGGGGAAAGTGCAATTGGAAAAACCAGCACAATTCAAACCAAACACACATTGGAATTATTCGTCAGGAACAACCAATTTATTATCACTGATTTTAAGAAGACAATTTAAAACCCAGCAAGAATATCTTGATTTTTGGTACAGTGCCGTAATTGACAAAATCGGAATGAACTCAATGATTGTTGAACAGGATATGTCGGGAACCTTTGTTGGTTCGTCTTATGCTTGGGCAACACCTCGCGACTGGTCAAAATTCGGATTATTATATCTTCATAAAGGAAACTGGAACGGCGAACAAATTCTAGATGAAAGCTGGGTAAAATACACTGCAACGCCAACAAATACATCAAACGGAAGATACGGAGCGCAATTTTGGTTAAATGCCGGAGGAAAATTCCCAGATGTTCCTCGTGATATGTTTTATTGCAGTGGTTACCAAGGACAAATGGTGGTGATTATTCCGTCAAAAGATATGGTGATTGTGCGAATGGGAGTGAGAGAAGAAGAACCAGGTTTTGATTTTAATGGATTTTTGAAAGAGGTTATTGAGAGTGTGAAGAAATAAAACTATGTTTAATCTATCTTATGAGTATTTGTTTTAAATATTGTACTTTTATAGAATGAAATCTATTGATTTTATTCAAAATTGTTAATAGTTTTCATCTTTGTAAAGGTAATAAAATCAACTATTTATTAATTGTTTCCCTTATTGATGAGGGAAACAATTGAAAGTTATTAACATTTTTTGGTTATGAAGAAAGATTTGACTATGTCATCTGTTGATAGGCAGAATATCTTAAATAATAAAATTGTTTTAGAAAATATACAACAGCATATCGGTGTTATCGGAATGTATTTTAATGAAGAATATCGATTTACAAAATCAGATGTCTCGGATTTTTATGGGATTGATGTTTCAACGATTGATCGATATTTGTCAAATAATGAAAAAGAATTAAAACATAATGGATATGTTAACCTTAAAGGAAAGCTTTTAAAAGAATTTAAAGCTGAATTTGGTTGGATGTTGCAGGAAGGAGCAAAGGCTCCACAATTAGGGGTTTTTAATTTTAGAGCTTTTCTTAATCTTGGAATGTTGTTGACTGAAAGCGAGAAAGCTAAAGCTCTTAGAAGTGTTATGTTGGATATTGTTATTGATACCTTAAATCAAAAAGTTGGAGGCTCAACAAAATATATTAATCAAAGAGATGAAGATTTTTTAATTGCAATAACAAGAGAACCTATTTATCGTAAAGAATTTACAAATGCGTTAAATCTTTATCTTAATATGGGGAATTATAAATATGCAGTATATACAGATAGTATTTATGAAGTGATTTTTCATGAAAATTCGAAAGAATATAAACAAATATTGCAGCTAGAAGAAAAAGAAAATCCTCGTGATACAATGTATTCTGAAGTATTAAAATTAATTGCTTCATTTGAAATTGGGATTGCAGATCAAATGAAAGTTAAATTTGATGAATTGGGACGAAAGTTATTACCTAAGGAGTTGGATAAATTGATACATGATTTTGCTAATCAACGTTTTTGGGGCCCTCAACTGGAGGATGTAAGAACCAAGATGGCTTGTAGAGACTATGGTCTAAGAGACATAATCCATGAAAGACTTAAACCTTACATAAATACTCTAAATAGTGACGAGTATAATCGTTTCCTAGGAGAAAAAAGTAAAAGTTTAATTGAAAGGGTAATGGAAGATGAGCAGTTATTAGAGATTTTTAAAAGACTAAAAGATAGATAATATGTTTGATTTCTCTTATTTTGATGCTGAGCATGCTATTTATGTCCACGATCAAATAATTATTAATTCAGGCGGAATGTTAGGAATGCTTAATCGTGGATTACTTGAAAGCTCTATTGATCATTTGCAAAATGATATTTACTATCCTAATTTAGAAGATAAGTTGACTCATTTATTTTTCTCTATTAATAAAAATCATTGTTTTCAAGATGGAAATAAAAGAGCTTCGATTGCTCTTTCAGCATATTTTTTAGAAATCAATAATTGTAGTTTTATTATAACTCGATTTATTGAACAAATGGAAAACATTGCGGTTGATGTTGCAAATAATAAAATTGACAAAGATTTATTACATGAAATAATATCATCGATACTTTATCAACAAGACTACAGTGAAGATCTTAAGTTAAAAATTATCTCAGCAAAATGGGATTAAAAAAAACCGATAAACTTTAGTAAGCTTATCGGTTTTTAATTTTATAAATAAGAAATATTACAAATCAAATCCTAAATTCACGCCTAATTTCATGGCAATGATTTTAGTAATTCTTTGTTTTAATTCTGGTATTTTGATGCTTTCGATAACGGCATTTGAAAATGCGTACATCAATAAAGCTTTAGCTTCTTTTTTCGGGATTCCGCGAGACTGCATGTAGAACATTGCTGTTTCATCAAGCTGTCCAACTGTACATCCGTGAGAACATTTTACGTCATCAGCAAAAATTTCCAATTGAGGTTTTGCGTTGATTGTTGCTTTGTCACTCAATAAAATGTTGTTGCTTTTTTGGAAAGCATTTGTTTTCTGCGCTTCTTTTTCTACCAAAACTTTTCCGTTGAAAACTCCAGTCGAACGATCAGAGAAAATTCCTTTATAATCCTGGAAACTTTCGCAGTTTGGTTGCGCGTGGTTTACCAAAGTATAATGGTCAACGTGCTGTTTGTCATTTAAGATCGAAATTCCGTTAAGCGTACTCGTTAATCTTTCTCCGAAATGATAAAAGTTTAAGTTGTTACGAGTCAGATTTCCTCCAAATGAGAAAGTATGAACAGAAGCATGGCTTTCTTGTTGCTGCGAAACAAAAGTATTGTCTACTAAGTTTGCTTCACTATTATCATTTTGGATTTTGTAATAATCAACAATCGCACGTTTTTGAGCGAAAATCTCTGTAACAGAATTTGTTAAAACCGGATTTTCATTCAAACTTTGGTGACGCTCAATAATTTGTACATGTGAATTTTCACCCACAATAACCAAATTTCTTGGCTGAACCATTAAAGCCGCTTCATTTCCGGTTGAGAAATACATAATCTCAATTGGTTTGTCAGCCACTTTTTTCTTTGGAATATTAATAAAAGCTCCTTCAATAGCAAATGCAGTATTTAATGAAGTCAAACTATCATCTTTGCTTGCAATTTGATTAAAGTAGGTATCAATAACCATTTTATATTTTGGTTTGGTCAATGCCGAAGACATCAAGCAAACATCGATTCCGTCGTGTGTTGTAGAAGACAAATGCGAACTGAAAACACCATCAATAAAAACTAATTTATAAGTGTCAATTTCGTGTAAAAAGTATTTTTTTACCTGGTTAAATTCAATTGCATTTTCCTGCTTTGGAAAAACCGTAAAGTCATTTTTTAAGATGGCATTTAGCGATGTGTATTTCCAGGCTTCTTCCTTTTTGGTTGGAAAACCTTTATTTTCAAAGTTTTTTATAGCAGTTGTACGTATATCATGTAAATCTGAATGTACATCGACACGCTCTTCAAAAGCCATAAAAGACGATACTAATTTTTCTTTTAAATCCATTGTTCTTTTGTTTCCTTCGGGGTTTCAGGTTTCAAGTTTCAAGTTGTTCACTGAAACTTATTCCCTTTGAAATCTTTTTTATTTAGATAAGTGATAAAGTTTTTTATTTTACCGCTTAAATTTTCGTAATCCTTTTTTAAAGCTTCGAATTTTTCTTCTGAAATATATTCAAAATCAAAAACCCGATATAGCTGAGATCTTGTTTCTCCGGCTGAACCTTTTGCAATTGATAAAAATTGTCGAAATTCTAAATTTCCATCTCTTTCAAAACCTTCAGCAATATTATCCATTACTGAACCCGAAGAATCTTTTATTTGATTTTTAAATCTGAGATCTGATCTTAACTCTGTATGAACTGCAATAAGATGAATTTCTTTTGCTAATCTTCGAGCTTCTTTCCAAATTTCTAAATCTTCAAATCGTGTAATTGTTGCCATTTTTCTGTTTATTTAATTTAAGTTTAAACTTACAAAACATAGTTTAACTTGAAACTAAAAAAACATGAAACCTGAAACAAAAATTTTAGTTTTCTGCCTTAATCCAGTCGTATCCTTTTTCTTCCAATTCGTAAGCCAATTCTTTTCCTCCTGATTTTACGATTCTTCCGTTATAAAGAACGTGAACGAAATCCGGAACGATATAATCTAACAAACGTTGGTAGTGTGTAATAACGATAATTGCGTTTTTCTCGCTTTTTAATTTATTAACTCCATTTGCAACAATTCTTAAAGCATCGATATCAAGACCAGAATCGGTTTCGTCAAGAATAGCCAGTTTTGGTTCTAACATAGCCATTTGGAAAATCTCGTTTCTTTTTTTCTCTCCTCCAGAAAAACCTTCGTTAAGAGAACGAGATAAAAATTTACGATCGATTTCTAATAATTCAGATTTCTCACGAATAACTTTCAACATTTCGTTTGCAGGCATTTCTTCCTGTCCGTTTGCTTTACGAGTTTCGTTGATAGCAGTTTTCATAAAGTTAGTTACACTAACTCCAGGAATTTCTACCGGATATTGAAACGAAAGGAAAACACCTTTGTGCGCTCTTTCTTCTGGCGCAAGATCAGCAAGATCTTCTCCGTCAAGAATTACCTCTCCGTCTGTAACTTCATAATTTTCGTTTCCTGCAATTACAGCAGAAAGTGTACTTTTTCCAGAACCGTTTGGCCCCATTATCGCGTGAACTTCTCCAGCTTTTACTTCTATATTAATTCCTTTCAGGATTTCTTTATCACCAATAGCGGCGTGAAGGTTTTTTATTGATAACATTGTTTTTTATTTTATATAAATGTCAATTCTATTTTTGTTGTTTGGCTTAAAACATTGGCATTAAAATGCGCGTGTCCTAAATATTCCATGCCTAAATAATCAGACGTTTTTTTGAACGGAATGTAAAAACTGTCTTCTATTATATTGTCGTGTGAATTTGATATTACACCAATTTTTTTTCCTCTCAGTTTTCTTCCTGTTTCTTTTTCAATTCGGATTAAATCTGAAAAACGATCAAAAAAGACTTTTAAAATCCCGCTCATATTATACCAATAAACAGGCGTTGCAAAAATCAGCGTGTCATATTTTTCGATAATTCCTCTAATTAAAGGCAAAAAATCATCGTCTATATTTTTGCTTTCGTAATCATAATAGGAAATATTATAATCACTTAAATTAACTATATCAATATTATGTTCTTTAGAAAGGGCATCTACAATTTTTGTTGTATTTCCGTTTTTTCTAGAAGAACCTAAAATGATTACTGTTTTGTTTTCCATTTTATTATCCTACAGAACCTTCTAAAGAAATCTCTAATAATTTTTGAGCTTCAACAGCAAATTCCATTGGAAGTTTGTTCAATACATCTTTACTGAAACCATTTACAATTAAGGCAATCGCTTTTTCAGTCGGGATACCTCTTTGGTTACAGTAGAAAACCTGATCTTCTCCAATTTTACTTGTCGTTGCTTCGTGCTCAATTTTTGCTGATGGATTTTTACTTTCGATATATGGGAAAGTATGCGCACCGCAATTGTTACCCATTAATAATGAGTCACATTGAGAAAAGTTTCTTGCATTTTCTGCTCTTGGAGAAATTTGCACTAAACCACGGTAGCTATTTTGTGATTTTCCAGCCGAAATACCTTTAGAAATAATAGTCGATTTAGTGTTTTTTCCTAAATGGATCATTTTAGTTCCAGTATCTGCTTGTTGGAAATTATTAGTTACAGCAATAGAATAAAATTCTCCTACTGAATTATCTCCTTTCAATACACAAGAAGGATATTTCCAAGTTACAGCAGAACCTGTTTCAACTTGTGTCCACGAAATTTTAGCGTTTGTTTCGCATAAACCTCTTTTAGTTACGAAGTTGTAAACCCCACCTTTTCCTTCTTTGTTTCCAGGGAACCAGTTTTGAACTGTAGAATATTTAATTTCAGCATCATCCAAAGCGATTAATTCAACCACAGCGGCGTGCAATTGATTTTCGTCACGGCTTGGAGCTGTACATCCTTCAAGATAAGAAACGTAACTTCCTTCATCGGCAATAACAAGAGTTCTTTCGAATTGTCCTGTTCCTGCCTGATTGATTCTGAAATATGTTGAAAGTTCCATCGGACATTTTACGCCTTTTGGAATATAACAGAAACTTCCGTCAGAGAAAACTGCTGAGTTTAACGCTGCGTAGAAGTTGTCTTTTTGAGGAACAACGGTACCTAAATATTTTTTTACTAATTCTGGATGTTCTTTGATAGCTTCAGAAATCGGACAGAAAATAATTCCTTTTTCGGCCAAAGTTTTCTTGAAAGTTGTAGCCACAGAAACAGAATCGACTACAATATCCATAGCGATATTGTTCATCTTTTTTTGTTCGTCTACAGAAATTCCAAGTTTTTTGTACATTTCTAATAATTCTGGATCTACATCATCCAAAGTTTTATTAGGATCTACAGTTTTTGGAGCTGAATAATATGAAATAGCCTGAAAGTCTGGTTTTTCGTAATTTACGTTTGCCCATTCCGGCTCAATCATTTCTTTCCATGCACGGAAAGCCTCAATGCGCCATTCGGTCATCCATTCAGGTTCTTCTTTTTTAAGCGAAATAGCTCTTACAATTTCTTCGTTTAAGCCAATAGGGAAAGTCTCAGATTCTATATTGGTATAAAATCCGTATTCATATTCTTTGGTTTCCAGTTCGATTTTTAAATCGTCTTCGGTGTATTTGCTCATTGTTTTTTTATTGAAAGACTTAATTATTTAAATCTTTAAATTTTGCAATCGTTTAAATTAATTTTAAAGCGAAAATGATTCTCCGCATCCGCAAGTTCTGCTTGCATTTGGATTGTTGAATACAAATCCTTTTCCGTTTAATCCTCCTGAAAATTCTAAAATTGTTCCGGCTAAATACAGAAATGATTTTTTTTCAACTGCAATTTGTATGTCATTATCTACGAATATTTTGTCATCTTCTCCTTTGGTTTTGTCAAACTTTAAATCATAAGACAAACCAGAGCATCCACCGCTTTTTACGCCTACTCTTACGTAGTCGCTTGCGGCGTCAAAACCATCATCAGTCATCAAGTCGATGATTTTCTTTTTGGCTGTATCAGAAACCTTTATCATTGTTTATGGTATTTGTTTTTAAAAGATCATTTTAATTTGCATTTGAATAATAATCAAATTATTACACAAATTTTAAATGCCAATTTCAATGTTGAAATGAAATTGCCTGCAAAGATACGACTTAAAAACCTTTTTCCATAACGGTTCACATTATTATAACAAATGTTAAAATAGATAGAAGTTATTTTGTCATAAAAAACAGAAATGCAGTCTCTTTTGTTTTACAATTGTTATTTGGTTTGAAAGAAAAGTTTTATTTTTGTGTAAAATGTTGATTTTGTGATGGTTAAATCTGTGTAAAATGGTAAAAAACAGTATTTCTACTTGTTGAGTGGAATAAAATAATACTATTTTTACAGGAAATTGTGAGAAATCATGAAGAAAAACTACACAAATGAATGGTTAAGAGCATTTTTAGCTATATTTTTTATTTTAGGAATAGGAGCAACATTTTTTTTGTTTAGTAATGAACTAAAAGAAAGTGCCGAAAAAGCTAAAATACTCACCAAAAAAAGCAAATTTACCGGGCCGAGTAATGAAACTCTCGCTCAAAAAAGAATACTCGATTCTTTAAATGTTTTAAAACTGGAATATGATGTGGCCATTCTCGAAAAAACATCATTATCGCAGCAATTAGAGCTTGAACGTAAAAATGTACAAAACCTAATGGAGATTATTAGGGTTTCTAAAAATCCTTCTGTGGCACAAATACAAATTTACAGAAAACAGCTTTTGGATTTAAAAATGACATTATCAGCTAAAATTGTCGAAATTAAAAGTTTAAAATCTCAAAATAAAAGTCTGCTTACAGAAATAGAAAGCCAAAATGTGGTTATGTACCAGCAAAAAAGAGAGAATGATACCTTGATTTTGAATCAAAAGAAATTAGAATCGACCATAAAAGATGCTTCTAGACTTTCTCTAAATAATTTTAAAGTAATTGGACTTCGCGAAAAAAAATCAGGCAAAGAGTTTGAAACTGAAAAAGCAAAAAACACCCAGAAATTAAAAGTAAGTTTTTCAGTAAATGGAAATTCGATTGCTAAAACCGGTAAACGAGTTTTCTACATTCAGGTTTTAGATCAAAAAAACACTGTTATGGGGGAGAATAAATTAATAGAATTTGAAAATGATAAAGCTTTGGTTTACAGTTTTATGGTTGCTGTAGATTTTCAGGGTAAACCTGTAAATGTTTATGGAGTTTTGAATTCTGATGGAAATGAATTTAAAAAAGGAACTTACTTTGTTAACTTTTTCGACAAACAAGAAATCATGGGAAGTGCTTCTCTGACTTTAGAATAGCATTGTTTACGTTTTTAATAGAAATTAAGGCAAAAGAAAATTGGATTTCCTAGCTTTGTTTTTCATTTAGAAATTTATACTCATGAAACTTTATCCAATAGAATCAGGAAATTTTAAATTAGACGGCGGTGCCATGTTTGGTGTTGTGCCCAAAACAATTTGGAATAAAACCAATCCGGCAGATTCGAACAATTTAATTGATATTGCAGCAAGATGTCTGCTTATTGAAGATGGAAACCGTTTGATTTTGATCGATACCGGAATGGGCGACAAACAATCAGAAAAGTTTTTTGGATATTATTCGCTTTGGGGTTCTCATTCTATTGATAAATCGCTGGCTGAATATGGTTTTAACCGAGACGATATTACAGATGTTTTTATGACACATTTACATTTTGATCACTGCGGAGGGAGTGTTCAGTGGAATTCTGATAAAACATTTTATGAGCCGGCTTTTAAAAATGCAAAGTTTTGGACAAATGAAAATCACTGGAAATGGGCTGTAAAACCAAATGCTCGTGAAAAGGCTTCTTTTTTGACAGAAAATATTATCCCAATGCAGGAAAGCGGCCAATTGAATTTTATTGAAAAACCTGAAGGCGATTTTGGTTTTTCAAAAGAATTAGGATTTGGAATTTTCTATGCAGACGGTCATACCGAAAAACAAATGATTCCGCATATTAAGTATAAGGATAAAACAATTGTTTTTTGCGCTGATTTATTGGCTACAGCCGGACATATTCCGCTTCCGTATGTAATGGGATATGATACAAGACCGCTTTTGACTTTAGATGAAAAAGCAAAGTTCTTAAACGCTGCAGCAGATAATAATTACTATTTGTTTTTAGAACACGATGCTCATAACCAAATTATAACAGTTGAACATACAGAAAAAGGTGTTCGCTTAAAAGACGTTTTTACCTGCGAGGAAATTTTTTAATAATGATAATTCCAATATAAAAAAATCCCATTTTCAATTTAGAAAATGGGATTTTTGTTTTTACTAATTTTTCGATTATTCTACGATTATTTTTTTTGCCGTAGAAGCATCTCCATTAATTAAATAGATATAATAAATTCCTTTTGGTAAACCAGATAAATTAATGCTGTTGTCTGTATTACTTGAGTTTAGAGTAAATGATCTTACGAGTTGACCTAAAGTATTATAAACATTCGCTTTTTCTAAAGAAATATTATTAATGGTAACCTCTCCTTTTGTTGGGTTTGGAGATAGTACCGCATAGCTAAAAACAGAATCCTGCAGGCCTAAATTACAGCTTGTTGAGTAATTTGTTGCTGCATCTTTTGCAGCCGTCCAGTTTGTTTCAGAATATACTGTATTATCAACTTTAATACAAGTTAAACTTGGATTCAAAGTCGATTTTAAGCTTACAAAATTTGGCTTATTTGAAAGATTTAGATTTACTAATTTGTTTTCAGAACAATCTAAACTTTTTAGATTTACGTTTTGTGACAAATCCAGATTAGTAAGATTGTTGGTTTTACAATTTAAGGTTTCTAAGTTCAGGAAACCTTCAATTCCGGTTAAATCATTAATGTTAGAACCTGAAAGATTAATTGCAGTTACTAACAAAATGTTTGCAGTAAGTACTTTTCCGTCTAATTCTCTATAATCTACTCCGGATTTAATTAATGCTTTTTCAAAATTTGGATCAGGAATTAATGTGTAAGGTCCATCAAGACATGATGTGTTATATGAGGCAGAAGCATCCTTTAATGAGCTCCAATTATCATTAGAATAGTTTTGATTGTCTACGGTAATACAAGTTAAATAAGCATTATTTGTAAAGTTTGAATTTGCTAGTATAAAATTACTGTTATTTCCGTTTTTTAAATTTAGAGTAGTCAAAGAATTATAATTGTCACTGCAATCTAAGCTGGTCAAAGCAGTATTATATGAAAGATCCAAATCCATAATATAAACCTGCTTGCAGTTTAGAGTAGTCAATTTAGTGTTTTTAGAGACATCGAGTCTGGATATTGATGTAGTGCTGCAATTTAAACTAGTCAATTTAAGATTATTTGAAACGTCGATTTTAGTAACATAAGGGTTTTTAGAAACATTTATATGTGTAAGCTCAGGATTATTAGAAAAATCTAATAAATACACCATAGTCGACGAGCAATCCAGATACTGTAATTTAGTGTTTTTTGATATGTTCAATACATTAATTTCATTATCATTACAAATTAAGCTTGTTAAACTTGTAAAATCTTCAATACCAGTAATATTTTTAATTTCGCTGTATGAAATATCTAATGAAGTAACAGATTCAATTTTGGAAGTTTCTACTTTTCCATCCGGGATTCCAGAATCGATGCCTAAAGCAATTAGTTTGTTTTCAAAATTTAAATCTGGAATTAAAGTATATTGAACACAGTTAGAACTATAACTTGCGTTTGCATCTTTAATACCAGTCCAGTTTGCATCTGAATAAGCTTCATTATCAACTTGGATGCAGGTTAGGTTTGGATTGTTTGTAAAAAGTGAATAGTTCAAATCTAAATTTGTATTATTCTTATTTTTTAAATTTAAAGAAATTAACTGATTGTCATTACAAACTAATTCTATTAGTTTTGGATTATTAGAAACATCAATGTTTTTAAGCTGATTTTCCTGACAGTCCAACATTTCTAAATCAGGCAGCATTGAAACGTTTATAGCCGTTAATTTATTTCCGTGACAAAGAAGCCATTTCAGCAGAATATTATTTGAAACATCTAAACTTGTAATTTTGTTGAAGTGGCAATAAAAATTAGTCAGATTTATATTTTTTAAAATATTAATGCTGGTCAATTGATTTGAGCCACAGTTTATTTCTTGTAAAGCTGTATTATTGTCGATATCTAAACTTGTTAATGTACAAGAATTGCAGAATAATCCTGTCAAAGCAGAATTTTTAGATACATTTAAAGCAGTCAGTGTATTTTTAGATACATTTAAACTTTTTAAGATTGTGTTTTCTGAAAGATCGATCGTTGTTAATAAATTATTCTGACAATCCAGATTCTCTAATAAAGTATTTGTTTTAATGTCTAAATTGGCAAGTTTATTATTTCCAATATTTAAATATGTTAATTTGTTGTTTTTTGAAATATTTATTGCCGTCAACTTATTTTTGTTAGCAGTAATGCTTTCTAAATTAATGTTTTGGGATAAATCAAGATTTGTTAAATTATTGTCAGGACAATATAGAGTAGTTAATGCTTTAAAATCTTCAATACCGGTTAAGTCTGAAATAGAACTTCTATCAATATTTAAGATCGTTAATCCGGAAATTGCAGATGTTAACACTTTTCCATCCGGGATTCCAGAATCGATGCCTAAAGCAATTAGTTTGTTTTCAAAATTTAAATCTGGAATTGAGGTATTCTGTTGTGCGTGAATCGAAAAATTAGCTAATAAAAGCAATAAGAGTAGTTTTGTTTTCATAGAGAGGGTTTAGAATTCGACCGAGCAAGTGTAGAAAATTTAAACGGATATTCCTTACGTGAAACCGTAAAGCGCGTGTTTATTTTTCCAGGATATTTTATAATTCAAATTGACTTTAATAATTAAAAAATCCCATTTTCTGTAAATTGAAAATGGGATTTTTTATGGTTTGGGTGATTAAAAATTATTCTACAATTATCTTTTTAACAGAAGCATTATTACCATTTATTAAGTATATATAATAAACTCCTTTTGGCAGACCAGATAAGTTAATGTTGTTGTCTTTAATGTCAGAATTTAGTTTAAATGATTTTACAAGCTTTCCTAAGGTATTATAAACATTAGCTTTTTCTAAATTTACGTTTTTAATATTTAATTCTCCTTTGGTTGGATTTGGATAAACAACAGCCTGACTAAAAACAGATTCATCTAAACCTAGATTTTTGCAGGTATTAGAATAAGTTGTGGTTGATTCTTTAATACTTGACCAATTTGCATTTGAATAATTCTCATTATCAACTTGTATACAGCCAAGAGTTTTAAGTCCTAAAAAGGAAGTGTATAATGCTGAAACTGATTTTTTACCCGTATTTGACGGCAGAATAAAGCTAGCATTGTTTCCATTTCTCAGGTTTAAAGAAACCAAAGGATTATTAACCACATATACAATTCTAAGTTTAGTGTTTATAGATACATCTAATGTGGTAAGCTGGTTTGAAGAAGCGTTTAAAGTTTCAAGAAACAAATTACCGCTTAAGTCAAGAGAAGTAATTCGATTATTGCTCACATCTAAAGATGTCAAGGACGTAAAATATTCAATTCCAGTTAGATTTTTAATATTACTATTCGAAAGATCTAAAGAGGTTATTGAGCTTATGTTTGCGGTAGTAATTTTTCCGTTTAAACCATCTGTATCAATTCCTAAATCAATTAACTTCTGTTCAAAATTTGAATCTGGAATCTCAGTGTAATGATATGCACAATTAGTATCATAATTTGCATCTTTATCTTTATTATTAGCCCAATTTGCATTGGCATAAACTACATTATCCACCTGAATACAAGTTAAATCAGGATTATTGCGAAAATCTACGTATCTCAAACTATTAAAACCGTTTTTTAAATTAAGATTTTTTAACAGATTTAAAGAACAATCGAAATTAATCAATGCGATATTTTTAGAAAGATCAAGTGATGTTAATAAATTTGATTGGCAATAAAGAGTTTGTAAGGTAATATTATTAGAAACATCTAAACGGGTTAGATTAAGACCGCTTGAGTTCAGATATACTAACGCTGTGTTTTTTGAAATATTAAGACTGGTTAATCTCGAATAAGAACAGTCTAAAGTTGTAAGAGATAAATTCTTGGAAACATCTATTTCTGTAATTAATGTGCTGTCAAATTTTAAGTGATTTAAAGATAAATTTTTTGAAAGATCGAGTTCTGAAATTTTATTACCAGCGATTTTTAAAGTTGTTAAATGTACATTATTTGAAACATCTAAATTTGTTAGTTGGTTTGCAATACAATCTAAAGTTTTTAAATTAAGGTTTTTTGAAACATTAAGTGTTTTTAATTTTCCATTTCCACCATCACCAGTTGAATAAATAGTTCCTGCACAAATCAAGGTTTCCAAAGCTGTAAAATCTTCGATTCCTGTTAAATCTGAAATATTACTGTTGCTGACATCTAAAGAAGTTAAAGTGTTTATGTTAGATGTTAAAATTTTTCCATCAACTACACCTCTATCCAATCCTAAATTAATTAATTTTTCCTCAAATCGAGGATCTGGAATTAAAGTATAAATTGGTAGCTGTTCACCAGGAATATACATAGCCGAAATTTCCTCCGGAGTCAAAACACGATTCCAAATACCAATGTCATCAATTGTTCCTTTAAAAGCTTCATTTTCGATATCGGGCAACCTTTGTCCTATTCTAAAAAGATTATTAATAGCAGTAGTGTTTAAATTTAGAGCTTGTTCATCTACAAATTGACCATTTACGTATAATGAAAGTTTAGTTCCGTTGTATGTAAGTGTAAAGAAGTACCAATCATTATTTGCGTAGTTAAAATTATTTACATAAAAACCCTCGGTAGAAGAAAAATATGGACCTGTAACAGTTTCAAGATATCCTTTACTATAAATATTAAGAGACAGTCGTTTCAATTTTTCTACAGCGCCATAATTTAAAATACAAGTTTCAAATTTATTTGGATCACTGAAAACATTATCTGTTTTAAACCATCCAGATATCGTTCTTGGAGAATTACCTTGAGGTATATTTGGTATAAAAGCGTTTATATAGCTGTCTTTACCATTAAAACTATAAGCACTATCTTTATTTCCAAACCTATCCGATGTTAAAGCAGCATTAAAAACTGTTCCATTTGATTTGTTTGTGCTGACATCATTTGCATTTCCATTAAACGGATAATATGCAATTAAACCATTTGCAGGAACAGAAGAAGGAAAGGTTTGAGCAAGAGTTGATAAACTGCTGATAAGCAGTAATAAAAGTAGTTTTGTTCTCATAGGCAGGTTTGTATTTTTAGCAGTACAATAATACAACATTGAATCTAAATTTTATTACGCGAAGGCGTACTTTAATAACAATATTTTTTTTGTTACTCTGCGAGTTAGAATAGGCTCATATTGTTTAAGAAAAATCTGTTTTGAACGGAATTTTTAACCAAAATTTCATAACACAGTGTTAACAGTTAGCTTTTTGTAACAAAAAAGCATAATTTAGACCCATCTTTTAACTTTACAATTATAATTAAGATACATGAGTCATATAAAACCTCTTAAATTATCTGCTTTTGCACTATTGGTTTTAGCAGGATGCAACGCTACTGTACAAGCGCAGGTTTCAACTTCAAAACAGTTTATTACAGCGCCGGCGGCAGTTGTAAAAAAAGCTCCTGTCAGCGAAAATGAATTAAAAAGATGGAGTCATCTGGATTTAATTAAAGATTCTATTCCCGGAATGAGCGTTGATAAAGCTTATGCTGAATTACTACAGGGTAAAACAGGTAAGAAAGTTATCGTAGGTATTGTAGATTCTGGTGTTGATATCGAACACGAAGATCTAAAAGGAATGATCTGGACAAATCCTAAAGAAATTCCAGGAAACGGAATCGACGATGATAAAAACGGATTTATAGATGACGTAAACGGTTGGAACTTCCTTGGAGATGCTGTTCACGAAAATCTGGAAATGACTCGTATCATTAAAAAAGCCGATGATGGTTCTGCACAATATAAACAAGCTTTAGAAGAATATACAAAGAAGTATGAAGAAGCTTTACAAGGCAAAGAAAGAATTGACTTTTTATTAAATGCACATAAAACAATAAAAAAAGCTGTAAATAAAGATAAATACACTCTTGAAGATTTAAAATCTATTACATCAACAGATCCTGAGGTTTTAAGCAGCAAACAAGTAATGACTCAAATTCTATCGAATACAGGACCAACCTTTGATCCTGAAGCTGAATTTGAAGAATACAGAGAATACGTTTACGATCAGTTAAACTACAATTTAAATAAAGAATACGACGGAAGAAAAATTGTAGGAGATAATCCTGATGATATTAAAAACACACGTTACGGAAATAATGTAGTATTTGGTCCTGATAAAGAAAAAGCACTTCACGGAACTCACGTTGCCGGAATTATTGCGCAGATCCGCGGTAATAATTTAGGTGGAGACGGAGTAGCAAACAATGTTGAAATTTTAACAGTAAGAGCAGTTCCAGATGGAGATGAGTACGATAAAGATATTGCTTTGGCAATTCGTTATGCAGTTGACAACGGAGCAAAAGTAATCAACGGAAGTTTTGGAAAAAGCTTCTCTCCGCACAAACAATGGGTTTACGATGCTATAAAATATGCAGCCAAAAAAGATGTATTAATTGTTCATGCAGCAGGAAACGACGGATATAATATTGATGAAACAAAAAACATCAATTATCCAAATGATGCAGAAGATAACGTTAAAGAATTTGCAGATAATGTTATTACTATTGGAGCAATTAATAAATCGTATGGAGAAAATGTTGTTGCTTCATTTTCTAACTTCGGAAAAATAAACGTTGACGTTTTTGCTCCGGGAGAAGAAATTTACGCAACAGTTCCTAATAATAAATACAAATATTTACAAGGAACTTCAATGGCGTCTCCAAATGCAGCAGGTGTTGCCGCATTAATTCGTTCATACTATCCAAAATTAAAAGCAGCTCAGGTTAAAAAGATCTTAATGGATTCTGGAGTAGCACTTCCTTCAATGGTTGTTTTAGGCGAAAGCGAAAATCCGGGAGAAAAACCTACTGCTGTTTCTTCTGCAGAATCATCAAAAACAGCTAAAATGGTAAATGCTTACAATGCTTTATTAATGGCTGAAAAGATGTCAAAAAAATAATAAGAATACACTATTAATCCAATGGAAGGGCGTAAGCTCTTCCATTTTCTATTACATATAAACATGCGAAAAATTATTTTACTTTCATTCCTGAGCATGGGTTTCAGCTCAGCATTTGCACAAAGCGCTCCGTATTGGCAGCAACACGCCGACTACAAAATGGAGGTTTCGATGGATGTAAAAAACTATCAGTACAAAGGAAAACAAGAATTGGTTTATACCAATAATTCTCCTGATACGTTGAGAAAAGTATTTTATCATTTGTTTCCAAATGCATTTCAGCCTGGAAGTGAAATGGATGCACGTCTGCACTTTATAAAAGATCCTGACGGAAGAATGGTTAATAAAATAAAAGGTGCCGATGGAAAAGATGTTAAACAAAGCCGAATTGAAACTTTAAAACCAAATGAAATTGGATTTCTAAAAATCTCTGATTTTAAACAAGACGGAGTTGCGGCACAAACAAGAGTTTCAGGAACTATTCTTGAAGTAACTTTAGCAAAACCAATTTTACCAAATTCAAAAACTACTTTTACATTAGATTTTGATGGTCAGGTTCCCGTTCAGATTCGTCGTTCTGGAAGAAACAATTCTGAGGGAGTAGAACTTTCTATGTCACAATGGTATCCAAAATTAGCCGAATTTGATTTTGAAGGATGGCACGCAGATCCTTACATCGCCAGAGAATTTCACGGTGTTTGGGGTAATTTTGATGTAAAAATTACAATCGATAAAGATTACACAATTGGAGGTTCAGGATATTTACAAGACAAAAATTCAATTGGCCACGGTTACGAAGATGCTGGTGTAACGGTTACGTATCCAAAAAAAGCAAAAACACTTACATGGCATTTCATCGCGCCAAATGTACACGATTTTACATGGGCTGCAGACAAAGAATATACACATGATATTGTAAAAGGACCAAACGATGTTGATTTGCATTTCTTCTACAAAAACAATCCAAAAACAACCGAAAACTGGAAACAGTTAGAGCCGTTAATGGTAAAAGTTATGGATTATTACAACAATAGAGTAGGACAATATCCGTACAAACAATATTCATTTATTCAAGGCGGCGACGGCGGAATGGAATATGCAATGTGTACTTTAATGTTAGGAAACGGAACTCTTGAAGGAATTCTGGGAACAGCAACTCACGAATTAGGACACTCTTGGTTCCAGCACATTTTAGCTTCAAATGAGTCTAAACACCCTTGGATGGACGAAGGTTTTACAACTTATATTGAAGACAGTGCTTTGAATGAATTAAAAGGCGATAAAAAAGAAGTAAATCCTTTTAAAGGAAATTACAATGCTTATTACAGTTTGGTAAATTCTGGTAAAGAACAGCCACAGACAACTCACGGAGATCGTTATGACGAAAACCGTCCGTATAGTATTTCTTCTTATATTAAAGGAAGTCTTTTCCTTTCACAATTAGAATACGTAATTGGGAAAGAAAATGTTGATGCCACTTTAAAAAGATATTTTAACGATTTTAAATTCAAGCATCCAACTCCAAACGACATCAAAAGAAGTGCTGAAAGAGTTTCGGGAGCTGAGTTAGACTGGTATTTAACAGACTGGGCACAAACAACAAATACAATTGATTACGGAATTAAAGATGTGGCTGATAACGCAGGAAAAACGACTGTAACTTTAGAAAGAATTGGAAGAATGCCAATGCCTATAGATTTAAAAGTAGATTATACTGACGGAACTTCTGAAACATTCTACATTCCTTTAAGAATGATGAATTTCATAAAACCAAATCCAAATCCAAATGAAAAAAGAACCGTTTTGGATGACTGGGCCTGGGCACAGCAAAACTATAGTTTTACAATTGATAAAAACAAAACGTCAATCAAAAAAATCACTATCGATCCAAGCGGATTAATGGCAGATGTAAAACAAGCCAATAACGTTTTTGAAGTGAAATAATCAAAAACAAATTTTTAAAGAAAAGCCCTTGAGAATATTTTTAAGGGCTTTTTCTTTTTAAGATGTTATATTGCTTTTACTTCTGTTTGAACAACAATTTCTGCTTTTTTAAATGGAAAAACTTTTCGATAACTAGCAGATCTCCATAACCATTCCACAGGACCGTAATTGTATTTTGAAAGCCACCATTTACTTATAAATAATTGAATAACAAAAACAAAAACAGCAAACGAAAAATAAAACCAATACGGCATGGTATCGGCTATGTTTAAACCAATTCCTGTAAAAACAAAAGCACCTAAAATGTTTTGAGATATATAATTGGTTAATGTCATTTTTCCGTTCACACCAAAATAATCGAATATCATTTTTAGTTTATTGCTTCTGTACAACAAAGTAATTCCTGATGCGATAAAAATCATTGCACTTAAAATAAACCAGAAATACGGATGGAAGTATTTAAGATATTCGGCTTTACTCTCAATAGCAGAATAAAAAAGAATTCCCATGATAACAGCAATAAAAAAACTGCTTATAAGTACATATTTTAAAAGCTTTTTCATCTCATTTAATCTATTGAAAAAATCTAATTTTTGGAGGAAAACACCAAAAAACATACAAGTCAGCATTACAAGATGAGATGTAATGGCATAACCAGGAACAATAATTTGCTGATAAAAAGAAGCCGAAAGATTAAATTTAAAAAAGTTAAACCAGTTTCCTGAATGAAATAATTTTAAATATTCAGGATTTGTGGTAACTGCCACTCTTTCTATATTAAGACCTTTAATAAAAGACATTATAAAAGGAATAGCTAAAACAATAACAGTACAAATAACAGCCAGTTTTTTTGCCGAAGTTTTATAAAACAACAATAATATAAGACCTAAAAAAGCATAATCTTTCAAAATATCGCCATACCAAAAACAAGAATCAATAAAAGCCAGACCAAAAAGCAATAACATTCGCCAGCTAAAAAATGTAACAGGATTTTTGCCTTTTGCAGCAACGTTATTTATTAAAATGGCAAATCCGTAACCAAACAAAACAGTTAATAAAGTCCAAGATTTTCCGGCTAAAAAATATTGATCAAAACGGGATAATATCTCAGACAGAACACTATTATTAGTTTCGCGCGGCAAACCAATGAGCATAAAACCGGAATAATTACCAATAACAACACCTAATAAAGCCCAGCCGCGAAGAATATCGACAATAGGATTTCTTTTACTTTGTTCAACAGGATGATAAGAATTTGTCATTTGATTAGCTTTTTTATTGTGATTTAATTAGTTATTTACACAAAACAAAAATGAATCTAAATATACTCAAAAGTAAGAAAATCATGCTTTTATTAATTCATAATCAAGAAAATCACATAATGAAAAAGCCCTTAAAACGAAATTTAAGGGCTTTTTTTATTTTCAAGTTTATTCCAAAATCGTAAAGATTATATTGTTTTTACATCAGCACTAACTTCTGTTGGTTGGATTTTCTTTAAAGGAAACCATTCTCGGTAACTTGCACATCTCCAAAGCCATTCAACAGGGCCGTAATTAAATTTAGAAAGCCACCATTTACTAATAAATAACTGAATTATAAATACTGAAATGGCAAGGAAAAAGTAAAACCAATACGGCAGATTATTATAAATTTTCAGTCCAATTCCAGAAAAAAGAAAGGCAGCGAGAATATTTTGCATCATATAATTGGTCAAGGTCATTTTGCCGCTTACTCTGAAATATTCAAAAAGAGTTTTCAGTTTTCCATTCGTATAAAGCAATGAAATTCCAGATGCAATAAATATCATTGTATTTATGATGATCCAGAAAACAGGATGGAAATAAGGGAATTTTATTTTGTAATGAATAGCAATTTCAAAAAGAACACCAGAAGCTATCGCTAAAATGAATGTGACGATAATTATCTTTTTCAATAATTTTTTGAATTCAGGCAAGCGATTAAAAAAGTTGATTTTTTGCAGATAAAAACCAAAAAGCATCAAAGCAAACATAACAACATGAACCGTAACAGCGTAGGGAAGACTAATCATTTCCTGATAATAAGTACCAAGCAAATTAAATTGAAACAAATCAATCCAATTTCCAGAATAAAATAATTTTAAATAAGTCGCAGTCGATTGTACATTTGGCAAGGTCTGTTTTATTGTATTAATGTACGCCATAAGAAACGGAACACATAAAAGTAGTGCTATAGAGCTTCTTAAAATTGTTTTTGGAGAGCTTTTGTAAAATAATAAAAGCAATAAACCCAAAAAAGCATAATCTTTTAAAATATCGCCAAGCCAAAATGCCGAATTTATAAAAGCAAGAATAAAAAGTATAAACATTCTCCAGGTAAAAAAGAGAACAGGATTTTTACCTTTTTCTGCAACATTATTGATTAGAACAGCAAATCCGTACCCAAATAAAATGCTTAATAATGTCCAGGATTTGGCCGAAAAAATATATAGATTGGTATAACTTATTACTTGAGAAAAAATGCCTTTTTTCATAATCCATTTTTCCATTCCAATGTATCTGAAATCAACATAATTACCAATTACGACTCCCAATAACGCCCAGCCTCTTAAAATGTCAACAATTGCAGTTCTTTTATTTTCCTGAATGGGTTGAAATGAATTTGTCATGTGGTTATTTTTTGTGGTGTTTTATAATTAGTATTGAATGACTTTTGAAATCAAAAACAAACCAAATGTAAGAAAATAGAACAATTGTTTTTATTTGCAGAAATATATTTTCATAAAAAAAGCAGTTACTATAAAATAACTGCTTTTTTTAAATTATAAAGATTTTGAGATTTTAACTTAAATGCTCAATCATATCTCTGGTCATAGATTCCAGATCAAATTTGTGATTCCAGCCCCAGTCTTCTCTGGCAGAAGAATCATCTATACTTGCCGGCCAGCTGTCAGCAATTTTCTGACGGAAATCCGGATTATATGTAATTTCAAATTCAGGAATATGTTTCTTGATTTCAGCAGCAATTTCGGTTGGTGTAAAACTCATGGCTGCTAAATTGTATGAAGAATGAATCTTAATTTCTTCAACAGGCGCTTTCATAATATTGATTGTTGCATCAATTGCATCATCCATATACATCATTGGCATTTTGGTTTCAGAAGATAAAAAGCATTCGTATTTTTTATCGGCAATAGCCTTGTAGAAAATATCAACCGCATAATCTGTAGTTCCGCCGCCCGGAGGCGTAGACCAGCTTATTAAACCTGGATAACGAATACTGCGAACATCAACACCGTAAATATTATGATAATATTCGCACCATCTTTCTCCGGATTGTTTACTGATTCCGTAAACCGTAGAAGGCTCCATAATAGTGTATTGAGGTGTATTTTCTTTTGGAGTTGTAGGCCCGAAAACAGCAATACTAGAAGGCCAGAAAATCTTCTGAATCTTTTTGGCTTTTGCTAAATTCAAAACATGAAAAAGCGAATTCATATTTAAATCCCATGCAAAAGCAGGATTTTTTTCGGCAGTTGCAGACAAAAGCGCCGCCATTAAATATACATCGGTAATTTTATGAATTTCAACTAAATGTTCGATTTGGTTAAAATCTAAAGCGTTAACTACTTCAAAAGGTCCGGAATTTACAACATCAGTATTTAATTTTCGAATATCAGATGCAATTACATTTTCGGTTCCGTATAGTTTACGAAGTTTTTGAGTCAGCTCTGTTCCAATTTGGCCACAGGCGCCAATGATTAATATTTTTGGGTTCATTTCTTTAGATTTAGTATTGCAAATATAACGTTTTCGCAAATATCCCGTATTTTTATAACATTAAATTATAAAATTAATAATTATAAAGATTGTTTGTTGGATTATTCTCGAATTGAAAATATCTGTAGACGAGTATATTTAACCGCAAAGCGCGCAAAGATTTTATTTGCATTATGGTTAGAAACACAAAGTTCGCAAAGCTGTTTCAACATATAACTTTTGCGAACTTAGTATTTTTATAAACTTCTTAATTTAAAAATCTTTGCGTGCTTTGCGGTTAAAATTTCTCAGATACAATCCAGCTGTAAAAAGAGACAAAAAAACACGACTGATTTATAGAATCTTTAGCAAAAATCAGAATTCGTAATTGTAAATTTACTTCGTAACTTTGCGGTCTAACATTTTATGAAATGAAATATAAAGCTGCGCTGTTTTTAATCTTAATTTTTATTCTTCAATCTTGTCAGAATGAGAACGAAAAACGTCTTGCTGAAAATGCGAAAGAAGCTAAAAAGAATGCTAAGATTTTTAACAACATAAACAAAGCATGGATTTTTATTGATGAGCCTATAAATGAGGTTTCAGAAGAAAATATAAAAACATGGGCTGAATGGCGCGATTTTATAAAAGAAATTGGTGATAAACCAAGAAAGACAATTGGAGCGTTTCAAAAAAAATCTACTGCCATTTCAAAAAAAGCAATGGCGCTGAATAACAGTATTCCTTCTCAATTTGATCAGCCTGCAATTAAAAGCAGAATATCTGTTTTAATAACAAAAATTAAAATGATGGATTTGTTTATTCATTTAAGTCAGATTCCAGATGATAAAGTGGCTTTTTTAATTGGAGAAATCAACAAAGAGTTAGTTTCTCTGGAAAGACAAATGGATAAAATTGTAGAGCGAAGCAAGATTCCAAAAGAGCAGGGCGAAGAAGATTTTCTTAGAATGTTAGACACAACGCGTGCGATTCCAAACGCATCATCAGTACCAATAGACCCAAATATACCAAGAGTTGAGTAAAAACGCATTATATACTATATACGATAATCTGCCAAAAGCACAGCAGATTGCTTCGAGTTTACTGGAAGGAAATCAGGTAAAAATGAACATCAGCGGATTATTAGGATCTGCTGTTTCATTTATTATCCGTTCTGTTTTCAAAAAAACCGAACTGCCATTTCTGATTGTTTTAGACAATAAAGAAGAAGCCGCTTATTATCTAAACGATTTAGAGCAGATGATTGGAGAGCAGGACGTATTGTTTTATCCTGCTTCATTTCGTCGTCCGTATCAAATCGATGAAACTGATAACGCCAACGTATTACTTCGTGCTGAGGTTTTAAATAGAATTAATTCTAGAAAAAAACCAGCCGTAATTGTTACCTATCCGGAAGCACTTTTTGAAAAAGTAGTTACCAGAAGAGAACTCGATAAAAACACTTTAAAAGTCGCTTTAAACGATAAAATTTCGATAGATTTTATCAACGAAGTTTTGTTCGAATATGAATTTAAAAGAGTAGATTTCATTACAGAACCGGGAGAATTTTCGGTTCGTGGAGGAATTGTCGATGTGTTTTCTTTTTCAAACGATCATCCGTACCGAATTGAATTTTTTGGAAATGAAGTCGACAGCATCAGAACCTTTGATGTTGAGACACAATTATCCGTAGAAACACATAAAAAAATCACGATTATCCCAAATGTAGAAAACAAATTGTTTCAGGAAAATCGTGAAAGCTTTTTAGATTATATTGCCGAAAAAACTGTTCTTTTTATCCAGAATACCGAAGGACTTTTTTCTCAATTAGACAAACAATTTGCCAGAGCAGAAGAAGCTTTTGAGAAACTTTCGAAAGAAATAAAACACGCCGCACCGGAACAATTATTTTTAAATCAGGCTTCTTTTATAAAGCGTTCGTTAGATTTTTCTGTTGTAGAATTGGCTTCAAGGCCAGTTTATAAAACCACTAAGAAATTCGAATTTCATATTCAGCCTCAGCCATCGTTCAATAAACAATTTGATTTATTGCTGAATAATCTAAGCGATAATCATTTTAACGGATACGTAAATTATCTGTTTTGTTCGAATGAAACCCAGGCGAAACGTTTTCACGATATTTTTGAAAGTTTAGATGAAGCCAATTCAGAAAATATCCGCAAACAATATCATACCATTGTATTGCCTTTGTACCAAGGTTTTGTTGATGAAGAAAATCAGATTACAGCGTATACCGATCACCAGATTTTTGAGCGTTATCATAAATTCAACATCAAAAACGGATATTCTAAAAAGCAGAATATTACTTTAAAAGAATTGACTGCACTTTCTGTGGGCGATTATGTTACGCATATCGATCACGGAATCGGGAAGTTTGGCGGCTTGCAGAAAATTCAGGTTGAAGGCAAAACACAGGAAGCTATAAAACTGGTTTATGCCGATAATGATATTGTGTATGTGAGCATTCACTCGCTTCATAAAATTTCAAAATATAACGGAAAAGACGGAACACCGCCGAAAATATACAAACTAGGTTCGAACGCCTGGAAAGTTCTGAAACAGAAAACCAAAGCGCGTGTTAAGCATATTGCATTCAACTTGATTCAATTGTATGCAAAACGACGTTTAGAAAAAGGTTTTCAGTTTGCGCCTGACAGTTATCTTCAGAACGAATTAGAAAGTTCGTTTATCTATGAAGATACGCCAGACCAAATGAAATCGACGGCAGAAGTAAAAGCCGATATGGAAAGCGATCGCCCAATGGATCGTTTGGTTTGTGGTGACGTAGGTTTCGGTAAAACAGAAGTTGCGATTCGTGCCGCTTTTAAAGCCGTTGACAACAGTAAACAAGTTGCCGTTTTGGTTCCGACCACAATTTTGGCGTATCAACATTACAGAACTTTCTCAGAACGTTTAAAAGATATGCCGGTTTCTATTGGTTACTTAAACCGATTTAGAACGGCCAAACAAAAAACGCAAACCTTAAAAGATTTAGCCGAAGGAAAACTGGATATCGTTATTGGAACGCATCAATTAGTCAATAAAAATGTGGTTTTTAAAGACCTTGGTTTATTGATTGTTGACGAAGAACAAAAGTTTGGTGTAAACGTAAAAGATAAACTTAAAACGATTGCTGCGAATGTCGATACACTGACATTGACAGCAACACCGATTCCGAGAACTTTACAGTTTTCATTAATGGCGGCGCGAGATTTATCGGTGATCACAACGCCTCCGCCAAATCGTTATCCGATTGAAACGAATGTGGTTACTTTTAATGAAGAAATTATTCGTGATGCGATTTCATATGAAATTCAACGAAACGGACAGGTTTTCTTTATCAATAACCGAATCGAAAATATAAAAGAAGTCGCAGGAATGATTCAGCGTTTGGTTCCAAATGCAAGAGTCGGAATCGGCCACGGACAAATGGACGGTGCAAAACTCGAAGAATTGATGTTAGGTTTTATGAACGGAGATTTTGATGTTTTGGTGGCAACCACAATCATCGAAAGCGGATTAGACGTTCCAAATGCCAACACGATTTTCATTAATAATGCTAATAATTTCGGATTATCAGATCTGCATCAAATGCGCGGACGTGTTGGGCGAAGCAATAAAAAAGCATTCTGTTATTTCATCTGTCCGCCTTATTCATCTATGACCGAAGATGCCAGAAAACGTATTCAGGCGTTGGAACAATTCAGCGAATTGGGAAGCGGTTTCAACATTGCGATGAAAGATTTGGAGATTCGCGGCGCAGGAGATTTATTAGGAGGAGAACAAAGCGGTTTCATTAACGAAATTGGATTTGATACGTATCAAAAAATCATGAATGAAGCGATTGAGGAATTGAAGGAAAACGAATTCAAAGATTTGTATCCTGAAGAAAATGATATTGATACCAAAGAATACGTAAAAGACATTCAAATCGATGCCGATTTCGAATTGTTATTCCCGGATGAATATATCAATAACGTTTCAGAGCGTTTGGTTTTATACAACGAATTAGGAGCGATAAAAGACGAAGCTGGTTTACAAGAATTCGAGAAAAAATTAATTGACCGTTTCGGACCATTGCCAAAACAAGCGACAGCTTTATTAAACAGTATTAGAATAAAATGGATCGCAACAAAAGTTGGAATCGAGAAATTGGTCTTAAAACAAGGCAAAATGATTGGTTATTTTGTTTCAGATCAACAATCTGATTATTACCAATCTGTGAAGTTTAGAAATGTTTTAAACTTTGTTCAAAAGCACAGTAATCTTTGCAAAATGAAAGAAAAACAAACTGTAAATGGCTTACGTTTATTGTTGACTTTTGAAAATGTGAAGTCAATAAAACGTGCTTTGGAGCTGATGGAGTTGTTTGAGGAGTAAAAACATAATAAATTAGATATATAAAGGCTTTCAGATTTTAACTGAAAGCCTTTTTTTATGGATTGAAATATGTCTTAAGTTATTGCTTTTAAAACGTCTTAGAGTAATATTGGGGTTTAAAGAAAAATATATTTGTCAATAAAAAAGATAAAATCAATGTATCATGGAAAACATTATAAAAAAGATAGATGATTTAGCTCTTATCTCAAATTATATAACTCTTTATAAAAATTTTGATCCGTATATTGTTTTTAATTGGCTATTTGATTGAATACTGGATTTTAAAAGAAAACCCAAGAGAAATTGAAAACTATGTTCGTGCGATTCGTATTCCAAATGCTAAAAAATATGCTAAAGAACTATTAAAAATGTATTTTAAAATTAATTCATAAAAGTAAAAGTAGACTAAAATGAAAAAAATTATATTTCTATCGTTTATAATAATATTTACGTCTTGTAATTCTCCTAAAAAGGAATCTAATAGTATTGATAAACCATTGCTATTTCTGAGCAAAGTAAAATGGACAATTGTATACAAAAATGAAGTTATGAAGGATTCTAATTTTTTTTCGTACGATGCCCATAATCGTTTAAAAGCATTATCTATGTATGGTATTAATGTAGACTCTCTGGTTTACGATCAGTCAGGAAAGGTTATTTCTTTTAGAAAATCAGATGTGAATGGTATTACTAAATCTTCGGTGAGTTATTTATTGGATAAAATTGTAATAAACAGCAGAATCACAACAACTAAACCCAATCAATCCTCCAGAGAATATACTCTTACTGCTAATTTTAAAAAAGATAAATCAGGAAGAATAGAACTTGAAAAAGAATCGTGTTTTGAATATGACAATGAGGGAGATGTATACGAAAAAGAAAGCTGTTTAACTCAAAGAAGTAAACCAAAAGACACTATTTATGCCAATCCTTATAACTTAGTTGGGAATTCGGTTTTTTGGGAGATTATTACAAGCAGTCCTCAATACGGGAACCGAAAAAAAATAACGATTAATAGTTATAAGATTCTTTCTACTACGCCATTTAATACATCAGCTTATTCAATTCCAGTTAATAAAAAATACCCTAAAAAAGAAATTGTTGATTTTGGAGATGGTAAAATGACTGTTGAATATGAATATAAAAAAGGTAATTAAAGAATATTAAAATGGAAAACGAGATAAAAATATTAACGGATTTTGTTGAGGGAGTAATCTCTCCTGAAGTTCTCGAAAAGTATATTTTTGAAAACTCCAATTTTGAAGAGTTACTTTCTGACAAAACAATAAATCTGCAGGGTACTTATTTAGCAAGAACAAATGTTTATTTTTTTCTGATGGAACTTAATTTAAAAAGTTTAGATGGAGTATTAAATGCTCAAGGAGCCTTAGAATTATTTTTGACACGAAAAGGAATTAATTTTAAAGCAAGTAAAAAATACAAGGATGAATATAGTTTAATATTAAGTACTCAACCAAAGTATATTGATGCTGATATGAATTTTATTGAAAAGTATATTTTGCCTAATGATATGACAAAGTCTAAGTTAGAATTAAAGAAACATATCAAAGAAAATTTTTCGAGGCTTTTCATGTATGAGACAAAACCTCCAAAATGGATTCAGAACGCAGAATGGATTATTAAAAATAATAAACCTCTTTTCTTTTTAGGACAGCTGGATATTAAAAATAATGACATTTTTCATGACGATGGAGCGGTTTATATATTTATTGATCAGGAAACAGGTCAAATAGAAACTATAACACAATTGTATTAAATATTAAGTTTTATTTATATTTCATTTAAGAAAAATCTTAGAACTAAAAAGTTTTCTTTGAACAAAATTTTCAAAGACAGCTTTATATGCAGAATCAATTCATTCTTCTATTTCTATTTTTTGGTTTAACTTCAATTTTCGCTCAGGAAAAAACCAAAATCCTTTCAAAAGACACACTTTCATTAGAAGCAATAGATCCGCTTCGACCGGCAAAAGCATCATTTTATTCAGCAATTCTGCCAGGATTAGGACAGGTTTACAATAAAAAATATTGGAAAGTTCCTTTAGTTTATGGTGCAATAGGTACAAGTGCTTATTTGTTTGTTGACAATCAAAAAAAGTATAATTTGTACCGAAACGAATATAAAAACAGACTTGGAGGAAATATAAGTGAAAATCCAAGTATAGCTAAATTAGATGAAAGCAGATTAATTGCGGCTCAAAAAGTGTTTCAAAGAAACAGAGATTTATCTGCTTTATTTATGGTAGGATTTTATATTTTAAACATTATTGATGCTAATATCGATGCGGCTCTATCGCAGTTTAATGTTGACGAAAAGCTTGCATTTAAACCGGTTATAATAAAAAATGAAATATCATCATCAAATGATTTTGGTTTTGCTTTGAATTATTCTTTTTAATATAGAATCTTCTTAAATATATTTCGGTCTTAATAAAGATTGTCTTTTAATGTTGTTTTAAAAACGGTTAGGGGTAAAAAAGTATTCAAACTACAGGGATATTTGCAAAATATTTTCAAGGCGTTACGAAAATGTCTGATTGGTTGTAAACGAATAGTTTATAAATGGTTGGATGGATATCTATAAATTGAAAATTTTTTATTTCAACTAAAACAACAATCTCATGGTTATTTACGGTTATAAAACGATTAAAACAAAGTCTAAAGACGGATTAGAAATTGAATGTGAATCTTGTGGAAAAACAGGTACGACTGCGATACAGTTTTTTCAAGAGTATTTGCACGTTTTTTGGATACCATTTTTACCTTGGTCGCGATTTGCCACTACATCATGTAAAAACTGCGGCTATACGACAGACAGCGAATCCATGTCTCCTAAATATGAAGCTTTATATAAAAAGCAAAAACCAATGCCGCCAATTTGGCTGTTTACAGGTTTTGTTGTTATTTTATTATCATATGGCCTTACATATTGGCAGAAGCAGCATAAAAAAGAAGTTGAACAGAATCGTATTGTATTGTGTAGTGAACAAGATGCTGCGCCTGGAAAAATATATCAGGTTGGTGTAGATGACACTAAAGGTGACATTGATTTCTTAAAAAAGAATCACACAAAGAGTAAACTCATACAAATTGTTACAGTAAGCAATGATTCAATAAAATATTACAAAGGATATCAGATAAGAGATGTTTCAGAAGATATTATGAAGATTGTAGAAGACAACCATCTGGGTAATCAATTTGATACTTTTCATCCATATACTATGTCGATTGCTGATTTTAAAAAGCTTGAAATAGTGAATTGCAGATAGTCGTGATTATTCTTTTAGCATAACTTCTAATAAAAAAACAAAAATGAGTACTTCTATTAAAGCAAATAAAATTTATAAAGCAGATTCATCATACAACACAATCGCAAAAGCAGCAATTGTTTTACTTTTTATAGTAGGTGCGGCAGCTTTATGGCTAATACTAAAATTAGGCTTCAATAATCCTGAAACTTCACAGTTTAGATTACTTCCGCTTTTGTGTATTGGACTTGGCGCTTTTTTATTTTATCGGGGCAGACAACTTTCAGATCAGCCTTCTTTTAAATTAACGGATGATGCTGTAATTATTATCGAAAATAAAACTCGCACAGAAAGAGCAATTCAGTTAAAAGATATAACAGAACAAAGAACTTTCCATCTTGGAAGAGGATATTATGTCGAGCATCTTGCTTTTCGTAAAAACGAAAATGAAGAGTGGTACATCATTGGTGCAGGTATTAAAGAAGCTAATGAATTAATTTACAGATTTAAAGATGCTTATCTACTAAACCGTCTGCCAATATTGCAAAATATGTTAGAAAGCGGAAAGGAAGTAACATTTAATATGTCATCGGATAATGATATTTTGAAAAATAAAATTACGGCACTTAAGGCCACCGATATGCTAAAAGGATTTAAAGAAATTGTTACAGTCAATTCTGAAAAAATAAACATTAAAGGAAAAGATTACTTTTTTTCAGATATTCAATCAGTAACATTTCCTTCTGACGGGGAGATTGCAGTTTACAGCAAAACCGGAGACACATTGTTTACCGTTTACTATTTATTAATATCCAATCCTGAGTTATTTGTTGAATTGTTAAAAAGCCGTTTGAATAATTAATTTTGGACAATAAGATTTATTCAAAATCGAAAGCTTAATCTAAATAAAAAAGGCGTATGAAATTTTCATGCGCCTTTAATTTTGAACTAAAAATCAGTTTATTTCACAATCAGTTTTTTAGTCGTTTTTAAATCTTTAGAAACAATATTCACAATATAAATTCCAGAAGCTAAACGATGATCTATTTTTCCTGAAGCGGAAAGATTTTCTGTTAAAACCGTTCTTCCGTTCATATCTGAAACAGAAATTAAAGCAGTATCTCCAGCCACTAATTCAGGTAATAAAACGTTGAATTCATTATTTATTGATGGATTTGGATAAATGCCAATCATTTTTTCAGTTTCTGAAACTTCATCAATATTTAATGCCATTTTAGAAGTTCCAACAGTTGTTGGTTCTAACTGCCATTGTGCGCTGTACCAGCCGTCTTGCGAATTTCCGTATTGAGCAGAGCCTGTTTGGTTTTCTACATGAATAATATTTCCTGTCTGCCACCTGTTTCTAAGTCTTGTCCAAGTTCCGTCGATATAATCGCTGGACCATTGCGCACTCCAAAAAGTAGTATCTGTAATATTACATTGAACGGTTCCTGTTTGATTTTCAATATTAATTAATTCGCCTGTTGCTGCATTTTTCAATACAAAGTAAGTGGCGTCAATTGCAATTTTCTGCCATTTGTAACTGTTCCCGGAAACTGTTGTTCCGTAACCCACATTAGTTCCAGCATCATATAGATAAGCTCCGGTCCATCTGTTTTTTATAGTAACATACGAACCTCCGGTTTGTGTTGTAGAAACGGTTACGACACAAGTACTTGTTTTGTTTCCGTCAACAGTCGAAACGGTAATTGTTGCTGTTCCATTCGCGACAGCGGTAATTAACCCTGAAGTATTTACAGTGGCAACAGCAGTATTATTTGAACTGTATGTTACCGATTTATTAGTAGCGTTTGAAGGAAGAATTGTTGGAGTAAGCTGTTGAGTTCCGCCAACATTCAATGATGCTGTAGATGGACTCAAACTCACACTTGTAACCGAAATACCAGTTCCTGGGTTAGAATCGTACCAAGTGCCATTCATGTACCAGCCTGTTTTATTTCTGCTTAAATCAGCCGTTTGGCTGGTTCCGTCGTTGAAGATTAAATTGGTTGAGGTTACATTTGTAAACGTGTAGCTGTACCAGCCATTTCCAGAATTGGTCATGTTTACGCCCGGCCAAGATGCATCTGCCAAAACTCCGGTTGGTAAAGCACTCCAATAATAGATTTTGATTCCCGTTCCCCAATTCGATGGTTTATAGAAATTAACCGTAAAACTAGTGTTTGGATTAACAGTTATTGTTGCCGAAGAGGTTTTGTTTCCATCTTGTGTTGTCGCCGTAATAGTTGCACTTCCAGCAGCAACAGCGGTTACCAATCCAGCGGAATTTACAGTTGCAATTGCAGTATTGCTAGACGTCCAAGTTACGTTTTTGTTTGTTGCATTTGTTGGTGAAATTGTTGTTGTGAACTGTTGCGTATTTCCTGTGTACAAACTTGCAGAAGTTGGTGAAACGACTACAGAAGATACCGGAATCGTTGAAACAGTAATAGCAGAAGTTGCAGTTTTGTTTCCGTCAACTGTTTTTACAGTTATGGTTGCCGTTCCTGCCGCAACTGCACTAACTAATCCCGATGCATTTACAGTTGCAACAGATGTGTTGCTAGAAGTCCATGTAACGTTTTGGTTGGTTGCATTTGCAGGAGCAATTGTTGCGTTTAATTTTTGTGTTGTTCCTAAACCAACTGTTGCAGTTGTTGGACTCACAGAAACTCCTGTAACGGCAACAACCGGTGCATTGGTATTGGTTAAAACTAAATATTCGTAAGCAGCAAAATTTCGTGTTGAACCAGCTGTTAAAGTAACAGAAGCATTATTGTTATACGGATTTACATAAGTTCCTGCCAAAGCTGCCGGAATTACATACGATTTAGAAGCATTTCTTAAATTCGACATTACGATTACTTTTTCTGAACCTAATGTTTTGGTGAAAATACTAATATCGTCGTTTGCATAAGTTGTTAAATCACCACGACGTATAGCTGCGCTTTGTGTTCTGAAATTTAGAATTTTAGCGAAATCGGCGGCAGCGTTTGGGTTTTGAGACCAATTGAATTTGAAGTTTTGCCAAGGCCAGTCGGTTTTTGGTTCGTAATCAATTTCTTGTCCGCTCATCAGGAAAGGAACTCCTTTCATATAAGCAGAAACGAGAAAGTTGGCAACAACTCCGTTATGGTTTTTAAATGGTATAAAAGGTCTTCTTACACCATCATCATTGGTATACGTATCGTGATTACCCGTGTATCGAACAATTTGTTGATTTCCTGTCGCTTTAGCATATTCATAAGTAGATTGATCCTGAAGTCTTTGAGAAACAGGGCCTCCATTAGCAATATCATATAAACCGCTGTGAAACCATCTGTCGCCATAATTCATGTCGAAACCAACCTGAAAGTTTTCTTGTCTGTCTCCTTCGGCTAACATCAATAAATTATGAGAAGATATGCTTCGAAGATTTGAATTTACTTCTGACCAAAAATCCAAAGGAGGATTATTAGCATAATCACAGCGATAACCATCAATATTGGCAGCAAAAATCCAGTAACGCATAGCATCTTTGATAGCTGCACGTGTAGCTGAATTATTAAGATCTAATGCCGCAATATCTGAGAAGTTTCCTAATTGTTGAATTGTTGTTCCGGTTCGTTTGTAATATTCAGGATGAGAAACGGTCCAGCCATGATCCCATGAAGTTCCGTTGATGGCAATGTCCAGAATAACTGCCATTCCGCGATTGTGAGCGCCGTCAACTAAAGTTCTTAAATCGGAAAGGGAACCATATTCAGATCCAACAGCTTTAAAATCTTTAATGCAATAAGGCGAAGGGGAACTTCGAGAATCGGTTCCATGAGGAAAAATCGGCATTAAGTAAATAACATTGGTGCCGAGTGCTTTTATATTATCTAATCGGGCGGTTACTCCGGCTAAATTTCCGTTGGCACTAAACGGACGAATATGCACTTGATACATATTGATATCTCGCGTATCAGGCACGCCGGCAAAGGGTGTTCCGTACTGAGCGGGATCTTGTGCGTAAATTGAACTTGCAAATAATAATAGAAAACAAAATAGTGTTTTCGTAAAATGAAATAACTTAGGGGTAATGTTGATTTTCATAATAATAGTTTTTGCATGCTTGTCGGCATTTCTAACTAAAATTCATTCTCACTCGCATTGTATTTAAATTCGACAAACATTTTGTGGTTAATAGTTTTCAATAGTAAGTTTTAATTTTGCTCATAAATGAGCATAGTTTTTCCGCCACGAATTCACGAATTAAGTATTTATGTAAAAATCTTAATTTGAAAATTCGTGAATTCGTGGCTAAAAAAAACTCGTTAATCTATAATTTTTTCAATCCTTTCAAATCTGAAGCAGTTCCTTCTTTAATGCTGATGGCAACGCCGCCACCCGGAGCTAAATATTGCTTCAGTTTGCTTTTTGAGTTTACAACAACTTTAGTAACAGTATATTTCTGTGGATTTTGTTTCCAGTCTGCTTCTTTAGCATCGGCGTAAATAGTGGCAATAAAGCTTTTTCCTGCAGGTAAATAATCAAATGAAATGTTGGCAGTTCTTGCATTTTCATCTGTAATTCCGCCAATAAACCATTCGTTTTTATCTTTTGCTTTTCTGGCAATTGTAACATAATCTCCAGGTTCTGCTTCTAAAATATAACTGTTATCCCAATCTACAGCCACATCTTTAATGAACTGAAATGCATCTGGAAAACGCTCATAATTTCCAGGGATATCTGCAGCCATTTGCAACGGACTGTACATGGTAACATAATAAGCCAATTGTTTTACTAAAGTCGTGTTTACTCGTTGTGAACTTCCTGTTCCGTAATACGAAAGATCGGTCTGGAAAATTCCCGGTGTATAATCCATTGGACCTCCCATTAAACGGGTAAATGGCAAAATTGTAGTGTGATCCGGAGCTAATCCTCCCATAGATTCGAACTCGGTACCGCGCGCTGATTCCTGAGCAATCCAGTTTGGAAAAGTTCTGTGTAATCCCGTTGGACGAACGGCTTCGTGACTGTTAACCATAATTTTATAATCGGCAGCACGTTTAGCAACGTTAATGTAATGGTTGACCATCCATTGTCCGTCGTGATGTTCGCCTCGCGGAATAATCTGTCCTACGTAACCTGTTTTTACGGCATCATAACCGTTATCATTCATAAATTGAAAAGCACGATCCAAACGACGTTCGTAATTTGTAGCCGATCCAGAAGTTTCGTGGTGCATAATAATTTTGACACCTTTTGAAGCGGCATAAGCATGAACTGCTTTTACATCAAAATCTGGGTAAGCCGTTACGTAATCAAAAACATCTTCTTTCCAATTGCCAATCCAGTCTTCCCAGCCAATGTTCCAGCCTTCGATCAAAATCGCATCAAAACCATTTTTTGAAGCAAAATCAATGTATTCTTTTGCACGTTCTGTTGTAGCGCCGTGTTTTCCATTTGGAGTTAATTTCGTGAAATCATCCGTCATTTTAACGTTGTTTTCTTTTCCAAAAGCCCACGTACTTCTTCCGGCTACGAAATATTCCCACCAAATTCCGATGTATTTTACAGGTTTAATCCAGGAAACATCTTTGTATGAAGTTGGGTCATTCAAATTGAGAATAAGTTTAGAAGCCAAAATATCTGTGGCTTTATCGCTTACTACAATTGTTCTCCACGGAGTTTGTGCATCAGTCTGCATATAACCTTTGTTTCCAACAGCATCAGGCGCCAAATGACTTACCATTTTATTGGTTTTGGCATCAACTTCCAGATACATTGCCGGATAATTAATTAATCCTGCTTCGTGAATATTGATGTATAAACCATCGTCAGATTTCATCATTGAAGGCGTTTGTACAGAAAGTTCTTTTATTGGCTGCTGTGCATTTATTTCGATCGTTGCTTTTTTCATTAACGAAGGAATCTCTGAAATCTTCGATGTTGTATACGCATATTCGTTGGTATCATAATCTCCCGGAATCCAGAAAATTTTATGATTTCCAGCCAATTGAAATTCGGTGCGTTCTTCTTTAATTACAAAATAATTCAGGTCATTTTGTTTAGGAAATTCATATCTAAATCCCAATCCGTCGTTGAATAAACGAAAACGAAGACGGATAAATCTATTGTTGTTTTTCGCTTGTGCTAAAGTGACAACCAATTCGTTATAATGATTGCGAATTGTTTTTTCTTCCCCTAAAACAGGATTCCAATTTTCATCAACAGAAGTTTGTGCCGTATTTGTAATGGTAAAACCATCCATAAACGAAGCATTATTTTTTAGTTCTAAACCTAATGTACTTGGTTTAATAACGGGTTTCTGCTTATATGAAAGCTGATAAGACGGAATACCGCCTTCTTTTAATTCAAATTTTAAAGAAAGATTTTTGTCTGGCGAAGTTATTTCTTGTGCCTGAAGCCAAAATGTGCTTAGGAATACAAAAAATAATAGCGCCGTTTTTTTGCTCAAACGCATTTGAAGCAATGATTTGTGGGATTGAAAATTCATGTTTATTTAGTTTTGTGCAAATTTAGGTTTTAAAGTTGCTTTAGGTATTAATTTTTCAACACTAAATATTGAAAAGGCTGTAAGGTTACATCTGCACCAACTGTTACAGAAGCTCCGGTAAAAGCATCTTTCCATGTTCCTTTTAATGTCGTTGGAATAAGCTGTTTTACAGTTGAATCAGTTAAGTTAGAAAGTACAAATACTTTTTCAGAATCTTTAATCATCGTAAAAGCACTAACGGCATCACTGCTGTATCCTGTAAATTCTCCTTTTTTAAGAGCGTTACTGGTATTTCTAAACGCAATGATTTTTTTGTATTCAGCTAACATGTCGTTATCTGCGGTTGACCAATCGATTGGAGTTTTAGCAAAATAGTTTAATCTTTTGTTGTAGCCAATTTCCTGACCGTTGTAAATCATTGGAATTGATTTTAAATACGCAGCCACAACAAAAGTGGCAACAGAACCTTTTTTACCTCCAAAAAGTTCCAAAGGCGTTCCGTCAGAAAGGTTTACGTCGTGGTTGGTCGTATATCTTACAACTCTGTTTTCAGAACTATAAGTATTTGCATATTCAGTAGAATTTGAAGATTGCAAAGTAGTAACAGATTGATTTTCTTTAAAAACTTTTTCTAAAGTACTAAAGAAATTAAATCCAAAAGTATAATCAAAACCGGAAACAAAATGGCTTACTTTAGAACCTTCTGCAAGCATTAATATTTTTTGTGTTTTTTTAATGCTTCTTAATTTTGTAATGGCTTCTGTCCAAAATCCCGGTGCAACAAAATCTGCATAATCACATCTAAACCCATCAATGTTGGCATTATAAACCCAGTATGACATGGCATCGATCATGGCAGCTTTCATTTCAGGATTATCAAAATTCAGCTGTGCAACATCATTGTAATTGGTGCCAGGCGGAATTGTAATGTTTCCGTCTGCATCTTTTAAATACCAGTCGGGATGTTGTGTAATCCATGTATTGTCCCAAGCCGTATGATTGGCAACCCAGTCTAAAACTACGGCCATATTTTTTTTATGCGCTTCTTCTACTAAAGTCTGAAGATCTTGTAAAGTTCCAAAATCAGGATTTACTGCTTTATAATCCTGAACGGCATAAGGAGAACCTAATTCTCCGGTGGCTTTTAATTTTCCAACAGGATAAATAGGCATTAAATACACAACATTGGCACCTAATTCTTGTATTTGTGTTAATCTTTCCTGAACTCCTTTTAAGGTTCCTGCCTGACTAAAAGCGCGAATATTAACCTGATATATAATGGCGTCTTCTTTATTTGGCATTTTTTCAAATGGAGTTCCATATTGTGTATATGGAGATGGCGGTGTTGGATCGCTGTCTGATGAACTGCACGAAACAAACGCTAATGCCAGCAAAAGGGTATAAATTATATTTGTATTGAATTTCATATTTTTCAGTTTTTTGAATAAGTCCAGTATCTTTTTAGTTTAAGATAGCCTGCCTTTCGCTCAAAAAAGGCAGGTATCACTCAAACTAATCTAGCTTATTACATGTTAGATTATTTTTTAACAATGGTACAAGTTGCTGTTGCAGGATATCCATTGCTTACAGGATCAACTTCATCAATCTTGAAAGTTACTTCGTAAACTCCCGCTTCCGGAATGTCATAAGCACCTCCATTATCTAGATTAATGGTATTTGTAGAAGGGTCTGCCGGCCCGTAATTGATAGTCCAGCTATTGTTTAGTCTAAACTTTAACGCTCCTGTTACTAAATTGGTCGTAATTTTCCATGTTTTAGTTTGATGATCGTAGCTCATAGGCGTGCTGTTATCCCAGCCTCCGGCTTGAGAAGTTCCAACAATTCCCCATGAATACGGTGTTGAGCTCCATTTTAAAGTATTTAAATTTACTTTTATTTGATAAGAACCTGCTCCCGGAAGTGTAAAATCAGTGTCGCTCATGTTTCTTAAATCAGCATTTGTGTCACCTGCTCCAAAGAATTGCGCCCAGTTTCTTCCTTTGTTTAATTTAAATCCAGGACCAGCACCTTCAGGTAAAGTCATATAACCTTGGTAGACTCCCAATTGAATCTCGTTTAATGTTGCAGCAGTTTCTACAGCCCATCCCTGATAACTTCCCGGCATATAGATTTCGCCCATAACAACAGTTTTAAGGTAAGGCGTAACTGTTATTGTAATAGGATTTGAATAAACTCTATGGTCCATAGTCGATTCGATACGAATTACTAATTCTCCTGCCGTGTCAGGTTTTAGTCCTAAATCTGTTGCAATTTTATTTAATTCAGCCCCGGTAAATGATTTGCTTAAAACATCTTGTCCTGCATCAATTCGTTTGGCTTTCTGCCAGGCTTCACTTCCTTTAATGTCTGTAGTTAAATCAAATTGTATTGCATAACTCACAGGTGCACTAATAGGATATGTTACTTTTGGCCATGAAATTAGTAAGGCCGGCTGGTCTGAAACATCTTCTTTAAGCACAATTGTACTTGATGAAGCTTCTATTGCAGAAGGAAAAGTGACCGTTGCTAAGGTTGTTAATTGTCCTTCTGTTTCGCAGGAAGCAGCTAAAAAAAGCAAACTGCCTAATACGAATAATTTATTAATATATTTTTTCATAATAGTTTTTGTTTTTAATAACCCGGGTTTTGTTTAAGTCCACGATTTGCATCTAAAGCAGATGTTGGAATTGGGAACAATTTTCTGAAAGCTGGTGATGCTGGTCTGAATTCGTTTGCCAATAAAAATTTGTCAAAACGAATCATATCCTGTCTTCTGTGGCCTTCCCAGCTTAATTCAAATCCTCTTTCATTATAAATGTCTTCAAGAGTAGGGTTGTGGTCTAAAGCATCTAAGCCTGCGCGCTGTCTGATTTGATCTATAAAAGGTTTTGCAGCGGCAGGATTTCCTAAACGTGCGTTACATTCTGCCATCATTAAAATGACATCAGCATATCTGTAAATAGGGAAGTCATTTGAAGCTCCTCCGCCGCTTTTTACACCTGCCGGATAAAACTTCACATTACGAACTCCGGCCTGCGGTGCTGCTCCGGGATTATCTAACGAAGCAACTTCGAGTGTATAATTAAATCCTCCCGGTTGTTCTCCAAATAAAAATTGTTTTCTTCGAATATCATTTGTAGCATATTTCAGGAAGAAATCTTTTGGAACTATAGTTCCATTCCAGCCGCTTAATCCAAACATTTTTGTACCCTGCGGACCGTATACACTGCGAACGGCATAAACATTACGAGAAACAACATCAAGAGTAGCGAAAATTGGTAAAATGGTTTCATCATCTGGAAGTACGTCTCCAAATAATTCATAATATTTATTTCCTAGCGGACTTGCATCGTTTGCTTCGCCAGAATGCAGTGAAAAACCTCCTTCACCAACTTTGTTACAAGCGGCTAAACATTCGTTCCATTTTGGCACTCCTGTATATACTTCGGCATTTAGATATACTTTTGCTAATAAAGTATAACCAGCCCATTTATTGAATCTTCCGTAATAATTACCGCCTTTTGTTACTGAAAGTAATTCTACATTTTCGATCAGTTCTTTTACAATGAAATCAAAAACTTCTTTACGGCTTGACTGTGGGATTTTGTCAACCGTAATATTGTTGTCTGTATAAAAAGGAACATCACCAAAATCATCAATCAATAAGTAATAAAAGAAAGCTCTCAGAACTTTTGCTTCGGCAATTTTTGAAGGTTCTGCACTTCCTTTTTCCAATAATTCAACTGCTAAATTGGCATTGAAAATACCTTTATATAACCAGTTCCAGGTATTGTTGATGATAAATTCTGAAGGAAGCCACTCGTGTTTGTGTAAACGGGCAAAATCCTGCTGCCAGTTACCATCGTTTCTATGCGGAATTACCTGTTCATCTGCTGACATACAGTTCATGTCGTACCAGCCGTTATCTGCTCCTGCATAACCTACGCCTGGGACACCTTTACGTTCAAAATCTCCCGGAATTTCTGCATAAACGCTGGCAAGAGCTATATTTGCTCCTTCCGGAGTTCCATAAAAGCTGTCCGGCTGATATTTGTCGTATATATTTTCGTTGATATCTGTACAGCTGAAAAGTGTCAGGAAACATGCGCTTCCTGCTATTACTATATTTTTAATTTTCATTTCTTCTACTATTTAAATTTTACAGTCAAACCAAATGCAATACTTCTGGTACGAGGATAAATTCCTTTATCGCCGCCAAAATTATCATTAGGGTCACCACTTCCGCTTATGTTCAATTCAGGATCAACACCTGTATAATCTGTAATTAACAGTAAATTATTTCCAGTAAGAGAAAGGCGTACAGAGTCTACATATTTATCTGTAAAGCGGAAAGTATATCCGGCAGTAAGATTTTCTAAACGAACAAATGAACCGTCTTCTAACCATGCATCAGATCCGTATGGAGAAGAAAAAATTCCTCTGTCAACAGCACTTTGAAGAACATTCGAACTACCAGTGTTTTCCAGCATGCTTAATCGTTGATTAAGGTTGTTGTAAATTTTATTTCCTCCCGAACCTCTTACTAACATAGAGGCATCGAAGTTTTTGTATCTGTAAGATGGGTTAAATGCAAAAGTGTACGTTGGCAGTGCAGAACCTGCATAATAACGATCTGCACTTGTAGCTCCCTGATCGATTTTACCGTCTCCATCGCGGTCTTTTACTGTTTCGACGCCATTATCATTTGTACCTGTACTTTCTAAAATATAAAACGAGCCAATTGGTTTTCCTTGTACTAATAATGAGTTTGGTGCTCCCCAGTTTACAAAATTTGTATTTAAAGGAATACCGTTAATGCTTCCGCTTAAATTAAGAACTTCGTTTTTCATAAAAGAGACATTTCCTGCTATTGTCAGCGTGCTGTTTTCAGTTCTAATAACATCATAAGCAAGTGCAACTTCTAAACCTTTGTTAGAAATGCTTCCTACGTTGGCTTTAATTTTATTATACGGATATGGAGGCTGAGGTACAGTATAATCAAATAAAAGATTATCTGTTCTGGAATCGTAAACATCGATGCTTCCTCTTAATCTGTTGTCTAAAAGTGCAAAATCAAGTCCAAGATTGGTTTGTTTTTTGGTTTCCCATTTCAAATCAGCATTTGCATTTTGAGAAATACCAAAATTAGTAATGATAGATCCTCCAAAATAAATATTTCCTGCGCTGTCAACTAATGGCAGTGAAGTCTGCGGGTAAAGTCCCTGCTGGTTTCCTGTTTCACCATAACCCGCACGCAGTTTTAATTCGCTGAACAGAGTTTGATTCATCATAAACGGCTCTTTGTTTATCTGCCACGCAACAGATGCTGAAGGGAAATTCCCCCATTTGTTATTGGTGCCAAATACAGATGAACCGTCACGTCTGATACTCGCCGTTAACAAATAACGGTCTAATAAAGAGTAGTTTAATCTTCCTAAATAAGAAACCAATGATCTGTCATTTTTATAAGATCTAATATCTCCCGTTCTTACTTTTGATAAATCACCAAACTGAAGCGCATTATAAGTAGCTTCATCACTTATAAAACCTCTTGCCTGAGTATAATTACCTTGATAAGTCTGACTTTGCCATTCGTATAAAGCCAAGGCATTAAAACTGTGGATTCCGAAAGTTTTTTTATAAGTAAGACTTAAATTGGTTAATTTTTCGTTTTGTTTTTTATTGTCGATATTGGCAAAACCATGCTGTTCAACGGCATTAAAATCTGTAGATTCTGCCGGCATATAATAGCCTGCCGTATAGTTTGTTTTTCTCCAGCTTCCAAACCAGTTTGCGCTAAAACCTTTACCTAAGTCTAAATCAGCTTTTAAACTTCCAAATAAATTATCTTCTTGTCTTTCATTTGTAACTTCTTGCGCAGCTGCATAAGGGTTTAGATAATGAAATACCGCAGGATCTGTAAAATAAGTTCCATCAGGATTATAAACAGGATCTGTAGGTCTTGCTAATAATGCATTTGTGATTAGGTTGGACTGATAAGCAATTGTACCAATACTTCCAATACTGCTTGTAATATTATTTACTCCTGAATTTAAATTAAAAGTCAATTTTAATTTATCGTTTAAGGCCAATTGTGTCGCCTGAATACGTCCAATATATTTTTGATTGTTTGAATTAATTACAACACCATTTTGCATAATAGCTGTTATAGAAGCTCTGTAATTAAATTTATCTGTTCCACCGCCAAATGATAATGTATGAGTCTGAGTAATTCCGGTTTCAGTTAAAAGACCATACCAGTTTGTGTTTGAACCATGATTTGCAGAAGCCGGAACGCCATATTTTTGACCCGTTTCCCACCATTGGTCTGCGCTTAACATATCCAGCTTTTTTGGAATAAAATCAACAGAAGTTGATCCTGTATATTCTATCGTAGTTTTTCCTGCTTTGTTTTTCTTAGTGGTTACAATGATTACACCAGGCGCTCCTCTTGAACCATAAACCGCAGTTGCAGAAGCATCTTTTAAAACATCGATACTTTCAATTTCACTTGGTGGAACCTGATTTAATAAATCCATGTTTCCCTGAATTCCGTCTACAACTACCAAAGGATCATTTCCTCCAATTAAAGAACCAATTCCTCTAATACGAACACTTGGTCCTGAACCCGGCTCGCTTCCTATCTGCGTGATATTTACACCAGCTGCTTTTCCGGCAATTAATTGTAACGGATTTACAATCGCACCCTGATTCATATCTTTTGCTGCAATAGAAGAAACGGCTCCGGTTACATCTTTTTTGGCTGTAGTTCCATAACCAACAACTACAATTTCTTGTAAGTCAGTTGCATCTGGAAAAAGCTGAATATTGATTACAGTTTGATTTGCGGTTACTTTTTTCTCTTTATATCCCACAAAAGAAACGATAATTACTGACTGGCTGCTTTCTACAGTAAGTTTGTATTTACCGTCAAAATCAGTAACCATTCCGTTTTTTGTTCCTTCCTCAATAACAGAAGCACCGGGAAGCGGCAGACCGTTTTCATCAGTAATGACACCAGAAACGGTTTGTTTTTGAAATTCGATTATTTGCGTTTTCAGCTCTGGTTTTTTAAGGATGATTTGTGTGTCACGAATTTTAAATTCGGTTGGAGTTCCTTTAAAAATTTTGTCTAAAACAACATATATAGACTGATCTTTTACAGAAATTGAAACGGTACGATCTAAGTCAATATCGTTCAATTTGTAAATAAATCTAAAGTCGGTTTTTTGCTCAATGGTCTCAATAACCTTTTCGATTGTTGAATTGTTTAGTTCAAGAGTAACTTTTGTTTTTTGAGCATAAGTATTCCCTCTAATATTAAACATGGCGACCAAAAGAAGTAGAGTAGTTAGTTTCAATTTTAGGTCATTTTGGAACAATGAGTATAGAAACCCATTATTCTTAGATTTTTTTTTCATAATTTTGTTAATTGATTGTAGTTAATTCGTTATATTCAATCACTTAGTTAATCGGAAATTGTTCGCAGCTCTTTCCGATTTTTTTATTCCCGTAATGTTATTTCATCATATTTTTTATTTGGTTTTAGTGGTTATTTAATTAGTATTTGATTGTTTTTTATCGTGTAATTAATGCCATGGATTTCGTTAAAATAACTCATAACATTTTCTATAGATTCTTCCTTAAAGCTGGCATTGAATTTTTCGTTAGCCAGTTTGTCATTTTTGTTTACAATTGTAACATTATAGCGTCTTTCGAGCTTGGTAATAATGTTTTTAAAAGTCATATTTCTAAAAGTTAAACCTCCGTTAATCCAGGAAGTATAAATATCTGTAATAACCGCTTTCGTGGAGATTTTAGCGTTTTCTTTATTAAAAGTTCCTTTAAATCCGGGTTTTAGAATCGTGTTTTTGGCAGCATCAAACTCTTCTTTTGATTCATACATTCCAACTGATCCTTCAACCAAAACAACATCTGTAGAAGCATCTTCATGATAATTTGAAACGTTGAAATGTGTTCCTAAAACGCGCACATTCAGTTCGTCGGCATTTACTATAAAAGGATGTTTTTTGTCTTTAGCGACATCAAAAAAAGCTTCACCATCCAGAAATACCTGTCTGTTTTCTCCGTCAATAAATTTCACAGGATATTTTAAAGTAGTTCCTGAATTTAAGTGTACAAAAGTTCCATCAGATAACTGCAGACGGAATTTTTTTCCATACGGAATTTTGATTGTATTATAAACCAGTTTCTCAGGATCTGAACTGTTTTCATACACCAGTTTATCTCCGTTTTGATTTCCAATAATATTTCCTTTTTCGTCTTTTACCTGAGCAGAATTTTGTTCAGATAAAATCTGTGTTTCACCATTTTCTAACTGCAGTACAATATCAGTGCTTTTAAAATCAAATTCTTTTACCGCAGTTTTAGTAGAAAGACTTTGTTTGTAGAAAAAGCCAATTCCAAGTAAAACCACGATCGAAGCAGCAATTGAAATATATTTTCTAAAGTTTGATTTTCTTTGAGGCATTTCAATTACCGTATTTTCTTCTTCTTCTTTAGAAGCAGAAAGAATATTTTTAAAAATATCATCGGCGGTTCTTTTATCCATTTTTGGCATTTCACCAAGAAGGTTTTGAATATCTTCTACAGTTGGAAAATCATCTGTAAGCTGATTTTTTTTGTAATAAGCCACAACCTCGTTAACTTCTTCAGGCGTGCATTGGTTTAAAACAAACTTTTGTAAAAGACTTTTTATTTCAGAATTTGAATTCATTACGAATTGTTTTTGGTGGGGTTTTAGTATAATACAGTTGAAAAGGATTTAAGTACTACTCAAACGTTGTAAATTTTTAAATTTTAACATTTGATATTTATAAAAAGCAATGTAATGTGTTGTTTTTTAAGGGTTTTTAGTCTGAAAAATATTTTTGTGAATTACTAAATCTTCATCAAATTTGTAGATTATGACAAACGGATTCAATAGAATTAAAATTTAAAGCAAAAAAAAATCACTCGGAAAAGAGTGATTTTAATTGGTTAACATGTGGTTTTGGTTAGATAATTTCATCATGAACTTGAAAAAAGACCCGCATCGATTCTAATGCTTTGCTCATTTGGTTCCTGACAGTATTTATAGAAATGCCGAGTTCCTGACTTATTTCTTCGTAACTCATGCCTTTCTTTCGTGACATTTTAAAAATTTGTTTCCGCTTTGGCGGTAACTGTTTCATTGCTTGTTTTCGGAGTTTTTTGCAGTCTTCTTCGCGAATTGTGTAATCTCCATATTCATGCGATTTCTGACTTTCATAAAAAACAGCTTCCTTTAATACTAAATCATTTGCTGCTTTGTTTAATAAATTAAAAGCCTGATTTCTGGCAATGGTAAAAATATATGCTTTAAAAGATTGTTCCGGATTTAAGTTTTCGCGGTGCTGCCACACTTTCATAAAAACATCCTGAACGTTCTCTTCTGCTGCCTCTTTCGATTTTAATAAACTTAGACTGTAGCCATAAATATCCTGATAATACAAATCAAACAAGAAACGAAATGCTTTTTCGCTGCCATTTTTGAGTTCGCTTACCACTAATCTGTCGCTATAGTCCTTGCCTTCTAACATGAAATTAATTAGTTCTTATTTTAATCTAATTATATTACGATACTATCAAAAATCGATACTTTAACGCCTTGAGAGGTTAACAAATATATAAAAATATTATTCTCATAAAAAAGTGGTAAAAAAACATAATTTGTGTTTTTTTTAAGGCAATATCGCGAAAATATCAGCAAACACTAAGGAAAAGCAATTTATGAAGTTGATAGTTTTTTAGCTTTAATTTTAAAAATTAACTATTTAGAGCTTTTGTTTTTGAGAATATTCTTATTTTCAAAATATGGAATTAGGAAAATGTAATAGCAACTAATAACAAAAAATCCTTTTATCTGGTGACAAAAGGATTTTCGAAATTGAAATATTAATAAGATCTAAAATTAGATATATTTTAATTAGTTTTTTAGGTCTTTGATAACTTTAAAAGCCACATCAACCTGATCTTCTCCAACTAAAATAGTAAATTCATTTGAAGTAGAAATTACCTCGTTTATAATAATTCCTTCCCAAGCTAAACGTTGGAAAATGAAATAGTAAATACCAGGAACAACGATATTTTCTTTTGGTAATTTTACAGTAATCGAAGCCAGATTATCTAGTTTTTGAATCAGTTTTTCTCTCATAAAGTGTTTTTCTACCAAATGATTTACACTGCTGCTTACTACAATATTGGTTTCATTTACACCACGAGATGAGGTATAGAAAATATCTGATAAAGTATTAATATCTGAAATTAAATCAGCTTGTTTGTTTAAAACAGTTTCCGAAGCTGCAAAAGTGTAATCCGTAAGTTCAGATCTTACTGTAATCTCACCAATGTTTTTAATTACTTTATTGATTTTGTGGTTTAATTTAAAATCTAATTCTTCAGTAAGTCTTTTTAAAGACATTACAACTGCACCTTGTTTTACCTCTTTACCAAACTCGTTTTCAAGCTCTGTCATAATGTTCCGAGAAAGCGACGTTAGGTTGATGATGCCCAGTGATAAAGCGTTTAAGAGAAATGGTTTCGTTTTGATGTAATTTTCGACGATTGAAGAAACGGTTTTCATAGTTTTTTTTCTTTTTTTTTTGTAACTTAATTGGGTTGGTTTAGTTAATTTGATGTTATAAAACTTTGCAAAGATAAATAAAAAAACAATTTGTTACAATTATAACAATGAAAAATTATGTTAAAAATGATAAAAAGCATCGGTAAGATGTTCAATTGCAAATGTTTCCTCGTTTTTATGGATAGCAACGATGTCAAAACGAACATTTAAATCATCTTCAAAATCCTTTTCCCTATAGTTTATGTAGGCATTTACTGCTTTAATAAGCAGATTTATTTTTTTTGGTTTCACAAAATCCTGCGGAGAACCAAAATCTAAACTCGATCTTGTTTTAACTTCTACCACGGCAAGGATATTGTCTTTTTTAGCAATAATGTCAATTTCGGCTTTTTGAAATACCCAGTTGCGATCCAGAATTTCATAACCGTTTTGTTGAAGATATTCTACAGCTAATTCTTCGCCTTTTTTTCCTAACTCATTATGTTCTGCCATTTTTTTTAATTTACAGTTTCAGTCTCAATTTACAGCGTTAGTTGATTTTATATTGTACGCAAAGACGCGAAGTCACAAAGTATAAATTAAAACTTTGCGTCTTCGCGTCTTGTGGTATTTTGGACTTCCTTTTAAAAGAAAAGGATAAGTGTTTTATTTTTGAAAAGTAACAGTACTTCCGGATGCATTTACATCAATAGAAATCGTGCTTCCCATAATCAAAGCTCTGTTATCCTGAATATGTCCGGCTGGGAAATTATAAATAACCGGAATATTATACTTTTTAGTTACATCGTCAATAATTTCTAATGCGTTTTTGCCCCAAGGTACTTCATTATCTTTCATTTTGGTCATACCGCCTACCATAATTCCTTTTAGGCTTTCTATACATCCGTTACGACGTAAATTCATCATCATACGATCGATATGATATAAGTATTCATCAAGATCTTCAATGAACAAAATTTTGTCTTTACAGTCAATTGCTGATGGTGATCCTAATAAACTATATAATATAGATAAATTTCCGCCCACGATTTCTCCTGTTCCTTTTCCAAAACGATTCATGGCATGAGGAGGAATCGAATAAGAAAGCGGTTCGCCAAATAAACTTGATTTCATAGAGCTTATAGCAGCAGGAGTCGCACGCGGAATTGTAACCGGCATAACACCATGAATAGATTTATAGCCCATTGTATTTAAATGGTTATGCAAAACCGTAACATCGCTAAAACCAATAACCCATTTTGGATGTTGTTTAAATTTTGTAAAATCAAGTAAATCTAACATTCGAACGGTTCCATAACCGCCTCTTACGCACCAGATTGCTTTTATATTGCGATTGTCTAACTGTTTTTGAAAATCGGCGGCACGCTGTTCATCTGTTCCGGCTAATTGATGATAATCTAAACCAATAGAACTTCCTACTACGGCTTCTAACCCCCAGCTTTTAAGTAAATCTATAGTTGGTTTTAAATTATCGTCGATGTTTTTTCTGGCTGTTGCTACAAGGGCTACAGTATCTCCTTTTTGTAAATAAGGCGGTGTTATCATGATTTGTTGAGATTGACAGGTGAATGATTGAAAAGCAAAAATAAGAAATGCCAGTTTACAAATAGTAAAGTGTTTCTTTATGTCTTGTAATGGTTTTAGTTTCATGGTTTCTTTTGCTTAATTGTATTTTTTAGTTAATATTTAGCCTTTATACTGCTTTTTCATTTCATCTAAGATAAGCATTAATCCTTTATCTGCTTTCTCAGATTGTACATTGGCAAAGATGATAAAAGCTTTGTTTATGGCTTTGCAAATATATACTTTGGTTAAAAATGTTCCGGGATTTCCATAATGAAAAGAATATTCTATATTAGTTTTAGGATCAATTTCAGAATACCATCCATAAGAAAACTCAGGTAAACCATTGTGCATCAAATCAAATTCTGAAGCACTAAAAATCTTCGATTTTCCTAATAAACCTTGTAGCTGCATTTGTGTAAATTTACAATAATCGGGCAGACTCACATTGATATTTCCTGCAGATGAAAGCCAGTTCAGCTTATAATTTAAGGCTGGTTTTTCTGGTTTTAGATTTTCATCATGTCCCCAAGGCTGATTTTCGTTGATGATATTTGGCTGCCCAAAACCAAAATCAATATTTAAATTCTGCCCTAATTCTTTTACCAGCGATTCATAACTTTTGCCGGTCGCTTTTTCAAGCATAAGTCCGGCAGCGACATAACTTGGGTTTGACCAATACACATCCTGTTTTTCAGAAATGGCTTTATTTTGTTTAAAAAACCACGCCATAAATTCATAACGCTGCTGCTGGTCATTTCCTTTAATTTCTTTTTGAGTCGGCGTTTCATTTCCGTAAGACCATGTTGGAATATGCGCTCTAAAGGTTATAAAATCTCTTAAAGTCAAATTATAATTTTTAGGATCGCTTTTCGCTTTCAATTCAGGATACAAGTCAAAAAACTTTGTGTCCCAGTTTATTTTTCCTTCTTTAACTAAAACTACAGCGATATAACTTGTTATAGTTTTAGTAATTGAACCCAAACGAAATTTATCTGATAAATCAGCTCTTAAATCAGAACCAATTCTCTTATTTCCCAAAGCATTTATTTCTAAAACAGAATCAGAAGAAACTACTGCATAAGCCACTTCCGGAATATTGTATTTTATTCTGATACTGTCAACAAATCTGCTGTTTTTTTGTGAGTAAATAATATTGAAGAATAAAGTGAAGACAACGAATAAAAGAATTTTTTTCATTTTTATGATGAGGCAGATTGAGTCAGCAAGTTACGTGACAATTTGAAAATAAAAAAGAAAACAGATAATAAATATTTTAGAAAATTCTTACAAATAGATAAGTTTTTATAAATTGGCTTTTTAAATTTTATGAATGTTATGCGCCTTATTTTTAATTTTTATCTTCTCGTTTTTTGTGTTTTTAATTCAAACGCACAATCAAAAAAATATGTTGTACATACCGTTGCTTTTTACAACTTCGAAAATTTGTTTGATTTTTATGATGATGCCGATAAAAATGATGACGAGTGGACACCAAGTGGTACACAACGATGGACAAAAGAAAAATACGAACAAAAACTTAAAAATCTTTCGCGCGTAATTTCAGAAATTGGAACACCGGAAAACTCTAATGCGCCAACTTTAATAGGCTGTTCTGAAGTTGAAAATAGAGAAGTACTCGAAGATTTAATTAAGCAGGAAAAAATCGCAGGTTATGATTACGGAATTATTCATTTTGATTCGCCCGATCAACGTGGAATTGATGTTGCGCTTTTGTATCAAAAGAAATATTTCAGACCCACATCATATTCGAACATTCCTCTATTAATCTATAAAAACAAAACCGTTCCTGAGGAAAACAGCAATGAAGATTTAGGGGATGTTGAAATTAAGGCAGAAAATAAAAACAGAGTTTTTACGAGAGATCAGCTTTTGGTAACTGGTTTTCTTGAAAATGAAGAAATTAATATCATTGTTAATCACTGGCCTTCGAGGTCTGGCGGAGAAAAAGCCAGCAGTCCGTTTCGTGAAGCTGCCGGAAGATTAAACCGAAAAATAATCGACTCACTCCAACAAATTAATCCACAGGCTAAAGTGTTAACAATGGGAGATTTAAATGACGGACCTTTTAATAAAAGTGTAAAAACAGCTTTAGGTGCAAAGTCTAAAAAAACAGAAGTTCCAGATTTTGGGGTTTATAATCCGTTTGAAGAAATGGCTCAAAAAGGATTAGGGACATTAGCTTTTAGGGATTCCTGGGATATATTTGATCAAATTATAATGACAAAATCGTTTATTGATCCTGATTTTTCAAGTTTTAAATTTTGGAAAGCCGGAATTTTTAATCCGCCGTATCTAATTCAGACTTCTGGAAGATATAAGGGATATCCGCTACGAAATACAATTGCAGAAGCTGGATTCAGTGATCATTTTGCAGTTTATGTTTATCTAATAAAAGAATTTTCGAGGTAGAGAAGAAAGTGCGTCTGCGCTTCTATAATCAAAACCAATAAGATGCACTGCAGCGCATCTCTACAAATTCACTACCTTAGCTTTTCATAAATTTAGATTCTAAAAAATGGCTATAGCAAAACCTTTCAATCTTACTAAATGGATTGAAGACAACCGACAATTACTAAAACCACCAGTTGGAAATAAAAACTTATATGTAGACTCAGGCGATTATATTGTAATGATTGTTGCCGGTCCAAACGCACGAAAAGATTATCATTATAACGAAACCGAAGAACTTTTTTATCAATTAGAAGGAAGTATAAAAGTAGTAATTCAAGAAGATGGCGAACGTAAGGAAATGGAATTAAATGCAGGCGATATGTATCTGCATCCTGCTAAAGTTCCTCATTCGCCAGTTCGTTCAGAAGGTTCTATAGGATTGGTAATTGAGCGTAAACGTGCCGTACTTGGTTATACAGACGGGTTGCTTTGGCATTGTGACAACTGTAATCACAAGTTATATGAAGTGTATTTTGAACTTCATAATATCGAAAAAGACTTTCTGCCGCATTTCGAACATTTTTATAATTCAGAAGAATTAAGAACCTGCGATAAATGCGGTACAATAATGGAAACTGATCCAAGATTTACAGCTAAGAAATAATTTATTAGTATTAAAATATCAAACCCGACAGTTTTAAAAAACTCGTCGGGTTTTTTCGATGAATTTTCATTCAAATATTGCTTTTTTCTTTAATTACGCCTATATTTGTATCAATTTTGATATAAAAAAGCATTAAATATGATAGCTGAAATTATCACATATAAGAATATTGTAAATAATCTGGAGACATTAATGAATGATTCTCCATATAAAAAAAACTATATTATTGAGAAGGTTGGTATTCCAAGCCCGACATTTTATCGCAAGTTAAAAACACAGACTTTTACACCAGATGAGATGTTATCAATTGCAAAAATTCTTTCTCCAGAGGAAAATTTTATGTTAGAGTTGAAGGCTGATATTGAGCAAGGAAAGCTGGATATAAAAAATGGAGACTTTATAACACATGAAGAAATGTTAGCTAATCTAAAGAGAAGGAATCTTATATAAGAATATTAATTGGTTTTTGTCGATTATTATGAAAAGCAAGTAGTTCGATATAATCCTCTGTAGTTTCATAATATAATGTAACGTTTCTCGAAATGACAATGCTTCGGCATTTCAATTTTGGATTATATTTTCCGAGTGAAGGATTATTATCCAGTAAAGTTATTATATGCAAAACATCCTTAATAAATTTTTGTGCTATTAGCGGTGACCAAAATTGTTTAAGATAATTCTCAATAGTATTAAAGTTATACTCTGCTTTTCTAGACCAAATAATCTTCATTGTAAATTTGAATATTTGGTAAATTTATAAAAATAAACTTACAAATAATCAAATTTTTACAACTCAAACTTTTTCCCTTGTTCAGGATAAATAATCTTTAAACCTAAATCATTTTGGGTTTTTAACTGCTCTTTGATTTTGATAATATTCTTTGCAGGCGGTTTTAAATGCGTAATAATAACTTTAAAATTGTTTAAAGTACCTTTTCCCGCTAAATCTTCCAGAACATGAAGTTCTTTCATTAAATAATTTGGCGTTAAATGACCAAATAAAAACTGATCCGGCTGTTCATTAGGAAATGAAACTTCAATAAAAATGCCTTTTAATTGTTTGTTTTTTACCAAAGGAGCAACAGCAGTCCATAGAGCATTTAATTTATCGCTTTTTTCTACAGCATCAGGACCAGTATCTCCTAAATATAAAGCATAAGTATCGCCGTTTTTAACTAAAAAAGCAGTGCTTTCAAACGGATTAACATGACTTAGAGGAAAAGCTTTCACCGTCATTGAAGTATGAGAAAGCGGTATTTCTTCACCTAAATTTAAAGTTTGAAAATGATATTTTTTTAACGGAAATCCAGGACCCTTATCTCCAAAATTTGCCCAGGTTTGGTCGTTAAAATAATGGTTTTCCATCATTTCCATGCATTTTTGAGTTGCATAAACCGTTTTTGAAGAATCGGCAGGAGAATTAATAATTAAGCCCGAAACGTGATCTAAATGCGCGTGCGAAATCAAATAACCTTTTATGTATTTGCGAAGAACTTCGCTTGTAGAAACTTTAAAAACTTTGTTTTGAATTGCTTTTTCGATTCCGGCATTTACAGTTCCTGCATCTAAACAAATAAAATCTTTTGTATCAGTTGGAGCAAGTAAATAAGCCGAAAGATTCTTTTCGTCGATACCGCCTTTTATACCTAGAGGGACAACCTGAAAGGAAGATTTTTGTTCTTTTTGCGAAAATGCATTTAATGAAATTAAAATAAAACAAAGTAAAAAACGGCCGAAATGACTCATAATATCAATTTTTAGAAATGCAAATTTCATGAAATTTACTGAATAAATCAACCTGAGTTTGCGTTAGTACTTATAAAATAACGCTAAATTTACTTTGTTTTTAATAATTCAAATCAATTTGAAATTAATTCTAAAACAATATCTTTACATAAAAATATAACAATTTTAACCAAAAAAGTTACAATGACAACAATAGCATCACAATTTGGCATGAATGAAGCTTTAGAACAACTAGGAATTAAACTGGTTAATGAAGGAACTTCAACAGGGACTGAAAATTTTTCATCGGGTGAAATTCTTGATAGTTTTTCTCCGGTAGACGGAAAATTGATTGCATCAGTAAAAACTTCTACACTTGAAGATTACGAAAAAGTAATGCGTTCGGCAACAGAAGCTTTTAAAACTTTTAGATTAATTCCTGCGCCTCAGCGCGGTGAAATTGTACGTCAGTTTGGTGAAAAATTACGTCAGAACAAAGAAGCTCTTGGTAAATTGGTTTCTTATGAAATGGGAAAATCATTGCAGGAAGGTTATGGTGAAGTTCAGGAAATGATCGATATATGCGATTTTGCAGTTGGATTATCACGTCAGTTACACGGCTTAACGATGCATTCTGAAAGACCGGGACACAGAATGTACGAACAATATCATTCGTTAGGAGTTGTCGGCATCATTTCGGCATTTAATTTCCCGGTTGCCGTTTGGTCCTGGAATACAGCTTTAGCCTGGATTTCCGGTGATGTCTGCGTTTGGAAACCTTCTGAAAAAACACCACTTTGCGGTATTGCATGTCAAAACATAATTGCTCAGGTTATTAAAGAAAACAATCTTCCGGAAGGAATTTCTTGTTTAATAAACGGAGATTACCAAATAGGAGAGCTGTTAACAAAAGATACACGTATTCCGTTAATTTCTGCAACAGGTTCTACACGAATGGGTAAAATCGTTGCGCAGACCGTTGCGGGAAGATTAGGAAAATCTTTATTAGAATTAGGAGGAAACAATGCGATCATTGTAACTCCGGATGCCGATATTAAAATGACGGTTATTGGAGCTGTTTTTGGCGCTGTGGGAACAGCAGGACAGCGTTGTACTTCTACGCGAAGATTAATTATTCATGAAAGTATTTACGACAAAGTTAAAGATGCTTTAGTGGCTGCTTACAAACAATTACGAATTGGAAATCCGCTTGATGAAAATAATCACGTTGGACCGCTTATCGATACGCATGCGGTTGAAATGTATGCTGTTGCTTTAAACAGAGTTGTTGCCGAAGGAGGTAAAATTCTTGTTGAAGGCGGTGTTCTTTCTGGAGAAGGTTATGAAAGCGGCTGTTATGTGAAACCGGCAATTGCTGAAGCTGAAAATTCTTTTGAAATTGTACAGCATGAAACATTTGCTCCGGTTTTATATTTAATTAAATATTCTGGAGATGTAGATAATGCAATCGATCTTCAAAATGGTGTTGCTCAGGGATTATCTTCTGCAATTATGACGAATAATTTGCGTGAAGCCGAAAGATTTTTATCAGTTACTGGTTCTGATTGTGGAATTGCAAACGTAAACATAGGAACTTCGGGAGCAGAAATTGGCGGTGCTTTTGGCGGTGAAAAAGAAACCGGAGGCGGACGCGAATCTGGCTCTGATGCATGGAAAATTTACATGCGACGTCAGACGAATACAATTAATTACACGACAAATCTTCCTTTGGCACAAGGAATTAAATTCGATTTGTAGATCAATATATCTTATATATTAAAACGCTTTTTCAGAATAATGAAAAAGCGTTTTTTTGTTTATAGTATTTTTCTTTAATTTGAAGAAATTCCCTTGTAAAGAATCTTTAGACGAAAATAATCTCAATGAATTTAATTTTTTTAGCCGGACTTACACCTTTTGGATACGGATTTATAGGAGTGCTTCTTGTGTCTTTTCTGCTGGCTTATTTGGGGCTTAAATCTTCTAAGAAAACAGAAAAAATTGGCTGTTTGTCAGTTGGTTTTGTGGCTCTTTTAATTTGGTTTGTTTTGATGTTTCCCACTTTTATTACCTTTTCAATTATTGAAAACGGAAATCAAGTCGCTAAAATAGGAGCAGCGGTTTTCTGGGTTTTAATTATTGTTTTGATTTTGTATTTTCGATTTGCAAAAGATACAACGAGCGTAAAGAAAATGATTTTTACGTTTTTTAAATACTTCTTTTATTTGATAGTACTAGGCTTGTTTCTTGTGCTGTTTTTTGGAATGGCTTTTTATGTTTACCAAAGACTTTTTACAACAGAAAAAAATGACGATCCTGTTTGGCCCGCATTTCTGTGTATCTTTTTTCTAGCGGCACTTATATTAGCAGGATTTGGTCTTTTAAATAAAAACAAAGAAGAAACGAAAAAGCAAAAAACAACTTTTTACAATTTAAAAGATGCCAAACTAAAGCCGGAATCTGTTATAGAATTGGACTTATCTAAATCGAAATTAACGGCATTTCCTGTAGAAATCCTGAGTTTTAAAAATTTAAAATTTCTAATTCTCAGCCATAATGAAATCAGCGAAATTCCGAATGATATTAATAAACTACAAAAACTTATTGGTCTCGATTTAAGTAATAATCCTATTTCAGATGTTGAAAGAAATAAGATTCGAAAACTGCTTTCACACGAAGTTGAAATTGTATTTTAGTTATCAAATCAAAATATATCCCTTTTTAAATTATGAATGATTTTTTGGATTTTCTTACTCAAAATGAAATAGACGGCGCGGGTGTTATATTCCTAATGATTTTTGGTTTAGGAATTGCTTTGTTTCAAACCGTTATATTTTCGGCTTTATTTAATTTAAAATTTCCAAACTGGCTTTTTTTTGTTTTGTGTCCGCTTTTAATTGGTGTTAGTTTCTTTATAGATTCACATTATCCTTTTGCGGTTGTATTGCTTTTGTTTGGTTCTGTTTTTTTCTTTGCCATTATTGGTATGATTTATTCTGGTATTCGAAGCAGTAAACAAGAAAAACAGGAAAGAGAAAATTTTAACAGAAAACATAATATTCAAAAAACACCTTTAGATAAAAAACTTCTCGGTTTTTTGGTTGGAGCTTGTCTTATTGGTGCTTTCTTTTATCTTGCACAAAGCGGTAATCTCAAACTTTTATTTCTTATTATTCCGGGTTTTATTATAATCAATAATATTTTTTTTCCAAGCAAAAAGTCTCAGTTTATGAGGCTTCAATCCATTCTGCCAACTTCAAAAATAAGCGCAGCTGCAATGGGACAAGTGGAAGTTGTTGGAGATTTAGAAGAAATAGAACCTATAGTTTCTCCTTATTTTAGCAAACCGTGCATTGGTTATTATTATAAAATAGAAAAAGAAAGCAAACCAGATGATGACGGCAGAACAACCTACAGTACAGTATTTGAAGAATGCAAAACAGGTAAATTTAAGATTAAGGATGAAACGGGATCGCTTATAGTAGACGGTGAAGGACTTGAATATTATTTCGACAGAGTTGATAATCAGCAAGGCGGCAAAACGAGATATTCGGAAACTTATTTAAGAACTAACGATTATATGCTTCTTATTGGTTATGCTTCTTCAGATAATGGAAATGTATTAATAAAAAAAGGCGATTCTGATGCTGTTTTTGGGGTTGCTCTGCCCAGAAATATTTCATTTAGAAATAAATATAAACCCTTGTTAGATTCTTTTCTAACAACTTTGTTTTTTATAACACTTGTACTCATTTACATCATTTTAAATTAACACATTATGACTGTTCAAAATATCGCACTAATTGCCGGAATACTGCTCCTGATTATATTTTTCAATTTATTTATCAGAATATATAATAAGCTTGTAATGCTTAAAAATAACTATGAAAAGGCTTTTAGAAATATCGATGTTATTTTAATGCAAAGGGCAGATGAAGTTCCGGAACTGGTAAAAGTGGCTTCTAAATTTATGGAACATGAAACAGCAATGCTTACCAGTTTAACTAAACTACGAACGGATTTTTTGAATTCGAAAACAGTCGATGAAAAAATCGAAAATGCCAATGAATTTTCAAAAACAATGAAAAATCTATTTGCGGTTTCTGAAAATTATCCGGCTCTTTCATCTAATTCAAATTTCCTTGAATTACAGAAAAGGGTTTCGCAGATGGAGGATAAAATTGCAGACAGACGTGAATTTTTTAATGACAGCGTGAATCTTTATAACGTGGGAATTCAGGAGTTTCCTAATTTTATTTTAGCCAGAATTGCAGGATATAAAACCCAGCATTTATTTGATGTTTCACCCGAAGAAAAGAAATATGATGGGATTCAGTTTTAATACTTTTTTTGGTTACGAAAATGAAATTAACAACCTACAGGATCAGGTTTTAATTTATGGTTTTGCAGGAATAATTTTTGGTATTCTGGCATTGCTTTTTCTTGCCATATTGTTAAGAAAGATCGGTTTAAATACTATAAACAGCTTTGTTGTAAATCCTTTAATGCTGTCTTTGGGATTAACGCTTTTTGTTTCGATTTTGCCTACAATTGTTTTGTATGTTGTGGCTTTGGATATTTCGGGAGTAAAAATTGTTTACAGCTGGATTGCTATCTTTATTGGTATGATTTTGTTTGTAATGTTTAATCTTGAAACGATTAAAAGCTTTTTTAAAGAATTTGGAAAATTAAGCGAACAGAAGGAATTTAGAAATAGAAAAAGATAATATAAAAATAGAGAAGGCTTCCAAAATCTGGAAGCCTTTCTTTTAAATAAAATAGAATATTTATTTTTTTACAATAGTCTGATTTATGGAGCCATCTGCAGTGAAAATCTTAGCAAGATATGTTCCCGCAGATAAGTGGTTTAAATCAATAGTTTCATTTCCTTTTTGAGATGTTTTTACTAAAGTTCCTAAAACATTATAAATCATGATTTTTTCTACTTTTTGATTTTGATCAGATACATATAAAGTTCCTGAGACAGGATTTGGATATAAAAATGGTTTAGAATTATCTACAGCAAGCAACGAATCAGGCAGAACAGTTTTAAGCGTTGTTGTATTATACGCTGTAACCATGTAGAATAAATTCGAAGTATCTTTTTTGGTGATTGTATGATTTCCTGCGGTAAGCGATACAGTAACAATTCCGTTTGAAGCCGTTTTATCTACATTATCAACTTTTATAGTTGCTGCAGATTCAACAAATACAAGAGTTAAAGTACTTGGCTGTGAAGTTGTAAAAGTGATACTTGTAGAAGATTCTATTTTTAAACACTGTGTAAGTGTTAAACCATTGTAAGTAACTGTTCCTTTTGATGTTGAAAGATTTCCTGTAATGGTATAAAATGTACTTGTTTTATCTGAAGTCGTAAAATTATGCACTTCATCTCCAGTCGGTGTACCAGTTGTAACGGTAATTGTTCCGGAAGCTGTTGCTGCAGTTCCTGTTCCTGTTGTGGTAACAGAATACGAAACATTTGCTGTTGGAGTTCCTGTAATGGTAATTGTTTTAGCCGATGTGTTTTTTACAAAAGATAAACCAGAAGCAGGTAATCCTGTTACAGAAGAATCAGTGGCAGTTCCACCCCAAGTAAATACAATGCTGTTTATCGCCGTTCCGCTTGTTACAGTCTGGCTGTTATTGTTTGTTGAAGTAAGGGTTTGACTTCCTGCAGCATTTACGGTAATGGTTCCAGATCCTGTTGCGGGAGTTCCTGCCGAACCAGTTGTAGCAATTGAATAATTTACTGTTGCAGTTGGAGTTCCTGTAATGGTAATTGTTTTAGCCGAAGTATTTTTTACAAAAGATAAGCCAGAAGCAGGTAAACCTGTTACTGCTGCATCTGTTGCGTCGCCTCCCCATGTAAAAACAATTGTTCCAATAGGAGTTCCGCTTGTAACAGTCTGATTATTGTTAGAAGTTGAGGTTAAAGTTTGATTTCCGGCAGGAGGGTTTGTTCCGCCTTGTACAGCAACTAAACTCGTTTGATAATTATCCAGCGCTGCTTTCAAGCCTGTATTTACACCATCAGCAGTATCGTCAACGGCATTATTGAAAGACCATTGCAAATCACCGCCCGAAACACGTCCTGCATATTGCATTACGGTAGTTTTTGCATTTTCCGGAGTTTCTGGCGTATACGAATACATCACACTCGAATTTGTGTCGAAGTTGTTATAAGTTTTCGCTCCTTTTTTTGATTTAATACTGCTGCTGATGGTTTCGCTTCTCGTTGAAGCTACATACGCATCAAATTCTACAGGATATGTTGTGGCATTATATCCCACAAAACGGGTTTGTCCGCTCATTGTATTGTTAAAAGCTTTAATGGTTCCGCCGTCTTCACTTGAAAAAGTTCCTGTAGCACCGTTATAGACGTCCGTTCCCTGCATTGACGTAAGCATTGGATATTTACAATTTCTAAAAAAGTTAGCTTCAACAAATACAGATGAACCTAATGTTGATCCTACGCCGTATTTAGAATTTCCATCATAATAATTGTTGTAAACGTGAGCAGAATAATAGCGAATTCTTGGATGACGTGAATCTGAATGATCATACCAGTTATGGTGATATGTAATATATAAACCTTCTGTAGTTCCTTCGCTTAAACCTAAAAGATTACTTTTTCCATTATCCCAAAAGTGATTGTATGAAAAAGTAACATATGTTGATTTTTTGCAGTCTAATGCACCGTCACCTTTTATTTGGTCGGCATCGCTTCCCGGTTTTCCATAGAAGAAATCACAGTTATGAACCCAAACATAATCGTTATTCTGCTGTAAGCCAATATTGTCACCTTCACCGCTGTCGCAGTTCATAATTCCAATATTCCGAATTTCAATATTAGATGCATTTTTTACTCTAATTCCCCATCCGTCAGCAGTAGCATCGTTTCCAATTCCTTCAAGGGTTATATAACTTGCAGCGTTATTGTTGTTTTCAATAACAAGATCGCCATTCATCATATAACTTAAATCGGTAATTTGGCCTATCATTCGAATAATTAATGGTCTTGTATCTTTTCCTTTTTTGTACGCGTCAAGAATAGTCTGCAACCCCACACAAGGATTTGTTGATGCTCCCGTTACAGTAAGGGAAATTGTGTTTTTTGTCTGCTGTGTAATGTACAGGATTACGGCATTGCTCTTTGGTGTTCCATCTGCATTGTAAGCTCCGGGAACACGAGAATTTGAGAATGCAAAGCCAGATCTGTCGTGGGCTTTAACGGTTAGCGAACCGGTTGTGGTTCCTGTTCCTTCTACACCGGAAATAACAGGTTTAATTTTTACAGTATATGGTCCTGCTTTTAATCCCGGAATATCGGCACGAAAATAAGTTCCGTAGCTTCTAATAAGTTCGTTGTCAATTTTTTGGTCTACGACTCCGTTTCCGGTGTAATAAACATTGTAGGTTTGCGCATTACTAACAGGCTGCCATTTTACAAATACCGACTCAAGCCATCCGCTTGCTTCATTAATCTGTTGTGACCATGTTTGAAAAGCAATTAGAAACATAGTCAGAAAAAGTAGGTTTTTTTTCATAATTGTTTAAGTTAGACATTAATAATAGTTTTTGTGGTTTTTTGTGATTGTCGATACAAGTTGATTGTAATCGATTACACAAAACTATGTAAAATTTACATATTCTCATTAATAGGTGTCTAAAAAAATATATATGAAAAAAATATTTTATTTATTTTAGTTAAAATGTAATAAATTGCATGAATTGTAATTTATTACATAATTTAAAATCTAACCGAAACTATTGATTTTATTGAGTTTTATTACTTACAAATAGTAAACAATTCTTAAATGTTATTTTTCTACTTATTTATTTTGTTTTTGTGAAATTTTTCGATTTTGAAAAATCATATGGTTTTAACAGATTAAAATTGTCTGCTATATAAAAATTTGAGAATAAAAAAAGCCTTTTTGAATTTCAAAAAGGCTTAAGTTTTTATATTAGAGGAAGTTAATCTCTGCTTGCGAATTTAGATAACAATCTTAAAAATTCGATATACAGCCAGACTAAAGTAATCATTAATCCCATTGCGCCGTACCATTCCATGAATTTTGGCATTTTTTGTTGTACACCTTTTTCAATTTGATCAAAATCTAAGAATAAATTTAATGCTGCAATAACGATTACAAAAACACTGATTCCAATACTCATTAAAGAGTTTCCATGATGAACAGGAGTGTAGCTTGTAAACATAGAAACAATCCATGAAATTAAGTAATAAGTAGCAATTGCTAAAGTAGCTGCAATTACAACCGATTTGAATTGTTCTGTAACTTTTACGATTCTAAATTTATATAAAGCCAGACAAACTAAAAAAGTAACTAAAGTTGCTCCAACAGCATTAATTACGATTCCTGGATACATAGCTTCGAAAATAGCTGAAATTCCACCTATAAATAATCCTTCAAACAAGGCATAACCCGGTGCAAGATATGGAGAAGCCTGTGGTTTAAATGCAGAAATAAGTACTAAAATAAAACCAACGATTGCACCTCCTATAGCTGGAAGCATAATATTCATTCCGTTAAATGCCATCCACCATGTTACCATAGCAGATCCGCATAAAATTAAAAATAAAATAGCTGTTTTATTTATTGTACCAGACAAAGTCATTTCCTGATTGTAATCAATAATCTTTGCTTCGTGTACTTCCTCAGCTCTTGAAACAGCATTAGATGAAAAACGCTTGTTACTTAAAAATGGATTTTTTGAATTAAAGGCCATAGTTTTTATGCTTTTAGTGAACCCAAATATATGGAGTTTTTTTGAAGTCTATAAGTTAACTTGAAATTTTTAACATGAAATTTTCTTTTGAAAAATGCCGTAAAATAAAAATCCATCAAAAGAAACTCTTGATGGATTTGAATATATTTTAATGTATTTCTATTTCAATAAATCTAGTACTAATGAAGGGAATAAACCTAAAGCAATGTTTAAACCAATTGAAATTACAGCAACGGCATAAATAAGGAATGGTTTTCCTTTACGCTCTTCGTTTGGCTCTTTAGAATACATGGCCAAAATTAATTTGAAATAGTATCCAACACTTATAATAGAGTTAATTACTGCAATAATTACAATAGCTACATAACCAGCGTGAATTGCCTGATCGAACAAGAATAATTTGGCAAAGAAACCTGAAAAAACAGGAATACCAGCCATTGATAACAATGAACCGGTTAATATTGCCGCTAATAAAGGATTTGTTTTTCCTAAACCGTGGAAGTTTGTAATGTCTTCGTTTTCCTGATTTTTGCAAACATATAAAATAACACTAAATGCTGCGATACCTGCTAAAGCATAAGCTGCTGTATAATATAGAAGAACTCCGGCAGAAGAAGCAATCGTTAAAAATGTCATTAGCATGAAACCTGCGTGAGAGATTCCAGAAAAAGCAAGCATACGTTTTACATTTACCTGACGTAAAGCCATTATATTTCCAACTGTCATAGAAGCAATAGAAATAGTAAGAACAACATTTACAAAAGTGTTTGAAAGGTCTTGGTTTTCAAGAGATGGAATTAAATTCATTCCTTCTGCTAATTTGTAAAGTGTAGCGATAGCAACAACTTTTGCCAATGTGCTCATTAAAGCAGTTGTTAAAGCAGGAGAACCTTCGTAAACGTCTGGAGCCCAAAAGTGAAACGGAACCGCTGCAACTTTAAAAAGCATACCAATTGTCATTAAAATCATCCCGATAGGAAACCAAATTGGTAACTCTGCAGATAAAGAGCTTTCGTGGATTTCTGCAATATCAAAAGTTCCCATTGCTCCATAAATCAAACAAATTCCAAATAAAATAATCCCTGAAGCGAAAGATCCCATTAAGAAATATTTCATACCCGCTTCATTACTTTTAATATTTAAACGATCGCTTGCTGCAAGAACATAAAGTGCAATTGATAAAACTTCGATTCCAAGGAAAAACATTGCTAAGTTTCCAAATGAAACCATAGCAACACCACCAGCCAATAAAAATACTTTTATAGCAACATAATCAGAAATTTTTGTTTGATGATTTTCGTAAAAATTATGGCTTAATGCTACAAGGAAAATGGTTAGAATAATAAATAATGATGAAAAAGCAGTAGAGAATTTACTTACTGTAATCATATTATTGTAATAACTTGCTGTTGTTCCAAATTCACAGAAATTAAGTGCTAAGACACCCAATAAACCCAAAATGGTAAATGGAACAATGCCTTTTCTAAAATTTAGAATTTCAAACAATAGGCAAAAAATACCCAATCCTGTTATAGCTATTAATGTATTCATTTTTGTTTTTTTGATTTAGGAAATCTAAAACGCCCTAATTTATTTTATTTAAAATATTAATTTTTATTGATAACGTTTAAAATCGTTTCTAAACTTGGAGTAATCAAATCTGTAATTGGTTTTGGATAGAATCCAAAGAATATTAAAACAGCAATAATTGCCACCATAGAAATTCCTTCGTTTACAGAAACATCTGCAAAAGTTTTAGAATTGGTTTCGCCTAACATTACATTTTGGAACATTTTAAGCATATAATAAGCTCCTAAAATAATAGTTGTTCCGCCTAAAACGGCAAACCAGATGTTAACTTGTGATAAACTATATAATACAGTAAACTCTCCAACAAAGTTAAATGTGCTTGGAAGCGCCACAGAAGCCAGAACCAAAATTAAAAACATAGAAGTAAATTTTGGAGACTGAGTACGGATTCCGCCTAATTCAGCAATATTTCTTGTTTCAAATCTTCTGTAGATAATTTCTGCTGCATAGAATAATCCAACTACAACAAAACCGTGAGCGATCATTTGTAAAACAGATCCACGTAAACCATCAAGAGTTAAAGTGTAAGATCCTGCAGCAATTAATCCAACGTGAGCTAGAGATGAATATGCTAATAATTTCTTCAAATCTTTTTGTTTTAAAGCTACAATAGATCCGTAGATAACTCCGGCAATTCCTAATACGATAAAAATATTCATGTATTCTTTTGCTGCAAGAGGAGCAATTGGCAATTGCCATCTAATAACACTATAAAGTCCCATTTTCAACATTATACCAGATAAAAGCATTGTTCCAACTGTTGGTGCTTTTTGGTACACATTTGCCTGCCATGTATGGAAAGGAATAATAGGAATCTTAATAGCATAAGCAAGGAAGAAGGCAAGGAAAATCCAAAGCTGTTCGCATGCTGATAATTGTACTTTGTATAAATCCTCAATTAAGAAGCTTCCTGCTTTTTGATATAAGTAAATAAATGCAGTTAACATGAATAACGAACCAGCAAGTGTGTAAATAAAGAATTTAACCACTGCTTTTCTGCGCTCTTCAGCGTCACCATTACCCCAGATAAGAGCAATAAAGTAAATAGGAATAAGAGCTAACTCCCAGAAAATATAATATAATAAACCATCTGCAGCAAGGAAAGTTCCTGTCATTGCAAAGGCCATAAATAAAATTAGAGCATAAAAAGCTTTTGCATTTTTATATTCATTTCCAAAAGAAGAGAATATAATAATCGGCGTTAAAGCTGTTGTCAATAAAAACATTGCAAGAGCTAATCCATCAGCATTAAGCGCAAATGAAATTTTAGGCTGATTGATCCATGCATTTATAAGGCTGATGTTTTCTCCAGCATTAAAATGATTTAACAATACAACCGAACAGCCTAAAGCTGCCAAACTAAAGAACAAAGCTACTTTTGAAGCGAGTTTGTCACCAGCAAAATAGGTGATAAATGCACCAACTAAAAGAATAATTAATATAAGAGAAACGTTCATAGTTATAAAATTATTGAGCTAAAAATATATAAGAAACAATGGCGCAAAGACCTAAAACGAAAACGAACAGATATAATCCAATACTTCCGGTTTGTAGTTTTTTACCTTGAAAAGCTAATTCGTTTGCTGCTTTTCCTAATCCAAAAACAACAGCAGATAAACCAGTTTCAATATAGTCTCTAAAGAATCTTGACAATGCATTTACAGGACCAACAAAGATCGCATCGTAAATTTCATCTACATAATATTTGTTGTATAATACTTTTGTTAATCCGGTAATGTTTTCATCAGCTTCCGGAACATTATCTTGTTTAAAGTATTTTATGTAAGCAATTAAAATTCCTAATAATCCGCCTAAAACAGCAACTCCCATTAAAGTATATTCAGTTGCACCTAAATGATGTTCTTCACCAGCTGCTTTAGTAAATAAAGGAGCTAGATATTCGTTTAACCAGCTGTTTCCTGGTAAACTGATTAATCCTCCAAAAGTTGCTAAAATTGCTAAAATGATTAACGGAATAGTAATTAATGAACCGCTTTCGTGTAAATGATGTTTTTGTTCTTCAGTTCCTCTAAATTCTTTAAAGAAAGTTAAGAACATTAATCTAAACATATAGAAAGCCGTCATGATTGAAGCAACAGATCCAACAACGTATAATGGAATACTGTGGTGGAAAGCTGTTAATAAGATTTCGTCTTTTGAGAAAAATCCAGAGAAAAACGGAACTCCTGAAATTGCTAATGAAGAAATTAACATTGTCCAGAAAGTGATTGGCATTGCTTTACGAAGACCTCCCATATTACGCATATCCTGCTCGCCGTGTAATCCGTGAATAACAGAACCTGAACCCAAGAATAAACAAGCTTTAAAGAAAGCGTGAGTGATTACGTGAAAAACAGCTACTTCATAAGCTCCAAATCCTAATGCTAAAAACATTAATCCTAATTGTGAGACTGTAGAGTAAGCCAATACTTTTTTAATATCGTTTTGTACTAAACCAATCGTTGCCGCAACTAATGAAGTAATAGCTCCAATAACTGCAATTACAGTTTGTACATCAACTGCTAAATCAAAAACAAAATTTAATCTTGTTACCATAAAAATACCCGCTGTTACCATTGTAGCCGCGTGAATTAATGCAGAAACAGGAGTTGGTCCTGCCATCGCATCTGGTAACCAAGTGTATAACGGAATTTGAGCAGATTTACCACAAGCTCCAATAAACAAGCATAAAGCTGCCAGTGAAAGTAATGATATATCTAAGTTTGCTGCTCCGGCAATAGCCGTTTTTAATGTTGCGTAATCTAAAGTAGAGAACATTGATCCAATAATGAACATACCAATTAAAAGACCTAAATCTCCAATTCTGTTCATAATGAAAGCTTTTTTTGCCGCATCATTGTAATCCTGATTTTTATGCCAGAATCCGATAAGTAAGTAAGAGCAAAGTCCAACGCCTTCCCAACCAATAAATAAAACTAATAAGTTGCTTCCAATTACAAGTGTAATCATAAAGAAAACGAACAGATTTAAATACGCAAAAAACTTGTGCATATTCTCATCGTCGTGCATGTAACTGATAGAGTATAGGTGAATAAGTGATCCAATCCCGGTTACGAAAAGCAGCCAAAGAACAGATAACTGATCTAATAAAAATCCAAGATTAATTTTTAAGTTACTAATTTGAATCCAATCAAATAAAGTCACTTCAATTGCTTTTCCAGTTGAAGTAATTTGATTAAAAAGAATAAGAGTAACGATGAAAGAAATTGCTACAGCAACAGTTCCGATTGCTCCTGAAACGGTTTTGCCTAAGCTTTTGCCAAAGAAAACATTGATTAAAAATCCTAAAAAAGGAGTTAATACTAAAAGTAAAGCTAAATTAATATCCATTTCTTTTTATCCTTTTAAATTTTTTAAGTTATCGATACTAATTGAGCCAATGTTTCTGAAAATAGAAACCAGAATCGCTAATCCAACTGCAACTTCTGCGGCGGCAACAGCCATCGAGAAGAATACAAATACCTGTCCTTGCGCATCCTGATGATAAGTTGAAAAAGCAACGAATAAAAGGTTTACTGCATTTAACATGATCTCGATTGACATAAAAACGATGATAGAATTTCGTCTGTATAACACACCAAAAACACCAATACAAAAAAGTACAACACTTAAAAAGATGTAATTTTCAATACCTATTTGATTTAATATATTACCCATTACTTATTTAATTTTTCTTTTTTAGACAATAATACAGTTCCAATCATTGCTACTAAAAGTAAGATCGAAGCAAATTCAAACGGCACCATATATTCGTTTAATAATATTTTACCCAATACTTCAATAGACTGGAAATCTTCTCCTGTTGAATCATAATCTCCCACTATTGGTTTAGAATTAATGAAGATTGCAATTAAAACAATAACAATTAAACAGAAAGATACAATAGCTCCTAAACGTGTAATTCTTGGTCGGTGAACGTCCTTTTGTTCGTTTAGGTTCATAAGCATAATCGTAAACAGGAACAAAATCATGATTGCTCCAGAATAAACAATAATATGTACGACAGCTAAAAATTGAGAATTCAATAATAAATAATGACCGGCAATTGAGAAGAAACAAATCACTAAATAAATTGCTGAGTGAATTGGGTTTCTGCTAAAAATAGTCAGGAAAGCAGTGATTACTGTAATAAACGCTAAAATACAAAATATCACTCCTACAGGAGTTGCGTTTGCAAAATCTGGAATGTGTATCATTAGTTAGCGTTATTAAGTTGAGTATTTTTAATTGCCATTTCTAAAGGCATCACTAATTTGTCTTTTCCAAAAATGAAATCTTCTCTGTCATAATTAGCAGGAACTAACACTTTTGATGTTGTCAAATAGATCGCATCTTTCGGGCATGCTTCTTCACACAATCCGCAGAAAATACAACGCAACATGTTAATCTCATAGATTTCAGCATACTTTTCTTCTCTGTATAAATGTTTTTCGTCTGGTTTGCGTTCTGCAGCTTTCATTGTAATGGCTTCTGCAGGACAAGACAAAGCACATAATCCGCAGGCAGTACAGTTTTCACGGCCTTGCTCATCACGTTTCAGCATGTGCTGACCACGGTAAACAGGGCTCATTTCACGAACCTGCTCTGGATAGTGAATGGTAATTTTTTTTCTAAAAAGGTGTTTAAGCGTAATTGCCAGACCTTTTACAATCGCCACAAGATACAATCGTTCAATAAAAGTCATCTCCTTGTTAGAGACCACCTTTTTTCTACCCGATAATGATATAGTTTCTATTGACATTTTTACTATTATAGTTTATGATTCAAAATCTGATGAATCAATTTCAAATCTATTTTGTTTTTATTTTCTCTGAATTACAGTTCTTAGAATCCTAAAGCTGCTGCGATATCGTGTCTTAAGATAACAGCACCTGTAATCATGATATTAATAATCGAAAGCGGAATTAAAATTCTCCAGCCTAAGTTCATTAACTGGTCATATCTAAATCTTGGAATCGTCCAGCGAACCCACATGTAAAAGAATATGAAGAAACATATTTTTACAAACAATACTGCAATTCCTAATAAGTTAGCGGTATTTACACCAACGTTATTTACCATCCATTCCATTCCAGGATAATTGTATCCTCCAAAAAATAAAACAGAGATAATAGTAGAAGAGATAAACATACTTGCGTATTCAGCAAATAAATAGAATCCCATTTTCATTGATGAATATTCCGTATGATAACCTCCAATTAATTCGTTTTCACATTCTGCTAAGTCAAAAGGTGTTCTGTTAGTTTCTGCGAAAGAACAAATTAAGAAGATTAAGAATGATAATGGTTGATAGAAAACATTCCAGTTCATTCCGGCTTGCTGCTCAGAGATTACTTTTAAGCTCATTGTTCCAGTCATCATCAATAAAGCAATCATTGATAATCCCATTGCAATTTCATAAGAAACCATCTGCGATGCGGCACGCACAGCTCCCATTAATGAGAATTTGTTGTTAGAAGCCCATCCACCAATCATGATTCCGTAAACTCCAACAGAAAGAACTCCAAAAATGTATAATAAAGCAATATTAACATCTGTTGCCTGAAGAATTATGTCTTTTCCAAAAAGATGTAATCTGTCTCCCCACGGAATTACAGCACTTGTCATTAAAGCTGTACTCATGGCAATAGCCGGACCTACAACGAATAAAAATCTATTTGGTGTATTTGGAAAAAATTCTTCTTTAGAAAATAATTTCATACCATCAGCAAGCGGTTGTAATAAACCTCCCCATCCGGCACGGTTTGGACCAACACGATCCTGAAGGAAAGCAGCAACTTTACGTTCTGCCCAAGTAGAATACATTGCCATAATCATAGTTACCGCAAAAACGACAACAATAACAACACTTTTTTCTATAATAAATGCACTTTCCATTTCTTACTATTTTTTATCTTTATCAGTTAATGGAATTGCTGCCATACTAATTTTTTTACGGTCAATATCACGGCCTAAAAGAATGTTCTTTTCAGTATCGATAGTTACTTTCTCCAGTTTTTGAGTGTAATTATTTTGGTTGATTACAGAATCTTTTTCAAATTCTCTAGGACCTTCAATAACCCAATCATTCACATTTTTGTGATCAAAACGACAGCTGTTGCAGATGAATTCTTCTACTTCATGATACTCGTCTTTACGACCAGTTACACGCTGAATTTCACCACCAAACATCCAAACAGTAGTTTTACCGCAACATCCTGGAGTTGTACATTCTCTGTGTGCGTTATAAGGTTTGTTAAACCAAACTCTTGATTTAAAACGGAAAGTTTTATCTGTTAAAGCTCCTACCGGACAAACGTCAATCATGTTTCCAGAAAACTCATTGTCGATTGCTTTAGAAATTCCAGTAGAAATATTAGCGTGGTCACCACGGTCTAATACTCCGTGAACTCGGTTGTCTGTTAATTGATCTGCAACTTGTACACATCTTTGGCAAAGAATACAACGGTTCATATGCAGTTGAATATTTGGACCAATATCTTCTGGTTCAAATGTTCTTTTTTCTTCAATATAACGTGATTTTGGGTTTCCGTGCTCAAAACTTAAATTTTGAAGATCACATTCACCAGCCTGATCACAAATTGGGCAGTCTAATGGGTGGTTAATTAATAAAAATTCTGTTACAGATTTACGGGCTTCCATAACTCTGGCAGAAGATTTACTGTTAACTTCCATACCGTCCATACATCCTGTTACACAAGATGCCATTAGTTTTGGCATTGGTCTTGGGTCAGCTTCGCTTCCTTTCGAAACTTCGACTAAACAACAACGGCATTTTCCGCCGCTGCCTTTTAATTTTGAGTAATAGCACATGGCTGGAGGAACCAAATCTCCGCCAATCATACGTGCAGCCTGAAGGATTGTTGTTCCTGGCTCTACGTCTATACTTTGACCGTCTATCGTTACTTTCATCTTTGCTTTTTGTTTTTTTAGTTTCAGGTTTAAAGTTTCAGTGCCGATAGCTATCGGTATTGAAACTAAAAAAACTTGAAACTTGAAACTATTTTAAACTTTTTTGTTGAAAGTCGAAATATTGAAAAGAATTGCTGTCCTTTTTAACATTATGAACTTTATAACTTTCTGCTTTTTATTATTATACGATTACTTTACCGCCAACTAAATGCTTAACTTGTGAAAAAGGTTCAGCAACAAAGTGATCTCTGTTTTTAATTTTTTCAGGGAAACGAACGTGATATTCAAATTCATCTCTAAAGTGACGTATTGCTGCAGCCACAGGCCAAGAAGCGGCGTCACCTAGCGGACAAATTGTGTTTCCTTCAATTTTACTTTGAATGCTCCACAATAATTCGATATCTTCTTCACGGCCTTGGCCGTTTTCGATTCTCCATAAGATTTTTTCTAACCATCCTGTTCCTTCGCGACATGGTGTACATTGTCCGCAAGATTCGTGGTGGTAAAAACGAGCAAAGTTCCAAGTGTTTCTTACAACACAAGCCGTATCGTTATAAACTATAAATCCTCCAGAACCTAACATAGATCCGGTTGCAAAACCACCGTCACTAAGAGATTCGTAAGTCATTAAACGATCTTCACCATTTGCTGTTTTGAAAATCAATTCAGCTGGTAAAATTGGCACAGAAGAACCCCCCGGTACAAATGCTTTCAAAGGTCGGCTTGAAGACATTCCTCCTAAATACTCATCAGAATTCATGAATTCGTCTACACTTAAACCTAATTCAATTTCGTAAACACCAGGATTTTTAATGTGTCCAGAAGCAGAAATTAATTTAGTTCCTGTAGAACGTCCAATACCAATTTTAGCATAATCATCACCAGAATTGTTTACAATCCAAGGCACCGTTGCAATAGTTTCTACATTGTTAACTACTGTTGGGTTTGCCCAAAGACCAGAAACTGCAGGGAAAGGCGGTTTAATACGAGGATTTCCTCTTTTTCCTTCTAATGATTCAATTAATGCTGTTTCTTCTCCACAGATATATGCTCCAGCTCCACAGTGTACGTGAAGTTCTAAATCATAACCTGATCCTAATATATTTTTTCCTAACCATCCGGCAGCTTTAGCTTCGGCGATTGCTCTTTCTAAAATTTTGAAAACCCACATATATTCTCCACGAATGTAGATATACGAAAGGTTAGCGCCTAGAGCGTAGCTGGAAGTAATCATTCCTTCGATCAATAAGTGAGGAATATATTCCATCAAAAATCGGTCTTTAAATGTTCCAGGCTCAGATTCGTCGGCATTACAAACTAAGTGTCTTGGTCTTCCTGATTTTTTGTCAATAAAGCTCCATTTCATTCCGGCAGGGAAACCTGCACCACCACGTCCGCGAAGACCTGATTTTTTTACTTCCTCAGTAACTTCATCCGGAGTAAGGGTTTTTAAAGCTTTTTCTACAGATGCATAACCACCGTTTTGGCGATATACTTCGTAGGTTTTAATTCCAGGAATATTGATTTTATCTAATAATATTTTTTGTGACATCTTATTTATCGTGTAATATTATTTTATCATCTCTACAATCAGCAATAATCTGATCGATTTTTTCTTCTGTCAATTTCTCTTTGTAGAAATCACCTAACTGCATCATTGGAGCGTATCCGCAGGCACCTAAACATTCTACACCAGCAATGGTAAACATTCCGTCTGGAGTTGTTTCACCCATTTTAATGCCTAATTTTTCAGAAGTATAATCCATTATATTTTCGGCACCATTTAAACAACAACAAGACGTCTGGCAAAATTCAAACATGTACTTACCAATTGGCTTTTGGTTGAACATGGTATAAAAAGTTACCACTTCATAAACCTCAATTGGTTTTATCTGAAGAATCTCAGCAACTTTGTCCTGCAGTTCAATGCTGAGCCAGTTGTTATGCGCATCCTGTACTTCGTGCAGAACAGGCAGTAAAGCTGATTTTTGTTTGCCTTCCGGATAATGACTGATTAATTCATTGATACGAGCGATCAATGCCTCAGTCATGTTTATTTCTTGTTTGTAATGTTTACGTTCCATTTTTTATTTTAGATTTTAGATTTTAGATTTTAGATTTTTTTAAATCTTTGTCCTCATCTATATTCTTCAATCCTTAATTCTAAGTTTTAGATTCTTCAATCTTTATTTGTGGAGAGATTTATAAATCTAAATTCTAAAATCTGCAAAGCAATCTAAAATCTAAATTCTAAAATCTACAATTTTTACGCGTCTAATTCGCCGGCAATTACATTTAAACTAGATAAAATGATAATTGCATCAGAAAGTAATGCCCCTTTAATCATTTCAGGGAATGCCTGATAGTAAATAAAACAAGGTCTTCTGAAATGTAATCTATATGGAGTTCTGCTTCCGTCTGTGCTTAAATAGAAACCAAGTTCTCCGTTTCCTCCTTCAACTGCATGGTAAATCTCTGAAACCGGAACAGGAACTTCACCCATAACAATTTTAAAGTGATAAATTAAAGATTCCATTGAGTTATATACATCTTCTTTTGGAGGAAGATAATAATCAGGAACTTCTGCATGATATTCGTTTCCTTCCGGCATTTTTTCTAATGCCTGACGAATAATGCTTAAACTTTCCCAAACTTCGGCATTACGAACACAGAAACGATCGTAAGTGTCTCCCGATTTTCCAACAGGAACAATAAAATCGAAGTCTTCGTAAGATGAGTAAGGATGTGCTACCCGAACGTCGTAATCAACTCCGGCTGCACGTAAGTTTGGTCCTGTAAATCCGTAAGCCATTGCTTTTTCGGCAGTGATTCCACCTACGTTTACAGTTCTGTCAAGGAAAATTCTGTTTCTTTCGAATAAGTTTTCGAATTCTTTCCAAGCTGGTGGGAATTCTTCAAGGAATTTGTCTAGTTTTCTAAAAGCTTCTGGAGACCAGTCTCTTTCAAAACCACCAATTCTTCCCATATTTGTAGTTAAACGAGCTCCACAAATTTCTTCGTAGATTTCGTAGATTTTTTCTCTAAATTGAAAAACGTATAAGAAACCTGTATACGCACCTGTATCTACCCCTAAGATTGAGTTACAGATAATGTGGTCTGTAATACGAGCCAGCTCCATTACGATAACTCTTAAATACTGGGCTCTTTTTGGAACTTCAATACCTAATAGTTTTTCTAATGTCATCCACCATCCCATATTATTGATAGGAGACGAACAATAGTTCATACGGTCTGTAAGAGGTGTAATTTGATAAAAAGGACGATTTTCGGCGATTTTTTCAAAAGCTCTGTGAATGTAACCAATAGTTGGTTCAGCTTCTAAAATTCTTTCACCATCCATCAATAAGATATTTTGGAAAATACCGTGAGTAGCAGGGTGAGTTGGACCTAAATTAAGAACCGAAAGCTCGCTTCCGTCTTCATTGTGTCGCTCCTTAATTATTTTAGCATAACGATGCTCTGGTGGTAGTAATAGTTCTGACATTTTATAATGTTGAATTATTTAGCAATTTGATACTGTTCTTCCGAAGAATCTGTCGTCTTTGTCAGTTCTTCCGCTGTCTTCCATTGGGAATTCTTTTCTCATTGGGAAAGACACCATTTCATCCATATTTAAAATACGTTTCAATTGTGGGTGACCGATAAAATCGATTCCGTAGAAATCGTATGTCTCTCTTTCCATCCAGTTTGAACTCAAGAAAATATTTGAAATAGTTTTAATTTCAGGTTTTTCTCCGTTTAGATAAACTTTGATTCTGATACGTTTGTTTTCAAACCAGTTATGTAAGTGGTAAACAACTGCAAACTGACGTTCTGATTCATTGTCTGGGTAATGAATACCGCATAAATCTGTTAAAAAGTGAAATTGCAGTTCAGAATCATTTTTTAAGAATAGAATTAATGCTGTAATTTTATCAGCAGAAGCTTCTAAAGTAAAAATATCTCTTTCTTCGTGAAAGTTGAAAACATCATTATTAAATGTCTCCGTAAGTTTATTTTGAATCTGGGTATTTTCTAAAGCCATCTTATGAAATATTATAGGAAGCTAATAATTCCTGGTATTCTGGTGAGCTTCTGCGTCTAACAGATTCGCTTTTTACCAATTCTTGTAATCTCATTACTCCATCAACAATTTGTTCTGGTCTAGGAGGGCATCCCGGAACGTAAACGTCTACCGGAATAACTTTATCAATTCCCTGAAGAACTGAGTAAGTGTCGAAAACACCACCTGAAGAAGCGCAGGCTCCTACAGCAATTACCCAGCGTGGTTCAGACATTTGTTCGTAAACTTGTCTTAAAATCGGCGCCATTTTTTTAGAAATAGTTCCCATTACAAGTAACATATCTGCCTGACGAGGAGAGAAACTTACACGCTCAGAACCAAATCGTGCTAAATCGTAATGTGCTGCCATTGTTGCCATAAACTCAATTCCGCAGCAAGAAGTTGCAAATGGTAAAGGCCAAAGAGAATTCGCGCGTGCCAAACCTACTACATCATTTAGTTTTGTAGCGAAGAAACCTTCGCCAGTAAGACCTTCTGGAGGAGACACCATATTTACTTTTGAATCGCTCATTTTTATTTTAGATTTCTGATTTTAGATTTTAGATTTTGAAATCGTAAAAAGTAAAATCAATTTTTTAAATCAGTTTAATTTTAATTTCAAGTTTTAAATCGCAGCAATTAGATAAATCTAAAATTAACAATCTAAAATCTGAAATTTTTTATTCCCACTCTAATGCTTTCTTTTTGATAATGTAAAAGAATCCAACTAAAAGTAATGACATAAAAACAATCATCTTTAACATTCCTTCTACGCCAAGATCTTTAAAGTTTATTGCCCAAGGGTAAAGGAAAATAACCTCTACGTCAAAAAGCACAAACAAGATAGCTACAAGGAAATATTTTACAGAAAAAGGAATACGGGCATTACCAACAGATTCGATACCGCACTCAAAGTTTTTATCTTTAACTTCTGAGTTTCTTTTTGGGCCTAATTTTCCAGAAATAATGATTGTTCCTACCACAAAACCAACAGCCAGAATAAGCTGCATTAAGATAGGAATGTAACTGTATTGATCAGATTGCATAAGCTTAACTTTTTTACTTAAAGAATAAGCCACAAAGATAACTTTCAACGACGTAAATACAAACTAAAGGGGGAGATAAGTAGTAGATGAAACCGTGTTTATATGTAATTTTTATTGATTATAAATAACATTCGGTTTTTTTAATATTTTTTTAAGAAATGGGCAAAAAAAAACGTCTCGAAATTAATCGAAACGTTTTTAAAACCATTCAGAGGCAAAAAAAATAAATTGCTATATTTTTCTTAGATTACTGCTACTTTAGCAGCAACTTTCCCTTTTCTTCCTTCTTCTTCTTCATAGCTTACACGGTCACCTTCGCGTAATTCTTCCGCGTTAATTCCTGAAGCGTGAACGAAGATGTCCTTTCCTGTTTCTTCGTCTGTAATGAATCCATAACCTTTAGATTCATTGAAAAATTTTACTGTACCTGTACGCATTGTAATTGTAATAATAATTTATAATGAAACAAATGTAATATTTAAATTCATACAAAAGACATATACCTGTTAAAATTTTGTAAAAATTATTGATTTACAGTGTTTTTACGTGGTTTATTGCGTCAATTTGTTTATAAAACACCAATATTTGAGAATCATTAATTGTAAGAATATAAAAAAGAGCTAGTTGTAAGAATTTGATAAATCAAAAAAAAACTGTTTTAGGATTATTTTTACAGATTTCAATAAAATAAAAAAGCAGCTGAAAGATATCAGCTGCTTTTTTAATATTTCATTCTATGAATTATATAGAATCAACTTTAATATGTAATTCTTTTAATTGTGCGTCATCAATTGCTGCCGGAGCATCAATCATAACATCACGTCCAGAATTATTTTTAGGGAAAGCAATAAAATCTCTAATGGTTTCCTGTCCGCCAAGAATTGCAACAAGTCTGTCAAGACCAAAAGCAAGACCTCCGTGTGGCGGAGCTCCAAATTGGAAAGCATCCATTAAGAAACCAAATTGTGCTTTTGCTTCTTCTTCGGTAAATCCTAAATATTTAAACATTAATTGTTGTGTAGCCTTGTCATGAATACGAATAGATCCACCGCCAATTTCGTTTCCGTTTAAAACCATATCGTATGCATTGGCACGAACTTTTCCTGGTTCTGTTTCTAACAAAGCCATATCTTCTGGTTTTGGAGAAGTAAATGGGTGGTGCATAGCGTGGTAACGACCGCTTTCTTCGTCAAGTTCTAGTAAAGGGAAATCTACAACCCAAAGAGGTGCAAATTCTTCAGGATTACGTAATCCTAAACGAGTCGCTAATTCCATACGTAAAGCAGAAAGCTGCGCACGTGTTTTGTTTGCAGGTCCAGAAAGTACAAAAATCATATCGCCAGGATTTGCTTCTGTAGCTTTTGCCCAATTTGCCAAATCGTCGTTGTCATAGAATTTATCTACAGATGATTTGTATGTTCCGTCTTCGTTGCATTTTACGTAAACCATTCCAGATGCACCAACTTGCGGACGTTTTACCCAGTCAATTAATCCGTCGATTTCTTTACGAGTGTAATTTCCAGCTCCAGGAACAGCGATTCCCACAACTAATTCTGCTGCATTAAATACAGGAAATTCTTTGTGTTGTGCAAATTCGTTTAATTCTCCAAACTTCATTCCGAAACGAATGTCCGGTTTGTCATTTCCGTATGTTTTCATAGCATAGTCGTAAGTAATTCTTGGGAATTTCTCTACTTCAATGCCTTTAATTTCTTTTAGTAAATGTCTTGTCAATCCTTCAAAAACATTTAAAATGTCTTCTTGCTCAACAAATGCCATTTCACAGTCAATCTGAGTAAACTCAGGCTGACGATCTGCACGCAAATCTTCATCACGGAAACATTTCACGATTTGGAAATATTTATCCATTCCACCCACCATCAATAATTGTTTGAAAGTCTGCGGAGATTGAGGTAAAGCATAAAACTGTCCTTCGTTCATACGGCTTGGTACAACGAAATCTCTCGCTCCTTCCGGAGTAGATTTAATTAAATAAGGCGTTTCAACTTCGCAGAAATCTAAATCAGAAAGATATTTACGCACTTCCATTGCCACTTTGTGACGGAATAATAAACTGTTTTTTACCGGATTTCTACGAATATCCAGGTAACGGTATTTCATTCTGATATCTTCTCCGCCGTCAGTTTCGTCTTCAATTGTAAATGGAGGAGTAAGAGCAGTGTTTAAAATTGTTAATTCAGAAACTAAAATTTCGATTTCACCCGTTGGAATATTTTTGTTTTTAGCTTCACGCTCAATAACAGTTCCTTTTACCTGAATTACAAATTCTCTTCCTAGAGTTTTAGCCAATTCAAAAACGGTTTTATCGGTACGGCTTTCGTCGAAAATAAGTTGTGTAATTCCATAACGGTCGCGTAAATCGACCCAATTCATAAATCCTTTATCACGTGATTTTTGAACCCAGCCCGCAAGTGTAACTTCGGTATTAATATTTGAAGCGTTTAATTCGCCGCAATTATGACTTCTATACATAATCTCAATTTTAGACTGCAAAAGTAAATACAAAATTCAAGATAATATAGTAAAGTGATAAACTTGATGTATATAATTTTAAATATTTTGTTAATTCTGAAATTTCAAAGCTGTTATTTCTTTAGATTTGAATCACTAAAAACAAACTTTAATAGTATGAAAAAACTTTTTGTTACGGGTCTGTTGATTTTTAGTGCCTTGAATGTTATAGGTCAAGCCAAAAATCAAATAAAATTTACTGCTAAAATTGAGAATAGAAACAGCGATACTTTAGTAATTAGAGGAAGAAATAATTTTAAACAAGTAATCCCTATCGACAAAAATGGAGTTTTTGCGACCTCATTTGAAGCTCCAAAAGGATTTTATATGTTTTCTGATGGTGTAGAATCTTCTAATATTTATTTAAAACCAGATTCTGAAATTAACTTAACAATGAACGCCAAAGAATTTGACGAAACTATTGTTTATAAGGGTAAAGGTGTAAATGAAAGCAACTTTTTGGCGCAGCAGGCTTTAAAAGATGAAAAGTTCCAAAATGAAGCTTTTGCTAAAGAATCTGCCGAGTTTACGACGCTTTTAGAAACAAAGAAAAAAACAGATTTAGAGAGCCTTGAAAAAGGAGATTATGATCCAGAATTTAAAACGGGTCTAAAAATGAGTTTCGAAAGTTTTAATCAATATGCGGCTCAGGAATATGAAAGAACTTCAAAAGCCAGAAAAATGATTGGAAAAGCTTCGCCTCAATTTGATTACGAAAATTTTAAAGGAGGAAAAACAAAACTTTCTGATTTAAAAGGAAAATACATTTATATAGATCTTTGGGCAACATGGTGTGCACCTTGCAGAGCTGAAATTCCTTATTTACAAAAGATTGAAGAAAAATATCACGGAAAAAATATCGAGTTTGTGAGTATTTCTATTGATAAAGCAAAGGATAATGCTAAATGGAAAAAATTTGTAACCGATAAAAATCTTGGCGGTGTTCAATTGTTTGCAGATAAAGACTGGGAATCAGAATTTGTTGTTAATTACGGCGTTACCGGAATTCCTAGATTTATTTTAATTGACCCGAAAGGAAATATTTTAAATTCTGATGCGGAAAGACCTTCTTCGCCAGAGCTTCAAAAACAATTAGATACATTATTGAATTAAATTATTTACGAAATTGAAAACGATATCGTAGATTGTATTTTTTATCAAAATATCAGTAAAACCAGTGCCTGAGCGCTGGTTTTTTTGTTTTAGGAAAATTTCCAATGTTAAGTTTTTACTCAATGTTACCAAATTGTTAAGCAAAAGTTTTTTTAATGTAAACAATTAATTATATTTGATAATGATTTCTTAACATTAATACCTAAAGATATGAAAAAGAGTGTAATTTTAGCAGCGGTATTGTTCTCTGGAATATTAGCTGCACAAGAAGTAAAACCTGAATTAGAAGCTGTTGGAAACAAAGTAAAAGCTACTTATTATTATGAAAATGGAAATGTACAGCAGGAAGGCTTTTTTAAGGATGGTAAATTAGATGGTGTTTGGGTATCTTATGACGAAAAAGGAAATAAAAAAGCTGTTGGAGAATACACAAACGGAATTAAAACCGGAAATTGGATTTATTTTAATGAAAAGAATTTAAGTGAAGTTGCTTATGTTGACAATAAAGTTGCTTCAGTTAAAAGTTTACAGAAAAATGCTTTAGCAAACAGAAACTAACTAAGTTTCGACAATTATAAAAAAACCGTCCCGATACTTTGGGGCGGTTTTTTTATTTCTTCTTTTTAGATTTATTTCTTCTTCCAAACCAAATTATAAAACCGGTTACGGGAAGGGCAGACGCCAGAAGACTAACTGTAAAAGCAATAACTTTTCCGGGTAAATCTAAAACTTGTCCTGTATGAATACCGTAATTCATTTCGACAACCTGCAGTCCTAATGATTTTTCATCAAAAGTCTGGCTCTCAATTAATTTTCCGTCATAAGGATGAAAGTAATAATTGCTCTGCTGATCAAATCGAAGTGTATGCGGATATGCTCCTGTGCTTATTATATCGCCTTTTTGCTGCGGTATCATTACAAAAAACATTTCGGCTTTTGGCTGTAGTTTCATGGTTTGCACAAAAGCTTTGTCAACTGCGGTAATTGAGTTTGTTTTAAATGTTGTAGTGTCGATTACGGGTGTTTTTGTTTCGGCAGCTTTATCTCCTCCACAATTAAAAGTCTTGTAAATTCCGTCGCCAACCCATTCATATGTAAAAGTTAAACCAGTTATTGCCAGAATAAGGGCAATTAAGGCAATATAAAATCCAGAAGTGTTATGCCAGTCATAATTTACGCGGCGCCATTTAGCATTCCATTTAATGGTAAAACTTCTTTTAATATCACTTTTACGCTTTGGCCACCACTGAATAATTCCTGAAATCAGAAGCAGAATAAAGATTATGGTTGCCCCGCCAATAATATGTTTTCCTATATAATCTGGCAGGAGTAAATACAAATGAATGTATTCGACTATAATGAAAAAATCAGTTTCGGGATTTTCGGTTTTTAGATATTGTCCGGAATATGGATTAAAGTATAGGTATAAATTTTCGGTGTCTGAATACGTATAAACAATTGCCGAACGGTTTTTACCGTAATAAGCAACCATACTGACTTTGTTCTTTGGAACAATTTCTTTTGCTTTTTCTTCTAATACAGATGGCGGAAGAAAAGCTTTATTTTGAGGTTCAACCAAACGCCATTCTTTGCGGGTAATGTCTTTTATTTCGTCATGAAAACAAAATATACATCCGGTAATGCAGACAATAAAAACAATAAGCCCGGAAATTAATCCGAGCCATTTATGCAGAAAACGTATTTTAGTTTTGAAGCTCATTCTTGATAAAAAGCGTAAAAGTATACGCAAAATCAATAGAGCACAAATTATTTAAGCTAATTTTTAAGAAACCGCTTTTTTAGGTTTTAAATGATAAGCCGTATAAAGTGATATTGATGCCAGGAAAATCCAGAACACATCAATAAAGAAAATCTGAATTTTGTTGTGCATAAAAGAGGTCCAAAACCAATCTCCGGAAACAATTCCGTTTGTAATTGGAATTAGAAAGCCTAAAATACTTCCTGAAATCAAACAGAATTTATTGGTAAAAGCGTCATCCTTTTTAATGATAAAAAAGATTGTCAGCAAAAGCCATCCGCCAAAATAAAGGGCAAACAAATTCGATTTACTTAAAGGATAGAATATTTTAGAACCAATAAAAGCCAACGCCGTAATTGGGTACATACTTAAGCAAATTGCCAGATAAATACGAACAACACCAGCATTAAAACGTCTTTTCTTTTCAGGCAGATTATTTTTTTGTCTTGCCACAAGCCAAATCATTACTCCGGAAATAATAACAAAACAAGTAATTATTCCTAAAACGAAACTTACGATTTTTAGAGCATAACCACCGTAATCTCCAAAATGAATTCTGTATAGAACATTTTTTACAACATCCAGATATCCGTTTTGAGTTACCGGATTTTTGCGTGCAATTTCTTTTCCGTCAGCAACACGATAAACAACTTTTCCAATTCCGGTAAATCTTTGATGGCTTGGCAGTTCGCCTTCAATTAAAAGGTGCATATTTATATCGCCATAATTTTGAATAATAACACGCGTGATTTCGAAATCAGACCAGTTGCTTTTTGCTTTATTTACCAACTGATTTACATCAAATGGATCAGCCAGTTTTTTATATTCAAATTTATAATCGGTGTCATTATATTCTAATTCTTTGTAAAGTTTATCCTGATCGCCTTTATATAGTGCCATAACCGCTGGAGCTACAATTAAAAGTTTAATCATGAAAAATGCTCCGGTTACTGCATAAACAAACTGAAAAGGAAGTCCAATCATTCCTAACGCAGTGTGTGCATCTGTCCATAACGTTTTTAATTTTTCCTTCGGGCGGAAAACATAAAAGTTAGAAACGATTTTTTTCCAATGCAATAAAAGCCCTGTAATGATAGCAAACAGGAAAAATAAAGCTGTAAATCCGGAAAGGTAATATCCGGCAGGATAAGGAATTTGTGCTAAAAAGTGTAAGCGGTATAAAAGTTCACCTAAAGAATAGGATTCTTCATAGGTGTAAGATTTAAAATTTTTATTGTCAAGGTAAAAGAAAGATCCTTCTTTTTGTTTTTTTGGTGCCAAAGTATCTCTGGAACCTTCCATGTAAACGGCAACTCTGTTTTCGACCGATGGTTTTGATATGGTTATGTTTCTTCCGTGTAAAACGTATTTTTTGTCAAGATTTTCTAAAGCTTTATTATAATCCAGCTGGATTTCTCTGGTAACAGCTGTAGATTCACTTCTTTCCCAATTGATAATTTCATCTCTAAAAAAAGAAAAGGATCCGGCAAAGAAAATCACAAAAAGGACAACGCTGATAACAATACCGCTGACAGTATGTGTATGAAAATAAATATTGTAATGACGGTTATTCATAAGTATTACGCGGTAGGATTATAATTTTGACCAAGATAAATTAGAAGTGAAAAAAACAGAGTCAGCAAAATATAGATACCCCAGACTTTCCATCCGCTTTTTGCCAGAAATGCAAGAATCATTAAAACCACCCACAAAATAAATCCCGTAAAAGCAGTCGTTATTAATACTTCCGGGCGGCTAAACCATGAAGCTAAAGCTAAATGAAAAGAGACAGAAACGAAGTAACCGCCTAAAATAGCTGCAGTAATCTTGGAAAAACGAGACCAGAAAGATGGATTTAAATATTTTGGATTTGCCGGCATTGGTCAAATATGATTTAGTTATAATAAAATTCTAATAAGGCAGTAATTACAAAAAGTGCCAGAAGTGCTTTATTGCTTACTTTTTTTAATGGCATAAGAATGATTATTAAACTTCCAATTGTCATTAGCTGAATAAAAAACATCAAGGTGCCTGAGCCTAAAGATTGTGTAAAAAGCCACATAGTATAGGCTGTTAAAAGCAAAATTAATCCGGTAATTTTGGTTTGTTTTGGATTTTGTTTCATCCATTTTTCAAAACCTAAATCATACGATAAAACCGCTCTTTTTGAAGTATAATATAAGGTGTAAAAAGCTAAAAAGACGATAAGGCTGGCAATTGTAATCATAATTTTAGAATTTAGAAGCTTGTTGTTTGGAATTATTTTAGATAGTGCAAATGTATACTTTGAACTCAAACAAAACAAGTTGTTCTTATTTATTCTAAATAAATAATTCAAAAAAATCAACAGATATTTTTTTTTAAACCAGAATGGTAAATATTTTCTTAGTTTTAAAAATAAAAAAACCTGTCCAAATGAATGAACAGGTTTGTGTATGTATATAAAATTATTTTGATTACAATTCTAAAGCACGTTTAGCATCGCCATTCATTAATAATTCAACTGGGTTTTCTAAAGCTTCTTTAACAGCCACTAAGAAACCAACAGACTCACGTCCGTCAATGATTCTGTGGTCATAAGAAAGAGCCACGTACATCATTGGGTGAATTTCAACTTTTCCGTTTACTGCAATCGGACGCTCAATGATGTTGTGCATTCCTAGGATTCCAGATTGTGGAGGGTTGATAATTGGAGTAGATAACATACTTCCGAAAACACCACCGTTAGTGATTGTGAAAGTTCCTCCAGTCATATCGTCAACTGTAATTTGACCATCACGAGCTCTTAAAGCTAATCTTTTGATTTCAGCTTCAATTCCACGGAAAGTTAACAATTCAGCATTACGAACAACAGGAACCATTAGCCCTTTTGGTCCAGAAACTGCGATTGAGATATCAGCAAAATCGTAAGCGATTTTGTAATCACCATCCATCATAGAGTTAACATCTGGATATAATTGTAAAGCTCTTGTAACTGCTTTTGTAAAGAATGACATAAATCCTAAACCTAATCCGCCATGTTTTGCTTTGAAAGCATCTTTGTATTCGTTACGAATTTGGTTGATTGGCGTCATGTTTACTTCGTTGAAAGTAGTCAACATCGCTGTTTCGTTTTTAGCAGAAACTAATCTTTCAGCTACTTTACGACGTAACATAGATAATTTTGTACGCTCAGTTCCACGGCTTCCACCAGTTGGAGTTCCCATAGATGGTACTGCATTTACAGCATCATCTTTAGTAATTCTACCACCTTTACCAGTTCCAGAAACTGATGCAGGAGCAATATTTTTCTCGTCTAAAATTTTTCTTGCGGCTGGAGATGGAGTTCCTGCTGCATAACTTGTAGCTGCCGGAGCTGCTTTTGGAGCTTCAGTTTTCGGTGCTTCTGCCTTTGGAGCCTCCGCTTTTGGTGCTTCTGCTTTAGGAGCTTCAGCTGCTGGAGCAGATCCTCCTGCTGGTTTAGCAGCATCTGTATCGATTAAACAAACTACAGCGCCTACTGCTACTGTATCGCCTTCTTCAGCTTTTAGTGTAATTACACCGCTCATTTCAGCAGGCAATTCAAGAGTAGCTTTATCTGAATCAACTTCAGCAATAGCCTGATCTTTTTCTACATAATCACCGTCTTTTACTAACCAAGTTGCAATTTCAACTTCTTTTATTGATTCCCCTGGTGATGGGACTTTCATTTCTAAAATCATCTTGTTTTTGTTTAAGGTTTTTATGGTTTCAATCCCGATAGCTATCGGGATTGAAACTTGAAACATATTTTTAATTATCTAAATAAATTTTTATCGAATACCATTCTAATAGCATCAGCATGACGGCGTTTTGCACGTGTGTAACTTCCTGATGCCGGAGCAGAATATGCTTTTAACGAAGCCAATCTCCATTTGATGAAATCAAAGTTCATTAACATAAAGCTGTAAGCTCCCATGTTTTTAGGCTCTTCTTGCGCCCAAACATAATCATCAGCATTTGGATATTTTGCAATGATTTCTTTGATTTGTTCTGCTGGGAAAGGGAATAATTGCTCGATACGAACAACTGCAACATCATTTCTTCCGTTGTTTTCTCTTTCAGCAACAATATCGTAATAGAATTTACCTGTACAGAAAACTAAAGTTTTAACTTTCTTTTTATCTACAGTATTGTCGTCAATTGTTTCTTGGAAACTTCCTGTTGCGATTTCTTCAACTGTTGATACGCATCTTGGATCACGCAATAAACTTTTTGGAGAGAAAACTACCAAAGGTTTACGGAAATTCGTTTTCATTTGTCTTCTCAATAAGTGGAAGAAGTTTGCCGGCGTTGTACAATCTGCAACATACATATTATGTCTTGCACAAAGTTGTAAGTAACGCTCCATTCTTGCAGAAGAGTGCTCAGCACCTTGACCTTCATATCCGTGAGGCAATAACATCACAATACCATTTTGGTTGTTCCATTTATCTTCACCACAAGAAATATACTGGTCAATCATAATTTGAGCACCGTTAGAGAAATCTCCAAATTGTGCTTCCCAGATTGTCAAGGCTTTTGGGTTTGCTAAAGCATATCCGTAATCAAAACCTAGAACACCATATTCAGATAAAAGAGAGTTGAATACTCCAAAGTTTCCTTTTTTGTTTTCAATTCCATTTAATAAAATTACTTCTTCTTCAGAATCTTCAACTTTTACAACTGCGTGACGGTGAGAGAAAGTTCCTCTTTCTACGTCCTGACCAGAAATACGAACATCAAATCCTTCTGTTAAAAGTGAGCCGTAAGCCAGAGCTTCTGCAGTTCCCCAATCAACAGTATTGTTATCATAACCGGCTTTTCTGTCAGATACAATTTTAGTGATTTTGTTGATGAATTTTTTATCTTCTGGTAAAGTTGAGATTGTATTGATGATAGAATCCAATCCTTTTTTGTCAAAAGTTGTATCTACTTTTTGAAGCATTTGTGTATCAGTTACCTGAACAAATCCTTCCCATTCGTTTTTCATGAATGGAGTAATGATAGTCAAATCTTTTTTACGAGAAGCTTCTAAATTTTCTTCAAGTCTCGATTTGTATTCTTTTTCTAAACCGTTAACATAAGAAGCATCGATTACGCCGTCAGAAAGTAATTTCTCAGCATAAATGTCTCTTGGGTTTTTATGTTTAGCAATGATTTTATATAAAACTGGCTGTGTAAAACGAGGTTCGTCACCTTCGTTGTGTCCGTATTTTCTATATCCTAAAAGATCGATAAATACGTCACGTCCAAATTGCATTCTGTAATCTAATGCAAAAGATACAGCGTGTACAACAGCTTCAGCATCATCAGCATTTACGTGTAATACTGGAGAAAGCGTCACTTTTGCAACGTCTGTACAATATGTAGAAGAACGAGCATCTAAATAGTTTGTTGTAAATCCAACCTGGTTGTTGATTACAATGTGGATTGTTCCTCCAGTTTTGTAACCGTCAAGTTGTGCCATCTGAATGATTTCGTAAAGAATACCTTGTCCTGCAATTGCAGCATCACCGTGAACAGCGATTGGTAAAACTTTAGAAAAATCGTCAGCATAATATTTATCTTGTTTTGCTCTGGTAATACCTTCAATAACAGCTCCTACAGTTTCTAAGTGAGAAGGGTTTGGTGCTAAATTGATATTGATGCTTTTTCCAGTTCTTGTTTTTTTGTCTGCTGTAAGACCTAAGTGATATTTTACGTCACCATCAAAATATTCTTGATCGTAATCTTTACCGTCAAACTCACCAAAAATATCCTGAGTAGATTTTCCGAAGATGTTTGCCAAAACGTTCAAACGACCACGGTGAGCCATTCCCATTACGAATTGTTCAACACCTTTTTCTGCAGCTTGCTCAATTAAAGCATCAAGAGCTGGGATTATTGATTCTCCACCTTCTAATGAGAAACGTTTTTGTCCAACATATTTAGTATGAAGGAAGTTTTCAAAAGATACAGCTTCGTTAAGTTTATTTAAGATTGTTTTCTTTTCTTCTGTAGAGAAATTAGGCTGGTTAACATTTACAGCCAATTTATCCTGAATCCATTTTACAACGCCAGGATTTCTAATATACATATATTCAATACCAATATGCTGACAGTAAATTGCTTTAAGACGATTTACAATTGCTTCAAGAGAAGAAGGCGTCATTCCTATTGTTTGTGCAGCATCAAAAACAGTATTAAGATCTGCTGAAGATAATCCGAAGTTTTCAATATCCAAAGTTGGAGAAGAAGTTCTACGGTCACGAACAGGATTTGTTTTCGTGAATAAATGCCCGCGCGTACGGTATCCGTCAATTAATTTAAGAACGCTGAATTCTTTTTTTAGTTTTTCTGAAACCTGACTATAATCTGTGTTGTCGCTAGTCACGTACTCAACGATCGTTTGCACAGGGTTTTCGTCGTTATAAGTCGTTTGTCCAAAGTCAAAACCTTGAAAGAAACTTCTCCAGCTAGGCTCTACGCTGTCTGGGTTTACTAAATATTGATCGTATAATTGTGCAAAAAACTCGGTATGCGCTGCGTTTAAAAATGAAAACCTATCCATAATATGAGTGAATATACTTTTTGTTATATAGAAAGGCAAAAGTACAACAATCACATTTATTTAAATCTTTTTTTTACGTACTTTTACGTAAAAATTTGTTAAAATAAACGTTAACTATGAATAAAATTCAATTTTCAATCGATTGCAAATATTATTTTGTGATTTTGACAGTCTTATTCTCAAGTTATTCTATTGCACAACAAAAATATGTCATAGACAACAGCAATCATTTTTGGGATAAAGTTCAGTTTGGAGGTGGTTTAGGACTGGGTATTGGCTCTGGATATACCGATATCTCAGTTATGCCAAGTGCAATTTATAATGTTAACGAAATTTTTGCTGCCGGAGTTGGTTTGCAATTTGGCTATTTATCATCTAAAAACTATTATGAATCCTATGTTTACGGAGGTAGTTTAATCGCACTCGTAAACCCAATTAGAGAAGTTCAGTTATCTGCAGAACTAGAGCAGGTAAGGGTTGATACAAGATATGATGCTAATATCAACAGGCCGGCTTTTTCTGATAGTTATTGGAATACAGCCTTGTATCTTGGAGCCGGTTACAGAACCGGAAACGTTACAATTGGCGCCCGATACGATGTTTTATACGATCCTGATAAAAGTCTTTATGGCTCTGGATTTATGCCTTTTGTGAGAGTATATTTCTAAGTTTCTAAGTTGCTAAGATTCTGAGGTTCTAAGTTTTTAAATATAGAAATTTGAAAAAGTATTTTTTTATAATTATATCAATTTTAGCTTTAAGCTGTAATAATTCGAAGAAATCAAATATTGAAAATGAGAAGGTTGCAAAAAGAGAATTGCGACCTTTTTTTGATTCTGATGAAATTGATCATTACTATTTGGGTCAAAGAAGTGATTTCGAACATTCGTCCAGGGATAATCAGAAACAGATAGAAAAGAAAAAAGAATTTGCAACTTTTTTCTATGGGTATTATCCAAATAATGTTGAAAAAGATTTTGAAAGTCTTTTGTTGAAATATGATTACAAAAAATCGAATTTGTCTAGTAGACAACAAAAAGAAATTCAAAATGTTTTCAGTGAAAAAGATTCTATTCAGACCGATGGATATGCCTGTATTCCTGAATATCGCGATATCTTTATTTTTAAAAAGAAGGACAAGGCAATTGGAATAGCAAAGATTTGTTTTAAATGCGGTCGTTTCCAGATTATTGGAAGTAAAATTGACACGCAGTATTTTGGACTTTTTGAAGAATTAGAGAAATTGCACAATATTGTTCGTTCCAATGATAAAAAAACTTAGAACCTTAGCGACTTAGTATCTCAGAACCTTATTTATAATAATTTCGAAACCAAACCTTCTGCCATTCTCTTTTTAAGATCAAAAAGGCAACTTGCTCAGCAAGAATTACCAAATCAGAACCGTCTAGACTTTTGATTTCGTTTTCTGGAACATCAATAATGTAAAGCAGGTTTAAATATTCAGCAAATTTGTACTGAATCATGCGGTAGATTTTTTCGTGAAGCTGAATTTTTAATTCATTTGGCGAGATACTTAACGGAAAATCAATTCCTTCATTTGCCAGATTAAAATCTTTATTAATCTGCTCAATCAAGCTTAAATATAAATTTTCTTTTTCGGCATCAGCCAATAAAAAATCGGTATTTTCAGGAATCGGAAACATTGATGCTTTTTAAGAATTTGCGCAAAGTTAAAACTAAAAAATCATTTAACAGTCGATTCTCGTTCTATGATTCTCGTTGGAAGTTCTATAATTTGATGTTCTACTTTTCTGTTTTCTTTTATATCGGCAATTTCATCAATTAAAATAGAAACTGCAGTGTGTCCCATTTCAAATCCGGGCTGGTCGATTGTTGTTAATTTAGGCGAAATTACGGTACTCATAAACCAGTTGCTAAAACCAAAAACCGCTACCTGATCGGGCGTTTTTATTCCCGCTTCATTAAAATATTTAATAATACCAATGGCAACCAAATCGGTAATAGCAAAAATGGCATCGATATCAGGATGTTCAGTCATGATTTTCTGCGCATTCTCGTAACCGTCTTCAAAATCGGTATTATTGTCGCACACGTAAACGAGTTTCGAATCATATTCAATTCCGTGAGCTTCGAGCGCTCTTTTATAACCTAAAAAACGGTCAATTGAATTTTGAGGAACATATGAACCTCTAAAATGAGCGATTTTTTTATATCCTTTATTAATAAGGTACGAAACAGCATCAAAAGCCGCTTTAGCATCATTAATAACCACTTTAGAGCAGTCTACTCTTTTGGCAATTTTATCAAAAAGAACAACCGGAGTATTTTTTCGGATCGCATCATTAATATGCGAGAAATCATCAGTTTCATTAGAAAGCGACATTAAAACGCCGTCAACCCGTTTTTGAATTAATAAAGCAAGTTGTTTTTTCTCGAGTTCGTATTTCTCATTCGACTGCAGAATAATAACCAGATAACCTCTTTTTTCGGCTTCTTCTAAAATGCCGTTTAAAACACTCGAAAAAAAGTGATGAACCGTTGCCGGAATAATGACACCAATAGTTTTTGTTTCGTTGGTTCGAAGGTTAACCGCAACAGAATTCGGAATATAATTCATCGTCTCGGCCATTTCGAGGACCTTAGCACGAGTCGATTTGCTAATGTCTGTATACCCTTTAAGAGCCTTTGAAACAGTCGTAACCGATATTCCTAATGCCGAAGCTATATCTATTAATTTAGTGTCATTCATAAAATAAATGTACTAAAAAATAAATTTCATAATCTAAAAATAAATTTTCGAAAACGTTTTAGGTGATTTCGAAAACGTTTTCGATTTTTAATTCATAAATTCAAAATTAATTAGTCTTTAAGTTTACATCTATGAAATGAAAGTTTTACTAACGAAACCAAACCAAAATGAAAAAACAGCATTATTATTTACAGCTATTATTTTTGATAATATGCCTGATTACTGCTCAAAATAAAGCATTTGCGCAGGCAAAAAACACAGTATCGGGAAAAGTAGTAGATGAAACAGGACAGTCGATTCCGGGGGCTAACGTATCTTTAAAAGACACAGGACATAATGTAATAACAGACGAAAACGGGCATTATATTTTTACCGATGTTATTGCTGGAAACTATTTTGTAGAAGCCACAAATGTGGGTTACAAAACGTATAAAAAAGAAATTTCAGTAAAAGAAGGAGAATCTGTAACCGTAGATTTAATTCTGGAAACCGAATCGCAGAGTTTAAAAGAAGTGGTTGTAACGGGTTCATCTGCGCCAAGATCAAAATTAGAATCGAGCGTTGCCATTACCACAATGGGAGCCAAAGCAATCGAAGACAGAGCGCCGTCGAGTACTGCGGCATTATTGCAGACTATTCCGGGATTTGTGGTTGAAGCATCGGGAGGTGAAATTGGAAATAACCTTTTCGCAAGAGGTATTCCATCAGCAGGAGCTTATGAATATGTGCAGATTCAGGAAGACGGATTACCGGTTTTTGAAGATGGTGCTTTACAATTTGCCAATGCCGATACTTTTTACCGACTTGATGAAACAGTAAGCAAAATGGAAGCAGTTCGTGGAGGTTCGGCGTCAATTTTTGCCAATAATGCTCCGGGTGGAATCATCAACTTTATTTCGAAAACGGGTCAAAATGATTTTCAGGGAAGAGCAAAATTCACGACTTCTGATTACGGAATGTTCAGAACAGACCTTAATTTATCTGGTGCTTTGGTTCAGGATAAATTGTTTTTTAACATAGGCGGATTTTACAGAACCGATAACGGAGTAAGAAACACAGGTTTTACAGCCAATAAAGGTGGACAGATTAAAGGAAACATCACCTATAAATTTGACGACAACGATTATTTAAGAGTAAATTTTAAACATCTTGACGACAGAAATACGTTCTATTTACCAATTCCGTTAAAAAGCAACAACGGAAAAGTAGAGGGAATTCCAGGATTTAATCCAAATTACGGAACATTGACTTCAGTAAATTTAAGTCATTTAAACGTTCCTCAATATGGCGGAGGAACTTTCAGCGCTGATTTAGAAGATGGTTCTCATCCAATTATCAATTCAATTGGAGCTGAGTTCAAAAAGAAAATTTCAGAAAAAGTTACTTTCAAAAATGCATTCAAACAAACCAGCATCGATTTAAATTACAATGCTATTTTCCCGAACGGCGGACCGTGGACACAAGAGGCTTACGCAACAGGAGTTCAAAATACAACGGCAAGTAATTTAACCTACAGCTATGTAGACAACGGAGAAACTCTAGATCCAAACGCTTTGATTATGAGGGCAGATCTTTGGCATATCGAGAAAAAGATGAGCAATTTTGCCAATAATTTCTCTTTCTCTTTTGATTTAGATCCTGTAAAACTAACAGCGGGTTACTACTATTCGAACTGGAAATCAAATCAATACTGGAACTGGAATTCGTATTTAGTAGGTGTTTCAGACAATCCGAGATTATTAAATGTAACCGATAATACAACCGGAGTTGAACATACTTGGAATGGTGTGGAAAGAATTACATGGTTAGAAAGAGACGCGCAGACAAAAGGTCTTTTGAATGATATTTATGCTGATGCAGAAATCAAAGCATCAGATAAACTGACTTTTAATGCCGGTTTACGATACAATAAAGACAAATATTCAGGATATAGAGACAACGCCAGATTTTTTGCAGAAAACTTAGGAATTCTGGACAACAACACGGCAGATGATGCGGTAACAACCGTAAAAGGAAATCCGTATACATACTGGCGATATGATGTAAGCGAATGGTCTTACACAGCAGCGGGGAATTATAAATTTAATGATAATATGGCTTCTTACGTGCGTTACAGCCACGGTTTTAGATCGCCAATTGAAGAATCATTTTATGATAATGCAGCCGATTTGAGCAAATTGGAAAATACAGAAGTAAATCAGTTTGAATTAGGTTATAAATATTCAAGTTCTTTCTTCTCTGTAAATGCGAACTTATTTCACATGAATTTAAAGAATGTTGCTTTTACTGATATTTTATCTGACGGATCTTCAGAAAACAAATTTGCCGATGTAAACAATATTGGTCTTGAAGTAGAAACCAATGCGAGATATAAATTTGCAAAACTAAACTTTACATTCACGGTTCAAAAACCAGAATACGACAACTTTACAGGAACAAATGCAGATGGTTCTACTTTTGATTTTAACGGAAATACAGCACGAAGAATCCCTAAATTTTTCTGCAACTTAAGACCAGAAGTTGATATTACAAAAGATTTTACCGCATACGTTCAGTTTTCTTATTACGATAAAAAATACACGAATCAGGATAACAAACAAGTTTTACCGGCTTACAAAGAAGTGGGAGCAGGTTTAAATTATACGTATAACAATCTTCGTTTTGCAGTCGATGCTTCGAATTTATTCAATGAAATTGGTTTAACAGAAGGAGATCCAAGACAAACAACATCTGCAGCAAGCGATGTATTTATGGCGAGACCTATTTTGGGACGTGCCTTTAGATTTTCTGTAGCGATTAATTTCTAAATTTATATTAAACACATAGAAACATAGAATTTTATTATCAAAAAAAGAGCAAAAAAGAAACTAGTTTCCACACATAGCTATGTGAATTAATACAAGTGAAACGCCTTTTAGCGCAAAGTAAACTATGTTTCTATGTGTTAAAATTATCTCAGATTGAAAATAAAATTTTATATGGTACTGTAGAGACGCACAGCAGTGCGTCTCCCACACAGTAACCACAAAGCATAGAAAAAAATGAAAAACATAGGAATTAAAATCTCTCTTTATCTCAATTATTTTGTCTTCGCCATTTTATTGAACAGCGTAGGAATTGTGATTTTAAAATCACAGAAAAATTATGGAGTAGATGAAGTTCAGGCGAGTATTTTAGAAGCTTTTAAAGATATGCCTATTGCTATAGTATCCTTTTTTATAGCCTCTTTTTTGCCCCGAATAGGCTATAAAAAAGCAATGCTTACAGGATTAGCTTTGGTCACTTTAGCCTGTATTTCTATGTATTTTGGAAACTCATTCGACAATGCTAAAATCCTTTTTGCCACCGTTGGAGTTTCATTTGCTTTAATAAAAGTTTCTGTTTACTCGCTTATAGGAACCGTTACCGAAACCAAAAAAGAACACAACGCTTTAATGAGCAGTATCGAAGGTTTTTTTATGGTGGGAATTGCATTGGCTTATTTTCTGTTCCCGGCTTTTAATAATGAAAACGATCCAAATTCATGGCTCAATGTATATTGGTTATTGGCAGGATTATCGTTTTTATCCTTTCTGTTTTTGTTCTTTATAAAATTTGAAGAAACAGAAATTTCAGCCGGAGTAAATCTCAAAGATGACTTTTTGCAGATGTTCAAATTAATGGCAAAACTGCTCACGATTATTTTTGTTATCAGCGTGTTTTTATTCGTAATGATCGAGCAGGGAATACTTTCGTGGCTTCCTACATTCAATACAAAAGTGCTTCATCTGCCGGAAAATATCAGCATTATGATGGCTAGTATTCTGGCAGTTTCATTAGCCGTTGGAAGATTAATTGCCGGAATTGTAACCAAAAAAATAAACTGGATCTGGGTATTAAGTTTTTGCATCATTTCGGCCATGCTTTTGGTCACATTTGTACTTCCAAAAACCGTTGGATTAGAAGTAAAAAATATCGAAACCCTTTCAGACATTCCGTTAATTGGGTTTGCATTTCCTTTAATCGGACTTTTTATTGCACCAATTTATCCGTTATTAAACTCCATTGTATTAAGCGCTCTGCCTAAAAACCTGCAAAGTTCCATGACCGGATTAATTGTTATTTTTTCTGCTCTTGGCGGTACATTAGGTTCCAGAATAACAGGCTGGCTGTTTAAAAATGAAGGCCCGGAAAAGGCTTTTTATTTTACTTTAATTCCAATGACATTATTATTGATTTCCTTTTTTATCCTAAAAAAAATTACTGCAAAAGATGAAATTTAAACTCCATATAACCCAAACCATCGAAAAATTATTGCTTCAGGAAGATACTGACGGCGATAAAAAAATCACGATTGATGATAACGGTCCAAAAAAGTTTTTGCTGTATGATTTAGATGGAAATCCAGCAATTATAGAAGGAACGTACCAGCTTTCGAATTTATTGCAGGAACTAGCTTTGGCTAAAAAAAACAATGCGGATTTTGCCGTAATAGATTTAAATGAAATCACAGAAGATCCAGTAAAAAGAATTTCGAGAAAAATTAAAGATTTGTATTGGAAAGGTCTTACGCGAACTATTGACGCTGCCGGCGTAAAGAAAATCCTCGAAGACGATAAAATCGAAAACGAATTTGCCTATTTATATGTACCATTTGGAGACGAAATTGTTTTTGATTATTTCAAAAAATTAGAAGCCGTAACACCCAAATTAAAAGTGGTGCAATTGCCTAAAAATATTTCTCCGGAATATGTTTTATCGCTGAATAAAAAACCCGGCATTCTGGCTTTGGCACTTCAAATTAAAAACAACGAAATCTCCGGCGTTCCATTTGTGGTTCCCGGCGGAAGATTTAATGAAATGTACGGCTGGGACAGCTATTTTATTGCCAAAGGACTTTTGATTGATGATAAAATTGAACTTGCTCTGGGTATTGCCGAAAATTTTAAATACCAGATCGATCATTACGGAAAAATTCTAAATGCCAACCGAAGTTATTATTTAACCCGCACACAGCCGCCGTTATACACATCACTGATTATAGATGTTTTAGAAAAGTCAAATCCTGATATTTTTTGGATTGAAAGGCATTTAAAAACCGCTATAAAAGAATATCTGACAGTTTGGATGGAAGAAGGAAAACGACTTACGGCAAACGGTTTAAATCGTTATAAAGCAGAAGGAATCGGGCTTCCGTTTGAAGTTGAAGAAGGACATTTTGATGATATTTTGGAACAATATGCTCCCAAATACAATTTATCCACACGCGAATTCGAAAAGAAATATCTCGAAAGAGAAGTGATTGATGAAGAACTAGACAAGTATTTTATTCACGATCGAAGTATGCGCGAAAGCGGGCACGATACAACTAATAGATTGGTTGGAGTTTGTGCCAATTTGAATACAGTTGCCATTAACAGTTTACTTTATAAATACGAAACTGATATTGCTTTTTTGATTAAGAAATACTTTAAAAATGAATTTCAGTATTTTGAAGATAAATCTTTTACAAGCGAATATTGGCTGTTAAAAGCTTCTGCCAGAAAAGAAAAAATAAACAAATTGTTATGGAATTCTGAAAATGGAATTTATTACGATTACGATTTTGTAAATGAAAAGCAGCATGTTTTTGAAGCAGCGACAACTTTTTATCCGCTTTGGGCAAAAATCAGTACGCAAGAACAAGCAGAAGTTTTGGTAAAAAAGACACTTCCAAAATTTAAAATGAAAGGCGGAATTGCCGGATGTACCAAAGAATCAATTTCAGGGGTTGATGAAAATGCGCCAATCCGACAATGGGATTATCCTTTTGGCTGGGCGCCGCATCAAATGCTTTTGTGGGAAGGTTTATTAAATTATAATTTTAATGATGAAGTGCAGGAAATGGTCTATCGCTGGCTTTGGCTTATAACCAGAAACGCGGTCGATTACAACGGAACCATTCCGGAAAAGTTTGATTTATCGATAAGCTCACACAAAATTTTCGCAGAATACGGAAACGTAGGAACCGAATTTAATTACATAACCGAAGAAGGTTTTGGATGGATGAACGCTTCGTATCAGTTTGGTTTAACAATTTTAAAAGAGGATTTGAAACAAAAATTATCAGATTTAGTTGATCCAGATGATTTATTCTAAAGTTCTAAAAATAATAAACCCGACAGATTTTAAAACCTGTCGGGTTTACTAATATATAATATGCCACAGATTAAAAGGATTTTCACAGATTTAATCCTTAAAATCTTTTTAATCTGTGGCAAAAAACTTAAACCTTTCTTCCCATTAAATTCTCGCCGAAAGTTCTAAGAATATCTTTCTTTTCAGTGCTGATATCCATTTGATCTAAAGTTTCAAAAGCTTTAAAAGTATACATTTCAATAGCTTCCTGAGTTGCTTTAGAAGCTCCTGATTCATTAAAAATTGCTTTTGCAATTTCTATTTTTTCTGAATTATCCTCTAATTGTAAGCTGAATAATTTTTGTAATTCTGAAGCTTTTTCAGAAGAAGAAAATTCTAAAGCTTTTAAGTATAAATATGTTTTTTTGTTTTCGATAATATCGCCGCCAACTTGTTTTCCAAAAGTTTCCGGATCGCCAAAAGCATCTAAATAATCATCCTGAAGCTGAAAAGCAAGTCCTAAATTTAATCCGAAATCATAAATTAAATCGCCTTCTTTTTCAGAAGTTTTAGCCACAATTGCACCCATTTTCATGGCAGCGGCAACCAAAACGGCTGTTTTATATTCGATCATTTTTAAATATTCAGGAATAGTTACGTTGTTTCTTTGTTCAAAATCAACATCCCACTGTTGTCCTTCACAAACCTCAAGAGCAGTTTTACTGAATAGCTTCGCTAAATTCCTGAAAACCTCAGGCTCATATTGTTCAAAATATTGATAAGCTAAGATAAGCATGGCATCTCCGGAAAGAATTCCGGTATTTAAATTCCATTTTTCATGAACCGTAACCTGACCTCTTCGCAAAGGTGCGTCATCCATAATATCATCATGAACCAGAGAGAAGTTATGAAAAACCTCTACAGCCATTGCCGCCGGAAGAGCCACTTTATAATTGGTGTCAAAAACTTCTGCAGCCATTAAAGTAAGTACCGGACGCATACGTTTTCCGCCAAGTCCTAAAATGTATTCTATAGGTTCGTAAAGATTTTTGGGTTCCTTGTGTATGTTTTGATTTTTTAAATAATCAATAAAAAAATCCTGGTACTGGCTAATATCGTGCATAATGAAATTCTGATTTGCGAGCCTCAAAGATACAATTCAATTATGAATTATTAGATTCAAAATTTTAATTGCTCGTGAAACATTTCAAATTGGGCATAAAACTGACTCAGAATTAAAATGTTAAAATATTTTCTAAAAAACTTGGAAACTTTTTTGGTATTTATAGTTTCCTGTCTATATTTGCACCGTTATTTGGAAACTAAGAACACTAAAAAAGTTTCCATAAGAGTTTTTTAGAATTTTAAACTCCACTAAAACAGTTATTTATGAAAACAACATGGACCCTAGATTCTACTCAATCAGATGTTTTAATAAAAATGAGACATTCGATAATTGCTTATTTGGGAGGAACAACAAACAAATTTGGCGGTTATGTGAATATTGAAGATAATGAAATTGAAGATGCCTCGGTTGAGTTTTCACTGGATATTAATAATAAGAATGAAAGCTTTCAGCAAATTGATACCAATTTGCAGCTTCAGGACTTTTTTGATGTAGATGAGCATCCAATTATAAGTTTTAAATCGACTTCATTTCAAAAGATAAATAATAATATCAATTTCTTTAAAGGCGATTTAACGATAAAAGATGTGACTAAAGTAGTAGAGCTTGATGCTGAGTTTATTGGCGTTAATACTTACAATGGAGAGAAAAAAGTTGCTTTTGAAATTAAGGGAGATATTAAACGTCAGGATTTTGGTCTGGACTACAATTCTTTTCATCATAATGGAGGTTTAGCTCTTGGAAAAGACATTAAACTGATTGCTAATTTAGAATTCAGTATATAAATCTTACATAATGAATAATTTAATGTAAAATTATTACAAATAGTATGGAAACTATTTTTTAGATTTTAGTTTCCTTTCTATATTTGTAATACAATCGGGATAATTAAAATGAAAGAGAAAATTATATCAAAAGCAAGTGAGTTGTTTTTAAGACTTGGTTTTAAGAGTGTTACAATGGACGATATTGCTGGAGAAATGTGTATTTCAAAAAAAACGATTTACAAATACTTCTGTAACAAAGAGGTTTTAATCGAAGAAAGCACTTCAATGGTTCATAGACAGGTTCATGAAATTATGGACAGTATTGTAGCCAAAAATTACAATGCGATTCATGAAAATTTTGAGATTAGAGAAATGTTTCGCGATATGTTTAAGAACAACACAGATACTTCTCCAATTTATCAGTTAAAAAAACATTATCCGGAGATTTATCAAAACATTCTTTCTCATGAAATTGATCAATGCACACAATGTTTTAGAGATAATATCGAAAAAGGAATTAAAGAAGGACTTTACAGAAGTGACTTAAATGTAGAGACTTATGTTAAGTTTTATTATACGCTTATTTTTCATATAAATGAAAATACGGTTTCTGAAAGTGAAGCACAAAGAATCGAATTAGAAGCTTTAGAGTATCATACTCGTGCAATGGCTACAGAAAAAGGAGTTCAGGAATTAGAAAAACAACTTAAAAGGACTATTTATTAATCATCAATCCAAATATTAATCATCATTCTTCTGTGGGAGTTTAAGAAGAGTGATGAAGCTATCTCAAAATTTAAAAATAAATATTTAACTACTTATGAAAAGAATCCTTCTTATATTTTTGTGCACAATTGGCCTGTCGGTCAACGCACAAACAACCTTAACCCTGAAAGACGCAGTCAACTATGCGCTTCAAAATAAAGCCGATGCTAAAAAAGCGAAACTTCAGGTTGAAAACAGCGAATATAAAATTCAGGAAGTACGATCAAGAGCATTGCCTCAAATTAGTGCTAACGGAAATTTAACGTATAATCCAATAATTCAGACTACCGTTATTGACGGAGCTGCATTTGGTGCGCCGGGAACTGCAATTCAGGCAGCTTTTGGTCAAAAATGGACCTCAACTGCAGGAGTTTCTTTAACACAGGCAATATTTGATCAGTCTGTTTTTACAGGATTAAAAGCAGCAAAATCAACTCGCGAATTTTATCAAATCAACGACCAGTTAACAGAAGAACAGGTTATTGAAAGAGTAGCAAACAACTATTACTCTGTATATGTTCAGCAGGAAAGATTGGTTTTATTAGACAGTAACTATGTAAATACAACAAAAGTTCGTGACATTGTTCAAGGACAATTTGATAATGGTCTTGCTAAAAAAATTGATCTTGATCGTATTATCGTAAAAATGTCAAACATTGATACAGAACGTCAGCAGATTAAAAACCAGATTGCTTTACAGGAAAATGCTTTAAAATTTTATATGGGAATGCCAATTGAATCTCAAATTGTATTGCCTAAAGAAGAATTTGAAGTTTCTCCAGTTGCCCTTACTCAGGAACCAAATATTGAAAACAGAACAGAATATCTGCTTTTGAAAAAACAAGAAGAGCTTTTAGTATATAACAAAAAAGCTGTTATCGCAGGATATTACCCAACACTTTCATTAACAGCGGGGTATAACTATATTGGTCAGGGACCTGAATTTCCTTGGTTTGCAAAACCAGAAAAAGGAGTTTACTGGTCAGATTTCTCGGCAATTGGATTAAACTTACATATACCGATTTTTACAGGATTCGGAACTCGTGCTAAAGTAAGACAAGCCGATGTTGAAATCAGATCGCTTCAGGAAGATATTAAAGACACAAAACTTTCTCTTGATTTAGATTACAGAAATGCAATTACTCAAATAAACAATAACCTTGTTACTATTGAGAATCAAAAAGAAAATATGCGTCTGGCAACAGAAATCTTAAGCAATACAAAAAACAATTATCTTCAGGGGTTGGCATCTTTAACCGATTTGCTTGACGCAGAAAATGCATCACTTGAAGCTCAAAATAACTATACCAGAGCAGTTTTAAATTATAAAATTGCCGAAATATCTCTAATTAAATCAAAAGGCGAACTAAAATCTCTTACTAAATAAACTTATTACAATGAAGAAAATAATTATAACGATCGTAATCATAATCGTGGCTTTTGTCGGGATTAACTACATTTTAAATAAAAACAAGGCAGAAAACGAAGGTAAGACTGCAATTGTAGCAGAAAAAAATGCAGCAGTTTCTGTAAAAGTTGCTACAGTAAAAACAGAAGATGTAAACTTAGGTTTTACTGCAAACGGAAACTTTGCTCCAATTCAGGAATTAACTTTCTCTGCTGAGAAATCTGGAAAAGTAATTAGTGTTTTGGCTAAAGAAGGAGATTATGTAAGAGTAGGCCAGACATTATTAACAGTGAGAGGAGACGTTATTAATGTAAGTGCACAACAAGCTCAGGCTGCTTACCAAAATGCAAAATCAGATTACAGCCGTTACGAAAATGCATTTAAAACAGGTGGTGTTACAAAACAACAATTAGATCAGGCAAAATTAGCTTTAACAAATGCTGAATCTAATTTAAAACAAGCTAACATTAATGTTGGTGATACTAAAGTAAAAGCTCCAATTAACGGTTACATCAATAAAAAATACATTGAACCGGGTTCTATTTTAGCTGGAATGCCAGCAACTGCTTTATTTGATATCGTAAATGTTTCTAAATTAAAATTGACAGTTACAGTTAACGAAAGCCAGGTTGCAAGTTTAAAATTAGGAAACCAAGTAAATATTACTGCAAGTGTTTATCCTGATAAAACATTCTCTGGAAAAATTACTTTTATCGCTGCAAAAGCAGATGCATCTTTAAATTTTCCTGTTGAAATCGAAATTACAAACAATGCTAATAACGACCTAAAAGCAGGTATGTACGGAACAGCAAACTTTGGTGCAAACAACCAAAAACAAAACTTAAAAGTAGTTCCAAGAAACGCTTTTGTAGGAAGTGTGAGCAGCAACGAAATCTTCGTAGTTGAAAACAATGTAGCTAAATTGAAAAAAGTTGTAGCTGGTAGAATTTTAGGTGATAAAGTTGAAATCATCAATGGTTTAAATGATGGAGAAGTTGTGATTGTAACAGGTCAAATCAACTTACAAGACGGAAATACAGTAGAAATTATTAAATAATTGATTGTAAAATCAATAAACAGCATATATGAAATTAGCCGAAATATCCATTAAACGTCCGTCGTTAGTAATTGTATTGTTTACAATTCTAATTTTAGGTGGATTGTTCAGCTACAGCCAGTTAGGTTATGAGCTGATCCCGAAATTTGAAACCAACGTTATTACGGTTTCTACTGTATATCCTGGAGCTTCGCCAAGTGAGGTTGAAAATACAGTAACAAAAAAGATTGAAGATGCGATTGCGTCATTAGAAAATATCAAGAAAATTGACTCGAAATCTTACGAATCACTTTCTGTAGTATCTATTACATTGCTTTCTACCGCTAACGTAGATATTTCGATGAACGATGCACAACGTAAAATTAATGCGATTTTGAGTGATCTTCCAGATGATGCCGATCCGCCGTCTTTGACTAAATTCTCTTTGAGTGATTTACCAATTATGACGCTTGGAGCGAATGGTAAAATGGATGAAGCTGCTTTTTACGATTTGATCGATAAAAAGATTGCACCCGTTTTATCTCGTGTACAAGGTGTTGCTCAGGTAAACATTATTGGTGGTCAGGAGCGTGAGATTCAAGTGAATCTTGATGCTGTAAAAATGCAAGGTTACGGACTTTCTGTTCCGCAGGTACAACAGACTATTTTGACTTCGAACTTGGATTTCCCAACAGGAAACATTCAGACTAGAAATCAAAAAATCTTAATCCGTTTAGCGGGTAAATATAAAAATGTTGAAGAATTAAGAAACTTAGTAGTTTCTTCTCAAAACGGAATCCAAGTACGTTTAGGAGATATTGCTGATGTTCAGGATACTCAAAAAATCGCGGAGAAAATTGCGCGTGTAGATCAAAAAAGTGCAATTGTACTTCAAATTGTTAAACAATCAGATGCCAATGCCGTAGCAGTAAGTGAGCAGTTGATTAAAACAATTAAAACATTAGAGAATGATTACAAAGCATCTCAATTAAAATTAGAAGTTGCGAAAGACAGTACAGTCTTTACACTTGAAGCGGCAGATTCTGTTGTGCACGATTTATTAATTGCGGTTATTCTGGTAGCATTCGTAATGTTGTTCTTCTTGCACAGTATTAGAAACTCGTTGATCGTAATGGTTTCTATTCCTGCATCTTTAATTGCAACATTTATTGGTATTTATTTATTAGGTTACACGCTTAACTTGATGTCTTTACTTGGTTTATCTCTTGTTGTTGGTATTCTTGTGGATGATGCGATTGTGGTATTGGAGAACATTTACCGACACATGGAGATGGGTAAAAGCCGTATTCGTGCATCGTACGATGGTACTGCAGAAATTGGTGGTACAGTAACTTCGATTACATTAGTAATTGTGGTGGTGTTCTTACCAATTGCAATGAGTACAGGTTTGGTATCTAATATTATTACACAATTCTGTGTTACGGTAATTATTTCTACCATGTTCTCATTATTAGCTTCATTTACAATTATTCCGTGGTTGTCTTCACGTTTTGGAAAATTGGAGCATATTGAAGGAAAAAATCTTTTCGGAAGAGTTATCCTTGGATTTGAAAGCTATTTAACTCGTTTTACAGATTGGATTTCTAATTTATTGAACTGGTGTTTAGATCACTACATTAAAACTATCGGAGTTGTATTAGTAATGTTCTTTGGTACAATCTTCTGGTTAATGGGAGGTGGATATATTGGAGGAGAATTCTTCGCATCATCTGATAGTGGTGAGTTCTTAGTACAAATCGAAATGCCAAAAGATGCTTCATTAGAGCAGACTAACTTTATGACGCAAAAAGCAGAAGCTTTCTTAAAAGGAGAGAAGTATGTTTTCAGTCAGATTACAACGGTAGGACAAACAAGTGAAGGTCTTGGAGCGGCGCAGGCAACAGCTTACAAAGCAGAGATAGACGTTAAAATGATCGAACAAAAAGATCGTACAGACGATGCTAACGTTTACGCAGCTAAAACAAAACGTAAACTTGAAAAAATATTAGTTGGAGCAAAAGTTAAAACAGTTCCTGTAGGTATCTTAGGAACGGCTGAAGATGCAACTTTAGGTTTGATCGTAACGGGTCCAAACGTAGAAAGCGCTATGAAATTTGCTAAAATGGCAGAAGCTGAATTACGTACAATTCCTGGAACAACTGAGATTAAATTAACAGTTGAAGACGGAAACCCAGAGATCAACGTTCAGGTAGACAGAGATAAAATGGCTGCGTTAGGATTAACACTTCAAACGGTTGGTTTAACCATGCAAACTGCTTACAGTGGTAATACAGACGGTAAATTTAGAGCTGGGGAATATGAATACGACATTAACATCAAATACAACGAATTTGATAGAAAGAATATTACTGATGTTAGTAATTTGATTTTCATCAACAATGCAGGACAACAGATTAAATTAAACCAATTCGCAACAATTTCTGAAGGTTCAGGACCAAGTAAATTAGAGCGTCGAGATAAAACAGCTTCTGTAACCGTACAAGGTCAGAACGTTGGGGTGCCGGCGGGAACAATCGTTACGCAATGGCAGGAAAAACTAGACAAATTGCAAAAACCTACCGGAGTTAATTACATCTGGGGAGGTGACCAAGAGAACCAATCAGAAGGATTTGGTACTTTAGGAATTGCATTATTAGCGGCTATTATTTTGGTTTACCTTGTAATGGTTGGTCTTTATGATAGTTTTGTTCACCCGTTTGTGGTATTGTTTGCCATTCCGCTTTCATTTATCGGGGTTTTATTTGCACTGGCATTAACAAACAACACATTAAATATCTTCACCATTTTAGGGGTCATCATGTTGATTGGTCTGGTGTGTAAGAATGCGATCATGCTTGTCGATTATACCAATCAGCGAAGAGCGGCTGGAGAATCGATTAGAAAAGCATTGATTCAGGCAAACCACGCGCGTTTACGTCCGATCTTGATGACAACAATTGCGATGGTATTTGGTATGTTTCCAATTGCACTAGCATCTGGAGCAGGAGCTGAGTGGAAAAACGGATTGGCATGGGTAATCATTGGAGGTTTGATTTCATCATTATTCCTTACTTTGATCGTAGTGCCGGTTATTTATGATATTATGGAGAAAATCATGCGTAAATTCTCTAACGGAGAAAAAATCGATTACGAAGCTGAAATGGTTGCTGATTATGAGCATACAGAATTAAGCGAAGACGGTTTTAATCCTAAACATACCCATTAATTGATTTAATTTTAGACGAAAAAATCCCAAATTCCGAAAGGAGTTTGGGATTTTTTATTTGAGATTAGTTCTATCTCAAAGAAATTTATCCTAGTTGAGAATTTGGGATTTCGTTATTGAGATTCTATTCTTTATTTCTTTACAATTTTAACTGTTTTGATTTTTCCTTCTGCTTTAACCTTTAAGAAATAAAGTCCCGAAGAAATATTTGATAAATCAATTTCAGAGTGTGTATTGTTAATTTGTTTAGCAAAAATTGATTTTCCTGAAACCGAAATTACCTCAACTTCATCAATTTTTGATGCATTACTAAGGCTTAAAGTATGTTGTACAGGATTTGGAAAATATCTGAAATTTGGCAGTACAAAATCGTCTGTAGAAAGAGAGCCGTTTAATTTTGCAGTTACAGCTAAACGTTCTTTGCTTTCAACTCCGTTTATAGTCTGCGAAGCATAATACGTAACACCATCAACTAAAACCGTAGACAATGGCAAAGTAGTTTCTGCACTTTTACGTGTTTTGCCAGATACAGAACCTGGAGAACTGTACCATTTAACATTAGGAATATTCAAAACTAAATCGCCTAATGTTTGTCCTGATTTAAATTCTAAAACAACTTCTTCTTTACCTTCAAATAATGGAGCTGGAACATCAACAGTAACATAAAGCATCACCAAACAGCCATTTTCATCCTGCGCAATTACCTGATAATCTCCCGGTGATAAATTTGAAAATACATTATTAGTTGAAAATTCGGCCAAATTTGGAGAAATAGCATACACGATTTTTCCTGTTCCTCCTTGAGTTTCAATTTTTATAGTTTGATCCTGGACTATAACATTTGCCATAAGAGGCATTGCAGGTTCTGTTATCATTACTATTATCATTACGTCACAACCAAAAGCATCTTTGGCTATTATATTATATGTACCGGCACTCAGGTTATTAAAAGTATCTGGTACTGAAAATACGCTGCCATTAATAGAATATTTATAAGGGAGCTGGCCTCCGGTTGCATTCACTTTAATAACTCCGGTATAATCTCCTTTACATCTTATGTTTTGCTTCTCAGCTGTAATTACGAGAGCTGGCGTCTGATGCACTTCTACATAAGCATTGGCTGTATTATTTTGAGAATCTTTAACTATAATGTTATACATCCCTGGATTTGCAGTATTATAAACATTCAAATTTGTAAATGTCTGACCGTTGTTAAATGAATATTGGTAAGAACCACTGCCGCCTTCTGCTGTTACAGTAATCATTGCCGGCATGTTGCAGTTTATCGTTGTTGCCGTTGCCACTACAGTAAGCGGATTTACATTAATACCTGATTTTGAAACTATGCAGCCGTTCGAATCTTTAACGTATACTTCATGAGTTCCTTTTGGTACATTCTGAAATATATTGCTGTCCTGAAAATTTAAAAAATTCAAAGAATATAAATAATCTCCAGTGCCGCCAGCTGCATTTACAGTTATAGTCTGATTGTTTACAACTACAGTAGATGTAATTGGATTAGGCTCCTGTATTACAAAATTAAATGGATACAAACAATTATTTTCATCCTTGATTACTGCCTCATATGTACCAGCACTCAAACCGTTAAAAGTATTACTAAGCTGGAAATTTCCACCGTTAAGAGAATATAAATATTGGCCTTGCCCGCCAGATACTTTAATTGTTATAGAACCATCGCTTGCTCCCACACAAGTTACATTTCGAAGTTCATAAGTATATGAAATTGGAGGAGCAAAAGGAACCACAATTACAACTGAAGCTTCCGCATTTTGGCCGTCTCGAACCTTTACGGTATAAGTTCCTGCTGCTAGGCCATTAAAAACATTTGAAGCAGAAAAATTAGTTCCATTAATAGAATAAGTATAAGAAGGTTTACCTCCCGCCGCTATTGCAGTAATGGTTCCCGTTGAATTATTACAATTAATTGTTGTTGTATTGGCAGCTAAAGTTAGCTGCGGATAAATAACGACTGGAATTTGAAATATGCACCCAAAAGTATCTCTTACATTAACGGTGTAATTGCCTGGACTTACGGTTGTAAAAACAGGGCTGTTTTGAAAATCTAAACCATTCAAAGAATATTGATAATCCTCAGATCCTCCTGTCGCATGAACAATTATTACATTTTGATTTTCAACTGTAATATTTGCACTCAAAACATTAGGCTCTGTTATTTGTACTGTATAAAATGCGCTGAGACAGCCCAATGCATCCTTTGCTTGAATATTGTAAGCTCCCGGAGGTAGATTATCTAATTGCAAAGGATTAAAGCCGCCGTTATAAACAGTATATGGACTTCCATTTATTTGATATGCATAAGGAGCTTTACCACCTGATGTTATAACAGTTATGCGGCCATCGTTCATTCCTTTACAGCGAACAGGCATTGTAAGAGGTGTAACCCCAAGCTGTTCATATATTTTTATATCAAAAAAGTTCGTTGTAATTGTACCATTGTTATCTATTCTGGCATAGATAGTTTTAGAAGAAGCAGAACTGGAATAGTTTAATGGATTTGCAATTGCATTTACATTATTATTAGCATCATCAGCGCTTAAATGAAAAGTAATTGTAGTTTCTGCAGGATTTAAATTTCCCAGCAAAAGAGAGTTTTTAGAAGTTAAATCAAATGAAGTATCTCCATAGCAGTGCTCAATACCGCTGACCTGAGCATAAAATAAATGGGTAAATAACAAAAAAAGAAAACAAAGTAGAGTTTTTTTCATAGGTATAAATTTGTTAAAATGGCTTAACAAATATATCTAAAAAACTAGATTCTATTACTTTAAATATAGATAATGGTTAAAATAATCAATAATTGCTTTTCCTTCCAGTAAAACATCAGCGCCAATAATGCCGTCAACTGGTTTTGCTTTATACGATTCCAGAGCTTCATTAACGTGAGAAAGATCAAAAATTACAATGCTGAAATCTTTGTTTTTCCAGCTTCCTAACTGTAACGTATTTTTAGAAGAAATCTGCGTTAACATTCCAGTCCCGCCAGCGCCCGAAGCTTTTGTTTTTGATTTTTTAGCATTTAGCTCAAAACGTTCAATGCTTTCAAAGCCAACGCAGGTATTAGATGCACCCGTATCGAGAATAAAACTTCCGGAAACGCCGTTAATTTTTGCTTTTATTTGAAGATGCTGTGTTTTAGTAACCTTGAATTTTATTTTTTTATAATTCTCTTTTTTGAGAATTTCGTGAAGATTTTCCATTTCGGTAATGATTGAAACCCAAAAATAAGCCAATTACAATCAAAAAGCTAATCGCATAATAGATATAATTTGCAGATTTTTCTTCGGGAGAAATAGAACCATAATACACAAACGAACTCCAGTAATATGGAGATTTCTTAGCATTTGTAATTGATTTGTCATTTAAATATTCGCGTTTAGCATTTGTATTAGCTTCAAAATACGAAACATCATTTTTAATGTTTTTATAAAAATTTGACATAAAAACCGAAGTTGTAAAGTCGTTCACCTTCCATAACGAAAACAATAAATTCTGCGCTCCCGCAAACTGAAAACCTCTGGCAATGCTCATAGCGCCTTCGGCTTTGTATAATTTGCCAATTCCGGTTTCGCACGCACTTAAAACCACCAAATCAGGATTAATATGCAGATTATACAATTCAGAATACAGAACTTCCTGATCATAGAATTTAATACTCGCCGGAGTTTCTATATCGCCGGAAGAAGCATGCGTACTCAAATGAAGAATAGAATATTGAGACGCATTATTTTTAAAATCTGAAAATCCCGCTTTGGCATTTTCTAAATATTTCCCTTTAAAATTTCTTCGAATAGATTCCAGTTCGTTTTTGGAATAATTCAATTCAAAAGCTGTTTTTTCGAAAACCGGAAAAACACCCAAAACATTTTTTTCAGATTTAGAAATTGGTTTTGAATTCAGGTAAATACTAGCTGAAGTATTATAAGCAATTTTAAAATCATTTAGCAAATAATGCATTTTAGCAAAATTGGTCGTTTTGGATTCTTTTGTAATTAAAGCTTCAAAAGGAAGAAAATTTAAAATCCCGTCAGGAACAATTATAAGATTTTGATAAGTCGAATTATTTGGAAATTTCAGCAAATCATAAACATCTTTTCCATAATGATTATAGCCCGAAATATCATTTGTAATAGCATCTGGACTATTAAAATAATCAATAAACTGAGCAATTCTAGGAATACCAAGATGCGTAATATTAATGTTGTTTAAAACAATTTTATTATCCTGTAAAACAAAAAAATACAGCTTTTCAGATCCCATAAAATAATACACCATCATTGCTTTGTCATTTTCTAATTGAGAAAACAAAGCTTTTATATCGCATTTTTCAGGAAGAAAATCAGGATTTTGAGATTGTATTTTTTTCAGTGAAATAAGCAGTTCATGCTGTTTTTTTATAAACTGATTGATCTTTGAAATATTGGCCGAATCACCTTTTTGCTGTTCTTTTAAAATACTGTTATTTACATTCTGCAGTTCTTGTAAAAGCTGTTTTTCTTCTGCCGAAGCATTTTTAATATTCGATCTGTAGCTTTTTAAAATACCTGATTTTGTTTTTTCTGAGAGTTGAAAAGCTTCTTCAATATATTGAGTCCGGCCTTCTTTTTTAAATAACTGATCGTAAATCGAAATGCATTTTTCTGTACGGTTTCGTGATCGTAACTGCATCAGGATTTTAGAATTTTCATAAACCAGAGCATTCATCAAAACATCTTCAATGTAAAAAGAGAGTTCAAAAGCTTTAAGTGCTTTTTTAGGATCGTTTATTTTTAAAATTTCAGCCTGTAAATCGAGAGCATCAACCAAAACCGTTTCGGCATACAATTGATTTTCGTCCGGCAGAATATTTTTTGAATTATAATTCGGAATCAGTGTTTTAAAAACAACAGCAATCTGTTTTGTACTTTCATCATATTTTTTTTCATCAAAAAGAAGAAGTGCTTTTTCATAATACAATTTCGCAATTTTTCTAGGCTGTTTATTCATTGATTTTGCAAACAATTCTTCAGCCTTTTGCATATACAAATTGGCTGTATCAAATTGCTGCCATTGTCTGTGCATTGAAGCCAGATTGCGATAAGAATTAGACAAAGTTTCGAATTGATTTTTTTCTTTTTCCAGATATTTTATCGAAGCTTTAAAAGCTTTTTCTGCATTATGGGGAGCATTTTTAAGCATTAAGAAAGGCTGAGATCCCAGCCAATAATTATTGCCCAGATTGTTCAATAAAATACCTTTTTGAACATCAGATAATTTGTCGGTTTTTAAAGTGTTTTCTAATACTTCAATTGCCAATGAAATCTTGCCTGAATTTTGATAAACATTGGATAAATTTAAAATCGCAGCAAATTTCTGCCTTGTAGAATCAGGATAATTTTTAGAAGTATTAACAATAAAAAAGTATTGTTTTATGGTATTTTCGGCACTGTCGTAATCGCCCAAAACAGTATATAAATTGCCAAGAGGTTTTAAGCAGAATTCAACAATATCATAATTGCTCAGTTTGTGTTTCTGATAAATCTGCCACGCTTTTTCATAACTCGAAACCGCATTTTGTGACTGTCCAAACAAATTTTCATAATACGCTTTATTGCAGTTTAAAACCACAATGGCCAGTAATTCATCTTTCGTTTTTGGTTTTTGGCTTTTCCAGAAATCGGCTTCGGCATTCGATAAATCTTGTATCGCTTTCGCGGAAGGATGAGCCGTAAATACATCAATTGCATGATAAATTTTATCTTCCTGATTCTGCCCAAAAACAGACAAAGTCAGGAAAAGAAAAATTAAACCATGTAAGTGATGTAGTTTTATTGTGAACACAGATTAAAGGGATTAAAATGATTTTTTTGTTTGACCGAATTACATGAATTCGCCCGAATTTTATTTTAATAAATTCCTCAATGTAAATTAGTTTAAATTAGTGAAATTCGTGGCAAAAAACTTTAGACAAAGAGTATAAAAATCATTTTAATCCCTTTAATCTGTGGCCAAAAACCTTTACGGATCTTCGCGAAACTGCTCTTAAAACTTCCAGATGCCGTAAACCTGAAAATAATTGAAATTCTGCTCAAAATTCATCACATAACGTGCTCCCAAGCTTGGACCAATTCTGGCAAAACCAGCCGTTAAATCAAATAAAAGTCCTGTTTTAACGTCTGTAAAAGTATTTTTTATAGTATTTGATGAAGTGCTTGTATCAATTAAAAAGTTCCCTTTATCGCCCTCATACGTATCTGTTTTTATGCTTTGATGCTGTTCTGAAGATACATTAATATTAGCCTGAATTCCGGCGCCGATTCCAATATAATTATTAATATTATACCGAATTAAAACAGGAACTTCCCAATTAATATTTTTATTTTCTGTTGAAGTTGTAGTTCTAATTAACTGTCTCGTTCCGTTTGCATTTGTATTTATCTGATCAACAACCGTAACAGCGCTGTTATATTGATTAAAAGCATTTTCCCATTCTACCTGCCAGTAAAAACGATACGATTTAAATGGAGAAAGCGTAGCGCCCAAAAAATAACTGGTTGATTTATCTAAATCAGGATAAAAATTGTAACCGGCTTTTACACCAACCGAAATTCCGGGAAGAAATCTGGTTGTGGCGTAGTTGGTAATAATAGGTTCGTTTTTGTCGAAAATAATCGATGTTCGGCTTCTGGTTTTTACTTTATGAAAATCTTCGCCAAACTTCATCGAATATTTTATAAAACCTTTTGTACTGTCTTTTTCTTTTACATTTTTCTGTTCCGTTCCCGGCAGATAGATATTCTTAAACGTAAAAATAATCTGCTTTTGTTTGATAATCGTATCCAGACAGCTTACGGTTGGTTCTTCTCCTTTTGGACAAATTGGACATTCTGGATACATACTTTCGATCTGGAAAGTCTTTTTGTCGAACATATCCGGAATATCAGTTTCTAAACGGATTTTTCTGGCTGGACCTTCGCCGTTATTCTGAAAACGGGTTTTAAAATTGACTCTTTTAAATCGAACCAATCTGTAATTCATAAAACTTCCGTTAGAACCCATTTTGTTTGGATCATGAGAAGTTACAATTTCCATTTCAAGATTTTTAATTTTATGGTTTTTGTAGCTTCGGTTTGGAACAAAAATTCCGCGCATGGTAACCGTTGCGCTGGTATCTTTTATCATTTCGGGCGTGGTTTTAAACGTATAGAAAATATTTCGTGTTTCACCCGGATCAGCATTGTCAAATTCTAAAACCGAAACATTATGATAGGTTTTATGAGCGTCTAAAAGCGAAGCATCTAAATCTTCTTCGGTAGTAGTATTTCGGTATTTTTTAGATTTGAAATTTCCTTCGGCGGAAGCCATAAAATTATTCGAATCGTTGAGATCGTTAACCGCAGCAACTAAGTTTTCTTTTACTTCACGTTCGTCTGCATAAGTTCTAAAATCGGTTAATTCGAAATTATTGTTTTTGAATTGCTTTTCATTATAAAAGAGATAAAGCTTTCCGCTTGCGACATAATTTTCAAGATTTTGATAACCCACAACGACTATCATTTCCTGATCTGGAATAGGATCGCAGTTTTTAATAATCGCAAAACCATTTTGATCTGCAATAGAAGCTATGTCTTTATAATTATTGTCTGTAATGTCATTTACGGCGACTTTTTTCGGGCGTGTTGCCGGAGGTTTTCCGTTGTCGTAATTGTTTGTTACAGCAAGTCTTGTGGTGTAAGTTCCCTTCTTTTTGTAAACATGTTTAGGTTCAGCTTCTTTGCTGTAATGTCCATCGCCCAATTCCCATAAATACGAATAACTTGGTTTGGGCGCACCGGCAATAGGAATCAACGGCGGCGTTTCAGGTTTATACATTACAGAATTACCGTTTTGAATAAAACTGATATTGGCTCTTCGGGTTATGGTGTCTTTTACTTTGGTTTGTCCTATTGAAAAAATCGAAAATAGAATAAAGAAAATAGACAGTTGTGGTTTCATAACTAGATAGTTTTGGGTTCTAAAATCTTAGAAATCAATTTTAAAACAGATTAAATGTAAAAAAAAGTGATGAGCAAATCATCACTTTCTCTTAAAAAAAGCATTTCTAAGTTACTGTATGGCATTAATTGCAGCAACAAGCTGAGCTTCGGTAGCGACTGTTGTTTCGGCAAGGGTAAAAGTGTAAACGTCGTTGGCAGCAACGGTTACAGCTTTAATGGCATATCTCCACTGGCCATTAGATTCTGTTACAAAAATCACGTGGCATTTTAATCCAATAGGAATCTGGCCATAATGTTCGCTGAATAATCCTGCAGGCGTGTAAGTATCTAATTTTGCCAGAGCGTTTGTTCCTTCACCATCATAAGAAAGATAAACAGCACTGTTATTGTTATCATATCCGTCTGGCGCTTTTGCCAAAAGAGTGGTTTTAGGTCTTGGATCGCTGTAAAAACGGTCAACATTTGTCCATCCAAAGTTGCCAAAAGTTACATAATAGTTAGCACCTTCGCCTTGTACACCGCCTTTACCGTTGGTTCCGTCAGCATTTGCTTTAGCTTCCTGCCAGGCAAGTTCGCCTTTGTCGTCGATTACACCAGTCCATAGCGTCATTAAGTTGTCATAACCATTTGTCAAAGCAGTTGGCACAATCATATTCATAGTACAAGAAGTTTGTAATTCAACTCCGCCTTGTGTTGCTTTGATAAAAAATTCTCCTCCTGAAATTAAAAGATTTTTCTTCCCATCAGCAGTAATTCCCATTGTTGGTTTGTTTGTTACCAGCATATTTCCTTTATCAAAAAGTTCGATATATTCAATATCAACCTGTCCCGTTACAGGATTTCCGTTTTTGGTAAGACAGTTTCCGTTAATATATAGTTTAACTCCTTTTGCCGAAGTTAATGTTACAACACCATCTCCTGCTGTGATGGTAAAATTTTGAGTATTTCTTTTTACTCCTTTTTCGCTGATGCTTTTAAATGCACCCGAAGTTGGAGGCAGTACAATATCGCCGCCGTTATCTACATCGCTGTTATCACAGCTTACAAAAGAGAATATTAAAAGGAATAAAAGTCCGATTGTTTTAAAATTTGTGTTCATAATTTCTGGTTTTAATGATTATTATATTGATAGATGTTCCGGGTTAGAATTTTGTTACCCCTGTTTTTTATTTTTTTATTCATGCCAAAATACATTTGTCTTCAAACAGATTTCCGTCTTCGTCAACAGCTACAAGAATGCTTTTCTTCTGCGAAAGCTTAATAATTAAATAGACCCATACAACAGACCAAAGACCAAAAGTGATACAGGTAAGAAATAGGTGAAAAGTATGTTTGACCACTTTTTTTTCCTTCGATAAAACTACATAAGGCAGTTTTTCGTTATGCTCAACGATTACAAAACCATTTCGTGTTTTAGCCGAAATCATTTTGTAGAATTTATCTAAAGTCTTTGGATTTGTAAATTGATAAGTTTCCATTTTCTCTTAATTTTTAACTGTTTTAAAAGATTTTTGTTTACTTATATCAACTGAAATTGTTAATTGTTACCCTATTAGTAGAAATTTATTTGAGATTCTTTTTTAACTTTATCTGATTAAAAGTTTTTTTATGGATAAAAACAAAATACATCCTGACCAAAAATATATAGACGGCCTTGCCGAAAACAACTCGGTAATAATTCAGTCTATCTATAAAAAGTTTGTTCCTAAAGTGGTAATGTTTATTATGAACAATTCCGGCGACAGAGATCAGGCTCAGGATATCGTTCAGGAAATTTTGATTTTGCTTTTTAATCAGGCCAAAGCCAATTCATTAAAACTAACCTGTCCGTTTGATGCTTACTTCTTTTTATTGTGTAAAAGAAAATGGCTTAACGAACTCAAAAAATCATCAAACAAAGAGGTAACAATTATTGAAGATGTTTTATCTATTAATGAATCTGCACACGAATTAATTGGCCACACCGAAGAATTTGATGAAAAACAACAGCTCTTCGATACTATGTTCCAGAAATTGGGAGACAAATGCAAAGAGTTATTAAAACTGAGTTTTGAAATTAAATCGATGGAAGAAGTGGCCGAAAAATTAAATGTGACGTATGGTTATGTACGCAAGAAAAAATCACTTTGCGTAGGCCAGCTTACACAGTGGATTCAGGAAGCAAAAAACTTTAAATCTTTAAAAAACAATTAGTCATGAATGAAGAACGTTACATATTATTTGATCAATATCTTCAAGGCGAATTAACGATTGATGCTAAAAATGAATTTGAAAAACAATTGTTAGAAGATCCAGAATTTGCATCAGAATTTGAAACTTTTAAAGAGGTGCAGTTTCAGCTGGCTAATAAGTTTGGAATTGAAGCAGAAAGAGAAGCTTTTAAACAAAACCTGACTCATATATCTGAACACCATTTTGATAAAAATACAAAAGTAATTGGTTTAAAACCGTGGTATCTGGCGGTTGCTGCTTCGGTTGCTGTATTGTTTGGGCTGTTCTTTTTTAATTATAACCAAAATCCTGTTTTTGCAGATTACAATAATCCGGAACAAGCCTCTTTTACAGTAAGAGGAACGGTTAATGAAAGCTTAAAACAAGCCGAGGAAATGTATAATGCGAAAAGATATAATAAAGCAATTCCGCTTTTTGAAACCGTTTTACAAAAACAAAAAACAGCAGAAATTCAGTTTTTTTACGGCGTTTCTTTACTCGAAGAAAGTCATTATTTAAAAGCAGAAGCTGTTTTTAACGAGCTTAAAAACGGAGTTTCTGTTTACAAAGAAAAAGCAGTTTGGTATTTAGCTTTATCTAAACTAAAACAAAAAGATTACGAAGCCTGTAAACAAATTTTAGAAAGCATTTCTGAAGATTACGAAGGTTATGATCAGGTACAAGAACTTTTGCATCAATTAGATTAATTTTTTTCACAAAAAATATAAAGCAATAAACCTTTATCAAGTTCAAAGCTTGGCAAAGGTTTTTTTCTTTTTAAATAAAATAATGAGAAACAGAACAAGTTCATTTTATTGGCATTTAAATAGGAAATTGCTATTCTTTTATTATTGTCGTAATTTTGGCAGCTATAAAAATTAAGACAGTTGGAACCTACTATAACAATCACCGATACACATACCCATTTATATTCTGAAGAATTTGATCAGGATCGCGACGAAATGATTCAACGTGCCATAGACGCTGGAGTTACTCGTTTTTTTATTCCTGCAATCGACGCTGCGGCAACGCAGTCAATGTATGATTTAGAAAAAAATTATCCGGATAATGTATTTCTAATGATGGGGTTGCATCCCACTTACGTGAAAGATAATTACGAAGACGAACTAAAACACGTAGAAACCGAATTATCAAAACGAAAATTCTACGCTGTAGGTGAAATTGGGATCGATTTGTATTGGGATAAAACCCATTTAAAAGAACAGCAAATCGCTTTTAAAAGACAAATTCAATTGGCAAAACAATACAAACTGCCAATCGTAATTCATTGTCGTGAAGCTTTTGATGAAATTTTTGAAGTGCTGGAAGAAGAAAAATCTGAAGATTTGTTTGGGATTTTTCATTGTTTTTCCGGAACTTTAGAACAGGCATTACAAGCTATTTCTTACAATATGAAATTAGGAATTGGCGGTGTAGTGACTTTTAAAAACGGAAAAATCGATCAGTTTTTAAATCAAATTGATTTAAAACACATCGTTCTTGAAACAGATTCTCCATATTTAGCGCCAATTCCTTACAGAGGAAAAAGAAACGAAAGCAGCTATCTAATCAATGTAATAGCTAAATTAAGCGATGTATATGGTGTTTCTGCAGAAGAAATAGCAGCAATTACAACCCAAAATTCAAAAGACGTTTTTGGGATTTAACCTGAGCCTTACAAAACTTTAATTTTTTTTTTGTTCTTTTGCCCACTTAAAACCGATATAAATAATGCAGAGATTTGATGCCATTCGACCTTTTTATGATTCCGAAATAAATGAAGCACTTCATGATGTTGTAAATCACCCAATGATGAAAACCATGATGAACTTTACTTTTCCGGAAGTAGAAGATGAGGTTTGGAAGGAACAATTAAAGAAAACACATTCTATTCGTGATTTTCAATGCAACTTTATTTATAACACGATTCAAAAAGTCCTGGAAAAAAGCTCAGAAGGCTTAACGACTTCAGGTTTTGAAAAACTGGAACCTAATACTTCTTATTTGTTTATCTCGAATCATAGAGATATTCTTTTAGATACAACATTATTAAATGTTTGTTTGTTCGAACATGGTTTGGTAATGACAGCTTCGGCAATTGGAGATAATCTGGTAAAGAAAGCTTTTCTGGCAACTTTGGCAAAACTAAACAGAAACTTTTTGGTTTTAAGAGGATTAACACCTCGCGAAATGCTGCAAAGTTCTAAATTATTGTCTGAATATATGGGACAATTACTGCTTCGCGAAAATCGTTCGGTTTGGATTGCACAGCGTGAAGGAAGAACAAAAGACGGAAACGACGAAACCAATCCGGGAGTTTTAAAAATGATTGGAATGGCTTCTGACGAAACAGATTTAATGAATTATTTTAAGAAATTAAAAATCGTTCCGGTTTCTATTTCTTATGAATATGATCCGACTGATGTTCTAAAAATGCCGCAATTAATGGCAGAAGCAAATAACGAAGTTTACGTAAAAGACAAAAACGAGGATTTCATGACCATTTTAAGTGGTATCATGGGAACTAAGAAAAGAATACACATTTCTGTAGGCGATGTTTTAGATACAGAAATCGACCAGATTGTGGCAGAAAATGATAACGCTAATAAACAAGTTCAGGCTTTGGCGCAAACTATTGATGATGTGATTCTGAAAAACTATCAATTATGGCCTACAAACTTCATTGCGTACGATATTTTGAACGAAACAGACCGTTTTGCTGATAAGTATAAGGAAAGTGAAAAATCATTGTTTGAGCGTCGTTTAGAAATGAGAATCGGAAGTGATAATCCTGTTACAAGACAAGGATTTTTGGCCATGTATGCCAATCCTGTTGTCAATAAATTAAAATACCAAGATGTCATCTAAAGCTAAAATACTGCTGATTTATACCGGAGGAACTATCGGTATGAGTAAAGACTTTGAAACTGGAGCGCTTAAGGCCTTCAATTTTGGTAAATTAATTCAGAAAATTCCAGAAATTAAACAATTGGACTGCGAAATCGAATCGATTTCATTTGAACATCCTATTGATTCTTCTAATATGAATCCTCAAATGTGGACCAAAATTGCCGCAATTATTGAGGAAAACTACGCATCTTACGACGGTTTTGTAGTGTTGCACGGATCAGATACGATGTCTTATTCAGCTTCGGCATTGAGTTTTATGCTCGAAAATTTAGCAAAACCAGTGGTGTTTACAGGTTCACAATTGCCAATTGGAGATTTGCGTACCGATGCAAAAGAAAACCTGATTACAGCTATTCAAATAGCATCACTTTTAGAAAACGGAAAACCGGTTATTACCGAAGTTTGTTTGTATTTTGAATACAAATTATACCGAGGCAACCGAACGTCTAAAGTAAATGCAGAACATTTTAGAGCTTTTACGGCGCCTAATTATCCTGAATTGGTAGAATCTGGTGTTCATTTAAAACTAAATAAACATTTATTTCTTCCTGTAAATAAAGACGCTAAACTAATGGTTCACAAAAACTTAGACAATCACGTAGCAATTATAAAAATGTTCCCAGGAATGAGCGAAATTGTTTTGGCTTCAATCTTGGCAACTTCTGGTTTGCGCGGCATTGTTCTGGAAACTTACGGTTCTGGAAATGCTCCAACCGAAGATTGGTTTTTAAACTTAATCGAAAAAGCCATTAAATCCGGAATGCATATCGTAAACGTAACCCAATGCTCAGGCGGAAGCGTGAATATGGGACAATACGAAACCAGTACAGCTTTAAAATCTCTGGGAGTTATTTCTGGAAAAGACATTACTACAGAAGCAGCAATTACAAAACTAATGTACTTACTTGGACATAATATTCCGCAAAATGAGTTTAAAGATATTTTTGAAACTGCTTTGCGTGGGGAAATTTCTTAAATTTAAATTCCAATAATAAAAATTGCTTCGCCTGTTCGCTATCGCTCGGGTCCAAATTCCAAAACTTTGTGTCGAACAAAAATTGGAATTTGGAATTTTTCTTTTTAATATTTTAATCTAGTTTGTCATTTCGAGGAACGAGAAATCTCCGCAAGTAGCTCCGCAACGAGAATTCAATCTTTGTCGAGTTTCTCGCGGAGATTTCTCGTTCGTCGAAATGACAAACTGTTCGAACACAACCAGCTTAATTAAATGAACTTATATCACTTATATGGTTCAAATGACATCCTGCAGTTTGGAATTTGGACCCGAGCGATAGCGAACAGGCGAAGCAATTTTAAAATTTGGAATTTTTATATTCAACAGGACAAGTCTCCAATTCTTCTTCTGCTTTATGTTTTTTATAATACACATAAACCAAAACAGAAAGAATACAAATAATTCCCTGAATAGCAACCGTAGCTCGAACTCCAAGCGAGTGAGAAACGTAACCAATAATTAAACTTCCCACAGGAATCATTCCCTGATAGGCCATCATATAATAACTAATACTTCTAGAACGCATATTAACGGTACTGTGGGTTTGAATATAAATGTTGATAGACGAAGTTTGTCCCATCATTCCAATACCGCTTAACGTCATACATATTAATGCAATCGTCATACTGTTGGAAACCGCTAGAATAATAATGCTGAAACCCAAAAGCAAACTCGCGGCGATCATTAGTTTATTCATATTCTCAGCTGATTTTAAGTTAGCAAGATAAACCGCAGATAAAACAGAACCAATTCCGGCGGCACTTTCGAACCAGCTGAAAGTTTCGGCATTTCCTCTAAAAATATCTTTCGCAAAAACCGGCATTAGAGTATTAAACGAAATCACAAACAAACTGCTGCAGGTAAGCATTAACAGCATTCTTGCCATTTCTGTTTCTTTTTTTACATAATCAAGACCTTCCAGTAGGTCGTCGACCATGTTTAGTTTGTTTTCGGCTTTAATATGCGGTGTGATTTTCATCATAAACAATGAAATCAAAACGGGAACATAACTAATAAAGTTTCCTATAAAACAAATATCTTCACCATATTCATGCAAAATAATTCCTGCGACTGCCGGACCCGCAATTCGGGCAAAATTATTCATAGTCGAATTTAGAGCGACAGCATTTGGAAGGTCTTCTTTATTGTCAACAATATCAATCATCATAGTTTGTCGGCAGGTCATATCAAAAGCATTAATAATTCCCTGCATTAAACTCAGTGCCAGAATAAAGTTGATATTGTAGATTTTAAAATAAATCAGAAGAGCCAGAATTCCTGCCTGAAGCATGGCTAAAGATTGTAAAACAATTATCGCTCTGTGTCGATCATAACGACCAATAATACTTCCGGCCAAAGGCGCCAGAAATAAGGACGGAATCATACTTAGAAACGTAGCCAGCCCTAATAAAAATACAGAACCCGTTATGCTGTAAACCATCCAGCTCACGGCTGTTTTTTGCATCCAGGTTCCAATAACCGAAACAGATTGTCCGTAGAAAAATAACTTGAAGTTTTTTGATTTTAAGGCTTTAAACATAACTCATACTATTTGAATACAAAGTTCGGGATTATGATTTCATTAGAAAAATTAATAATTTTACTGATAATAAGTATTTAAACTTATCAATATGGAAATTTATCAATTGCAATATTTTATTAAAACTGCTGAGGTTTTGCATTTTACAAAAGCTGCCGAATTGTGTTTTGTAACCCAATCGGGACTTTCGCAGCAAATAAAAAAACTCGAAGAAGAACTCGGCATGCCTTTGTTTAAGCGAATAGGCAAGAAAGTACAATTGACAGAAGCAGGTTCTGTTTTTTTAATTCATGCCAAAAAAGTTGTAGAAAATATCGAAAACGGAAAACAAGCCATTGTAGATTTAAACGAAATGATTGGCGGTGAACTTCGAATAGGTGTTACGTATATTTTTGGACTTTTGATTCTGCCCGTTGTCAACACATTTGCAAAACAATATAAAAATCTGAAAATCATTGTAGAATACGGTACTACAGAATCTCTCGAACAAAAATTGATTAATAATGATGTCGATGTTGTATTGGTAATTCCATCACATTCTATCGATCTGCCTATTCAAAAAGTCCCTTTGTTTACTTCAAATATGGTAATGGCAGTTTCTAAAAATCATGCTTTGGCAGGTTTAGATAAAATTGCTTTTAAAAAAATAGAAGACATTCCGTTGATACTACCCGGAAAAGGTTCGAATTCAAGAGAATTTGTCGAAGAATTATTTCAAAAGTTCAATATGAAACCTAAGATTTCGATAGAACTACATTCTATTCATGCTTTATTGCAAATGGTTGAAACCAGCGATTGGTCGACTATAGTTGCTGAAAAAGCCCTAAAAGGCTGGGATAATCTTAGAGCTATACAAATTACAGGCGTTGCAACTAAAAGAGAAGCATATATGTTGACCATTGGCAGTTATCAAAAAAAAGCCGTAAAACTATTTATGGAAGAATTTAAAAAGAGCATTTAAGTAATCTTAAATTTACTTTTGTAAACTCGATTTTTTTTGTGTTCTTTGCAGACCTAAATAGAAAGGTGTCCGAGTGGTTGAAGGAGCTAGCCTGGAAAGCTAGTATATGGGTAACTATATCGAGGGTTCGAATCCCTTCCTTTCTGCAAAATAAGAAACCGCAATTCATTTAAAATGAAATTGCGGTTTTTTTATTTTATATGTTTTAAAAGCTTACGTATTTTAGTGTAAGATTTTAATAAATTGAAAAATGTACCAATATTATTTTCGTCCGGCTTATAAATCTGAAGAGCTTTTAATTGACGTTTTTGGCGGGGCTGAAAATGAAAATTTTATTTCTGATTTTCTAAATGCGATTGCCGTTTTAAAACCTACAATGACAGACATTCTCGATTTGTGGATGAACGACGAAGTATTGATGAGTTTCGATTCTGAAATAGGATCGTTTACACTTTCTAAAGATATTTGGGGATTTGCTTTTATTACGGCAGAACATAATCAGGAAGGTTTGTTTCAAATTAATTCTATTTTAGAAAACTCAGAAATGTTTACAAAAGTTGAGGTTGATTTTGAAAGATATAAATAGATTTTAAAACAGGATGACAATAATTTTCAATTTTTAAAAATTAATCTTGCAAAGCCATTTTTACTTTCGGCATCATACGATCTACAAACATTTTATAAGCAGATTCAGAAGGGTGAAGTCCGTCTGAGGCAACAAGACTCGGATTGTTTAATCCTTGTCGTGTAATATCTGTAATTGAAACAAAAGGAACATTGTTATTAATACAGTAATTCTCGGCAAAACTGTTGTATTGATCGATTTCTGCGGAAATTGCCGCGTTTTGACTGGAAGTAACATTTTTTCCAAAAGGAGTGTAAGCATAATCCGGAATAGAAATAACAACTACATTCTTGCGATTGCCTTTTGCCAGCATAATAGCTTTGTTGACCAATTCTGGAAATTCTTTTTCGTAGACAGAAAAGTTTTTATGCTGATATTGATTATTAACGCCAATTAACAGCGTAACTAAATCATAATTAGGCTCTGGATTTTGGTTATTAATTGCTAAAAGTAAATTGGAAGTTGTCCAGCCGGTTGTAGCAATTATTTTTAAAGAAAAATCGGTTTGAGGATAAAGTGCTTTTAGACCAGTTTTGAGCTGTTCCGGAAAACGGCAGGTTTCGCATACACTTTGCCCAATTGTATAACTATCGCCCAATGCAAGATAGTTTACAGATTTTGAAATGGGAATATTGGGAGCAGGTGTTACAGGCGGCGTTATAGTTTTGGCAGAACCGGATTCGTCTGTATTACAGCTTAAAAGAAATATGGAAAGAATAACAGTAACTACTTGTTTAAATTGAGGCTTCATAATTTGTTTAAATTTGGCGTGTTTAAACAAATAGTTACGTTAAAAATATTGTTTTGGTTTTTTTAAACCATTTCTGCTTTTAAGATAATTTCTTCTTCAATAGCATTCCAAAGTCCAATACGTTTTTCAAGTGCTAAAATTGAAACTTCTTCAACTTCTTTCCATTTTTGAGCATCATCTTCACATAAATCAGTAATCATTTGCATAGCCATTGGTCCGTGCTCATCGGCATCAAGTTCAATGTGTCTTTCGAAATAATACAATAATTTCGTTAAATCAGTATCCGGTAGATTTTTTTGAAAGTTTTTCAGAATTTCGGTAAACATACTCGGAATTAAATCTTCTCTTCCAAAAGTAAAAGCGGCTGCAATTTGATGCGGTTTTCCTTCTTCAATAACTCTAAAAGTAAAATCTAAAAAAGCTTTGATTTCCGGGTGAAGCGAACTTTGTTTAATGGCAACAAAAATATTGTGAAGTGATTGTACTTCGGCTAAAAACTTATTGATTTCTGTAGTGTCTGCACCACAGTCTTCCATTGCTTCAAGATACATTTCGTAATGACTTTGTCTTCTTCCGTCAATTGCTAAATCTGTTTCTTCGGCAAGAACAATTTCATTAATTAAATATCTTGTTTCCGGATTTTTAGTGGCAAACCATGGCGTTGTTGTACAGGTAAGTTTGGCTTGTAAAGCTTTTAATAAGGACATAAAATCCCAAACGGCAAAAACATGATTTTGTACAAAACTATGTAAGTCGTCTATACTTTGGATTTTTTTGTAAAGTGAATGGTTTAAAAGCTGATCTTTTTGAGGTTGAATGCTATTGTTTATAGTTTCAATATTCATTTAAGGTAAATTTTGGTGCAAAGATAAAAAGCTTCTCGGTTAGAAGAAGCTTTTTACATAGTTTTTGTATATAATTTAATAGTTGTTTACGATTTAAATGCTGGAATTCCAGTTACATCCATTCCTGTAATCAATAAATGTATGTCGTGTGTTCCTTCATAAGTAATAACACTTTCGAGATTCATCATATGTCTCATAATTGAGTATTCTCCGGTAATCCCCATGCCGCCCAGCATTTGTCTTGCTTCGCGTGCAATGTGAATTGCCATGTCGACATTATTACGTTTTGCCATAGAAATTTGAGCAGTCGTTGCTTTTCCTTCGTTTCTTAAAACACCTAAACGCCAGGTTAATAATTGCGCTTTTGTGATTTCGGTAATCATTTCAGCCAATTTTTTCTGTTGTAATTGCGTTCCTCCAATTGGTTTTCCAAACTGAATTCTTTCTTTAGCATAACGCAGCGCCGTATCGTAACAATCCATAGCCGCACCAATTGCACCCCAGGCAATCCCGTAACGAGCAGAATCTAAACAACCCAGAGGAGCTCCAAGTCCGGATTTATTTGGCAAAAGATTTTCCTTTGGCACTTTTACATTATCAAAAATTAATTCTCCGGTTGCAGATGCACGAAGCGACCATTTATTATGTGTTTCTGGAGTTGTAAAACCTTCCATACCGCGCTCTACAATTAAACCGTGAATTCTTCCTTCTTCATTTTTTGCCCAAACTACGGCGATATCAGCAAAAGGAGCGTTGGAAATCCACATTTTAGCGCCATTTAAAAGATAATGATCGCCCATATCTTTAAAATTCGTAATCATGCTTCCGGGATCAGAGCCATGGTCTGGTTCTGTTAAACCAAAACATCCCATATATTCTCCGGTTGCCAGTTTTGGCAGATATTTCATGCGCTGTTCTTCATTTCCATATTTCCAAATAGGATACATTACTAATGAAGACTGTACAGATGAAGTAGATCTTACGCCAGAATCTCCGCGTTCGATTTCCTGCATAATTAAGCCATATGAAATTTGATCTAATCCTGCACCTCCATATTCAACAGGAATATAAGGTCCAAAACCGCCAATTTCTCCAAGTCCTTTAATAATTTGTTTTGGAAATTCAGCTTTTTGAGCATATTCTTCTATGATAGGAGAAACTTCTCTTTTAACCCATGCACGTGCAGATTCACGAACTAATTTATGTTCATCTGTTAATAAATCGTCAAGGTTGTAATAATCCGGGGCCTGAAATAAGTCTGGTTTCATTTTTGATAGTTTTTTGCAAAACAAATTTACGCAATAAAAATATAACAAAACAAAGCATTATTGTTATATTTATATAAGTTGGTTGAAAAATAATCACAAATAAGGTGAATTAATTTTAGTTTATTGATAATATATAAACTAATTTTGAGATTCCAAAAAAACATATATTGAATGAGGCTGATCATCTCTTTTTTACTTTTTTTTGTTCTAAATGTTTCTTTTTCTCAGCAAAATAAAGAATTGACAGAGCAGGAATATTTACTCTTGCAGGATAAGATTCGATTAAATTTGAATGCAGACAGAGACAGCGCGACAGTATATGCTAATAAAATGGCTAAGTCCGGCAATTACAAACATAAGGCTTTTGCAAATGTCGCACAGGCATATTTACTTCAACTAAAAGATAATACGGCAAAATCTAAAGAAAAATATGAGCAGGCATTTCAATATTTGGAAAAAATGCCGGAATCAAAAGATAAAGATCAGCTTAAAGCATATTTATATAATTATGGAGGTTTGATTGAAGGTGCGAGAGGAAACTACAGTAAAGCACTTGAAAATTATCAAACCGGAATGAAAATCTCTACAAATATTGGAGATGTCATTCAAATTGTAAAATTTAAAAGTAACATAGCTTTTATAAATGAAGCAATAGGGAATTATCAGTTAGCAATTAAAAATCTTAAACAATTAAATGTATTTATTGATAATAACGAGAGTTATTTTACTAAAGAACAATTTAATACGGTTAAAAGTAGTAATAATTTGACATTGGCTGCATCGTATGAAGGCTGGTACATGAAAAACCAGTCATCAACAAAACTCTTAGATTCTGCTGCATTTTTTTATAAAAAGACAGTTTCATATTCTCAAAACTTACCTATTAACAATATTAAGGCAAAAATTAGTCTGGGTAATGTTTATTATATGAAGAATGACTATACGAATGCTGAAAAAACGTATTATAATATTGTGTTTTATGCCAAACAGAATAATTTAAAAAGAGAATATAAAATTGCTAATTATAATTTAGGGAATTTATATTTTGAAACTAAAAAGTATGATAAAGCACTGGTGTTTTTCAAGAAAGTCGATTCGGTTTCAGAGATAGATAATTTGAGAGATGAAAGTTTTTTAAAATCAAACTATTATCAGGCAAAAATATATAATATATACAAAGAGCCGCAAGAAGCTTTTAAACATTCAAAAATATATCTTGATAATTATGAAAAATCTGAAGCAAAATTAAATAATGAAGCTTTAGAAGTAAATTATAAGTTGGGAACAGGTGACCTGAGCGATGAAATGGTCACGATTCAAAAAAAATATGAAAATGATGTATTGTTAAATAAAGCTCTTAAGGTGTTTTATGTACTGCTTGTTGTTGGAATTGTATTTTTGCTTATTAAAAATATAAGAGATAAAAATAAGGCTCATAAAAAAATGAACGCTTTAATTGAAGAATTTAAAGCTAATATCGAAAAGAAAAATAATGCCGAAAACGAAGTAATTGAGCAAAATGAGGTAGAAGTTTTTGAAAATGAAGAAGTTCATTTCAAAAAAGAAAATATGCCTTTGAGTATTGATGAAGCTAAAGAAAACAAAATTGTAGAAAAATTATTGGCACTCGAAAGTAAACAAGAATTTTTAAATGCTGATTTTACTTTGTCTTATGTTGCTAAAAAGATTAAAACAAATACAACTTATTTGTCTTATGTGGTAAACAAACGGTTTGGAAAATCTTTTGGAGAATATTCTAACGAACTTAAAATCAATTATGTTATCAACGAAATGATAACAAACCACATGTATAGAAAGTATTCTACTCAGGCAATTGCAGAAAGTGTTGGATTTAAAAATGCTGTATCGTTTGCTAAATCATTTCGCAAAAGAACTGGAGTATCTCCAGCTCAATTTGCGAGTAATATTTAATTTGAGTTTTATCCAAGTGTTCCACCACCACCTTTAATAGGATCTTTATTGCCATCAATTGGCGGAGTTGCAGGATCATCTCCACCACGAACTGATTTTTGCTTATTTCTATCTATTTTTTCTGAAATAAAATCCTCTATATTTAATTTTTTACTTGTCATAATTTTATATTTTAATGTTAATTTTATGTGCTGAAATTGACTTTTTATTTATTATCCCACAGTTCCTCCTCCGGTTCTAATTGGGTCTTTATCAGGTCCTGGCTCTTCTCCTCCTCGTACCATTTTTCTTTCATTTTTTGATAATTTTTCTGCCTCAAAATCTTCGAATTTTAATTTAATATTTCCCATCATTTTGTGTGTTAAGGTTACTGACATGTCAAAACTAAATAAAATGACATGCCCTTGATCGAGAATTGGGTTTTAGAGCTTGTTGTGAATTTATTTCAAAGATAATAAATTGTAAATCAATATTTTATGTTTTAATAGTGACTGCTATAATTTATAAATTGTATGTAGTATAATTAATAAAATGTATGCATCTGCGATTATTTTTTGAATAAAAACAATAATCTTTGCATTGGAAATATGATTTAAAACGGTCCCAAAAATGTTAAAACTTATTCAAAAATTTCTTCAAATAAATCGATATTCGGAAGTGAAAAACGAGTTCAAAGACTTGTTTCTTTCTCACCCGAATTTTCCTAGTTTATTTGCGATAACAGATTCATTCGATTTGTTGTCAATTGAGAATGCAGCGATAAGAGTTCCGAAAGAACAAATTGTAGATTTACCGTCAAATTTTCTTGCTTATTTCAAAGATGAATTAGTGTTAGTTGAAAGAGCAAAAGAATTTGTTAGAATCACCACAATTAAAAAAGGTTCACAAAAAATATCATACGAAAAGTTTCTTTTAGACTGGAACGGTGTTATTGTGGCAATCGAACCAAATAATGTTGTGGCAAGAGAAAATTTAAAAGTTGAGTTGAGCTGGTTAAAATACCTTGTTCCATTTTTACTTTTAGGCGGTTTGTCTATTTTTTACCATTCTTTCAATCTGTTTAGTTTTACATTTTTACTAACCACTTCGCTTGGTTTAGTTGTGAGTATTTTAATTGTTCAGGAAAAACTTGGTTTTAAAAACAGTATTATTTCAAAATTTTGCAGTTTAAGTACTAATTCATCATGCAGTTCAGTAATTAACTTTAGCGGAAATTACGAAAACAAATGGATTGGTTTCTCTGATTTGCCATTATTATTTTTTGGAGCAAGTTTTATCGCAGTTCTAGTACAGCCTTTAAGTTCTTCCATTTTTGTTGGGTTTTTGAGTTTATTGGCCATACCTGTTATTGTATCCTCAATATGGATTCAAAAATTTGAACTTCAAAAATGGTGTGTTATGTGTTTAATGGTTTCGTTTTTGATTTTTACCCAAAGCTTAATTTGGTTTTCATCAGATCTATTCACATTAAGTTTTAGTTTCAATGCCATGTTTCCGTTCTTATTTTCACTGTTATTGCTTGTGCCAATATGGTATGTGGTAAAATCGGCGGCAAAAAATGTTCTGGAAAATGAAAATTCATTAAAAGAACTGAAAAAATTTAAAAGAAACTATTCTCTGCTTAATTTCTTATCTAAAAAAGTACCCATTACAAACGGGTTCGAAGATTTAAGAGGTTTAAATTTTGGTAACAGAAATGCTGTAGTAAAACTTTCAATAATTATAAGTCCAAGTTGTGAACATTGTCACAAAACATTTCAGGAAGCTTTTGATTTAGTTTTAAAATTCCCTGATAAAATATTTTTAAATGTTTTATTTAATATAAACCCAGAAAACGTTGATAATCCTTATAAAGCAGTTGTAGAACGTTTATTAATTATAAACAGATCGACTCCAGGAAAAACGGTTGAAGCAATTTCTGACTGGCATATTAAAAAAATGAGTTTGAAAAAATGGCTTAAAAAATGGTCTATTGATTCAGTAAGTATTATGATTAATCAGGAAATCAATAAACAATATGAGTGGTGTTCTAAAAATGATTTTAATTATACACCCGTTAAAATTGTAAATGAAAAATTGTTTCCAAATGAATATGAGTTAAGCGAATTGAAATATTTCTTAAATGATTTTGTAGAAGAAAAAGAAACAACAATTCTCGAAAAGACGGCCTAATATTTACATTCTTTATGAAGTAAATATTTTTGAAAAGGAATCCCCAAAACTAAAAACAACAGTTATGTTAAAAAATATTTTAAGTCTGGAAGGATCACAAGAAATAAGTGCAAGCGAGCAAAAAACTATACTTAGCACCAATGTTAATGAAATAACATCAAAATGTGATTCATGGAACTCTATGTTATATGAAGATTGTACTGAATATTACCCAGAGTTAACGTATGCTAATGCAAACTAAAATTAATTCAAAACGAATTAAAGAGATTATTATAATACACAGATTGTAATGTTAAAAGAAATTTTAAATCTGGAACACGCACAGCACATTAGCAAGAGCGAACAAAAAAATATAAAAGGAGGAATTCCAGAATGCTGGATTTATGCCATTGAAGCAGGATGTGTGCTAATACCAGCCGGAGGTGTTTGTCCGGTTAATACAGAAGCAGGAATTTGCGATACAAATCGTCTTTGCTGTTAATTTTTAGAAAATTATTTAAAGTAATATACAATAAAGCCTTTTTAAAATTTAGTCATGTTTTTTTTAATTTGTAGGCGCTCGATCGTGGAACATTGAGCATTTTATCCCAACATTGATGATTGGTGTCGGGATTCTCAGGAAAATTGGTCACTTGGATTAGTTTTATTTGGTTAGGACTGATCAAGTGCCATCTCCTAGAGAAATTGATATTACTAAAAATATTATATATTGAAGAGAGGATTATGGTTCTCTCTTTTTTTGTTAAGAATTTAAAAAGTATAATAAAATGAATTAAAACTTCTGCAACAGACTATTATAAAGCAGTATCCTAGATTAATTTATCATTAGTAAAACACCCTATATTATATTAACCTCAAACAAAAATCAAATTATGAAAAAGTTAAAAAGTCTAGAAGGAGTTGAAGTTTTAAGCATTCAGGAAAAGAAAAACATTACTGGTGGAGGGCCTGGGCCGGAGGCTTGCTATTGTCCAGGTACTAACATTTTAGCGGGGATCATTCATCCAAGTGAAGGAGAAACTTGTGCGTCAGTTATTGAAGAGAACTGCCCATTAGAATCATAAAGATTAAATAATTTGAATAGTTTTATAGAAAGCTTTGCTATTTATTTAGCAGGGCTTTCTTTTTTATACAAACAAAAGAATTAATAAAAAACGGATCGTAAAAATTAAGATAGTAAGAAGTTAAATTTGGTAAGATATTTAAATGGATTTTTTAATTTTTTAAGAATTTTTGTATAATATTGCTGTAAAACTAACCCAAATATTAGAATTGAAAAAATTCCCTAATTATAAACAGGCAGATTTTAAAGATTGCGGACCTACATGTTTAAAAATCGTTGCAAAACATTACGGTAAAACAATCAAAATTCAGGAATTACGAGATAACAGTGAAACTACTCGTGAAGGAAGTAATTTGCTTTTTTTAAGTGATGCCGCAGAGAAAATCGGTTTTAGAACTTTAGGGGTAAAATTAAGTCTGGAAAGGCTGGAAGAAGCTCCTTTGCCTTGTATTCTGCACTGGAATAAAAATCATTATGTTGTACTTTATAAAATCAGGAAAGGAACTTATTATATTTCAGATCCCGCTTTTGGATTGATTCAGTACAATAAAACAGATTTTTTAAAATTCTGGATTGGCAACAATGCCGACGAATTGACTAAAGAAGGAGTAGCATTATTACTAGATGCGACACCAAAATTCTTTCAGTCTGATTTTGATAAAGAAGATAATAAAGGATTAGGATTTGGTTTATTGGCACAGTATGTAATTCGTTATAAATCATACCTGTTTCAGTTAAGTATTGGTTTGTTAGCCAGCAGTTTATTGCAGCTGATATTTCCGTTTTTAACCCAAAGTATTGTCGATGTTGGAATACAAAATCAAAATATCCATTTTATTTATTTGATTCTTTTTGCACAGTTATTTCTATTTGCCGGAAGAACAGGTTTAGAACTTATTAGAAGCTGGATATTGCTCCATCTTTCGACAAGAATCAATATCTCGTTAATTTCAGATTTTTTCATTAAATTAATGAACCTACCTATTTCCTTTTTTGATGTAAGAATGACGGGAGATATCATGCAGCGTATAAATGATCACAGCAGAATCGAAAAAATTCTGACTACATCATCTCTAAACGTTTTATTCTCGGTTATTAATATGTTTGTAATGGGCGCTGTTCTGGCCTATTTTAATCTAAAGATATTCTTTGTGTTTTTTGCTGGCAGTCTTCTTTATTTTGGCTGGATTACACTGTTTTTAAAACGAAGAGGAGTTTTAGATTACAAACGTTTTGCCGAAGTTTCGAATGAGCAGGGGAAAGTTATGGAACTTATTAACGGAATGCAGGAAATAAAACTTCATAATGCCGAAAAACAAAAACGATGGGGTTGGGAATATGTTCAGGCAAGATTATTCAGGGTTTCAATAAAAGGCTTGGTTTTAGAACAGTCACAAACTATTGGATCTTCTGTAATTAATGAGTTAAAAAATATTTTTATTACATTTTTGTCAGCAAAATTAGTGATCGATGGTTCCATAACACTCGGTATGATGCTTGCTATAAGCTCAATTGTAGGAAGTTTAAATGGACCAATTACGCAGCTCATTCAGTTTGTGAGAGAACTTCAGGATGCTAAAATTTCGCTGGCAAGATTATCTGAAATTCATGAAAAAGAAGATGAGGTACAACAAGAAATTCATCAGTCAAATGATGTTCCTTACGATTCAGATATTGAATTAAAAAATGTTTCTTTTCGATATTTAGGATCAGATATTCCTGTTTTAGATAATTTGAATTTAATTATTCCGGCGAATAAAGTAACAGCAATTGTAGGAGTAAGCGGAAGCGGAAAAACAACGCTTATGAAGCTGCTTCTTAAATTTTATGAACCGGAAAAAGGAGAAATTAATATTGGAAATTCACAGCTTAAAAATATTTCGCAAAAAGCCTGGCGAAATAATATTGGAGCCGTAATGCAGGAAGGTTTTATTTTTAGCGATACCATTGCCAATAATATAGCTTTTGGAGTAGATAAAATTGATAAAGAACGGTTAGTTTATGCATCAAATGTGGCGAATATAAAGCAATATATCAGCGAACTTCCATTAGGATACAACACTAAAATTGGTGCCGAAGGATTAGGAATGAGTACAGGGCAAAAACAACGCTTGTTAATTGCGAGAGCAGTTTACAAAAACCCTGAAATATTATTTTTTGATGAAGCTACATCGGCACTGGATGCAAATAATGAGAAAGAAATTATGCAAAAACTGGATATTTTCTTTAAAAATAAAACCGTAATTGTAATCGCGCATCGATTGAGTACTGTAATGAATGCAGATCAGATCGTGGTTTTGAATAAAGGAAAAATTATAGAAATTGGAAGTCACGCCGCTTTGGTGGAACAAAAAGGAAACTACTTCGAACTGGTTAAGAATCAATTACAGCTGGGGAATTAATTATGGCAGAAAGTAACGACACATTTGAATTAAGAAGTGAAGAAGTTCAGGACATTCTCACTAAAGTCCCTCACTGGATGATACGCTGGGGAACGGTAATGATTTTTGCCATTATTGTAATGTTGTTTTTTGTTTCATGGTTTATAAAATATCCCGATGTTGTAAATACCGAAATTGTAATTACAACCAATATTCCGCCAGAGAAAATTGTATCAAAATCCTCAGGAAGAATTGAAGCCATTTTGATAAAAAATAAATCAATAGTTCCTAAGAACAGTACGCTTGCTATTATAGAAAATACAGCAAATTATAATGATGTTTTTTTACTGAAAAGCATTACAGACAATTATAATATTAATGATCCAAAAGCAGAATTTCCGTTTTCAAAGTTAAAAAACACGCAATTAGGAGAAATAGAAAGTGCTTATGCCGTTTTTCAGAAAGATTATCAGGCTCAGGAACTCAATCATGATTTAAAGCCTTTTGCGATAGAAAACCGCGCGCAAGTTTCAGAAAAAATTCAGATAAAGGAAAGACTGGAGATTTTACAGCAACAAAAAGTAATTAATGAAAGTGAATTACAGCTTCAAAAAAATGAAATTGCCCGTTTTGAAGTTTTATTTAATAAAGGAATTATTTCGGCTCAGGAAATGGAAGCAAAAAAACTAGGCTTTCTTCAGGCGCAAAAGAATTACAGAAGTCTTTTATCGTCGATTTCGCAATTAAAGTCCTCACTTATAGATAATACAAAATCGAGCCAGAATTCGCAGGTAAACAGCACTAAAGAAGAAGTTAATCTTGGGAGAAATATGGCGCAGTCATTTTTTCAGCTTAAAAAAGTAATAAAAGACTGGGAATTAGCCTATGCATTAAAATCTTCAATAAGCGGAAAAGTTACTTTCTTGCAGATTTGGACAGAAAATCAAACCATAAATATTGGTGATAATGTTTTTTCAATAATTCCAGATGCAAAAAATGGTTTTATTGGCAAAGTAAAAGCACCTGCCTTAAATTCAGGAAAAATAAAAGTAGGACAAAGAGTAAACATCCGTCTGGCAAATTTTCCTGATAAAGAATTTGGTGTTCTTAAAGGCAAAATTCAGAATATTTCTCTGGTTCCGGATAAAGATGGAAATCTGCTTATAGATGTGGCTCTTCCAAACGGATTGGAAACGTCGTATAAAAAACAAATTGTATTTCAGCAGGAAATGAAAGGAAGTGCTGAAATCGTAACTGAAGATCTTAGGTTAATTGAAAGAATTCTTTATCAGTTTAAAAATATTTTCGAACAAGTTTAGTCTATCAAATTAAATGTCTTATTAAGTGAAAAATTTACCTTCGATTGCCATAATGACTTGCTGGTATGGAGACTATCCGTGGTATTTTCCGTATTTTGTAAAATCTTGTAAATACAATCCTTCGATTGATTTTATTATCGTTACAGATAATACAGATGAGATACCTGAAAAACCGGAAAATATTAAAGTGATCTATAAAACACTTGATGATTTTAAAATTAATGCCGGTAAAAAATTAGGTTTTGAAATTGTTGTAAATAAACCCTATAAATTATGTGATTTTAAACCTGCGTATGGGTTTTTATTTTCTGAAATTCTTGATTCTTATGATTTTTGGGGACACGGAGATATTGATATGGTGTATGGCGATATTAGAGGATTTATGACTAATGAGTTGTTAGAAGAATATGATATTATAAACAGCCGTGTAGATTTTATAACTGGTACATTTTGTTTATATCGAAATATAGAAAAAATGAATAAGCTGTTTATGAAAAGCCGAGATTATAAACATGTTTTTACAAATGATGAATATCTTTCTTTTGACGAATGTAATTTCTTATTCCATGAAATTGAAATGGGAAACTCTATTTTAGATTATCCGGATAATATTCAGAGTATGACCTATTTGGCTGTAAAAGGAGAAATGGAAGGTGATTTCAGAGTTTTTTTCGATCATATAATTGCTCAGGGAGTGTCTGATGAAATAAAATGGGACAACGGATTAATAATATTTAAAAACCAGTTTGAATGCTTGTTTTATGATATGATCGATTATAAAGTTAAATGTGAAAACAAAAAAGCAGTTTACCCAATTCCCGATATTTTTTATTTTAATATAAAAGGGATAAATAAAAATAGTTTTTTTAAACTGCAGTATTCAAAAATAATTCGAAAGTTGAATAAATTAAAGGCTTGAAAAACAAATTAGAAAGCATAAAGCTTACATCTTCAAATAAAAATCTTTAGTCAGATTAATATATTCAGGAGTGTAAATATGTCTTTCGATTTCGATAATTAATTCATCGATTTCAGTTTGAGTATTTTCATTTCGGCTGAAAGCCAATAAACTACGTTTGATTTCAGAAGAAGGAGTGCCTTTTACGCGTGTAATTTTTATGGGATATAATTCTGATTCTTTAGCTAAAGCGATGAATTTTTCTTCTTCTCTAAAAGGAATAATAATAGCTAATATTCCATTTTCAGAAAGCAATAAATCTGCAGCTTCAACTATTTCGTCAAAAGGCATTGCATCCTGAAAACGAGCTAAATCGCGTTGTTCGTTTGAGCTTTTATAATCTTCCGCATAAAACGGCGGATTTGAAACAATTAAATCATATTCATCTTCAGGCTCTTCTATAAATTCATCTAAGCCGGCGTGAAAACAAAATAAACGATCTCCCCAAGGCGAATTTTCGAAATTTTCTACCGCTTGTTCATAGGCATCTTCATCAATTTCTAATGCGTCAATCTGTTCTGCACCAGAACGCTGTGCGATCATTAAAGCAATAATTCCGGTTCCTGCACCAATATCTAAAACACTGAATGGATTGTGAGAAACAGGAGTCCAAGCACCAAGTAAAACACCGTCTGTTCCAACTTTCATAGCAGTTTTATCTTGGTTGATACTGAATTGCTTAAAAGTGAATTTAGACATGATTTTATATTAATAATAAAGATTTAATGATCAGTAAAACTGAATACTGAAAACTGTGACTGAATACTAAAGATACATTTCAACAAGACCTTCTGGAAGATCCATGATGACTTTTTTATTCTCACGATCAATTTTTACAAGGAAATGATCAATCATCGGGACCAGGATTTCAACTTCGCCATTTAAAACTTCAAAAAGAGGTTGCGCAGAAGAATCATTAATAGAAGTTATTTTCCCGAAAACACCCAAACGTTTGTCTTCGATTTCAAAACCAATAACTTCGTGAAAATAAAATTTGTTACCGCTAAGTTTTGGTAACATGGTTAGAGGAAGATAAATGCCATTTCCAACAATAGCGTCAGCTTCTTCTTCGGTATTTACATCTTCAAAACGAACTCTTAGAAAGTCGTTTTTGTGTAAAGAGCTTGTTTCAATAAAAAAAGGAACCAAGTGTTTGTTGTGTTCAACAAACACTGATTCCAAGTTTTCGTATAACTCAGGTTCATCCGTATCTAAATAGATTAAGACTTCACCTTTGAAACTAAATTTTTTAGCGATTTTACCTAAATAAAAACATTCTTCTTTACGCATTCTCGCTAAGTAAAATTATTATGCTTCAGTTGTTTCGTTATTCTCTTCAGCAGCAGGAGCTTCTTCAGTTGCTTCAGCAACCTCTTCTGTAGCTTCTGTAGCCGTAGCAGCAGCTTCAGCGTCAGCCTGTGCTTGAGCAGCAGCAGCAACACGTTTAGCGTTTACTTCTTTTTCAGCTTTTAAAGCGTTAGCTTTAACATCTGCTTTTGCTTTAGATAAACCATCTTTTTTAGCATCAACTTTTCCTGCTTTAGACTCTAACCAAGCTGCTAATTTAGCGTCTGCCTGCTCTTGAGTTAAAGCTCCTTTGCGGATACCTCCATCAAGGTGGTGTTTCAATAAAGCACCTTTGTAAGAAAGGATAGCTCTTGCAGTATCAGTTGGTTGTGCACCATTGTGTAACCATTTAACTGCGCTGTCAAGATCTAGCTCAACAGTTGCTGGGTTAGTGTTTGGATTGTAAGTACCAATTTTCTCTAAGTATTTACCATCTCTTTTTGAGCGTGCATCTGCAGCTACAACCCAGTAAAAAGGTTTTCCTTTTTTACCGTGTCTTTGTAATCTAATTTTTACTGACATAATCTAATGATTAAATTTTGAGGTACTCGACCTCTGTTAATTAAGGGCGCAAAGATATAATTTTTTTGTGAATTATTCGTTTTAAAGACATTAAATATATTTAAGAGTTGTTTTTTAGCATTTTTTTGACTTTTATTTCTTAACCACTTATCTCTTAATGCAATATTTTTGTACCAAATTTCCTTTATGAAAAAAATATTTTATTTTTTGACGTTTTTATTTCTTTTGGTGTCTTGTACAGAAGACGTAAAATTTAATAATCCGGCTTTTCAAACTTTAAAAAATAATGCCTTTTGGAGAGCACAAACATATAAAGCTTATTTTGGCGCAAATGGATCAATTATAATTGAAGGTTCTTTAGGGTATGAAAAAATTATTTTGCAGACTGCATCTTCAACAGAGCAAACTTTTGCTTTAGGAGTTAATGATGATTCTAAAGCTTCTTATGAAAATACACTTCCGGCAGAAATGGCCTCTTTTTCTACAGGAACGAATATAGGAAATGGGCAGATTACGATTACAGATTACGATGCAGATAACAATACTATATCAGGTACATTTAAATTTACGGCAGTAAATAACGATGATACAGATGCAGGAAATGATAAGATTAATTTTACAGAAGGAGTTTTTTATAAAGTTCCAATTGAAGGGAATGATATCGTTTTGCATAACTAATTTTTTATATCAAAGACTGATTTTATTGAGAAGAGCTTTAAAATCTAAATAAAAACATAAATAAACTAATATATAGTAGATTACAGAAAAATAAGACTACATTTGTTGTTATTATAAAAAAGTATCTATGAATATTTTCGTTGGAAGCCTTCCATTCAGTATTGAGGAAGCAGATTTAAGAGAGTCTTTTGAGGCTTATGGAACAGTTGACTCTGTTAAAATTATTACTGATAAATTTACTGGAAGAAGTAAAGGCTTTGGTTTTGTTGAAATGCCAAATGATAGCGAAGCTCAAAAAGCAATCGATGAATTGAACGGTGCAGTTGTTTCTGGTCGTACAATTGTGGTAAACAAATCTGAACCAAAACCAGAAGGTGAAAGAAGAAGTTTTAATAACAACCGTGGTGGAAACAACCGCGGAGGTTATGGAAACAACCGTGGCGGAGATCGCGGTAACAGAGGAGATTACTAAAAGTTTCTTTCTAAAATATAAAAGGGATCAATGTAAATTGATCCCTTTTTTTATGTTGTAAAATTTGTTTCGGGTTTTATTTGTTTCAAGTTTCAGGTTGTAAAACTTGAAACTTGAAACCCTGAAACAAAATTAACTTTTATACATTCGCAGCTAACCAGTCACCAACTTCTTTTGTTCCGTAAGCTTTGCCTCCGTTAGCTAAATCTTCAGTAACAACTCCAGCTTCTAGAGCTTTGTTTACAGCATCTCTCATTGCTTTTCCTTCTTCCATTAATCCGAAGTTTTCGAACATCATAGCAGCAGATAAAATTGTAGCCATTGGGTTAGCAATGTTTAATCCTGTAGCTTGTGGGTAAGAACCGTGAATTGGTTCAAATAAAGAAACTTCAGCTCCCATAGATGCAGAAGGCATTAATCCCATTGAACCAGAAATTACAGAAGCTTCATCTGTTAAAATATCTCCAAATAAGTTCTCCGTAATCAATACATCGTAAGAGTTTGGCCATTGAACCAAACGCATAGCGACAGCATCAACAAATTCGTAGCTTACTTCAACTTCTGGATAATCTTTTTCCATTGCCTGAACTGTTTCTCTCCATAAACGTGAAGTTTCCAAAACGTTTGCTTTATCAACACAGCATAATTTTTTAGAACGTGTCATTGCTAATTCGAAACCTTTTTTAGCCAAACGCTGTACTTCAGCTCTTGTGTAAACACAGTTATCGTAAGCAGTGTCTCCACCGTCTTTTCTTCCTTTTTCTCCGAAGTAAATCCCTCCAGTTAACTCTCTTAAGAAAACTAAATCAGTTCCTTCGATTCTTTCTCTTTTTAATGGAGATTTATCTAATAAAGATGGGAATGTAAAAGTTGGTCTTACGTTTGCGAACAAACCTAATGCTTTACGCATTTTTAACAAACCTTGTTCTGGACGAACTGGTGCAGAAGGATCATTATCATATTTTGGGTGTCCGATTGCTCCGAAAAGAACAGCGTCAGCATTTTTACAAACTTCGTGTGTTGCATCTGGATAAGGTTCGCCAACTGCGTCAATTGCAGCCGCACCAGTTAAAGCAGGTTTCCAAGTAATTTCATGTCCAAATTTTTGTGCAACAGCATCAGATACTTTTACGGCTTCATTGATTACTTCTGGTCCGATTCCGTCACCGGCTAAAAGGGCTATGTTTAATTTCATTTTGTAGTATTTATTATTTTAAGGTTCAAAGTGACAGAGTAACAAAGGTTCAAAGTTTAAAAGTGATGTATAAACCTTTGTCACTTTGCAACTTTGAACCTTTGTCACTATATTAAGTTATTATGTTGAGCATTTTCTGCGTTGCAATTATCGCTGCAACAGTTTGATCCGAATCTAAACCTCTTGTTTTAAATTCTTTTCCGTTGTTTACCCAGGTAATGATCGTTTCACACAAAGCGTCAGAGCTGCTTCCTGGTGGGATTCTTACTGCATAGTCGATCAGTTTTGGAAGCGTTAATTTTTTGCTTTTGTAAATCTTAGATAAAGCATTCATAAAAGCATCAAACTGACCGTCTCCCTGAGCATTTTCTTCAATTATTTCTCCGTTTAAATTTAGAGATAAAGTTGTTGAAGGGCGCATTCCTTTAGAATGAACCAGCATATAAGAATTGATAGTGATTTTTTCTTCGTAAGTATGACTGTCCAAAACATCTGAAATAATGTATGGAAGATCTTCTTTGGTTACGGTTTCTTTTTTGTCACCCAATTCGATAATTCTTTGGGTAACCAATTTCAAATCTTCGTTGTTTAATTTTAAACCTAATTCCTGAAGATTCTTTTCAATATTGGCTTTTCCCGAAGTTTTTCCGAGAGCGTATTTTCTTTTTCTTCCAAAACGTTCCGGAAGTAAATCATTAAAATAAAGATTGTTTTTGTTGTCACCGTCGGCATGAATTCCGGCAGTCTGCGTAAAAACGTTATCACCGACAATAGGTTTGTTGGCTGGAATTCTGTAACCTGTAAAAGTTTCCACCAGTTTGCTTACAGAATATAGAGAAGTTTCTTTGATACCAATATTTACTTCTGGCATGTAATCATTTATAACGGCAACAGTACTTTCAAGTGGTGCGTTTCCGGCACGTTCTCCCATTCCGTTTACCGTAACGTGAAGTCCGTCAATTCCGGCTTTTACGGCTTCCATAACGTTGGCAACACTTAAATCGTAATCGTTATGTGCGTGGAAATCAAAATGAATCTGCGGATATTTTGCTTTAATTTTTGAAATAAATTCAAAAGTCAAAGACGGAATTAAAACTCCTAAAGTATCAGGCAATAAAATTCTTTTAACGGGTTGGGTAGACAAGAAATCTAAAAATTGAAAAACATAATCTTGAGAATTACGCATTCCGTTGCTCCAGTCTTCCAAGTAAACATTGGTTTCAATGTTATTTTCTTTAGCGGAAGCGATAATTTGAGCTATTTCAGAAAAATGCTGTTCCGGAGTTTTTTTCAATTGATGCGTTAAGTGATTCATTGAACCTTTGGTCAATAAATTTTGCACTTTGGCACCCGCTTTTTTCATCCATTCAATCGAAACACCGCCATCTACAAATGTCAGAACTTCTATTCTGTGAATGTATCCTTTTTCTTCAGCCCAAGAAGTAATGCCTTTTACGGCTTGAAATTCTCCTTCGCTTACGCGGGCAGAAGCAATTTCGATTCTATCAATATTTAATTCCTCCAACAACAATTGCGCAATGGTTAATTTTTCTGCAGCAGAAAAAGATACTCCAGACGTTTGTTCACCGTCACGAAGTGTCGTATCCATTATTTCAATTTTTCTTTTTTCCATATTGATTTTCTAATTTCTTAGTGTTTTGGCGCAATTGCTAAATATATTTCATTGCGCATATTTGACGCTGATTTTACGGATTCGCTTTCGCGAAGACGCTGATAAAAACGGATTTTTAATATATGATAAATAAAAAATCCGCATCAATCCGCGTTTTTGCGGTAGCAAATCTGCGTCATCCGCGTTCTATATTCTAGAAAGACCCGAGAGGTTTTGAAGCCTTTCGGGTCTAATAGACTGAATGATATTGCTATTAGTAAGGAAGTTTATCAGCGAAAGCTTTAATATCCTCTTTCATATCTTGTAAATAATCAATGTCGTCAAAACCATTAATTAAGTTATTCTTTTTGTAACCGTTAATAGCAAATGATTCTTGCTCGCCAGTTGACAATAAAGTAATGGTTTGGTTTGGAAGATTGATTTCTAATTCTGTTTTTGGATCAGCTTCAATCGCTGCGAAAATGTTTGCTAAAAACTCAGGGCTGATTTGTACTGGTAAAACACCAATATTCAAACAGTTTCCTTTGAAGATATCAGCAAAGAATGAAGAAACCACAGCACGGAATCCATAATCGTAAACTGCCCAGGCAGCGTGCTCTCTAGAAGATCCTGAACCGAAGTTTTTTCCTCCTACAAGAATTTTTCCGCTGTAAGTTGGGTTGTTTAAAACGAAATCTGCTTTTGGAGTATCGTCTCCGTTATATCTCCAATCTCTGAAAAGGTTGTCTCCAAAACCTTCACGTTTTGTAGCTTTTAAGAAACGAGCTGGAATAATTTGATCTGTATCTACGTTCTCAATTGGCAACGGAACACCGCTGCTTGTAAGTATATTAAATTTATCGTATGCCATTTTTTGGAATTTTAGATTTTAGATTTTAGATTTTAGATTTTCTTTTGAAAACTAAAACATAGAATCTAAAATGTTTTGTTTTAAATAATGTTAGAATTTTATTTGAAGATTAGATATTCGATCACAACAGCAATCTAAAATCTAAAATCTTCAATCTAAAATAACTCTCTCGGATCTGTCAATTTTCCTGTAACCGCAGCTGCAGCAGCCATAATCGGACTTGCAAGAAGCGTTCTTGATCCAGGACCTTGACGACCTTCAAAGTTTCTGTTTGAAGTACTTACTGCATATTTTCCAGCAGGAACTTTATCGTCGTTCATTGCTAAACAAGCAGAACATCCAGGCTGACGTAATACGAAACCAGCTTCAGTTAAAATATCTAAAATTCCTTCTTCTTTAATTTGCGCTTCAACAACGTGAGAACCTGGAACTAACCAAGCTGTAACGTTATCCGCTTTTTTTCTTCCTTTTACAATTTCAGCAAAAGCTCTAAAATCTTCAATACGTCCGTTTGTACAGCTTCCTAAGAAAACGTAATCGATTTGTTTACCGATCATTACATCATCTTCGTTGAAGCCCATATAAGCTAAAGATTTTTTGTAAGTTTCCTCACCGCCTTCAACTTCTTTAGCGTTCGGAATATGTTTTGTGATACCAATTCCCATTCCAGGGTTTGTACCATAAGTAATCATTGGTTCGATATCAGCAGCGTTGATGTTTAATTCAGCATCAAAAACAGCATCAGCATCAGTTTTTAAAGTTTTCCAATATTCAACAGCTTTTGTCCAAGCTTCTCCTTTTGGAGCGTATAAACGTCCTTCAAGGAAATCGAAAGTAGTTTGGTCAGGAGCAATCATTCCTCCACGAGCACCCATTTCGATACTTAAGTTACAAACTGTCATACGACCTTCCATAGTCATGTTTTCAAAAACATCACCAGCATATTCAACAAAATATCCTGTACCTCCAGAAGTAGTCAATTGAGCAATAATATAAAGCGCAACGTCTTTTGGTCCAACACCTTTACTTAGTTGTCCGTTTACGTTGATACGCATTTTCTTTGGTTTAGGCTGCATAATACATTGAGTAGAAAGCACCATTTCAACCTCAGACGTTCCGATACCAAAAGCAATCGCTCCAAAAGCACCGTGAGTAGACGTATGTGAATCTCCACATACAATAGTAGCACCAGGCAAAGTAATTCCGTTTTCAGGACCAACTACGTGTACAATACCATTTTTTTGGTGACCTAATCCCCAGTGCGAAATTCCGTATTCATTTGCATTGTCTTCAAGTGCTTGAAGCTGGTTTGCAGATAAAGGATCTTGTACTGGTAAATGTTGGTTTATGGTTGGTGTATTGTGGTCGGCAGTTGCAAAAGTTCTTTCAGGGTATAAAACATTAACCCCTCTCGATTTTAATCCTAAAAAAGCAACAGGACTCGTAACTTCATGAATGAAATGGCGGTCAATAAAAAACACATCTGGCCCATCTTCAATTTTACGCACAACATGTGAATCCCATACTTTGTCAAATAATGTCTTACTCATTTTTATTTTTTTTTAATTGTAATTTTATAACTACAGCCTTCCTGTTCATTATAATAGCAAAACAAAAGTAAAAAAAGATCAAAAAGCGTCAATTTCAATATTTCATTATATACGATACCCAAACTAAATTACAAATTGCCAATTGGCTTTTGGAACTTTAAATTTGAAAGAAAAATGAGGAAGAAACTGATTTTGTTTTTCTTTTTCAGATTTGATTCTGCTTGATTGTTCTTTGTTTTAATAGTTTGCAAATTTATCTCAAAATCACTATAAAATAGCGTGTTTGTTTTGAAAAAATGTAACAAAATGTATAAAAATAGTAATAATTGACAGTTTTGGAAATTTGTAAAACAGACACTTCTTTGCTTTTTTTTAATCGAAAAAGGCTTTTTAGAATGATTCTATGTCCTCAAAAAAAGACTAAAATACTACGACATCCAAGAAGTGAATTTTTATGTTTTTTTATTAATTTTAAGAAGAAAATTGATTGGTTTTTTGAAAATTAATTCAATGAGTTTTTAAATTCCAAAGGCGTTAAATTGGTTTTCTTTTTGAATAATTTACTAAAAGACTGAGGATATTCAAAACCCAATTGATAGGCAATTTCTGCCACCGAAAGATTGGTCGTAATCAGGAAATCTTTTGATTTTTCGATTAGTTTAGAATGAATGTGCTGTTGTGCATTTTGTCCCGTTAAATTGCGGAGCATATCACTTAAATAATGTGTAGAAACATTAATTTTTGAAGCGAGAAAATCAACCGTTGGCAGGCCTCTTTTTAGGCTTTCGGCATTATTAAAATAATTATCGAGTGTTTCTTCAACCTTCAATAATAAATCGTGGCTGATGGTTTTTCGTGTAATGAACTGACGTTTGTAAAAACGATTGCTGTAATTTAGTAAAACATCAATATAAGAAACAATTACGTCCTGACTCATTTCATCAATTGCAGTATGAAGTTCGTTGTCAATGCTTTTTAATAATCCAATAATAATCGATTTTTCGCTGTCTGAAAGATGCAGAGCTTCATTCGTATCATAAGAAAAGAAACCATATTTTTTGATGGTTTTTCCCAAAGGATAATTGCGGATAAAATCAGGATGAAAAAGCAGTGTAAAACCGCCGTATTCTGAGCCTTCTTCGTTTTCGGTATAAATCAACTGATTGGGAGAAGAAAACATCATGCCGCCTTCATTAAAATCATAATATCCCTGACCGTAACCCATTTTTCCTGTGGTCGAAAATTTATAAGAGATCTTGTAAAATTCAAGCACAAAAGCAGTGTTGTCCAAATCTTCGTTTATAACCAATTGGGTATTATCTACCAGACTAATCATCGGATTTAAAGGTTTTGGTAGATTCAATAAGCTGTGAAACTGTGAGATAGAGGAAATTTTTGCAGGATTATTGTTTTTCTTTTCCATGATATAAATGTATAAAATTAAAAGATTAATTGAGTTTTCCGAAAAGTATTCAGCAGGCTTCTTGATTTTTAAAGACCAGCTTCGGAGAAGCTAAATATTTATAGAAATCGTATTTATTATTGAGAGATAAGCTCCAGCGGAGCGAAATATTCATTGCAATACAATTACATTTCGCTCCGCTGGAGCTCTTTTGCATCTGGATGATTGAATTTCTATAAATATTCTGCTCCGCTGGAGCTTAATATTTTTTAAGATAATTATGCGCCTAAAAACTGTTTTCCAAAAGCTTCACGGAAAATTTCGTCGCCTTGTTCCAGTCTTTGTTTGTACAGTGCTTTAGCATCTTCGCCAGCTACATATCTTAGTTGATTTTTTCCGTCAGTTGCAGCTTCGTAAACTACATCGGCAATTTGCTCCGGAGTCGAAGCCATTTCAAACATTACATCTACATTTTCAAACATTGTCTTTGTCATGGCTTCGTATTCCGGTTTTGCTCCAGTATCTAGAGAACCGTGCAAAAATTCTGTTTTAATACCGCCTGGAGAAACTGTTTTAATGTGTACGCCAAACGGATTCAATTCGTAAGCCATACTTTCGCTCCAGCCTTCTAATCCCCATTTTGTAGCATGGTAAACTGATCCTAAAGGAAAAGCAATCAATCCGCCAATAGAAGTTGTAGAGATAAATAAACCGCTTTTTCTTTCTCTGAAATATGAAATAAAAGCATTTGTGACACGAATTACGCCTAATAAATTAGTATCAAGCTGTTTAGTGATTTGGTTGTCATTAAAACTTTCCAAAGGACCAATTAATCCATAGCCGGCATTATTATAAACGATATCAATATCGCTGATTTCAAGCGCTTTTTTAACTGTACTTTGAATTTGTTCGTAATTGGTAACGTCTAAAGGTAAAAGCGTTACGTTTGCTAAATTAGAAAGTTCTGTTTCTTTTTCTGGAGTTCTCATTGTTGCGATTACATTCCAGCCTTTTGCCTGAAATAATTTTGCTGTTGCTTTTCCTAAACCTGATGATGCGCCTGTGATAAAAATTGTTTTCATGATTATTATTTTTTAATTGTTATAATTTGATGAAGCAAAGTTCAGGATACAGTCGAGCTTAAAAGTGTTCATTTTGGTGCAATGAGTATCCAAAATGAATAATCGAAGATTTTTACGTAAAAATATAACGCGGATGACACGGATTTGCTTTGCAAAAACGCGGATTAAACGGATTTTTTTAGATACAATACAAAAATCCGTTTTAATCCGCGTCTTCGTGATAACGAATCCGTGTCATCCGCGTTAAAATACACATAGCTATGTGTTAAAAATCTAGTTTTTTTTCAAGCTTCTTTTTATAAAACCAAGACCTATGTTTCTATGTGTTTAATTTTTTAAGAATTATATTTTGAATAGGTGTTAAAAGTGCTTTTGTTAACAACTTTCGTTTCGTTATTTCTCTAAAAAAAGCGTAAATTTGACTTCCTTCCATTTTTCATTTCGCATTTAGTTATGTTTCATATTGTCAAATATTTACAATAGGTAAGATTTGGATTTTGGGATTTAAAAATTGACTTTTCTATAAAAATATATGTATTTAATATTCGATACCGAAACAACCGGATTACCAAAACGCTGGGATGCCCCAATTACCGATTCTGATAACTGGCCTCGCTGTATACAAATCGCGTGGCAATTGCACGACGAAATGGGACAGCTTATCGAACATCAGGATTATTTGGTAAAACCAGAAGGATTTAATATTCCGTACGACGCCGAACGTATTCACGGAATTTCTACCGAATTGGCAGAAGCCGACGGAATCACGCTGGCCGAAGTTTTGGAGAAATTCAATATTGCATTAAGCAAAACCAAATTTATTGTTGGTCAGAATTTAGGTTTCGACGTTAATATTATGGGTGCCGAATTCCATAGAATGGGCGTAGAGTCTCAAATGAGTTCGATGCCGGTTTTAGACACGTGTACCGAAGTTACCGCTTCATTATTACAGCTTCCTGGAGGTCGTGGAGGAAAATTCAAACTTCCGACTTTGACCGAACTTCACGAATATTTATTCAGCGTTCCTTTCGCGGAAGCGCACAACGCAACTGCCGACGTTGAGGCAACTACACGTTGTTTCTTAGAATTGGTGAGAAGAGAGGTTTTTACTAAAGAAGAACTGGATGTTCCGAAAGAATATTTCAAAGAATTTAAAGAAAGAAACCCACAGGAATTTCCTTTAATAGGTCTTAAACACATCAATTTAAAAGCCGCTTCTGATAAAATCAGAGAGCAAATAAAAGCTTTACAAGTTGATGATACACCAACTGAAGTTTCTGAATCTGCTAAAGCTGATTTTAAAGCGGCAAAATTTGCGCATTTACACAATCATACACAGTTTTCGGTTCTTCAATCTACAATCGGAATTGGAAACATCGTAGCAGCTACAGCCAAAAACGGAATGCCAGCCGTGGCAATGACCGATACTGGAAATATGATGGGAGCTTTCCACTTTGTGAGTGCTGTTATGAACCACAATAAAGGTGCTTCTGCTAAAAATAAAGCTTTAGTTGAAGCTGGCGAAGAACCAACAGAAACCGAAATTAAACCAATTGTAGGGTGTGAATTTAATATTTGTGAAAATCATTTAGATAAATCTAAAAAAGACAACGGTTATCAGGTTGTTTTAATGGCTAAAAATAAAGCGGGTTACCACAATTTGGCTAAAATGGCATCGATTGCCTATACGGATGGATTCTACTATGTTCCGAGAATTGACCGAAAAATTGTCGAGCAATATAAAGGAGATATCATGGTTTTGTCTGGAAATTTATACGGAGAAATTCCAAGTAAAATCCTGAATATTGGTGAAAACCAAGCCGAAGAAGCTTTAATTTGGTGGAAAGAACAATTTGGCGAAGATTTCTATTTAGAAGTGATGCGCCACAATCAGGAAGACGAAAATCGTGTCAACAAAACCCTGATTGAGTTTTCGCAAAAGCACAATGTAAAACTGATTGCAACCAACAATACTTATTATTTAAATAAAGAAGATGCCAATGCACACGACATTTTATTGTGTGTAAAAGACGGAGAAAAACAAGCAACGCCAATTGGTCGTGGCCGTGGTTACCGTTATGGACTTCCGAATCAGGAATATTATTATAAGTCGCAGGAAGAGATGAAAAAACTCTTCGCCGATCTGCCTGAAGCGATTATCAACATTCAGGAAATTGTTGATAAAGTCGAAGGATATTCGCTTTATCGAGATGTATTACTTCCTAAATTCGAAATTCCAGACGAATTTATGGTGCCTGAAGATGAAGAAGATGGTGGTGTTCGTGGAGAAAATAAATACCTGCGCCATCTTACGATGGAAGGTGCGAAAAGAAGATATGGCGAAATTACCGAATCGATTCAAGAACGTTTGGATTTTGAATTAATGACGATTTCGAATTCAGGATATCCGGGTTACTTCCTGATTGTACAGGATTTCATTGCCGAGGCTAGAAAAATGGACGTTTCGGTAGGACCTGGCCGTGGTTCTGCAGCGGGTTCTGCCGTTGCATACTGTCTTGGAATTACCAATATTGACCCAATTAAATACGACTTACTTTTTGAGCGTTTCCTAAATCCTGACCGTGTATCGATGCCCGATATTGATATCGACTTTGATGACGAGGGTCGTGGTCGTGTAATGGAATATGTAATTAATAAATATGGTCAAAAACAGGTGGCACAGATTATTACTTATGGTAAAATGGCGACCAAATCGGCAATTCGTGATACGGCGCGTGTACTGGATTTACCGTTATTTGAAGCCGATAGAATTGCAAAACTGATTCCGGGAATGATGCCGTCAAAATGGAATCTGGCGCGTTTTATTTCGGAGAGTGAAGACGAGGTTAAAAAAGCCCTTCGTTCAGACGAATTTGACAACGTAAAAGAATTAATCGCGATTGCCAATGAAGATGATTTGGCTGGAGAAACTATCCAGCAGGCAAAAATTCTGGAAGGTTCGATGCGTAATACGGGAATCCACGCCTGCGGGGTAATCATTACGCCGTCGGATATTACGAATTATGTTCCTGTAACGACTGCGAAAGATTCGGATTTATATGTAACACAGTTCGACAACTCGGTTGCAGAAAGTGCCGGATTACTGAAAATGGACTTCTTGGGTCTGAAGACCCTTACGCTGATAAAAGATACCGTAAAACTGGTAAAATACAGAACAGGAATTGATCTCGATCCGGATACTTTCCCAATTGATGATGAAGAAACGTATGCATTGTTCCAAAGAGGTGAAACCGTTGGAATCTTCCAATACGAGTCGCCTGGGATGCAGAAATACATGAAAGATCTGAAACCGACGGTTTTCGGGGATTTAATTGCCATGAATGCCTTGTATCGTCCGGGACCTTTGGAGTATATTCCGTCTTTCGTTCGAAGAAAAAACGGTGACGAGGAAATCAAATACGATTTAGATGCTTGTGCCGAATATTTGTCTGAAACCTACGGAATTACGGTTTACCAAGAGCAGGTAATGCTTTTGTCTCAGTCTTTGGCAGGATTTACAAAGGGTGAGGCCGACGTCTTGCGTAAAGCGATGGGTAAGAAACAAAAAGACGTACTAGATAAAATGAAGCCGAAGTTTGTTGAACAAGCGGCAGCAAAAGGTCACGATGCCAAAGTTCTGGAGAAAATCTGGAAAGACTGGGAAGCCTTTGCGAGTTACGCCTTCAACAAATCGCACTCGACTTGTTATGCGTGGATTGCGTATCAAACAGCATATTTGAAAGCGCATTATCCTGCAGAATATATGGCTGCGGTACTTTCGAATAACATGAACGATATCAAACAGGTTTCGTTCTTTATGGAAGAATGTAAACGTATGGGATTACAGGTTTTGGGTCCAGACGTAAACGAATCGTACTATAAATTTACGGTAAACGATGACTACGCCGTTCGTTTCGGAATGGGAGCGATTAAAGGAGTAGGTTCTGGAGCCGTAGAAACGATTGTAGAAAACAGAAAAGACGGAAGATATAAGTCGATTTTTGATTTGGCGAAGCGAATTGATCTTCGTGCAGCCAACAAAAAAGCGATAGAAAATTTAGCACTTGCCGGAGGTTTTGATTCTTTTGAAGGAACAACCAGAGCGCAGTATTTCCACGACGATGGCGACGGAATTACATTCTACGAAAAAGCCATGCGTTACGGAAATAAGTTTCAGGAAAATGAAAACTCGTCGCAAGTAAGTTTATTTGGAGAAACCAGCGAAGTGCAAATCGCAGAACCGGTTGTACCGCCATGTGAAGACTGGAGTACAATGGAAAAACTGGCGAAAGAAAAAGAGGTTGTTGGAATCTATATTTCCGGACATCCGCTGGATGATTTTAGATTTGAAATGAAATACTTCTGCAATGCGCGTTTAGAAGCCTTGAAAAGCATGAACGAATATGTGGGTAAAAATCTAAATTTTGCGGGAATCATTAATAACGTACAGCATCGTGTGGCAAAAAATGGAAAAGGCTGGGCAGTTTTCAATTTAGAAGGATATGATGAAAGTTATGAATTTAAGATTTTTGGCGAAGAATATTTAAAATTTCGTCATTTCCTGATTCAGAACAACTTTGCGTTCCTAAAAATTTTAATAAAAGACGGCTGGGTAAATCACGATACAGGAAAAAAATCAGATCCAAGAATGCAGTTTGTTGAGATACGCCAATTGCAGGATATTTTAGAGGCATTTGCCAAAAAGCTAATTGTTCTTTTAAATATTAAAGATATTCAAGCTGAATTTATTCATAAACTGAGTCATTTGTTTAACGAGAATAAGGGAGATAATACAGTGACTTTTGAAATCATGGAATTAGAAAAAGTTAAAAAATTGGTTGAGGTAGAAACCCCAACAGATTTTGAGGCTGAAGATGCCGTTTTTGAAGATGAAACCGAAAATGAAGATGATGGACCTGAAAATACAAAAATCCAGGAAGTAAATGAAGTGGAAGAAATTAAAGTAGTAACCAAGCTTACAATGCCAAGCCGAAGACTAAAAGTAAGAATTTCCGCCGAGTTGCTGCAGGAATTGGAAAAAATGCAGATAAATTTTAAATTGAATTAAATTTTAACAGTTAAAATTTCGCATAATGTATTTTTTTAATGTTAAAAATATGCATGCATAATACTTTTTTAGTAATATTGCTTGAAATTACAACGATTTCGTACCAAGTCTAACCAATACAAATTATAGAATATGTTAAGATATTCTAAATTTGTATAAATCAATTAAATCAGAATTATGAAAAAGAACCTATTTTTATTAGGATTATTAGTTTGCTCTATGACAGCTATGGCGCAAACAGGAAGTGCGGACAAACCAGAAAGCTGGTATTTTAAATTGGGTGGATCATATTTTAATCAAACTGCCTCGACAGAGTTTCCTGAAGTAGGTGGACAAGCTCCAAATAGAGATATTTATTCAGGTACTTTGACTAACAATAAATTGGTTTCAAGAGAGAGTATAACTGGTTCTTTTGGACAAGGTTTTAGAAGTGGTATTACAGCAGGTTATCGTTTTTCTACTCGTTTAGGAGTTGAGATGTCTGCGAATTATTATATCAGTAATAGTAAAACAATGGCTCAGACAACAGATAGACTTTATGGATACGATCCAGCTACTACTGTTGCTACATATATTAGTTTTACAGCTGAAGGACAGATTAAGGCATTTGATTTAGCACCTTCTATTGTAATGTTTTTAGGTGAATCAAAAGGTTTTGAACCGTATACTAAAGTTGGAGTCATTGTTCCAATTCACGGGACATTAGACATTAAAACAGATAGAGAACTTTTATCTTATATGGGGGCTAATCAGGTAGCAAAAAATAATATCTATTCTAAAGATGTGGTGAAACCAAATCCAACAATTGGTTTTATGGCTGCATTAGGTACATCTTATAAATTAGGAAAACACATTTCTGCTTTTGCTGAGTTAGAGTACAGAAACTTTACTGTTCATGGTAAAAGTAAAGAAACAACAGAATATACTGTAAACGGACAAGATGCTCTAGCAACAAGAAATACATCACAGAGATACACTAATTATCATGAGAAATTAGATGTAAATTCTAATAATCCATTATTTAATCCAAACACTGCTACATCAGATACATCAGATACAACGAGACCAAACGATAAAATGGACGAGTTAAGCTCTTATGTTGGAATTTCTGGTTTAGGTTTAACATTAGGTATTAAATACAGCCTATAATTTTAATAGAAGTTTTTTAGTTTTTTTAGAAAGAGAATATTCATAATGAATATTCTCTTTTTTTTATGTGTGATTCCAGTTAAAGGAAAAAATAACAATATTAAGATTTAGAATTTCTAAACTCTTTTAAAACTTCATCAATAACCCAGGTTGTTCTTGCTCCGGAAGTTCCTTTTGATGGCGACACGCCTTCTTGTCCTAAAAGTTCAGCAACAACAGTTTCAATAAAAGGCTGTTGAATATGTAATGGATTCTCTATAGCAATACTTTCTTTTTCTCCATTTGAATATTGAATATGAATTGGATCATTTCCAAAAGTTGAAAAAGATATTTTTCCTTTATCGCCAACAATTTCGGTATTGTCATAACGCTCAAAACTTGCAAAATTCCAAATTCCAGATCCGTGAATTCCGTTTTCAAAAAGAAATGACATTGAAACCGAATCTTCGGCAGGATAAGCCAATAATTGAGAAGTAGCATGCCCGCGAACAGACTTTATCGGACCTAAAACAAAATCAAGGAAATCCAAAGTATGACAGGCTAAATCAACAAAAATACCGCCTCCGGAAATATGAGGTAAAACAGTCCAAGGAAGATTGATTTCGTCATCATAACGCTCTTCAAAAGGATGATATAAAACACAATTTACGTGTCTCATAGTTCCTAACTTGCCTTCGTCGATTAATTCTTTTATTTTTAGAAATCTTGGTAAAGCTCTTCTGTAATAAGCCACAAATAACGGAACATTGTGCTCTTTGCAGGCACTGATCATTTCATTGCATTCTTCAAAAGTCAAAGCCATTGGTTTTTCAACATAAACTGGCTTTCCTGCTTTGGCACATAAAATCGTATATTCTTTATGAGAAGATGGAGGAGTAGCAATATAAACAGCATCAACTTCGGGATCATTAATTAAATCTTCGGCTTTTGAATACCATTTCGGAACGTTGTGACGTTTGGCATAATCTTCGGCAAGAGTCGCATCTCTGCGCATTACAGCAACTAAAGCAGAGTTTGGAATCTTCTGAAAAGCAGGTCCGCTTTTAACTTCCGTTACATTACCACAGCCAATAATTCCCCATTTAATAATTTTCATGGATTAAGTTTTTAGTTTCTCAAATTTAAAAAAGGTTTGCCACGAATTACACAAATTGCACTAATTTGTTTCACGCAGATTTAAAAAGATTTAAGCAGATGCGCGCAGATTTTTTAATTAAATCATTTTAAATCAGCTCAATCTGCGTGAAAAAAAAATATAGCCGCGAATTCACAAAAATAATTCGTGAATTCGCGGCTAAAAAAAATTACTTTAAAGTCTTACTTCGAAGGTAAAGCTTTAAAACCCATATTGTAAAGTGTAAACGCTTGAATGTCTACGTTTTCTTGTATTGTCGCAGCAACAGATTTTCCTGCTCCGTGTCCGGCTTTTACGTCGATTCTAATTAAAACCGGATTTTCTCCTGCTTGTTTGTCTTGTAATTCTGCAGCAAATTTAAAACTGTGAGCAGGAACAACACGGTCATCATGATCACCTGTAGTTACCATTGTCGCTGGATAACTTGTTCCTTTTTTAACGTTTTGAACCGGCGAATATCCTTTTAAGTATTCAAACATTTCTTTGCTGTCCTGAGCAGTTCCGTAATCGTAAGCCCATCCTGCACCAGCTGTAAAAGTATGGTAACGCAGCATGTCCATTACACCAACAGCAGGTAAAGCTACTTTCATTAAATCAGGACGCTGTGTCATAGTTGCACCTACTAATAAACCTCCGTTCGATCCTCCGCGAATAGCTAAATAATCAGATGAAGTATATTTTTGAGCGATTAAATATTCTGCAGCGGCGATAAAATCATCAAATACATTTTGTTTTTGAAGTTTTGTTCCTGCATCATGCCATTTTTTTCCGTATTCACCGCCTCCTCTAAGATTGGCAACAGCATAAACGCCTCCGTTTTCCATCCAAACTGCATTGGCAATGCTGAAAGCAGGAGTTAAACTGATATTGAATCCGCCGTAACCGTAAAGGATTGTTGGGTTTTTACCGTCTAGTTTAGTTCCTTTTTTATACGTAATAATCATCGGAACTTTTGTTCCGTCTTTTGAAGTATAGAAAACTTGCTTAGACTCGTAATCTTCACTTTTAAAATCAACTTTTGGTTTTTGATAAATTTCTGATTTGCCGGATTTTGGCTCAAAAGAATAAATACTTCCAGGAGTTGTATAGTTGGTAAAGCTGTAATATAGAATTTTTTCGTTCTTTTTTCCGCCAAATCCGCCAGCAGTTCCAACAGCCGGAAGTTTGATTTCACGAACTAATTTTCCGTTGTAATCATATTGTTGTACCAGCGAAACAGCATCTTTAGTATAATTGGCAAAAAAATAACCTGCACCGGTAGAAGGAGATAAAACATTTGCTGTTTCTTTAATAAAATCTTTCCAGTTTTCAGGTTTAGGATTTGCAGCATCTACAGTAACCACGCGTCCGTTTGGAGCATTATAATCTGTTTCGATAAACAGTTTGCTTCCTTCGTTTTCGATAATATTATTTGCTGTATTAAAATTGTCAACAATAGTAACAATCGGGCTGTTAGGTTTTGTTAAGTCTTTAATATAAAGCTCATTTCCATAAGTCGAATTTGCAGCTGTAATTACCAAATATTTGTTGTCTTCGGTTACATAACCGCCCACATATCTTCTTTTTTGATCAGCACCAAAAATTACTTTATCATCTTTTTGAGAAGTTCCCAGTTTGTGGAAATACAATTTGTGCTGATCTGTTTTAGCAGATAATTCGCTTCCTTTTGGCTTGTCATAACTAGAGTAATAAAAACCTTCATTTCCGTGCCATGAAACACCGCTGAATTTTACATCAACAAGAGTATCTTCTAAAACCTTTTTAGAAACAGCATCAATAATAATAACTTTTCTCCAGTCGCTTCCGCCTTCAGAAATTGCATAAGCTGCTTTGTTTCCATCTTTAGAAAAATCTAATCCGCCAAGAGAAGTCGTTCCGTCTTTAGAAAATGTGTTGGGATCAAGAAAAACCTCTTCTTTTCCATTTTGATCTTTTCTGTAAACCACAGACTGATTTTGTAGTCCGTTGTTTTTAGAATAATAGGTATAATTTCCTTCTTTATGCGGAGCACCAATTTTTTCGTAGTTCCAAAGTTTTTCCATTCGCTTTTTAAGTTCTTCACGAAACGGAATTTTATCTAAATAAGCATACGTAACTTCGTTTTCTGCTTTTACCCACGCACCAGTTTCGGCAGATTTATCATCTTCTAACCAACGATACGGATCGTTTACTTTAGTTTCAAAATAAGTGTCAACAATTTCACCTTTTTTGGTTTGGGGGTATTGAATTTTATTTTGCCCAAAAGAAATTCCTGCAGTTGTAATGGCCATTAATAAAAATGTTTTTTTCATAGTTAGTTTATATTCTGTGTGTAACAAAAATAGTACTTTTTGTGAGATCTGAGAATTTAACCGCAAAGAACGCAAGGTTCGTAAAATTTTAATCTCGCAAAGACGCGAAGTCGCAAAGAAATTTAAAAAAACTTTGCGTCTCTGCGCCTTTGCGAGATTTTTAAATTATAGATATTTCATGATCACAAGACTGAATAAACCTTTGCGAACTTTGCGAAAAATCCTTGCGTTCTTTGCGGTTAAACAAAAATCTTATAAGTTGAAATTAACTCCCAAAACGATATTTCTTCCAATATTTGGAATACCGTCTGTTTTTAATCTTGAAAGGTGGGCAATGTATCTTTTATCGAATAGATTGTTTCCGTTCAAGTTTACATCAAACGCATGTTTCCCTAGTTTTACAGTACCTCCAAAACCAAGATTTACCAAAGTATAACCTTTAGAAGCCGTTTCAAAACCGCTTACATTATCCTGGCTGAAAGTTGACGAAACATTTAAAGAAGCAAAACCTTCGCTTAACCAGTTTTTGATATTAAATTCAGTTCTTAATGTGTTATTCCAGTTGTTTGCAGGAATCAGCGGCAGATAATCTTTATTGTCTTTTTTTCCTGTAACAGTTTCAAAACTAGTTTCAAAATGTAACCAGTCTAATGGGTGAGGGTGAAAATGAAGACCAACTTCACCACCATACAATTGTGCGTTATCCTGAACATAAGCAAAAACATCATTATCTTCAAGAACTTCTCCGGTTGGCGAAGTGTAGATATAATTGTTTACGTGATTGTAGAATCCGTTAACAAAGAATTCAAAATGTGTGTTTTTGTATTCTAAGTTTAAATCTGTTTGAACATTTTGTTCTGTTTTTAAATTAGCATTTCCAATTTCGTAACGATTTGTTCCTTCGTGAACTCCGTTTGAAGTTAACTCTGCTAAGTTTGGCGCTCTAAATCCGGTCGCTACATTTAAACGAAGCGTAAACGGTTCTGCTAATTTTGTTTTATATCCTAAGGAAGCATTAAAACTGTCAAAAGATCGGTCTAAAGCCTGGAAATAACCTTCTTCACCTTCAGTTCCGTGTGCAATAGAATTTACATTTCTGTTATCAAAACGTAATCCGGCCTGAATAACGCTGTTATTCCATTCGTAGTTGGCAGTTCCAAAAACACCAAAATCATTCGTTGTAGCATCTGGAATCAAGTATTCTTCACCAGAATTTTTATTCGTTTGGTGCATTCCCTGAACTCCCAAAATAGTTTCGATTTTTCCGAATTTAGGGAAATGATATTTTGCATTATAATTAAAAGTATTCAGTTTCATGTGTAAAGAAGCTTCATTGCTATCTTCAAACTCACTTCGGTCATTAGAAATATATCCTAAATCAACATCAAGTTTTGAGTTTTCAAAAAATACGGTATTGTTTAAACTCAATAAATGATTAAAAATTCCCTGTCTTGGAAATTGTGTGTCTTTACTTGATGATTGTTCAGCGATTCCATCTTCCGGAATTCCAATATCCAGTTTGTTGTAGTTGTATCTTAAAACGCTTGAAAAAGTCGAATTGCTGTAGCCAATTCCGGTTTTAAAATCAGTTTCGTTGTAGCGTGAATTTGTTACACGATCGCCATCGGCAATTTTATAATCAGAATGCGTGTTGTAGCTTCCGCGGGCTAAGAATTTCCAATTATCTGTAGATGTTTTTAAACCAATAGAAGAATTACTTCCTTGTGTATTGGTAAAATATTTTTGACTGAAATTTGCTTTAAAAGTTCCTGCATCGGCAAATTTTTCAGGATTAAAATACAAAACACCTCCCAAAGCATCAGAACCATATAATAAAGAAGCCGGACCTTTAATAACTTCTACGCTTTCAATTCCTGCATCGTTTAAACCCAAACCATGTTCGTCTCCAAACTGCTGATTTTCGATACGAACTCCTTGTGAATAAACCAAAACACGATTGCCGCTAAGTCCGCGGATAACCGGTTTTCCAATAGAAGTTCCGGTAGAAATCTGCGAAACCCCAGGAATCGTTGCTAAACCTTCAATTAAAGTTGAAGTTCCTTTTTGCTGCAATGTTTTAATGCTTTCATGCTCAATTTTCATTACGTTTTGCGATTGCAGTTTATTAAACGGAGTAGAAACCACTACCTCGTCCATTTCTAAAATCGATTCTTCAAGAGTAATATCTAAAACGTTCTGCTTTAATAATTTTGCGATAGTTTTATTTTGATTGGCATATCCAACATACGTAAAAGCAATACGAAGGCTTCCGTTTGGAAGATTGTTTAATTCATATTTTCCGTTGGCATCTGTTGTCGTTCCTTTGTGTAATTCAGGGGCATAAACAGAAACGCCCGGTAGTGCATTGTTTTGATTATCGGTTACTGTTCCTGAAACCGAATTTTGAGCAGAAAGTATGCCCGAAAACCCTAAAATTAGGGCAATTATGTATTTTTTCATTTGAAAAATGCTATAGTTAAATTTTGATTTTTTCCCTTTTAAATGAAAATATAAAACCAACAGCAAAGCATTCTGATCCTAAATATAAAAAATAGGATTAGGAAACTCAATGTGATTTTGAATTTTAGTTTAAAAAGAAATTGGATTTTTTAATGGTGCTTACGAAACTATAGCTGCAGGCGGACCCCGTAACAGATACGAAGGTTTTGAAATAGAGTAAATTTTTTCAGACAGCGGTAAAAAATAAGGAATATGGCTGTCTAAAGAATGAAATTGAAAAGAAAAACTATCTGGAACAATGAAACTTTCAAAAGCAAAATTACATACAAAACAAACATCATAATTATGATGCTGATGCGTGATTTCGCCATTAGGATCTTTATAATCGTGATGACATTGTTTTTCTGAAAGCTGTTTTACAATATGCTCATAACTGTGTATTGACTGAAACAATATTGAGAACAATACTGTTACAGCAAATGCAAAACTTAATATGAGCTGTTTTTTCTTCATGAACAGCAAAGGTATAAAAGATCACACAAATACAAACCTGTTTTTTCAATTCTGCTGCATAATCTTTGAAAAAAGCGCAGTAAAACCAATTATTCATAATCAAAAAAAGAATAATTGTTTTCTAATCGCATCCAGAACTGGCATTATATTATATTTGTATGTGAAATAAATTGATTCTCTTAAACGTTTTTTTATTCAATCTCTTTTAAAACCAAAAAAATATATGCGATTACTTTTTAGCTGTTTGTTTTTAGTTTCGTTTTTGAATGCTTTTGCTCAGCAGGATGTAAAAACAGAAGTGAAACCGCCTATAATTAAAATAGATTCTTTGTATAGAGAAGATCAGTTTTATTTCTCTGTAACTTATAATATGTTTACTGATATTCCGCAAAAATTTAAGCAAAACAAATTTTCTCTTGGACTTTCGGGAGGAATTCTGCGTGATATGCCTGTCAATAAATCAAGAACTGTTGCTATTGCTGCAGGTTTAGGATTAAGTTATCAAAACTATTATCAAAATTTTGCGGTTTCAAAAGATGGAACCGGAAACGTGGTATATAATGTTGTCGATGCCGGAGAAATTGTTTCAAATCGTTACCGACAATATTCTGTCGATCTGCCAATCGAATTTAGATGGCGTAATTCTACTTACGAAAGCACCAAATTCTGGAGGATTTACGCAGGTGTAAAATTGAGTTATCTGTTCTCAAATACTTCTATTTTAGACGATGGAGAAACGACTTACAGGATAAATAATAACGATGCAATTAATAAATTTCAATACGGACCGTATCTTTCTGCCGGATACAATACCTGGAATTTGTACTTATATTACGGATTAAGTCCGCTGTTTAAAGACGGCACCACTACATTAAACGGTGAAAAAGTGAGTATGAAAACGCTAAACGCCGGATTGATTTTTTATATTTTATAACCACAAATATAAAAACAAAACCTGCGGTAAAACACCTATAAACAGTCCAATAAGGAGTTCTCTTGGTGTATGCGCATTCATTTCTAATCGGGATGAAGCGATAATACCGCTCATTAAAATTAAAAATGCTCCCCAATACGGATTATGCATTTGCAAATGCATATTTAAGCCCACTGCAAAAATTGTAAAACCACTGATTGCGACCATGTGCAGACTTGCTTTTATTTTAAAAAGTGAACATACCAAAGCCAGAATGGTACTAAACAATGCGCCCAGAAAAAAGAAATGAAGTTCTGGATAACGCATAATAACAATGCTTCTTTTTACCAGCAGAATATATAAAAAACACTGTAAAATAAGCGGAATCCTGCGTTGTGAATTTTCAGGAAGCATCATCGATTTTACATGTCCGGTAGAACGCAGCAGCATAAAGAACAAAATGGGAACAATAATCGTTATGACCAAAATCTGAAACAAAACAAAATATTTTTCCTGCGTAGTAAAAATATCTTCCTTATAAAACAGATAAAACAACGTCGCGTACATCGATATAAAAATCGGATGAAAAATATAGGAGAATAGTGGAAGTATTTTTTTCAAAACGTAATTTTTGTGGTATTAAACAAATATAAACAATTAATGCTTTTTGAAATTAATTGAAAAAACTTTCACAAATTTTTAGTACATTTTTATTCTGTCATTTTTAGAATCTAAATGTAATATTTTGTGTAATTCGCTTCAGACGTCCTTTTTTATTTAACAATAAATTCCAAAATATTCCTGCCATTCGTGGCAAACCTTTTTTTAAATTTGACAAAAAGAATTTTCTAAATGAGCATAAATTTAAAAAGCCTGATCCCTGTTTTTAATGCACAATGGACAGGCTCTGATACTGATATTTTTGTCGACCATATTTCGATAGACAGCCGTTCTTTACAAAACGGATCTAAAACTTTGTTTATTGCCCTTTCCGGAGCCAATAACGACGCTCATTTATACATTTCTGAACTTATAGAAAAAGGCGTTCAGAATTTTGTTGTGCAGTATATTCCCGAAAATGTAAAAGAAAAAGCCAATTTTTTAGTGGTAGGAAACACGCTCAAAGCACTTCAGGAATTAGCAGGGTATTATCGTGATTTATTCCATTTCTCTATCATTGGTTTAACCGGAAGCAACGGAAAAACGATTGTAAAAGAATGGCTTAACTTTTTGCTCAGCCCTGATTATAATATTATTCGAAGCCCAAAAAGTTATAATTCGCAGGTTGGCGTACCGCTTTCTGTAATTGCTATAAATGAAAAACATAATCTGGGAATTTTCGAGGCAGGTATTTCGACAGTAAACGAAATGACAAATCTTGAAAAAATCATCAAACCAAATATTGGAGTTCTAACAAGTATTGGCTCTGCGCATGATGAAGGATTTGAAAATCTCGAACAAAAAATAAAAGAGAAATTATTGCTTTTTAAAAAGTCTACGGTTATTATTTATCAAAAAAATGAACTTGTAGATCAATGTCTTTCCGATTTTAAAGCTGAGTTCCCGCTCGAAAACAGAACATTATTTTCCTGGAGTTTTACAGATGCTACTGCGGATGTTTTTATTCTGAAAAAGGAAACCAAAAACGATTCAACAGAAATCAAATATCAGTATAAAGATGAAATTTTCAATTTAGAAATTCCGTTTAGCGATTCAGCTTCTATAGAAAATGCTATTTCCTGTTTGTTGGTTTTATTAGAGTTTAAATATGATTCTGATGTAATTCAAAATCGTGTCAAAATGCTCTATCCGGTAGAAATGCGTCTTGAAGTTAAAAACGGAATCCACAATTGCAGTTTAATCGACGATAGTTACAGTTCCGATTTTCAGTCGCTTAAAATTGCGCTCGATTTTCTTGAGAGTCAAAAAACAAATGCTTCAAAAACGGTTATTCTTTCAGATATATTTCAAAGCGGATTTTCAAACGAAGAATTATATTCTAAAGTTGCTCAGCTTATTTCAGATAACAAAATCAATAGAGTAATTGGTATTGGGCCAACAATTTCTTCTTTTGCGGCCAAATTTGCCAACAGCACAATGTTTCAAAATACTGCCGATTTTATTAGAGAAATAGAAAAGTTTGATTTTAATAATGAAACCATTTTGATAAAAGGAGCACGAACATTTCAGTTTGAAGAGATTGTTTCGCTTCTTGAAGAAAAAACACACGAAACCGTTCTGGAGATTAATCTCGATGCCATTAATCACAATTTAAATTACTATAAATCGAAATTAGCCAATGATGTAAAAATCATGGTAATGGTAAAAGCATTTGGTTACGGAAACGGCGGGCTGGAAATTGCAAAACTTCTTGAGCATAATAAAGTAAATTATTTAGGTGTGGCTTTCGCCGATGAAGGAATTGCACTAAAAAGCGGCGGTATAAAACTGCCTATTATGGTTTTAAATCCAGAATCGACAAGTTTTCCATCGATAATTCAATATAAACTTGAACCGGAAATTTACAGCATAAAAGGACTAAATGCCTTTTTGAAAATTGCACGTGAAAAGAACTTAAAAGATTATCCAATTCATATAAAAATGGATACCGGAATGCATCGTTTAGGTTTTGAAAACAATACGATTAACGAATTAATTGCAACTCTAAAAGGAAATTCAACAGTTCGTGTTCAGAGTATTTTATCGCATTTGGCAACAAGTGATGATCCTAAACATTTTGATTTTGTGAGACAGCAGATTTCTTTATTCGAAAAACTGTCTTCAAAACTAATGTCAGAACTAAATATAAACCCAATTCGTCATATTTTAAACACATCCGGAATTAGTAATTTTCCAGATGCACAATTCAATATGGTACGATTAGGAATTGGTTTATATGGTGTTTCAAATGATCCTTCAGAACAAAAATATCTGGAAAATGTAGGAACGTTAAAATCTATTATTTCTCAGGTTCGTACCATTCCGGCTGGCGACAGCGTAGGCTACGGACGTCGTTTTATGGCTGATAAAGAAACCAAAATTGCTACAATACCAATTGGTTATGCCGATGGAATTTCTAGATTATGGGGCAATGAAGTGGGTTATGTAATGATTAAAAACCAAAAAGCAAAAATCGTAGGAAGTGTATGTATGGATATGCTTATGGTTAATGTAAGTCATATCGATTGTAAGGAAGGAGATTCAGTAATTATTTTCGGCGAAAGCCCAACTGTAATTGAAATGGCCGAAGCCTTAAAAACAATTCCGTATGAAATCATGACTAGTATTTCGCAAAGAGTAAAACGTGTATTTTTTAGATAAAGCACGGGATTTTAAGGAAAATTACGTATTTTAGATATTCATTTAATGTAAAACTAAACAAATCAGATATGGGATTTTTTTCAGAATTTAAGGCATTTGCAATGAAAGGCAACGTAGTTGACCTTGCCGTTGCTGTAATTATAGGAGCTGCTTTTGGTAAAATTGTAAGTTCATTCATTGAAGACGTAATTACACCTTTGGTATTAAAGCCAGCTCTAGAAGCAGCACATTTAGAAAAAATTCAGGATCTTACGGCATTTGGAGGTGTAAAGTACGGTCTGTTTCTTTCGGCTGTAATTAATTTTATCATTGTGGCATTTGTTTTATTTCTTGTTATTAAAGGAATGAACAGTCTTAAAAAGAAAGAAGAGCCAGCACCGAATCAACCAGCTGCGCCAACTCAGGAAGAACTTCTTACGCAGATTAGAGATCTTTTGAAAAATAAACAATAATACAATATACCGCTACACTAAGTCTAACTTAACCGCCTTCTAAAGAGGCGGTTTTTTTACAAAATGTTTAAATTATAACATTTTGTTATTTTTTGTGAATCGCCTTGTCAAGACTTTTATTATACTTATTTTTGCCATACAAATTAGATTAATTGATTATTTAAAAATATAAAAATGAGAATTGCAGTTGTAGGTGCTACCGGAATGGTTGGCGAAGTAATGCTTAAAGTTTTAGCAGAAAGAAATTTTCCTGTTACAGAATTAATCCCTGTTGCATCAGAAAGATCAGTAGGAAAAGAAATCGAATACAAAGGAACCAAATATAAAGTAGTAGGATTACAAACGGCTGTTGATATGAAAGCAGATATCGCTGTTTTCTCTGCCGGAGGAGATACATCTTTAGAATGGGCTCCAAAATTTGCTGCTGCCGGAACAACTGTAATTGATAACTCTTCGGCATGGAGAATGGACCCGACTAAAAAATTAGTAGTTCCAGAAATCAATGCTGATGTTTTGACAAGAGAAGATAAAATCATCGCAAACCCAAACTGTTCTACAATTCAAATGGTTTTGGCTTTGTCTCCATTACATAAAAAATACAACATTAAAAGAATCATTGTTTCTACTTACCAATCTATTACAGGAACTGGTGTAAAAGCGGTAAAACAATTGGAAAACGAATATGCAGGAGTTCAGGGCGATATGGCTTACAAATATCCTATTCACCGTAATGCAATTCCTCACTGCGACAGTTTTGAAGAAAACGGATACACTAAAGAAGAAATGAAATTAGTTCGCGAAACTCAAAAAATCTTAGGAGACAACACGATTAGAGTTACAGCAACTGCGGTTCGTGTACCAGTTGTAGGCGGACATAGCGAAGCCGTAAACGTGGAGTTTACAAATGATTTTGATGTAAACGAAGTTCGTGAAATCCTTCATAATACTGATGGAGTAGTGGTACAGGATAATTTAGACACATTTACTTATCCAATGCCATTATATGCAGAAGGTAAAAATGATGTTTTTGTTGGAAGAATCCGCCGTGACGAAAGCCAGCCAAATACATTAAACATGTGGATTGTTGCTGATAACCTAAGAAAAGGTGCTGCAACAAACACAATTCAAATCGCTGAATACTTAATCAAAGCTGGTTTGGTATAATTTTGAGAGATTAAAGAAAATTGTTATAAAGAGAAAGCCGGAATTACTGCATTGTATTTCCGGCTTTTTTGTTTTATAAATGTCTTATTATAATGTAATTATGTCTTTTTGAGCCTGTATTTATAATAGTTTACAACTATTTTTGTCTCTATCAATTCATACTATTGAGAATGGGTATTCATTTAAAAGAATTGACTGAAGAAGAATATAGAATTTGATTTAAATTTTAAGCTTACAAGAATGTAAGAAAAATAAACAAAACTTTATCTAGTGGAACTGAATATTCAAGATTTTAGGAATGAATTTTATTTTGAGATAAAAAATATTCTTGAGCCTGAAGGATATATTTTTAGAAAATCGAAATATGATTTTGTAAAGTCTGATCAGGATTGGAAATTTTGTATAAATGTCTACTGCCATAAATGGAGTACTTCAATAGAAATCATTACACAAGCTTATGTGGGGAACACGCTTATCGATAAAATCAGGAATAAAGCAATAGGGGAAAAATATCATCAGAATTTTGTCTTTGGAGGTACAGTAGAACAATTATCTGCATTTAAAAGGGGAGGATGGAAAAATCAGTTTTCATCAATTCTTGTAATTAATAACAGTGAACTTAGCGGTATCGTAAAAGAATGGAAGGAACAATACGAGAATTACATTAAGGATTTTTATAAGACTGCTGAAAATCTAAACTTTATTGAAGCTTGGTATGATAAAGATGAACAATTCGGACTGTATGTTAGTGGTTTTATGAGAGCATTGAACAGACCAATTATTATGCATTTGCTAAATAAACCTAAAAAGAAGATTTTAGATATATGTGAAAGAGATATTGATAATCTGGCTAAATTTCTCAGTAATAAAGATCTGGAAAGATTAAAAATGGTACAAAAATTTATAATCAAAAATTAGATTATTACTTAATAATAACCACCACTACAACGACAAGAATTAAAATTTTACCATAAATAGGAATTGCGAGAAGGAATGGGGACAATTCAATTAGGAGAAGATAAAGCTGAGGCAGTAAAAATTTTGGGTTTACTTTCTACAGATGTTTTAACAAAAGTTTTTATTACGATTATCCTCTTCAATCTTTGTCAAAGTTTTAAACTTTGATAAAGAAAGCGGTGTAAATATCCTGACAGATTTAAAAATAATAATAACCAAATTATGCAGAATAAGATCAATATTTTGAATAAAATAGTGGCAGAACAAATGTCTCAAATAAAAGATCCTTTAGTCAGGTCTTCGCTGGAAGAAATTTTAATCGAACCAGTTCAGCACTTTCGAAAATGGGATTATGGTGAAATTAATGAAGAGTTAGAATGCTGGACAATTGCAACAGAAAAGTTTTATGATACTTCAATAGTTTATTCAGAGTTTGGATTTGGGCCAAAGTGTCCATGGGGTCTTGTTACCGCTTCGGATAATTATTTTGGAATGGATTCAGGGTGGTTTAAAAGTTTAAAAGAATGCTTTTTGGATTCATTTATGGCAGGAGATCTGCCAATTTGGTTTATTGAAAAAAGAACAAATCAAAATGATAATGAAATTGTAGGAGAAAATCTTACTATGGATAAGGCTTTCAAAATAATAGGAACATTAACTGAAAATAATAAAGAATATCATGTTCTAGTTAGAAAAGAAAAATTTCTTTAGTTTAAGATTGAAGAATGTGAATGTTTTAAACTTTGATAAAATAGCTACGTACATTATATTGCAAGATTGGATGGCAGTAATGTGATTATGGTTTTTTTGTGAGAAAATATTTTTATTAATTGGTAACTTAGCTTCAAAATTAGATTTTATGAATTTCGATAACTACAAAATAATCCCCAATTATAATACGCATAAAACAGACTTGTTTATTGCTGATGAAGAAGATATTCTGGCTTGCGAAAAAACATTAAATGTTGTTTTTGACGAAGATTACAAAGAATACGTTACACAATACGGAAGCGGTATTCTTGGCGGTACATACGTAAGGATATTTCTTCCTGAAACGATAATATTTACTCTGGAAGAATGGAAAAACCGAATAACGCAATATTGGTTTTGGGATGAAGGAAAAGAGGTTTTAACTAAAGAAGAAGTACTGAAATCTATTAGAATAGGAGATACTTTTGATGGCGATGAAATAATTCTTTTAAACAGTCAGTATTACATTTTGCCACGATACAGCGAAATGATTTACAAAGCCGGAAATACACTCGAAGAAACGATAACATGGCTTTGTTCGGCAGGAATTTTAACCGAAGCATTTTCGGAAAGAGAATTTGAACCTTTTGATCCGGCTGGTTTTTTAAACCAATAATGAAAATTGAAGAGCATAAAAAAAGCGAGAACTATAAATTCTCGCTTTTTTATTTTTTAATATTCAGGAGCTAATTCTAGCTCCAAACCTTCTAAATCTTCAGTAATTGGTATCTGACAGCCTAAACGACTATTAGATTTAACATAAAATGCTTCCGACAGCATGGCTTCTTCATCGTCACCCATTTCAGGCAGTGCAACATCATTTAGAACATAACACTGGCAGGAAGCGCACATGGCCATTCCTCCGCAGGTTCCTTCAACAGGAAGTTCGTATGCTTTGCATAACTCCATTATATTCATTGCCATATCAGTTGGAGCTTGTAATTCGTGTATAACTCCTTCTCGATCTTTAATCTTAATTAATACATCCATTTATTATGGGGATTTATTGGCAGGATTTTATAACGTGAAAAAATCCTGGTATTTATACTAACTGGCAGGTTTAGTGCTAAATGCGTACTCCTTTCTGTTTCCTTCTTTAAGGCGCATTTTTACTCCTAAAACACTGTCGCTTTTTTCAAGAATTGTAATAACTGCAATAACCGAGTAATAATCTCTATCTGATTGAAAAATTAATGTACCTTCATAAGTCGAGTTTAAAACGCCTTGTTTGTCAGTACTTGATGAAATTTTTCTTGGATTTGAAAACTGAGCAGCACTGTAAGTTGCTTTGTTTGCAAATTTCCCTTTTCCGTCAACAAAGTCGTATAGAAAATCATAGTTTCCAATACTTAAAGTTCCCGGGACATCGTTAGGATTAATCGAAAAAACAATTTTTCCCGAATATGTAAAATCCGACCATTCTTCAGATTCGCTTACCCAAGCTTTGTCAACAACAATTGTTTTATTTTGAGCGTAATTTGCTGTAACATAAAACAATAATAAAAATAGAGCGTAAAACTTTTTCATAGATTTAAGATTTAGGTTATGTCACAAATTTAAGTTAAAAATGTAACAAATAGTTAACTAAAACTCTTAAATCTTCATATAGTTTTTTGCTAAATCCTCAAAAAAATGCAATTATTAAGCTTTTTATTGAATTTTTACAAAAGTTATTATATAAAGGCCTATTATTCTTGTTAATTCATTAAAAACAAATTGAAGGCCAAAATATCACTTTTGTTACATAATATTTACCACAGTCTCAATTTGTGGTGCATATTTTTTTATAGTCGTTTCAACTCCAGCTTTAAGTGTCATTTGATTTACACTACAGCTAATGCAGGCGCCTTCAAGACGAACTTTTACATGCTTATCATCGTCGATAGAAATTAGTGTAATGTCTCCGCCGTCTGATTTCAAAAATGGCCTGATTTCGTCAAGAGCCAATAAAACATTATTTGTTAATTCTTCTGTTGTCATAACTTTTTTAATTAGAAAATTTGTCAATTAGAAAATTAGATAACTCTTTATCCAATGATCTTCTTTTCTCATTATCTTATTTTATATTAAAAATTGGTCAATTAGATAATCAGATGTGCCTGATTATCTAATTTTCTCATTATCTCAATTAATTTAATTTTTCTTCACAGCAGAGCATCCCGCCATTGTTGTAATTTTGATTGCTTCAGTAGCCGGAAGACTTTCGTTTCTATTTACAGTTTCCTGCACTACATTTCGTGTAATTTCTTCAAAAACACTTTCGATTGGCGAAGCTGTCTGCAATGCTGCAGGACGTCCGTAATCTCCAGCTTCACGAATAGATTGTACAATAGGCACTTCTCCTAAAAATGGTACATCTAAATCTGCAGCAAGATTTTTTGCTCCTTCCTGACCAAAAATATAGTATTTGTTATTTGGCAATTCTTCTGGTGTAAAGTAAGCCATGTTTTCAATAATACCTAAAACAGGAACATTAATGTTATCCTGCATAAACATAGAAACTCCTTTTTTAGCATCAGCAAGAGCCACGGCCTGAGGTGTACTTACAACAACAGCTCCGGTAATTGGAAGCGACTGCATGATAGAAAGGTGAATATCTCCTGTTCCCGGAGGTAAATCTAAAAGCATAAAATCTAATTCTCCCCAATCAGCATCAAAAATCATTTGCTTTAATGCTTTTGCAGCCATTGGACCTCTCCAGATTACAGCCTGGCTTGGCGCTGTAAAAAATCCAATAGAAAGCATTTTAATTTCGTAGCTTTCAACAGGTTTTATTTTTGATTTTCCATCAACAGTAATCGAAACCGGTTTTTCGTTTTCAACGTCAAACATAATCGGCATAGACGGACCATAAACATCGGCATCTAAAACACCTACTTTAAAGCCCATTTTTGCAAGTGTAACGGCAAGGTTTGCTGTAACAGTTGATTTTCCAACTCCTCCTTTTCCAGAAGCAACAGCAATAATATTTTTAATTCCAGGAATAGCGCGACCTTTAATTTCTGCTTTTTCTGGTGTTTCAACTTTAATGTTTACTTTAATTTTTGCATCGGCAGATATTAATTCGTGAATTGTTTTTTTAATATCGTCTTCTGCTCTTTTTTTGATATGCATGGCAGGCGTGTGCAATACTAAATCGACAACAACTTCGTCGCCAAAAGTAAGTACGTTTGCAACCGCACCACTTTCAACCATATTTTGCCCTTCTCCAGCTATAGTAATTGTTTCTAGAGCTTTAAGAATTTCTTTTCTATCTAATTTCATTTTGTTATGCTATATATGTATGGAAAAAAATCAATTTAGAATTCAATGTTAATTTAAACTGATTTCAGACTGCAAAGATAACAGATTAAGTTCGGATTCAAACGCTTTTAAATTGTATTTATTGATATTAAGATTGGTCAAAATGATGAAAATGATTTTAAAAATGATATCAAAAATCAAAATATGGGTTTTAAAACCTCAGCTTTTAAAGTTTTTTGATTTGAAATATTCGTATGAAATTTACTTCAATAAATGCAAAAATGTCATTTTTCTTGATTAAATTTGAGTCCCTAAATCGAAGATTTCCAAATAGTCAAAAAAGTATGAAAACTTGTTTTTGGAGCTTCTTTATGAGTTTTCGATATTTTTTTAAATAATGTTTAAAAATTTAAACTTTAAAAATATGCGAAATTTTACTTTATCTGTAATTACTGCCTGTAGTTTTTTATTGTTTTCTTTTGCTTCAGCTGGCAGTACTTTAAATCTGAAAAATGAAATCAGAGAATTTGATAATGTTTTTAAAAACAATTCCAGAATTGTTTTAGGAACAATCGATGCGGCTTCTATAAACAGCTTTTACGCGAAATATCCCAAGCTGAAACAATATCAAAAAGATGTTGAGGATCTTTATAAAAAGAAAGAATACAAAACGATTTGGTATGATGATAAAAGCGTGAGCGAATTTGGTGCTTTACTGTATCATAAAGTTGGGCTTTTAAATGAACAGGGAATAAAAGCCAAAATGCCGTATATGGATTTGGTAGACGATGTTTTTAATGAAACGGTTTCAAACAAACTGCCGCAAAAAGATACTGAACTTCTTTTGTCTAATATGTATGTTTTTTATGCCAGTAATGTTTACTCTGGTGTTGATGCGCAGACGTTGAAAAAAATAGGCTGGTTCCTGCCTACAAAAACTATTTCTTACGACAGGATTTTAGATTCGCTTATGGGCGATCCAAGCCGACTTAATAAGGATGAAAATCTGCTTTTTGGACAATACTATAAGCTTCAGGATGCATTAAAAAGATATAGAACTATTGAAAAAAACGGACTGTGGAAAAAAATTGATATTGATGAAGCTAATTTCAAAGAATTAAAACCTTTAGACAGCGGTAAAGTGGTTCAGCAAATCAGAGAACGTTTATATGTTGTAGGAGATTTAAAAGAAAATTCAAAAAGCCAGTACTATGATCAGGAACTAATGGATGCTGTTTTGAAGTATAAAAAACGTTACGGTCTTAAATTGAATTATACGATAGACAAAGATCATATTGCTCAAATGAATGAACCTATTGGCAATAGAATCCGAACTATTATGCTTAATATGGAAAGATGCCGATGGATTCCGACTCAGCTGGCAAAAGCAGATGAATATGTTATGGTTAACATTCCTTCATTTAGATTGGTTTATGTAAAAAACGGAAAATATGATTTGGTTTCGGATGTTTTTGTGGGAACCCGAATGACCGAGACGGTAATTTTTAGCGGTAATATCGACCGAATTGTATTTAGCCCTTATTGGTATGTTCCTGCGAGTATTATAAAAAATGAACTGAAACTTAAGATGGCCGAAGATAAAAATTATCTGGCAGATCATAATATGGAGTGGAACGGTGGTGCTGTAAGACAAAAACCGGGACCTAATAATTCGTTAGGATTAGTAAAATTTATGTTTCCTAACCCAAACGATATTTATCTGCACGACACACCCGCAAAAAGTTTGTTCGATTTTGAAAAACGTATTTTCAGCCACGGATGCATTAACGTACGAGATGCTAAACAGCTGGCAATAGAAATATTAAAAGATAATCCCGACTGGCCGGTTGATAAAATCAATAATGCTATGAGCGGAGAAAAAGAAACAACCTGCATGCTTAAAAATAAGATTCCTATTTATATAGGTTATTTTACAGCCTGGGTAAACGACGAAGGCGAAGTAGGTTTTTATCCTGATGTGTATGATCGCGATAAAAGTCTGGATAAACTCTTGTATTCAGATTCTGTAGCTTTAAAATAAAAAAGAAACCCTCGCTGGATTTTGATTTCCAACGAGGGTTTTTAAAAAAATGGTCTACAAGTTATTCATATTTTAAATATTTCAAAATATCGATTTTAGTAACCTGATATGCTTTAGCCGTTACAATAATTAAGGTAAGGACTAATAATGAAACCAATGCAATACTAAACGGAACTGCTGAAATATTAACTCTGAAAGCAAAATTCTCCAGCCATTTTTGTAATAAAATATAGGCCGGAACAATTCCAATTAAAAATCCCATACCGCAGAAAGCAATATATTGTTTTGATAATTCTTTTAACAGAATATCTGTTTCTGCTCCTAATGTTTTTCTAATCGCAATTTCTTTCAGTCTTCTCTCCATCGAAAATGATGCCAAAGCAAACAATCCAAAGACAGCAATTGTAATTACAACTAAATTTAAAATAAAAAATAAGTTTTTTTGTTTTATCTGTTCTTCATAAGTTTTGGCAAAACCTTTATTAACGAATTCATATTCAAAAGGATAATCAGGATTTACATTCTTGTTCCAGTATGTTTCTAATTTCGATAAAGTTTCCTTTAAATTATTCGGAGAAACTTTTACAAAGACATTATTAAAATTATTCCATTCTAAAGTTTTTATATTAACAAAAACCATTGGCGGTACTTTGTTTTGTAAACCTGTAATATGAAAATCTTTTACAACACCAACAATTTTAAATTTCATATTTCCTTTCTCATTACCCCATCCGGAAGTAATAATTGTATTAATTGGATTTTTAAGATTTAAAGCTTTAACGAGAGTTTCGTTGAAAAGCATACTATTAACGGTATCTGATGCAAACTCAGGAGATAAATCACGGCCCTGAACTATTTTGATTTTCATCATTTTAAGAAAATTAAAATCCATTTCAACATTTCGCGGCTGTACAAAAATACCATTATGTGTAAATCCTGAACTCGAATTGGTACTGCCTCCAAAAGATCCTGCAAAAGTAGTAACATCCTGAACGCCTGAAATTTTCTTAATTTCCTGTTTGGCTGTTAAATATTGATCTGTTCTTTTAAGACGATCTGGAGTATTATATGGAATACTGATAACCTGATCTCCGCTAAAACCAAGTTCTTTATTCATCATATAATCAACCTGAGAATTTACGATTAATGCTCCAATGATGAAAAAGGCCGCAATTCCAAATTGAAAAATTAACATCGAATTTCGGATCCAGATACCGCTTTTGCTTCTTGAAAAATTTCCTTTTAAAACTTTTAAAGTTTCAAAATTCGAGATATAAATGGCAGGAAATATACCCGCACAGACAATTACTAATCCAAAAATAAAAATAAGCTGCAGGTAAAATTCCCCGCCATTCATAGTCAGAGTTTTTCTCAAAAAGCTATTGTAATAAGGAAGTGAAAGTTCGACAATGGCCAGAGCAAATAAAATGGCCAGAACTACAATAATAGCAGTTTCAAATATAAACTGGATAATAATCTGTTTTTTGGTTGCGCCTACAACTTTACGCACACCAACTTCTTTGGCGCGTTTTATAGCCGATGCTGTTGCCAGATTGATATAATTTACCAGTGAAAGTATAAGAATCAAAAGAGACAGACCGCCCATAATGTACAGCAATTGCAAATTACCGCGGCCTTCGGGAAAATTGCGGTCACCTGCCGATTTAGTTCCATGTAAACGCACTGTTTTTAACTGGTCCATCATTACGGTTGTTTCACCGTTTTCTTTGATATGTTTCTCTACAGAAACCCCCGCTGCTTTAGCATCTTTTAGAGTTCTGTTTACATAGTTTACATTTTGCATTTTCTTTAAAACCAAAGCAGGATCAACTCCTTTTTTAATTTTAATCATCATGCCGTAATTGAAATTTCCCCACTGATCTTTATCGTTATCACGTTTTACACCGCCAAAAACATAAGAAGGCTCTATAGATGAAGGTGTAACTAAACGATAAACCGATTTTACGATATAAACGTTACTGTTATAAGTAACAGATTTTCCAATAGGATCTTCATTTCCAAAAAGAAGCTGAGCTGATTCTTCTGACAGCGCAACACTATTTTTTTCTTTTAGAATATTGGACTTGGCACCTTTTATAATTGGGAAAGGAAAAATATCAAAAAAATGATTATCGGCAATAGTGATTTTTTTAGTCATTACCTTTTTACCATTATATTTTATGGGTGCTCCATCGTACCAGGTATAAAAAAAAGAAAGAGATTCAATTTCTGGAATAGTGGCTTCGCAGGTTTCACCAAACGGAATAGAGTTGGTTGCCCAGATATCTCCAGATCCTCCAATTTTATTCAGAACCATATAAGATTCTTCTTTTGTTGGATTCCATTGGTCGTAAGAGTGTTCATTATTCCAGTATAAGATGGCAAAAATTACGCTGGCAATCCCAATGCTTAATCCTAAAACATTTAAAAACGAAAACAATTTGGTTTGTTTTAAATGATAAATAAATATTTTAAACCAGTTAAAAATCATGGTATATTATTTTAGTTACGTTATTGGTTTTTAGATAAATGTCTCTTAAAGAAGAGTGAAAATTTTGCACACAAATTCTACCAGAACCACAAGTGCAGTAACAATAATTTTGATCATCATTTAATTATTTAGCGTCCATAAAAACATCAACATTTCGCTGATTTAATTTTTCAGAAAATATAACTCCGTCTTTCATGTGAATTGTTCTTTGCGAAAAAGAAGCATCATAATCAGAGTGGGTAACCATCAAAATCGTAGCGCCTTTTGCGTGCAGATCTGTTAAAAGTTCCATTACCTCATTACCGTTCTTACTGTCAAGATTTCCTGTAGGCTCATCGGCAAGAATAATTTTAGGATCGTTTACTAACGCTCTTGCCACGGCAACTCTTTGCTGTTGTCCTCCCGAAAGTTGCTGCGGATAATGTTTTAAACGATGAGAAATATTTAGTTTTTCGGCAATAGCCTCAATTTTTTGTTTTCTGTCAGAAGCCTTAACATTGTTGTAAAGCAAAGGCAGTTCGATATTATCGTAAACCGAAAGCTCATCGATTAAGTTGAAGTTTTGAAAAATAAAACCAATATTTTCTTTACGAACCTGCGCTCTTCCTTTTTCTTTTAATCCAATCATTTCCTGATCTAACAGTTTATAACTGCCGCTGTCTGCACTGTCTAAAAGTCCTATAATATTTAACAAAGTCGATTTTCCACAGCCAGAAGGCCCCATGATAGTTAGGAAATCACCTTTTTTGATTTCTAAATTAATACCGCTCAAAGCAGCAGTTTCAACTTCTTCTGTTCTAAAAACTTTGGTTAAATTTTGTATCGTTATCATAATTTTTTAGGATTAGTTATTAATTCGTTTTTTGATTGATGATTGATATCTTATATTTTTTGATTTTTGTTTCAAGTTTCAGGTTTCAGGTTTCAGGTTTCAGGTTTTCGTAACTTGAAACCTGAAACTTTTATTCTGAACTAATTGATAGTTCCTCAATATCTTTATAATCTGAATAAGACGAAATTACTACAGATTCGCCTTCTTTCAGACCTTCCAGAACTTCATAATAAGAAGGATTTTCTCTTCCCAGTTTTATATTTCTTCTTTCGGCTTTGTTTCCTTTTACAACAAAAATCCATTTTCCGGCGGTTTCCTGATTAAAACTTCCTTTTTGAACCACCAGAATTTTATTTTTTTCAGATAAAATAAGCTTTACGCCAAAACTTAATCCATCTTGCAAAACAATATTTTCTTTTGATGCAAAAGCTAATTCTACAATAAAATGACCATTTTTTACTTCAGGAATAACTTTCGTAACAATAACTTCAAGTGTTTTTCCTTTAAATTCTACCTGACCTTTTAAGCCTTCACGAATTTTTTCCAGATAAAACTCATCAACATTAGCAGAAAGTTTATAACCTTGTTTTGAGTCGATTTTTCCAATGCTTTCTCCCGCCTGAAACGTTTTTCCTAAAACTGGTTCAAAAGAAGTTAATCGGCCAGATTCTGGAGCGGTAATTAAAAAGTTCTTTTTGTTGTTTCTTAAAATATCAAGACTTTTTTCCATAGTTTGAATCGAACGGTTAATTTGTGAAATCTGAACCTGATTCGTTTGTTTTTCTTTTTGAATACTCTGCTGAATGGTTTTTTTGCGTTCTTCCTGAAAACGTAAACTTTCTTTAAATGTATTCCAGTCGTTTTTAGAAATTACATCTTTAGCAAACAATTTGGCATTTACGTCATATAATCTTTTGGCATCATTATAATCATGTTCAATTAAAACCAAATCCTTAGTTAGGTTTAATTCCTGATTACGAATGTTTAGTTTTCCTGTATTCAGATTATTGATTTGCTCAATAATTGCCGTTTCCTGAGTTAAATAATTCAATTCAGTATTTGGGTTGTATAAACGGGCAAGTGATTGTCCTTTTGTAACTGTGGCGCCGTTTTCAACAAAAATCTCTTTTACAGATCCTCCTTCTGTAACATTTACAAGCATTACGTTAAGCGGTTCAACTTTTGCCTGAAAAACAACAAAATCTTCAAAAAAAGCTTTTTCGACTTTTTGAACCGAAAGTTCATCGGCTTTTACATTTAAACTTCTTTTCGAATTAAAAGAAAAAAAGATGATGACAGCCAAAACTAAAAAAACTCCAATTGCTATTGTGAGATATCTAAATTTTCTATTTTTACGAGGAATTACCTTGTCCATTTTTTAAATAATTTACTGATAATCAATAGGTAAATACTGTGCCATAAAATTTATTTTTTGTAAAGCACTGATTTTAAAGAAGCTCTAAAAAACGTTTTAAAAAAGAGTGTTCGATAATGAACAGTTGATCGTTCGATATCGGACAAATAAAAAGCCGCATGAGAAAAAAGCAAGCCCAAATATTAGTTGTTGACGATCAGGAAGAAATTCTTTTTTCGGCAAAGATGATTTTGAAAAAACATTTTGAAACCATTTTTACAACCAATAGTCCCAAAAAGATCATTTCAATTTTAAATGAAAATGAGATCAATGTGGTTTTGCTGGACATGAATTACCGAATTGGTTTTGAAGACGGGCGTGAAGGAATTCATTGGCTGAAAGAAATAAAAACACTTTCGCCCAATACAATTGTAATTTTAATGACGGCCTTTGGAAAAATCGAAACCGCCGTAGAAGGTATTAAAATAGGCGCTTACGATTATGTTTTAAAGCCGTGGCATAACGAAAAATTACTAGAAACTATTGACAAAGCTGTTGCCGAAAGTCGAAAAAACAGCAAAAAAACAGTAATTGAAAAAACAGAAAAACGCTATTTTACCGGAAATTCGCAAAAAATAAAACAAGCGTATGCCATTGCAGAAAAAGTTGCAAAAACAGATGCCAACGTATTAATTTTAGGAGAAAACGGAACCGGGAAATATGTTTTTGCAGAGTTTATTCATCAAAATTCTACTAGAAAAGAAGAGCCTTTTGTTCATGTCGATTTAGGTTCTTTAAGCGATAATTTATTCGAAAGCGAACTTTTTGGTTATGCAAAAGGCGCTTTTACAGATGCCAAAACAGACACGCCGGGAAGATTTGAAATGGCGCAGAACGGAACTATATTTCTGGATGAAATAGGAAATATTCCGCTTCATCTTCAGTCGAAATTATTACATGTGCTGCAGACAAAAACGGTAACGCGTTTAGGCGAAAGCAAAGCAAGACCTTTAAATGTGCGAATAATTTCGGCTACGAATAACGATATTAAAGCTGAGGTAAAAAGCAAAACTTTTCGAGAAGACCTGCTTTACAGAATTAATACGATGGAAATAAATCTCCCGCCGCTGCGCGAGCGAAAAGACGATATTGTTCCTATGGCTAATTTTATTCTTGAAAATATTGCTCAAAAATACAATCATGGTCCCGAAGCTTCGGGATGGCGTTTTGAGGAAAATGCAGCTGCTTATCTCGAAAGATATCCGTGGAAAGGAAATGTAAGAGAAATGGAAAATAAAATTGAACGAGCCTTGATTCTGGCTGATAATAATATTATTTCGATAACCGATTTGGATATTCTGGATTTTGAGGATATACAGGAAAATGATGAAAATCCATTATCTGAAATGGAAAAAACGGTCATAGAAAAAGCACTTTTAAAACACCACGGAAATATAAGCAAAACCGCCGAAGAACTTGGTTTGTCAAGAGCTGCTTTGTATAGAAGAATAGAAAAATACGATTTAAAGAATTGAGTAAAGTTTTAAATTAACCGCAAAGTGCGCAAAGCATTTTTTGGAGCAATTGTAATTGCTTTATTAAGTTCACTAAGCTATGTGGCGGCCTTTGCGTAAATCTTTGTGACCTTTGCGGTTAAATTTTCGTCAATATTATTAAGCATAAAAAAATGAAAAATTGGAAGTTTTATAATGCATTATTTGTGAGGGTATTATTTATAATGATACTCTTTTTCTTTTGCGTTTTCCTGATTTATAAAACGTTTTATTACAACGCACTTTTGGTTGGATTTTTCGTTTTTTTAATGCTGGCCGAAATGTACTTTTTTGTCAAAAATCAACTTCAGTTTTACGATAGAACACTGCTTTCGATTCTTAATAATGATTTTTCAACTAATTTTCCGCAAGAAAATAAAAAGGACAATTTTCAAACCCTGTATCTTCTATACGAAACTTTAAAAATCCGGGAGCAGGAACAAACTTCAAAAGAACTTATTTACCGTTCGCTTTTAAATAATATAGAAACAGCGGCTATAATTCTTGAAAAAGAAAATGACGACTGGAACATCTTTTTGATGAATGACTGTTTTTCGGATTTATTTAAAGTCCCAAAAGTTAGTCATTGGAAATATCTTAAAAACTATATTCCTTCGTTATGTGCAGAAATCGAAAAAACAGATTTCAGTGAATTAAAATCGGCAATTTCTATTAAAATAGAAGAGCAGGATTTGCAGACTTTTATGCTTCAGACTTCAAGAACCCAAACGTATAACAAAGAATATTTTATTATCCTTTTAGATAGTATTCAGCGTGTTATCGAGAAAAAAGAAAAAGAAGCGTGGATAAATTTAATGAAGATTATTTCGCATGAATTAATGAATTCCTTGACGCCAATTCGTGCGCTTTCGCAGAATTTACTTCATATTGTCGATCAGGAAAGTCTGGAAGAAGATGATTTTGATGATATTAAAAGCAGTATTTCGACTATTATAAACCGAAGCGACCATTTGCAGGTTTTTGTAGAAAATTATCGAAAACTGGCGATGCTGCCAACGCCAACCAAGGAAATGACGCCGATAAATGCCCTTTTTGAAGATTGTCTTCGAATTATGAGCCCAATTTTGAAAGCAGAAAACATTGAATTGATAAACGATATTCACAGCTCGCGTTCAATTATGATCGATAAAAATCAGATGGAACAGGTAATTATTAATTTGATTACCAATAGCGTTTATGCCTTAAAAGAGAAAGACGAAAAGAAAATGTATGTGTCGAGTTATACTGAAAACAATCGTTTCTTTATCACTATTTCAGACAACGGAAAAGGAATTGATCCAGAGATTCAGGACAAAGTATTTCTGCCGTTTTTTACCACCAGAAAAGACGGCGCAGGAATTGGTTTAACGCTCTCTAAAAACATTATTGAAGCGCACGGCGGTTATTTAAGTTATCAAACCGATGAAGATAAAACGAGTTTTGTAATTTGTTTGATTTGATTTCGTCAGGTGTATTTTTTACCCCAAAGCATGCTAAGATTTACACAAAGGTTCGCGAAGCTTAAAATAAACTTTGCGAACCTTTGCGTTTATTTACCTTGTGTGCTTTGCAGTAAAATCTCAGTTTATTTTATATTTCAACTTCTGGTTTCCAGAAATGTTTTTCAAAATCAACAATTTGGTTATTGACAACTTCAATGCCTTCGCTTTCTAAAAGCTGCTGCATTAAATTAGTTCCTTCAAAATGATGTTTTCCTGTCAAAAGTCCTTTTTGGTTTACTACTCTGTGTGCCGGAACATCGTCCATATTATGACATGCATTCATAGCCCAGCCCACCATTCGTGCAGAACGTGCTGCGCCTAAGGCTTTTGCAATAGCACCATAAGAAGTTACTTTTCCGTACGGAATTTGTCTGGCGACAGCATATACTCTTTCGAAAAAATTTTCTTCAGCCATAATTGCAGCAAATTAAAGGAGTTATAAGGATTTTAAAATTACTATTTATCTGCAAAATCTGCGAGAAATTTTTTCAACTAAAAAAGAAAATCATTTTTAATTGTTTTAATCTGTGGCAAAAGAAAATTATCCGAAATAATAATTTAGAATATTAAAAAGCGTTACAATGGCCACTAAACCTGTAATACTTCCAATAATGGTATTCATATTACGCATTAGATAATCGGTTTTCTTTTCGATTTTACCAAAAAAAGCAATATAACTGTATAAAACGGCAAATGAACCTAATACAGAACCTAAAACAAAGGTGAAAATTATTGTGTTTTCGAATACAAAAAGATTGTACGAAGCCAGCGTAACACTTACAACCACATAATAAGGAATTGGGAAAAAGTTTAATCCGGAAAGCAGCATTCCCAGAAAGAAACGGCTCTTTTTGCTGCTTTTTTTAATGGCAGATTTCTTTTTCGATTTCGGTTCTTTGGCAATAAACAAAAAGTATATCGTCAGGATCGAAAAAATAACAAAACCTACTTCTCTAAGCAGTGTTACAACATCGGGTCTGTTGTCGATTACGCGAGCAAATAAAACCGCAACATAAACCTGAAAAAAGATTACCAAAACAGCACCTATAACAAACCAAAAGGCATTCTTTTTTCCTTCTTTCAGGTTTATTTTGGCTGCCGTCATGTTGATTAATCCCGGAGGAATAATCCCAATTGCGGCGGCGATAAAGCCTGAAAGTATTGGAGTAAGATATACCATTCAGTTGTTTAAGCAGTTAAAAATAAGGGTAAAATTAAATTAGTCTTTAATTTTGAAACGAATATACGTAATTGCCTTGTTAATTTCTAAATATTGTTTTTCATAAAATGTCTGGATTGAAGTTACCACCTCAGGACTTCCTTCATTTTTGTAAACATTATGGTTGGCATACAATACTTCGTGGCCTTCACCATGAAGCAATCCAAGCGTATAACCGTGCATAAATTCGCTGTCGGTTTTAAGGTTTACGACACCGTCTTTTTTAAGGATTTTTTTATACAATTTTAGAAATTCAGAATTGGTCATTCTGTGTTTTGTTCTTTTGTATTTAATCTGCGGATCTGGGAAAGTAATCCAGATTTCGTCTACTTCGCCTTCGGCAAAAATATGATTGATTAATTCGATTTGAGTACGAACAAAAGCTACATTATGCAGTCCGTTTTCTACAGCCGTTTTAGCACCGCGCCAGAAACGAGCACCTTTAATATCAATTCCGATAAAATTTTTGTTGGGATATTTTTCTGCCAGTCCAACTGAGTATTCACCTTTTCCACATCCTAATTCTAATACCAGAGGATTGTCATTTTTAAAGAAATCCGAATTCCATTTTCCTTTTAAAGGCATTAAATCACCAACAACTTCTTCGCGAGTTGGCTGAAAAACGTTTTGAAATGTTTCGTTTTCTCTGAATCTTTTAAGTTTATTTTTACTTCCCACTTTTATAAAAATTTTGGGCAAAATTAAGGAATATAAACGAATGAAGATGTGTAAATGTTTTTTTTTGCCACGAATTCACAAATTATGCACTATTAATTTTTTGCCACAGATTATACAGATTAAATAGATTTTAAAATCTGTGCGAATCAATATAATCTGTGGCAAATTTTTATCACGAATTTATATTGAATTAATTCGTGAATTCTTGGCTATTCTAATGTAAGTTTTTAGCTGTATTCTGGGGTTTCAGGAACGGCTAACATTTTAGGATCAAGTGTTTCATCGTGCTGGGATAAATCTAATCCAATATGTTCTGATTCTTCTGAAACTCTTAGTGGTATAATGAAATTAGTTACTTTAAATAAGAAATAAGCCCCAAAGAAAGTAAAGATAGAAACTAAAACTAATGCCATCATGTGGTGTCCGAAAACATTCCATCCGCCGTGAAGTAAACTTGCGTTTTCTCCGTGAGCAAAAATGGCAGTTAGAATCATTCCCATAATTCCGCCTACACCGTGGCATGCAAAAACGTCCAACGTATCATCAAATCTTTTTGAGTATTTACAGTTAACAGCGGTATTAGAAACCAAAGCCGTTACAAATCCAAAAAACATACTTTCCGGAACAGAAACAAATCCTGCAGCTGGTGTAATCGCAACCAATCCCACAACAGCACCAATACAAGCACCAAGAGCCGAAACTTTTCTTCCGTTCATTCTGTCAAAGAAAATCCATGTTAACATAGCAGCAGCAGATGAAGTAGTGGTAGTGGCAAAAGCCATAGCGGCAGTTCCGTTAGCAGCAAGTGCAGATCCGGCATTGAAACCAAACCATCCAAACCAAAGCATTCCGGTTCCTAATAACACAAACGGGATATTAGTTGGAATATGCTGGCTGTTTTTTCTTTTGCCTAAAACAATAACTCCGGCCAAAGCGGCAAAACCAGAACTCATGTGTACTACGGTTCCTCCGGCGAAATCTTTTACGCCAAAATAGCTTCCTAAAACACCTGTTGGATACCAAACAGCGTGGCATAAAGGCGCATATATAAAAATGGTAAATAGGCTGATGAATACTAAGTAAGAAATAAAACGAACACGTTCTGCAAACGAACCCGTAATAATGGCCGGACAGATAATGGCAAATTTCATTTGAAACAATGCAAAAAGCATAAACGGAATCGTACTTGCCAGTTGTTTATGAGGCAGAACGCCCACATAATCCATAAAAGCAAATGTCATAGGATTTCCAAAAAAGCTGTAAAAATGATCGCCGGAACCAAAACCAACCGGTTCTCCAAAAGCAAGACTGAAAGCAACTACAACCCATAAAAGCGTTACAACTCCCAGACATATAAAACTTTGAAGCATGGTAGAAATAACATTCTTTTTGCCTACCATTCCGCCATAAAAAAAAGATAATCCAGGCGTCATAATCAAAACCAGACAGCTCGAAGTAAGCATCCAGGCAACATCTGCAGGGACAATATGATCTATAGTTCCAAATTCTGATAAAACATAGTTGTTTTCTGTTACTGTTGGCCAAAATGCACCTATCGTACATACAACACTTATCATAATGAAGGAGATAATCCAGCGTTTTTCTATTTTCATTTTTAAAATACTTTGTTGAACCCTATTTTTTTTGGGGTCAAAGTTATAAAAAATTAAATATTCTAGTTTTAAGGGCTGTTAAAATAGCGGGTAGGTTTTTATTTTAAATGAATTTATAAAATCCTACCCGTTTTTTTGTGACTATTTTATTTTGATACCCTAAATTACGCCTTATTTTATCAATTACATTATAATTAATTCGATATTTTAACTTGTAAGATGCTAAAAAAGTTATGTTTATAAGAATAAAACTGAAAAATGTTTATTTTTTTTGAAGCTTCTCAATCAAAGCGTCTTCAATTGGGGTTTTAATTTTGGTTACAGCGTCTACCTCATCATTAGGAATGGTCATTGATAAAACATAGTGCTGAATTTTCCATTCTTTACCCACTTTAACCAAAACACCAGATCCGCGGCAGATTTTCATTTGTGTGTCTAACAATTCATCAAACCAAGCCAGTTTTCCAGATTTGTCAAAAAAGATATGACGTTCCAGAGCTTTAAAATTCCAGGTTGTGCCTTTGTCAAAAAATGGTTTTGCCCAGACAGAAAATTCTTTTTTAGTCCAGTTTTCGGTTGCATCAGTTCCTATGTAAATAGCATCATCTGCTAAGACATTAAAATACGCATCAAATTTTACGTCGCCCGCTGCTTTGTGCCACGCATCTAAAGTTTTGTTGATTTGATCTTTGTCGGTTTGAGCATTTGCAAAAGAAACGGCTAATAATAAAAGTAGGATTGTTTTTTTCATGAGATATAAATTAAAAGTTTAAAGTTAAGAATGATTTTGAATGAAGAGAAGGGTTTCACTCAGATTTTACAGATTCAGACAGATTTTAAATTAATCAATCTGCGTCGATCAGTTTAAATTTGTAAAATCTGCGTGAAATAAAAATTTATCACTTTACATGATAAATTCCAAAGCAATTCAAAGTTAAACTTTAAAATTATCTTATATTTCTTATATAGTGTAATCCCGAAAAAACGAGTATATTTGAGTGCTTCAAAAATACACTACTATGAATTCAAAAATCATCATAAGCTCACTTGTTATTTCTTCATTGGTTTTTGTTTCCTGCAAAAAAGAATTAGAACCGCAGGAAAGCACTGCAACATCTGAATTAATAAGACTTGGACTTGCAAAAGATACGACTAAACCAGTTGCTCCAGTTGTTCAGAATGCACAAACTGCAAATCCAAATACAGTTTTAGGAGATACAAAAGGATTAAATCCGGCTCACGGACAACCAGGACACCGTTGCGATATTGCAGTGGGAGCACCATTAAACTCTGCACCAACACAGCAAGTTCAGGCTACGCCAGCGCAAACGACACAAACAGTTCAGGTAAATCCAAATCAAAAAAATGTAGTTACTACAACGGCAGCGCCTGTAAAAACGGCAAAAGGAATGAATCCGCCGCATGGTCAGCCAGGACACAGATGTGATATTCCTGTTGGAGCGCCTTTAAATTCTCCGGCAGCTAATACTACTGCATCTACAACTTCAACAGCTCAAAGCGGAACAGCAACTAAAAACTTTACAGTTACACCACCGCCCGCAGGAAATCCGGTTCCTGCATTGTTAAGCACTGAGCCTGCTCAAACTGTAGCAGAAGGAATGAACCCGGCTCACGGACAACCGGGACACCGCTGTGATATTCCAGTTGGATCGCCTCTGCCAAAATCATAAAGATTACTATAAAAAACAAAACCATATAAGTTATATAAGTTCAAAGCAAAACGCTTTTTAAGGACTTGTATAACTTATATGGTTTATAAACTAAACTGAAAATTATTTTTAATACGCTTTCTGTTTTTCGAAAGTAGTAGTAAGTGATTTTTTAGCTTTACTCAAAGCACCGTTAAAAGCTTTTTCAAGAGTTTCTGCATGTTCTGTTACAGTGATTGGCTGTAATTTTACCGGACGTATTTCAAGCACGCATTTTTTATCATTTACACTAAACTTCTCTCCATTTTCATCCCCAAAATGAACTTCGATTCGGGTGATTTTATCCTCAAAACGTGCTAAACCTTTTTCTAATTCTTCAGAAAAATAGTTTTCTAATCTTTGATGTCCTTCAATGTGTTTGTCGGTGTTGATTTGAATTTTCATAACGGTTTATATTTAATGATTGTTTCTCAAACTTATCCATTTTAAAAGGAAAAGCCAAGGGAGTTAATAAAATATTATGAAAATTTTCTGAATATTTTTTCATTTTGACGAATGAGAAATCACAACTAAAACCCTAAACTAAATTGTAAGAAACCTTTGTAATCAGCAAGGCTTTTTTAATATCTTTGCAGTCCTAAAAATTTCAGAACATGAACACAACAAAACTTCTTGCCCGTGTGGTACGCTGGCGGTATTGGAAACAACTGCAACGCTCTGAAATGCGTAGGACAGCTAACCCATGCGGGTTTATATTCCTTAAAATTTCAGATTATGAGTGTAAACACGCTTACTAAAGAAACAGAATCCAGAATTGCTGATTTCTTCAACACAACATTCGATCCTGTAAGTCTTGCAAAAGAAATCAGAAGAATTAATCATTTAATCGCTTTAAGTTTAATTCGCGACTGCGAAACCCTGCAGTCAGAAACCGTAAATCTCGAAAAAGGATTTTACTGGCTGAATGAACTAGCTGAGGTTTTAAATCCTTATCTGGATGTTGAATGATTTATAAAATTGAAAAAGCCACTTGTTATAGTGGCTTTTATTTTATAGTATCAATTTATTTATTAAAGATAGTATCTAAGTGATATTCTAGAAATTCTTTTCTTGGTAAATACTTTTGAGCTTTAAGTATTTCTTGATTCTCAATTGTAGCAAAATATTTGTGAAAGTATTCACTGTTCTTTTTATTCTTTAGAGTATCAGAAAATATTATTTTGTGATCGAGATTTATTCCAATTAATCCTTTATCGAAAGCTCTATCATAAAGTGCAGAGAAACAAATTCCATTTTCTATATTTAATCTTTCATTTTCATTTTTTGACCAAGGAATAATATGACTTGCAAATAATAATTCAGGAATATCTATTCCAGTTATAGCACATTTATTCGAATAATTGGCTAATACCATTTTTCTAAAGACACATTGATTTACTCTAGTTTTTACTTCACGAATAACTGTTTCTCCTTTCAGATCTGTTAAATTGAAAAGAATGTCTTTATATTTATCTTCAATAGAAGTATTTTCTCGTTCAGCTAAGAATTTTTCACTTAGATAAATTAATTCTTCTTTATTATCAAAAAAATCATTCCATATAGGTTCAACTTGATTTCTGCCATGATCTAATCCTTTTACACCTCTTTTTTGATGAAAGGGATCTATAGCAGTAAAATTAGCTAATCGCCTAGATATTGCGCCAGGAGTTCTCCCAAGAATTTTGGCTAATCTTATTACATCAGGATTTTTAGAATGGATCTTTCCAAATTCAATTGTAAGATACAAGTTAAAGGCCACGATTAATTCTTCTCGTGTCCAAAGGTTTTTGGGTGGCATTTTCGGATAATTTGTTCTCCAGTAAATATAAATAATAAATATTTAATTCTAGTTGTCATTTCGACGTAAGGAGAAATCTTCGCAAGTATTTCCGTAAAGGAAGTCGTCAATCTTTATCGAATTTCTAGTGCGATTCCTCGTTTCTCGGAATGACAAAATTGTGAAGATAATAGTTGTTTTACTTCCCCTTCTTCCCCCACTTAATCTTCATTTTCCCATTATCATCAACAGCTAATAAATGCAGTACAATACCGCGTTCGCGGACGGCTTCGCGTTCGGATTTTGTGAGACTGGCGTCGTTTTTAGAATTTCGAAGGGGAATCGTAAGTGCGAGATTAGTGCCCCGGCCAAAAGAATAAATTCCGTCAACATCAATATTTAATACGCTGGAACTTATGGTAAGGTTGTTTACATCAACTTGTTCCCCGCGCATATTAAGGTGTCCGGATAAATCGCTGAATGTGATATTTTCGACATCGCGAAGCGGAAAAGCAAATTTTCCAATTTTCATTATAGGATCAAAATTTAGCAAAGCGCCCTGAGTGACATTAAAATCAAGTTTTCCGTGCATCGAATTTGTAATAAGTTCGCCCTGACTGTTTATAAATCCGTTTACGTTTGCTTTGCTGGTGAGTTTTCCTTTTATGTTTTTTGGACTGAAAGATGTAATGCCAAAATTATTGAATGACTTTAAGAAACTCGCAATATCAACCCTGTTTACCTGTGCATTCGAATTAAAAGCATAGTTTTTTCCGTTAGGTATAATTTCACTGCTAAAAGTAACATTACCGCCGGAAGTCTGCAGGGATCCGTTTTTAATTACCAATTTCGAATCCAGCATTTGTATACTTGCTTTTGTGTTTGTCGCCGTTAGTTTGTTGTAATTAATTTTATCGGCTTTAATATCGATAACTACAGCGCATTTTTCGATTACATTTCGAAGATGATTTGAAATTGTGGGTTTTGCACTTTTTTTAGCTTCGGCTTTCTTTTTTTGTGAAGAAGCTAAAACACCCAAAAACTGTTTCAAATCAATATTTGGACAGTAAATTTTCCAGTTTACGAGCATTTTTTCGGGTGCATCGTAATATAGATTGAGGAAATTATCGATTTTGCCTTCAATAAAAATGGTGTTCATTTTATGTTTGTAGGCAATTTGTTTAATAAATAATGCTTTTTCTGTAAAGTTAAGGTGAATATTGGTTTTTACAGCCTGAACATTCTTTGGAATATAATGAAACGAAGCATTATCGACATCGACATTGCCAATAAATTTGGGTTTTTTGATGTATAAATCGACAATATCAAACTGAAATTTTAAATTGGCTTTTGCGTGGCCTTCTGTAAAATGAATCCATTTCTCATTACTTACTTCGTTGAGTCTTTCAACATCAAAATCAGAGCTTACAATTCCAGTTGCAATGGGTTTTTCGAGATTATTAATTACCATTTGCGGCATCGTAAGCGGAATATTCTCAAATTCTCCCGAAAACCGGGTTAAAATAATAGCCGAATTTGGATCGTTAAATCCGTTTTTTGGTTTAAAATTATTGGTAAAAATGCCTTTAAAACTGCATTTGTCAATTCGTCCGTCCGGAATAGTAAGTTCGTTGTCTCGGCACAAAGCCTGAACCACAATTTTTGGATCATCGTGTACGTTTAAATCGCCTTTTAGATCGCAGTTTACATCAATTGGTTTCTTTAAATCAAAACGATTGAGTTTAGAACTAATATTACCAGACAATAAATTAGATGCATTTTGCCATAAAATGCGAGTATTTATATTGATGCCAAAAAGCGAATTGGTTTTGCCAATATTAAAAAAGGCAATAATATCAAATGCATCAGAACCAATTTTAAGGTCTTTGGTCGAAACATCAATTTTTTGTTTGTCGGCATGATAGGTCACGGCCAGAGTTCCTTTTAGTTCTTTTTCTTTGGCAAAACTTCCGTGTACGGTATTAAAAGCGAGACTGTTTATTTTGGTTTCCAAAAACAAATTGGTATTCCAATTATCATCGTCATAATCTACTTTTGATTTTAAGCTGTGAACATCAAAATCAAATAATTTATTGCCCAGTTTGTTGTCGATCGTAATATGAACCTGATTCAAATCGATTTCGTCTATTGTAGTTTCGGTTTCGGATTTTTTAGCAGATTTTTTCTTTTTAGGTTTAAAAATATCTGAGTTTGTATACCCGTCTTTGGTTTTGTAAATGTAAATAGAAGCGTCGTTAATAAGGATTTTATGAATGTTGACTTCTTTTCTTAGCAGACTCCAAACGTTTAAACGCGCTTCGATTTCGTTGGCTTTTAATAAAGTATGATGATGCGTGTCCCACTTATTATCTTTGATTTCAACATCTTTTAAAGCTAAAGTAAAATTTGGGAAACCGGTTAAAAACTTATAATGAAAATCGCCAATATGAAACTTTCCGTTTATGTTTTCATTGATTTTAGTGTTGATTTTGGTAATAATCTCGGTTTTATTCTGATTGAAATAAATTGATAATCCGCCGTAAGCCAATAATAATATTGCGATTAATCCTAAAATAGTAAATCCGAAGCGTTTGGCGTATATTTTAAAACGTTCAGATCTTGAAAAGGTTTTTATTTTGTGTAAAGTTTCCTTCATAAATGTGGTATTTTCAGGATGATTAAAGATACTAATAAAAAATGATTTGTATTACAGCATATTAAGGCTTGTAAATAAAGCACATGTGAATATTATAACTATTGACGATGCATTTATAATCAAAACTAATTTTTGAATAGTGTATGATTTGTTTTTAATTTTTAACTTTGTACCTCAGTTCTGAAAGTATTAAAAAAAGTCTCCCCGAGACAGGAACTGAAGATAACCTTAAAGAAAATAATTATGGCATTAGCAATAACAGATGCTACTTTTGATGAAGTAGTTTTAAAATCAGATAAACCAGTAATGGTGGATTTTTGGGCAGCATGGTGCGGTCCTTGTAGAATGGTTGGTCCAATCATTGACCAATTAAGCGAAGAATATGCAGGTAAAGTAGTTGTTGGTAAAGTAGATGTAGATGCTAACCAGGAATTCGCTGCGAAATACGGTGTGCGTAACATACCAACTGTTTTGGTTTTCCATAACGGTGAAGTAGTAGGAAAACAAGTAGGAGTAGCTCCTAAACAAACCTACGCTGACAGCTTAGACGCTTTGTTGTAATCGTAAGATTATGATTTATATAAAAAAGGCTTGATTATATTTCAAGCCTTTTTTATTGGAATAAAATGGTAAATGTTGTTCCTAAATCTGGTTTTGAACAAACTTCTATTTTACAGTTTATGGCATTTGCCAGATCACGAATTAAATGCAGTCCTAGACCGGATTTAATTCCTATAACTTCTGATTCGTCGTATAAGGCTTTAAACTTTTCCTGAGTTCCTCCCGGTCCGTTATCAGTTATCGAAAGATAAAATTGATTATCCTTTTGGTCTGCTTTCCAGATTATTTTTGGATTTTGAGTTTTATCAAGCGCTTTTATGGCATTTCCGGTTAAGTTTCTAATAATAGTTTTAAGATAATTTTCATCGGTATGAAGAATAATGTTTTGAGGATTTTCAAATGAAATTTCAATGTTCTCCATTCCCAAAAAATGTTTCTGTGTATCTTCAAATATAGATTTAACCTCAATTTCTTTAAAATGCGGTTTAAAATTTTCCATTTGTCCTTTACTCCAAAGCAGAATATCTTCCATAGACGATAGTAAATTTTCGGCACCCGAAATTATTTTAGTCTGCATTCGCTGAGCAGTTTCTTCATCTATTAATTCCGGATTTTCTTTTTGCAGATGTAAAAAATGAATCAAATTTGAAATTGGACTTCTTAAATCGTGGTTTAATATACTAAAAAATCTTGCCTTGATTTTATTAGCTTCATCGAGTTCCTGATTCAATGCTTGAAGTTTTAAATTGGTTTTCTTTCTGATTTGATTCTGCCTGAATAATAATAATCCAATTATAGCAACCAAAGCGAGTCCGGATATTAGATACAAACGCTGTTTTCGGGCATCGGCAATCTGGATGTTTTTAATTGTATTTTCAGAAGAAAGATTTTGAATTTTTTGTTGTTTGGTTTTGTTTTGATAACGGGCTTCGGCATTGGCAATACTCTGCTTGGCAGATTCCTGCATCATTTCGTCGCTGTACTTGCTGTAAATTTCGTTATAATGATAAGCTTCTTTCCACAAACCCAACGCAGCGTAACTTTGAGAGAGTTTTTTGTTGATCATTACAAAAGATTCTTTATCAAAAGATAAAGCGTTTTTTGAAGCAGTTTTTAAAATCTCAATTGCTTTTTTATACTCTCCTTTTTCATATAAAACCCTTCCCATTATGGCATTAGACTCCATAATAATATCTTCATCAGTTGATTTTTGAGCTAGTGTAACAGCTTTTTTGGCATAATTAAAAGCGGTGTTTATCTGTCCTGCATTTGCATAATATTCAGAAACGCTTCGGTTTGCAAAACTTAGATTAAGAAACAAAGAATCTTTTTCGTCCGGATAAGTGTAAACAAGTTTATAGTATTTTTTTATACTGTCAAGATTTTTTAAAGGAACAAAACACTGCAAATAATAATTGCATGAAAAAGCGCTGATGTATGCAGATGTTTTTATGTAAGGCTGTGCATAGTTTAAATATTCTATTGCTTTGTTATACTGTTTCATTTTGGTATATGCTGCAGCGATCTGACTGTATGAAACCCCAATTACTTCATCATTTGCGACACTTTTTTCGAGCTGTTTTTTATAATTAATGGCTTTGAGCTGATAACCAATAAAGGTTTCGTACGCCGCATTGTCAAGATAATATTCACCAACACTTCCGTAAAGAACAGATTTTGTATAAGTGCTTTTTGTGGTGTCAAGAACCTTTTTAATGTAATGTATTAATTTTTCTCTTTTTGCAGTTTCATTCAACGCATAATAGGCGTAACTGAGACGCATTAAGGCAGAAGTTTCATTTTTAAGATGTCGGGCTTTTTGAGCATATTCTAAAGCCAGTTCGTAGTTAATAGCGGCATCTTTATTTTGGTTATTATTAAATTCATAAGCCTTTCCTTTTAAAAAATAGAACTTAGAAGTATAAGCGTTGTGTTTTTTAGAAAGTTCAATTCCTTTTTGTGCAACAACAACCAGTTTAGGATAGTTTTCGGCGTTATCAACTTCTTTAGCGTATTTAAGCCAGGCTTTTAGTTTTTCGTCTGTGGTTTTTAATCTTGCCAGATTGGGTTCCTGCTGTCCAAAAACAGAAAAAGTAATAAACAGCAAAAACAAAAACAGAACCTGCCTCATTTAAATCAAATTTAGATTGTCTTTATAACTTCTGCCAACAGGAATTGTGACATTATTATTTAAAATAATCTCGGTCGAATTCATTTTTTGAATAAACTGTTTCTGTACAGCAAAACTTCGGTGTATGCGTATAAAAGACTGAAAATGATCTTCTTTTAATAAATTACCAATGCTCGATAAAACACAATGTCTTTTTTTATCGGTAATAATTAAAGTATAATCTTTTAAAGCTTCGAGATATAAAATTTCATGCAGTTTTACTTTCGTCTGGTCGTGACCTTCTTTTATGTAAATCGTATCGCCGCCTATGCTGGCTTCAAAAAGAGAAGCTTTGAGTTTGATTTCCATAAACTCTTCGATACGATTCATGGTTTGTGTAAAACGATCCAGTTTTAATGGTTTTACAATAAAATCTAAAGTTTCTATTTGAAAACTCTCTACAGCGTGTTCCGGATGCGCGGTTATAAAAACACAAACCGGAATTTCCAGTGCCTGTTTTCTAAATTCAATTCCGTTTAAACCCGGCATATCGATATCCAGAAACAAAATATCTACTTTTTCTTTCTCTAAAAATGGAAGCGCATCTTCCGGATCTTCAAAAACACCCAAAATATCCAGAATTGGAATTTTTTTGGCAAAAGATAATACAGTAAGTCTGTCGATTTCGTCGTCATCAATAATAATACAAGTGTATTTTTTCATCATTCAAACTTATTTTATGTCGTCTGTCTATTTAAAATGTTGTTTGTCTATTCGCTGTTTTTACTAGGATTTTATTGACGCAAATTTGTCTTGTAATTAATTCAAGAGCTGTAAAAAGCTATCCCATACAGCTTTTGATTTTTACAAAAATAATGTTATTGAGTTAAATATGAATCATTTGACAATCTAAAAACCAAAATTATTATGAAATTTTCAAAAACCATTTTTACAGTTTTTTTATTTGCGATTTTAGCCATTTCATGCAGCAGCGATGATGGAACAGACGGAGTTAACGGAGCCGATGGTGCAACAGGCGCAACAGGACCTGCGGGACCAACTGGAGCGACAGGATCTGCAAATGTTATTTTTAGCGGCTGGATAAGTGCTCCGGCAGGTACAGCAGAAACTATAGACGGTACTTCGGGATTATCTACTTCTTTTGATGTGCCGCAATTATCAGCAGATATTATGGCAAAAGGAACCATATTAGTATACATGTCTTTTGGGTCTGGAACTAATATTTATACACTTCCTTACACGTCAACAGCAGGAGGATATGCTAATACTATTACAGCTATTGCCAGCCTTAATAAAATCAAAATATTCAGATTTAAACATGCCGCCGACGGAACAACCGTAGGATTACCGTCGAGCCTTACTTATCGTTATATCTTGATTCCTGGCGGCGTTGCCGCTGCAACATCTAAAGCAGTAAAAACAGATTACTCTAAAATGAGTTACGAAGAAGTTTGTGCGCAATTCAATATTCAGCCTTAAAAATCAAATAACCAGCCAAATCAGAAACGAATAAAATTCAATTTATTATGAAAACTTTAAAAACACTTTTTACAATTCTGTCTGCAGCTATTCTAACTGTTTCATGCAGCAGTGATAACGATAAAGACAATACGCCGGAATTTAAGACAGAAAATCCTTTATCGGTTTATTATACACAAACAGGATTTACTACAGTAAGTAATTTTGTAAACTCAGGCGATTACGAATTTGGGTTGGTATTTACGCCAACAGTAAAAGGAAAAATCAAAGCACTTACTTTAAAACTGCCGGCAACAAATCCTTCTGTTCGGGTAACGATCTGGGACTATACAGCAAAAACAGTGCTTCGTACAGAAACTTTAAATGTTGCCGCAGCAGATGTGCAGGTTAATAAAGAAATCAGCGAACTGGCTTTAGAAAAAGACAAAAAATATATGATTACCATGAATTCTAATGACTGGTATAAAAAGAGCAAAGCCGATAATAGTAACGTAACGTATCCAATCGTAGCCGGAAATATTACTTTTAATGAGTACAGATGGCTTTCTGGTACAACACAAACTTTCCCAACAAATGTTTCTGCAAGTTACAATGCAGGTGATTTAAGCTTTGATTTTCAACAAACGGAATAATTTTATTTTTGGATAGTTTAATTAGTGAGTTTGTTAAAAAGGTTTGATGCATAATCAAACCTTTTTTTGTTTTTTTTCGCCGCGAATCACATAATTATATACGTTTTTGATGTTTTGTTCAAAAGAGGAAACTAAAATTCGTGAGAATTAGTGCTATTCGTGGCAGACTTTTTTTTTATTTTTAACGAATCTTATATATTCCTTTAAAAATGAAAATAATCTACACCTTTCTTTGTTTTGTTTTGATGATTACAAATGGCTTTTCACAGTCAAAAGAAAAAGAAAGTGTGTTTTTTGAAAATGGAGTTTCAGAACAGTTAGCGCAGTTTCGTAAACACCAGATTTCAGATGTTCATTATAAACTCTCATTTGAAATTCCGAATCAGAAAAACGAAAATATCAATTCAGATTTAGTTGTAGATCTTATTGTATCTGATTTAAGTAAACCTCTTCTTTTAGATTTTAAAGAGAAATCTCAAAATGTAAAATCAGTATCTGCAAACGGAAAAGACATTGCCATTGTTCATGAAAACGGACACATTATAATTCCTGTAGAAAACTTGATTTCGGGTAAAAACACAATCAAAATTTCGTTTATAGCCGGAAATTTATCTTTAAACCGAAACGATGATTTTCTATACACTTTATTAGTTCCGGATCGCGCGAGTACTTTATTTCCTTGTTTTGATCAGCCAGATATAAAAGCGACTTATAAATTGGCTTTACAGGTTCCGGTAAATTGGAAGGTTTTGTCCAGTGCCCAAATTACGGGAGTACATGAAGCAATTATTAATAATGCTGATTTTATGATATATGGTTTTGATGAATCAGATAAAATGAGTACTTATTTGTTTTCGTTTGTAGCTGGAAAATTTCAAAAAGTTACAAAGAAATTTGGATTTAAAGAAATGACTTTTTTATACCGTGAAAACAATCCAGAAAAAATAAAAATAAGCACTGATACAATTTTCGATTTACACCAGCAATCAATAGACTTTTTAGAAAAATATACAAACTACAAATTTCCATTTAAAAAGCTCGATTTTGCTTCAATTCCGGTTTTTCAATATGGCGGAATGGAACATGTAGGCGCAATTCAATATCGGGAATCATCTTTATTTCTGGATAACAGCGCAACCGACAGCGAAAAACTAAACCGTGCAAAACTCATAGCACACGAAACTTCGCACATGTGGTTTGGCGATTTGGTAACGATGAAATGGTTTGACGACGTTTGGATGAAAGAAGTTTTTGCCAATTTTATGGCAGATAAAATCATGAATCCGATTTTTCCGAAAGTCAATCATAATTTACAGTTTTTTACCGCACATTATCCAAGTGCTTACGCAGAAGATCGATCGTTGGGAACGCATCCTATACGACAGCATTTGGCGAATTTAAAAGATGCAGGTTCACTTTACGGCGCCATAATTTACAACAAAGCGCCCATTATGATGCGTCAGCTTGAAGCTTCGATGGGAAAAGAAGCTTTCCAAAAAGGAATTCAAAAATACATCGAGAAATATGCAAACGATAATGCCGACTGGAATAATCTCGTAGAACTTTTAGATGCCGAAACACCGCTTGATATGAAAAAATGGAGCGAAGTCTGGGTAAACCAATCCGGAAGAGCCATTTTTACAGACAAGATCGAATACGACAAACAAAACCGAATTAAAAAGTTTGAAATTCAGCAAAAGGCAGAAGATAAATCCAGAAATGTCTGGCCTCAGGTTTTTCAAATAGGTTTAATTTATGCCAATGAAGTAAAGATTTTAAATGCCAATATTGGAACAGAAAAATTGGTTTTAAAAGAAACTGTCGGACTTGAAAAACCAATTGCTGTAATTTACAATTATAATGGTTTTGGATACGGTGTTTTTCCGCTTGACGGAAATAATTTAAACCAAATTATCAGTTTAAAAGATGAGGTTGCGAGAGCTTCGGCTTACAGCAATTTATTTGAAAATACTTTAATTGGAAACATTTCGGCAGACAAAGCTTTTGAATGTTTTTTAAAAGGAATTCAAGCCGAAGAAAACGAATTGGTTCTGCGAATTGCATCTGGAAGTTTAAATACAATTTATTGGAAATTTTTCACCCAAAAACAACAAAACAAAGTTCAAAAATCGCTTGAAGATATTCTTTACACTCGTTTGCAAACCAATTTATCGGCTAATATTAAAAAGACTTTATTCGGATTATTCAGCTCAATTGCGTATTCAGATTCGGCGAAAGCCAGATTATATCAAATTTGGAATAAAGAAATTACTATTCCGAATTTGAAATTAAACGAAGACGATTATACCAATATCGCCATGAATCTGACTATTTTTAAACATCCAAAAGCCGATGAAATTTTGAAAAAAACCAGAGCAACAATCTCAAATCCAGATAAAAAGAAACGTTTTGAATTTTTGCTTCCATCTTTATCTAAAGACGAATCAGTTCGAAATACATTTATAGAATCTTTAAAAGACGACGCGAATCGCGAGAAAGAATCCTGGGTTTCTGTTGGTCTTGCCAATGTAAATCATCCGCTTCGTCAGGAAAGTGCGCAGAAATATATTAGATTTTCACTAGATTTGGTAGACGAAATCCAGCGCACGGGAGATATTTTCTTTCCAAAAGACTGGCTGGATAATACAATTGGGAAATATTCGTCGAAATATGCTTTTGATGAAGTACAGCGATTTTTAAAAGAAAACCCTAATTTTAGTCCAATCCTGAAACGTAAATTGTTCCAAGCAACGGATTTGCTTTATAAAGCACAAAATATTAAAAAAGAAACCGAATGAAAATTGAAACGGAAATAGAGAAAGTCTCGAGTTTTCAGCATCTTGAAATGCTGGCAAATCAGGTTGTGGAAGGTTTTATTTCGGGAATGCATAAAAGTCCCTTTCATGGATTTTCGGCTGAATTTGCTGAACATAAAGTCTATAATGCAGGCGAAAGCACCAAACATATCGATTGGAAATTGTTTGCCAAAACAGATCGTTTGTACACCAAACGTTTTGAAGAAGAAACCAATATGCGCTGTCATATTATTGTAGACAATTCGTCGTCGATGCATTACCCTGAACTGAAATCGAATCAGCCTTTTTATGAAAAAAAGATTGGTTTTGCGGTTTTGGCTTCGGCAGTTTTAATGAATATTTTAAAGAAACAGCGCGATGCCGTTGGTTTAAGCGTTTTCTCAGATCATTACGAATATTATGCTCCAGAAAAAGGAAGCGATCGTCATCACCGAATGCTTTTAAATAAATTGGAACAATTGTTAGAACAGCCAAAAGTCAAAAAAACGACCGATACAATTACGTATCTTCATCAGATTGCAGAGAAAATGCACCGCCGTTCGATGATTATTTTGTTTACCGATATGTTTCAGACGGCAGACGATGAAAAGTTATTTAATGCTTTACAGCATTTAAAACACAACAAACATAAAGTCGTTCTATTTCACGTTGTAGACAGCAAAACCGAGTTGCAATTTGATTTTGATAATACGCCTCGAAAGTTTATCGACTTAGAATCAGGCGATGAGGTTTCTATTTTTGCTGATAATATAAAAGCAGAATACGAAAAAAGGGCAGAAGCGTACTTTAAAGAGTTGTCTTTAACCTGTGCTAAGAACCAGATTAAGTACGTTTCGGTCAATGTTGGCGATAATTTTGAAAAAATATTGACGACTTATTTGGTTGAAAAACAAAACTTTGGATAATATTTTAAATAAAAATTAAATATTTTTTACAAAAACGCTTGCAGAAACGAAATTCTGTTATATCTTTGCAACCGCAATAACGCAGAGGTTTGGTAGTTCAGTTGGTTAGAATACATGCCTGTCACGCATGGGGTCGCGGGTTCGAGTCCCGTCCAGACCGCAATATTGGGAAAAGCCTTTCGTAACAGAAAGGCTTTTTTGCCCAAATACGGTATCTAAGATTAGTTGTGTTGTTTTGCTGAGACTTTGTAACTCTCAGCTCGGTTTAGTAGTTAGACCAATGAAAAGCTTTCCACTTTGTGGATGGCTTTTTTGATTTAAGACCTTTTGTAAAAAAGGTAAATTCCAAAATCCGAAGACTCGGGAAAAATTCCAAATTCCAATTTTTACCGCAAAATTATTTAACCGCAAAGAGCGCTAAGATTTACACAAAGTCCGCAAAGTTTTTTTAAAGCTTTGCGGACTTTGCGCTTTTAACCTTGCGTGCTTAGCGGTTAAAAAAATAAATATTAAAGAAAATTCTTCTTTTTTAATAAAAACTTCAATTTTTAAAATATTGGAATTTAGCTCATTAAAAATTTATTGAATTTTATTTGTAAAAACCCTTGCAGAATCCAGTTTCTGTTGTATTTTTGCACTCACAATACAAGCAGGGTTTGGTAGTTCAGTTGGTTAGAATACATGCCTGTCACGCATGGGGTCGCGGGTTCGAGTCCCGTCCAGACCGCTTAGTTTTTTAAAATGCCTTTCGATAAGAAAGGCATTTTTTTTTGTTTATAATCAAAGCTTAATGTTATGTTTTACGTTTATATTATTTATTCAAAAA